>Ga0210393_10000031_pt1 | contig 194328 bp, 143 predicted proteins | sample IncBWC27OmetaG_FD_160068 | JGI IMG/M metagenome (GOLD analysis project Ga0210393, IMG submission 160068) | Forest soil microbial communities from Barre Woods Harvard Forest LTER site, Petersham, Massachusetts, United States - Inc-BW-C-27-O ... | reverse complement strand
TTGCCATTGTGCTCGTCTGGCTGCCTGCGGCGTTGCTGACGATTACGTCGAACTTTGCACCGTTGTCCCCCGAAACGGTTGCAGGCGTTGTGTAGCTCGCCCCCGTCGCGCCACTGATGTTCGCGCCGTTCTTCTGCCACTGGTAATTTAGCGGCGCCGTCCCCGTCGCTGTCACGACGAAAGTCGCTGTTTGTCCTACGTTCACCGTCTGATTCGCCGGCTGCGCCGTGATTGTAGGCGCCACCGCCGCGGCGTTCACGGTCAAGATTGCCATTGTGCTTGTTTGGCTGCCCGCGGCGTTGCTGACGATTACGTCGAACTTTGCACCGTTGTCCCCCGAAACGGTTGCAGGCGTCGTGTAGCTCGCAGCCGTCGCGCCGCCAATATTCGCGCTGTTTTTTAACCACTGGTAGCTGAGCGGCGCCGTTCCGCTTGCCATTACGGTAAACGTTGCCGTTTGCCCGGCGGTCACAATTTGATTCGCCGGCTGCGCCACAATCGCCGGAGCAACGGCTTTCGTTCCGCCGTTAGAGTCGTTGGAGGATACCAGCCCTGCGCAACCCGCAAACGCGAGCGCAGCAGCAATCGCACCTGCCTGGATGAAGAAAAATGGTCGGCGCACGGACGTACCCCCAAATCGAATTGTGCGGCGGGCCGGGTTAGTGCCGGAGTTACGGGGCCAGGCGGAGCGGCCCGCGCCGAACTCCGCAGCAATGCATACACACTCCCTTGCTTTCAGTTTACTCAGCAGCGAACGGAATTACACCTGAACGGAGGTACAGTTGTCGGCCAGAGCATTACGTTGCTCCTCTCCGTAACCAGCGGTACAAGCTAGGCTTCGAACGAAGTTGCGGTGCTCTCCCGCGAGTCTTAGTCTCTTGCCACAGCCGCGCGCGGCCCCTATTCTCTTCTTCCTATGCTCCTCGAAAACCAAGTTGCACTGATCACGGGCTCGGGCCGTGGTATCGGTCGCGCCATCGCTCACCTGTTTGCCGCGGAAGGCGCTTCGGTATTCCTGACGGCGCGCACGGAGGTGGAGTTAACAGCTACCGCGAAAGAAATCTCCAGCAATGGCGGAAGGGCGCATTATTCGGTCGCGGACCTTGCGCTCGAAACGGATTGCACGCGCATCGTCGGGGAAGCGCGCGCAACATTCGACAAGATCGACCTCCTCGTCAACAATGCCGGCCACTATGGCCCGGTCGTTCCCGTCGAAGACTATCCGCTCGCGGAGTTCGACAACGTCATCGCCGTGCATCTGCGCGCCGCGTTTCTGCTGAGCAAACTTGTCCTACCGGAGATGTACGCGCGAGGCTACGGCGTCATTCTTAATATCTCGAGTCTCTCGGCCAAAGCGGCATTTCCATGGGGCTCCGCCTACGCCGCCGCAAAAGCCGGTATGCTCGGCCTGACTCGCATCACCGCCGCCGAAGCTGCGCGCAGAGGCGTGCGCGTCAACGCCATCTGTCCCGGCCCGGTCACAGAAACGCGTATGTCAAAGGAGTTAGGTAATACCTTGGCCCGAAAGCTCGGTGTCAGTCCTAAAGAGCAGCTAGCTGGTTTTCTAAACACGATTTTGCAAGGCCGCGGCCAAACCGCCGACGAAGTCGCCCGTGCCGCGCTCTTCCTGTGCTCGTCACAATCCAGCGCGATTACAGGCCAATCCATCAACGTCGATGGCGGCGCCGCGTTCTTCTAGTATTTCCTGAGTGCGAGACAGAGGGGCACGGCATGCCGAGCCTGTGGGCTTTCCATTCAACGCGCAGCGGACGGCAAAACCTGGATGGTGTGCAGCCAAGTTTCTACCAACTGAGGCCACGTTGTAACCGGAAGCTCCGTGCGGCGAAGCCCGTACCCATGTCCGCCCTGCGCGTAAACGTGCAACTCGGCCGGAACTTTGGCGTTCTTCAACTCAAGAAAATACACGGTGGAGTTTTCCACGTGCACTGGATCGTCTTCAGCCTGAACGATGAACGAAGGCGGAGTCTGTTCTGTCGGATGGATGTCCGCGTTGGCCGCAAAGTTCTGCTCCGCGATCGCGAGATATCCCGGATAAACAATCACCGCAAAATCAGGGCGGCAACTCACCCGGTCCGCAGCGTCGATCGGATCGTAAAGGCGTTTATCGAAATGCGCGCTCAGCGCGGCAGCGAGGTGTGCTCCCGCGGAGAAGCCGAGGACGCCAACACGGTTTGGGTCGATGTGCCACTCGGCTGCGTGCGAACGCACGATACCCACCGCGCGCTGCGCGTCCTGCAAAGCTGCGGCGGATTTGGGGTACGGCCCGGTGTCGGGCACTCGATATTTGAGCAGCACGCACGTGATACCGATGGAGTTGAGCCATTCGCAGACTTCGGTCCCCTCGAGGTCAATCGCAAGGATGCGATAGCTGCCTCCGGGAAAAACGACGATCGTTGCGCCCGTGCTTTTCCCCGTGGGCGTGTAAAGCGTGAGAGTAGGCGCGGCAACGTTGCCGATTCGAATAACGGGCTTCCCGGCGACGAGAGGGTCCTTGGCCGTCGTGGTATCGCCCTCAGGAGCTGGATTTGCCGGGGCACCTGGAGCTCCATGCGGCCAAATGTTCAAAGTCGTCTGGCCCGCCGTCGGCGGCCACTGCGCAAACACACACGCGGATGCGCCAAAAAGCGCGGCTAGCAAAATTAGGAGTTGGCGCATGAGGAAGTCCTCGATCTCAGAATTTGCGGCGCTGATCGTAGCACGAGCCGCGGATGACCGGGTATCCTCTCAACCCGGCTCGCGGTGCCAAACTCCGGCGTTTCTTTGTAATTCCCCGAGCCTTTGTTATGCTCCTCGAATTCGTCAGTAAAAAAGGAACCTCATGCGCTCACCGAGAATTTTCGCTTCAGCAACTATTCTGCTTGCAGTCCTGGCGTTTTCGCTGTTCGCCGCCGAGAAAGACAAAAAGGAAGCCGCTCCCAAGGATGCGCCGCGGCCTTCCTACGAAATGCCGCAGCCCGAAAGGGAATCTCTCGATTTCGCGATGTATCAGAGCATTCGCGAAGAAGCTCTCACGCATTCCCACATCATGGAGTACGCCTCCGGCCTCATGGATGGCATCGGCCCGCGACTGACGGGTTCGCCGAACTTGAAGCGCGCCAACGAATGGACTCGCGACCAATTCACTGCTATGGGCTGCAGCAACGCGCATCTCGAAGACTGGGGCGAATTTGGCATGGGCTGGCAGCAATTAAACACCTGGGTGCGCATGACTTCGCCGGACGCAGCTGTCTTCATCGCGCAAGCAGCGCCCTGGTCGCCCGCGACAAAAGGTCCGGTGACGGCTTCCGCCGTTTGGGTCGATATCAAATCCGAGGCGGACTTCGACAAATACAAAGGTAAGCTCGCCGGGAAAATCATCTTCTTCGGCGAGATGCGCGAGGTGAAGCCCGTCGAAAAACCGCTTTTTACTCGCGACGAAGATGCCGATCTCAAACGCATCGAAAGTTATCCAACCGACCTGAGCAGCCCCTTTTCCTTCGCGGCTTTTCTCAAGAGTCTTGCTTTTCGCGAAAGAATCGGCCATTTCTTAGCCACCGAGCAGGCGGTCGCCGTGATCACTCCGAGCCGCGACGGCAGAAACAACGGCGGCTCTGGCGGCACGATTTTCGACGACACTGGCGCAGGCTTCGGTTGGCTGATCTATCAGCGCGAACATGCGAACGCATTGCCCGTCGCGGTCACGGCCATTGAAAATTACGGCCGCGTCTACCGCCTGCTGAAAGCCGGAGTTCCTGTAAGCATCGAACTCAACATCGATACAAAATTCACCGGCGACCACGAACACGGTTTCGACACTATCGCCGAAATTCCCGGCACGGATCCCAAGCTGAAAGACGAACTCGTCATGCTCGGCGGCCATCTCGATTCCTGGGCGTCAGCCACCGGAGCGACCGACAACGGCGCCGGCTCTGTCGTCGCCATCGAAGTCATGCGCATCCTGACCGCGCTACAAGTGAAACCCCGCCGCACCATTCGCGTGGGCCTTTGGACCGGCGAAGAAGAAGGTGAGTTCGGCTCCTACGGCTACGTGAAGCAACACTTTGGTTTTGTCCCGCGTTCGACCGAGCCCGATCAGCTGTTAGTCACCGAGTACGACCGCGACCCGTCCGGCCCCATACAGCTCAAGCCCGATTCTCAAAAACTGTCGGCATATTTCAATTTGGACAATGGCAGCGGAAAAGTCCGGGGAATTTATTTGCAAGGCAACTCAGCCATCGCCTCGATTTTCGAGCAATGGATCGAGCCCTTGAAAGATCTGGGCGTAACGGCGATCACCATGCGCGACACGGGCGGCACCGATCATGAAGCCTTCGACGCCATCGGCCTCCCCGGATTCCAATTCATCCAGGACCCGCTCGACTACGGCTCGCGCACTCATCATTCGAACATGGACACTTACGAACGCCTGCAACCCGAAGACCTCGCTCAAGCCGCGCTCGTCGAAGCCACGTTCGTCTATAACGCCGCAATGCGCGATCAAATGCTCCCGCGCAAGCCGCTCCCCCATCCCGAGTTCGAACCCAAGCGCATCCAGCCGCTTAAGAACGTAATGCCAGGAGCCGAAACCAAGGATTAATCCGCCAACTTTTTGCTGGTATGTCAGTTTCTGATCACGCGGCTTATCGGCGGCTAGAGTGCGATATTCCGAACAATTCAGTCAAAGGCCGTACATTTCATTTCTGGGTCACTGTAGTTTTGCGTATTCCGATTTGGCCTCGATGAGCACCGGAACATCCACGTCGGCGTCTTGCCAGAGCGTGAGGAATTCTTTGTAAGCGGCCCGGGCTTTGGCGGTATCGCCCTGCAAGGTAAGCGCGCGTGCGATTCCGAGATGTGCCAAGGCGCCGGTCTCGCATGCTCCAACAAGCCCGCGATGATCAATGATTTTCTGAAATTCCGCGGCGGCGCGCACGGCCTGTTTAGCGGCCAGAAAGGCTTCGCCGCGAACGTAAGCTGAATAGAGACAACCGTTGAAGGAGATCTCGGTCAATTCATAGGGTGCGGCGGCGCGCAGAAGCTCAATGCTTCGCTCAGGGTTCTTGCGGGAGAGTTCGATCTGGGCGCGAACGGTCGGCAATAGAACCGACTGCACCAAGGTGTCCTGCGGAAATCGCGCGGCAAGTCCGTTCAGAACGGACTCAGAACGTGAAACGCCCCCGGCCCACGCCAAGGTGAGAGCTCCGACTCCCTGGGCATTCTTTCCCAGCGAGGGTTCTTCCATCGCCGCGAGGGCAGTCTGCCGGGCTTCCGCCGGATTACCGAAAGCCGCTTCACGGAGCGCTCCGTCCAAACGCCGGTTTGCGGCGCTTTCCTTGCTACCTGCACTTTCCGCAGATTCCACAGACTGTTGGTTCAACTCTCTCGCTTTTCGAAGATGGCCGGAATAGGCAGCCACCGCGGATTCGCGTGTTAGAAAACGCGGTATGATCTCAGGCTTGCTATCCGACCACGCCACTTGCTCCGCCATTCCCTTCTCGTCACCATCCAAGAAGGCCAGCAAGTACAGATGAAAATGCAATTGCTCGGCATCGAGTTTATGATCGAAGGCATCCTGTATGGTTCTGCGGGACTCTGGAAAACGATTCAAGGCGATTAGCACCCACTCGAGATTGACGTATCCGATCACATCGAGGCCCTGTCGAAGGGATTCGCGGTCGAGTTCGACCGCTTGCTCATACTGACCCTTGGCACCATAGACGAGGGCCAGATTGCCAAGAGCCACACGGTCTCTCGGGTAGCTGCCAAGCCACTCGCGGAAGACGCGCGTTGCACTTTCCAGATCGCCAGTCACGTGCTCGAAGTACATGGATTCGATATCGAATCTCTCTCGTTCGCTGGTGTGTTCGCGCAAGGAGTAGGCTTTCGTGAATAGCTCGTTGGCACGCTCGCCTTGGCCGGAGTTGTTATACATCTTGCCGAGAGACAGGCAGCCACTCGCAAAATTGGGGTCGAGTTCGACAGCATGCTGGAAGAAGGGCAGCGCCGCCACAGAGCCTTTTTCATGCAGAGTTTTGTTTCCCAAACTCGCAGCCTTTAGAGCCTCCAGAGAAGATGTCGTGGCCTGGGAGAGCGGAACATCGAACTTCTTCACGTTTACCAATGACTCGCCAAGTTCACTCCGCAGTTTGGTGGCCGCCTCACCCAGGGCGTCCAGAACTTTTTCCTTGTTTGCGGCCGTAGCCTGGGTCTGTGCGAGAGTATCTCCGTTTTGGCAGTTCAGGGTTTTAAGGCTGACGACGTACTCGCTTCCAAGGCTGGCAATCGATCCTGCGATCCATGCCTTGCTGTCCGTGCGCTGGCAAACTTCCTGAATGACTTCCGGTGTGAGGGGCGTATTCGCTGGGCGAGTCATGAGCCGTAGTGTCTGGCTCACTCGGCTGTCCGACAACACATTCAAAAACGGGGACTGCCGCAGAGAGGCTGTGAGGGCCTGCTTCAATGCGTCGTCAAAAATTGGATCTCCTGTGGAGTTGGCAAAATCGGCGAGGGCAACAGTGTCCTTGTCCGTAAGCTTAGGCGTTCGATGTAAATAGAAATAAGTGCCCGCGGCAAGCGCCACGAATAGCAACGCCGGCAGAGCAATCCACTGCCATGGTATTCCATGAGTTTTTCCGCTACCGACATTCGTTGCTGCAGGCAGTTTCACAGACTCGGTGTCGCGCTTGAGCCGGCGCAAGTCGGTGTGCATATCTGCAGCAGTCTGGTAACGGAGCTTTCGGTCTTTTTCCAGAGCTTTATCGATGATGCGCTCTAATCCCGGGGGCGAACTAGGATTCGCACGTGCCAGCAGAGTGGGTGCTCGATTCAGAATTGCATCGTGAATAACCGCAGCGCTGTTGCCCGGAAAAGCCAACCGGTTAGTCGCCATTTCGTACAGCACCGCGCCCAAAGAGAAGAGGTCCGTCCTAATATCCAGTTCCTCGCCGCGAGCCTGTTCCGGCGACATATAGGCGATGGTGCCAAGCGTGGTCCCGGGGCTGGTAATCAGCGCCTCTGCCGTGGCGGTTGGCATTTCCGAATTGGCGAGCTCCAAACCGGAGGAAACCACTTTCGCCAAACCGAAATCGAGAATCTTGGCGTTACCTCGCTTGGTGATGAAGATGTTGGCGGGCTTGATGTCACGGTGGATGATACCTCCCTCGTGGGCGACACTGAGTGCGTCGGCAATCTGGATGGCGAGGTCGAGGATTTCTTCCGTCACCAGGGGCTTGCCCGCAATGCGGTGCTTCAGCGTCTGGCCGTCCATGAGTTCCATGGCGATAAACAAGCAGCCGCCTTCTTCGGCGATTTCGTAGAGCGTGCAAATATTCGGGTGATTCAGCGCGGAAGCCGCGCGTGCCTCGCGCCGGAAGCGTTCGAGCGCCAGAGGATCGTTCGCCAAATTTTCCGGTAGAAATTTGAGGGCCACGTGACGCCCCAGGGCGAGATCTTCCGCTTCGTAGACAACGCCCATCCCACCGCCACCTAGCTTTTCGAGGATGCGGTAGTGCGAGATGGTTTGGCCGATGAGGGAATCGGTTGCAGCCATTTCGCGTTCATCTTAGGTTGGGTCAAGAGGCAAGTCAACGAACGGGGACACGAACGGGGACACGAACGGGGACGCGACCCTTTTAGGCCCTGATGAAAGCCGATACCGGAAACGTACTCACTTACCAAGTTTTCCGTTTGGGTGCTATCCGCACCACGTTTTGTAAGAAGCAGAAGCGGCATGCGTTTTGGCTCTTCCGCCAGTGAGATTGGCCTGACCGCGCGCGGTCCCATCGCGCAGCACATCCTACATTTCGCTTCCCACTTTTCTTGATCGCGTGAACGGCTGCTAGGCGGCACTCCGGCCCCAACCACTCGATCTCAACTAGGCGTTATTCGAGGACACTCCTCCTGCTAACGATGAAGCGGATCCCCCGTCCATAAGGCGAAAGGGACAATCGCGTCTGCCGCAGGACGGGGCGCGCGCTAGGGGAGGGATCTGTGTTCTCATTCATCCAAGACCTGCGCTATGCATTCCGAATGTTGTACAGGAGCCCCGGGTTTTCGATCGTTACGGTGCTGACTCTGGCCATCGGGATTGGCGCCAACGTAGCCACTTTCTGCGTGGTGTACGCCGTCCTGCTGCGGCCTTTGCCCTTTTCTCATCCAGAAGAACTCGTACGCGTCTTCGACGATCTTCGCGGCACGAACGAGCAGGATGTAGGCATGTCCGCACCTGAGCTTTGGGATTTGCAAGATCGCTCGGGCGTGTTTCAAGACATCTCGGCAGTAGCGCCGAGTAATTCGGCGGTCGCCGGTGGAGATCGAACGGTCCGCGCCGAAAGTCTAGTTACCAGTCCCGATTACTTCGCCTTGCTGGGAGCGAAGCCGCAACTTGGCCGCGTCTACACGCAACAGGATGCCGTTCCGGGATTCCTGGAGCCCGTCGTTATCAGCGACGGTTTTTGGCGGCGGAATTACGGTTCGGACCCGAACATCATCGGGCGCAAAATGCGGCTCGACAATGACCCGTACACAATTGTGGGAGTGATGCCGCCAGGCTTTCGTCATCCGGGCCGCACGCTGGATACGGATGTGGAAGTCTGGATCGCCGCGGGTTTCAACGCCCTTCCGTTTCCGGTTCCAGCTGATAGGTCGCAGAGAATGCTTCCGGGAGCTATTGCGCGCCTGAAACCCGGCTTGACTGTTGCGCAGGCGCAAGCGCAGCTCGATGGCTATATATCGCAACTCAGCCGTGCGTATCCCGCCCAGTATCCCGTTACTGCTGCATGGGTAGTCCGGCTCGTTCCGGTGAAAGAGGACCTGGTCGGGCCGCAGCGGACGGAATTGTTCATCCTGTTTGGAGCGGTAGGATTTGTGCTGCTGATCGCTTGCGTCAATATTGCCAACCTGCTGCTGGCGCGCTCTTCTGGACGCCGGCGCGAAATTGCTATTCGGTTGACGATGGGTGCGAGCCGTGCACGGCTGGCGCGCCAACTCTTGACCGAGAGCACGCTCTTGTCAGTTATTTCCGGTCTAATCGCTCTGCTTACGGTTCTTCTCTTGAAAAACGCGATCGTGAGTCTTGCTCCGGCCGATATTCCACGGCTCAACGAGGTGGACGTCAGCGCCGGAGTGCTGTCTTTCGCTTTCTTGGTTTCGATTCTCACGGGCGTGCTCTTCGGGCTGGCTCCGGCCCTACAGGCGGCGAATCCTAATCAGATTGAAAATCTGAGGGAGGGAGGGCGCGGGTCCAGCGCCGGCAGACGCCATACCCGGCTTTCGCGCGTTCTTGTCGTTTCGGAGGTGGCGCTCTCGATTGTTTTGCTGGCCGGCGCGGGGCTTCTATTGCGAAGTTTCTGGCATGTGCTCGAAGTGCGTCCCGGATTCAATCCCAGCCACCTAACCACGGTACAAATTTGGATTCCAATATCCAACAATCCGGACACTGATCCTTATAGCGTCGAGGAGAAGCGCGCCGACTTTCTTCTCGAGATCTTTCGTCGCGTGTCTGCGCTTCCAGGCGTGGAACAGGCATCGATTTCAGGGAACGACACTCTGCCCATGAACTCTGGGAGGAACTACTCTCCATTTTCGATCCAAGGGCGTGCGGCGGAATCGGAGCGCGGCCCGATCGCGGACATTGCGGTAGTCGACACGAAGTATTTTCGCACCATGGAAGTTCCATTGATTGCGGGGCGCGACTTCGCCGGCTCCGACACATACCACACACAACCGGTTGCCGTGATCGACCAAACCCTCGAGCGACAGTATTGGCAGGATAAGGATCCGCTCGGACAGCAGCTTAAGTTCGGATTTGGACGAGGTCTACAGGGAGTCACGATTGTCGGCGTGGTTGGCGATATCAAGTCGGACGGTTTTGAGGCTCCCAGCGTCCCGCATATTTATGTTGCCTTGGGGCAGTTCGCGCCGGTAAACGCGGTAGTTTTTCTCCGGAGCAGGGGCGATGTGGAACATCTCGGGGAAGAAGTTCGGCACGAAGTGGAAAGCCTAAATCCCAATGTTCCGGTGCACAGCATCAGCTCCATGGATCAAATCATCGCCAGATCGGTAGCCGACCGGCGCTTTGCTCTCGAGCTCTTGGGGATTTTTGCAGTGGTAGCACTGCTGCTGGCCGCCGTCGGAATCTACGGCGTGATGTCGTATTCCTTCAGCCAACGCACGCACGAAGTCGGAATTCGCATCGCTCTCGGCGCCCAGCGTCTCGATATTTTGCGCATGGCGTTGGGAGAAGGCATGCGGCTCGTTGTCATCGGGCTGGCTTCAGGTCTCGTCGGAGCTGCGATCATGACGCGATTTTTCCAGTCCATGCTTTTCAACGTTGTGCCAACGGATCCAGTTACGTTCGTCTCCGTCTCGGCCATTCTTGCAGGCGTCGCGTTTTTCGCTTGCTACGTTCCGGCAAAGCGCGCTACTCGCGTAGATCCCCTCGTCGCCTTGCGCGAAGAATAATAGGACGCTCAACCCGCGCTGGCGCGGGTGGTCCGTAAACCGCCGGCGCGGCCGTGCCTGCTTTTTGGGTTGACATCCTACCTGAGCGCGCGCATTCTCGGGTTATATGTCCACCCAAGAGGCGCAGGAACGGCTGGAACTATTGCAGGGCACGCTGGATCTGTTGATTCTTCGTACGCTCATCTTTGGGCCACGGCACGGACAAGGAGTCGCGCGGGCCATCCAGGAAACCTCGGAAGAAGAGTTGCTCGTCGAGCATGGCGCGCTCTATCCTGCGCTTCAGCGCCTGGAACAGCGAGCCTGGATCTCCGCCAAGTGGGGAGTCTCCTCAAACAATCGCAAGGCGCGGTTCTATTCGCTGACCGCTGCCGGCCGCAAGCAACTCGTTAAAGAAACCACCAAATGGAAGCGGCTGTCAAAAGCCATTGCGCGGATTTTGGGATCTGAGGCGGCGGAGGGTTAAAACCATGTTCGGACGCAAGCGCAAACTCGACGACTTCACCGCAGAAATTGAGGCCCATCTGCAGCTTGAGATCGAGCGTCTGCGGGAACAAGGCTTGAATGAGGAGGACGCGCGCGCCTCCGCACGCCGCACTTTCGGCAACGTCACGCAAGCGCGGGAAACGTTCTACGAATCCGGGCGCTGGGTTTCATGGGATCACTTCTGGCAAGACGTACGCTTCGGTCTGCGCATGCTCAGGAAGACGCCCGGATTCACGGTGATGGCCGTCGTGACCCTGGGGCTTGGGATCGGCGCGAACACAGCAATCTTTTCGGTTGTGAATGCGCTCCTGCTGAATAATCTTCCCTACGCTCATCCGGAGCGCATGGGGACAATCTACATGCGGACAACGGGGCCGCAAGCCGCCGACGAGCGAAGAAATGTGGACGGCGAACAGTGGGAACTGCTGCGCGACGACGCGCCGTCCTTGCTCTGCGCTGTTTCCAGTATGGGAACCAGTGGGGTGAACCTTCAGGCGGGCTCCCATGTGCAATATCTTCGTGCCGGGCGGGTTTCGGCACACTATTTCGACGTGTTGGGTCTCCAACCCGTTCTCGGGCGCAATTTTTCGGAGGACGAGGACCGTCCGCACGGCCCCAAGACAGCTGTCCTGAGCTACGGTTTGTGGCGCACGACTTTTGGAGCCGACCCGAATATTCTAGGGCAAGCCATGCTGCTGAAAGGCGAGCCGTACACGATCATCGGGGTGCTGTCTCGAAACGCAACCACTCCTCTTAATGCGGATCTATATACGGCTCTCCAAGCGCGCCGCGATGGCGAGGGTCAGGGAACTAACTTTGAACCAATCGCAAGGCTGCGGGACGGCGTGACGTGGCAACAAGCAAACGCCGAAATGAATCGTGCTTTGGCACGGAGCCTGCGTGTCCAAAACTTTGCGAAGAACAATCCTGGCGCACAGCGCGCATATTACTTTGTGCCTTTGCAAAAGTCCGAGACCGATATGCTCCGACCCCAGGTGCTCTCTTTGATGCTCGCGGCCGGATTCATCCTGCTCATTGCTTGTGCAAACCTCGCGGGACTGACGCTGGTACGCATGTTGCGGCGCACGGGCGAAATAGCCACTCGGCTGGCGCTAGGCGCATCACCCTGGCAGGTTCAAAGACAGCTTTGGATTGAAAATCTACTGCTGGCGCTTTTGGGCGGAGCCGTGGGAATAGAAGTGGGTTTCCTTGCACTGCGCGGGCTGCTGTTGCTCTTGCCGGAACACTTTCTGCCTGTCACAACCGTGCCTCTCGACAGCCGTGTGCTGGCCTTTACGCTCTTGCTGACCTTGATGACCAGCATATTGTTCGGCATGTTGCCCGCGTTTACGACGAGGAAAGTCGATCTACGCTCTTCGATCGCCAGCCGAACCGTAATAGGTGCGCGCACCGCTCGGCTGCGACAAGCTTTGATTGCAGGGGAAGTTGCCCTGACGGTCGTGTTGCTGGCCGCCGCCGGCCTGCTCATCCGCACGCTCATCCATCTCGAAACCATGCCACCTGGTTTCAATCCAAGCGGAGTAATCACCGCCAAAGCATCTCTCGATGATGTGCGCTACCACGACCCGGCGGCTTTTCGAAAGCTGCTCAATGAGAGCCTCGCCAGCATGCGCGAGATTCCGGGCGTGCAAAATGCCGCACTCGGCCTGACCCTGCCGTACGAGCGGGCGCTGATCAACGGAGTCTACCTCAAAGACGGCAAGGAGTCAGGGCAGGGTGTCGAAACAAACGAGGTGTATGTCACTTCCGGCTACTTCGATACTTTGCAGATTGCGTTAGTCGCGGGCCGAGCTTTTACGGATGGGGACGGCCCGGACGCACAACCGGTTGTCGTCATCAATCGGTCCTTCGCACGCAGACTCTCCCACGGTGCGGATCCTGTAGGGAGATACCTTAATAGAGACGGCAAGGATGTGCTGATCGTAGGAGTCGTTGGGGACACCGTGCTGTCCTCCGCCGGGGAATTGCACGCGGGTTCGGCTCCCTTAACAAGCGAGGAGACGATCTATGTTCCAGCGGCACAAATGGACGCCCAATCCCTCGCTCTCGTGCATAGCTTCTTTCAACCAAGCTGGATCGTCCGCTCCTCGGGCCCGGTGGAAGGGCTGACCGCCCAGATGCAGCGTGCCCTGGCGAAAGCTGATCCCAACTTACCTTTTTCTGGCTTTTACGACATGAAAGACCTGATGGCTGCAACGCTTGTGACACAAAGGATTGAGGTGGCGCTGCTGGCTGCAATGGCATCGCTCGCGCTATTGCTGAGCGCCGTCGGCGTCTTCGCGCTGGTGGCGAATATGGTGGTGCAGAAGACGCGCGAGATCGGCATCCGCATGGCCCTGGGTTCGACCGTCGGCCAGGCGATGTTGCAGATCGGCCGCTCGGGCGTGGGCGCCTCACTGCTCGGTGTGGTTCTGGGGCTAGTCCTTTCCGCCGGGGCGCTGCGAGTAATGCGTGGCGTGCTCTATGGCATAAGCGTCTACGATGTCCCAACCATGGCCACCGTCGTCTTCACTCTCGTGTTGGTTACGCTGCTGGCCACAATTCTCCCAACCCTGAAGATCGCAAAGATCGATCCGGCTAATACATTACGCGAAGAGTAAGCCTCCTTCGCGTTTCGGCAAACAGGCAGGAAAGCGCCGGGCGGCAGTCTCTAGCGGGAAACAGTTGACATTTATATAACAACCAATTCATTTCCGGAAACTGACCCGCCGTCCAGTTTTTGGTTCGCGTGCAATCCACGGCTCGTTATGTTAGAAGCCCAAGCGGGATGGGTTTGTCTGTTTCCACGGCTGGTCTGATCGCGCGGCGCCGCATTTCCCGGCGCCTCTTGCCATTCCTCTTCACTCTTTTTGTGATCGCATTTCTGGACCGCGTAAACGTGAGCTATGCGGCACTGGAAATGACGCACGATCTGAATTTCAGCAACCGCGTCTTCGGCTTCGGCTCGGGAATATTCTTTGTCGGCTACCTGCTCTTCGAAATTCCGGGCTGCCTCATCGTCGAGCGATGGAGCGCGCGCAAATGGTTTGCTCGGATCATGGTTACCTGGGGACTCATCACCATCCTGGTGGCGTTTATTCGAACGCCCATGCATTTCTACATCGTTCGAATCCTGCTAGGGGTTGCCGAAGCCGGCTTTTTCCCTGGCATTCTCGTCTATCTCACGCATTGGTTTCGCTCCGAAGATCGCGCGAAAGCTTGCGCGATGTTTATGATTGCGATTCCCGTCGCCAACATCGTCGGCTCGCCGCTCGGAGGCTGGCTTCTTGGCGTGCACTGGTTCGGCCTCGAGGGGTGGCGCTGGCTTTTTATCGTCGAAGGAATACCCGCGATTGTGTTTGGCGTCATCACGGTTTTTTATCTCACGGACTGGCCGCATGAAGCTCGCTGGCTCCGGCCGGAGGAGCGCGATTGGATCACCGCAGAACTCCAGCAGGAAGCGCTCGCGAAAAAAAAGGCGCGTTCGTTCACAATATGGGAAGCTCTACGCCAGCCAACAGTCGTTCAACTGACGCTGATCTATTTTTTCGCCGTCAGTAGCATCTACTCTTTGACGATCTGGCTTCCCACTTTTCTCAAACGCGCGTCCGGCATGTCGAATCTAGCCGTAACCATGCTGTCGATTATTCCCTACGTTGCCGTGCTGCTCGCCATGCTTTTCAACGGCTGGCATTCCGACCGCACCAACGAGCGCCGCTGGCACACCGCAGTTCCGCTCCTGCTGGGCGTCGTGGCCTTTGCACTGACGATTCTTTCCGGATCGCATTTTTGGTTCGCGTTTGTGTGTCTTACAGTTGCGTCCAGCGCCAACGCCTTTCTTCCGTCCTTCTGGCCCGTCCCCTCGGCTTTCCTCGGCGAGTCCGCTGCGGCCGCGTCCATCGGCCTCATCAATTCCATCGGCAATCTCGGAAGTTTTGTAACGCCTTCAGTGATCGGTTATTTCCTCGATCGTACGCATTCGTTCACGCCAGGATTTCTTTACGTCATTTTCAGCATGCTCATCGCGATTGTTCTGATTTTGACGCTGCGCATGCGCCCTGCGGACCGGCTTGCTCAAGCGTAGCGATTCCTCAACGGCCTGCCTGCCGCTGAAGGCGGCTATTCGTATCTCAAAACCACGATGGTGTCGACACGAGTGGCGCGTCGCGCCGGAATGTAGCAAGCCACGAAAGCCGCTCCTGCCAAAATGACCGCAGCAGCGCCGAACACCAGCGGATCCGTTGCGCGCACTCCAAAGAGTAAGCTGGCCAGCAACCGCGTGAGCGCGAGCGAGACAATCACTCCAACAACCACACCGATCACCGTCATGCGCATCCCCTGCCCCACCACGAGCCGCAAAATATCCGCGGGCCGCGCGCCAAGGGCCACGCGAATTCCCATCTCCTGTTTCCGCGCCGTCACGCTGTAAGCCATCAGTCCGTAAATCCCGACGGCTGCGAGCAGCAGAGCGAAGCCCGCAAAGATTCCTACGAATTGCATTGTCAATTTCGGCTGGGCTACCGACGCCCCGACGACTTCCTCCATGCTTGAAATTCCAGTGACCGGAAGATTTGGGTCGATTTCCGCAATCTTCGCGCGCACCGCCGCAACAAGAGATTGCGAGTTGGCTTCCGATCTCACCAGCAGCGTCGTATTGGGCCATGGCACCTGGGCCATCGGGAGATACATCTCTTCCACATCGGCGGCGTTCAGAGTATTGAATTTCACATCAGCTGCCACGCCAACAATTTCCCGTTGCACCATGTCGCGAGAATTGGCGATATGTTTCCCAACAGGGTCTTGCCCGGGGAAGAAATGCTTTGCCGCCGCCTCATTGATAACTGCGACAGGCGATCCGCCGCCGATATCCTTTTCGTCGATAGTTCTTCCACTCAGAAGCGGCGTTCGAATGGTCTCGAAATACCCTGCGCTAACCTGCCGCACCGCGCTCGTCGGATCTTTTCCGACTCCCTGGCAGACGAGACCTTCCGGACAAACAAAAACATATCGCGCGCCACCTCCAAGCGGCAGATAACTCGTGATCCCAGCCGCTTGCACTTCGGGCATGGATCTAATGCGCTCCAGAAGTTGCCGGTAGAACTGCACCTGAAGTTCAGGCTTGGAATATCGGCTGGGAGGAAGTGTCAACGGGAACGCCAACAGATTTTTCGGCGAGAATCCAGGATTCACCTGCATCAAACGGGAAAAGCTCTGCATCAAGAGCCCCGCCGCGGTCATCAGCACGAGGGCTATCGAAATTTCCCCAACGACAAGCAAAGCGCGGAAGCGCCCGCGGCTGGCGCCCTCTGAAGAACCGCGGCCGCCCTCCTTGAGAACTTCATGAAGATCTTTCTTCGACGATTGCAAAGCGGGAACCAGCCCGAAAATAATTCCCGTGATCACGCAGAGGAGCAGCGAGAAAATCATCACCACGCCGTCGATTTTCGCTTCGCCAAGCCGCGGCACAGCGCCCGGACTGATCGAGCGCAGTACAGGCATCAACGCGGCAGCAAGAAAGAGTCCAAGCACACCGCCGCACAGAGAAAGCAGAATGCTTTCGCTCAACAACTGGCGCACCAGCCGCCCGCCCGAAGCGCCAAGCGCCTTTCGCACCGCAATTTCCCGTTCGCGTGCCGTAGCCCGCGCGAGAAGAAGATTGGCAACATTGGCGCAAGCAATCAAAAGAACGAACCCGACAGCCGCCAGCAGCACCAGCAGCGAAAGCCGCAGACCGCCCACAAGGCTTTCTTCAAGAGTCTGCGCAAGAATTCCGAATTTCGTGGCGTCCGCATTGCTGCCAAACTGCTGCCTATAGCTCGCGTTGATGGCGTCGAGTTCCGCCCTGGCGCGCTGCAAAGTTTCGCCTGGCTGCAGCCGCGCGATCATGTTGAAGTAACTCGCTCCGCTGCGAACCTGCGCGGGAGTCAGCAGAACAGTCTCGGAAGGCCGGGGCAGCCACACGTCCGGCTCCGGAAACTGCAGTGGGAAACGAAAGCTCGCGGGAAGTATTCCGACGATTGTCGCGCTTTTTCCGTCGAGCACCAGCGCCTTACCCATCGCTGCGGGATCGCCCGCGAAATGGCTGTGCCAGAATCCGTCCGAGATTACCGCGACATCGGGGCCTCCATCCTGTTCTTCCTCGGGCAAGAAAGCCCGCCCGCGGGCGGGAGAAATCCCCAATACACGAAAGAAATCGATGGAGGCCCTAGCTCCATTCACCGCCTCAGGCTCCCGCTCGGTAACCAAACTGAGTGTGAGCGGATAGAAACCGGCCATACTCTCCAGCGTTTTGCTTTGTTCCTGGATCTGCGTGTATTTCGTGTACGACATCAAAGCGCCGCCGGCCTTGGTTTTCAGGTCGAATTGCACGAGGTTGATAATGCGCCCGGGCTCTTTGAAAGGGAGCGGCTGCAACAACACTGTATTGATGACGCTGAATATCGCGGTGTTCGCTCCAATCCCCAGCCCGAGCGTAAGAATTGCGACGGCCGTGAACCCCGGATTCTTCCTCAACATCCGCAAAGCAAATTTCAGGTCCTGCCACAAGGTTTGCATTTCACGTGCCCCTGAACACTCCATCTCCATCTGTTAGACTTCGCACCGCGCACTGGGTAAGCATCCCGCCTGTCTTGTCTTGCGTCTCGCTCCCCGGCTAGTGCACCTCATTTTTGTAAACCGTTCCCGCCTTCATTACGAATCTTACGCGCTTCAATTCCGTGATGTCCTTCAGAGGATCCCCGCTGACAGCCACAATGTCCGCCCACTTCCCTGTTTCAATCGTTCCCGCTTTGTCGCTCCAGCCTAGAAGCTCTGCAGGCACAACCGTGCCGGCGCGAATCGCCTGCATTGGCGTCATGCCATAGTTCGCGTAATAAACAAACTCCTCCGCTTCATTCAACTGTTTCCAGTCAAACCCGCCGGCATCCGTTCCGAGCGCAATCTTCACGTTTTTCTTCAGCGCTTTCTGGAACGCGGTTTTCTCGAGGTCCACCATTTTCACCCAGTTGCCGCCCCGGCCTGGGGCCACATACGCTCCGACGGTGATGGTCGGAACCCAATAGACGCCGCGTCTTGCGACCTCGTCGAGCTCGGCGTCGGTGAATCCGTCTCCGTGCTCGATGGTGTCCACTCCTGCGCGTAAAGCAGCCGCAATGCCATCGGAACCGATGCAGTGCGCCGCCACTTTCTTGCCCAGGCGGTGCGTTTCATCCACGATGGCTTTGGCCTCTTCATCGGTAAAATTCACCATACTATGCAGCACGCCATCATCCTCAAAGTGGTAGCGCCGGTCCGAGTAATACTTGATCCAGTCCGCGCCATACATCACCTGCTCGCGAACCGCTTTCCGGGCGCCTTCGACGCCATCGACGCTCTGCACGCCCGTTGGCACTTTCAATTCCCATGAATAGCCAAGCAACGGATACATCCCCGTCGGAGCCATCGCGCGCGTCGCCACTTGCATGCGCGGACCGGGCACTTCCCCTCGAGCGATCGCCTGCTTTACATCTACGTCAGCGTACATCGCGCCTTCGGTTTCCACGTCGCGAATGGACGTGAAACCATTTTCGAGAGCGATGCGTGCGTTGCGCGCGGCGAGAATCGCGCGATACGGTGTGGATTCTTTCAAAAGCTGTTCGTCGTAATCCGCCGCGGTGATGTCGCCGTTGAGGAGCACGTGCGTGTGGACATCGGCGAATCCAGGCAGGACGGTCGCTTTCGATAGATCGATCAGCTCAACCCCGGCGGGCGGCGTTCCTCCGGGCGTCACGGAAATGATTTTGTCGCCTTCGATGACGATGAGCGCGTTGAGGATAGGCGTATCGTTTTTGCCGTCGATAAGCCGGCCTGCCCGGATGGCGATCTTTTTGGCGGCGGCTTTGTCTTTTTCTTGCGCGGGCGCGGTACTCGCGGAACAAATCGAGGGTATAAGTACTACAGCGACTGCTATCAGCGAGGCCAGTTTTCTTCGCCGGGTCATGACCATCTCCTCAGTAGGTTCGTCTCTCTGGGCTTTCGGGCGCAAAGAGTAGCACAGAAGAGGCATGTCTCCCGGGTAATGGGAAAAAGCTCGGAGTGGATAGTGGATCGAGAAACGTTAGCAGCCCGCTCTAACTCTCATCGCGAAAAAATAGACGGAACTCAGGATGCGAACCGCTCGGCGGCTCGCGCCTTTGCTTTTGCTGCTTCCACGGCCCTGTCTCTCGGAGCCGCCGTCGTTTCCAGCGAGCGCAGCAAACGCGCCGAAACCGCGGCGATCTCATCCACGGCCGCCAGAAAATGGGCTTCATTGATCTTCGATGGCTTGTGGATTCCACTGATTTTTCGCACGTACTGCAGCGAGGACGCCCGAATCTCTTCCGAAGTCACGGGAGGCTCAAAGTTGAAAAGAGTTTTAATATTTCTGCACATCGATTACGGCCTCAAGAAGCAAAGTTCATTGATAAGAAGCAAACATGGAAATGCACGGCTGTGATCTGGCAGCGGCGGGACGAAAAGTTCCGCCGCATGCCTGAATCGCGAGCCTTACTCGGAGCGCAGCGCCTGGATAACATCCACCCGCGCCGCACGAGCCGCAGGCAACGCAGAAGCCGCCACGGCGGCAGCTAGAAGGATGATCGCCGAGACAACCACCGGCAGCGCGCTGGGCATTTTCATACCGGGCAGATAGCTGCCGGCGAGCCGTGCAAGTAGGTAGCCGCATGCTCCGCCCGCAATGACGCCAATAGCGGCCATGACTGCCCCTTCGCGAATGACTCCGGCCAAAAGCCGGCTAGGCTGCGAGCCAACAGCGAGGCGAATGCCGAATTCACGCGTTCGCGCGCTGACAGAAAATGCCAAAACGCCCGCGACTCCCACGATCGCAATCGCCAGCGCCACGATCGCAAACCCTCCAAAGACCAGCGAGTTCAGCCGGTCCGGAGTCAGCACCTCGGCCCGAATGTCGGCAAGCGTCGCAGCCTTCTCGATAGGCTGGTCGGCGGACATATCCCGAATCAGCTTCGTCATCGGAGTAACCAACCCGTAGGGATTGGCATGCGTGTGCACGAAAAGGCGGCCAGCGAAAAGGCCTTGCTGTTCCATGGCGTTGTAGACCGTGAGCGTGGGCTGCTGGACGACGTGCGTATCGTCTAAATCGGCAACCACTCCGACGATTCGGCGGGGTGTCGAATCCATGCCGATAAACGCGATAACTGGATCGGTCCACCAAATATGGCGGTTGAGGGGATCGCGGCCGGGGAACATGCGCTGCGCAAGGCTCTGACTGATGACGACGACGGGCTCCTTGTCCTTGCGATCCAGGTCGTTGAAATCGCGTCCCTCGACAAGAGGGATGCCAACCGTTGTGAAAAATCCGGGCGATACGCTGCGCATCTGCGTACGAGGATCTTCTTCACCGGGGGCTTTCGTGTGGCCATCGGCCGAGAACTGCAATTGGAAGTCAAAAGCCGTGTCGCGCCAGGGAACGGAGTCGCCGACGGCGACGCCGTCCACGCCCGGCAACTGACTGACGCGGCGAACCGTTTCCTCATAGAAGCGGTTGATCTCGTCGAAGTTCTTTCCATAAGAGTCCACCGGAAGGTTAACGGCCAGCACGCGGGGTGTGTCGAGAATCGTGCGAGCGTTCTGCATGTCGAGCAGAGTTTTCAGCAGCATGCTGGCGCCCGCGAGAAGCAGAAACGAAGCGGCAATTTGCGTCATGGCAAAGAGACGCAGCCGACGACTGGTGCCACCGGTGATTCGCACGCTGCCGGTCGCGAGACCGAATCCCTGTGAAGAATTAGCCGAAGGCAGACGCGGAACAAAAGCGAGAAGCACGGCGGCGATCATCGCCAGCCCCGCGCCGACCCACAGCATGCTCGAATCCACGGTGAGATCCAGCGCACGGATCGAGAAGCGCGAAGCATATCGCGCGAGAATGGCGACCATCGGACGCGCGAGAAGAACTCCCAGCAGCGCCCCCGCGCCGCAGAGTAGCAGGCTTTCCGCAAGAAGAGCGCGCCGCAGCGCGCCCGAGCCGGCGCCGAGCGCGGCGCGTATGGCCAGTTCGCCTTCTCGGCGGACCGAACGCGCCAGGATCAGGTTGGCGACATTGGAAACCGCGATAATGAATACGAGCGCGGACGCGGCCAGCAAGACGAGAAGAACGGTGCGCGCACCAGATGTGATTTGGTCCCGCAGCGGCGTGGCACTGATCTGCGAATCCGCCTGTTTGGAGTAAGCCTCGGAATGCTGCTCGGTCATCGATTTGTAAACGGTGCGTAGCTCGGCGCGTGCCTGGTCGAGAGTGGCTCCGGGCGCAAGCCGCCCGAAGAGCTCCGTCATGCGATGGACGCGGCCTTCCACCATGGTCGCCGAGAGATGGTGAGGACTGGTCACGACGTTGGCGATGATCTCGGTGTCGGAAGGATAGGGGATAGAAGGCTCGAGCACGCCGATGATCGTGCCGCTTCGCGTCCCCATGGGGCCGCTGCCAAGGCGAACCGTTTTGCCAATGACGCTCGGATCGCTATGAAAAGCCGAGGACCAGAAGCGGTATGTGAGAACAACGACCCCGGCAGCTTTAGGACCATCGTCCTGTGGGCCGATGAGCCGCCCGAGCACGGGGCGGAGCCCCATCACTTCAAAATATTTGCCGTCGACTACGCCTGCTTGCACTTCGCGCGGATCGCCTAGGCCGACCATCGTGAAGCTTATGGTCGAGAAATCGCCGTACTCACTGATGGTGCGAGTGCCAGACTCGATGTCCTTTAGCTCTGGAACGGAAAAATACGTGTTTGCGTTGCCGATGCCGGGCGCGCTCTGGCGGATGTAGATGAGCTTATCTTCGCCGCGATTGACAAGCGGCCGCAGTAGCACCCCGCGGACGAGAGTGAAGATGGCCGCGTTCGCTCCGATGCCGAGCGCCAGGGTCAGCACCACCGTGATAGCCAGTCCCTTGGCGCGTGATAGCGAGCGGAACGCAATCTTCAGATCGTTGAGAAACAACGCGGGTGTGAAATTCATTTCCCCATCTCCTTCAATCAGCGCGCGATCCACACGCGCAAAATCCGTTTCTTCCCTGCCCAACTAGCTTCAGAGCGAAATCAGCAAACGAGCGCGGGGCCCCGCGAAAGAAAAGCCCACCCCATGCCAACTTCTTCGAGATTGTAGCAGTTGCTTCCACGAATTCCCTTCGCTTTACGCCGGCACCCGTTACCACCCGCCGGATCTTTACGACGCTGCCGTCTCCGCTGCCTGCTCACAATTGACCATCCACGGAATTCCGAATTGATCCACCAGCATTCCAAAGCGAGCTGACCAAAATGTTTTCTGTACAGCCATGTGCACCTTGCCGTTTTGCACCAATTCCTGGAAGATGCGCTCGGTTTCGGCGACGTCCTTGACACCGAGCGAAAGGGAGAAGCCCTGCGGCTCTTTGTAGCGTTCAGGCGGAGCATCCGAGCCGAGCAAGAGCATGTCGCCTATCCTCAGTTGCGCGTGAATGATTTTGCCGCGCCATTCCGCCGGCACTTGTTGCGACATGGGAGATTTCTCCCAGGTCGACATCGATTCGACTTTGCCGCCGAGTGCCTTCTCGTAGAACTTGAACGCCGCTTCGCATTGCCCGTTGAAGCTGAGATATGGATTCAATGGCATCTTGCCCTCCCGCAACTTAGTACGACGTTTGGTTGCAACTTCTGTTTCCACTCTGTTTCGAATTTCGTACGAATTGATTGCTGAAAGTCTTTTCCTGCTATTTCACTCCTTGATGGGAGCCCATACCTCGATGCCTCCCATTCCAGTCCGCGGATCAAATTCCTCGGTGTAACTCTCGAAGAAATCTGGTGATCCGGGTGTCTTAGCAGCTTCATGCCCGGACGTTGGCAGCCATTCGGAAATCGTGGCGCACCTAAGATGGAGCTTAGAGACGTGTTCGCGGTGTGAAAAAACCAAGTATTTCTGCGCCGGAACGCTCACGGTCGTGAAATCAGAAGGAAGGCCGGAACTGCGGGAAACTTCGACTCCAGCTAGGTACTCCACGCCGCTCGCCTGCAGAAAACACAATCCGTACGCCGTGCGGCCCGCTTGTCCGGGAATTTTGCCGAGGTGCTGCGCGAACCGCCGCCACAATTCGGGAATGCCTTTCCAGGGTTCATCTGCAAAGTGGCTGCGCAATCCGGTGATGAGCAACGGCCTGCCGTGTTCGACGCGGGGAGCCTCAAGTTCCGCGGGCCGGGTTGTTTTCATTTGTGCTTGCTGCACTTCGGTCCTCCCAAGCAAGAATCGCGTCAATCCTTTTTCACCGCCCGCTCTTCTCCTCGGCCCGTTCCTTCACTCGAATCAATTGATGCCGCCAGTAGCGCTCAAACGTCCCTGTCCACTCATGCAGCGGACGGATGGCTTCCGCATTCGTCCGATAAAAAATCTGCCGCCCCTCGCGCCGCGCATGCACCAGCCCTACATCTTTTAAGACGCGCAAATGCTTCGAAACCGAAGGCTGCTCCATCTCCAAAGCATCCACTATTTCTCCTACCGGCCGCTCCTCGAGAGCCAGATAGTTGAGTATCTCTCTCCGCCGCGGTTCGGCAACAGCGTTGAAAGCATCGGAAGTCGTAGCGGCTCGCGCCATGTACGCCACTATACATTCCCACATCGGAATGCGTCAACTCCCCATTTTTCTCTGCCAAAAATCCAGTCTGCCAATCTCACTTGCATATTGCAAGTTAAATCTGCTAACCTGCCATAATGCAAAAAAAGAAAGCGCCGCCCGGGCGACGATCTTTTTGTCCGCTGAATGCTTCGGTGGAAATGCTGGGAGATCGGTGGTCGCTGCTGATCTTGCGAGACATGATGCTCCGCGGATACCAGACCTTTAACGAGTTTCTGCACTCCGACGAAAAAATCGCCACCAATATTCTGGCAGACCGGCTTCGCCGGCTGGAATCTTACGGCATTATCAGCTCCCGACAGGATCCCGCCGATGGGCGGAAACTGATTTACTCGCTGACGGCCAAGGGAATTGACCTTGCGCCCGTAATTACGGAAATGGTGCTCTGGGCGGCTCGTCATGAGGAAACCGGCAACCAGCCGCTGGTTCGCCAAATGCGCACGGCCAAGGAGCAACTCCTGGCTGACGTGCGAAAACGCTGGGAGGAAAAACACAGTTCGCTCAATTCTTGACGGAGTCCATGCGAATGGACTCTGCCAGAAACTCGCCAAGCCGCGCCAAAGTTTGCTTCCCGCCTTCGATGGCGCCAAATTCCCTGACTACACGCTCGCGCGCTTCGGCCGAATCGAAGACCATGCGAATGGTGACCTTGGTCTGGTCGCCTTCGACTTCGAAGGTCCATGTCGATTTGAAATTCGCCCCCGGCGCTCCCTCTTTGCCGCCGCTGTGGGAGAAAACAATGCGTTTGTGTTTTATGACTTCCGCAAAAACGCTTTTGCCGGGATAGTTTGCGCCGTCTGGACCGTGCATAGTCTGATGCCATACTCCGCCCGGCCGGACATCCATCTCATGAATGGTCGTCGTGAACCCTCTTGGTCCCCACCACTTCACAACCTGTTTTGGATCGGTCCAGGCGTCCCAGACCTTCTCGAGCGGCGCATCGAAAACCCGCGAGATGAAAATCTCGCGCTCCGCCAGCGCGGCTGTCAGAAAATCCTCAAGTTCATCCGCAAGCCGGTAGAGGCTTTCGCTCCAGCCCTGTTCCATTCCGGAGAGGGCAGCGGCAACTTGCGGAGTCATCTTGAAGTCCTTGGTAACGAGCCGGGCATGCAGCGTGAGTTTGGTGATTCCGTGGAAGTCCTCGAACGTGATGGTGTTGAGGATCTCCAACATGGGTTTGCCGTGTTCGTCTTCGAGGGCCGTGCTGGTGAATACGAGCCGCTCCGGCTCGATGATTTCGTGGAAGACGCCTTTCATGGGATAGATCTGGCCATCAGGTCCGCACATGTCGATGCGAATCAGTCCTCCGGGACGTACGTCCAGTTCGCAAACCGGATTTGTGAACTTTCGCGGGCCCCACCACCGCGCCACCTGCTCGGCATCGGTCCAGGCTTTGAAGACCAAGCTCCGCGGCGCGCCATAGATGCGAGTCAGTACGAGTTCTTGTACGGCCTGGCCCGTGGCAGAGCTATTTGCTACTTCGCCCATGTTTCTTCTCCTTTGCTTGAACTTCGGTCAGGTAGTCGTGCAGGCGGTCGAGCCTCTTCTCCCACGCCATCCGGTAGGTCTCGACCCAGTCGGCGACTTCCTTGAGAGGAGCGGCTTTGATGCGGCAAGGACGCCACTGGGCAGCCCGCGCGCGGGTGATAAGCCCGGCATTTTCAAGCACTTTTAGATGCTTCGAGATAGCAGCCATGCTCATCTCAAAAGGCTCGGCGAGCTCAGTAACCGACGCTTCGCCCGACATCAAGTGAGCGAGGATGGCGCGGCGAGTTGGATCAGCCAGCGCGAAGAAGGTCGCAGTGAGTTGGTCTGTGGGCATTCGTATTTAACCTACTGGTTAAATACGAATGCCCGGAAATTCTGTCAAGAGTATTTTGAGAGACTGATTGAAAAAGGAGTGAGATCGCCTGTGGAAAATTCAAGTCAATGAAAAAATAGAGTTAGTGCCGGAGCACGGGAGACAGGAGAGGAAAAGGAAGGGAGAGAGGAAGTGGGAGAAAAGAAGAAGGCCAGCCGTTCTCTCAGGGCGGCTGGCCTCTTGCTTCTCTTGCTGTTCACAGAACCGGTGCTCATCCTGAAGGAGGCAGGCTGAGCTGCTCTGCGAGTGTGCTCTGGCAAAAACCAGAAACTCTCAGGCGGCTTAGCGAGCCGCGGCTGAACCCGGGCGACGCAACGGGCGGCGCGCCAGATCTTCGACGGCGTTAACACCGCGCCGCGCCATATCGACCACCGGGTGCTGGCTGTCGGCTACGCGCTGAACGCCGGTTTCCCAAACCTTCTGGAGCATGTAAAGGCTCATGACCACAAAAGCGATCGCGGCAAAGCCCAGCGCAAACAGCGCAAAGGCTGCCAAAAGCTCGCGAACGAAGTAGAGCTGCAATGCGAGCACGACCCCTAGGAACCACCACATCCACTTCCGCTTGCTGTCTTTGTTCTTCATCTTTCCTCTGTTATCCGATCCCACTTACCCGACCAATTGCTTTCTCTTTGCTTGGTGTTTGGCCCGCTCACTTAGATGCGTGAGCCCTGTCATATGGTCCAGTCCCTCTCACCTGTCCCATTTGACACCATACCTGTCCTGAACGCGATGGTACGGAAGATACATTTTAGGGCCTAAACTAGTTGTCTGGTACTGCTATGACCCATCCTGGAACGACCTAAGTCCTTTGCCATCAGTTCATTATATCCCCCTAACCTTTCGCTCCTGTTTTCGCCTGATTTTCTCTGTACTACGCACTTCGAACCTGGCCCTCTGTACAGGGGTTTTTCGCTCAGCAGATTGTGTAGAAAAGGGTCGATTCGTATCAAAACGAGCAAGGACAGGTCGGGTCGGGAAGGTCGCTATAGAGGCTTTAGTGAGGATCGTCGAGCTGGAAAGGATGGAAATCGCGCCGGCGGGAACTCCTTGAGCCCGGCAGCGCGACTTCCTTGCGTCGGATTGCGTCCGAACCCGGTTGCTATGCTCTTTTCAGGATCCGCGTGATCCCGACAAGGATGACAGCGCCAACAAATGCGACGATGATCGAGCCAATCATACCGCCGGCCGGCCAGATACCCAAACGGCCGAAAAGCCAGCCGCCAAGCCAGCCGCCAACAATGCCGAGAAGGATGTCCACGATGATGCCATAGCCGCCACCTTTCATCACCAGTCCTGCGAGCCATCCGGCGATAAGACCAACAACGAGCCAATAGATCATGAGATGCCTCCTCTGTCCAAAATACAGATGCAATAGGGAAATGTGTGCCCCATTTAGAACACACCCTTGCCGAATGTCAAGCGAACGCCGGTGGAAAGAAGAAGGTCATTATTCTTAAACCCCACGAGAGGATTGCTCAGGTAGCGATCGCTGTAGGTCACTTGCCAGCTGAGCCAGTTTTTCAGCTTGGTCGCAGCAGTGGCGTCAAACTGGAAGCGGTACGTGCCAGTGTCCGAGACGTTGGGGTAGAGGCTGAATTGTTGGGTGAGCGTGGTGCGATTGTTGATCTTGGCGTTGAACGTTTCGCCCAGAACGACTTCGCCGGTCTTTCGAGTAACGGCCGGCATGGCGGGGGCGCTAGCGGTGGCGGCGAGAGCGCCGAAGAAGTCCGCGTCGTAGCTGCCTCCTGCAAAAACGTCGAAAGTGGTGGCCTTGGTATTTATGACGTGATAGCCGAGGCCGCCGCCGATTACATTCCGCAGGTCGAGGTCCTGAAATTGGTCGTACTCGAAGTCGGTGAAACCGAAGACAAATAGCTTGTCGCTGACGTTCAGGTCGCCCCGGATGCCACCGCGAATAGCGTGAGCGGTGTCGGAGGTGACGCCGTCAACAGTGCTATCGGAGTAGATGGCGGTGGTGTAGACAGAGATTTTATCGCGGTCGGTGACGCGGGCGGCTTTGCCAGACAGGTTGAAGGTGAGCGAGTCCGAGTTGCCGCGGGTGACGCTGAGGCCGGTGTCCAGGAGGCCGCTCCAGAAATCGGTGAGATGGGGATGGCGGAGGCGGTCGATCTGGTCGTCGTAAGCCTTTTGCTCGGCATCGTCGCGTACACCGACGACTACCTCCTTTGCGGCGACGACCGGGCCGGTATCCTTGGTTGCGACTTCAAATTTGCCGTCATTGGTGGTGACCGTTCCGACGATGGTCTGGCCATCCTTGAGCGCGAGATGGAGGGTTTGGGAAGAAACGATGGAAGTCACGGCTTCCCACTGAAGGGTGACGTCCCCTGCAAATTCGGTCTTGAGCAAAAGAGTCTTCGCGTCGGACTTGACGATCGTTCCGGTCAGGCGGTCGCCATTTTTGAGAGTCACTTGATCGGCTAGCACGCCTGTGGCACAGACGCACAAAAACACACCTGCAATTAAGCTTCGAAGCACTGTCATTCTCCTCTTTATTTAGATCCTGGGTGAAATTCACGTACGCAATGCGGCTGGGCCTTCTCTGGGCGCGGCAGGCTGCTTGGTCTTGCGTAACTTCTCTCTTACGAAGCCCCGATATTGTAATGGAGGTACGTGAGAAACCCAATGACATTATTGAGGTAAAGCCGGGAAAATGCCGGGGGGAGGCGAACGCGGGATGCCGCTTTTCGGCTTCCTGTATACTTTCTCTTGTCTCTACTTTCTCTCGTTCCAGGGGACGGACGTATTGCAATTGCCGTGCTTTGACCGACAGGGTGCTGCGTCCAATGCTGGCGTTCGGATGTCCAATAAGGCGAGAACTGCACGGCTCTCACTGAACTTACAAAACTCATTGAAGTTGGGAGACTCGATGGCTTCACGCGTTCGACATTTCGTATTTTTGGTTTTGGCAGGCATTCTTTTTTGCGGTGGATGCGGCAAGTCGGCAGCAGAGAAGGCCGGGGCTCGGCCGTCAGGAGCAGGGGCGCGGCCAACGATTGTGTTTATGACCGATTTCGGGACGGCCAATGATGCCGTGGCGTTGTGCAAGGCTGTGATCTTGGGGATTGCGCCCGACGCGCGGGTGATGGATATCACGCACCAGGTGACGCCCTTCCAAATTGAGGAGGCGGCGCGATATCTGGCGGGCGTGACGCCCTACTATCCTTCGGGGACGATTTTTCTAGTGGTGGTGGATCCGGGAGTGGGGACCTCGCGCAAGGCTGTGATCGTGAAATCGAAGAAGGGGCAGTATTTCGTGCTACCAGACAATGGAGTAATTACTCCGGTAATTGAGCGTGATGGATTGGACTCCGCGCGGGAAATCTCGAATACGGGTTGGATGCTGATGCCACAAGTTTCCTCGACTTTTCATGGGCGGGATATTTTTTCTCCGGCGGCCGCGCATTTGGCAGAGGGATGGGATTTCACAATGGCAGGGGCGGTGGTTCCGCAGCTGGTGCAGCTTACGCCGAAGGTTTCCACCACCTCGGAGAATGGGATCGCGGGCGACATTATTGGACTCGATGATCCGTACGGATCGCTGATTAGCGATATCCCGGGCGACGAATTCAAGAAACTGGGCTATCAGCTCGGAGACAAAATCATTGTGCAGCTGGATAAGAAACCCTTCAGCGTGCCTTATGAGAAGACATTTATGGATGTTCCAGTGGGCGACCCGCTGCTGTATATCGATTCGCGAGGCAGGATGGCGCTGGCGTTGAATGAGCGAAATTTTTCGCAGGTCAAGAATATTACGCCGCCTGGGACTATTTTTATTCCACGGAAGGGCGCGGCGATCAAGAAGTGAAGTGGCGAAGGCCTGCGGCGCGCTCCCCGGAGCACGCCAGCTCTACCTCTAGCATAGAGCCTGACTATCTCCCTGGGAGATCCAGCAGCACTACATCCGAGCGCTCCTGCACTCGTTCAAGGACAACTTCACGGCCGTCGGGGGAAATATCGAAGTCGTGGATGTCAAAATCGGCAGTAAGATTGATGGTCAACTGCCGCTCGGCACCCGTCTCGAGGTCGATAAGCCAGAGATTCTTATGTTGAATATCTCCTCGCAGGACCACGAGTGCTCGTCCTCCTGGTAGAAAAGCCAGATGGCGAGATCCCCGAGTCAGGGTCAGAGTCGGCAGGGGATGCGCTGCGGCCTCGGTCGCAACGGCACTCACGGAAAACGTGGTGCCGATGTCGGGCCCGGAATAGAGAACGAAGCGACCGTCGGGAGCCCACGCTGGGTCGATCGAGTATTCATTGACAAAGGGAGCGGGTGAACCCTCGCCCACCGGAACACGAAAAAGGTGTGGCACGCTGTGATCGACCGCTGCCGAGGTGATCGATTGGCCGTCGGGCGACCATGCCGGAGAGCCTTGCAGGTCGAGCGAATCGGCGACAACCCGCGCGTTCGTACCATCGGCCTGCATCACGTACAAAAGCGCCTGCCCGTGTTGCCGGGCCGAGAATGCAATATACCGTCCATCACGGGAGATTGCCGGGCCGCCGAAGACCCGCGCTCCTTGAGCGCTCCATAATTCCGTGCCAGCTCCGTTGGCAAGCTTCCAGATACTCTCGCTCGTCCCCGCTGCAGTAACATACAGAAGATAATCTGGACCAAGTCGCGGAGAAAACCCTGTGCTGGTCGTCAGCGCAATTTGCGCAGCCCCCGACAACTCGGCGGGCGAATCACCGATCCGCAAGCGCCAGAAAGATGTCTTCGGACTTGCGACAGTGGCAACCAGACGGCGACCGTCAGCGCTCGCCGCCAGCGACGTGTAGTGGTCCAGACCCGAGGCCAGCCGATGGGGAATGCGCCGCTCGACGTCCACACTATAAAGCCACGGCCCCGAACCGTCGGGATCGTTCGCGAGATACACGAGCGTTCGCCGATCCAATAGGACCGGATAAGTCACGCGCTCATTTTGCGACGTGACCCGTTCCGGCGTCCCGCCCGCTGGAGTGATTCGCCATATGTCCAGCTTGTCTGGCAGAGAACCCCGGACAAAGTAGATGAATTCCGAGTCGGGCGCCCACAACGGAAAATGGCTATGAAGCCCGGCCGGCTCAGTGAAGATGGGTTGGCCCTCCGATCGCCGGCTGCCGTCCGACACGAACAGCGGGTCTCCGGGCCCAGGGGTGTGGTACACAAGTCGCGAGCCGTCGTGGGACCAGTCAAACTCGGCCGCCCCTTCAAGGTATGGCTTCGGCTGCCCGCCCAGCGTTGGCACCGCCCAAATGCTGATCTCAACACTGCTCGAACCGTCTTGATTGCGAACCCAAAACGTGACAAAAGCACCGTCAGGCGAGAACCCCAAGGTCCGCACCGATGGGTTGACGAGTTCCCGCACGCTCCCGTGGGTCAAGTTGTGGAACTGGCCCGAACCAAGCTGCGTAACCCAGACGTCCATCTGTCCGTCCCTGTCCGACAGAAACGCCACGAAATGACCATCGCGCGACACCGCAGCAGCCTCTTCTACTCCCTCGAAGTCAGTGATCGTCTGAAAGCGCGCGTCGGCGATGGGGTTTCGCCAGAAATGTTCCGTCCTCCAGAGCCAGAGGCTTGCTCCCATGGCCACAGTGATCACCACCGCTGTCAGCGTCCACGCCAACCTCCATCTGTTTACTGATCTCCGTACCTCAGTAGGTGGAGGCGCCGGGGTATCGGGGGCGGAAACCTCGCCTCCCTTCTCTTCCGCTGGTCGGAGATTCCGACTGAGCGCCCAACCGTCTAACTCCTGGCGCGAGGCGTAGACAGAGCCCATCCTGTCGTGCAGGTGCCGGTGAACGGGCATCCCCTCGCGCTTCTCCCAGCGCTGGACCGTCGTCACATCGCGTCTCAGGTAAGCGGCGATTTCCTTCCATGAATCCAGCCTGTCTTCAGGTGGGCTCCCAGATGGCGGCGTCCCAGAAGATAGTTCAGCCATCGCGCTCTCCAGTTAGGTCCACGACCATCGCGAACCGGGGGAGACGAATTGTACCTCCGCTCACCCGGCCCGACCACGGCAAAGCACAGTATTCGACGGCAAATTGAGAAATGGCTGCAATTCGGCTCATTGCGGTTTGACCATACCCTCCGAGTCGTTCGATGGTGTGTGCGCGACTCATGCGTGAAATCGCCGGAGCGCAATTGTTGAGCAGTAAGTCTCCCGGGCGGGCTCTGACGTCCCGTGCCGCCCGAGGAGCTTCGGAAAATAAAGGACGCAAATCTCAAATTTGGAGACTTCTCATGAAGAACAAGGCCCTTCCGTGGGCAGTAAAAACCATCGTGATCGCCGCGCTCGCAGTAGCTGCCGGCGCTCAAGCCCAGGCTCCGACGCCCAAGCACTTCAGCGGCATCCTCAATGACTATACCCCAGCAACCGGCGTCAGTGGCCCTTGGGAAATGCATGGCAAGTGGTCGCTAAAGCTGAAAGGAGAATCCGGCAAAGCCGATTTCTCTGCGGTTATGACCATGGAACATCCCGATTCTTGGATTGCGGCGAACCCCGGCACAGCCCCTAACCTTAACGTTGACAATCCCGCAGCACGCAGTCCTCATACTCACCACATCACAATGACGGATGCCCTGGTCAGCAACGACACGAGCGTCTGCCCAGCCGATAGCCCCGCTTCTACAGCCCGTTTCGTAGTCACCGGCCAACCCAGCATTACCGCCAACGGAACCCCCGCGCCGTTTGAGGTAAAGGGGCCTTCCACACTGCAGGTTTGCATCACCGGAGGTACGGAGGTCGAGTATTCGAACGTGGCCCTGACGTTCATCAATACGAGTCCTGGGGTTATGAGTCCTGCGGCTTCGCATTTCGGCGCCCAGGCAATCCACGGCGTCGTTCGCCTGCCTCACAAGCCAGAAGATCGTGCCGGAGACAGACACTAAGCGCCTTAGCCTCTCGAAGTGTCGTTCGCAGCTCGGGGCAGTTTGGCTGGGCGATGCGCAATACCTATCCACCCACAGGGGTAGCGGGCACGGACGAGGATGACCGTGTCCGCCCCACCCCGCGATGCAATCCTCGACAAACTCCGGAACTCGCACGCCGCGGCTTTGCCCGATCGAAACTCGTTGAGTTGCACCATGGAGGAAGGTGCTTTAACCTTCGTCTGGAGTAACTCATGGCTGAACCACTCTCGTTTGACCCTGCCCGGACGGCAGTTCTGAGCATGGACAATCAGGCTGGGATCGTTGCGAGTTACGCGAAGGATCAAGAGTCGCTGTTGGCGCGAGGCGCAAGCGTGCTCGCGCGGGCCCGCAGACTGGGTATGTGCGTGATTCATATTCAGGCGGGCTTCCGTCCGGGCATGCCGGAAGTGAGTGCGCGCAACTTGTTATTCGGCGCGATCAAGAACTCGAGCAGACATCAGAAACTGTTTGAGGGGCAGTTGGCGGCGATTCATCCTGGCCTAGCGCCGCAGAAGGACGACATTTTCATCACCAAACATCGGGTGAGCGCGTTCCGGGGAACGGACCTGGAACTGATCCTCCGCGCCAAGGACATCGATACCCTGGTGCTATTCGGAATTGCTACCAGCGGTGTAGTGCTTTCAACCTTGCTTGAGGCTTCGGATCTGGACTACCGGCTTGTAGTGATTAAAGATTGTTGTGTTGATGGCGATGCGGAATTGCACAACAATCTGATGGACAAGGTTTTCGCGCGACGCGCTACTTTGGCGACCGCCAGCGAATTTCTTACCGCCGCAAATTGAAAAGCGAATTCCCTTGCTCAGGAAATTGACCTCAAAGCATTTCAAAACTCCACACGCGAAACTGACGTGTGAGGCGCCAAGCCGCTCAGAGCCACGCAAGCGCGTTGACATTTGCCGCCAAAAAGCCGATTGTTGCTCGCCACATATAACCTGGGTTTCGAAGTCATTAGCGTTTCCAACTCTGATTCGACTGGCGGATGTGGTCAAGGAGACTGTGATGGTCCAGCGTGCGATGCGAATATCCCTAATCTTCCTGGCAGGCATCCTGGGAGCCACCGCGTTCCCAAGTGCCGCGCAACCGCCGGATGCCGGCACCAAAGTTGTGCAAGTCATGGGTCTCGCGGGTGTGAAGGCGAACGCAAAAGGAAGTTTAACGCCCGAAAACGGGAACCTTCAATTTGAACACTCCAAGGCGAAGGTCAGTGTGCCAATCCATTCCGTCGAGGATGTCATCACTGGAAACGACAGCCAACGCGTGTTTCGAGGAACGATCGGGACACTGACGATGCTCGCGCCTTACGGCGGCGGCCGGTTCTTGAGCCTGTTCCGCGGCAAGCTTGATACGCTCACGATTCAATATCGCGACGCGGACGGCGGATTGCACGGCGCGATCTTTACGATGGCGCTGGGGAAAGCGGAACCGCTCAAAAAGGAGCTGGTCGCACAAGGAGCGCACACCAGCGTTCCGATCCAGGAGGATTCGGGCGCTTCGAATGCGCAGGAGAAAAAACCATGAAGCGCGCTCCCCAAGTCACGGCCGTATCCATTTTGCTTCTGAGCACCCTCGCCGGGGCGACCAATGCTCGCGCCCAGACGGCTCCCCCGTCCGGGAAGAAAGCGTCGGCCATTCAGGTTCTCATGATTCAGTCGGACGAGATCAAGTTGCCTGCGGAATTCCAGATTTCGCTTTACGAGAATCTGATCCAGCAACTTGAAAAAAAAGGCGGATTCCAGCACGTGTACCGCGAGGGCGACCACAATGCGGACGCGGTAGCCGATCTTGTCGTCCTTCATAGCACGGTACGCGGGTTCAAAAAAGGCAGTGAAATGGCACGAAATGTAACTACGGTGGCGGGCAAAACCTCGATTGACATTCATTGCCAGTTCACGGACAAGGACGGCAAGAGCATGCTGGAGCGTGACGTAAACGGCAAAGTGAGGTTTCTCGGAGGAAACCTTCGCGCTACCCTTGATTTTGCAAAAAAAGGAGCGAAGCTCGCACGTGACAATTTCGCGGCGAATCCAGCCTCCTGAGCTGGACGAGCCCGACTGACAGGCAGCGATAGACAAAATTGGGAGTCTTGCGTCGAATCGGGTGGATCACAGTCCGAGCGCTTGTTGTGGAGGGAGGCTCTTTCCCGCGCTGCACCGCAGGGAAGGAGGGCGCGGTTCCACTCGTTGAGACCGGCCTAGTACCGGGAAGTTCGTGGATTTGCTTTTCCTGGCTGCTCGCCCAACAATAAAGAGGCAGTCCAGATTGCGAGGTTGCCATGCCGGAAGCTGTCATAGTTTCCTCCGTTCGTACACCTGTCGGAAAAGCCTTCAAGGGATCGCTGCGCGCGACGCGGCCTGACGATTTGGCGGCACTCGCCATCAAGGAAGCGCTGGCGCGCGTGCCCGGTTTGGACCCAAAGGAAATTGACGATGTGATTCTGGGCTGCGCGATGCCGGAAGGCGAACAAGGGATGAATGTGGCGCGGATTGCGGCGCTGCGCGCGGGTTTGCCAATCGAAACTTCGGCGATGACCATTAACCGCTTCTGCTCTTCCGGGTTGCAGGCGATCGCGATTGCCGCGGAGCGCATTCGCGCAGGATCGGCGCACGCGATTGTGGCGGGTGGAACAGAGTCGATGACTATGGTGCCAATGGGTGGCAACAAAGTCTCGCCAAATCCGTGGCTGGTGGATCACAACCCAGATGCATACATCAATATGGGGCTGGGTACGGAGAATATCGCGAAGAAGTTTGGGATTACGCGAGAGCAGGCGGATCAGTTTTCTGTCGACTCGCACAAGAAGGCGTTGGCGGCGATTGCTGCGGGGCATTTCAAGGACGAGACAGTGCCGGTAGAGGTGAGGATTACGTCGGTGGCCAACGGCAACGGGGCTTCCTCAAGCTCTGGGGGTGCGAAAGCAAAATCCGCTGCGAAAGCAGTAGCGCAAACTTTTACGTTTGAAACCGACGAAGGTCCGCGGGCGGACACTTCGCTGGAGGCGCTGGCAAAGCTCAAGCCGGCGTTTCATATTAAGGGAACGGTGACTGCTGGGAACAGTTCGCAGATGAGCGACGGGGCTGCGGCAGCGGTGGTGATGAGCGACGAACGCGCGAAAGCGCTGGGGTTGAAACCGCTGGGGCGGTTTGTAGCGTATGCAACGGCCGGCGTGCTGCCAGAAGAATTCGGAATCGGGCCGGTGGCGGCGATTCCTAAGGCGCTGAAGATGGCGGGACTCACGCTGAGCGACATCGCCGTGTTCGAATTGAATGAGGCGTTTGCGGCGCAGTCGCTTGCGGTGATTCAGCAGGCGGGGCTTGATCCTTCTCGCGTGAATCCAAACGGCGGCGCGATCGCTCTGGGTCATCCGCTCGGGTGCACTGGAGCGAAACTTACAGCGAAGATTCTGCGCGAATTGCAGCGGCGCAACGCCCGCTACGGAATGGTGACCATGTGCATCGGCGGAGGCATGGGAGCCGCGGGGATATTAGAGCGGCTGTAAAACGCGGTTTGACACGATCTTCATCCTGCCTGTAACGTTTCCAGCCTGGGAAGCGTTTAACTTGCGAATGCGCTGCGTGTGATTCCAGGAAACCTTACGATGAATACTGCCCTGCTGCCGATGCTTGGTCTGTTGCTGCCGACAATGGCGATCGCGCAGACGCCGGCTCCTACTGCTCCGGATGTGCGAAAAGAAATTCAGATCGATATTCAGAATCCGATCAAACCGGAAGGCGCCGTCCCCCTGAGGGACGAACCGCATCATGTGCCCGTGTTTCGAAACGACTACGTGCATGTGTTCAACGTCATGGTGCCGCCGCTGGATGTCACCATGCTTCATCAGCACGATTTGCCATACATTTATTTGACCTTGGGAACGACGGACGTGATCAATGCGGTCGCGGGTAAGCCCGAGGCCCACTTGACGCTGGAGGATGGAACGACGCGTTACACGGCTGGAGGTTTTGCGCATCTTGTGCGGACGGATGCAGGCGTACCGTTCCATAACATTACAGTGGAGCTGGCGCGGCCGCAGGGTTCGCCGCGCAATCTTGGGGATAAGGGCGGGGAACGTCCGCTGGGATCTTGTCTGCGAAGCAACGCTGAGCCAAAACAAAACGGCCAGACGGTGTTCGAGCAAGCGCTCCCGTGCGTGGAAACCGACGAGCTGCGGATGGACTTGGTGAGTGTCGAGGGCGGAAAAGACTTTGCGCAAGCATCGCCGGAAACGGCCGCGCTGCTGATTGCTATGAGCAACGCTAACTTGGAAGTTTTTTTGGGTGGGCAGCACGATTCTTTTCTGCACGTGGGAGACGTGCTCTGGCTGCCTGCGGGCACGGCGCGCAAGGTGGTGGATTTGCTGGGGATCCGGTCGCAGTTTCTACTGATCTCGTTTAAGGATTCGGGGGCCGCTGGCGCGAAATAGACTTACTGCCTCTGGAGGCGGTTAACGTTTTTTTGCTTCGACGCTCACAAAAAGTACTTCCGGCGCATCCTTGGCAGTCACGTACTCTTCGGTCACGATTTTTCCTGGGCCGACAAGGCGCGTAACGTTCCTAAGTTTTAGCGTGGAGCCGCCGGCTGAAAGTTCCGAACGGAAAACGAGCGCGTCGCCTTCGAACTCGCCGGTCTCGACGAGTGCTCCAGGGAAGTTGTTGCCGAAAACGTAGGATTTGTACGCGTTTTCATTGGCGTCCCATGTCATCACCAGCAATCCTTCGAAATCGCCGACCGGACCCTGCGAATGGAAACTGTTGATGAGCGAGTTCCCGCCCGGGCCGAGTTTGCTGGTGTACACACCGCTATTTTTGGCGCCTTTCGCATAAGTCTCGGTGTAATCCCATTCGCCGAGATAGAAGTTCAGGCGCTGCATTTCGGCAGCACCTTTCGGGCCATGCGCCGGCGCTTCGGCGGTCTTTTGTTGGTGAGCTGACCAGGCAGTAGCGCACACGACCATCGTGAAGGTCAAAGTTGTTGCAGCTAGAGCGATTTTCCAAGTCTTCTTCATGGATTTTCCTCCGTTGGCATTTTCGTGCTTTGACCCGGGATTCTTGCTCAGCTTGTTTTCGGTTCTGCTTCGACGTTCAAGTCTTGCGTCAATCGCTCCAGCCCAATTAGCTTCGTCATCCAACTGTGTTTCCTGCGCTCGTCTTGCTTGCAATTAGCGCGGCGGCAAGCCTCTCGACAGCCCGCTCCATCCGCGCTTCAAGTTCCTTGGCCTTTTCTGCGCTCAATCCCCAGCCAGATCCGCGCACACATAGAAATTTCTGTGCACCCGTCGAAAAGGCTTTCAATTCCAGGACGCCGTGAATTTCATCCCAACTGAGCGTAGTCTCCCGCTTCGTTTTGGCCAGCACGCGGCCGCTGGATTTCCCGCTCTCCTGAAGTTCCAGCGAGTAATTTTCTCCAACCTCGCCATATTCGCCGCTCTTTGTCAGCCACTTCTTCAGCCCCGCTTCCGTCCGATGCAATGGAACAATCTGCTCGAAAGAAAATTCTGCGGGTCGCATAACGAGAAACGAGCTGCGGGGTGTGCCGAAATAGTTGTCGAGATAATGCTTTAACAAGGCCATCGCCATGCGCCAACCGGAATCGGTGCCTTCGAATTCGTCGTTCCACTCGGCGCCCTCTCGGAAGCCTGAATTCACTAGGCGAATCACCGTCTCTCCGCCTTCTTTCGAGATGGTGACTTCGATGATTCCTGGATTCATTCCTGGAGGCGGATTCCAGCGAATCGCGAATTTTTCGGCGGGTTGGGCGATCAGGACCTCATAGGGAATCCGATAATTGAAGTTGTCGAAGATCCAGGTGATGGTCCGGCCGGGTTCAGCTTTCCCTTCGGCGCGGTCGGGAAACCAGTGGGCGATTTCTTCGGGATCGGCCCAGGCGTCATAAGCCTGCTGTGGCGTGGCTTTCGTGCGGACCTCGGCGCGTATGACTCGGCCGATGTGCTCGATGGGCTCGTTCTTCGGCTTGTCTGTCATGAGGCGCTCTCTTGATTGGTGGGAGTTTCCTGCGAGGATTCGTGATCCTTCGCCGGGGGAATCGGATAGCACCCGACGACCAGGCGGAATGGCCGGCCTTCGGCGGCGGAGCCATCGACTTTGGAAAACGGCGAACTGTGGCGACCTGCGACTTCGACAATGGCGCGCTGCAGCTCTTCAGTGAAGGCGGCGCGTTGTTCTGGCGATGTGAAGCGCAGCTCGGTGTTGATCGAGAGCGTGGCGAGACGCTTGCCAGCTGCGGCGGCGAGATCCGCCGAACGCGCCAGCTCGGATTGCAGTTTCGAGGCGAGCCCCAGCAGATATTTCGCCGAAAACGTGTCAGCAACTTGAGCGGGATCGGCCGCCAGCTTTCCAAGCAGTTCCGGCGACAAGACATAGCCGCGGGCCGTGGCTACGTAGCATTGTTCGAAGAGGTGGCGGCGACGGCGGCGGCCTGCGCGCGCCAGAAAGTGTGCGCGGGCCAGTTCGCGAACATGATAATTCACGGTCTGGCGCGGCAGCTCCATGCGCCGTGCGACACCTGTCGCGGAATCAGGCTCGAGCATGGCGGCGAGAATTTTCAGGCGCAGCGGATGATGGAGAAGGACGGCCGCCCGGGCGGGCACGCGCAAGAGGTCGAGGCCGGAGCCAGGAGCGGCCGGGGAGCCCTGAGCGGGGCGGGTGCTGGGGATTTTCCAATTGCCGCTGCGGGTGACGCGCATGCGAGTAAGCGAACACTCCTAGACGAAACGAGGGCAGTCTCCAATGGACCAAATAATTTGTCAAGACCTATTTCATCGTCTATTGGAAGGCAGTCTTTTTGAGTCGCCTCGCCGTCTTTCCCGCGGCCCAAACTAGCGCCGTTAACCCTGTTTACCCGGCCCGCTTCTCCGGAGTAAAATAGGCTGTATCACAAGCTTTCAGCATCATCACCTATTCATTGAGAAGCCCGCACGACGGCGCGCGACCCAGATTCACGATTGACACGCGTAGGCAGAAAACGCGACAAGGAGACAATGATGGCTACCGCAACGATAACCAAACCAGCCGCCAAGGGCGGCAGTTTTCTCCTCGAAACTCCTCTACCGCAGGAGGTCTTCACCCCCGCCGACCTTACCGACGATCAGAAGCTGATTGGCCAGACCGCCGAGGAATTTGTCGTCAAGGAAGTTCTCCCTCTGGTGAAGGAGTTGGAGAACAAAAAGCCCGGGCTGATGCCCGAATTGGTCAAGAAGGCTGGAGAGGTTGGACTGCTGGGTGGCGGAATTCCCGAGGAATACGGAGGAGCGGGACTGGACAAAATCGCGACCACCGTTCTAACAGAAAAGCTTTCGATCTATGGCGGATTCGCGGTTACGCACGGAGCGCACGCAGGTATCGGAACGCTGCCGATCGTCTATTTCGGAAACGAAGAACAGAAAAAGAAATATTTGCCAAAGCTGGCGACGGGCGAATGGATCGGCGCCTACTGCCTTTCCGAGCCGCAAGCCGGGTCCGACTCGCAAAACTCCTTGACTCGCGCGGAACTGAATGCCGAAGGTACGCACTATATTTTGAATGGCCAAAAGATGTGGATCACCAACGGAGGATTCGCGGACATTTACATTGTGTTTGCGAAGATCAACGGCGAAAAGTTCACCGCGTTCATCGTCGAGCGCACCTTTCCCGGATTCAAGCCGGGGAACGAAGAGCACAAAATGGGCATTCACGGCAGTTCGACGACGCCCATCTTCCTCGAGAACTGCAAGGTCCCGAAGGAAAACGTGCTGCACGAGATCGGCCGCGGCCACATCGTGGCTTTCAATATTTTGAACGCCGGACGTTTTACGCTCGGCGCCTCTTGCGTAGGCGGCTCAAAAAACGTTCTGCAGAACGCTTCCAAATATGCAAAGGAGAGAAAAGCGTTCGGAAAGCAAATCGGCGATTTCGGCTTGATGAAGGAAAAACTGGCGGAGATGGCCATCCAGATTTTCGGCGTGGAATCGATGGTCTATCGCTCGGCGGGGAACATCGAGTCGGCGATGGTCGCGGCTTCTGGTTCGGGAGACAAGATTCAAAACACGATGAAAGTCCTCGAGGAATACGCCATCGAGAGCTCGATTGCGAAGGTCTACGGAAGCGAGATGCTGGATTACGTCGTTGATGAAGGCGTGCAGATGTTTGGCGGCTACGGCTTTCACGAGGATTACCCCGTGTGCCGCGCTTATCGAGATTCGCGCATCAACCGGATTTTTGAAGGCACCAACGAAATCAACCGCATGCTAATCATCCAGATGCTGATGAAACGGGCGATGGGCGGCCAACTCGCGCTGATCCCGGCAGCCATGAAGCTGGCGGATGAAATTCTCGCGGGCCCCTCCTTCGAAGAAGCGCCGGAAGGCGTGCTCGCCGAAGAAGCCCGGGTGGTGGCCAACGCCAAGAAAATGTTCCTGCAGGCAGCGGGCGGCGCGGTGCAGAAATTCCGCGACAAACTCGCCGACGAACAGGAGCTCATCGGAGCGCTCTCGAACGTGGTGATGGAAGTGTATGCGATGGAGTCGGCGTTGCTTCGCACGCAGAAGGCGGCCGCGGCCAAAGGCGAAGCGGCCACGCAGACGATGATCGATGCCGCTCGGGTGCTTATCGCGGACGCCGCCGAGCGCGTCGAGCACGAAGCCAAGCGTGCCATCGCCGCGGTTCACGAAGGGGATATGCTCACCACGCAGATGGCCGTTTTGAAGCGTTTCGGAAAGCGCGCTCCGGTGGATACGATTGCCCTTCGCCGCCGAGTCGCGGCCGCGGTCCAGGCGCAGGATCGTTACCCGTTCGAGAGCCGCTAGGAGCGCGCCTCTATTTCGCGAAGCGCCGAACGCTAAATGAAATAGGCAACCCGACTACTACCATGTGGACGACCAACCCGAGAATGAGGTCATGAAGGGTGTACGGGCCCTTGGCATGAAGCGCGGAGAGCGGCAAGACGATAAACCTCATTACATCTTCCACGGCGGCGCCAAAGAACAAACCGCACACCAGTGGATGCTCCTTCAAAAAGCCCAGCCTGAGGCTCGTCCCGTAGTAAACAGCCGCCGCCGAACAAGCGATAAAGAAGTGCAGCAGGACGCCAAGAACATAAGTGCCGGCGCCACCCTGGAAAGCGGCCGGGCCTAGCAGGCCTCCGGCAATCGCGAGCGGAATGTCCCAACCAAATAGGATCGAAGCTTGTAAGAGGTCCAAAGTTCCGGCAATACCGCCGCCCACCGCGATCGCCAATAGCGCATTTCTTTGTCTCAATGTCCCCAGTCCAGTATCCACGGTCATCCGATATCCTTTCCTTTCGCCGCCAATTGTTCGAATACGCTGTGGCACGATACGCAAGTGAGACCGCAGAAGTCCTGAACGTTTTCTGAAACTCCCCTGAATAGTTCTGAAATAAGGCCGTATCGGGGCCGCGCAGAGGGGGTAGGGCCGCAAAGCGCCGGCTGGAGGCTTGTCGGCGTTTTTAGCCAGTGTTGGTATACTCGGCGAGCGCGTCTTTTCCATTTAAAGTCTCGGCGCAATCACCGATCCCGCATGGAACGCCCATCCACAACGATTCGCATCGGCGCCTGGCGCGTTAATCCGGCGTCGGGCGAGATTTCTCGAAATGGCGAGACCGCACGCGTCGAGGTGCGGACCATGCGGCTGCTGCTGTGCCTCGCCGAACACGCCGGAGAGGTGGTCAGCATCGATGACTTGCTCAGCCAGGTTTGGTCCGACGTTACCGTCGCTCCGGATTCCGTCTATCAGGCAGTGACGTCGCTCCGCCGCCTGCTCGGCGACGACCCAAAGCAGCCCACGTACATCGCGACCATCCCGCGACTAGGGTATCGGATGGTGGCGGAAGTCAGTCCCTGGGCGGTTACATCTGTCGTCAAGGCGGGCGCTGAAGAAAACGTGGAGGCCAGCGGGCAGTCGGCACAGGCCAGCTCTTCCGAGACTTTGGAGAGCGCACAACCGGAGCCAGCGCCTGCCACCGTTGCCGATACAACAGCTAAGAATAAGCCGCGCCTCAGAGCCAGTTACTTGTGGGCCGCGGCCGCGGCGCTTTGCCTCGCGCTCGTCGTCGCTCTTCTGCCCTACGGCAAGTTCCAGGATAAGAGCTCCTCCGCCTCGTCGGTTGTTACTCCGTTGCCGCAGAAATCCGTAGCCGTGCTACCGTTTCTCGACCTGACCGATGAGATGAACCAGGAACCTTTTGCCGACGGCATGACCGAGGAGCTGATCGACAAACTCAGCAAGATCCCGGGCCTTCGCGTACCGCCGCCCACGTCCTCGTTCTATTTCAAAAGCAAACTATGGCCCCGTTCAGAAGGGGCTCCACAAACAACCATTGCCGATATCTCCAAGGCGTTGGGTGTCGCATACTTATTGGATGGGAGCGTGCGCAAGTCCGGCGATAGACTCAGGGTCGATGCGCGACTGATTCGCGGGGACAGCGGCTACGTGGTGTGGTCGGAAAGTTACGACCGGCCATTCAACGACATCTTGAGGGTCCAAGACGACATTGCCGGCGAGGTCACGAAAGCGCTGAAGGCCTCCATCGAGGCCAGACCGAACTAAGTCGCGATCTGAACTAATTCAGGCTTTTTGCCAGTTCGAGGAGGGTTCGAGCCCCAGCGCGAGGGCCTCTCTGCGGGGCGGCGTACGCGGTTGACGAGCGAGCCGACGCCTACCGATCCACCCACAAAATGCCCGACGCGGAGAGGACCGGCGACTTTCACGGTTCGGATCCAGTGCAAGCCGCTGCTGGCGGCGCATCCACATTCTGAACAGTTCGGAGAGCCACCGAAGACACACGGCTCGACGCGTGTCAGCAAATCTGCGGAATAGTTTGCCGACATTTTCGCAAAAAGACAGTCGGCGGGACTCTCCGGCGGATGGAGAAACGCACGGGCGATGCCTTCATTCATCAAGAACTTCGAGTATTTCTTTGCCAACTTCGGCAACACGCGCGCTATTTCTTGCCGGTCTTCCGGTGTCAGCTTTTCCGCGCTCACTTCACCGATCTGAGGCGTGTAGAGGCTTACCCAGATTCGATCCACTTCGGCACGGGCATTCCAAAACGCAACATATTGTTCCAGGTAGCCGGGGCGCTGCAGCATCGGACGGGTGATCACCCAGTGGATGTTCACTGTGCGGCCATCGATATTTTTTAGAATGCGCTCGTAGGTGGCGGGCTTGCGGCGGATGTCGTGATGTTCCGGCAGGCCGTCGACAGAAATCGCGAGGCGAACGCGTGGCAGATCCATCCATTCCATAGGAATCGGGATAACGCCGCTCGAGACGACCAGCGTGAAAATATTCATGGCGCTCACCCTAGGCAGGATGGCGCTGAGTTCGCGGTGGCGTACGAGCGGCTCGCCTCCCACCAGGGAGACGTGCATCGGCTTGTTTTTCCGTACTAAATCCAGCACGCCATTCACGAGAGCGTCGCCGCGAAAATCGTTCAATTCGGTGAGGAGCTTGCCATCACCAAGGTGCGTATCGCCGTAGGCGTAACAGCCCGGACAACTGAGCGGGCATTCGCGTGTGATTTCGATGGAAAGCATCGGCGCTTTGCCGCCCAGGATCTTTCCCCATGCGCTCAAAATCTCGCGCGCAGTAATGCTTGGATTTGGCTGAGAGGTGGCCATGAGTTTTGGATGCGCGAGAGTTGCTTGAGGCTGCCTAATATTTGAGAAGCGATTTCGCAGCGAAAGTCTTGAACATTTCAAAATGATTCGCATGGAAAAAATTTAGGACCACGCGGCAATCTCTCGAATCCGATTCGAGTGAGCCCTGGGAATTACCCATTTGGGGCCTCGGCGCCCCGTTGCATGCAAAGACACGTACCCCTCAGCGACTCCGTTTCCGTCTATTAATTCAGTTAAACTGGGCCCTTAGGAATCATCCATCTTCATCACTGAAAGAACAGGCAGGAATGCCCCGAAAGCTCCTCATTCTTGCGGCCACCCTTGTCGGCGCTCATCTTGCGCAAGCCTTAATTCTAGGGGTGTCTCCCGCAGGCACTCTGATCGCAAATCTACTCGAGGTTTCGGCTAGCGCTCTAGCCGCGGTGACGTGTTTTGGAGCGTCGCGACGCGGGCGCGGGATGGCGCGCCCGTTCTGGGTCTTGGTGGGTTGCGGAATGGCCGCTTGGGGCGTGGCGAACCTCGGCTGGATGTACCACGAACTCGTTCTGCATAGCAAACCGGCGACAGGTTCGGCAGTGCAATTCGTCTTCAGCCTGCATGCCGTTTTCTTCGCGATGGCGCTGTTCCTCAATCAGGAGAAAGACTCCGCGCGCTTTGAACCTGAATTTCTTCTGGATTTCACGCAAGTCGCAATTGTCTTCTTTTTCGTGTTTCTTGGCGTTTACTACGTGCCATCGGCGCACCTTCAGCAGCAGAGTGTCGCGACACGCCAACTCTGGATGGAGTTTGGTGAAGAGTTCGCTGTCGTCGCGCTTGCCTGCATTCAGATAGTCAGGTCGCGCACACCACACATTCGCAGTTTATATCTGGGTTTCGCTCTCTATTATTCCATCTTCACCGCCAGCTCCGGCTTGGCTGAGTATCATCAGTCCATTCGAAGGACTCCAACCGGTACGCTTTTCGATCTCTGCTGGACGGTGCCTTTTCTTTGGGGCGCTTTGTGGGCCGCACGCTGGCAGCCGTCGCCGATTCCCGAAACGGCGCGACCCGCTGCGAGAAAAACGTTTAGCGGTGTAGTGCTGACGAATGCCATCTTTGTGCTGGCGCCACTGATCGTCTTGGTTCAGGTGGCGCAATTCCCTTCCGAATGGCGCATTCTCCGCTTTTCGCTTCTTGGTGTTTCCATTTTGTGCTTTGCGGTCCGTATCGGCTTCAGCGGCTACCGGGAAGCAAGAACTGCGGAGACGGTTCGGCGGCAGGCGCTGGCCATGGATGCCGCGGCGGACGGAATCTCCATCCTGGGGGAAGACGGGAAACACATTTATGTCAATGCGGCGTTCGCGCGGATGATGGGATACGAAAGTCCGGAGTCCATGCTGGGCGTGAATTGGCGGCAGATCTATGACCCGCGCGACATCGAACTCCACCAGCAGCGAGTTCGGAAATCCCTTGAGGCAGAAGGGAAATGGTTCGGGCAGATCAGCCTTCGGCGCCGGGATGGAACCGTCTTCCCTGTCGAGATGGCCATCACTTCGCTCGCCAATGGCGTAACGGCGTGCATCGGGCACGATATCAGCGCACGAAAGGAAGCCGAGAAGGCGCGGGCCGACGCTGAAAACAAGTATCAGACGTTGGTGGAACAGGTCGCGGCGATCAGCTATATCGCGGAACTCGGCATCAATGGCCAATGGCATTACATCAGCCCGCAGGTCGAGGCCATAACGGGATACTCGCAGGACGAATGGCTGGCAAACTCTCGTGATTGGACCCGCCATATTCCCCAGGAGGATCACGGCGTTATTGAGGTGGCCGAGGAAGCGAGCCTGCGCGGCGAGCGCTTCCAGGCGGAATACCGCATCGTGCGCAAAGATGGCTCCGTGATTTGGGTAAGCGACACGGCAGTCGTGGTTTCTGGGAGCTACAGCCATCCGGTGATGGAAGGGATCATCGTCGACATCACGGAGCGGAAGTTGCTAGAGAATCAGTTGCAGCAATCGCGAAGGATGGAAGCCGTCGGGCGGCTCGCGGGTGGCATCGCGCATGACTTCAACAATCTTTTGACCATCATCAAAGGATATGCGGAGCTAGGGGTGCAGCGTGGGGGGATTCAGTCGGAGCTGCGCGCGGATATTCAGCAGATTGAAAATGCGGCGGAACGAGCATCCATGCTAATTCGCCAATTGCTGGCGTTCAGCCGAAGACAGGTTCTCCAGCCCAAAATTATCGATCTGAACGCCATCGTGCTGGGGCTCGACAAACTGCTGGGCAGGCTCATGGGTGAACATATCGAGATGGTAACGCGGTGTGCGGGAAACGTAGGACACGTGAAAGCGGATCCGGCTCAAGTGGAACAAGTCATCATGAATCTCGTGGTGAACGCGCGCGATGCCATGCCGAAAGGCGGGCGGTTGACGGTGGAAACGTTCAACGTGGATTTGGATTCGACGTACGCGCGAGATCACGTTTCCGTCAAGCCCGGGTCTTACGTAATGCTGGCGGTTTCCGATACCGGCATCGGCATGAACCCGGAGACCGTGGCGCATATTTTTGAGCCGTTTTACACGACGAAAGAGAGCGGCCAGGGAACCGGCTTGGGATTGTCCACCGTTTACGGAATCGTGAAACAGAGCGGCGGGTATATCTGGGTATACAGCGAGCCGGGCAAAGGAACGACCTTCAAGGTGTATTTGCCACGTGTTACGGCACAGGTGGACTCCAAGCCAGAGGTAATGCAGCTTCCCGCGGCGGGAAAAGGCAGCGAAACTATTTTGCTGGTGGAAGACGAGGAAGCGGTGCGCGAGCTGGCGACCAGGATTCTTTCTGCCAAGGGCTATTCGGTGGTGGCCGCGAAGAGCACCAGGGAAGCAGAGGATTTTTCCGAGAAATACACTGGGCAAATTCACCTGTTGTTGACGGACATTATTATGCCGGGAACGAGTGGCCGGGAACTGGCTCGGCGGATTACCGAACGCCATCCGAAGACGCGCGTGCTTTATATGTCTGGTTACACGGACAACGTATTGGCGCAAGGGGGCGTGCTTGAGGCTGGATTGTCTTTCCTGCAAAAGCCGTTTACACCGGGGGCGCTTGCTCAAAAAGTGCGCGACGTGCTCGACAGCCCGGTTCACGCAAAATAAGGTGCGCCTCTGGCGCCTGCTGCCTCTCATTATTGCCCTGCGCCAGATACAGAGTCTGGAGTCGTGAAGGTTGGTGAGAAAAGCAGCAGCAGGGCTGCCCCACTCCAAATCGCTCGTTCATTGTTTGTCCGCCAAGTGAATCGTCTTGCCTGTGGCGGCGGATTGGCGCGCGGCATCCAGAATCTCCGTGACGATCATGTTGGTTTCAAGCGAGGAGAGTCCTCGCGGTTGCATTCCATCCAGGACGACGGCTCTTAAATAATTCACCGAATCGCTTTCCTCCGAATCGAGCGGTTTGGCTTCGACCAGCTTTTCGTCCTGGTTCGCTAGGCGGACGCGGACGGAGTCGCGCTTCACGGTGATGGCGTAGCCGGTCCGGCCGTAGACTTCCATATCCTTGCGGTCGAAGGGCCAGTTCCAGGAAGCTTGCAGTATTGCCTGGGCTTTGGGATAGGTAAGAATAACTGTGGCCTCGTCGTCCACGCGCGCATAGATGTCCGGCTTGATGCGCTGCGTGACGGCGGTAACGGTGTCTGGACGGCGATTGTCCGTGAGCCAGGTCATGAGATCCGCGCCATAGCATCCAAAATCGAAGAGGGCGCCTGCGCCGTTTAGCTTTGGATCGGTGAGCCAGGAGAGGAACCACGGCTCGACATTGATTTCCTTTGGGCCGGTGTGGCCGTCGTGGATGACGACTTTTCTGATGTCGCCGAGGGCGTTTTCGTGAACGAGATCATAGGCGGCGCGATTGCTGCGGTACCAGGTTGTTTCGTAGTTTACGAGGACCTGAATTTTCCCGCGCTGCGCGGCGGCCTGCATAGCGCGAGCGTCTTCATTGCTGACGGCGAGAGGCTTTTCCATCATGACGGGAATGCCGTGGCGAGCGCAGGCTTCGACGACGCTGCGATGGTCAAAGGTGTTCGTGTAGATGAGGACAGCTTGTGGCTTGGTTTTGTTGAGCATGTCCTCGAGGTCCGAGAAGAAAAGGTCTGGCGCGAGGCCGAATTTCTGGGCGATGAATTCCGAGAGCTTTTTGTCAGCTTCGGCGACGCCGACGATCTGGATGTCGGTGCGATGGAGATTTTGTTGGAGGAAGCCGCTGACGTGGCCGTGGACGAGTCCGGCAATGCCGACGCGGAGCTGGGATGAGGAGGATGTCGTTTGGGCTGCGAGAGAGCGTGCGACGAGACACGCTAGAACGACGCTACGTAGAAGGATAGAAAGAAACGATTTAGGCATGAGCGGCTCCAGAATGCGGAGGGGATGGTAGCAGAAGGCAGTCGGCAGTCGACAGCTTACAGTTGAAAGTTGAGAACTCGGACCCGAGGAGGAAAATTGCACCTGAAGAAGGTATCGACCCTTCAGGGCGGGTATCCACAGGACCGTAAAGTAAACGCTTGAAACGAAAAGGAGTTAGGGATGGTGCATTGCGTTGGGTGTTTACTCGCTGTGGAAAAATCAGGAACTGTTTGGGTGGAATGGACGTCCCGGATACTCAGTCGCCAAAGTTTCTCCTAAGTACCGCAAGAAATCGGGGCCGCTCCGTTCTACCTGTGAAACGGCAGGAGGCATTGTTATGGAAGACCGTCTGCGGTCCATCGTCGTTCGAATCCGTCAAGCTTTTTCGGCCCGTCCCCGATTGGTGTTGGCGGCTTGCGTCGCCGCCGGAGTCTTTCTCCTATTTTTGTCCGTACGAAAGGATACTGCGCCCGCACACCAGAGCAGTGCTACTTTCGCGCCGGGTCGGGCGATAACAAGTAGCGAATTGGCTCCGGCAGTCGGATTTCGATCCCTGATCGACAACACAAAAGAACCGAACGCGGCTATGCCCGCCGGAGTGCAATCCAAACTCTATTCGTCGGCACCGTCAGATTCGGCGAGCGCGTACCGCGAGCCGCAGGTCGCCTATTCCGCGGAGTTAACTGTGGCGACGCGGGAGTTCGCGCATTCGCGCGCCAGCCTGGAAGAAATTCTTGAACGCCACCACGGCTACGTGGCCAAACTGCGCATGGTGGGGGAGCCGACGGGGAGCATCCTTTCCGCGACGCTGCGCGTCCCTTCGTCGGAATATCGCTCCGCTCTCACTGAACTGAAAGGAGTCGGCGTTGTGGAACATGAGGAAGAAGCTGCCGACGAAATCACCTTGCAGCACAGCGAACTCGAAGCGCGCCTGGTAAACGCGCAGAACGAAGAGCAGCGCATCCAGCGAATTCTGCAGAATCGCGACGACAAATTCAACGATTTTGGTTCCCTCGAACGCCAGGTGGCGATACTGCGCGGCGAAGTTGAGCACATCGAAGCGGAGCGCTCTGCATCCAGAAGCAGCGTTTCTTTCGCCAACGTTTTCTTCTCCCTGCGGGAGGAACGCACCTCGACTGCCGAGACCATGGGAGCGAAACTTCGCACCGCCGCGATCGGCGGTTTCAACGATGCTCTCGACAGCCTTTCCTCCATCCTATTGTTCATGGCAGGCCACGGCCCGCTCCTCGTTTTGTGGGCGCTGCTGATCTATTTCCCGGCGCGCTACTTTTGGCGCCGCCGTTCGCAGCTGGCCTTCAGCGCGGCCCAAGCTCCCAAGTAGACAAGTGCCAGTCGTGGAGCTCCGGTTCAGCCGTTTAGTTGTTGGGTTTTTCGGCGGCGGCGTCGGGGGTGGTGGATTTGGGCTGGTTGATGGTCGAGAGGGTTTGGACGTTGAAGCGTTTGTATTCGGAGTAGCGGGTGGTGGCGTTGACGTTGAAGCCTTTCATTAGGAGGACGCGGACGCCGACGTGGGCTTCTTCGTAGGTGGGGAGCCAGACCTCGTTGTTGAAATAGGACTGCTCGAAGACGAAGCTGGTGCCTTTTTGGAGATTGGCGAGGAGGCCGCCGGCGACGCGGAAGTCTCCGACGAAATAGGCTTCGAGGCGGGCAACTTCGTGAGCGTGCTCGTCGACCCAGATGACACCGGCAAGTTCGTGGACGATTCTTTCGACCATTTTGTGGGGCTGGAATTCGGGATTGGGCTCGAAGTCGAAGACGAGGACGTCCTGGCCGCGGAAGCGTTCGCGGCGGGGGTTGACGAACTGACAAGCACGCAGGAAGGTTTCGATGCCCACGTCATCATCGTCCTTGTCTTTCTTCCCTTCTTCTTTGGCTTTTTCGTCCTGGGCTTCTTTTTTGGCTTCGCGTTTCTGGATTTCTTCAATTCTTTTTTGCGTTTTCTCGTTTTCTTTCTTTTGTTCTTCGTCGCTGAGCGGTTTGCCGTCTTTTTTGACGAGGGTGGAGATTTCGTCACCGTTTAGATAGAAGAAGGTGTATTCGCTCACTTCGGTTTTTTTCACTTTGCCGTCTTTTTCGAATTCGGTTTCTTCTTCGACGCGCGTGCCAGCGTAATTCTCGCGGATTTTGTCGGCGGTTTTCTGATTTTCGTCGATTTCCTTGAAAAGGGCTTTGAGGTCGGGGAGTTTTACCTGAGATTTTATGGGGAAGTCGAAGGTGCGTTCGCCGACGGTTTCATTGATTGCGGCACGGGTGACGTCGATGGAATAGGTGTCGGGGCCGCGATGGAGCTCGATTTTGTAGGGGAGCTTGACGCCATCGACGGTGCGGTAGTCGTCATATAGGATTTCCTGGTCGAGGCCGGCGACGGGAGCAGATTCCTTGACGAGGAGATGGGATTGCGGATCGAAGAAGAGTTCGCGGCGGATGTTGGTGGAAGTGGTGAGTTCGAGCTGGAGGGCGTCTTTGCCGCGGACCTGGGCGTGGCCGATGAAGGCGACGGCCAGCTTGCTCTTCTTGAGATTGAGGAGGCGGGAGTTGTAATAGAGCGAGGCGGCTTCGAGTTGCTGGCCTTGCTGGCCGAGAAGCGTGGAGAGTTCGCCGGTGGCCTCGTGCCAGGCGGATTTACCATTGTAGGCTTCGATGAGAGGTTTATCGCCGAGGACGAATTCGGAGTAGTAGCGGTTGGGAAGTTTGAGGCTGAAGGTGTAGGTGGAGGGTTTGCCGTCGGCGGGATTGTTGAAGGCGCCTTCGAGGGTTTCGGACTGGATTTTGGATAGGGCTTTGCTGCCGCCGGCGGCTTTGACGTAATCGGAGACGATCTTGGCGGGGTCCTGCGCCCGAGAGGTGCCGGAAGAAAGGGCGAGAAACATGGCGAAAGAGGTGAAGTACGTGGCGCGGCGCATTGGACTTACCCTCCTAAACGCGGATGCGGGTCTAAAGCTTCGGCAAAAAGCGACCCTCTGTAGTAGACGAGAGAGCTAAGCGAAAATTAACGCCAAGATGCGGTTTTCGGCTTTCCTGGCGCGCGGGGCTGAATGGGGAGAGCTATCGGAACCGCCGCTACTCATATCTTAACGCGACTAGCGGATCAACGAGGGTGGCTCGGCGGGCCGGGAAATAGGAGGCGGCGGCCGCGACGATGGTCAGGAGAAGCGATACGCCGATAAAGGTGAGTGGGTCGTAGGCGCTGATGCCGAACAGGAAGCCGCGGAGGAGGCGCGTGAGGGCGAGAGCAGTTACAAGGCCAACCCCCACACCAAGCAAAGCAAGGCGCAGTGCTTCGCCAACGATGATGCGAAATAAGTCTCGCGGCTGCGCGCCCATCGTGACGCGAACGCCGATTTCGCTGGTGCGTTGCGTGACGGTGTACGACATCACGCCGTAGACGCCCACCGCTGAGAGCACCAGCGCAAGCGCAGCGAAAATTCCGATGAGCCAAGCGCGAAAACGCGGCTCGGCTACCGTGGTGGCCATGTTTTCCTCCATGGTCCGGACTTTCACGAGCGGTTGATTGGGATCGATTTCGGCGAGGGCGCTGCGTAGGGCAGCGGTCTGGAGCGATGGATCGCCAGCTGTGCGCATCACGACGGACAGTTGAAAGACCGGTAGGAGCAGATCGGCCTGGCGATAGGGCAGGTACATTTCCGCTTGCGGGTCGATGCCCAAGCCGGGGCGAACATCGCCTACCACGCCAACGATTTCCATGGTCGGCACCTGCTGATCGGGGAGTGCGCCGAGTTGGAGGCGCTTGCCGAGGGGATTCTCGTTGGGAAAAAAGGTGGCGACCATGGTTTTGTTGATCACGACGACTGCGGGCGATTTGTCATTGTCCGCGTAAGTAAAGAGCCGGCCTTGCAGAAGCGGCACGCCTAGTGTTTCGAGATAATTCGGAGTGATGGTGCGGTAGCCGGCAGCGACAAATTCGCGCGGCGATTTCGGAGGATGGCCGGTGATATTGAAATGGATGATGCTGCCGCCGCCGCTTACAGGAAGAAACGAGGCTGCGGCAGCGGAGCGAACGCCGGGAAGCGTTTTGGCGCGCTCGACCAGCCGGTCGAAAAACTGGTAGCGATCTTGCGGCTTGGCGTAGGCCGTTGGGGATAGAGGGATATCGGCGACGAAGAGATGATCGGGTTGAAAGCCTGGCGGAACTTCCTGCAGATGGGAAAAGCTGCGCAAGAGCAGGCCGGAGCCGACGAGCAGAAGCATGGCAAGCGCAACTTCCATGGCGACCAGGGCGCCGCGAAGGCGATGCTGGCCGGGTCCAGCGGTTGAGCCGCGCGAACCTTCGTTGAGAGCCTCGCGCAAATCGAGCTTGGCCGTGCGCATGGCGGGCACAATGCCAAAGAGCAAACCGGTGCACAGGGAAACTCCGGCGGTGAAGGCGAGAACCCATGGATCGAGTCCGATGGACGCACCCTGGGGAACGCTGCCGGCGGCGATCTTAAGCAACGGACCAAGCGAAGCCCAGGCCATGAGCACGCCAAGCAGACCTCCCGCAAGAGAAAGAAGAACGCTCTCGGTCAAGAGTTGGCGAACGACGCGAGAGAAGCCGGCGCCCATCGCCGTGCGGATAGCGACTTCTCTGCCGCGAGAAGCTGCCCGCGCCAGCAAAAGATTGGCGACGTTGACGCAGGAGATAAGCAGAACGAAGCTCACGGCGCCGAGGAGAAGCAGTAGAGCGGGGCGCGAGTTCTGCACGATCTGGTCCTGCAAGCCGATCACATCGGCGCTCGTCCCGGTGTTGTAATCGGGATACTGTTGCTCAAGCCGTTTTGTGATGCCCACCATTTCTACGCGGGCTTGTTCTTTTGTCACGCCGGGCTTTAGCCGCGCAAGAGGAATGATGCCGGGATGCCAATTGCGATCATCGGGAAGCGTTTTTGCCCAGGGCATGAAGGGCAAGAACACATCGGCGGGCTGGAGGATTTGAAAGCCGCTGGGCAAAACGCCGACGACTGTATAGGGCTGCGCGTCGAGATTGATGGCCTTGCCGATGATTTCTTGCGAGCCGCCGAAGCGACGCTGCCAGAGGCCGTAGCCTAGAAGCGCAACAGGTGTGCCACCAGCGCGATCTTCCTCCGCGAGAAAAGTTCGGCCGACTTTTGCGTTGATTCCCAGCATGGGAAAAAGGCCTGCCGTGGCCATGCGAACGTTCAGGCGTTCGGGTTCTCCAGCGCCAGTCAAGGTGATGGCCGCTCCGCGTGTCGCTTCCATCGATTCGAAGGAATGGCTCTGATCGCGCCAGTCGAGATAGTTTTCGTAGGAAGTGGAGATCACGGGGAAAGAACTTTTTTCGGCGATCAGGACCAGGCGAGATGGATCACGAAAAGGAAGAGGGCGGAGGAGCACCCCGTTTACGACGCTGAAAATGGCGGTGTTCGCGCCGATGCCAAGCGCCAGCGTGAGGATTGCAATCGCCGCGAATCCCGGACTTTTTAGGAGGAGGCGGAAGGCGTAGCGAACATCCTGCATCAATCTGAACATGAACTCTCCCGAGGCGCGAATCTATCTCATCCCTCAGACGGATGCTATCGGCAATCGTTACCGGCTGCGGTGGGAGGGCGGGGCAAGCCCCGCCACTACAAACCGCTTAATTACACGGCGGCAGCCGCGGTGAAACGCGCGGTTCCGGCTCAATTCGCGCCGGCGGCTTTCGGCCGGTTCAAGTACTTTTCGTACAAGCGCAGATGTCTGTTATCGAGCGAAGTGCTCTGGCCCTTGATGAAGAGATACTTCACTTCGGTGTTCAGTTCGAGCGGGTCGCCGTTAGTGACGATGATATTGGCGATTTTTCCGGTCTCGAGGGTGCCGACCTGATCGGCGACGCCGAAGATTTCGGCAGGATAGACCGTGACGGCTTTCAGAGCTTCGTCATAGGGCAGGCCATACGCAACGGCGTTTGCGGCTTGCTGGCCGAGTCGGCGCGCGAAGGAATTGTCAAAGCTGCCGAAAGCGATCTTCACGCCAGCTGCAGCAAGCTCCGCGGGCTGGGATAGCAGGCGATCATACGCGTCGTCCTCTTCGGAAGGAAGAGTCAGCGTCGGACGCAGGACCACTGGAATTCCTTTTGAGCGGAGCAGGTCCTTCACCCGGTAGGCTTGCTCGCCGCCGGCGAGAATCATCTTCAGCTTTTGTTTGTCGCAAAATTCGACGGCATTACGGATGTCGCGCGCGCGATCCGCGAAGACCAGCACAGGCAACTGGCCGCGCATGACCGGTGCGAGCGCTTCCAGTTTTAGGTCGCGCTGATAATCTGCAGGACCGCCATGGCCCATGGCTTGGGCATAATGCCTGGCGCGATCGAGATAGTCCGACAGCTCGCTGACTTGCTTCTCATAGTCCAGCTTGGCTTCGCTGAACGGTTTGTTCTTGATCGAAAACGTGGCGAAATCGAAGGACCGCGTTTCCATACCAGGCCAGGAGATGACCATGGCGACGCTCTTCTTGATCGTCATGTCGTTGATGGTCCATCCGGCAAGATGAATCGCGGAGGCTTGGCCCCCGATGACACCGCTCGATCCACGCGCGTCAAAGCCGCCACTGGCCGGCACGGCAAGGACTTCTGTGATTCCCGAAGCGCGCGTCACGGGAATATGCTCGCTGGAAGGCGATACCGCCGTCGCCGCGACTACGTCCGGGTTATAGGCGCCCGTCTCAGTCGAATCGACGGTGGCGTTCACGGCAGAGATCTCGCTGAGGCCCATCTGCGTGATGGGATCGAAGAGGCCGGGATAAATTTGCAAACCCTTCGCGTCGATGACCTGCGCGCCTGCAGGAACTTCGATGTTGGCGCCGACGGCGGCGATTTTGCCGTCACGAATGACCAGTGTGCCGTCTTCGAGGGGAGCGCCAGACAGCGTGAAGATTTTTGCATGAGTTATAGCGACGACAGACGGCGGTTGATTTTGCGCGGAAGCAGCCAGAGAAACAATGCAGACAGCCGCGACGACTGCCACAAATCGCAAAGTCATTTTGATGCTCTTCACAGAGCACCTCCGGAAACGGCGTCCGCTTGCGGCGGCTTAGGCTTTTCTTCGGTCTTCTTTTCGTCTGGTTTGGCACCGGGCCTTTTGCCAATTTCAACCGTCGCGTCCGGCTTTTTCTCTCCGGCTTTCTTTTCTTTTTCCATCAGCGTTTTCTTTTCTTTTTCGCGGGCATCGCGGTCGGCGATGTCGCGCTTACGGTCGAAATAGATGCGGCCATCGATCAGAGTTTGCTGGACGACGGCGTAGGCGCTGAGCGGATCGTGATTGTAAATGACCAGGTCGGCATCCTTGCCAACGTCAATGGAGCCGACACGCTTGTCAATGCCCAGCTGAATCGCGGGATTGATGGTGACGAGTTTGAGCGCTTCGTCGTGCGTGAGGCCACCATACTTCATGGTCTTTGCGGCTTCCTGATTGAGGTGCGTGGCTTCTTCGGCGTCGTCGGAGTTGATGGAGACGATGACGCCGCGCCGGGTCATCAGCGCAGCGTTGTAGGGAATTGCGTCGTAGGCTTCCACTTTGTAGGCCCACCAATCGGAGAAGGTGGAAGCTCCGGTTCCTGAAGCAGCAATTTCGTCAGCTACTTTGTAGCCTTCCAGGACATGCTGGAGGGTGCGCACTTTGAAGCCAAATTCCTTTGCCACGCGGAGCAGCATCAAAATTTCGTCTTCGCGGTAGCAATGCGCATGAACATAGCGTTTGCCTTCGAGAACTTCGACGAGCGGATCGAGACGAAGATCGCGGCGCGGCGGGATGGCGCTTTTATCGCCGGAAGCGACGCGTTTGTCATAGTCGTCCCACGTTTTTTTGTAATCGCGCGCCTCGACAAGCGCGGCTCGTATGGTCTCCTCGACGCCCATGCGCGTGGTGGGGTACCGAGGAGCCACTCCCGGAAGGCTGAAGTTCGAGCGCTTGGGATTTTCGCCGAGCGCGAACTTGATGCCGGGGACCGCACCTTCGAACGGAAGCTTCGAGGCGGGCTGGCCCCAGCGAAGTTTGATAACGACAGTCTGGCCGCCGATGGAGTTGGCCGACCCGTGCAGAACGTTTGCCACGGTTACACCGCCGGCCAGGTCGCGGTAAATGTCGATGTCGTCGGGGTTCAGTACGTCCGCAATGTTTACCATCGAGGAGACGGAGACGCTGCCTTCGTTCACGCTTCCGTCGACGGCGATATGCGAATGGCAATCGATGATGCCGGGGATGACGAACTGGCCGGCGGCGTCGACCACTAGGGCATCTTTCGGCGCTTTGATGGAGGCGCCGACTTCGGCGATTTTGCCGTCCCTAATAAGGACGGAGCCGTGTTCAATAGTGCCGTGCGAAACGGTGAGGATGGTGGCGTTCTGTATGAGGATCACGGGCGCCACGTCAGGCGGACTTGCGGCTCGGGTCGAAAGAGGAAGCGCGAGGGAGCACGTCCCCAAGATCATCGCAGCGAGCAAACGATTGTGCTTCGGCATGGAAGGAATTCTCACAGCGCACCCCCGGCGGCGATCGAATCATTGCTCGTCTGATTGTGCACTGCGGAATCGGAAGTAGCGGCAGCTTGCGGTGCGGCCTTGGCGCCGGTGAACTCGATCGAGTAGCCCATGACGTCGATATTGCCTTTCAGAGTGTTGCCATCGAAGGTGCCGCTAAAGACTACGTCGGAGGGATTGCCCTCGATGGGGATGTTGATGGTGTAGCTAAATTTGTCGACGCTAAGATAACCACTGAGAATGCTGGCAGTGCCGCGCTTGCTGCTGGTCGTTCCAGAGAGCGTGCCATCGGCGGCCATCTCAACATCCAGAGTAGATTCTTCCGGCCCTTCAGGCGTCGTGTAGGTGAGCTTCCATTTCCCGGTCAGGTTTCCTTTCGGAGGATCCTTGGGCTTCTCCGGTTCGTGCGTTTCGAATCTCTTGCCATCCACAAAAACCATTTTGATTTTTGTTTTTTCGTCGAAGAGGTCGCCATCGGTCACAACCAGGTTGGCGATTTTGCCAGTTTCGATGGAGCCGAGCCGGTCCGCGACATGGTAAATCTCCGCGGGCGACAGAGTGAGTGCGCGCAATGCGGCATCGGGCGCAAGACCAGCTTCAATGGATTTCTTTGCGGCCTTCAGGAAGTCTTTAGGCGCTGTAATTCCGCCGGAGTAGAACGCGAACTTGACTCCCGCCTTGGCGAGCGCGGCAGGAGAAGAAGGAGCTTTATCGCGGAAACGAAGCGTGCGGAGCGAAGGTTTCTCGTCGGGGTCCGTATCTTTTTCCGCTTCGGGCCACTTCAGATTGACGAGCACGGGCACGGGCGGCTTCTTTGCGCCGATTTCGTCGGCGACTTCATAGGCCATTTGCGCGCCGTAGATAGCGCCGTCCACATGGTCCCCATCGTCCAGCTTCCAGAGATCCACAAGTTGGAGGGCCCGGCGAAGCTGAACAGAATTATTGGCGGGAATCAGCACAAGAGTGTGGTCCTCAAGCCCCTCGCCGAGTACAGCTTCCGTGTGGTCGTAACGCGGCCGAGCGACGCCGCGCGGATTTTTCTCGTAGATGGCTAGCGCCTCGGTGCTCCAATAGGTGTCAATCCACACCTGGTGGACATACGCAAGCGCGCCCATCAGCGAGCCCGGAAAATTTCCGAAACCACCGCCGGGCTGCAGGGAAACTGGAATCCCTACAGGCGCTTTTACGACCATCTCGCTGGCGCGGTCACCCGCCAGATCGAGAACGGCCGCTTGGCCAGGAAACATGCCTCCCTTGGGCGCGGAGACCACCGTTGTGAAGCCGCCGTTGCGCCAAGATTCGATGCGCTTGTCACTGAGGCTGACTTCATCGGCCGCACTGCGCCACGGCGTGGTCGAGGGACGATCTTCGGGTCCGCGCGAAACCTCTCCCGTGGGGGCCGCTCGGCGGCCTACGGCTCCGCCTTCGCCGGCGCCCCCCGGAGCGGGAGCCGCGGCCGGCAAACCCACGTCCGTGAACGAATCGAAAAGCCCGGGATAAACGATGAGGCCCTTGCCTTCAATGATCCAAGCGTCTGGAGGGATGGTGACATCTTTGCCGATTGCGGTGATGACGCCATGCGCCATCACGATAGTGGCGTTTTCCACGGGCGGCCCGGATACCGGGACGATTTTGGCCCCGCGAATCGCAAAATACTGCGGTTCGCCACCCTGCGCACGTATTGGAGGCGCAGTTGTAAGAAGTACGAAGAGTATTAGAGCAAACGCGAGAGCCGAAAGGCACCGGCGCGCAAAGACAGAACGCATGCAAGCTCCTTTTTGTGAATCGTTTAGAACCACAAAACCCAGTCCGTATGTTCAGTAGACGCTTGAGGCTAGTCAGAAGTTGCGGAAGAGTCAAGGAGGGGGAGGGATTCCCGGCAGAGAGTAAGGATAGGGATAGGAGCGCGGTGCGGGCAGGAGCAAAGAAATCTTAAAAATGCCGGAAACAAATTGCCGGTTGGTCTCGTTTCTTCTATTGCCTTCCCATAGGGGCTATGGCATCTTCCGTATGGGTTTCCCATACGAACCGAGAGGAGCCCGAGGAGAACGATGGGCGATAAGGCAAACGACAAGAAGGATGTGTGGCAGGGGACGCTTGCGCTGATGGTGCTGAAGACGCTGCAGGCGATGGGGCCGTTACATGGGTATGGCATTGCGCGGCGGATTGAACAGACCAGCGGCGATCTGCTGGCTGTGAATTACGGAACACTGTATCCGGCGTTGCTGAAGCTCGAGCAGGAGGGCTACATCAGCTCCGAATGGGGCTTCTCTGACAACAATCGCAAAGCCAAGTATTACAAGCTCACGCGCGCGGGACGGAAGCAATTGAATAAGGAAGAGCGCGAATGGGAACAGACAACCGCGATTCTTGCGCGGTTTCTCGCGCCAGGTGAGGAGCGGTCCTAATCAGAGTTGGGGAGGCTTTAGATGAGGCGCGTGAGGGCGTGGTTCTCTCGGCTAGGTGAAGTGTTTGGGAAACAGAAGCGCGAGCAGGAATTATCGGCCGAGATGGAGAGCCACCTCCAGCTGCACATGGAAGACAACTTGCGTTCCGGCATGTCACAAGCGCAAGCGAGAAGAGAGGCGCTGATGAAACTTGGCGGCGTGGAACAAACAAAGGAAAACTATCGCGAGCGGCGCGGCCTGCCGCTGCTGGAGACCGTCCTTCAAGACGCGCGCTATGCGATTCGCATGCTGCGCAAGAATCCTGGGTTCACCGCCATCGCCGCGCTGACGCTGGCGCTGGGGATCGGCGCAAACACTGCCATTTTCAGCCTCGTGAACGGCGTGCTGCTGCGACCTTTGCCTTTTGCGAATCCGGAGCGGCTGGTGGGCATGACCTCGTATTACCCCAAAGGACCTTTCATCGTCATGCGCGATCGCAGCCAGACGATGGAGATTGTTGCCAACTCAGAGAGCACCGAGTTCAACCTCACCGGCATCGATGTTCCCGTGCGGCTCGCTGGCGCGTCGGTGTCTGCAAATTGGTTCCGGGTTTTGGGCGCCGGAACCGCGATGGGAAGGGCTTTTCAGGACGGTGAGGATCAGCCGGGAAAAGATTCCGTAGTTATCCTCAGTTATTCGCTATGGCAGCGCCAATTTCGTGGCGATCCGAACGTCGTCGGCCTTGCCATTTTGCTTGATGGAGTGAGCCGCGAAGTGATTGGCGTGATGCCGCCTGATTTTCGCTTCCCTTCCCCTAAAACAGAGTTGTGGGTGCCTTTGCATCTCGATCCGCGGACCACCGGCGACTATTGGGGAAGCAGCTACATGCCGATCTTGGCGCGGCTGCGTCCGGGAGCCACTCTCGAGCAGGCCCGCGTTGAACTAGCTTCGCTTCGCCCGCAGATTCTCGCAGCCTACGCCTGGCGCATGCCGGATGATTCGTGGAAGGACTCGGATGTCCAACTACTCCAGGAATGGCTCGTTGGCGAGTTCCGCGCGAAGCTGATCATTCTGCTGGGAGCGGTGGGACTCCTCCTGCTGATCGCTTGCGCGAATGTCGCGAACTTGCTTCTGGCTCGAGCCTCAGCGCGCACGAAGGAAATTGCACTGCGCAAAGCGCTGGGAGCAGGCCGCTGGCGATTGGTGCGGCAGCTCATCACAGAAAGCGTGCTGCTCGCGATGCTTGGCGGAGGTCTTGGCCTTGGCGCGGCGATATACGGCTTGAGGATTCTGAAGGCAACGCTCCCGGCGGACACGCCGCGGCTCACCGATGTCGCCGTCGATGGCAGGGTTCTTCTATTTACAGCAGCGCTTGCCATCCTGACCGGACTTGTCTTTGGGGCCATGCCGGCCAATGGCGCGTCGAAAGTTGATTTGACCAAAACTCTCCGCACCGGCGGGGACAAAGATGAATCGCAGGGGACTAACCGGCTGAGCCGAAGCCTGGTCGTTGGAGAAGTGGCTGTCGCGGCGGTGCTCGTGATCGCCGCCGGGCTGCTCGTCAAGAGCCTGTGGAAACTCTCCAACGCGAATACAGGATTTCACCAGGAGTACATCCTGACCGCGCGCATCACACCGAATCAGTCGTTCTGCGCGGTCGCGGGCCGTTGCCAAGCTTTCTATGAGGACTTGCTGAATCGCATGCGCGCGTTGCCCGGTGTGAAGGATGCAGCCGCGGTCAACGGGCTTCCGCTCAGCGGGACCTGGGAGACCGTTCCTTCCGACGTGGAAGCTCATACCGTCACTCCCGGGGCGCACGTGCCGATGCTTTTGGAGCGTGTCATCACTCCGGAGTATCTGCGCCTGATGGGAATTCCCCTGCTGCAAGGCCGCGCGTTTACCGGCGCGGACGCAGGGCAAAATGCGGAGCGCGTCACGCTGATAAGCAAATCCACGGCCGAGCGCTACTGGCCCGGGAAAGATCCCATCGGCATGCACGTCAAACCGCGCTGGATGAACGACTGGTGGACCGTGGTTGGAGTGGTCGGTGACGTGAAGGAAAACAGTCTTACCAGAAATGTTCCGGACTGGATTGATGGCGAAGTGTATATGCCGTATGGCCCTCACGCAATCCAAGGCAGAGGAAACGAATCGGCTCCGGCGGAGTTGACGCTGCTTTTGCGCACGTCGGAAAGCCAAATTCAGATCGGCAGCGAATTGCAAAGCGTGGTCGCCGAATTAAACCGCGACGTGCCCGTCAGTCAAATTCAAACGCTGCACGGTTGGGTTTCCGAAGCGGCCGCTGGTCCGCGCTCGACCGCTTCGCTCTTTTCCATTTTCGCAGCTCTGGCACTGGCATTGGGCGCCGTGGGGATTTATGGCGTCATCTCTTATTCGGTGGCGCAGAGGACGCGCGAAATCGGAATACGTATGGCGCTTGGAGCGCGGCGGCAGGAAGTGCTGTTGCTGATCATCGGGCAAAGCGCCAGGCTGGCCCTACTAGGAGTTGCCATCGGCTTGGCGGGTGGGCTGCTGCTGACGCGGCTTATGGCCAGTCTTCTCTATGGAGTGGGGTCGTCTGACCCCGCCACCTACCTAGGTGTGGCGATTCTGCTGCTGGTCGTAGCGCTTGCAGCTTCGTTTCTTCCCGCGCGGCGAGCCATGCGCATGGATCCGGCGATCGCGCTGCGGCACGAGTGATTTTGGATGCAGTGGAATAGGTGCTTGATGCTAGCGATGACGGGCTGTTAAGGACATGGCATGAGAACGCTTCGCGCTTGGTTTCTGCGGTTGGCCGGACTCTTTGGCAAAGATCGCCGCGACCGCGAGCTTTCCCTGGAGTTGGCCAGCCATCTCCAACTGCACATTGACGAGAATTTGCGCGCCGGTATGTCACCAGAGCAAGCGCGGCGGGAGGCCACCATGAAGCTTGGTGGAGTGGAACAAACGAAAGAAAATTATCGCGAGCGTCGCGGCCTGCCGCTGGTAGAAGTTTTTTTGCAGGACTTGCGTTTCGGCGCGCGCATGCTGCGGAAAAATCCGGGATTCACGCTTGTGGCAGTGCTTACACTGGCGCTTGGAATTGCCGCCAACTCCACGATTTTCAGCTTCGTTAGCGCGGTCCTCTACACTCGGCCGCCTGTCTCTGACCCAGACCGGCTGGCGGTGGTCTACGGGTTGAGCCCGATTCACAGGTGGGGGGCGGGCTTGTACCCTGTCTCGGCTCCGAATTATTTCACGTGGAAGCGAGAAAACCGGGTCTTCTCCGAATTATCAGCCTCGAATCCTTACAACAGTTTGAATTTGACAGGCGATGGTGACCCCGAGCGCGTAAGCGCTGTCCGGGTAACCGCAAATTACTTTTCCGTGCTCGGCGCCTCTGCCGAGTTAGGGCGAACTTTCGCAGCCGGCGAAGATCACGAAGGATACAACCATGTCGTGGTTCTAAGCCACCGCTTGTGGGAAAGGAAATTTGGATCAGATCCCGCTGTTGTCGGCAAAGCCATTCTGTTGAATAACGAGCGATACACCGTGGTTGGATTGATGCCGTTGCATTTCCGCTTGATGTCGTTTCAAGGTGAAGTGTGGATACCCCTGGTCTTGAACGAATCTAAGCAAAGCACTGCCGCCAGGCAGGAGCGCGATTTGTACCTTTTTGGCAGGCTCAAGCCAGGGGTAACTTTGGATACAGCGCAGGCGAACGTCAAGACCCTGGGTGCTCTTGCGGCAAAAAATTTCCCCGAGACAGATAACGGCTGGGGAGCAAACACGCTCTCTCTGCAGGAATACATGATTCACGATTTCAACGCGGGGCCCGCCTTTACCCTGATGCTGACGGCTGTCGGCTTGGTGCTGCTGATTGCCTGCGCGAATATCTCCGGGCTCATGCTGGCGCGGGCGGCTGGGCGCAGCAAGGAAATGGCGGTGCGCATCGCCATTGGAGCGGGAAGAACCCGTCTAGTGCGCCAGTTGATGACGGAAGCTTTGCTCATCGCTGCGCTGGGCGCGTTGGTTGGTCTGGCTTTCACGGCCGTGGGAGAGCGCGTGATGCAAGCCGCCTTGTCGTTCAACGATGCGGTCAAACTGATCGAGCTGAAGAGCGACTGGCGCGTAGTGAGCTTCACTTCGGCCATCGCGGTCGTTTCGGCGCTGCTCTTTGGTCTCGCACCCGCGCTGAAAGCGAGGTCGGTGGAAATTTTTGCGACGCTGAAAAACGAAAGTGCAACCGTTTCTTCGAACAAAAAGAAAAACCGTATGCGGAGCGTCCTGGTGGCCGGCGAGGTGGCGCTTGCGGTCGTGCTTCTCAGCGGAGCCGGAATTGTGATTCAGGAAATTGTTCAGGGGATGCGTAAAAACATGGGATTCGATCCTCAGCGGATCCTGACGGCACAGATCACCCTCCCTGAATCCCGCTACAAGGAGGCTTCCGCACAAACCCAGTTTTACCGCGAACTCGCCAGCCGCCTTTCCTCCATGCCCGGCGCGAAATCCGCAGCCGTCACTTCGGTTCTTCCAGGCGCCGGACCCGAAGAGATTCCTTTTCGCCTTCGCGGGCAGGAAAATCTGCCCGTTGGCGAACTGGCGCACGCACGATATTGCGTCGTGAGCACGCACTACTTCGAGACTAGCGGAACGACGGTCATCGCCGGCCGTGATTTCTCTGCGGCGGATGATGCGCACGCTCCGTTGGTAGCTCTGGTGAGCCAAGAACTCGCGCGGCAATTCTTCCCGCACGGAGACGCCCTCGGAAATCAGATTCGCATTGATTCGGCGGACGCCGCTATGAACCCTTGGCGCGCGATTGTCGGCATCGTTCAAAACGTGAAAGGGTGGCCGCTCCGCTCCATCGATGATCCGGAAATCTACGACCCATTCGAGCAGCATCCGATGGCCGAGGCCGCGGTTATGGTGCGCGGCGTGCGCGACGCAAATTCGCTAGCGCCACGATTGCGCGAAGCGGTTTGGTCGATCGATCGCGACCAGCCGATTGGCGAACTGATGAGCCTGCCGGAGATCCTCGCCAACGAAATGGCCGGCGACGGTGTCTTCGCCAAGATAATGGGCACGTTTGCCGTTCTCGCGCTGGCGCTCTCCGGCATCGGGATCTATGGCCTGGTCGCTTACACCGTGGGGCAACGCCGGCAAGAGATCGGGATTCGCGTTGCGCTCGGCGCACGAAAAGCAAACATTCTCCGTCTCGTCATTGTGGATGGCCTGAAGCTCGCGCTCATCGGTGTGGCCGTGGGGCTGACCTGCGCGTCGCCTCTTCCAAAGGTGTTCCGCAGTCTTCTCGAGGACTACTCCTTCGCCTCCGGGTGGATTTTTGTGTTTGTCCCGGTGCTGATCACCGGCGTTGCTCTGATCGCTTGCTATCTTCCGGCTCGCCGCGCATCACGTGTCGATCCGATTGTGGCTTTGCGGTATGAATAGTCACAACTATCAAGAGTTGCGTCTGAAGATTTTCGTTTTCGACAGGAACACCGAATTCGAAGGTACGGTTTAGCAATGAGACGGCTGCGCGCTTTGTTTGTACGGCTTAGCGGACTCTTCCACAGAGAGCCCCGCGAGCGCGAGCTTGCCGATGAGATGGAAAGCCATCTCCAGCTGCATATCGAGGACAACCAGCGTGCTGGAATGTCGCCGGCACAAGCCCGGAGGGAGGCCATCATGAAACTTGGCGGCGTCGAACAAACTAAAGAGAACTACCGCGAGCGCCGCGGCCTACCTATTTTGGAAACCACTTTGCTGGACTGCCGCTACGCCCTCCGTTTGCTTTTCAAGAATCCCGGCTTCACTCTTGTCGCCGTTTTAACGCTCGCGCTGGGCATCGGCGGCAACACCGCCGTCTTTACCGTGATGAACAGCGTCCTGCTTCGCAATCTTCCGCTGCCCCATCCGGAACAATTGATGTTTTTGCGTCTTCCAAACGACCAGCCTTCGGGCGCGACCAATACCGGGGACGGAGACACGTCCTTCTCCGGTCCCGTCTTCGAACAGCTTCGCAAAGAACGCGCCGCGTTTTCGGATTTGATGGCTTACGTGCCGCTGGCGATTGGCAAAGTGCCCGTACGCATCGGTGAGCTTCCCGAAGAAGCCGCAGCGGATATGGTCAGCGGCAACTTTTTCTCGGGGCTAGAAACTGCCTTTGCGCGCGGGCGTGGCTTCACTCTCGAAGACGAAGTCGCGCACGCTCCTGTCGCCGTGCTCAGCTATTCTTACTGGACTGGGCGCTTCGCTCGCAATCCTTCCATCCTCGGCCAAACGATTTATGTTAAAGGATTACCATTCACGATTATCGGCGTGACCGCGCAAGGTTTCTACGGCGTCGAACCCGGCGTCTCGACCGACTTCTGGATTCCGCTGCAAAATCGGCCCGAGCTAAATGCCTGGGGGAGTGCCCCTTCGGACAGCACACTCTACGGCACGCCGACCTGGTGGTGTCTCAGACTGATCGGCCGTCTCGCGCCCGGCGTTTCCGGTCCGCAAGCTCTCGCAGCTGTTGACCCCGGGTTCCAGCATGCCGCTCTGATTGGTCTCGGTGCGCTCGATCCCAAAAGCAAGAAACCCGTTCTGGCGCTGGCCTCGGCGAAGGGCATTCAGGGCGTACGCGACCAGTACGACCAGCCCATCAAGATCCTCATGGCCATGGTCGGATTGGTCCTGGTGATTGCGTGCGCGAACGTGGCCATGCTGCTCGTCGCGCGCAATTCCGCGCGCCAGCGCGAGTTTTCCATGCGTGTGGCGCTGGGAGCTGGGCCCGGACGCCTCTTGCGGCAGTTGCTCGCCGAGAGTCTTTTGCTCGTAACGGCTGGCGCTGCTCTAGGCTGGATGTTTGCCATTTCCGCCAGCCGCGCTCTCGCCGCCTGGTCGAATCTTGAAGTGCCCTTCTCGCTCGACTCCAACGTGCTGTTCTTTACTCTTCTGATTTCGCTCGCGTGCGCGGTCGTCTTCGGCATCGTCCCGCTGCGCAGCGCTGCCACGGTTTCAGCTGGCTCCACCCTAAAGACTTCCAATGCCGCCGCTCAACGCGACAAGAAAACTTCCTGGGCCGGCAAGTCAGTTGTCGCCGTGCAAATGGCGCTCTGCCTGATCTTGCTGGTTGGCGCGGGGCTCCTGGTGCGCTCCCTTCGTAATTACGAGACGCTGCCGCTTGGCTTGCGCACCGATGGACTTCTTGTCTTCGGCACCAGTCCTCTCACCACTCATTCCGACGACGAGAAAGCGCGCTTCTATCAAAATCTGCTTAACCGTCTGCGCATTCTCCCCGGCGTCGAGTCCGCAACTTTGCTGGGCAACCGCCTCGGTTCAGGCTGGAGCGACAACGGAGTCTTCGCCATCGATGGCGTCGAGCCCACCGGTAACTTTTCCGAGATTGGCATGCGCGCGAATGACGTCGGCCCCGAGTATCTCCACACGCTGGGAATCCCGATTCTCGAAGGCCGCGATATCTTGGATTCCGACAGCCGCACTGCGCCGAAAGTCGCTATCGTCAACGAAACCTTCGCGAAACGTTTTTTCTCGAAGGGCGACCCGCTTGGCCATGCCGTCGGCGGATCGAAGCCGGAGCGCAGGTTTTCGATTGTTGGCGTCGCCGCGGACAGCAAGTACACCGGCGTCGATGAAAAACCGCGACCGATGCTTTATTTCCCTTTTAGCCAACGCACTTCTGTCTCCGACATGCAGGTCGAGTTGCACACCGCCGGTAACCCAGAAGCGCTGATACCCAGTGTCCGCGCCGTTCTCCACGACCTCGATCCCAACCTTCCGATGCAAAAGCCCATGACGCAGCGCGCACAATTCGACGAATCCTTTTCCCAGCCGCGTCTGTTCGCGCGGCTCGCGATGTTCTTTGGTTTACTCGCTGCGCTTCTCGTGGCCACCGGCCTCTACGGCACGCTCGCCTATCGCGTCGGCCGCCGCACATCCGAAATCGGCGTGCGCATGGCATTGGGCGCCCAGCGTTCGCAAGTCCTCTGGATGGTCCTGCGAGAAAGCTTGGTCATCAGCGTTGCCGGCATCGCCGTCGGCATTCCACTAGCCGTCGCCGGAGCGCAACTCATGCGCTCGATGCTTTTCGGCGTGAAGCCGGGAGATTCGATTTCGTATCTTGGCGCGCTGTTGGGCGTAACGCTGGTCGCGTTCGCCGCCAGCGCCATTCCCGCGCGCCGCGCCGCTTCCGTGGATCCGATTGTGGCACTGCGTTATGAATGAATCGCATTGCTAATGGTTGGAGGAGATGAAGCATGCGTCGCGAAGTTGGAATGCCGCAATCTCCTGAAAAAACCTCCTGCCCCTGTCATTCCGGGGGCAGCTAGGAATCTGATTTTTCGACCTTCGATCAAGGAGCACCGTTGTGAGACGCATTCGCGCATGGTTTTTCCGCGTGGCTGGCCTTTTTCGCAAAGAGACCATCGACCACGAACTCGACGCCGAAATGGAGAGCCATCTCCAGTTGCACGTCGAAGAGAACTTGCTCGCGGGAATGAACGCCGAGGAAGCGCGACGCCGAGCGTTAATAAAACTCGGCGGCATCGAGCAGACCAAGGAAGCGTGCCGAGATCGAAGGGGGTTGCCGATGCTCGAGACATTTCTCCAGGATATTCGCTTCGCGGCCCGCATGCTGCGCAAGAATTTCGGGGTCACCGTCATCGTCGTTGTGACTCTCGCTCTGGGTGTTGGAGCCAACACTGCGATCTTCGGCTTGGTGAATGGCCTCCTGCTACAGCGTCTGCCGGTGCCCGCCGCCGAACAAATCGCCGCTCTGGTGATTAAGTCCGGTGACTCTTCTCTCGGAGCGCTCGGTTTCTCCTATCCGCAATTCGTGGAATTCCGGGAGCAAACGGCCCCAATTTGTGAAGTCTTCGGCTCGGCCACAGGGTGGCGCTTGAACTTCACCGCCGAAGGCCATAGCGACACTCTCACTATCGGCGGCGTCAGCAACAATTATTTTTCCGCGCTCGGCGTGAAACCCGCCCTCGGCCGGCTCGTCCTTCCCGGCGAAGGTGAGCATCCCGGGGAGCCCGCCATCCTCGTGTTGAGCTATTCCTTCTGGCAAAGAAGGTTCGGCGGCGATCCGCGCGTGATCGGAAAGCAAGTACGCGTGGACGGCAAGCCGGCAACGATCGTCGGCGTCATGGAGAAAGAATTCCGGGGACAGTTCACCGTTTTCGAGATGGATGCCTACGCCCCGCTCAGCACGGCGTTTGACCAATCCTCGGCTGCCAACTTTTGGAACAGCCGCGACATCCACATGATGCTGGTTCTCGGCAGACTGAAGCCGGGTGTCACGCTCGCCCAAGCCCAAAGCAGATTCGACGTACTCTCCCGCCGGCTCGCCGCACAATACCCTGTGACAGACAAAGATTTGAGCGTCCGCGTGATGGACGAGCGGCTCTCGCGCCCGATTCCCTACGCCAACAATGCGTTCATCGTGTTCTCTGGATTATTTCTAATCCTCGGCGCGCTCGTTTTACTTCTCGCCTGCACAAACATCGCAAACATTCTCATGGCGCGCGCTTCGGTCCGGCAGCGCGAGATGGCCATTCGCGCTGCCCTCGGCGGCGCACGATTTCGCCTTGTGCGTCAAATGCTGACCGAGACGATGCTTACGGCTCTGCTCGGTGGAATTGCCGGAGTAACGCTCGGCGCGAGCCTGAGCCATTTGGCCAGCTCCACCCATCTTGCGAACATTCCCGTCCGGCTGGGTTTCGGTTTTGATTGGAGAGTCTTTGTCTATGCGCTGGCAGCGGTAGTCTTCACGGCGATTGCTGCCGGCCTGTCGCCGGCTCTTCGCGCCACTCGCGCCGATGTCAATACCGTGTTGCATCAAGGAGGGCGCGCTGAAGCCAGCGGCAAAGCCCGGCATAAAGTTCGCGGCGATCTCATGGCCGCGCAAGTCGCTGGCTCGCTCACCTTGCTCATCGTCGCCGGGCTCTTCGTCCGCAGCCTGAGCGCCGTTGAGCGTATGGATATTGGCTTCGATCCAAACCAGCTTTTGAACGTCCGTCTCGATCCTTCCGGCAGCAATTTCAGCGAGACGCAGACCAAGGAATTTTATCGCGCTCTCGAAACAGCAATCCGTGCGCTTCCCGGCGTGCAATCTGCGAGTCTGGCCTCGGCTGTGCCGGTCGCTTATACGCTCGGCAGAGAATCGGTTTATATCGAAGGGCGGCCCGTCCCGCCCGGACAAAAAGCGCCCGATGTGATGTTCAACAGCGTCGATGCTCCCTATTTCGAAACGCTCCGCATTCGCGTTCTCCTCGGCCGCGCTTTCACGGATGCTGACAGCGAGACCTCTCCGCGGGTCGCGATTATCAACGAAACGATGGCCAGACATTTTTGGCCGGGAGAAGACCCCATCGGCAAGCGCTTTAGTCTGACCAGCGGCGTCGGCCCGTTCGTTGAAATCGTCGGCGTCGCGCGCGATGGGAAGTACCGCGTTCTCGCCGAAGATCCGCAACCTTATTTCTATGTGCCGCTTACGCAGCATTTCACGGCGCAGCGTACCTTGCAGATTCGTTCCACAATGCCCCCCGAATCGCTCGCTGCCATTGTCCAGCACGAAATCCAAGCGCTCGATGCCAACGACCCCATCGAAGAAATCCAAACGATGAAGGAATCGCTTGGCGGCGCACTGGGATATTTCATCTATCGCCTTGGAGCATCGCTCGCGGCGGCCATGGGATTGTTGGGCTTGCTCCTGGCAGTCGTAGGCGTCTACGGCGTGGTTTCCTACGCCGCCACACAGCGCACCCAAGAACTCGGCATACGTATGGCGCTCGGCGCGTCACCGAGCCAGATTCTCACGCTGCTCCTCAGGCAAGGCGCGCAACTTGTCGCTGCCGGCCTTCTGTTCGGTTTGGCTAGCGCATGGCTGCTTACCCGCGCCATGTCCCACATGCTGGTCGGCGTGAGCCCGAGCGATCCCGTCACCTATATCTCCGTCGCCGCTCTGCTCTCGTTCATCACGCTGCTCGCTTGCTGGATTCCCGCGCGCCGCGCTATGCGCGTCGATCCCATGGTGGCGCTACGTTATGAGTGACATGCGCAAATTTTTCAGGTTAGAGGGCGGACCGTCTCCGTTGCTGGATCAGGAGCGCATATGAGACAGATACGCGCATTACTGAAACGACTTGCCCATTTATTCAGCAAAGAGACGCACGACCGTGAGTTCTCCGCAGAAATGGAAACCCATCTCCAACTCCATATTGATGACAATCTTCGTTCAGGCATGACTCCCCAGGAAGCCCGTCGCCAAGCTCTGCTCAAACTCGGCGGCCTCGAGCAGAGCAAGGAAGCCTATCGTGATCGGAAGGGCTTGCCCGCGATCGAAGCGGTCATGCGCGACTTTCGTTACGGTAGCCGCGTGCTTCGCAAAAATCTCGGCTTCACGCTCGTCGTCATTTTCACGCTGGCTCTGGGCATCGGTGCCAACACCGCTATTTTTGGCGTTCTCGAATCGCAGCTTTGGCGCCCCCTCCCGTTTCCCGATTCCGAGCGTCTCGTCGACGTTCACGTCGTCCTGCGCAAAAATCCCCGCCAGTGGGACGCGATTACCAGCTCCGTGTGCCTCGCATGGGTTGCGCAGAACCATGCTTTCTCGAGTCTTGGCGCTTACAACTTTCCATCGTCGCGTAATCTAACGGCGGGAGGGAGTTCGGAACGAGTGCCGGTCATGAAACTCACATCCTCGTTTTTCAAAGCGCTCGACGTTCCTCTCGAACGTGGACGGATTTTCTTGCCGGAAGAGGAAACCGCCGGCCGCGATCACGTCGCCATTCTTAGCCACTCGCTGTGGCAGACGCGCTTCGCCTCCGACGCGAACGTCATCGGCGAACCCGTCACAATCGACGGCGAGCAATATTTTGTCGTGGGCATCGCCTCTCCTCGTTTCCGATTTGAATATCTGCCGGAGCCGGCGATCTATGTCCCGCTCGCCCTGAATCCCGCGGCGAAAGCCACGCCTGGCATCTACATGGTCGGCCGGCTGGGTCCTGGCGTCACAGTGGAAGGGGCCCGAGCCGAACTCGACGGCATCCTCCAGCAGCAGCTTCAGGCTGAGGGAGCAAAGGAAGAGCATTTCGCCGCTGTGAGCAACCTCCGCGTCACGTGGACCCAATATAGTGCGCGCGGTCTCTATTTCTTTGCGGGCGCAATTCTTCTGGTGCTGCTCATCGCTTGCGTCAACAATGCTGGACTTCTTCTCGCGCGCGGCCTGTCGCGTCAACGAGAATTCGCACTTCGCGCCACGCTCGGCGCTAGTCGCGCAACGCTTATCCGCCAATCGCTCGCCGAAAGCTTGCTCCTCTCGCTCATCGGCGGCGCCGCAGGCACTTTGCTCGGCATCGGGGGAGCGGGTGTTTTTCCTGCGTTTCTCTCGGAAGACGCGCTTCCGCGCCATACGGAGAATTTTCTTGATTGGCGAGTCCTGCTCTTTGTGCTCGGCGTCTCGATTTTCTCCGCCATGCTCATGGGCATCATGCCGGCTCTATTTTCGTCGCGCGTGGATGTCAACGACGCCATGCGGAGGGGAACCAGCGGCCTCTCCCTAAGCCGCAGCCAGCACAGAGCTCGCAGCGTTCTTGTGGCCGTCGAGGTAGCGCTCGCTCTTGTGCTTCTCTTCGGGGCCGGGCTTTTTCTCTCCAGCTTCCTTCGCGAAGAGCAAGCGCCTCGCGGCTTCGACGCTCCCGGCGCGCTCACCTTCCGAGTCACGCTGCGCGGCGAAAACTACACCAAGCCGGAGCAACAGCTGCGATACTTCCGCACCCTGATGGATCAGGTTCGATCTCTTCCGGGAGTCCAAGACGTTACTATGGGAAGCAGCGTTCCGCTCCAGGGTTCAGAACTTACTGACTCCGTCAACGTGGCGGGCCAGCCGCTTCGCGACGAGCACGGCATCGGCGTCATGATCTACGCTGTCGAACCAAATTTCTTCGGCGTGCTTCACATGCGTCTTCTTGCAGGTCGCGCGCTGGATTCCGGCGACACGGAGACTTCGCCTCGCGTTGCTATTATCAATCGCAACGCGGCACACTCTTTGTTTGGTTCGGAAGACCCCCTCGGAAAAGTCCTCGAATATGTCTCCGCCGATGAACGGCGTGACATTCCTGCCAAGGCGCCTGTTCAAATCGTGGGCGTAACGGAGAACACGCAGGAGTTCGGCCCAAATGAGGTTCCCTTCGACGTCCTCTATGTTCCCTTTTCGCAGGAGCCAGACCGCGGTGCGACTATCGTTGTGTCTTCGAGCCTTCCGCGCGGAGCGATCCTCGGCGCAATCCGCGACGCGGCCTACTCCCTCGATAAGGATCAGCCGTTCTACGATATAAAAACCGTCGACCAGCTCATCGGCGACTCCCTGCGCGGCTCCCAATTCGATCTGATTCTTGTAAGCTGCCTCGCTGTTGTGGGGCTCGCCCTCGTCTCTGCCGGAATTTTCGGCACGGTCTCTTATTTCGTTCAACAGCGCACGCAGGAATTCGGAATCCGCTTCGCCCTTGGAACCACGCCCGGCCACGTGCTGCGGCAGGCAATCTCACGAACGTACGTCATGGGTCTTTCCGGTTTGCTAGGTGGCGTTGCCATCGCGCTCGCTGTTGGGCGCATTCTTGGTAGCTCTCTCTACCTCGTGCCGCACGAGCACGACGGAATGCTCTACGGTGTAAAAATCTACGATCCTCTGTCCATGTCGATCGCATCCGTTTTGCTGCTCGTCGTGCTCTTTCTCGCGAGTTTCATTCCCGCGCGGCGCGCCATGCGTGTCGATCCCATGGTCGCGCTGCGCTACGAATAAATCATGGTTCTTCGAACCACAAGCGAACCATGAAAGAAGCCGTCGAATCTTTGCTGAAAATAAAGGACTCGCGGCTTCTTTCTAAGGAATAGCTCACGACCGGCACCTAATAAGCGCTGGAGAAGAGATCTTGACAGCCGCGCTCATCCACACTATTTTACTCTAGGCCTTGCATCAAACAGTCTCTGCCGCTTTTCGGGAGCCGCCATGAAACAATCCGCGCAGCGCGACCTCTTCCCCGGCGCGCTCGAAATGATGATTCTCCGCACTCTCAAGCGCCAGCCTCTCCACGGCTACGCCCTCGTCCAGCACATCAAGCGGACCTCGGACGATCTCCTCCAGATCGAAGAAGGCTCGCTCTATCCCGCTCTTCAACGCCTCCTCAAAGAAGAACTGGTCAAAGCCGAATGGGGCATCTCCGCCACAAACCGCCGCGTCCGCATTTACAAACTCACCGCCGCGGGCGCCAAACACCTTGAGCACCAGGTTTCGAGCTTTGAAAAAATGCTTGAAGGAATCACGCGTGTCCTGGCGCGAGGCGAATCATGAATTGGTTAAAGCAACTCTTCTCGCGCCGTCGCGTCTACAACGAACTCTCCGATGAAATTCGCCGGCACCTCGACGAAAAAATAGAAGAACTCGTCGCCACCGGGATGTCCAAAAAAGAGGCCACTGCCGCCGCTCGCCGCCAATTCGGAAACGTCACGCAAGTCGAGCGCGACGGCCGAGAAGTCTGGCGCTGGCCTTCCCTGGAAGATTTTCTAATGGACCTCCGGTTCGCCGCGCGCATGCTGCGCAAGAATCCCGGTTTCACCGCCATCGCTGTGCTGACACTTGGCCTCGGTATCGGCGCCAACGCGGCGCTGTTCAGCGTCATTGACGCCGTTCTTCTGCGCCCCTTGCCGTTTCATGATCCTGGGCGCCTGGTCGCCGTTCTTTCAGTGGATCTCAAAGACGCCAACCAGGGCGGAGAGATTTCCTACCCGGCTTTTCTCGACTGGCGATCGCGTACGCGCTCCTTCGAAGCCATGTCGGTTTGGTCCACCATGGGATTCACCTACACCGGCGGCGATCAGCCGGAAAGTGTCCCCGGCGCTATGGTTTCCGCCAATCTCTTTTCCGTGCTGGGGGTCTCGCCCGCGATTGGACGGAGTTTTGCCCTTGACGAGGACAATCCAGGCAGCGATCAACTCCCCGTCATCCTTAGCTACGAATTTTGGCAGAGCCATTTCGGCGGCGATCCCGGTGTATTGGGTCGCGCGCTTACCTTGGACAATCAGAAATTCAACGTCGTGGGAGTTATGCCGCCGCGCTTCCAGTTTCCCGTGCAAAGAGAGCGCGTCGAGATGTGGATCACCATCGCCCGCGATCTTCAGGGCAAGTCGGCGCTGGCTGGTCAACGAGGTGTGTCTTATCTCCAGGTGATTGCGCGCCTCAAGCCCGGCGTCGAAATTCCTCAGGCGCAGTCCGACGTCTTGCTGGTGCAAGACCAGCTCAATCGCCAATATCCTGAAAATCGTCCCCGCGGCGCAAGCATTCATTCAGAGTCCGATCAGATCACCGGCGCCATGCGTCCGGTGCTATTGATACTGCTCGGCGCCGTCGGCTTCGTGCTGCTGATTGCCTGTGCCAATGTAGCCAGCCTGCTTTTGGCCCGGTCCACCGTGCGGCAGAGAGAGTTCACACTGCGCGCAGCGCTGGGCGCAAGCCGATGGATGATCATGCGGCAACTACTCACGGAAAGCATGCTTTTGGCCCTGTCTGGAGGAGCCTTGGGGCTTTTGCTTGCTCATTGGGCTACTGGCGCTCTCATCGCCATGGCTCCGCAAACCTTAGCCCGAACCTCGGAGATCGCCATTGATTTCCGCGTGCTAGGCTTCGCGTTCCTCGTTGCGCTTGCGACCGGCGTGCTCTTCGGACTAGCGCCAGCCATCCAAGCTTCCCGCTTCGATTTGAACCGCATCTTGGGCGCGAACGGACGCGGGTCCAGCGCGGAGCGTGGCGGCATCCGCCTCCGCAGCGTGCTCGTGGCGTCGCAATTGGCGATCGCATTCGTGCTGCTGACCGGCGCCGGCCTGCTCTTGCACAGCTTCAACCGCCTGCAACACGTTAATCCGGGATTCCGCACGGACCATGTGCTGACTTTCCTGCTTGATGTGCCTTCCCATCGCCACCCTGGCGCTCAGCGCGCTATTTTCGTTCAACAGATCTTGCAGGCAACAAGAGCCCTGCCAGGCGTGAAATCCGCCACTGCCATATTTGGGCTGCCGTTGAGCGAAACCCAAAGTGTATTTACGGCTGCGGAGATCGAAGGACATCCGGTCCCGCCCTCGCAGCGCCCGCGGGTCGCGTTTCGGATTATCGAGTCTGATTACTTCCACACCATGGGGATTCCGCTTTTGCAGGGCCGCACCTTTGCCGCTCGCGACGAACAAGGCGGCCCGCCCTTGGCCATCGTTAACGAGACACTCGCGCGCCAGATGCTCAAGGGAGAAAACCCGATCGGACACCGCATCAAACCCAGCATCTCCTTCGGCAACAGCGATGAAGCTCCCCTGCGCGAGATCGTCGGCGTCACTGCCGACGTAAAGTCTGGCAGCATCGGCGGCAAAACTGTCCCCGAGATCTACGCACCCCAGACCCCGACCGATTTCATCGGCGAGATGACCGTCGTCGTGCGCACCATGAATGATCCGGAGGCGCTGGTCCCTGCGATGCGTTCTCTGGTCAGCTCCTTGGACAAGGACCTCCCCCTGCGCCAAGTCAAAACCCTCGATCAGTACGTAAGCGGCTCCATCTCCGCGCCCCGCTTCGATGCTCTGCTCCTCGGCATCTTTGCCGCTCTGGCTTTTGTGCTAACCACCATCGGGCTCTACGGTGTGATCTCTTACTCCGTAGTTCAGCGCACCCGCGAAATGGGAATCCGTATTGCGCTCGGCGCGCAACGCGGAAGCATTTCCCGCATGGTGCTGCGCGAAGGGTCTTTGCTCACATTGTCCGGCGTCGGAACGGGACTCCTATTCTCGCTGTTCGCTACCCGCCTCTTGCGCGGCCTCTTGTTCGGAACGGGCGAGACAGACCCAGCCACTTTTATTGCCGTGCCCCTGCTGTTATTGGCTGTGGCTCTGGTAGCCAGCTATGTTCCAGCGCGTCGGGCGACGCGGGTCGATCCAATTGTCGCGCTGCGTTGCGAATGAGGGATCTAAGAATGTTCGAAGCCGTTGAAGATAAATTTCGCGCCGGGTGAGTTATGAATTTGTTCAAACAGCTTTACTTGCGCAGCCGCATGCAAAACGATCTTTCCGCCGAGATTCAGCAACACCTCGACGAAAGGATCGAGGAACTCGTCGCCAACGGCTTGTCCAAAAGAGAAGCCACCGCTGCCGCTCGCCGCGAATTTGGAAATGTATCTCTGACGAAAGAGGCCAGCCGCGACGTCTGGCGCTGGCCCTCCCTCGAGGACTTGCTCTCCGATGCCCGCTATGGATTGCGCATGCTTCGCCGCAATCCCGTGTTCACTGCGGTTGGATTATTGACTATCGCCATTGGAATTGGGGCCAACGCTGCCGTCTTCAGCGTCGTAAACAGCGTGCTCCTGAAGCCGCTGCATTATCCAAAGTCGGAAGAACTTGTCTCGCTGCATCAGACCGCCCCCGGCGCGGCAGGGCTTGCCGATTTCGAGAACGGTCTGTTGCTTTCGCCTTCGATGTATTTCACGTACTCCGAGCAAAACCGGACGTTTCAGTCGCTGGGCGTGTGGGTGACGGATACCGCGAATGTCACTGGGCTGGCGGAGCCGGAACAAGTGCGCGTCGTTGCTGTCAGCGATGGAGTCCTGGAGGCGTTAAACGTCGCTCCGGAAGTTGGGCGGTGGTTGTCACAGGTGGATCAGGCTCCAGGCGGGCCGGACAGAGTGATGCTGAGCTACGGATATTGGCGGAGGCGCTTCGGGATAGATCGTACGGTCGTTGGCCGGAACGTTACGATTGATTCGAGGCCTCGGGAAATCGTCGGAGTGATGCCGCAAAGCTTTCGATTTGTTGATTCAGATTTCGACGTGGTCGTGCCGTTCAAATTTGATCGCGGAAAGCAGATTCTGGCGGGGTTCGGGTTCCACGGGATTGCGCGCCTCAGGCCTGGCGCCACGATTGCCGAGGCAAATGCCGACATCACACGAATGTTGCCGATCTGGATGGACTCCTGGACGAACGGCCCAGGGACGAATCCACATATTTACGAGACATGGAAAATCACCCCGATGATTCGCCCGCTGAAACAAGAAGTGATCGGCAACGTGAGCGAGGTGCTGTGGGTGGTGATGGGGACCATCGGCCTTGTGATGCTGATTGCCTGCGCGAACGTGACGAATTTGTTGTTGGTAAGGGTCGAGTCGCGGCAGCAGGAGCTGGCGGTTCGAGCGGCGCTCGGCGCTGGACAGGGACGCATCGTGCGCGGGCTTCTCGTCGAGAGCGTGATGTTAGGGCTGCTCGGCGGCGCGCTTGGCATTGGGATTGCCTATGCAGGCGTCCGTTTTCTCTCAGCGGTAGGTCCAGCGAGCCTGCCTCGTTTAAGCGAGATTTCGATTGACGCGCGTACGATGGGCTTTACATTGCTGCTTTCCGTACTCTCCGGTTTGTTCTTCGGTTTGATCCCCGCGCTGAAATACGCCGGACCGCGGACTTCACTGGCTCTTCGCAGCGCGGGGCGCACAATCAGCGTGAGCCGCGAGCGGCACCGCGCGCGTAACTTGCTGGTGGTAGGGCAAGTGGCGATGGCTCTGGTGCTGCTAGTAAGCGCGGGCTTGATGATTCGCACGTTTCAGGCATTACGAACGGTCGATCCCGGGTTTACAGACGCTAAACATCTGCAGCTGATGCGCATCTCGATCCCAAGTGCGCTGGTATCAGACGCGATTCAATTCACGCGATTACAGAACGGAATCCTAGATAGGCTGCAATCGATTCCAGGTGTGAAGTCCGCGGCTTTTGTGAGCGAAATGCCCATGGAAGGGTTCGACTCGAACTGGGACGAGATTTTTGCCCAGGACAAAACCTATTCAACCGATCTAATTGCGCCTTTGCGGCTCTTCAAAAGCGTTTCGCCAGGCTTCTATCAGACGGCCGGCACGCGAATCATTGCCGGCCGTGATCTGACATGGGCTGAGGTCTATGGCCTCAGACCAGTCGTAATGGTTTCCGAGAATTTCGCTCGTGAGATGTGGGGCACGCCCTCCGCGGCTATCGGCAAGCGATTGCGCGAATTCCAATCCATGCCGTGGCACGAGGTAATCGGCGTAATCCAGGACGTTCGCGAGCACGGTGTGCAGGAGAAGGCGCCAGAAATCGTTTATTGGGCTACCTTAACGGGCAATCCTGACGGTTCCCGCCCTCCAATCGTCTTGGAGACAGTGACGTTTGTGATTCGAAGCGACCGAGCGGGCACCGAAAGTTTTCTGAACGAAATTCGGCAAGCAGTGTGGTCGGTGAATTCGAATTTGCCGCTCGCGTCTGTACGCACGATGCAGGAAGTCTACGACAAATCGGTCGCGCGAACTTCCTTCACGCTCGTCATGCTGGGAATCGCAGGCGCGATGGCGATGGCGCTGGGGATCATCGGTATCTACGGCGTGATCTCCTATACCGTGTCGCAGCGCAAGCGCGAAATCGGCATTCGTTTGGCGCTTGGCGCGCAGAGCGGAGACGTGGTGAGCATGGTCCTAAGGCTGGGCGCGAAACTGGCGCTCGTGGGCGTTTGTATCGGAGTGGCCGCCGCCCTCGGATTAGCGCGCCTGATGACGAGCCTGCTGTTTGGCGTGACCGCCCACGACCCGCTGACGTTTGCCGCGGTTGTGACGCTGCTGATCGCAGTCGCGCTCTTGGCCTGCTACATTCCGGCACGCCGCGCCATGAAGGTTGATCCAATGGTTGCCCTGCGTTACGAATGAGCGGGTAGGAGTGAATGTTTGACGCGGGCGTTCGGACTTTGCGTGTTTCTTGGCACGAGTAATTTATGAATTGGCTGAAGCAACTCTTCTCTCGCCGCCGCCTCCACAACGATCTCTCCCGCGAGATACAGCTTCATCTCGACGAAAAAATCGAGGCACTCGTAGCCGAGGGAATGTCCCAAAAAGAGGCCAAGTTCGCCGCGCATCGCCAATTCGGCAACCTCACTCTCATCGAAAACGACAGCCGCGAAGTCTGGCAATGGCCCTCTATCGAGAGTTTTTTTGCCGACGTTCGCTTCGCCGCCCGCATGCTTGGCAAAAATCCCGGCTTCACCTGCGTCGCTTTACTCACTCTCGCCCTCGGCGTCGGTGCCAACACCGCCATGTTCAGCGTAGTCGAGGGAGTCTTGCTGGCTCCGCTGCAGTACTTTCAGCCCGATCGCTTGGTGATGGTATGGGAAAACAATCCACGCTTTTCACGGGTGTGGGTTTCCTATCCTAACTTCCGAGATTGGCAGCGCAGCGCTCGCTCATTCCAGCAAATGGCTGCGGGCATGGAGCAGGGAGTTGATCTCACAGGTCCTGGCGCGCCCGCACACCTCAATGGCGAGGAGATCTCCTCAGGGTTCTTCGGCACTCTTGGCGTGCAGTTAGCTCTCGGCCGCGAGTTCTCCCCGCAGGAAGACCGGAGCGGAGGAGCACCCGTCGCCCTAATTAGCAATCGTCTGTGGAGAGAGCGCTTCGGTGCCAGCTCTCAAGTGCTCGGCAAATACGTGACCTTGGACGGAACGGATTACACCGTCGTTGGAGTGCTTCAGTCTGGATTTAGTCTCGGACACCAGTACGCGGATGTTTATATGCCGCTAGCGCAGAGCGATCCATTGATTCTTAACGACCGCGCAGCTCACGGCGGAATCTTCTCCTTAGCCCGTCTGGGGTCCGGGGTGACCTTAGCGCAGAGTCAGGCGGAGATGAACACGATTCAGAATGGCCTGGATCAAGTCTACCCCGCGGCCAATCGAGATCTGGGAATTTACGTCGAGCCCCTCAAGCAGGTTGTCGTTGGGGACGTCGGCAGAACGCTTCTGCTGTTGTTGGGCGCTGTGGGATTCGTCTTGTTGATTGCCTGCGCAAATGTCGCCAACCTCCTGCTTGCACGAGCGGCTGCGCGCGCGAGGGAGTTTGCCGTCCGCGCAGCGCTCGGAGCAAATCGCGTCCGCCTGCTCCGGCAGATGCTTACGGAAAGCGTACTTCTTTCGCTCGCTGGCGCTGGCCTGGGGCTCCTGATTGCGATGTTAGGAGTGAAAACGGTGCTGTCGGTGATCCCGGAAAGCCTGCCGCGCAGCGAAAACATCGGTGTGAATGTTGCCGTCCTATTCTTTACGCTTGGTATATCGATTGCTGTCGGGATTCTGTTTGGGCTAGCACCCGCGCTGAAAGGTTGGAAGGCTGATCCGCAGGCTTCCCTGAAGGAAGGCGGCCGGGGCTCTACGAGCGCACACCATCGCCTTCAAAGCAGTCTCGTGATCGTTCAAATGGCTTTGACTCTGGTTTTGCTGGTAGGCGCGGGCCTATTGTTCCAAACAATTCGCCATTTGTGGGTAGTCAATCCCGGCTTCGACACACAGCATCTCATCACCTTCAAAGTCGGAGTTTCACATTCACTGACGAAGACAGCTTCAAGCACTCGAGTTGCTTATCAGCAGTTGATCGAGCGAATCCGCCAGGTTCCCGGCGTCCAGGCGGCGGATTTCACCAATACCGTTCCGCTGAGTGGTCAGGGCGGGGTCATGCCCTTCTGGATTGGCTCCCAGAAGCCCGCTTCCCTTCAGGGTGCCCCGCGACTAGCAATGTTCCTTACGGGTCCGGATTACCTTCGGACAATGGGAATACCGCTGCTGCGCGGACGTTTTTTCACTCCCCAGGACACCACCGCGTCTCCTTGCGTCATGGCCATCGACAGCGTTTTCGCCCGCGTGTATTTTCCGGACAGCGACCCTCTAGATCAGACACTTTCGGCTGGATTTTCACCCGTAGGCCCTTGCCGGATTGTCGGAGTGGTGGGCCACGTAAAACAATGGGCGCTAGATGACTCCAGCATGTATATCCAGAATCTGGCGTACTTTCCGCTCTACCAAGATCCGGACCAGTGGGTGCCTATAAACTACCCCGACACGACGATAGTCGTCCGCACGCCGCTCGAACCGGTGACCATTGTGACCGCGATCAAATCGGCCGTCTACGGGGCAGGCAGCGACCAGCCGGTCTTTAATGTCCAAACCATGCAGCAGATTGTCTCGGAATCCATGTCCTCACAGCGCTTTCCGCTGATTTTGCTTGGGACGTTTGCCGCGCTGGCATTGCTGCTGGCGTCCGTAGGAATCTACGGCGTAGTTTCCTATGCAGTGACCCAGCGCGTGCACGAGATTGGGATTCGGATGGCGCTCGGCGCTGAAAAACAAAACATTTTTCACATGATAGTTGGTCACGGCCTGCGACTCGCTCTTGCCGGCCTCGCAATCGGCGCTGCGGCAGCGCTAATTCTTACCCGGATGCTCTCCAGCTTCTCGCAACTGCTCTACGGTGTCCGCTCGAACGATCCTGCTACATTCATCACCGTAGTGCTCGCCTTGACAGGCGTGGCCATATTGGCGTGCTACATTCCAGCCCGCCGCGCGACGCGCGTCGACCCGATTGTGGCGCTTCGCCACGAGTGATTATCTAGACCATCATCAAGACAGCGCAAGAAAAAACCCGGCTGCTCCGCTGCCTACTGCGGCTGTTTCTTTTTGAAAAGGCCGCCGAGATCTTTTACGGCGTCAGCCGGGGCTTTGCCGGCATCCTTTGCGCCGCTCGCCCCGAGACCGGCGGCACAGCCGAGTTGCGATTTGAACATGCCGGCGGCTAGACCGCCGACGTCCGGAATAAATTTCGGAGCGGCAGTGGTACCTTGAATTTGGAAGGGCACGGTCGTGCCGCTCTTGCAGCCGCCTCCGCCGCCAGTGGCTTTGCCAACAAGTCCGCTGACGCTGGAAACAGGGCTGGCAACGTCACCGAGCGCGCTAGTGAGCGTGGCCGCCATTTTGAAATCAAGATTGTTCTTGGAATCGACCGTGCCTGCACCAGATAGATTGCCAACCGCAGGGACAACAACAACGAAATTCTCTGCCTTGAGACCATCCGGGGCCATGCGGAGATTGGTGGTGAGTTTTTGAATGTCCAGATCCTTGCCGCTCTTGATGCCCGCGAGCGATGCGATCGAACTCATCTTCGAGCCCAGATCAAAACCCGCCAACTTTCCGTTGAAGAGGCCGACGTCGCCCGTTGTTATTAATTTGCTCAAAGGACCCGCAAGATTCAGATCAGCGTTGAGCGTGCCGGCTTGCAGTGAAGTTCCCTTTGGAAGAATGATGCCGAGCGCGGGGAGAAAAGCTTCGAGATCTTTCGCAGGCATATCCTTGGCGTCGAGCTTTATGTTTACAACCGTAGCTTCCCCTGCGGTCTCATACGTGCCATTGAGATGCGCAGCGGCGCTTCCAATTTTGAGCGTCGAGGGCTCGAGCACGCCCGCGTTTTTGGGGAGATTGTATTTGGTATCGAAATCGACGGTGACTGGAACGCCCGCGGAGGAGCCACCAGCCATAAAAAGAGCCTTGGAGATTTTTGCGTTGCCTTTGGTTTCTGCTTCCCCATTTTGCGAGGACAGGTTGGCGCTGAGATCGAGAAGACCGCCGAGACCCGCGCTCGAATCCAGGAAGCCGGTGGAGGCGAGATCCAGTGACGTGATATCGAGTTTGGCGTCGACGGGCGTGAGGGAAGCGTCGGTCTGGTCGATCGGTCCGGCAGTTCCATCAAGCTTCAATTTTCCACCGGCAGGAAGATCAGCGGTGACCGTGACAGGGAATTTGGAGCTCATGGAAAAGTTCTCGGCGACGATGTTCAAGTTGTCGTAAGTGTTGCGTTTTTGGCTAGCCGTCGAACCGACGGTGATTCGGCCGTCCTTGAGCGTGAATTTTTGGACGGAAAGATCGGCGGGCGCGGCGGAAGACAGAGAAGTCGTAGGGGCCTGCGCTTGTTGCGACTTGGCGGCGCCGCCGAGCGTGGCGTAATTCCACTGCCCCGCCGAATTGTGAAGAAGAACGACCTCGGGATTTTCAATGGTGATGCCGGTGACCTCGAGAGTCTTGCTGAAAATGAGCGGAAGGATTTTGACGCCGACTTTAAGCGATTTAGCCCTGAGAAACGGCGACGTGCTGAACTTGGGATCGTCGCCAATGGAAAGATTCTCCGCCGAGAGCGAGCCGGTGATCAGGGAAAGACTTAAACCGCCAAGCTGAACCTGACGACCGAGGCCCTGCGAAGCCTTTTCTTCAATGGTTGGGCGGAATTTATCCACGGGAATCAAAAATGGAACTATTACGAGAAGAACGAGGAAAACTACGGCGACGATAGCAACGATGCGAAGGGTGCGGTTCATGGCAATCTCCAAGTGCAAGAGGAATGGGCGACGGATTGGCCGAGATGATAGCACGGCGGGGTGCGCTCGGAGGTTTGACGAAAGCACCCTGCAGAGATTCAGTGCGGAACTTGCAAGACGGATCCGAGCCAAGGCAAGCAGCCTTCCGCCGTACTGTCGGCGCTGCAGGTCTAGAACCCTGGAAACCTCTAAGTCTAATGTCTGCATAGATATACGAGGGAAAGCGCTCTAAATTGATTTTTTCGAAACCTTAACCCTCGTATTTCTCATCCTATCTAGTGGTTTAAAAGAGAGGTTGGTAGGCGTGAGTTGTAGAGGAGGTTTGAGATTATGTTCACCTTTGGAAGGGCAGTAGGGTTCCTGAAACCACGACTAGGCGCTCGGATTTTGGTAGCCCTGGTGTCGTTTGCACTTGTATTCGCGACGCTGCCCGAGAATCTGGCAGCCTCGCAGGCCCCAACCACATCTCAGGACCAGGTGCCGCCACAGAATGGGCAGCAGGCGCCACAAGGCGCGCAAGCGCCCCCCTACGCACAACAGACTCCCGAGCAATTGCAGCGGTTGGTGGCACCGATCGCGTTATACCCAGACTCGCTTGTGGCGCAGGTCCTGGCCGCAGCCACGTTTCCTGAGCAAGTGGTCGAGGCCGACAGATGGGTGCAAGCGCATCCGGACTTGAAGGGACAAGAGTTGGGGCAGGCCGTGGATCAACAACCGTGGGACCCGAGCGTAAAGGCTTTGGCGGCATTCCCATCCGTGCTTGGAAATATGGACAAGAATCTTTCCTGGACGTCCTCGCTCGGCGACGCCTATTACAACCAACAACAGGACGTGATGGACGCCGTGCAGGTTATGCGCCGGAAAGCACAAGCAACGGGTAATTTGAAGACTACTCCGCAGCAAACGGTAACGACAGAGGGTTCGGACGTGGAGATTGCGCCAACGCAACCGGACGTCGTTTATGTTCCCGCCTACGATCCCTGGCTGGTTTATGGGTATCCGATCGTGGCCTGGCCGGGGTGGTACCCGTATCCGGGAATCTGGTTTGGCGGTCCTTACCTTTCCTTCGGGCTCGGATTTGGCATTGGGTGGTTCGGCGGCTTTGGGTGGGGCTGGGGCCATTGGGGATTTGATTGGCATAACCGCTACGCGCTTTACAACCATGGCAGGTACTTCTCAAGGAGCCGAACGTTCTATAACCGGAGCAGTTTCTATCGAGGAGGAGCACGCGGCGGATTTCGTGCCGGCGCCGCGAACAGGGCTTTCAATGGAAACAGCCGTGCTGCTCGAGGATATGCGGCCCCCCGCGGCCAGAGTGGCGTCCGCTCGGGAGCTTTTAGCGGATACAACCGCGGCGGACAGGCAAGGACCTTTTCGTCGCGCGGCAGATCCAGCATGGGTGGCGGTGGCGGAGCGCGCGGGGGCGGCGGCGGTGGCCGGCATCGGTAACTGAGGTATCGTCAGGATCCCTGTAGTAGCTGAGACTTAAAATTGGAGAAAAGGCAAATGCACCGATCGAAGCTGAATTTTGACAAATTTCGTTGGTTCGACGTCGTTAAATTGGCCGCGGTCGCCCTACTTTTGAGCGGGGGGTTCGCTACTCGTTCCATGGCGCAGCAGCAGGGCCAGAAAACATTCTCCACGGCGGAGGATGCAAGCAACGCGCTTTTCACCGCAGTGAGGAGCGGCGACGAAAAGGCAATGCTCGAAATCCTCGGATCAGACGGCAAGCAAATCGTCTCGTCTGGCGACGAAGCCGAGGACACACAGAACCGCGCTAATTTCGCGCAGAAATACGAGGAAATGCACCGTCTCGTGAAGGAACCGGATGGAACGACGACCCTCTATATTGGCGCCGAGAATTGGCCCACGCCCATACCCTTGGTGAATAGAGGCAATGCATGGTACTTCGATACCGACGCAGGAAAACAGGAAATTTTGTACCGTCGCATAGGTGAGAACGAAATATCGACGATTCGCGTTTGCCAAGAGCTTGTGGCGGCGGAAAAGGAATATAAGTCCGCGCAGCACGACGAGTATGCCCATAAAATCTTCAGTGATGATGGGCACCACGATGGACTTTATTGGAAGGCTCCGGATGGCGAGCCTCAGAGCCCCATTGGGCCGCTCGTAGCGGCGGCCTTTGTTGGAGAAAATGGCAACAGCCAAGAAGGCGCTCCTGCCCCCTTTCATGGCTACTATTTCCGAATCTTGATGCATCAGGAGAAAAACGGTCAGGGCGGCGGAAAGGTCGCTTTCCTGGCCTATCCTGCGGAATATGGGTCGTCCGGCGTGATGACGTTCCTCGTTAACGAAGATGGAGTCGTATATCAGAAGGACTTGCGGAAGAAAACCGACGTGCTCGCCAAAACCATGAAGCTATCCAGCTCGCATCCCGGCTGGCAAAAGGCGGAAGAGCAGCAGGAAACGTCTTCTACGGAAAAGTAAACCAATCCTTAGCAGGAGACAGGAGCGGGTCGCTCAGCTCGACGCAAAGCAATTGAGGTCTGCGAGAGCGGGGCAAGGGCGGAGCCTTGCTCGGCGCGACTTTGAACATGCAGAGCAGCGTACAGGACAAAAAAAGAGGCAGCGATTGAGGGTGAGAAAAGCATCAGAAGAGACATGATAAGATCGCCAAGATGAACCGGCGGGTCCAAGTAATGCTGGCGGCAGCGTTCATTCTATCGAGCCGCGCCACGATAGCGCAGGAGAAGCCGGCACCCGCGAACTTGCCCGACGCGCCGACCCCGAAACAGGATCAGGACACGACGCAAAAGCAGGATAAGAACATATTTGCGACGCCGCTTGGTCTGATCACGAAGAGATCGTACGTCTATCCTGAGTTGGCCACGACACCGGGACCGCTTACCTCCAAAGAGAAATTTGAACTGTTTCTGGATAAAAGCGTGTCTCCGCCGCAAATTTTAAGTTCGGCAGCCGGCGCGGGAATCAGCGAAGCGCGAGGCACGCTGGCGGGTTATGGGCAAGGCGGCGATGGATACGGAAAGCGATTTGCATCGTCAATGGCGAGCGGAGCCTCGAGCCATTTCTTTGGGACTTTTTTGCTGCCGGCGATGATGCATGAGGACCCTCGGTTTTTTGTGAAACTGCACGGCGGGTTTGGGGCCCGTGCCGGACACGCGCTGCGCCGTGCCGTGGTCATTCGAGCGGACACAGGGAAAGGAAGGTTTAACTTGCCCGGAATACTGGGGCCGTTAATGGCCGAGGCTCTGGCCAACGCCTATCTTCCAGCTTCCGAACAGACCTTCGGGAAAACCTTCGAACGCGGCGGTATCCGTATCGGATTCAGCGCGGGCAACAATTTGCTCAAGGAGTATTGGCCGAGCATTTTCAAGAAACTGCGCGTCGACAAGTTTGCCCCCGGTTTGCAGCCAGATACAACGCAGCCTGCGCCGCCGGGCAAACCGGTGAATTGATTCTCGAAGCCTGCGCGGCGAAGAGCAGCGGCGCGGCGTGGAACGTATTACAATAGAAAAAAGCGGGGCTGTAGCTCAGATGGATAGAGCAACGGTTTCCTAAACCGTTTGTCGGGAGTTCGAATCTCCCCAGCCCCACCATCTATCCGATTGACAGGTCGAGTGTTAGGAATTTCAGTTAATCGGACCCTTCGCAGGTGTTGCAAGGTCGTTGTGAGTTCCGAGTTTTTTCTTCGAGCGCGTCCATCGCGCTCACCTGAGATTCGCTGACACTCTTGACGTAAACATTCATCGTCAGATTAACGTTGCTATGCCGCAGAATTGCTTGGATCGTCTTGTCATCGACGCCGAGTGCGTGCAGGTTGGTAGCGACATGCCCCCCGATCCTCCCAAGCCGCAGTAGTGGTGGGAACTTAGGAGGTCGAGCGATGTCTAAGCAAGTGGAGTCTGAACGCATGGGCAAGATCGCCGCCAATCGCGAATCTCTTTCTCTGGATTTATTTTTGGATCGGATTTGCGCGGGCATCTTATCCCTATAAACCCAACCCTCTGGGCCACCCAGCAGGAATAGGATATACGTTCTGGGGGCATTCCATCGCGGTTGTGGAGTCAGGTCTCAAATACCGTTTCTTCAAAGCCGTGTTTTATCCTGAGCTGCCGTCTTTCGCTACAGCTGTGCTGATCGAGCGCGTTTTTGATCCCCAGCTAATCAGTCATCGGTTCCTTGCTGGGATTTCCATGTCGGGATGGAGTTTGCTCGCGACGATGCTGCTGTCGTTCCTCCAATGGTACCTGGTCGGCTGGGTGGTTGTACGGGGTCTGAGCCGGAAGCAGGTGGGTTCGCATGGTGAAGCCGGTATTCCGCTGGAAATCCCTAAAGATTTCCATTTCTTGCGAGATGCTTGCGGATTGTCGGCCAGCTTCAGCTTGCAAAGGGTACTAATTCGTCGGTTCTTCGAGTTGCGGCGCGAAGGGAGCGGTAGGAGACCGGAGGTAGATTTTAGTTGGACTAGTTTTCAGGGCCGCTCAGCCTTGGTAACCTGGTCGAGGTCAGTGTGTCGACAGGTGGGAATAACCGAGCGGAACTCCTGCCGAAAATGTGAGTGCACCGATGAAAAGGTTCTTTTGTCTTGCGGCTTTTGCCATGGCGACTCAGACGTTGTCAGGATGCGGTGGCGGCTCCGGCAATGTTCAGCAGCCTCCTCCGCCTCCTGCACCAACGCCTGGATTGATTACGGCGATTAGTGGCACACCGCAGAGCGCGCCGATCAACTCTCCTTTTGCAGCCCCTCTAGTGGCTAAGGTTACAGACATGCAGAACAACCCCGTCGACGGAGTGGTGGTGACGTTTATGGCACCGCCCGACGGGCCTAGCGGCATGTTTGCCGGCGGAGTGAATACCGCCACGACGAACGCCGACGGCGTAGCCACATCCCCGATTTTCACAGCTAACTCGACTCTCGGCGGACCCTATGCCGTGGGCGCTACGGTCGTACAAGCCGGGATTACAGCCGTCTTTAACTTAACGAATACCGCCGGGCCACCGGCGCAGATTATTCCGCAGAGCGGATCAGGGCAAAGCGCCGCGATTAATACGGCTTTCATAGAGCCGCTGGTAGTTCACGTGACGGACAGTAGCGGTGATTCTCTGGGCGGTGTGCTGGTAGCGTTCAATGCTCCGTCGAGCGGAGCCAGCGTCACGTTTGCGGGAGGAGTGAATACGGCCACGACGAACTCCAGCGGCATAGCTACGTCGGCATCTTTCACGGCGAATGGGACGGCAGGTGGGCCTTATAACGCAGCAGCCACGGTTACGGGAACTGCGTCTGCAGCCAGTTTCAGTTTGACGAATGCTATGCCCGGACCCTCGAACAACTATTCATTCATTGTGAGCGGGTTGGAAGCCGCCAGGTACGGCACGAATTGCTACACCCTCGCAGGGTCCGTGACCATCGACTCGAATGGTTATGTCCTCGCGGGCGAGCAAGACTACAAAGACGATTGGAACGCCGCATCGCCACAGCCCGCTGGCGATAGCATCTTGGGCGGAGAGCTGACCGTGAGTGCCACGACCGGACAGGGGACGCTTACTCTGATCACGAACAATACGCTTCTGGGTGCGAACGGAATCGAAACTTTGGCCGTGCAATTCGTGAACACCAAGCACGCGCTTATTGGACAATTCGACGGGAGCGCCACATCCAGCGGCAGCCTGGACTTGCAGACGCTGCCGAGCACGCTGAACGGCGCGTTTTCGTTCAACCTTTTGGGCACGGATGCCAACGACTTTGCAACTGTGGCCGGTGGCGTATTCTTGATCAGCGGGACGAGTTTGACGAATGGAATTTATGACTTCGATGACATCGAAAATGGGACTGGAAATGGAACGGTGACCACGGGAGCACAGTTCACCGGAACAATCTCAGCACCGGACCCCTTTGGTCGAGGCAGTATTACGATCACAAACACAAACCTGCCGTCGGAGATCAACTATTACATTGTTGGTCCAGAAGTCCTCCGGCTCATAGTTGTAGGTCCTGGCTACACGTCGGGAAGCGGCTCGGCATTCGGCCAGGGCACAAGCGCGGGCACCTTCAAGAATGCTTCTCTCGGAAGCTCAGTGTTTGCCGTCGAAAGCAACTCCAATGTCGAGGCATACCTTTATGCCGCGACGGGAATGCTGACCACGAATCCGGGCGCTGGCACATTCCAGGGTGTCGGAGATGACGACGAAGAAGGTGCTGTTGTCTCCGGCGCGACAATCTCTGGTACATACAGCATTACGAACAATGGATACGGCAGCCTGAGAATCTCGCCAGGAGATTTGGGAAGCGTCACCGTCTTGGGCATCTATATGACCGATCCGAATCTTAATCTGAATGATCCGAATAACACGACTAGCGAGCTAGGGGGCGCACTGGTCGCCGATCTGGATGCAAATATTGACGGCACGGGAGTTCTGGTTCCGCAAACTGACACGTCTGTCGCCAGTTTTGCAGGCAGCTATGCCTTTGCAGCGCATGAGTATAACCAACAAGGGGAGACAGGCTGGGAAGACGATTTTGTCGGTCAGGGGACGGTCACAGGCGGTATTTTGAACGGGACTGGACTTGTCAGCGATCCCGGCACCTTCTTTTACTTTGGCGACGCTCCGACGAATTCCGGAGTAACTTTCTCAGGAACCGCAGCTCCTGACACGACGCATTCTGGCCGCTACACTTTGGCCGGAAGCGGGCTCGCCGTCACGATCAGTGGACGGGGAACGTATGATTATTCGACTGTAGTTATTTACCAAGCCAGTGGCGATCAGTTGTTCTGGATGAACGAAGATTCACTGACACTTTTTCTTGGACCACTCCAGCAGCAGGCGTTGCTCTCCGGACTACCCGGGGCAAAGTGAGTCCCGCATCGTATATTGTTGAATTTGATTTTCAGCCTTGTCCGTTATTCTCTCTCTCCACCACTCCTACAAGGACCTGCCGATGATGGTAAGAAACGCCTCTGACGGTGGAACCCAGCGGCGAAAGAACCCATGAGGCGCGTTACAAACCGCACTCGGTAAGGCTTCGATGTCTGCAGTGACAGAAAAAGAACTCTTTGGAAGGCGCGGGAGTGGCGGAAGAGTGGTCGCCCCGTACACCCGTCTCGTACCGACAGAAACGTTGCTCAGTAGTTTCTCAAACTGCTTCACACACCCTGCGGCTTGTCCTGCGGCAGGGACTTTCCAATCATCAGAACTGCTTTCACGGCAGGACCGGCTTAGTGGAATCGCCGTCCGGCTCGACAGCCGTCGTAACAGCCTTCACTAACTGTCCAACGACCTCGTGGGTCCAAACCATATCGGGCAACGACCCGGATTTCAGAGTGAAGTAGCGAAACCTCATATCCTCGTCGCCGGACTCCAAGAGGCTGACGATTTTGCGAAGGCCATATTTGTCCTCCGAATCTATAACCAATCCCGAGTCACTGCATTCTTTCAGAAGTTCGCTAAGTTCGTGGCCCCACGGGTCTTTTCCTTGCGCTCGCAGATACGCCTTCAACAGCAGTTCGGTCGCGTGGAAGTAAAGGTGGTACCGAGCATACTCTACAAGGGACTTGCTCCCGGCAAGTTCGTCGGCTGCAAGAAAGTATTGACGAGCAAAGTTCAGATACGCCTTCGGGTCTGCTAGAGTCCTTTGGTTCGAGTTTGTCGTTACACTTCTTTGCTGCTTTGGCAACTTCACGCTTATCAGCCAGAAGTCATTGAGGCTCTTAACCAGCTTCTCAAAGTCAGCTAGTTCCCCCGGCTTTGTCAGATAGCAGCTCGCCATGAGCCCGTAGCTGCTCACGATATCGGACTCTGCCTCGGATGTGGTCAGGACAATTACTGGAATCGTTTTGAGTCGGGGGTTTGCCTTGACGCGAACCAAAACTTCACGACCACCCATCTTAGGCATATTCAAGTCCAGCAAGATAAGGTCCGGGCGAGGCGCTTCGAGGTACTTTCCTTGGTACGTCAGAAAAGCCATTGCCTCCACCCCGTCAGGAACCACGCTAAGACGTACATCCTTGTTAGCCTCAAGGAAGACCTCTCGCAACAGCCGGGCATCGCCGTCGTTATCTTCAACCAATAAAATTTCAATAGGCACGCTATCTCCAATGTTTCAGGGGCGGACGTTCGGCTCTGACTGGAGAGGACAGGTGGTTCCCGAGAGGGTGACGCAAAGAAGCTGGTTCAATTGTGCCGCGTTCATCTTCAAAGTCAACATCCGCGAACAGATTGTCTAACATTGGTTAACTACGAGCCGGAAAGCGCTTAGCTGAGAGGGGGCATTCAAAGACCGCGCAAGGAAGGGAGCAGATGCTTGCGTTCGGTCAAGCACCTGCCCTCGGGTTGAGTGCTAGATACAATGCGATAAGTCTGCGGGCCGCGCCGGGACGTCAGGAAGATTGGCAGCCGTGAAAACCCCAAGTTGCCCTTGTGGGGACCTGTCCGGTAAATTTCGAGGCGGGAAGCGCTTACCTTAATCCCCCGTTATTTGCGCCCCCGTCGCTTACCTGGCTAATTTCTTCGCTTGCGCTTTCACTTTGGCCCAGCGCTTCTTTGCGGCTTTAGAAATCTTCGCTCTTCCGGCAGCCGACAGCACGCGCTTCTTCACTTTGACTAGTTCGCGACCTGCGGAGTTCCCGAGTGCCTTCCCCGCTGCCCGCACACCATCGAGTTGATGCTGCAACTTCCCTAACTGTTTTTCCAGTTTCCGCTCTTCCCGTTTGATTGCCGCAAGAATGTTCATTCAAATCCTCCAGATGAAAATCTAACTCAATCGGATGGCTATGCACTAGGTCGTACTCCGGATGACAAGTGACTGCCACGCGAAAACTGGCGGCAACTCGAAAGTAAAAGCGGAACCTCAGTCGAAGCCCTTGGAGATTTGAGCAAGACGCGCATATTCCCGTTTCGACGAACCATCAATTATATTTGTCACCGACGGTGATACAATATCCGCGAGGCGCTACATGGATAAGTCCACGCTGATAGCCACGTCCCTCACGGTCCTTGTGGTGGCGGGTTTGGTCGTCTATCGATTGCTTTGGGCTGCATCCTCCGTAACTGCCGCCGCTGGCCTTGGTCGATTGCCAAAATTGCCAAAAGGTGTGCGACGCTGGCTCTTTGGCGAGCGCGGCAACCGGTTCGCTTAAGTCGCCTCTAAGTGGAGAGCATGAGCAAACCTCTTCCATCTCTGGCATCCCAGACATACATAAGTTTTATTGCCGTCGTGATCGTGCTTGCTTTACTAGCCGTTCCCATATGCGCGCCGCTCTGCGCGGTGAAAACTTGCCCTTCAAACGCAAGTAACGAACACTGTCACGAGATGGCAAGTATGGGAGCTGACGGCGGCGACCAGTTCATCGCACCAACCAAGTCTTGCGGGTCCTTCGATTTTACCGCTGTTCTGCTCAAACCCGACGAGCGAGGCATCGATTCTCGAGGATTGCGAAATGCGCTCCCGGCGAAGATCCTTGGCGTGCGCGCTGAACAGAGCCAGCCGGTCGCGTTCTCAAACTCGATCCTCAGTAGAGCGCGTCGAGCTCCATTAGAATTGGCGAATTCCCTCCAGTTGACTGCGGTTCTTCGCATCTGAAGTTTTCTTCCTAATCCATCCAACAAACGAAGTCTATTCACGTGAGCAAGTGAGCATGGCTCTTTCGCGGAACGCGATCGATACGCCGCGAAAGCTAAGGATTCCGCTAGGTCGCATTACGAACAATTTGAAGAGTGACTCGGGAGAGGAAGAAAATGAGCGGCACAAGAAGAAGATTTTTTCAGGACGCGGCGTTTTTCGGAGCGGGCTTCCTTGGACTGACGGAAGCCTTGCGCGGAAACACGCAGGTGAGCGGCTCGCAAACGGCCCGCGCCATTGAGCAAGGGCGCCACCACAGTCCTTACAGCGACCGCATGAAAAAGGACGTGGCGCCGCCAGGGCCGGACCAGTTTTTGCCAATGGTCACGCCAGACTTGGCGGACTTGCCGCATGAAATAGATGGCGGCGTGAAAGTGTTCAAGCTGGTGGCGGAGCCGGTGAGGCGAACCATCGCGCCGTTCAAGACGATCGACGCGTGGGGCTACAACGGAAGCTGCCCTGGACCAACAATCCAGGTGCAGCAGGGCGAGCGCGTGCGCATCATTTTCGAAAATAGATTGCCGGAAGCCACTTCCATTCATTGGCACGGCCTCGAAGTGCCTATCGAGCAGGACGGCGTGCCGTGGATCAGCCAGAAACCCATCGCGCCCGGGGAAAAATACGTCTACGAATTCACGGTGCATCAGGAAGGCACCTTTTTCTACCACTCGCACGGCGCAATGCAGGAAATGATGGGCATGATCGGATTTTTTGTTGCGCATCCCGAAAGGAGCTATAAGCCTCGTGCCGATCATGATTTCGGCATGATTCTCCAGGAATGGGCTGTGCTGCCGAACAACACTGTGCCGAACACGTCGGCGATGGAATACAACTGGCTGACGTTCAACGGTGTTTCCGCTCCAGCGATCACGCCGATGATCGCGCGCCTCGGCAGCCGCGTGCGGCTGCGCATCATCAACATGGGCATGGACCACCACCCGATTCACTTGCACGGAAATCAATTTGTTCTGACCGGCACAGAAGGCGGACGCGCGCCGGAATCGACGTGGTATCCGATGAACACGGTGCTGGTGGGCGTAGCGCAAGCGCGCGTCGTCGAGTTCGACGCGAAGTATACCGGATCGTGGATGGTGCACTGCCACCTGCCGCACCACATGATGAACAACATGATGGACCTCTTGCGCGACCGCGCCATTGAGACGGCCAACACGACCGATGCAAAAGCGCTGGCACAGATGGAAACGCTGGCAAAAAGCGTGCCGTTCGAACATGTCCATCATTCTCCGATCGCAGCGAACGCCAACAGCGTCCCAGGCTTCCCGCAGGACGCCTTCATGGAAATGGGAATGGATGACGCCGTCGAAAAACCAGAGACACACGGCCTGCCGCCGAATTGGAGCGCCGGAATGATGGGCATGATGACGCTGATCCGCGTAATGCCGGATAAGGAATACGACGAGATGATGCACCGAATAAAAAACAACGGCACGCCAGAACAAAAGGAGCACGCCCATGGCTCGTAATACAGAGTCTTCCTCGCCTCTGAGGTGCCTCTTCTCTGCGCACTCTGTGAACTCTATGTTGAAATCCCCATCAGCCCTATCGCTAACTCTCACGCTAGCCACAGCGCTTTTTAGCTCGACGGTTTTGATGCCAGCCGCCCGCGCCCAAGACAAAACTCCTCCGATGCCAATGAACGAGCAAATGCACCACCACGGAGACGTCCCGCTAGTCGCTCCGATCTATCCGCAGATGGGCCGCGCCCAGGAAAATGCGAGCGGGCAACTCGTGACGCTCGAGCAAGTGGAAAAGTTGGCCGAAGAAACGAATCCAACCTTGCGGCAAGCAGAAGCCGAAATCCGCGCGGCAAGAGCACGTCAGCAGCAAGTCGGCCTCTACCCAAATCCTTCGGTGGGCTACACCGGCGATGAAATACGGGGCGGGTCGGTCGGCGGCGGCAAGCAGGGATTCTTTGTACAGCAAACGATCGTCACCGCTGGAAAACTGGGCAAGAGCCGCGATGTTCTTGGCGCGGAGTCCAAGCTAGCGGAGATGGAAGCGCAAGAGCAACGCATCCGCGTCACAACCGCTGTGAAAATGGCCTTCCTGCGTGTGCTGGCCGCACAAGAATGGCTCGAAGCGCGCCGCGATCTCGCAAGAATTGCGGGAGACGGCGCGCAAACGCAGCGCGAGTTGATGAACACCGGGCAAGCCGACGAATCCGAAGTGCTCGAAGCCGAAGTAGAATCGCAACGCATGCGCATGGCCGCGCGAATGCAGGAAAACACTCTCCGCGAAGAATGGCGTTCGCTGGCCGCAATCATTGGAGAACCTACGCTTCCGCTCGCGACAGTAGCCGGCAATCTGGAAAGCGGCTGGCCCGAGCTGAACGAAGAAGAAGCCGTCGAAACCATCGCAAAACAAAGCCCTGCCGTGCAGATCGCGGAAACCGCCTCAGGCCGGGCGCAAGCGGCGCTCGTTCGGGCACAGCGCGAACCGATTCCAGACGTCCAGCTCCGCGCCGGAATGGAATACAACCACGAAACTTTGGAGAGCGTTCCGTGGGCCAAAGGATGGGAAGGAATCGCGGAAGCCAGCGTCGAGATACCGCTCTTCAACCGCAATCAAGGCAACGTTGGCGCCGCGCGCGCAGACCTCGAACGTTCGCAACAAGAAAAAACGCGTATTGCGCTAACCCTGCGCGAACGCGCCGCCACAGTCGTCGACGAATACGCGAACGCCAAACTGATGGCTGTCGAGTATCGCGACGAAATTCTGCCCCACGCAAAAAAAGCGTACACGCTGCTGGTGGATAAGTACGGAAAAATGCTCGCGTCCTATCCGCGCGTTCTGGAATCGCAGCGCAAACTCTACGAACTTCAAATCGAGTACATCGCAGCGCTAGAAGGCGTGTGGACCAACGGCCTCGCCTTGCAAGGATTCTTGCTGACGGACGGTCTGGAAGCGCCTGCGCGCCCCGGCGAGGTCGACCGCCCCATCCGCGAAACCAACGTGCCCGTGCCGGAGCGCAACATGTCCCCCGGCGAAGCAATCCCCCGGCCATAGGGCGGGGGAATCGGAACAGTCCTCCTAGTCCCTGCGAGCTCGACTGGTCGGCGCAACACTTGCGTGAAGTTTACTCGCGGGAGTCTCGAAACCCGAAGTTGTTCGCGGACGTCGATCTTCTAACCCACAACGCCGAACGCTTAACCGGCATGTTTGTAGTGCAGCCGAGAATATTCCTCTTGCGATTCGAACAGCTTACTTTATAATATAAAGTACTTTCTATCCAAGGCCGGGCTATGACTGTTTTCGACCTGCTATTCATCCTCGCTTTTCTCATTTCCGCGGTGACGATGGCGTTTGCCGCAGTTTTCGCCGTTCGAGGGCGACTTCCGAGGGCCCTCAAGATCCTGCGGCTTTACTGTATCTGCGCCTCCGCGTATTTGGCTATTGCTCTTGCGGTCGGATTCTTAAAACCCCAGCGAGTGATAAGCATTGGCGATCCATGGTGCTTTGACGACTGGTGTCTGACGGTTGAAAGAGTGGACCGGACCGCTGGCCCCTCGCAGGTTTCCTACAACGTTGCGCTCCGCATCTCCAGTCGCGCCCGACGTGTCACGCAACGCGCAAATGGAGCGTGGGTTTATCTGATTGACGATCAAGGTCGCCGCTATTCTCCCGATCCCGCCCCATCAGCCGTGCCGCTGGATGCACTGCTCCAGCCGCTGGAGTCCGCAACCACCTTGCGTGTCTTTCATATCCCGCCGGATGCTCATGAGCTTGGACTCATCACCGGCCATGGAGGGCCATATTGTGGGCCCATGGACCTGCTCATTATCGGCAGCGGCGGTTGTTTGTTCCGGAAACCCACTATGATCCGGATTCACTGAGGCTCTCAGTTTGTCCCAGTGCATGGTAAACGCTTAATCGGCTAGCGCGCGACTCTTCGAAGTCGAGTTTCCGGTTCGTCAGAAAACCCTTTCCACCAGCTCTTGCGGTCAACATTCTGGGTCACGCGAATATCGACATGACCCAGAATGTTCCGGACAACCTCTGGCCTTGCGCGTTCGTCCAGGCTACGGCTGGAAATGCATGGTGCGGAAGCTCCCAAAATGCCCTTTAACGCTCGAATCGGCCGGGTCCGAGTCTCTGCAAAAGGTGGCTGCAAGCATTCCCGCGTAAAATGGACTGGGGGTGTGTACGTGCGAAATCTGCCATCGAGGCGCCTATGTGTCCGTCGACGGGGGTCAAAAGATAGGCGTGAATGTCGCCCGCATGGGGCCCGGTTTGCACCGTTGCCATACCCGAGATTTGTCCGAGCTCATTGATATTGCTAGCGGAGATTATGAAGAGGTTGGAATCTTCGGGAATTAGCGTGTTAAGGTCGGTTATCACGCCATCCTGCCAGATGAAGCCGTGGAACCAGTCGAACTTCGAGTCAAAATCGTTTCCCACCACTTGGCCCCGGTTGTTGATGCCGGTGGCGAAGGCGGCAAAATCTCCCGGCAGAGCGCCGATGTTTGTGACTGCGCCGTCTGCACCGTCCAGCCAAGCCGCGGCATAGAAGGTTGTGCCGTCAGCACTGCCGACTTGCCCGGCGATTTGGCCCTTGTTGTTAATAACGTAAGCGAAATTGGAACCTGCACCTCCGAGATCCTGAAGCACGGAGACAGTGTTGTCTTTCCACATTACGGCGTGCGTCGCTGCGACGCAGTTTCCCGAGTAGCCTACGGCTTGGCCTCGATCGTTAATCCCGTATGCGAAACCGTCTACATCGTTACCCACCAAAGGAAGGGCTTCGGCGGTGCCTCTTTCCCACAACGCCGCCAGCGCAATCCGATTGTTGGTTATGCCGGCTGGGCATGTGGAGTCCACGGCACCGTTTTCGGCAAATCCGACAACTTCTCCGCGGTTATTGATGGCGCTGGCCTGCCCGTTATTTCCGCCGAGCGTCGGAAGAGCGCTCATGTGGCCCGCTCGCCAAAGAAACGGAACGCACGTAAGGTGTGTGCCGAAGCCGCAAATGTCTTCGCCGTTCGGATCTGGAGCAGCTGTTTCGGACATACCAACGGCTTCCCCGGGGTCGTTGATCCCGCCCCAGTTGATCCAACTGTTGCCGTTGGGTTTTCCAAGCGTGCCCAGGTCGATGTTGAAACCGTAGATGCTTATCACCGCGCGGCCCCTCGAAACTGTCGTAGATGTACTATTCTCGGGAGGGTTCACGGTGCCGTCCATGTTCTCCGCCCAGCCCTGATTATTGAGGCCCATGGCCATGCTGAAGTTGTCCTTGCTGTTGTTGATGCCCAAATCGGTAATTTTGTAGCTCTGTTGAGCGAACGCATTGCTGAGGCTACCCAGAACAATCGTCGCAACTCCCGGTATCCAGAAATTCCGCAACCGCCTTAACGTATCCATTTCGCTTTTTTCCTCCCATGAAAGTCGCCGTGGCGAGCTGACTCGCGGATCTACGTCACGTCCCACCCGGCGTTCCAGCAGTTCAGAGCAGGGCTGCCACACAACTCCCCAAAAATTCCTGCTGAGTGACCACTGAGGAAGCATGTGGAGTTCAACGTTTACAACGATTACGTGACGCTACAAGCGCAAGGCTTCAGGGTTCGAGAACGAGTGGCGGGCTAACAACATTCTTGGATGATCCCAAAACGACTAGAGCGACTGTTTCTCCAACTTTTCATACGCACACCGGCGAGGGTTACAAAATTCGAGAACACCGAGCAGCCAAGAATTAGGTAGGTCGCTTCGATTGACTTTCAAATTGCTAACATACATACTCGTCGGTATGTTACGCGTTCACAAGAAAAAGCGAAGGTTCCGCGATCCGGAGCGCACACGGGAACGCCTGCTGCAAGCGGCTTTTCGGGAAGTCCACAGATCAGGCTTCCAGAGTGCGGGCATCGATACAATTCTCGCCGCCACTAACGTCACCAAGGGAGCGCTCTATCACCACTTCGACAGCAAGGAAGCCCTCGGGTATGCCATCGTCGAAGAGATCATCGCAAAACTTGTCCGCGACAGGTGGTTGCGTCCTCTTCTTAGCGACGGACAAACCGTCGACATTTTGATCGGCATTGTCCGGGGATTACCAGCGCGGCCCGCAGACGTTCGAGCCGGTTGTCCACTGCTCAATTTGGCACAGGAGATGTCTGCACTGGACGAGCCATTTCGCAAGCGACTGGAGAGAATATTCCTTGCCTGGCAGGATGGCATCGCTACATTTTTGCGGAAAGGGCAGTCCCAAGGAACTGTTCGCCGCAACTTGAATCCAGACGAGGCTGCTAGCTTTCTGGTCGCGATGGTGGAGGGCTACGGCTCGTTGGCAAAGAATGCTCAGGATGCGAAGGTGTGGGAAGTGGGAATCGCAAATATCGTAGGGTGGCTGAGGTCTCTTCGGGCGCCTCGTCAATCTCGGCCGGGGGGGCGACATGCCACGAATCGCGTTCAAGGCAAACGGTAGCATCCTACTCTTGGACTTGGCCGACATTGTGGCAGTACAAGCCGAAGGTAACTACGTTTCGTTGCAACACCGACCTAATCCCTATTTGGTGCACGAGTCCCTCTCGTCCATGGCGGAGAAGCTCAAACCCTACGGTTTTATTCGCATCCACCGCTCGGTCGTCGTGAATATCTCGGCCGTGGAGGTGATCCAACCTTTACCGACTGGGGAGTACAGGCTCAGTGTAAAAGGTGGGAAGGAATACTTCGTAACGCGGAAACATAAGCATAACCTCAGAGATCTGGCTCAGCTGTGGGTAGGCTCAGAGCGGCTTTGCGGCTAAGAGGTTTTACCTCGTTATTCCCTCGTAGCTTTTATCTTTGGCGGTTGGTGATGCGCTTCCGCGCCGGTGCAGTGCCCTGCCGTCGAACAACGAGCGAAATCGAACCCTGTTCGGCGGCCTTCTAGTTCCTGATAGGTCGCTATATAAGGATAGGGGGGCTCCTCGACGGAAGCGCCGAAACAGGCGCTCCTGGGGGCCCAGTGAACGGATACTGGTTTCGCGCAGAATCGCCACTTGTCGAGTGCGAAACACTGGTACCCCAGTAGCGTTGACCAACTGAAAATTTAATGGGTACTGTGCATGATAGGGCGCCCGGGTGTCAGCAGACGTGTTTCCAGTGTTTCAGCAACTAGCTGATGGACCCATTTTTGCCGCGCGATATTCGGTTTAGGCGCGTCCTATGGGCATTCAGTTTGCTTTTTTGGGCAGAGGCTCGTATTTAACCGGATGATTTGGCAACGGCTCTCGCGGTAGATGTACAAGATGGAAAGTTAAACGGGGCGATGACAACAGGATTGAAGGCCGGACGTTACGAGATCAGCGGCGAGCTGGGCCGCGGCGCTATGGGTGTGGTGTATAAGGCGACAGACCCGGTGATTGGGCGCACCGTCGCGGTCAAAACCATCAAGTTGAGCGAAGAAGGCACGGGATTGTCGCGTCCCGAGTTGCTGACGCGTTTCCAGACGGAAGCGCGCGCGGCCGGCCTGTTGACCCACCCGAATATCGTGGTGGTGTTCGACGCGGGCGAAGAAGACGGTCTCTACTACATCACCATGGAGCTGGTGGAAGGCAAAAGTTTGCAGGCCCATCTGGATGGCGGGCAGGCCTTTGCGTTACCTCGGGTATTGCGCATCATGGAGCAGACGTGCAGCGCGCTGCAGTTTGCGCATGAGCGGAACGTGGTCCACCGGGACATCAAGCCGGCGAACATCATGCTGACCGCCGACGACACGGTGAAGATCACGGACTTCGGCACGGCGAAAATTTTGCAGTTCGGGACCATGCAGCAGACGGCGCACGTAATGGGCACGCCGAGCTACATGTCGCCGGAACAGGTGAAGGGCCGAGCGGTGGATGGCCGCAGCGATATTTTCTCGCTGGGCGTGCTGCTCTACGAAATGGTAACGGGCGAGAAGCCGTTTCCCGGGCAGAACATCACCACGGTCATTTACAAAATTGTGAACGAAGAGCCGGTTCCGCCGCGGCAGATTGACCCTTCGATTCATCCGGGGATCAGCGCAGTGGTGATGAAGGCCCTGACCAAGGAGCCGGAGGCGCGCTACCAGAGTTGCCGCGAAATGCTCGAGGATCTGAGAAATTACCGGACTATCGCGGCAGGCGGAAGTCCGGATAAGACCATGGTATCGGGCGGTCCTGGTGGATTCGGCGCCCCGAACGCGACGCTGCCACTGGGCGGCTCGGGAGTGGGAGCGCCGGGCGGCCGGATGCTTTATCCGGAAGATCCGATGACCGTGGCAACTACGCGGTCTCTCAATGCGCGAGCTTCCAGCCCCACGCAGACGCCAGCTGTGCGCCGCACGGGGCCGATAACGCCACTTGCTCCGATCGAAGAACCCAAAAAGAAGAGCATCATCGGCAGCATTTTTATTGCCTTGGTTCTGCTCGGCGTGATCGCGTATGGAGTACAAAAGCTGCGGCCCGTATTCGAAGATGCCCGGCAGATCAACGCCTCGCGAAAAAGCACCGAGAGCGATCCCGGGACTGTAGCTGCGCCGACGGATGGCGGAACGACCACCGCTCCAGCTACTCCAGCCAGTCCCGGCGGAAATGAAACACCGGCGGCAGCAATCCCAGACGCGACGTCGCCTGAGAAGAAATCGGTAGACGCTCCCATCGAGAAAACCACGCCGAAGAGGAGCGAACCGGTTGTGAGCGCACAGGCGGCGGAGTACAAAGGACGTATTGAGGAAGTCATTGCGGAAAAAGGCTTGACGGGTCGTGCGAAAGTCCAGGCCATTGGAAACACACTGGTTCTTGCGGGCAAGCTACGGCCCGCGGAACATGGGGCTCTGCTGAAATTCTTACGCGACGCGCCTGCGAGCGTTCGTGTAGTGGACCACATCGAATACGAAGACGCGCCCGTGGCCGAGAATGGACATGACGTGGACGGCGGTCATCCGGTTCCAACGGGAGGCCGCGGAGCGATTCATGTGGTCACGGACCTGATAGGCGCGACAGCGGTGCTGCGTGGGCCTGCAGGACGCGTCGTGAATCAATGCCAGACGCCATGCAGCTTTAATGATCTTCAGCCTGCTCAGTACAGCCTGGAAGTTCAGAAAGAGGGCTATCAGCCGATGCAGACCGCGCTTCAAGTGAAGGCGGGAAGCGTGATCGACCAGAAAGCTACGCTGGAATCGCTGGCGAAAGGATTGCTGCTGACCAGCAAGCCGGCAGGAGCCGACGTATTTATTAACGGAGCGAAGCAATCCGGCCAGACACCGCTGACGTTGCCGCTCGCCCCGGGCTCCTACAATCTGGTGCTGCGTATGCCAGGCTTCGACGCTTATGCCGGCAGCGTACAGGTAAAGGACAATATTCAGACACAATTAGATGTGACGCTGAAGGAAAAATCCACGGTTAAAGTGGCATGGGCTCAGGTGGAAACGACCCCAAAGGGCGCAGAGATTTTTGTCGATGGGACAACGACGGGACAAACTACGCCGGCTCGCGTGCAAGTGCCTGCCGGTCTCCATACGTTGAGCATGAGGCTTCCGGGATATCAACCGGCTCGGAGAACCTTTCAGGCCATCGAGGGTAGTACCGTTCATATTGACAACGTGACGATGCAGCCGAAATAGATCGTTCCCCCCCAAAAACACCGGGCTAGCGGGTTGTATAGCGGTCGCATGGCACCAGTTGACCTAGGTCCCTTCGTACTTGGAACGTAACTTTTTGTAACCACTCCAACGAGCCAGTTCCAGGACCACAGAATCAACCTATTCAAAACAAACAGTTTAACTCACAAAGAACGGGGCAGGCAGCGTGCTTGCCTTATAGCTGAGGGTACCCTGCCCTCGCGCATCTTTGGTTTTGGGGATCGTCAAGGCAGGCTCGTATTTAACCGATAGGTTAAATAAGTCGAACGAATGAGTTCGACGGAAGCAAGTGAGGAAAGTCTTGGTACTTTGGGCCATTATGCCGGTAGAGGAGCAGCGCTACGACGCTGAATCGCACCCTCACGCCGAACCAAAGACACGGAACGCGCCGCGGCCACTTTCGGGCGAAGCGCGGGAAGTGAGTTCGCCAACACCGGATGCGAGGACGGCCGGCCTGATTCATTCCCTGAGATGCCTTCATTTGCTATTTCGCTCCGAGCGCATTTACGAACGGAACCATCCCCGGCGTCTGCAAAGTCTGGACACCGCGTACGAGACCTTGCACGATTTCGCGGGCGCGCTGAACGGAATCGAAATACACATTGAGCGCGGCGGGCTGGTTGTGCCGAAGCTCAATGACGCGCATTTGCCTGATGTACGGGGCGAAATGCAGTCTCTCGCGCAGGATTTGCAGCGCGCGGGAATTCAGTCTCTCGTGTTCGCAAGACAATTTCATGTAGGCGAACTGGACACGCTCGCGCAACTCTTCAAAGCATCATTGCTAAGATCGGAGGAGTCTATAAAGCGCGGCGGAAGCGCCTGGTGGGCCGCACGATTCCTGGAGAATCGCGTGGAAGGGATTTCGATTAACACACAAACGGAACGCAAGGTGGACACGGTGCTGGCGAGCCTGATGGGCGCGCTGGTGGCGTACGGCGGAAATTCGCCGCGCGAGGTCGATGAGACTCCGATTTTGCCGCCGGAAACCGACGATCTTATTGGCGCGTTGCGTTTGATCGGACGGCTGACGCCGCCGCTCGAGGCGGCACGCGGGCTTGCGCCGGAAGAAGCGGCGCGGGCGATTCACGGAGCGATGGAGGATGCGAGCCGCGAGACGGTACGCATGCTGCTCAGTTCGATTTCGCAGTATGCTCCGCGCGAAGGCGAGAGGCCGCAGCCGTATCTGTTGCGTCTTTCTGTGAGTTTAATTCTTGAGTTTCTCGGAGCGGAATTCGCCGCTGGAACGCTGGCGCCCACTGCCGTGCGGCCAACGTTTCATAAGCTGAGCGATGTGCTGGTGGCTTCGGGCGGATATACGGGACCGCACTCTTCGCAACACCTGACGTTGCTGGCGACGACCTGGGCCAGCGACACACACCGGGAACAAATCGTTGAAAAATTCTGGCTGGAGCTTCCGCCGCGAGAAAAGTCCTCGGTGCTGCGCGGGTCGGAAGTGTGGTGCGTGCCGGTTGTGGCGCTGAAGCGAACGCTCGGGCAATTGGCTGAGACGGGCGCGGATGCTCCCCGTCGCGAGGCTCGGAACATTTTGCTGAACTACTCGCGGCGCGTGGAAAACGAGGACGTCAACGCGCGGCGCGCCGTGGCGGCGGGATTGAACGAAATGACGCCGATCATCGAATCACTCTGGCCCAATCAATTGCCAGAGGATTTGAGCCGCGGAACGATGAAGGCTTTGGAAAAAGAAACCATTCCAGAGACGGCAGCGCTGCTGGCGGCTTTCCTCGAGACGCTGGGGCGGGTCGCGGTGATTCGCGCCGATTACGCCGGCTTTGAAAATATTTTGATCGGCCTGGAACGCGTGCCGAAAGACAAAGAACACGACCACATGTCAGCACTGGCGCACCGGCTTGTGGCGCAAGACCGCTGGCTCCTTTTGGTGGATGCGGCGCTGGCCAACCGGCCGCTCGATCCGGTTTTGCCGCGTCTTTTGCAGCGCGACCCCGAGAGGCTGCTCGACCGCTTGACGCTGCTTTTGACGGAACCGCGCGGCGCGGAAATGGTGGCCGCGATGGCTCGGCTGCTGCGGACGATCGGCGTGCCGGTGCTGAATCTTCTCGAGACGCGGCTGTATGAAGCGCGGAGACAACGCGTGAGCGCAGCGATCAAGTTGCTGGCGGCAGCCGACCCGGAGCGTTTGCTGCGCGGCTTAGCGCGCGCGCTAGCGAGCTGGGAATGGAATTTGCAGGATCTGGCGGTCAGCGAACTTTCGCGACCGGCCAATGCTGGTTCGTCGCAAGCCGCGGCTTTTGTCTTTTCCGCGATTTTGGCGGATGCACATCCGCTCGTCGTGCCCATGATGATCGATCAAATCGGCCTGGCGCAAGAGACGACGGCCGTGCCGCAATTGATGGAAATTGCCGCGGGCGAGCACGAAGTTCTGCGTGACCTCTTTGTGCGCATCAAGGCGATCGAAGCGATCGGGCGCATGCGCGCCGTCGAAGCTGCGGAATTGCTGCGCATGCTGGCGGAAGGGCGCGAAGGGCTTGCGTTTGCCGAACCGTCAGGATTGCGAGCGGCAGCGGAAGACGCGCTGGCGATGATTGAAAACCGGCCGACTTCGGCCCGGGCGCGTGCGGCGTTTGAATCCGCCCCGCAGACCAATTCGAGTTATGTCATTCCGCGAAGGTATGCACGGGTTCCTCTGGAATCGCCGCTGCGAGCGCAGATTGACGGCTCGCAAGCTGGGCTGGCGCGTGTGAAGACCATCAGCCTGGGCGGGGCATACCTGGAATCGCCTAAGAAACTGGCCGTGGGAGATTCCATTAAGCTGGAGGTCCGCTCGGGACTTCGCAAGATTCACTTTACCGCAGTCGTTCGCAACGTCGGACCGGACGGCGGCGGCGTGGAATTCGTGCACATGAAAGACGAAGACCGCGAGAAACTCCGCAGGCTGGTGCAGCGGCACTTGCAGTTTTAGGTCGGGACTCGCGAGACCAGGTTTCCTGGAATTGGTTCCGAGAACCAGTCAGCTCTTTTTTTCAACTCCAGAGGAAAAAACGCTTGGTCAGCCAAAATGCAGCGTCACCGACTCCAGTAATGCTTTGATCCCATTCCAGGCAATCTGCACCCCGATACAAACTAGGAAGAATGACGACAATTGTGTGATCACCGTCATTCCCGTTGCTCCCAGGATTCGCGCCAGCCGGTCGGCAAATCCATAACAGAGCAAAATGCTGACTGCGATCAAGGCCAATCCAATGAGTGCCGCCAAAATAGTCAAAGGATGGTACGAGTGATGGTGAGCTGCGTTCGCGCCCAGCGTGATCGCCACCGAGATAGATCCAGGACCTACTGTCAGTGGCATCGTCAAGGGATAAAATGCCTGGCGGAATGTATCCTGCGGCTGGACGGTTCTGTGCACGTCGTGTTTTTCGTCGTCTCGCTGCTTCAGCAGCGTCCATCCTGTAGCGATGACGATCAGGCCTCCGCCGACCTGCACCACTGGCAGCGAAATCCCAAAAAAGGCGAGCACGTAAGTCCCAACAAAATACGACCCAATCAGCAAGAAGAAGCTGTTCATGGCAATGCGCCATGACAATGCTTTTCGCGCTTCCGGTGCGTATTCTCTGGTCAGCGTCAGAAAGAAGGGGCTGCCCCCGAGCGGGTCCACGATAGGAAAGAGGGCAACGAGCACCAGGAGCAGATTTTTCGCCGCTTCTTGCATGGTTTCGGTAACTTCTCTCCCCGAGTGTAGCTCATCTCGATCGGTGTGCAACTGCTGCGGGAGTTGCCGAATCGTCGTGCTTGCTGCGTAGTGAGGGGTTCAGGGTGGATTGTGGGCAACCCTTCCCTAATCGTGTAGGGGCAACTTGTTCGGCCCTCTAGCATCTAGGGCACCAGTCAACACGGGCTTGATGGACATGGACCGGAGTGCCATCGGCGTTCCTCGGCGCCTCGTCGGCCCCGAGCGTCCGCCGCCTAAGCTGGCTTCTTCTGTAGCTCCTGCTTTTGTATCGACAGACGCGACAGACCCCACACGCTCGCAGCCGCCAGCACCAAAAGCGCAAGCCCCAAAAGGGGCCTGTATGTCAGCCAAGCCAATGAGATAGTCACGAGAGACAGGGCAGCCGCCACCAAGCCCACGAATCCCGCTACTCCGGCTCTCAAGAGACTGCCAAGAATGGGAAGCACATCCGCAACAACCGCCAAGGGATTAAAAATCAAGTAGAGTCCGATGAACATCAACAAGAAGCCGGCCGCCCGAAAGACCCAGGTAAGGGTCTTGTTCGATTTTTCCGCAGTCTTAAACATAGCGTCGGGGCTGACGGTACCGTAAGTCAGAAGAAGGATGTTCCCTCCGGCCTTGGCTTGATAGGCTTCGAATGTGTTTTCAACTTGTCTCGCCACGATGCTTACGGTTGCCGGCCGGACAACTTTAAAAGCGATCCTGGTGTCCCCTATGGCCGGAGAAGCAGGATTCTGACCGAGGTAATATGCCCCTTGGTGGAGCTTGAACCGATTCTGCACGTCGAGCACGGAGTTGCTTACGGCTTTCTCGTCCGCGGCATACTTCTCAGTCTTGTCCATCTTATCGATCAGGGCGTCGGGCAACGTGAAGCCGTTGAGCGTGACGCTCTTTGCCGTCCAAGTCTCGTTCGTTACAGGCATCGTTTGTGGATTCTCGTGCCCGCTCGCTTGCTTGAAGCCGCCCGAATTAATCAGCTTCGGTGACCAAACCTTTTCATACTTGTAACTGGTCACGGTGGTCTCTCCGCCGCCGATTTTTTTCTCGGAATGTGAGTTTCTCGATTCCTTCCATTGGTACATCTCTGCCACCCGCTGCAACTTGAGGGCCGAAACCGTGACGCCAAACTCGGGGTCCGAGAGCGTTTCCGTTGTGGTCGCGTCGCCCGTCACGTAAACCAACTTCCCTTCGTTCGTGTTCTCCACGCTGTCGGCAGTCACGCTTACAACTTCCGACGCACCTTCCTCCAGACTCTTCGCGGTTTGTACGGCCCGCCCTTCGTTCCAGAACAGCACTGGGAAGGCTACGATGAACATAACCAAACCGAAGAGAACGCCCTTAATCGACTCAATCAGCCTTGAACCCCAGGATCGTCCCCCGTACTCGGTGTAAGAATCCGCGTCCATGACCATCTCCAATTCTTAGTTTTGAAAGTGATGGCGATCTGCTGGCTGCCGCTCCCTGCGCTTTTGATTTTCACTGAAGCTTGGGTCAGTCTATCTTAGATTTCTCAACTCACCTCGAGGGCCACTTGCTTCTATGCCGTGTGGTGTACCCCCTGCGGTTCTCTGTAGGCCGCCGAAGGACACCGAGGCGGATGAAAAGCAAGTTCGGGCTCTCAAGCAAAAGGCTGCGGTCCTTACCCACTGACAATGTCAATTCCTGAGTCGGCAAGCCGGAAGCAATTCGGTTACTTCTTCTTAGCTGGTCACTCACTCCCCATTGCGCGACTTACGCTAGGGCGATTCACGCCGCTGCTCCAACTCAGGTAAGATTTCCCGCATGGAATTCAGAGTGCTGTTTAGCGAAGATCCTGGGTTCGTCTTGAGGACCGCTGGGGAGTTCCTTTCCTCGGAACCAGTTTTGCACAACCTGATCCTGTCGATTCTCCACGCCCGCGTGGCTTCGTGCGATCCAGGCCGGTATTGGATCGCATGTCACAGAGAGAAAACCGTCGGCGTGGTCGTTCAGTCACCTCTGAGCTTCCCAGCGACGCTTACACCGATGGAATCGCGCGCCGTGCTGGCAATAGTGGATGCGATTGCGGAAGCTGGCGTTCCTCTATCCGGTGTCAATGGGGACACAGCAACAGCAGCAAGCTTCGCTGGACAATGGAGCGAACGATGTAAATCGGCAGCCACACCCTTCCAGGGGATGCGTCTCTACGAACTCTTGGAGCTGGGAGAAGCTCCCCCTACGGAAGGCCAGTTGCGGCAGGCAGCTTCGAGCGACCGTAGTTTGTTGATTCAATGGACTCGTGCGTTTCAGAAGGAAATTGGTGAGTCTGCAAACGATACCGAACTTCGTGTGGACAGTGGGCTGGCCGCCGGACAGCTCTGGGTTTGGGATCAAGACGGAGAGACGACGTCTATGGCCGTAGGCCGGGAACCAGTTCAAGGCGTGGTTCGGCTGTCTGGAGTTTATACGCCACCTGAAAAGCGAAAGCATGGCCACGCGGAAGCCTGCGTTCATGCCTTGTCAAAGCATCTTCGCGCTGGCGGGTATCGCTGCGTTCTCTACACGGACCTGGGCAACCCCACATCAAATTCCATTTACCGGCGAATTGGATATAGGGCCGTAGCAGAGGCTCTTCGTTATCGTTTTGACTGATCCAGCAGACGTGGCAGTGGAACTGCGCACTTTGCCTGCCGGAAGTAATCCTCGGACCCGATTGTTCGGTGGTTAGGTTGTCAACTTCGTTTTATATTGCGTCGGATTGTCGGAAACTGGCCCGCCAACAAAAATGCGAATTAGAATTCCAAGGCTGTTGGCGATGGCATTCTCACCGGGGCTGCAATGAGATCTAAACCCGCACACGCAGAACCGGCGTGTTCGGCACCCAGCTTATTCAGCCGCGTGTGAAGACTTCGATGGTGGTCCCTAGCCATCGGACCGCTGCGACCATCACATGCACGCCGATGCGCCCTCCCTTGGCAAGGCGGGTCAGCATCGGAGGCGAGATATCATCGCCGATCTCTTGAGCGACCTCCAACCACGTCATCTTCCGTGAGCGACGCTGGGCATCAAGCGCTTGATAGAGAGTTTTGGCGTTGAATCGGTGCCCGGCAAGAAACTTCGCAGTTTCGGAGGGCGTTTGAATGGCCGACAGAGACTCGGAACCACGAATAAACTTCTCGGGGGTGCAACCCAGCCATCGCACCATCGCCAGCATCCCATCCGTCTCCATGAGCCCTGCTCGCTTAGTCGAGACGATGGTGGAAGCGGCTACTCCGGTTTCCCGGGCGACTTGTTGCCAGGAAATTCCGCGTGCGCGGCGCTGCGCGTCCAGCGCTGCGTAGAGAGCGGGGCGATCAAACCAATGCCGCACGAAAGCGCGCATTTCGATCTCCAGAATAGCAGACGGGTCAAGAGCTCCGGGATGGTTGGCAAACTGGAACTCCAAAACTGCACACACCAAACGGGCGTGTACGGGGCCCGTCTGATGCTGGGCTGTATGGGCCTGTCCTCCGCCGCGGACTGCACAGGCTGAAGACTGCGCCCCCTTATGTACACGTATTGCTTCCTGAAGCATCCTGCCTACAGTCCTGGAGTGAAAAAAGCTGATTTGAGGCATAGACTCTGGAGCTTAGTAAGTAAGTTTTGATGGAACTCGGCGGATTATTAAAGTAGAAGCCAAGTATTCCATTGAGTAGCCTTCGTTCCGCGGGGCATCCCGCGGCCGCTAGGGGTAGCGGAAGATTGAATGGTTTTCACTAGGAGGAGCGAGATGCAACGACGTCATGGTGTGTTTGCGTGGATCACGCTGTGCATGTTGGTGCTGGGCTGCGCCGTGACGGTGCAGGCGCAAGTCAATACGGCCACGCTTTCGGGGACGGTGGTTGACCCGCAAGGGCTCCCTGTGCACGAAGCGAAGCTGACGATCACTAACGCGGGAACCCACGCAGAACGGAATGTGATCTCGGATGATGCGGGCCGTTACAAAGTAGTGGCACTGCCTCCTGGACGATACAAAGTAACTGTCAATGGCGGCGCAAACTTTGCGGTGTACGAAAATGATTCTGTCGTTGTGACGGTGGGCGAGGACGCGATACTCGATCTGCGCCTGGATTTGAAAGGCACGCAGCAAACCATCACGGTGACCACGGAGACCGCCGCGGTCGAAACCGAAAAGACGGAATTCTCGCAGACCGTGGGAGAGAAGGACATTGACAACCTTCCGATCAATGGCCGGAACTACATCAATTTCACGCTTACGGACTCTCAGGTGACGCGCGACAACGCTCCGAACACGGGAGCAGCGCCGACCTCCGGTCTAAACATCGGCGGACAGAATGGTCGCTCGAACATTGTGAATGTGGACGGGGCGGACGCCACCGACAACGCTGTCAATGGAGTGCGGTCAACGGTCTCGCAGGAAGCGGTGCAGGAGTTCCAAATCATCACCAATGGTTATGCGGCAGAGTATGGGCGAGCGTCCGGAGGCGTGGTGAATATCATTACGCGCTCCGGCTCGAACGAGTTTCACGGAGACGTGTTTGGATATTTACGAAACCGGAATTTCCAGGCGGTCAACGCCTTCAGCACCGTGCCCAACCCAGCCTACACACGCGTGCAAGCAGGAACGGCTTTCGGCGGCCCGATCAAGAAGGACAAAACCTTTTACTACTTCTCGTATGAAATAACGCGGCGCCAAGAAACCGGATTTTCGTCGATTGGGCAGGACAATTTCGGACTTGCGCCATTCGACACGACGCAAGTTGGATTGCCGTTCGGCACGCTGCAGCTTACCTCGGACCAGATCGCTTTTCTGACCAATCCTGCCACTTTGCAGGCGGAAATGGCTAGTCCGGCGTTCGCGCAAGCGGTGGGCAAATACGCGTTTCTGGCGGGCGCTTCTTCCGGCATGGCGGTGAACGGAGTTTGGCCGACAGCTCTAACTGGTATTGCCGGGATCAGCGGCTTTCCGACGACGTGCCAGGCTCCGCCGTGTTTCGTTCCCGCTTCCTATCAAACGCTGGCGACACAGACGGGCAATTTCCCGGTTTCCGAGGGCACTAGCCTTTATTCACTGCGAATCGATCACACCATTAACACCAACAATCATTTGATGCTGCGCGCCAACGTGAGCCCCAGCACGGTCACAGGCATCGAGGTCGCCGGCCAGGACCAACCCTATGGCCAAAACGCCTTCTCCCGCACTTCCCAGCAAACGTATCGCGACGTCGCCGGCGTCGTGGACTTCGTCACCATTCTTGGCACCAATAAGATTAACGATTTCCGCTTCCAGTACGCGCGCCGCGGTTTGCTATATAATTTTTCGAGCGCGCCGGGCGGCTCCGATCCGGCCATCAACATTACGGGTGTTGCCTACTTCGGCCGCGAACCGTATTCCTACATCCAACGAGTGGAAAAGCGTTACCAGTTCACGGACAACTTTTCGTGGACGCTGGGCGCCCACGCGACAAAATTTGGGGTGGATTTTAACTACATACCAACAACGGCGACGTTTACGGTGAACTATGGCGGCGTTTATGATTTCGGATCCTTCACAGCCGGCAACCTCGGATTCCCTTCCTCATTCCCATCCTTGTCTCCGGTGCAAGCGTACGGTGCGGGGCTTCCGGCGGACTTCATCCAGGGTATTGGAAGTCCCAGCGATTCGTTTTCCAATAAGCCTTTGGGAGCGTTCTGGCAGGATTCCTGGCGCATCCGCCACAATCTAACGCTGAACTACGGCGTGCGTTACGACATCGAGTTTCCGCCGAAGTTTGCCCCTCCCGACGCCCTGGCGCTAGCGGGATATAACCTTCTGGGCCTGCAAAAAGGCATCCAGACGGATACGAATAACGTCCAACCGCGCATTGGTATCGCGTGGGATCCCAAAGGCGACGGGAAAACCGTGGTGCGTTCTTCTTTCGGAATGTTTTACGACCATCCCCTTCTCGGTCTTTATTTCCTGGGCGATGCTTCCGATGGTTCTAAGAGCGTGCAACTGGCATTTGGCGGCACGGCGACGTGTACGGTCGCGGGCGACCCTGGGAATTTGAACGCGATTCCGATCTTTCAGGGACTGCTGGTCAATCCGCTCTCACCTCAGTGCGCCCCCTCGACTTCCGCGGCATTAAATGCCTCGCTGGGTTATCTGCCGAACCAACAACAATTCCAGGCTCTGAATTTTCCGCAATCGTTGTTCATCAACCAGAACTATCTCACTGCGGGTTTCCCGCTGGGATTCCAGCCATTCGGCTATCCGCAGGGCAAGAATTTCGTATACGCGTATTCGGAACAGGCTAATTTGAGCATCGAAAGGGATCTCGGACGAGGTTTCACGCTCAATGTGGCTTACAACTTCAATGGCGGGCATCACATAAATCGCCCGATTAACGCCAATGCGATTCGCGGCGATTTGATGATGGATAATCTGAACGCTGCCGTCGCGGCCGGAGTAAATCAATCTACCGACAGCCCATTTCTGGTCACCGGCTGTGGAGTCGGCCCGGCTGGGCCCTACGTACCCGCGGCGCTGACAAATTTCTTTCGCCCATCGGGCTTGAATCCAGCGGTAGCGGAAGCGATCCTGGCGACGGAAGGCGCAGCCGGCGCTGCCTGCGTAGGATTGGCGAATTCGGTGCTGCAGGCAGAGCACCTAAACTCGAGTTGCAATCCCGGCGTGAACCTGACCAACTGCGTTCCCTTCAGCGATATGGATGCAAATTATTCGAACGGGAACTCGGTTTACAACGGCTTGACGGTCAACCTCAAGAAGCGCTTTACCAGCCATTATGAGTTTTTGGCGTCTTACACTTGGTCTCATGCCATCGATGACGCTACTGACCTGCAGGCTACGCTTACGCCCGAGGATAGCTATTTCCCCAATTTGGACCGCTCCACTTCGACGTTCGACCAGCGGCATCGTTTTGTTTTTAGCGGCGTGTATCAAAGCGGCAAAGTGGCTGGCGACGGTTTCACAAGCAAGTTCTTCAGCAACTGGACGCTTGCTCCCCTCATCGAGTTTGCCTCGGGGAGGCCTTTCAACATCGTGACAGGAGTCGACGACAACCTGCAGTTGTCAGCGCTAACCGGGCGCCCAAACACTATCGCCAACCCTCTCTGCGGCCCCACGGTGGCTTCTAAGTTCTCGCCCACGGGAATATTCCAGGAGCCTTGTCTGGCGGCCTTCGACGGCACTTTGCTTTCTTTGGACGGGAATCTGGGACGCAATGCGGGATTAACACCGTGGGTGGCTTTCAGCGACATGCGCGTGGCCAAGCGCATTTACTTTAAGGAACGCTACAGCCTCGACCTGATCACCGACATTTTCAACATTCCGAACCGGTTCAACGTTTCCGCTGTCAATGTGCTATGGACGAACGCGGGGCAGCCGACGGCGGCGTATGATCCGCGGCAATTCCAGTTCGCAATGAAAGTGAACTGGTAGGGCGCGGCGGCACTCGGCGCATCGTCAAACGGTTTAGGAGATGTTCAAAAAAGGGCTTCGCAAAGGCGAAGCCCCTTTGTTTTGGCAGGAGCTTTCCGCCGCACGCGACTCCGAGTAAAGTAAAGCGACCGTTTCCCGAAGAGGGACTGGAGAAAGAATGGACGGAGTGCTTATCGGAGTTGTGATCGTGGTAGCGGCGCTGGTGCTTTGGCTGGTGTTGCAGACTTCTCAGGAACAGAAGAAGAGCGCGGCGCTAGAGGCTCAGCTGGGCGAACTGCGCCGCGACCTGCAAACGATTGGGACAGCGCAGGCCCAAAGCACGGGGCAGATGGCGACAATTGGGCAGAGTGTTTCGCAGCGGCTGGAGAGCGTGACCAAGGCGCTGCAAGACGGTGTTTCCAACTCCGCGCAAATTGCTACGCAGGGACAAACGGCGATTGCCGACGAACTGAAGAATACGCGGGAACAGATTGGGCATATTCAGAAACAGCTCGGGGAATTCCAGGAGTTGGGACGCGGGATTTCTTCCGCCACCAAATCGCTCGAAGGAATCCTGGGCGGGGCGAAGACGCGGGGATTGCTTGGAGAAGTAGCGCTGGAGCGTTTGCTGGAAGATTCCCTGCCCTCTTCGCAATATGCGACCCAGTATCGTTTCTCGAGCGGCGAGGCGGCAGACGCAGTCATTTTTTTGCGCGACAAGAAACTTGTTGCGGTGGACTCGAAGTTTCCTCTCGACGCGTTTCGAAGGATCAGCGCGGAGGGCGAAGAGGCCAAGCGGGCATTTGCGACGGCCGTGAAGGGCCACGCGGATTCCATCGCCAAGAAATATATTGTGCCGAACGAAGGCACGCTGGATCTGGCGTTGATGTTCGTACCGTCGGAGACGGTCTACTACGAGATGCTGATGACCCTGGACAGCAAGGGTGAGGCTTTGGACTCCTACTGTCGCGGCAAAAATATTATCGCTGTCTCGCCGAATACGCTTTACGCGCATCTCTGCGTGATTCATCTGGGTTTGCGTGGAATGCAGATCGAGGAAAATGCCAAGCGCATTTCGGCGGGGCTTTCCGGGATTCAGAAGAACATGGCGACCTTTACCGATGTGTTTGAAAAGCTTGGGACTCATTTGAAGAACGCTCAGCAAAGTTACGGGGAAGCGGACAAGCGCCTCGAAAAAACACAGAATACTTTGGATTCGCTGGTCGGGACGAGCGCGGCAGATGCGTCTCTTGAGAACGGCCAGGGCACGCTTGCGCTTCCGGCAGAGGCCGGCGCGAAGACTAGCGCGTAGTTATCAGGAAAAGCCAGAACGGGCACGGCAAAACTAAGACAGGCACGGCGTGCCGCGCCCCTACGAGATGTTTCCCGCCGACAGTACCGCACAACGGGGGCTAGTGCAGGCGAGGTGTCGACGGCAGCAAGCGGATGGAGATTTGAAAACTGCCGCGCTTGCGGCCGACGATTTCGAAGCGGGCCACGTTTTCCCAGCTGCCAGAGCTGGAAGACTGCATAGGATTGCCACCTTGTAGTTCGGCGATGTCGGGGGCGAGATTTCTGGCTTCGAGGGTCACCTTGTCGCGTGTGCCGCGGACTCGAACGGTGAGTTGGCGGTGTACGCCCGGCGTGAGTGGCGAAGAATCAGCTTCCAGACTGAGCGCAACGAAAACGACTTCCAGAGGCGGCCCGTAGCGCTTCGCACAAGAGATGTCGACGGAAGCACGTCCGGGCTGCAACTCCGCGGGTGGCAGGACGACCAGCGATGTCCGAGAGGACGCAAGCACAAAGGCAGGCCCTCCCGAGATGGTGATCTGATTCGCGTCGGCGTCTCCACAGAAGCCTTGGCCGGTGATTTCAAAACGGTCGGTGACCGAGGCGACCTGCGGAATCGAGTCCACTTGAATTGAATTCGAGGCGGTTTCGCTCGGCGACAAGATCGTAACGGGAGTGCGCCCCGCGCGGCCGGCGATGGAACCTTGAATCACGCCGGGATTTAGCGGAGCGACGAACAACGCGCGGCCGCTTGCATCGGTAGTAAGGCGGTCACCATTCGAAAAGTTCACGACCGCACCGGAAGTCAGGCGGCCGCTTGCATCCAGCACGGCGAGAGTGGCGCGGTCGCCCGAGATCATGGTTCGCGGGAGCACCAAAGTTCGCCCAGCTGAAGAGCTTGGAGGTTTTTGCGCGGACGCCGAGAAAAAAAGCACAAGGAATACCGTCAGAAGGCAACAACCTCGTAGAACGAACTGATGGGGCGGACGGCGAAGAAGCATTAAGTGATTGTAGTCGAGAGGCGTTGCGCAGAGGAAGCCAGAGAGCTTTGCGCTAAGGGACGAGCGGCTGGGACGCCGCACGTCTTCTCAGCGACTCGCGAGGATCGGAGCCTCGTCCGGAGAATACGTGAGCACGCTACGGCCCGGAACGCCAGCCGCCAGTCGTCGCAGTTTGTACACGAACGGGCGCGCCCCCGATCCTCGGGAGCATTCCTCGAGACGGTAGTAGCGGTCTTCATAGCGAACTACGCGGGGCGGAGTCCAATCCGGTTTGGCACGGGAAGCACGGATTTCGAGAAATTCCTCGGAGGAGTTTTTTGAGACGCTGAGTTCGTCGGGCACTTGCGAAAGCCGGGCCGTTAGGACTTTTTCCGTTACAGTCCCCACGTAAGAAGAAACATGGCCCTGCGAAAATTTTACAGCTCCCGGCGGTTCGGGCGCTCCGCGGCGAAAAATCTTTGAGTAGATTTTCTCGAGCAAATAGAGTGGAAAAACGCCAAGAACGGTATCGGTGAACGACGCGCATAACCGCCAAGCGCCTTCGATGCAAAAATACGCGATCCCCCAAGTCAGAGGATGCGTGACCCACACAACGAGCGCGGCAAAACCTATCTCATGGTCGGTGATTCCGGTAGCAGAACTTTTGTTCAGGACGTCGTCGAGAGCGTGAGAAACCCAGGCGGTCATGGAGTACGAATACCAATACATGAGTCCTGCGATGGCAAGCGCGGATTCAGCGAGCCCGCTGAGAATGGCTGCGGAACGCCAGTGAACGGCATCGTAAAACGGCAGCGCTTTGCGCCATCGTCGGGGAAACAGCGCGAGAAATGGCCCGAGAAGGAAGATCCACATATCGTGCCCCGCACCTATTCTAAAAGAGCCAAGAACCTTGCGAGGAACCTAAACAGGCCGGAAAAACCAAAAAGTAATGGCCAAAATAGTGTCCGGTGTTTGCAGCGATATTCCGCATCTGCTACGCGGGCTTTGCAACGAGCCGGTAAACCTGGGCATCGAGGAAAAGTCTGAATAGCTCGGAGTCAATTTCCTCGTCGCGGACGCACAGCTTGAGGATCTCCAGCGCGCGGTCCGTCGGAACAGCTCGTTTATAAGGACGGTCGGACGCGGAGAGCGCGTCGAAAATGTCGCAGATGGTCATCATCTTGGCTTGCACAGGGATTTCGGCGGATTTCAGCCCGTTTGGATAGCCCTGGCCATTAAGTTTTTCGTGGTGAGCGCGCGCGATTTCCGGGATGCCCCGGTATTCGGGCGTCCACGGAATTTGCGCCAGGAAATTGAAACTGTGCGTCACGTGCGATTCGATTTGCCGCCGCTCGGTTACATCGAGGCTGCCGCGTGGTATCGAGAGGTAGCGGACTTCCTCGGAAGTGAGGTACGGACGCTCGGCGCCACGGGGATCGCGATAGGTTTTCTGGGAGATTTCCGCAAGCAATTCGAATTCGCTCGAAGGCAGAATGGTCGGCTCGTTCACTTGTGTGACGAATTCGATGTAGCGATCCAATTCTGCGATGAGACGGCCTGCCTCATCATCGAGCAGCTTCAAGCGCGCACGCGCTTCCGCCTCTTTCTTGCGAGGATTCCCAAGCAGGAGTTCCACTTTTTGTTCGGCGATGCGCGCTTCCATGTCCCGCCGGATGTAATCAAAGCGATCCAGCAAACGGGAAAACTGGAGCGGGTAAAGTTTCTTCGCTTTCACGAGAACTTCTTCGTGGACGCCGACCTTGCCGAAATCGTGGAGCAAAGCGGCGTAACGCAGCTCCTTCATCTGTTCGCGTGAAAAACGCAAGTCCGCATAGGGTCCCTGTGGCTCGCGGTCCACCGCTTCGGCGAGCGCCAGCGTCATTTGGCAAACGCGCTGGGAGTGGCCGGATGTGGTGGGGTCGCGCTGCTCGATGGCCTTTACTGCGGCATTCACAAAACCGTCAAAGAGATTTTCGATATCGCGGTAAAGTTGCGAGTTTTCGTAAGCCACCGCGGCCTGCGAGGCAAGCGACAGCCCGAGACGCACGGCGCGCTCGGGAAAAGGATGGACGTGGCGGTGAACGGCGTTCGCATCCGTCAGGCGCGCCTTCGGGTTGCGCTTGCAGTTGATCAACTGAAGCACGCCAAGGACCTCTCCCTTGCCGTTTTTCATGGGTAGCGTGATCAAAGAGCGAGTGCGGTATCCGGCCTCCTCGTCGAAAGAAGAATTGAACTGGAAGGGCCGCGACTTGGGTATGCGGTAGGCATCCGCCAATTCGATGACTTCGCCGTGAAGCGCGCAGCATCCCGCCATCGAGGATTCGGTGATCGGCAGAGTGTGTTCGGTATAAGGAAACTGCACGCTGTCGTTCTGCGTCAGCCGAAAGCGCAGCTGGCGCGTTTTTTCCCCGCCGTTCCCCGCATTGGGAGCCGATCCATTCGCACTGCCACCGGGTTGCTCCACAAGATAAAGAGAACCGGCATCCGCGCCGGTGATCTCGCGCGCCTTCGAGAGAATCAGAGCGAGCAGGCACTCCACATCATGGGTCTCGGACAGCGCGATGCCGACGCGGTTCAGTTCTTCGAGTTCGCGCCCCGCTTGGGCAGCGGACAAGCCGCTAGCCCGCGAAGCAGCTACTTTTTTGCGCGGTGGTTTCTTGTTCTTTGCCATGATGAGGGACGTTAGACCGCTTTCACTCGAAGATTCGCTGGGTGGAGGCAGATTATAGCGGAAGCGGACGGGCTAGGCACGCTGGGGATGGCCGGCCAGCAGAAACAGGGCACAAACTGGCCGGTTTGGTTGTACCCTCGGGGGTGCCGGGGAGGCAAAGGGCGCGAAAAAACAAGTAATCAGTAAGCGTCACAGCCTTTCGCCGCCGGAAAGGGTCTGCTAGCGTGAGAACAGGGTTGCCGGGTACGGGTGTGGGCACGGGATCAGACAGCGAGCAGCGACGGGAGAATTTGTGCGGATCGTAAGCGGCGGCGTAACCGATTTAGGGCGGGTGCGCACAAATAACGAAGATTGCTTCCGCATTGTCGAATCGCTGAACCTGTTTGTGCTTTCCGACGGCATGGGAGGCGAAGCGCATGGAGAAGTGGCCAGCGCGCTAGCCGTGGAGACCATCGTCAAGCACTGCATGGATGGGCAGAACGATGCCGCGGCTACGGAGATGGGGCACTCAGAGCCGACCTGGAGCGAAAAGACCAAGCGGCTGACGAGCGCCGTGCACCTGGCGAACAAAAACATTTATGAGGCGGCGGAAGCGAATCCCGAGCAGCACGGGATGGGCGCAACCGTGACGACGGCGTGGATCGACGGCTCGAAAGTAAGCATCGCTCATGTGGGAGATTCGCGGGCCTATTTGCTGAGAAGCGGAAATTTACAGCAGCTCACCAGCGATCATTCTCTAGTGGCGGAGCAGGTGCGACGCGGGATTTTGACGGCGGCGGAAGCGGAAGAAAGTGAAATGCAAAGCGTTCTTCTGCGCGCGCTGGGGGCTTTGCCGGACATTGAAGTGGACACCGACGAGCACATGTTGTTCGCGCGGGACATTTTGATGCTCTGCTGCGATGGACTGACGCGCATGGTGACCGAGCCGGAAATTGCGGGCACTCTGCAAGCGGAGACGGACCCGATAAGGGCCGCGGAAAAGCTCATCGCTTTGGCCAACGAGCGCGGCGGCGTGGACAACATCACCGTGATCGTGGTGCGTGTCGGCGCGGAATCCAGAGGATGGTTCTCTTGGCTGTTCGGTGGAGCGCGAAAGAAAGCGGCCAGAAACGGCGCCGCAGGAGGATCGTGAGATGGCGAAGCTCAGCCTTATGTTTGAGGAGAAGACGGTCAAGGAGGTGCCGGTTGGAAGCCGGCCTGTGAGCATTGGGCGCTCTCCGGATAACGACTTGCCGGTCGACAATCTGGCGGTCTCGAACTATCACGCGCGCGTGTATTTTGAGGGCGGGCGGCTTGTGGTGGAAGATCTGGATAGCCTCAACGGAACGTTTGTGAACGATCTGCGCGTGGAGCGCGCTACGCTGCACGATGGCGATTCCATCTGGATCGGTAAACATCACATCAAAGTGGATGCTTCGGGCGACGCGCCCGTGCCGTGGGATACCGGGCGCAAAGCCAGCGCCCCGCGCATCAATGAAACGATGGTGCTGGATACCAAGGCGCGGCGCGACATGCTGCAACAAGCCGCGGCCACGGGCGAGCGCGTACAATTCGCCGCGGGACGGTTGAAAGTTCCCACGCTCATCGTGATTGGTGGGCGAACCGACCAGAAAGAGTACATGCTCACGAACAAGCTGACGGTTATCGGCAAATCCGCGATGGCAACGGTAAAAGTGAAAGGGTGGTTCAAGCCCCCGATGGCCGCGCAGATCAACCAGCGCGATGACGGATATTACATCGGCCCCGGCGACAAAATGCCGCTAGTGAATGGGGCTCCGATTACCGGACCCGTGCGCCTCAACGACGGTGACCTCATTGAGGTCAGCGGCGTGCGGATGAACTTTGTCTTCCGCGAGTAGCGCGCGAAACGTGATGGCAGCTCCGTCAGGCGCATGGTGGCAACGGCGGGGCCTGTTTGGCCTGTACGAACTTCTGCAGTCGTGGTGGCGGCACCGGGTTTCGTTCGCCATCAGCCTGGGCATCACGCTGGCTGCCCTGACCGTCTATTACTTCACCTTCCTTGGCGAGAGACCGACGCCGATTTTCGTTTTCCTGCAACGACTGGAATTCGACTCTCTCGACACGCGATTTCGGTCCCGGCCTGCCGATAAAACGCCCGCTGATCCCCGCATTGCGATCGTGGACATCGACCAGCGCTCGCAGGAAGTGCTTGGAAAGTGGCCATTTTCGAGAACGCATTTTGCGAAGATGCTGGATGTATTGCGAGAAGATGGCGCGAAGGTCGTGGCGTTCGACATCACCTTCGACAAACCGGACCAGACCGTGGAACTGATGCGAAAAATCTGGAGAGATTTGGAGGCGAGAAAGAAGAACGGAGAGCCGATCGACCCCAAGTATGAATCCTGGCTGCGCCAACTTGTCGCAGAAAATGATGCCGATGCACAATTTGCCAAGTCGATTGACCGTTTTGGACCCGTCGTCCTCGGTAGCTTCTTTTTGAAGAAAGAGGAATCGACGGGCATCGACAATGCGACGCTCGATCAGTACGCGGATTTAATTGATTGGTATTCGATTACGAAAACGGCCATGAATCCCGCGACGGGAAAGCAGGATTTTGTGGAGTTGGTGCGAAAATACGATCAGGAAGAAAATCTGTTTTCCGCGACGGTCGCGAATATCCCATCTCTTGCAAACCCCGAAAATCCAGAGAAAGCATCGATAGGATTCTTTAACATTTCCGCCGATCAGGACGGCGTTTTGCGGCGCACTCTGCTGGTCCTTCCATTCGGACGATCGAAAGATGTTAATGATTGGCAGATGTTTGGCTCACTGGAGGTTCAGGCGGTCAGGCTCTATCTCGGGTTACCGACAACACAGTTGTCCGTAGACTTCAATCAGATTGGAGTTGCCAGCATCAACTTTGGCGACGAGTTGAAAATCAAGCCGGACTACACCGGCCACATGCAGATCAATTACCGTGGCCCGCGCGGAAGGTATCTGTATAAGTCGATCGCCGACGTGGTGACGAGAAACTTTGTGCCAGGAACATTCAAGGGGAAGATCGTATTGGTTGGGGCATCGGCGACCGGAATCGGAGACCAGCGATCAACACCGTATGGCGGGATCGACTATCCCGGCGTGGAAGTGCACGCCAATGTGATCGATAACATCCTCCATCAGGACTTCCTTGTACGAGGCGCGAAGCAAGCTCTTTTGGATATTCTGGCGATATTGTTTCTGGGCATACCGCTCGGGATCTGGATGGCACTGGTACAGCCGCGGTGGATGTGGTTTGGCGCGGGGCTGCTCGTTCCGCTTGCGGCGGCGGACTATCTGGCGTTTCGGCACGGCTGGTGGCTGAATTTTACTGTTCCGGCGATGACGCTCGTGGGCAATGTAGTGCTTGTGTCGCTTTATCGCGTACTCGTCGAGGAAAAAGAAAAACGCAAAGTACGCGCCGAATTCGCCAACTACCTCAGCCCCGAGGTGATCCGCCGTCTCCTCGTCGATCCTCGCCTCGTTGACCCAAAGAAAACCGATATCACTGTCATGTTCAGCGATATTCGCGGCTTCACCACCATTTCGGAAAAACTCGACGCCCAGGAACTCGCTCTCTTTCTCAATCAGTATCTTTCGGATATGACGCGCATCGTCTTCAAGAACAACGGGACGCTCGACAAATACATCGGTGACGCTGTGATGGCCTTCTGGGGCGCGCCTTACGAAGAGCCGGGGCATGCGACGAAAGCTTGTAAAGCTGCGCTGGAAATGATGAAGCGCGTTCGCGAGTTGCAAAAAGTTTGGGAAGCCGAGGGCAAGCCAAGTCTGGAGATCGGCATCGGGCTGAACACCGGGGTCGCGAGTGTCGGCAGGATGGGCTCGGCGTTGCGCCGCGGCTACACGGCACTCGGCGATGCTGTGAACCTCTCTTCGCGGCTTGAAGGATCGAACAAGGATTACGGCACGCACATCATCGTGAACGAGACGACCTACGAAGGCGCCAAAGACGATGGATTTGTGTTTAGGGAGCTGGACTTGATCCGCGTCAAAGGGAAGCTGCAGCCCGTGACAATCTATCAGTTAATGGGGCGACAAGCGGATTTGGCCGCCGACGGCCGTGCGGAAGAAGTGCGTTTACAAGTGGAACAGTTTGCTCGCGCGCGGGAACTTTTTCGCAATCGACAGTGGGATGCCGCGCAACGCGCTTTTCAGGAATTTCTCGACAGATGGCCAGAAGACGGCCCTTCGCGCGTCTACTGGAAACGCTGCCAGGAATATCTATTTGACGAGCCATCGGCAAATTGGGACGGCGTGTTCGTGATGACCCACAAATAGTCGCTTGAGCTAGGCCAGAGAGCGCCGCGGGGCCTCGCCCTAAGGCTTTTCCACTTCAATCAAATTGTCTGCGGGATCGCGGTCGATCAACTTGTTGTAAGGATCAATTCCCGCGAACGTCGGCTTCTCATCCACCACAAATTCAAACGTGCTTTTCTCCTGTGAAATCCACTCTTTGTGTAGATTCAGCCGCTTCAAATGCTCTTTCGTCCCGCTAAACACGCCAACGTCAATCAAATCGTGAATGGCCATCGGTGTTTCATTTCCGGAGCCGTCGGACTTTTTCTTTTGCGAACTCGTGGCAAGTATCACTTTGTATTTCCTATCAGGCGTTTCCACGTAACTAGCCGACACCGCTTTGTTCTCATAGAGGACGATAGACTCAAACATATCGGTGATGACGTATTGCAATTCCGGCGGGGTTTGTTCCCGAAGCGCGGCGACGAATCCTCGCGTATCCGGGAACGGTCCGGTCGCGTAGCGGTTTTTCTCGAGGAAGTTGTGCAGTGCGAGGTTCACTTTGTCCTCGCCGATGTAATCCGCGAGCGCGAACATCACCATGGAGCCCTTTTGGTACCACACGTACGGTTCCCGCTGCACAAGAACTATCGGCGGCTCGTGCCGCGATTCTCCCGCGCGCCCCCTCAAATACCCGTCAAGTTCGTAGCGCAGGAACTTTCGCGTCATGTCTTCGCCATACTTCTTCTCCATCACTTTCAACGCGGAGTATTCCGCCAGCGATTCGCTCATCATGTTCGAGCCTTGTGTCTGGCTCCCGATCAACTGATGGCCCCACCACTGGTGCGCGAGTTCGTGCGCCGTCACGAAATAAAGCAGATCAATATCGTCCGGCTTCTTCAGACGCTCGATGAATCCGATATCCTCGGAAAACGGGACGGTGTTGGGAAAAGACTGGGCGAAGCGGCGGTAGCGTGGAAATTCGAGTACGCGAAACTGGTCGAACTGGTATTTGCTGAAATTTTTCTCGTAGTAGTCCAGTCCGGTTTTTGACGCATCCATCATCTTGTCGAGATTGTATTCGTGGCCGGGCTGGTAATAGATGTCGAGCTTCACGTTTTTCCATTGATCGCTCTTCACCCTAAAGCGGCCTGAAAGAAACGAATAGAAGTCATTGATGCGGGTGTCGCCCATGCTGTAGTCGAAGTAGTGGCGGCCGTTTTCCGCCCATTCGCGCGTCAGATATCCGGGCGCGATTGCGATTTGATCCGCTGAGGTGCTGACAACGGCGTGGAACGTAATCCACTCCGAGTTCGAGGTGAATAAATTAATGTTTGAGTAATACGGATCGCCGCGAGGGGCCATCTCTTCGAGCGGCGGCAACTTCTCATCGCGCCGTCGGACCGGATCATCGATCTCGATGTTTCCGTTGTAGCCGATGGTCGGAAAATAGTCGCGGTCGAAAAATGTGCCATTGTAGGCGAATTCGGCGCGCTCGTTGCCGTCCTTGAATCCGCGCGAAGTGTAACCCACGCGGAAATTCATCTTCATCGATTGATTGGGTTGCAAAGACTCGTCCAGCTTGTAGATCGAATAGAAATGCGCTTTGTCGGCAAGCGTTTGTTCAAACCCGCGGTCAAATTTCACTTCCTGAAGGGATTCCCTGGTGTCGGTGATGTGCACTTCGTCGATCGGCTTATCCGAATGGTTCACGAGCACGTAGTAGCCCGTCCCCGAGAACGATCGCCGCTCCGGGAAAATGTCCACCGCAACGTCGACGGCCGTCACTTTGGGCTGCGGCAGCCGCTCATACTTTTTGTAGAGCTGTTCGTACTCCGCCGCGCGGTGGCGATTCTGCTTGGCCGTCCGAAACTCGTTCAGCACATGCGTGTTGTAGAAGAACACCGCCCCGCACGTTCCTGCCAGAAGCAGCATCGCCGCCGCCGCCGGTATCAAGCGCCGCATTCGCGGCCCTGCTTTTTTCCAGCGCGCCGTGAACGACTGCTCGGTTCCGCGTCTCGCAAACGCGATGGCCAAAACTCCCAGCAACGCACCGACGCCCATCCAATACGCGGTCACCCAAAACAGTGCCCTCGCAAAGTGCCCGTATCCATTCATATCCGAATAGGTATACGGGGTGACTTCGCCATACAAGTACATCCGATTCTCAATCCCCCAGGCGTAAAGAGTCGGAATCAGAATGAAGAACCCAACGACTACTGCGTGCGCAACGAACTTGTTTCCCAAAACCGTCTGCAGAAATAACGCGAGTAGAATCACCATCAGAAGCTGCGGCAGGTAAATCAGGTAAATCTCTTTTGCATATTGGCCAAGTTCAAAGCGGAAATATCCGCTAACGGCCTGCGAAAGCACGCCGCACACCAGCACCACCGACGCCAAAACGGTCTCGACCGCTGCCAGCGCCAAAAACTTGCTGACGAAATCGGTCCAGTCCCGCAGCGGCAACGAATCATGGATCTGCTCGAAACGCACGTCGCGTTCCCTCCAGATCACTTCGCCCGCGTATAACGCACCGACAATAGTAAGGAACAGTCCCGCTTGCCCCGAGACCAGAGAAACCATCAGGTAGGTGACTGGCCAGACCACGACCCCGTTTCTCTGACCTGCGAGATGCGCCGTGGCCAGCACGAAGACGAGCATGATCAGCGTGATGGCCCAGAAGGGAATTTCGCGCACGATGTTGAAAAAGCGCATCCGGGTCATGGAAAACAGCTGCTTCCAGGTTGTCGAAAAGCCAAAAATCTGCGTCACCTGCGGAAGGTCCGCCGCTGCCCGGCGAGGCGTCTTTTTCTCATTGTCCTCATCCGCTCTTGCCTCCGCAGCTTTCTTCGTGGATCGCCGCGAGCCCAGTACTTCGGCGGACATGGGGAAGACCGCCATTACGAGAAGCAAAGCCAGCGCGCCGACGCCGAGCCACACAAGGCGGTTATAGAGAAACACACCTGTCCAGTGAGGAATCAGCGTGTTTCGCTCTACCACTGTCCAGTAACGCGAGAGATTCTCCCCCAGGATGATTCCAAACGGATCAACGATGGACGCCCAGGTGCGATCCAGCTTGTTGGAGGTGACCACGGTGATCAATTCAATGAGATAGAACGCAAAAAGTGCCACTCCTTGTAAATAGACGACGACAATATTCCGCGTGAGCGCCGCGACGCAGAAAAACAGGCTTCCCAAGAAAAAGATCTGCACCACGCCCAACGAAACGAATATCCGGAAATACATCCCAAAATCGTTTGGCACAATCCGCAGCTTGTCGGCCCACGGCATGAGTGTGCCGAGAACGATGCCAAAGATGATTCCTGAAAAAACAAAAATGGTCGTCACCATCGACCCAGCCCACCGACCGCCCAAGTAGGCAAACTTGGAGATCGGCTTGGTGAAAATCATCTGATAGGTGTCACCGTTAAAGTCTCGCAGGATCGCAGGGCCGAAAATTGCGGCGATCAGGATCGAACCGAACAACATCACGTTCGAGGTGATCACCACGAACGCGTAAGGGCCGTTCAAATGCACCTTGCCGCCTCCGGCCGGCCCGAAACCCTCTGCGGCGACGGAAAAGAACGGAAGGAAGGAAGTCAGCAGAAAGAAAATGTACGTGGAGACGCTCTTAAACCGAAGCTTTAGCTCGAACAAAAAGAAGTCCATGAACATCGCGCGCTCTCCCCCTCAATTCGGCCGATGCTGCGACAACTGGCGAAAATAAACGTCTTCCAAATCCGCCTCGACGGGGTGGAACCCGTCGTTCAGCGGCGCCTCCGAGTACACACGCACCTCGTTGAGCCCTCCGACGCGGTGCATCGAAATCAGCGGGTACGCTTTCTCGATGGCCTCCCTTTCGGCTTCCGTTGGAACTACCTTGCTCCAAACACGCCCCTTCAACATGTCGATTGTTTGCGCGGGGACGCCTTCCAGAATCAGTTCGCCGCTGCTGATGATTGCCATCTTTGAACATAGTTCGCGCACGTCTTCCACAATATGCGTAGACAGAATCACCACCACGTTGCGCCCGATCGAGCTCAGCAAATTCAAGAAGCGGTTTCGCTCGGCCGGATCCAATCCCGCCGTCGGCTCGTCCACGATGATCAGCCTCGGGTTGGCCAGGAGCGCCTGAGCGATTCCGAACCGCTGTTTCATTCCGCCCGAATATCCGCCCAGCCGCTTCTTTCGCACATCCCAAAGATTGGTCTGTTGCAACAAACCTTCCACGGTCTCTTTTCGTTCCCCGCTTTTTGTAATTCCCTTCATCACCGCCAGGTGGTTGAGCATATCCACGGCAGACATTTTCGGATACACGCCAAACTCCTGCGGCAGATAGCCGAGGAGCCGGCGCGTGGCATCCTTGTTCGCCACCAGGTCGAGTCCGTCAAGAGTTGCAGTTCCCGAATCTGGATCGAGCAGCGTGGCGAGAATTTTCATCAATGTAGACTTGCCGGCCCCGTTTGGCCCCAGCAATCCGAACATCCCCGGAGAAATTTCCAGCGAGACGCCGCGTAACGCGCGTACGCCGCCCGGATAGGTTTTGGCAAGGTTGCGAATGGAAAGCACTGGGTCGGCTCCTTTTTTGACTTCCCCTGAGAACAACGCGGACGAACATCGAGACACACTGGATGTAGTGACGAAGGACTATACCCGAAAGACGCATCCGTTCGGACAGTTATAAACGTGCCGTCCAAATTGGCGGTGAGTCGATTCAAAATTTGAATACGACGTAGCCCGAATCAGGGCATCAAAAAGGGGGTAATATATCTTGAGCGCGGCTCCGCCATTCGGCTAACACTTTGAACTATAAAGGTTTGGCTGCCATGCGGCCTGGCATCCGGGTAACTCTCGCCATACACGACCGCTCTCGGGAATGGCTGGCGGGCTGCTTATTTGGAGGGCCATAGTTTGAGTCCGGTGATCGGGCGTACCCAAACAATTGAGTACAGGAATCTAAGACAAGAGCACACTGACGGAAGCACCGATTCAAGTTGTATAGCTGGGCAAATAGCCCCTTAGAGGAAGCTTCGAAATCGTATGTGGATTGTCCGATTAGCTCTCGCGAGACCTTACACCTTCGTGGTGCTTGCTCTCGTCATCATCCTCCTGACGCCGGTGGTGCTCATGCGCACGCCGACGGACATTTTCCCGGAAATCAACATCCCGGTGATCACGCTGGTTTGGACCTATACGGGGCTCGAACCGCAGGAGATGGAGCAACGCATCACCAGCAATTCGGAGCGCTCCGTTACGACGCTGGTGAACGATGTCGAGCATATCGAATCGCAGTCTCTTAACGGCATTGCGGTCGTCAAAATCTACTTCCAGCCGACCGCCAATGTGCAAGTCGCGCTGGCGCAAACCACCGCCATCGCGCAAACCATTCTAAAGAGCTTGCCGCCGGGAACCACTCCTCCTCTTGTAGCTATCTTTTCCGCTTCGACGGTTCCTGTTATTCAAATTGCATTGACCAGCGACAGCTTGAGCGAACAGCAACTATTTGATTTTGGAAACAATTTTATTCGCACGCAGCTTGCGACGGTGCAAGGCGCGGCGCTTCCCTTCCCCTACGGCGGAAAGCAACGCACGATATCGGTCGACATTGACTCCGCCTCGTTGCAGTCCAAAGGGCTTTCTCCGGTGGACATCGTCAACGCCGTCAACGCGCAGAACCTGATCCTCCCGACGGGAACCGTTAAGCTCGGCTCGCTCGAATATCTCGTCGAGATGAATGGAAGCCCGCTCACGGTGGAAGGTCTGAACGATCTGCCCGTCAAGACCGTCAACGGCGCGACAATTTACATGAAAGATGTCGCCCACATTCGCGATGGCTTCACACCGCAAACCAATGTCGTCCGCGTAAACGGCCAGCGCGGCGTGCTGATGAGCACGTACAAGACGGGTGGCGCCTCGACGCTCGATATCGTGGACCGCGTGAAGGAAGTATTGGCCAACTACGCTTCCTCCTTGCCGGAAGGCCTCCGGGTCTCCACATTTTTCGACCAATCGGTATTCGTTCGGGCATCGATCCAGGGAGTCTTGCGCGAGGCGCTCATCGCCGCGTGCCTGACCGCGGTGATGATTTTGGTCTTCCTCGGAAACTGGAAGAGCACACTGATCATTGCGGTTTCCATTCCGCTCTCAATTCTCGTCAGCATTCTGATACTCAGTGCTCTCGGAGAAACCATCAATATCATGACTCTGGGTGGCCTGGCGCTGGCTGTCGGCATCCTGGTCGATGACGCCACCGTCGAAATCGAAAACATCAATCGCAATCTGGCGATGGGGAAAGAAACGATCCAGGCGATTCTCGATGGCGCTCAGCAAATTGCCGTGCCCGCGTTCGTTTCGACGCTATGCATTTGCATCGTCTTCCTTCCTATGTTTTTTCTTTCGGGAGTGGCGAAATTCCTTTTCGTGCCGCTGGCCGAAGCGGTCAGCTTTGCCATGCTGGCTTCCTACGGGTGGTCCAGAACCATTGTCCCAACTATGGCCATGTATCTCCTGAGCAGCGCGGACGAATATAAGCCCGAAGAGCATGTGGGTGAAAAACAGGGCTTTTTCCGCCGCTACCAGCAAAAATTCGAGCACGGCTTTGAAAACTTCCGCGAGGGCTACCGCCGAGGGCTCGCGTCAGTCCTGGACTGGCCGAGATTGTTTGGCGCCTGTTTCTTGATATTTTGCGTTCTCTCCATCGGCCTCGTCGCACTTCTCGGCAGGGATTTCTTTCCCAAGGTCGACGCGGGCCAAATCCGTTTGCACTTCCGGGCGCGTACTGGCCTCCGCATCGAGGAAACTGCCCGTCTCGCCGACCAGGTTGACGCGGTCATTCGCGAAACGATTCCTCCCAAAGAGTTGCAAACGGTTCTCGACAACATCGGCGTGCCCTACAGCGGCATCAATCTCAGCTACAGTAATTCTGGAACTTTTGGTACTTCCGATGCGGAAATCCTGATCCAGTTGAAAGAAGAACGAGGAAAGCCTACGAGCGTTTACATCAATGAGCTCCGCGAGAAACTGCCGCAAAAGTTTCCCGGTACGCAATTCTTCTTCCAGCCCGCGGATATCGTGACGCAAATCTTAAATTTTGGGACGCCGGCTCCCATTGACGTCGCCGTAACGGGAGCGAATCAGCGCGGCAACTACGTGGTGGCGGAAAAGCTCGCGAATGAATTCCGGCACATTCCGGGAGCCGTGGACGTTCACGTGCAGCAGGCCCTGGACGAACCGACTCTTCACATGGATGTCGATCGCACGCGCGCACAGTCCGTAGGTTTGCAGGCCAAGGATGTGGCCGGTAACCTGCTCGTTTCTCTCAGCTCCAGCTTTCAGACCTCGCCGGCGTTCTGGTTGGACCCAAAGAACGGCGTGAGCTACAACGTCGCCGTGCAAACGCCTCAATATCGCGTGGACAGCTATCAGGAGCTGCAAAACACGCCCGTGACCGGCACCGCACCGGGCATCCCGCCTCAAATCATCGGAAATCTGGTGAACACCACCAACACTGCCAGACAGGCGGAGATTTCTCATTACAACGTGCAGCCCATGATCAACGTCTATGCCGCGGTGGACGGCCGGGATCTGGGCGGTGTTTCCGACGAAGTCCTGAAGCGTGTGGCCGCCGTAAAGAACGAGCTGCCACGTGGCAGCCACATCGAAGTTCGCGGCCAGGTGCAAACGATGCGTTCTTCGTTCCGTGGTCTTGGGTTCGGATTGATCGGCGCGATCATCCTTGCATACTTGTTGATCGTTGTGAATTTCCAGTCGTGGCTGGATCCCTTCATCATCATCACGGCGTTGCCGGGCGCCCTCGCGGGTATTTGCTGGATTTTGCTGCTCACGCACACCACTCTCAGCGTGCCATCCCTGACGGGCGCGATTATGTGCATGGGCGTGGCCACCGCCAACAGCATTCTGATGGTTTCCTTCGCGCGCGAGCAGATGAGCGAAGGAAAGTCCGCGCGGGAAGCCGCGCTGCAAGCGGGATTCGTCCGCATGCGCCCCGTGCTGATGACCGCACTCGCCATGATCATCGGCATGATCCCGATGGCCATCGGACTCGGTGAAGGCGGCGAACAGAATGCGCCGCTCGGCCGCGCCGTGATCGGCGGGCTTATTTTTGCGACCTTCGCGACTCTGTTTTTTGTTCCTTGCGTCTTTTCGATGATTCATGGCCGGCGCGAGCGCAGAAAGCAGCGTGGCCAATCGCCGTCGCCTGCGTTAGCCTAAACGGAAAAGAACGAACGGAAAGGGTGGAGTAACGGACAATGAAAGAAGGCGGTACACAGATGGAAGCCGAACGAGGAGGGCAACAGCCCGAGAAAAGCACGCGGCTTTTTATGTATCTAATTGGCGGCGTGATAGTGCTGGTGATTTTTGGCGCGTTCACCCTGTTCCAGCGCCGCGCACAGTATCATGCTCTGGCTGAAAATACCGAAGCGCTCGCCATTCCCACCGTTGCGGTGACGCATCCCACATCCGAGGTCGCTCAGGAAGATCTCGTGCTGCCTGGCACCCTCATGGCCTATGTCGAGTCGCCGATCTACGCGCGGACGAACGGCTACCTGCAGAAGTGGTACCACGATATCGGAACGCGAGTGCCCAAGGGCGAACTCTTGGCTGACATTGACACGCCCGAAGTGGATCAACAGCTTTCGCAGGCGCGCGCCGACCTGAACACCTCTCAGGCCAACGCCAATCTTTCCAAAATCACCTCAACGCGCTACCTCGAATTGATTAAAACGGATGGAGTTTCCAAGCAGGAAGTCGATAACGCCGTCGGCGACTATGAAGCCAAAGCGGCGACAGTAAAATCTTCGGAAGCGAATGTGCGGAGGCTCGAGGAACTGGAATCCTTTAAGCATGTGTACGCGCCGTTTAGCGGCGTCATCACGCGGCGTAACATTGATACCGGTACGCTGATCAACGCCGGCAATGGTGGCACCCAGCAGGAGCTTTTTACCCTGGCCCAGACCGATCCCATTCGCGTTTACGTCAGCGTGCCGGAAACGTATTCCGCGGCGGTCCGCAGCGGGCTCGAAGCTTTTCTTGAGTTGACGCAATATCCAGGTCAGCGCTTTCAGGGAAAAGTGGTGCGCACCGCCGAAGCCATCGATCCCAACTCAAGAACGCTTTTGACGGAAGTGGACGTGCCAAACAAAACTGCCCAGCTCTTCCCTGGCGGTTACGCGCAAGTGCACTTGCAAGTAAAAGTCGCAGCTTCGCGGGTGCAGGTGCCCGTGAATGCGCTGCTCTTCCGCGCCGAGGGTTTGCGCGCCGTGGTCGTGGATGCGAATCACAAAACCCACCTCCGCCAATTGACCATCGGACGCGACTACGGAACCACACTTGAGGTTTTGCAAGGCCTTGAGCCCTCCGACTGGATCGTCCTGAATCCCGCGGACTCGCTCGACGACGGTCAGGAGGTGCGTGTGAAACAAGTCGCATCACCAGACGCCTCGGGTGCACCTACGGCGCCACCTCAGTCCAAAGCACCGACCGCTAGCGGAGCGCCCGGAGCAAAGCGTTAATGGAAATGCCACAGAAGAAATTCTTCCTGCCTTTTCTATCTGCGGCCGGCTGCCTTTGGCTTCTCGCTGGGTGCACGGTTGGGCCAAATTACGTCCGGGCCACCGCGCCGACAACGGCAAAGTGGGACGTTACGGAGCCCTGGCGGCAGAGCGATCCCAAGGACGCGGCCCCCAAGGGTGAATGGTGGGGCGTCTTTCACGATGACGAATTGAACACCATGGAGAAGGACGCGCTCGGCGCAAACCAGACATTGCAAGCCGCGATTGGAAACTACAATCAGGCGCGCGCCGCAGCTGCCGTTCAGATCGCCACGCTCTTTCCGACCTTTGGCACCACCCCAAACGCTTATCGGCAGCGGCTTTCCGGCAACCGCCCGCCGAGCGGCGCAGTCGGACCGCTGCAACCCGTCACGCAAAACTCAATCACGCTGCCTTTTAATGCGGGTTATGAAGTCGATTTGTTCGGCCAGCGGCGGCGAACGATTGAATCCGCGGAAGCCTCCTATCAAGCTAGCGCGGCGAACCTCGAAAATGTCCGGCTGGTCATCACTGCGGAGCTGGCAGGTGACTACTTCACGCTTCGGCAACTCGATTCCGAGCTGGGAATTCTGAATCGCACTGTCGATACGCTGAAGCGCGGCCTGGAGCTTGTCGATTCGCGCCATAAAGGCGGCGTCGCTTCCGGACTCGATGTCGCGCAGGAAGAAACACTTCTTCAGACCACGCGCACGCAAGCCACGCTCCTCTTGCAACAGCGAAAGCAGTTTGAAGATGCTATTGCCGTGCTTGTCGGCAAAGCCGCGCCGGATTTTCACATTCCGACGAGAGAACTGAAGGCCGAGCCGCCGCCGATTGACCTGGGGCTTCCCTCGGATTTGCTCGAGAGGCGCCCCGACATTGCCCAAGCCGAGCGCCAGATGGCCTCTGCCAATGCGCAGATCGGAGTTGCCAAAGCGGCGTACTATCCTTCTCTGAATCTGTTTGCAAATGGCGGCTGGCAGGCTGCCGACCTCTTGAAGCTTGCGAGTGTTTCCAGCACCTTTTGGGCGCTGGGCGCGAATGTGGCGGAAGATATTTTCACCGGGGGCACTCGTCGCGCTCAGGTTGAGTTCGCAAAATCCGGCTACGACATTAGCATGGCGAATTACCGCCAATCGGTGCTTACTGCTTTTCAGGAAGTCCAGGACGACGTGACTGGGCTCATCGTGCTCGAACAGGCGCGCGACACGCAGCAGCTTGCCGTGGACGCGGCGCGCCGCACTCTCGACCTTTCCCTCGATCGCTATAGAGGCGGGCTAGTCAGCTACCTGGATGTCGTCACTGCACAACAAAACTTGCTCAGCAATGAGCAGGAAGCCGCCGTGATTCAAGGCCAGCGACTGGTCACCAGCGTTCTTCTCGTCAAAGCGCTCGGCGGCGGTTGGGATGCCGCCAGCCTCGCGGCGGTCCAGGTCAAACCCAAGCTGAAGGACATAGTCGCTCCCTGACGTTCTCCGCCCCGCTCTAAATCGTCGCTGAGATTGCATGCTTGATTTTCCCGATGCGCGCCTCGTCTCGCCTGTAGAACGTCCATTGTCGTATGCGTTTCGCGCGAACCAGGCCAGCCTGCTGGAGTATCTTCATGTGTTCGCTGGCAGTAGGCTGGCTGACGCGCAGCTTTCTGGCGATAAACACCCCGCAAACGCCGTCCTTGACCAGATCGCCGTAAACCTGAGGAGGGAAATGCTTCCGCGGATTCTTTAGCCAAGCGAGAATTTGTAGCCGTCTCGTATTGGAAAGTGCCGCCAGCGCACGCTCGAGATTCATATAGACAATTAGCCAACTCCCTAAGTATAGTAGCATGAGATGCGGCGCTAGTGAATGGAAATTGTGCCGCGCGAAGGCCTCGCGGCTCCTGGATTCGGCAGGCTTCGCGCATCGAAAAACAAACCAATGCCAAACACCTGGATCGACCAAGAACGCATCATCGCAACGGAAAAAATCATCCGGCCGCACGTTCGCCGGACGCCCGTCATCGAAGCGGACGGCCGCGACTTCGGCCTGGAACCTATCCCTCTAGTCTTCAAACTCGAATTGCTCCAGCATTCCGGCTCATTCAAAGCGCGCGGCGCGTTTGCGAATTTACTCCTGCGTGACATTCCGCAAACCGGAGTTGTGGCGGCTTCGGGAGGAAATCACGGCGCGGCCGTGGCTTTCGCCGCTATGAAACTCGGAGTGCCCGCGAAGATTTTTGTTCCTACTATCGCTTCGCTAGAGAAAATCGAGCGCATCCGTGGTTATGGCGCGGATCTCGTGGTGATTGGTGAACTCTATGCGGAAGCACTCGCGGCCAGCAAGCAATGGGCCGCTGAGTCTGGTGCGCTCACCGTACACGCCTACGATCAACCCGAGACGCTGCTCGGCCAAGGCTCCGTCGGCATTGAGTTCGAGCAACAGTCTCCCAATCTCGATACGCTGCTCGTTGCCGTCGGCGGTGGCGGCCTCATCGGCGGCGTCGCTTCCTGGTATGCGAATCGCATTAGGATAATTGGCGTGGAACCTGAGGCCGCGCCGACATTACACAACGCATTGCAAGCCGGACATCCGGTCGACAGCCCGGCGGGAGGCCTTGCCGCCGACTCGCTCGCTCCCAAGCGCGTGGGTGAACTGATGTTTCCCATCGCCCAGAAATCTGTAAACAGCGTAGCTCTCGTCACCGATGACGCAATTCAACAAGCCCAGCAATCTCTCTGGAAAGTCCTGCGCATTGTCGCCGAACCAGGCGGCGCCGCCGCATTCGCTGCCCTTTTGTCTGGCCGCTACAAACCGAAGCCCGGCGAACGAGTGGGTGTTCTCGTCTGCGGAGGAAATACGGCCGCTGTCGATTTCGCCCGGACCAGTGGCGCCAAAGCAGACGATCAGCGGCCGCGCGCAACCAGCAAAAGTTTATCCCCATCCATGAATGGAGACTGAGATGTCTGTCTACGACAAGCTAAGCGCTTTGGAAATCTCCTTGCCACCCGTCGCGCCGCCGGCCGCGGCGTTTTTGCCGTTTGTGCGCACTGGAAATTTAATCTTTGTTTCCGGGCACATCGCCAAGAAGGGCGGCCAGCCCTGGACTGGAAAACTCGGCGCGGATCTCACCACCGCCGAAGGCAAAGAAGCAGCCAGAGGCGTGGCGATTCAGCTAATGGGAACGCTCGATGCGGCCACTGGGGATCTAAACAAGATCGCGCGCATCGTCAAGCTGATGGTGCTGGTCAACAGCGCCGCGACCTTCACCGAGCAGCACCTCGTTGCCAACGGCGCTTCGGAACTTCTCGGCGAAGTCTTCGGGGATTTCGGCAAACATGCACGAAGCGCCTTCGGCGTCGCCCAAATCCCGCTTGGCGCCTGCGTCGAGATCGAGTTGATTGCTGAGCTGCGTTAACGCTGCACGCGCACAATCGATGCCCCCCGGGACAATCGGCCGGCGCGTCGCTCATGCGCCGCTGATTCCTCCTCTCTCTGATTCCTCCTCTGATTCCTCCTCTTGACAATTCGCTTCTTTTTTCATATAGGTAGAACTTCTAGGCTTAAGAGTAGAACTTCTAGGTGTCCACATGGCCCAAGAAAAATCAGAGTTCCTCAAGGGCACTCTCGACATGTTGGTCCTCAAGATCGTCGCGCTGGGGCCGATCCACGGCTACGCCATCTCGCAGCGCATTCAGCAAATCTCGAAGGAATTCTTCCAGGTCCCACAAGGCTCGCTCTATCCCGCGCTGCACCGCCTCGAAGACCGCGGCTGGCTCAGCGCAGACTGGCGCGAATCGGAAACCGGTCGCGACGCAAAGTTTTATACGCTCACCAGAAAAGGCCGCAAACAGCTGGAGACCGAGCTCGTCTATTGGGAACGGCTCTCCGATGCTGTAGCCCTGATCCTGCGAACCGCCGAATAGGAGGTGCCCCGTGCACTGGCTGCGCCGTCTTTTCCGCAAGGAACAATCCGAAAAACAACTCGACGCCGAGCTGCGTTTCCACATCGAGCGCCAAGTCTCCGACTACGTCGCCAAAGGCCTGGTGCCACAAGAAGCGCGGCGCCGTGCTCAACTCGATTTCGGCGGCCTCGAACCCATCAAGCAAGAAACTCGCGAATCGCGGCGAGGCCATCTGCTCGAAACTTTGTTTCAGGATTTGCGCTACGCCTCCCGCATGTTGCGGAAGAATCTCGGCTTCACGATCGCCGCAGCCATTACGCTGGCTCTCGGCATCGGCGCCAACACCGCCATTTTCAGCATCGTCAATGCCTCCATTCTTCGTCCACTTCCCTACAAGGATTCCGCTCGGATCGTTTCCTTGTCCACGCACACCGCCATGTATCCCACTTTTTCTCTCGGGCTTTCCTGGATCGACTTTCAACAGATTCGCTCCCAGGCTTCCTCCGTCGAGCAGAGCGCTGCGTACGATGAATCGGAGAAAACTCTTACGGAAAAAGGCTCGCCGGCGATTCTGAGCATTGCAAACGTATCCGACGGTTTTTTCGAGGAACTCGGAGCGAACGCTCAACAAGGACGCTTGCTCACCGAGCAAGACTCCAAGCCCGATCAAAACCACGTGATCGTCCTCAGCGACCCGCTATGGCGCTCCCGTTTTGGTGCGGAGCCGTCCGTACTGGGCCGCTCGGTAGTCCTCAACAAAGAGACCTACACAATCGTCGGCGTCGCGAGCCGCGGATTCGATTTCCCGGAGAAAAGTGAAGCTTGGTTGCCTCTTTCTCTCTCTCCCGCCGATCAACAAAACCACATCTTTTTCATGCTGCAGGTCCTCGCCAAGCTTCGCCCCGGCCAAAAAATCGAAAAGCTCAAGGCTGAACTCGACACCATCGCGCAACGCACTATGAAGGATGTTCCCGCACTGAGCGCCGGTTATAGTTTTTCATCCGTGCCTCTTCTGGAGGACCGCGTCGGGGACACTCGCAGCGCCTATCTCATACTTCTCGGGGCAGCTACTCTCGTTCTTTTGATTTCCTGCGCGAATCTGGCGAGCCTGCTTCTCGCCCGAGGATCCGGCCGCCAGAGGGAAATGGCTCTCCGAGCAGCCCTTGGCGCCTCGCGAAGCCGGCTGCTTCGCCAGGGGTTGGTGGAAAGCTGCCTGCTCGCGCTGATCGGTGGAGGGCTGGGTGTTTTCCTGGCAGCAGAAGGCGTACAACTCTTTCGCGCGATAGCTCCTGCCAATACTCCTAGATTGAACGAGATTTCCATTGACTCGTCGCTATTGTGGTCTTCTCTGCTCACCTCGCTCGTTGCCGGCATTCTCTTCGGCCTTGTTCCGGCTCGCCGTGCCGCACGCATGGATCCCAATGACGCTCTCAAGGAAGGCTCGGGCACGAACTTGGGCGCCGCCCGCTCCACTCGCCAGTCGAGTCTTGGCGACGCTCTTGTAACTGTTGAGGTCGCGCTCGCGTTCGTCTTGCTAGTCGGCTCCGCGCTTATGACGTTAACCGTTTCGCGTTTACTGCATCAGAATCCCGGCTTTCGTACCGACCACTTGCTAACCTTCGATCTGCCTCAGCCCCCTTTTGACCAGTCGGGCGATCTATCGGCCCAGGCCAAGAAGCAATCAGAGCAATTTAAAGGCATCGTCGAAAAGATTCGGCTCGTTCCTGGCGTCTCTGCCGTTACCGCTTCTGACCACGGCGTCTTGTCCGGGATGACCATGATGCACGGCGGCCTCAAAATAGACGGCGCCATTCCACCCTCATCTAAAGAAGAGCGCCACGCCAGCGCGCGTTACGTTTATCCTTCCTATTTCCAGATCTTGGGCATCCCTCTTGTCCGAGGCAGGGAATTTACAGAACGCGACAGCGGAGACGCGCAAGGCGTCGTCCTGGTCAACGAAGCAATGGCGCGCGAATATTGGGGCACGATCGAGGTGCTCGGAAAACGCATCAGCATGTCCACCGACGATAAAGGCAAGCCTGTCTGGGATGAAGTCATCGGCGTTGTAGCGGATGCTCGCGAAATTGACCTCCGCGACGTTCCCTCGCCGGTCTACTTTCTATCGATTCTGCAGGGAGGCAACGGTTCCGTTCACCTTCTTGTACGCACGCTGACCGATCCGGATGCACTCGAAGCTGCGATTTCGCGGGAAATCTGGTCCGCTTACCCCGATCAGCCCATCACTCATGTCGCAACCTTGTCCAGAACGATTTCCAAGTCCATCGGTAACGAGCGCTTGCGCAGCATCTTGCTCGTTGTTTTCGCGGGCATCGGCTTTGCGCTGGCTCTGGTGGGACTCTACGGCGTCATTTCCTATTCGGTCGCTCGCCGTGTCCAGGAAATCGGCATTCGCATGGCCCTTGGCGCGTCCCCTCCAAGCGTTCTTGTGATGGTCCTTCGGCAGGGGCTTGTTCCGGTGGCCTTCGGCATCGTGTTTGGCGCTCTGGCAGCGTTCGGCCTCGGCCGCTTGATTGCCAGCCAACTCTATGGCGTCAAACCGACCGACCCAGCCACTTTCCTCGGCGCAACCGCGCTGGTTCTCATCGTTGCGTGCTTAGCGTGCTTAATCCCTGCCCGCCGCGCCATGCGCGTCGACCCCATGGTCGCCCTTCGCTATGAATGATCGAGCTCACGCGCTCCCTATGTTCTTCGTAGAGGCACGGCACGCCGTGCACATCCCTTGCGCCAGCATCGGAGAGTGACCCATGCACTGGCTGCACCGTCTCTTCCGCAAAGAACAAACCGAAAAACATCTCGACGCCGAACTCCGTGACCACCTCGAACGTCAAATCTCCGACTTCATTGCCGCTGGAATAACGCCCGGAGAAGCCCGCCGCCGCGCCCACCTGGATTTCGGAGGCCTCGAATCCATCAAACAACAAACTCGCGAATCGCTCCGCGGCAATCTCCTCGAAACTCTTTTTCTGGATTTGCGTTATGCCATCCGCAATCTTGGCAAAGATCGTCGCTTCGCCATGGTCGCCATTTTCGCTCTGGCCCTCGGCATCGGTGCTTCCACGGTCGTCTTCAGCATATTCTATAATCTATTTTTTAATGCGTTTGCTGCAAAGGACGCGAGCCGGTTGGTTGTTCCGGTGATTCAGAACACCGAAAACACAGGTCAGGCGGACAGCAATCTGCAACCTCTAACTTTTCCTTTGGCCGATCTCGATGTTATCCGTGAGCAAAATCAGGTCTTCGAAAATATCGTTGGATATATCCCGGGCGCGTTTGTGCTCGCCAACGACGGCTCCCAGATGTACCAGTTCAACGGTACACGTGTGACTTCCGACGCTTTTGATTTTTATGGCGTGCCGCCGCTCCTCGGGCGAGGCATCACTCCGGAAGACGGAAAGCCCGGAGCGCCTCCCGTTTTTGTGATGAGTTACAAAACCTGGAAAGGCGCTTTCCACGAGGATCCAAAAATTCTCGGCAAGATACTTATCATCGATGGAGAACCGCGGACGCTGGTAGGCGTCATGCCACAGCGCTTCCAGGCTTACGGTTTACAAGCCCAAATCTGGATCCCGGTTACCCGCTCTCGTGATACGTCGCGCGCCGATGAAGAATCAAAAGCTTCAGTGCTGGCCCGCTTGAAGCCCGGCTTAACTCTAGAGACCGCTTCCGCAGACCTCGATGTGATCGTCAAACGTCTAGCCCATCTTCATCCCGATGATTTTCCGAAACATTTCGCCGCGCGCGTCCAGTCGGCCAAGGATTCCCTCCTGGGACCCCAAGGAGGTGCCACCACATTCCATTCCGACATGAAGCATCTGCTCTACGATTTGCTCGCCGCGGTCGCGATGCTGCTCTTAATCGCATGTAGTAACGTCGCGAATCTTCTTCTGGCTCGCGCGACGGTGCGAGAAAAAGAGATGGCGGTGCGCGCGGCTCTCGGCGCGACGCGCGGACGGTTGGTTCGCCAGCTCTTGGCGGAGAGTTCCGTGCTGGCGACGGCCGCTTGCGTTGTAGGTTGCCTCTTCGCGTGGTTCGGCATGAAATTCGTTCCGGCAATTGTTCCCCGCACGGGAGATATCTATGGGGGCGGGCATCTCGGCGCTGAAACAGCCCTCGGGCTGAACGCGCCAGTTCTATTCTTTGCTCTAGCGCTTACTATCCTTATAACGCTGATCTGCGGTTTGGCCCCGGCCCTTCGTGTAGCAGGTACGGACATACAACCGCAGTTGGCAGGCACAGGCAAAGGCGTAAACGGCGGTGCGCGTCACGGAAAGCTTCGCGCCGCACTGGTCGTCACTGAGGTAGCTCTCGCCATCGTCCTCTTGATCGGCACAGGACTGATGATGCGCAGCTTTTTTCTCCTCACCCATGTCGACTTGGGTTTCAATCCCAAGAATGTCTTGTTCGTCGTCTTCGTACCTCCCCTCAGCCACAACAAGATTTCCGTTCCCCCTCACCAAAAGTTCGCTTCGCCGCAGGGACTGGCCCTGCTCCACGATGTCGCGGAACGTTTGAAAACTTTGCCGGGCGTGGCTCATGTTGCGATCGAGGACGCGATGCCCGGTTATAGCCCGTCAGCCGGATACAAAGCTAGTGCGCCTGGGTCGACTCATACGGAAGAAGTTGGCCTCTTTGCTTGCGACGAAAATCTCGTTCCAACGCTGGAGCTGCGCATGGTCCAGGGCCGGTGGCTCTCCGAAAGAGAAGTGCGAACCGCGCAATACGTTGGAGTAGTCAATGAGCGATTGGCGCGAGACTTCTTTGGCGATATGAATCCGATCGGACAACAAATCCAGGTGAAAGCCTTCAAGGGTCCATCTCTAACGCCGCAAGATGTCGAGTTTCAAATCATTGGTGTCGTCAAAGACGTGATCAGCGCCGGCCCGCAGCAGCCCACCCTGCCCATGATCTTTCTTCCGTATACGGTTCGTGGCGGATTCGTTTTTCTTTTGAAGACAACCGTGGAACCAGCTTCCCTGGCGCACGCCGTCCAGGAGGAAGTTTGGGCCGTGGATCGCAACGAGATTGTTTTGCTGACCACGCCACTCGAAGATTTTCTGCAAAGGTTTACGTACGCCACGCCGGAGTTTGGTCTGTTGATCGCTACGCCGTTGGCAATTATCAGCCTGTTGCTGGTCATTGTCGGCGTCTTCAGCGTGATGGCTTACACCGTCTCGCTGCAGACGCAGGAGATCGGCATCCGCATGGCCCTCGGCGCCCAGCAAAGCAGCATCTTACAGATGATTCTCACAAAGGGCGCGCGCTTACTGGCGGTAGGAATTGTCCTGGGCCTCTTCACCAGTTACGGCCTCACGCGTTTCCTGACGAGCCAAATTTGGGGCGTCTCCGCGACGGATCCCTGGACGTTCACGGCAGTGGCCGCCTTCGTCGTCGCAGTAGGCTTGGGCGCCTGCTTCCTGCCAGCGCACCGCGCCACACAAGTTGATCCTCTCGTCGCTCTCCGTTATGAATGAGAGTTTAGTGACACAGACTTCAGTCTGTGCTCTTTGTTTCCTGCAATTGGGACGCAGGCGAGGTTCAGCGTTCGTGGTGATTTCGCGAGCAGGTTTTCGCTACCCAGGCGGCCAGCGGAATTGGCGGCCGCCTAGCAGGTGCAAGTGGAGATGAAAAACCGACTGGCCGGCGCCGGTGCCGTTGTTGAAGACGGTGCGATAGCCCTCCAGCAGATTTCGTTCGCGGGCGAGTTGCGCCGCAACCAGATGCAGCTTGCCAATGACCGCTTGATCCTCCGGCGTCGCATCGTCCAGCGAAACAAGATGCTTTCGCGGGCATAGCAGGATGTGAGTAGGCGCCTGTGGGCTGATGTCCTCAAATGCGAAAATGTCGGGATCTTCGTAGATTATTTTGGATGGAATTTGTTTCGCCGCGATTTTGCAAAACAGGCAGTCAGCGCTCATCAGTTCCCTCCCGAAGGTGTCGCCTCATCGAGCCGCACGACGATTGGCGTAACTCCCTCGCGGCTGCGAAGCTGTTCGCCGAATTGCCGCGCGGCATCTTCGCCGGAAACTTTGCCGACGCGCACGCGGTAGAAAGTGCCGTCAGGCGAATCATACTGCTGGATGAAAATCGGCGAGTAGGAAAGATTCAAGCGGTCGCGCAGCCGCTGCGCGTTGGCTTGATCCTTGAACGCACCGACCTGCACGGTAAAAAATCCCCCAGTGACATCCACGCCGGGTGTAAGAACTTCCACGCGCACGGGCACGACGCCCGGCCCGACCGATTCAATCTCGCGCGCCGCCGCAAGCGAAAGATCGATGATGCGATTGTCAACAAACGGCCCGCGATCCGTGATGCGTACGGTCGTGGATTTGCCGTTGTTGAGATTCGTCACGCGCACCATGGTTTCAAAGGGCAGCGTGCGGTGCGCCGCCGTTAATTTGTACATGTCGTAGATCTGGCCATTCGAGGCGCGCCGCCCGTTGAAGGGCACGCCGTACCAGGAGGCGTTGCCTTCTTCCATGTAGCCGGCAGGCAAGGGCGTTTGCGCCGGCTTGCTGCGCTTTGGCGAAGGCGAAGGCGCCGCGGGCGTGGCCGCCGGTTCGGTGTCGGTCGCGCGCTTGGTGGATTCGATGGTGTCGGGCGAAGCGGCGGCCGGTTGCGACGGAGCACTTACGCGGCGCGTGGCGCATCCCGCAAGAGCGAGAAACAGGCAGGTGCAAGCGAGGCTCTCGAGAAAGTTCAGTGGAAAGAAAAAAGTGGAGCGGCGGCGCGTGGCACGCGAGCAGGTCACAAGCGGGCTCGCATCATGATTGCGATGGCGGTTTCTGCGAATCTTTTTCGGTGCGCGCGGAATTACGCGATTCGATCCAGCCTGCAGCTTCACTGAGCTTTTCCGAAACTTCGCGCAAAAACTGCGCGGTGCGCTTCTCCGTCTCCGGCGCAACTTCTTCTTTTACGAAACTCTTTACGCGCGCTAGTTCTTCGTCGACGCGCTTTCCAAAATCCTCGAAATTGTTGATCTTCTTCAAGCGTGAAACCTCCTCGTCGATGCGTCGGCCGAATTCCTCGAATTTGTCCATGGACGTGCTCCGGGCTCCTCGTTCACGGTAAAAACCGCCGAATTCTGTATTATAGGAACGCGGTGCGTGGCTCGCAAGGAGGAGAATTGGCGCTTTCCTATGTGTGGCAGCGGCGCTTGGAGCGCTGGAAGGGCATGCTGCGGGGAGTTTTCGGAGGTGGTGGAGGGGAGCAGCAGCGCCGTCCTCAGATTTGCCCGGCGTGCGGCTCGCTCGTCGGCATCAACGCCACGCGGTGCCATGTGTGCGGCACCAGCCTGCGGTTCTCTCTCGCGGCGCTCAGCAAGAAATTTTCCGGCGTCTTCGGCGAGCACGAAGCGCCGGTGACTACCGTTCTTTTGATTGCAAATGTCCTGATGCTGGGCGTGAGCTGGATGGCAATTGCAGCCGCGGGAGGCGGCGGCGGGCTGAGCATTCTGTGGGGACTGAGCGGCATATCGCAGATCCGGCTCGGCATGAGCATCCCGTGGCCGTACCTTGTCGCGACTCACGAATGGTGGAGACTCGTCACCGCGATGTTTTTGCATGGCGGCTTGCTACACATCGGCTTCAACATGATGGCGCTCTTGCAGCTCGGCCCGGCAATCGAAGAACTGTACGGTTCCGCGCGATATCTGTTTATCTACCTTTTCACGGGCGCTTTTGGATTTCTAGTCAGCGCCGGTTTTGGGAATCATTTTTCTCTAGGGGCCAGCGGCGCCCTTCTGGGGCTTGTAGGCGTGATGCTGGCCGTCACAACAAAGCGCGGCGGCGCGTACATGCAGGAACTGCGCTCGAAATTGATCAGTTCCGTGGTCATTCTTTTTGTGATCGGCTTCATGGGCATGGGCATCGACAACTATGCTCACGGCGGAGGACTGCTAGCCGGGTTCATTCTTGGAAAGATTCTAGTGGACCGGCAGCCGATGAACCCCGGCGAACGCCGCAACGCCGCCCTGCTCGGCTGGCTGTCCGGCCTGGTGATCATCGCGTGTTTCGTGCTCATGATTCTGCACTACCGTGACCCTTTGTAGGGGTCTTACGCACAACCTTCCCCGACGGCCGGGAAAGTGCGTTACGCTACACGAAGTACAAGGCGCCCAGCGTGGATCCGCACTCGATTGTCGTTGTGAGTTTGCACTCGCCCAAGGAGAAGGTCTGGGGCGAGCTTTTGGACATTAATCCTTCGGGCGTCACGCTGCGGGGCATCGATTTGAATTCGTTCGACCATTTTATCCGCCAGCTCAATGAGCCGGACGGAGAACGCATCGGATTGCCGACCATCTTTTTCCCGATGAATCGCGTCGAGCGCGTCTCCCTGGATGAGCCGACTGGGTCGATTCCCTCGATGAACGAGCTCTTTGCCCGCAAAATTGGCCGCTCGCTAACCGAATATCTCTCGCAATTCGCGTAACACCATCCGCATCGCAGCATTGCTTAAAGCAAATTGCATCCCAATGGCTGCCTGAACTGCGCTATCCTGAATTGCAATGAAAGGCCGCATCTGGACGGTTCCCAATCAGATTACTCTGCTTCGGCTCGGATTCCTGCCGTTCTTTCTCATCCTTATTTCCTACGAACGTTACAAATGGGCTTTGCTGGTGCTCGTTGTTGCGGGGCTATCGGACGGCATTGATGGTTTGCTCGCGCGCAGCCTGAATCAGCGGTCCTCCCTCGGAGCTTATCTCGATCCCATCGCCGATAAACTGTTGCTTTCGTCTTCGTTTATTATTTTGGCGTTCAAGAAACAGATTGCGTGGTGGCTCACGATTATCGTATTCAGCCGCGACATTTTGATTCTCGTCGTGGCCGTGGTGATTCTGCTTATCTCCGGGTATCGACCTTTTCCTCCCAGCATTTTCGGCAAGCTGACGACTGCTTTTCAAATCATCCTGGTATTCACTATCGTTTTTTCCGCGGCGTATCCGGATTTTCATCTCCGAAAGGTCATACATTTGCTTGTCTATGGCGTGACTTTTTTCAGCATCTTTTCGGCGCTTCATTATTCGTTTAGCACGGCGCGGCATCTCAGCAGTTCTTCTTCGTAGGAAAAAACCATTTACACGCAAGCCGCAGAGAACGCAGAGGATACGGAGAAGGGTGTCCGCGATCATCCCGCCATTGGTTTGGGACCTGTCGCTGGAATCCACAATTTGGGCTCGGTCAGAGATTGGACTTGTTCGAGTGTGGCGTCCGGGGCCAGCTCGCGCAGGACGAGGCCTTCGGGAGTGACGTCGATGAACGCTAGTTCGGTGACGATATGATCGACGACTTCGACGCCGGTGAGAGGGAGCGTGCATTTTTTCAGGATTTTCGGTTTGTTGTCACGTGTGGCGTGCTCCATGGCAATGAAGACGCGCTTGGCTCCGGCGACCAGATCCATCGCGCCGCCCATGCCTTTGAGCATTTTGCCGGGGATAGCCCAATTGGCGAGAGTTCCCTTTTCATCGACTTGGAGCGCGCCGAGAACAGTTAGATCAACGTGGCCGCCGCGAATCATGGCGAAAGAATCTGCGGAAGAAAAAAAGGCGGTTCCTGGAAGCTCCGTGACGGTTTCTTTGCCGGCGTTGATGAGATCCGGGTCGACCTCGGAGTCGAGCGGATAGGGACCGACGCCCAGCATGCCATTTTCCGATTGAAGAATCACGTCCATGCCTTTTGGCACATAGTTGGCGATCGCGGTTGGCATGCCGATGCCGAGGTTGACGTAGTAGCCGTCGCGCAGTTCGAGCGCAATCCTTCGTGCAATCCGTTCGCGTTTTTGGTCGTCAGTCAGAGGCATCAGTCGTTCCTGGGAATATCTAGAAATTCAAGTTTCATTGCATTTCCAAAAGTCGCTTCCAAATTAAGCGTTCACTTCCTTGTGGTGCGGCGCTCGATGCGCTTTTCGTATTTCGGGCCTTGCAAGATGGCGTCGACGAAGATGCCGGGCGTGTGGATTTCGTCCGGTGGAAGCTGGCCGAGGTCGAGGAGTTCTTCGACTTCGGCGATTACATAATCGGCAGCGGTGGCCATCATGGGATTGAAGTTGCGAGCGGTCTTGCGGTAGATGAGATTGCCCCAGCGGTCGCCTTTCCAGGCTTTGACGAAGCCAAAGTTGCCGCGGATGGCGCGTTCGAGGACGTAGGGGCGGCCGTCGAAATCGCGCGTCTCTTTGCCTTCGGCAACCATGGTGCCGTAGCCCGTGGGCGTGTAGAACGCGGGGATGCCTGCGCCTCCGGCGCGGAGGCGTTCGGCCAGCGTGCCTTGCGGATTCAGCTCCACCTGCAGCTCGCCGCTTAGGACTAGCTGCTCGAAGAGTTTGTTTTCGCCGACGTAGGTGGATACCATTTTTTTAACCTGGCGATTTTGCAGGAGGAGGCCGATGCCGAAGTTGTCGATGCCGGCGTTGTTGCTGACGACGGTGAGATTCTTGGTGCCTTTGCGGCGCACGGCTGCGATGAGGTTTTCGGGGATGCCGCAGAGTCCGAAGCCGCCCATGAGGATGGTGGCGCCATCGGTGAGGTTGGCGATGGCCGCGTCGGCGGAGGCGATGCGTTTGTCCAAGAGGGCTCCTCGGCGTAGTTGGCAGTGTACTGCAAGATGAAAGTAGCGACGCAAAGAAGTGGTGAGGTAGCGTGCCTTGGCGGTGCGAGGCGCGTCCAAGAGCGTTTTGACGGTTCATGACCCATCCGGCGTATCCGGATAATCGTGAAGTAAACCCATGAAACAATAAGACTTGCGGGCGTTTCTGAATTCCCGGGAGCCGTGCTGGCAGGGTGTGGCACGTGGGAAGGAGAAAATGGTTTGGTTGTGGCTTTAATCAGAAATATCGATATTATAGTGGGATTTAATTCATGGTCGAGGGATGGTCCTGATGAAAATGAATGAGCCGCGGCGTTTGCGGAGCAGAGCTTCCGCAAGCAATAAATTGGGGGTGCTCGCTGGAATGGCGCTTGCTTGTTTGGCTTACGCCACAACTGTCTATGCGCAGCACCGCATGCATGGGCAACCGGTGAAGGAAGATCGGAACCATCCGTGGATGAACGCGAGCCTCTCTCCAGACGAGCGCGCCGACATGGTGCTGAAAGAAATGACGCTCGACGAGAAGATCGATCTGTTGCATGGCATGGGCATGCCGGGGTGGCCGCGCGAGGTGCAGAATCCGGAGCCGGAGCTCGGAAATGGCGGCGCGGGATTTGTGCTGGGCGTGCCGCGGCTGGGCATTCCGATGATTCAGATCAGCGACGCGGCGTACGGCGTGCGCAGCAGCGCGGAGAATGGGCGTTATTCGACGGCGATGCCCTCCAACCTTGGCGCGGCGGCAAGTTGGGATACGGAAGCGGCTTGCGCGTTCGGAACGGTGATTGGGAAGGAGTTGCGGGCGCAGGGATACAACATGACGCTGGGCGGCGGCGTGAATGTTACGCGCGAGCCGAGGAACGGCAGAACGTTCGAGTATATGGGCGAAGATCCGATTCTTGCCGGAACGCTGGTGGGTCATCTGATGAAGTGCGAGCAGGCGCAGAACGTGATTGGGGACATCAAGCACTACGCCGTGAACGATCAGGAAAGCGGACGCAATGAAGTTGAGTCGATCATCGAGAAGCGCGCGCTTCGAGAGAGCGATCTTTTGGCATTTGAGATTGGAGTGGGAATCGCAGACCCAGGCGCGGTGATGTGTTCGTACAACTCGCTGAACGGGGATTTTGCCTGCGAAAATAAATATTTGCTGACAGATGTACTGAAGAAGGATTGGGGATTCAAGGGATTCGTGGTTTCGGATTGGGGCGGGACGCATAGCACGGTGAAAGCGTCGGCGGCGGGATTGGACAATGAGGAGCCGCTCGACGAATTTTTTGGAGCGAGGCTGAAGGCGGCGGTGGAGGCCGGAAAGGTTTCGACAGCGGAGCTGGACGACCACGTGCGGCGGGTGCTGAGGACGGAGTTTGCCTGCGGGATTGTGGATCATCCGACGCAGAAGGGCGTGCCGGATGTTGAGGGTAACCAGGCGACGTCACTAAAGGTCGAGGAACAGAGCGCTGTTCTGCTGAAAAACGCTAGCGGGCTATTGCCGCTGAAGAGCGCGGCGGTGAAGTCGATCGGGGTGATTGGACCGCACGTGAACGAAGGGATGATGTCGGGTAGCGGGTCGGCGCAGGTGGACGCGCCGGGGCGGCCATCGGCGGGATGGATGGCCCAAGTGTGGTTTCCGCCTTCACCGGTGACGGCGCTGCAAGCGAAGTTCCCGGGGGCGAAGGTGCAGTTTGATTCGGGCGCAAATCTGGAGAGCGCGGCGGCACTGGCGAAGAGTTCGGATGTCGCCATTGTGTTCGTCTATCAGTGGGAAAGCGAAGGAATGGATTTGGCGAATTTGTCATTGCCGGTGAAGCAGGATGACATCATCGAGGCGGTGGCGGCGGCAAATCCGAAGACGATTGTGGTGCTGGAGACAGGGACGGCGGTGACGATGCCCTGGATTGATAAAGTGGGAGCCGTTCTGGAAGCGTGGTATGCGGGGAGCAAAGGCGCGGATGCGGTCGTTAATATTTTGAACGGCGACGCGAATCCGAGCGCGAAACTGCCGATGACGTTTCCAAAGAGCGAGGCGGACTTGCCGCATCCGAAGCTAACGCAGCCGGGACCGGGGCAGACTGGCGAAGCAGCGGTGATGAAAACGGGAGAGGCGAAGCCGACGTTTAGCGTGAAGTATGACGAAGGATTGAAGGTTGGGTACAAGTGGTACGACGCCGAGAAAAAAGCCGTGCTGTTCCCGTTCGGGTACGGACTGTCGTACACGACGTTTGCTTATTCGGGATTGAAAGTAGCGGCGGGAAAAGAGACGGGCGTCAGTTTTACAGTGAAGAACACGGGAGCACGCGCCGGGGCGGAAATTGCGGAAGTTTATGCGGCGTTGCCTGCCAGCACGGGCGAACCACCCAAGCGGTTAGTGGGCTGGAGCAAAGTGTGGCTGAAGGCGGGCGAAAGCAAAGAGGTAAGCGTGCGCGTGGATGCCAAATACTTGTCGATCTATGACGAAGCCTCCGACGGATGGAAATTGGTGCCGGGCGGCTACACGTTTATGGTGGGCGGATCGTCGCAGGAACTGCCGCTGAGCGCGAAGGCTGATCTGAAATAAAAAAGAAAACTGAGGTTTACGGAGCAACTGAGTAGGGGTGTGTGCAAACGGCTCCGGCTTTTAACGAAAAACCAGGGCAATCCATGCTAGAACTCTGGGGCTGCAGCACGGTTGGAGATGTCCAGGGCCAACCGGGAAAGAGGCCTCCTCATGTTCGAGCACACCTCAATTAGCGGTCCCACGCTGACTCGCAACGGATCAACATGGAAAATCGCGAATAATAAGATTTCGCGCTGGTGCGCGATGGGAATTTGCGGCGCCTTGCTGGCGTGGTGCCCGCCGGCGCGCGCGCAGGCGAATGGCTCGGCGCCCGCTTCCGCTGAGGAAGTCAGACAGCTGCGCGATGTCGTTCAGAGCCTGCTTGTTCGCGTGACGGAACTGGAAAAGGAGTTGAAAGAGCGGCCGCCGGCTGCGACCGAGAGAATCGCGAGCAGTGCGTTCATTGGCCGCGATGTGCCGGTGGGCAGTCCGGACGCGGCAGCTGTTTCAACGGGATCGGCTGTAGGATTCGGGGCGGTACCGCCCGTGGCATCGCCAGCGCAGAGTGCTTCGGCGGAAGCGCCCAAGGAGCAGGGAATTGGCGCGAGTCCAGGCAAATTGGACTTCTTGCATGGGGCTACGCTGAATTTCGCGCTGGATGAATATTACGAGTACAACTTCAACGATCCGGTTGGGCGAGTGAACGCGCTGCGGGCTTACGACGTTTTGAGCAACAACATCAGTTTGAACCAGGCGGATGTCATGTTCGAGCGGGCGCCGGACGTCAGCGGGGGAAGCCCGTTTGGCGTGCGCATTGATCTGCAATTTGGACAGGCTACGGACACACTGCAGGGAAATCCGTCGAACGAGCCGAGACCATCGATCTATCAAAATATCTTTCAGGCATACGGGACGTATGTGGCGCCGATTGGCGGCGGGCTGACGCTGGATATCGGCAAATTTGGAAGCTCGATCGGAATCGAAGGCAATTACACCAAAGATCAGATGAATTATTCGCGGGCGTATTGGTTCAATTTTTTGCCGTTCTATCACATGGGCGTGCGTGCCGCGTACAAAGTCAACGACAAGCTGACATTGAACTACTGGGTGGTGAACGGGACGAACCAAGCGGAGGCGACCAACGGATACAAGGATGAGTTATTCGGGTTTACGGCCACGCCGAACAAGAAAATTACATGGAATGTGAACTACTACCTCGGGCAGGAGCACCCCGACCGCGTGGAAGTGGCGCCGAGCGGACCGATACCCGTGCAGCCGGGCCTGACGTTTCAGGCGATTACGCCGGCGCCCAACGGGAAGCTGCACATTTTTGATAGCTACGTTAGCTGGCAAGCGGCGCCGAAGCTGACGTTTGCGTTAGAAGGCGACTACGTGATTGAGCGTGAGTGGCAGAATACGAATACAGCCCTAGGACAATCGTCGTCACCCTCGCATGTGATTGGCGGCGCGGGCTATGTGAAGTATCAGTTCTCGCCGAAGTTCGCCGTGGCGGGACGGACAGAGTACATGTCGGATCGTGGCGGGCTTTTCAGCGGGATCACACAGGCATTGAAGGAGACTACTGCGACGTTCGACTACAAACTTTCCGAGGGATTTTTGATGCGGTACGAATGGCGGCGCGACTTCTCGAATCAGCCGTCGTTTTTCACGGATAAGAATGGCGTGTTGAGCAAGGAGCAGCAGACGGCGTCGATGGGGATTGTGTGGTGGTTTGGTGGGAAGGAAGGAGCCTGGTAGACGATTGCCGAAAAGGCGAGGCAAAGGGATCGTCGGGCGGGAGGGATTCAGTGCAGCTTGCCTTTACCGGAACGGTGCTTGGCGGCGGCCAGCATCTGGTCGAGGGCGGCGCGGTCAAAATATTTCCCATGAAACCAGACGGCTTGAATCTTCGTGGTGTTGTGAATGTCGGCGAGAGGATCGGCACTGAGTAGGACTAGATCGGCGCGTTTTCCTGGGGCGATGAGGCCGAACTCCTCGGTGCGATCGAGAAACTCGGCGGGATGAATCGTCGCAGCTTGAAGAGCAGCGAGCGGGGTCATCCCGGAGTCGACGAGCATGGCGAGCTCGTCGTGCAAGCTGAAGCCGGGGAAGCAAAAGGGGTTCATGGCATCCGTGCCGGCGAGAAGCGGGACACCCGAGCGAAACATCATTCCGACCATCTTCTCATCGGCGATAAAGAGTCCGCGGTGGAGCTCGAACTCGGCGGGAGACCAGCGGCGAAAACGAAAATCGTTTTGCGGTTGCCAGCGGTAGTTTACGTCACCGCTCATGTATTCGAGGCGGGGATCAGCAGTGAAATGGCGGTCATCAAGCCAAGCCATCCCCCGGTGGACCGTGAGCGTGGGAACTTGCCAGGTGCGATTGCGGCGAAATTGGGTAAAAAGGGCCTGGCAGCGCTCGCTATCAAAGTTGCGAAAGCCTTCAGCGACTGTCCGCATATTTTCCATATAACGGCGGGTCTGCAAGTCCTTGATGAGACTTTCTTCGCGTTTGGAACAAGCAATGGCAATGCCATCGAGATGTTCGATGGAACGCTGGCCTGCATCCGAGGCTTCCGAAGCCCGCACTTTGTATGGCAGGTGGCCTGCAAAAGGAATGCCCTGCTTGCGTGCTTCGTCGGCAAGGGCGAAGTAGGCGTCGCGCGGAACGCCGTTATAGACCTTTACGAAGTCAGCGCCGCTGGCTTTGATGCTGTCCACAGTGCGTCGCGCTTCATCTGGCTTGTTGACGATGATGGAGCCTTCCCAGACGGGCGGATCGCCATCGACGATCGCGCTGCCAACGATAATTTCGGGCGAGATGGAAGCACTGGCAAGTTGCGCGCGCAAATCCCGCGTCTTTTTGCTGCCCGACATCATGCGCACCCCAACGACGCCGTTGGCGAGGTAGAGGGGCAGATCCTCCAGATCGTGAATATGCACGTGCATGTCCCAGAGGCCGGGGATCAAGAAGCCGCCATGGGCGTCGATGACTTGGCCTTGCGGCGGATGGGCGGAATCGAAAGGGTCAATGGATATGATGCGAGGGCTTTGAATGACGACGGTGCGGTCAGGCAGTTCCTTGCCGGAAACGACGTCAACGACCGTGACATGAGTGATGGAAATGGATTCTTGCGGCGGGCTTTGCGCGGCGAGCACACAAGCGGCGGCGAAAACCAGGGTGAGAGCTGCGGACAAGAAACCAAGGCGCATTTATGTTTCTAGGACGCAAAAACTTGCGTTCTTGTTACAGAGCGGCCATGCGATATCCCACAGACGAGGGTGGCGGATCGTGAGAGTTTGAAAAAAAAGGCATTCGCGGCGGGCCGAGCAAGCCCCGTCTCTACAGCGAGCGGAGGAGTTTGTACAGTTCGTTGGCGGCCTCGAAGTCGGCTTCGAGGTCGCGGGAGCCGAGGCGTTCGCGGAGATCGTCGAGACGGCGGGCGAAGAGATCGAGGGCGGCGGAGAGGACTTCTTTGTTGGTGAGGACGATGTCGCGCCAGGTGGAGTAAGGGCTTCCGGCTAGGCGGAGAGAGTCGCGGAGGCCGGGGCCGGCGAGCGTGATGGGGAGGCCGTTTTCGTCGAGATGATCGTAGAGGAAAGAGCCGAGAGCTACGGCCGCAAGCTGGGGGAGATGCGAGGCGAGACCGACGGCGTAGTCGTGTTGTTGAGCGCCGAGCCAAAGTGGGCGGGCGCCGATTTTCTCCAGGATTCTTACGAAAGCGGAGACGCGAGGATCGTGTTGTTCAGAAGCCGCGCCGATCAGGGCGTAGGTGTTGTTGTGGAAGAGATCCGCATCGGCGTGGGCGATGCCGGATAGTTCCCTGCCGGCCATGGGATGGCCGCCGAGGAAAAGTCTTGTAGCGTCGGCGGGAAAAAGATCGGTGGCGTCTTCTATGATGCGGACTTTGGTGCTGCAGGCGTCGGTGACGAGAGCGTTGGGCGCGGCGTGGCGTGCGATTTCGGGGAGAAGATCGAGAGTGGCCCCGATGGGGAGCGCGAGGTAGACGAGATCGGCGTTTTCCAGGGCGGGGGCAAGCTCATCGGAAAAAGCGGCGTCGATAGCGTTGCGAGATTGGGCTTCGTGAACGACTTCGGGGCAGTCCCAGCCGGTTATGTGGATGTCGGAGGCGTATTTGCGGAGAGCCAGGGCAAACGAGCCGCCGATTAGGCCGGTGCCTAGGATGGTGGCGCGGTTGATTAGGTGGGGAGGCATAGGAGGTCGACAGCCGGCATTTGTAAGTTGAAAGTTGATGGAAAGAGGGAGGAAAGAGGAAGGATAGCGCAGAGACGCAGAGTGCATAGCGTCAGCGCAGAGATCGAAAAGCGGATTCCTCGCTTCGCTCGGAATGACAATGCTGGCGCTTGGGAGCGTGAGTAGAGGACGGGCATAGAAATCACGCCATGCGGCGGCCGATGGCTGGGGCGATGATGCGGAGCTCGGCCATGAGTTGGGTGAAGGTGTCCGGGTGCAGCGATTGCGCGCCGTCGGAAAGCGCGTGGTCGGGGTCGTTGTGGACTTCGATGAGCAGGCCGTCGGCGCCGGCGGCAACCGCGGCACGGGCCATGGGGGGAACTTTATCGCGGCGGCCGGTGCCGTGGGAAGGATCGGCCAGCATCGGAAGATGCGAGAGTTTTTTGATGACAGGGATAGCGGCGATGTCGAGCGTGTTGCGCGTGTAGGTTTCGAACGTACGGATGCCGCGTTCGCAGAGGATGACGTTGTAATTGCCGCCGGCGAGGATATATTCGGCGCTCATGAGGAGCTCTTCCATGGTGGCGGACATGCCGCGCTTGAGGAGGACGGGTTTGCGGACTTCGCCGAGGGCGCGGAGAAGAAAATAGTTCTGCATATTTCGCGCGCCGACCTGAAAAATGTCGACGTAACCGAGCATCATCTGGATTTGCGAAGCGTCCATGACTTCGCTGATGGTGAAGAGGCCGAATTTGTCGGCAGCTTCGCGCATGAGCTTGAGGCCGGCTTCGCCCATACCCTGGAAGGCGTACGGCGAAGTGCGCGGCTTGAAAGCGCCGGCGCGTAGGATTTTCGCTCCGGCTTTGGCGACGCTTTCTGCGATGGAGAGAATTTGTTCGCGTGATTCGACCGAGCAAGGGCCTGCGGCGACGACGACTTCATTGCCGCCGATCTTGACACCGCGGCCTAGGTCGACGATGGTGCCTTCGGGCTTGAACTGGCGGCTGGCTAACTTGAAGGGCTGCGTAATGCGCATGACTTCGCGCACGCCTTCGAGGAGCTCGAAATCACGGTGATCGAAATCGCGATGGACGCCGACGGCGCCGAGAACCGTGTGCGATTCGCCGGTCGAGCGGTGAACGTTGAAACCTGAGGCGACGAGGCGATCGATGACGTGCTGGATTTGCGCGTCGCTCGCGCCTTCTTGCATTACGATGACCATGGTTAGTCTGATTCCCTTTCGATTGCAGCGAATTTTCGCGGCAAAGATGCCGGGCCTAAAGCCCGGCGCTACGAACTGCGTTGCTCATAAGACCGGTCAAACTTCTCATTCATGCTCGCCTTTATTCGGCTTGCCGTCGGCGTGCATGGCGTTGCGCTCGGCGGCGCGGGCTTCGTCAATGATGCGCTCGAATAGGCGGCGAATCGCGGCGTCCGTCAGCGGACCGGGATTGGCGCGTTCGGCATTGGCAAGGACTTCGTTCTCGCGGTCCGGTTGATAGAGCGGAATGTTGGCCGCTTGCTTTAGCTTGCCGATTTCTAGGGCACAGTGCGAGCGCTCGTTCAAGAGTTCGACGAGCTTTTTGTCGATTTCGTCTATGCGGCGGCGCCAGTCGCTGAGGTTCATGGCATGACCTCGCGGCGGGAGAGGCCGTGACGGGCGGCTTCTTTTAGAGAACGAATGCGGGCGGCGAGCGCGGCGGCGGCGGCGGCGATCACTGCCGGCGTGGAATTAGCACCGGTAGCCTTCTCGATTTCGGAAACTAGTGCGGAGCCGACTACTGCGGCATCGGCCAGGCCGCCGAGGAGAGAAACGTGGCCGGGGAGCGAGATGCCGAAACCGACGGCGATGGGTAGCTGCGTGACTTTGCGCGCGCGCCGCAGAAGAGCGGGAAGATCGTCGGGGAGGGCGTCTTTCGCGCCGGTTACGCCGGTACGTGAGATGAGATAGAGAAAACCAGAAGAGACGGCAGCGATTTTTGCGAGGCGATCGTCAGTGGACGTAGGAGCGCCGAGGAAAATCGTGTCGAGATGATGCGCGGCAAGAATGCGGCGATACTCGTCCGATTCTTCGGGAGTGAGATCGGTGATCAGGACGCCGTCGGCGCCTGCGTTTGCGGCCGTTGACGCGAATTTTTCGAGTCCCATTTGAAGTACGGGATTGTAGTAGCCGAAGAGGACAACAGGGACTTCGCTAGATTTGCGGATTTCACCGACGAGCTCGATCACTTGGGCCAGCGTTGTGTGCACTTTGAGGGCGCGTTCGGAAGCACGCTGAATCGTGGGGCCGTCAGCGAGAGGATCGCTGAAGGGAATGCCGAGTTCGATGACGTCGGCGCCGGCATCGGCGAGGGCGAGGACGAATTTCAGCGTGGCGGCAAGCGAAGGATCCCCTGCAGTGATGTAGGCAACGATGCCCAGTTCTCCGGAATCGCGGAGTGCGGCGAAGCGGCGGGAGATGCGAGTCAAGTTGGCAGGAGTTCCAGTCATTTGGGAATCGCAGAAAGATTAGCAGAAATAAGGAGAAAGTCGGGAACGCTGACAACGGAATACGCCCGGGCAAAAGCGGGCACGGCATACCGTGCTCCTACGAAGCAAGAGCATTGCGATCATTTCAGACCGAGCAGGCGGGAATAGGTGTCCATGTCTTTGTCGCCGCGGCCAGAGAGGTTAAGGATGAGCAAATCGTCAGCGGACATTTTGGGGACGCGTTCGATCAGGCCGGCGATGGCGTGCGCGGATTCGAGCGCGGGGATGATGCCTTCGGTGCGCGAGAGGAGGCGTGCGGCTTCGAGCGCGGCGGAATCGGAGACGGCGGCGTATTCGGCGCGGCCTTCGTCGGCGAGCCAGGCGTGCTCGGGACCGATCGCAGGGTAGTCGAGTCCCGCAGAAATGGAATGCGTGGTGGCGATCTGGCCGTCTTCGGTTTGCAGAATGTAGGTGTACGTGCCTTGCAAAACGCCGGGGCGCGCGCCCATGAAGCCTTGATGCGCGGCGAGGCGCGCGGCATGTTCGCCAAGCTGGCCGCCGCGGCCGCCGGCCTCGATGCCGACCATTTTCACGGATGGGTCGCGGAGAAATTGGTGGAAAAGACCGATGGCGTTCGAACCGCCACCGACACAAGCGAAGAGATGTGTCGGGAGACGTTTCTCGGCGGCGAGAATTTGTTCGCGAGCTTCGCGGCCGATGACGGACTGAAAATCGCGCACCATCGTGGGATAAGGATGGGCGCCGAGAACAGAGCCGAGAAGATAGTGCGTGTTGCGCACATTGGTGACCCAATCGCGCATGGCTTCGTTGATGGCGTCTTTCAAGGTGCGGCTGCCGGAATCGACGCCGACCACTTGCGCCCCGAGCATGCGCATGCGCGAGACGTTGAGCGCTTGGCGTGCCATGTCTTCCGTGCCCATGTAGACAACGCACTCGAGGCCTAGATGCGCGGCGATGGTAGCGGAGGCAACGCCGTGCTGGCCGGCGCCGGTTTCCGCGATGATGCGGGGCTTGCCCATTTTTACGGCGAGCAAGCCCTGGCCGATGGCGTTATTTATCTTGTGTGCGCCGGTATGCAGCAAATCTTCGCGCTTGAGGTAAATGCGCGGGCCGCCGAGGTGCGAGCTGAGGCGCGAAGCGAATTGCAGAGGCGTGGGACGGCCTGCGAAATTTCTCAGCAGATCCGCGAATTCTGCCTGGAACTTCGCGTCGGTTTTCGCGGCTTCATAGGCGCGTTCGAGTTCGAAGAGCGGCACCATCAGCGTTTCGGGTACGTAGCGTCCGCCGTAGGGTCCGAAACGTCCGGGGGCAAATGTTGCCGAGTGAAGTGTGGAACTCATGGAGCGTGTTGTCCTGTTGGTGGCGCGTTCAGCTGCTCTTCGGTGCGGCGGACCTCGTCCACAAATTCCTTTAGCCGCGCGTGATCCTTTTTCCCCGGTTTCGACTCGACGCCGCTGGCAACGTCTATCGCGTAAGGGTGCACGCTGCGAATCGCGGCGCCAACGTTTTCCGGCGTGAGACCGCCGGCTAAAATGATACGGTGAGCGGCAACGGCGCGCCGGGCAACATTCCAGTCGGCGCTGGCGCCTGTGCCGCCAAATTGGCCGGTGCGAGAGCCATCAAGAAGGAAAGCGAAGGCATCGTGGTATTTGTCGAGTGTGGAGAGCGGAAAATCCGCGGCAACGCGAAAGGCTTTGATAACCGGAACGGTGCGCGTCACCTCGGAAACGACGGAGGGAGTCTCGTCGCCGTGAAGCTGGGCGGCGTTGAAACGCACAAATGCGTGGAGCGAATTGATCTCGGACGGCTTGGCATTCACGAAAAGCCCGACAGCCTGCACACCCGAAGGAAGTTTGGCGCGCATGGTGGCAGCTTCGACGGTGGAGACGCGGCGCAGGCTTTTTTCGTAGAAATTGAAACCGAGCATGTCGGCGCCCGCGTCGCAGGCGGCCTTGGCGTCCGGCCAATTGGTGATGCCGCAGATCTTGACGAGAATCATAGCGTGTTTAAACCGGAAGCGCCGAGCGGCCGAGAAAAGTTCCCAGAGCAGCCGCTGGATCGGGTGAGAGCATGAGGCTTTCCCCAATCAGAAAAGCGTCGAAGCCGGCGTTTCGAAGTCTGGTGAGGTCTTCGTGAGTGCGGAGGCCGGATTCGCTGACGGCGATGCAGGTGTCGGGAATGCGCTCGATGAGTTCGAAGGAGGTCTCAACCCGCAGGCCGAGAGTTTTCAGATCGCGGTTGTTTACGCCGATGATGCGCGCTTCCGCGGCAAGAGCCCGGTCGAGTTCAGCGGCGGTGTGGATTTCCACAAGCGGCTCCATTTTCAGCTCGCGACCGAGAGCGATAAGATCGCGAAGAAGATCATCGTGGAGGGCAGCGACAATAAGCAGGAAGCTGTCGGCGTCGTTCGCGCGCGTTTCCCAGACTTGCCAGGGATCAAAGATGAAGTCTTTGCGAAGGACGGGGAGCTTCACGGCGTTGCGGGCATCGCGAAGATTTTTCAACGAGCCGCGAAAGAATTCGCCTTCGGTCAGCACGGAAAGCACGGCGGCTCCGGCGGCTTCCAAGGCACAGGCGAGTTCAACCGGATGGAATGGATCGCGCAGGATTCCTTTTGAGGGAGAGGCCGGCTTAAGCTCGGCGATAACATTTAGAGAGTCTTGCGTAAGAGCGGCGGGAAAATCGCGCAGCGGCTTGGCGGCGTGGACGCCATAGCGCAGCGCCGCTTCCGGGAGGACGCGTTTGCGGTGTTCGACCTCGAGACGGCGCGCATCGAGGATGCGGTCGAGGACGGTCCCGCTGTCAGCATGGGCGTTCATGGCCATTGCTCTGTATGCTAGAGGCGGGAGCTAGTAGTGTCAATCAGAGGAACCTAGTAAGTCGCAAGTGGAAGGCTGAAACTTGAAAACACGGGGCTTGGAGGCTCAAGAAGGCGGCTTGAATGAGGAAATTGGCCGCTGGGAGAAGGAATGGGATACCAGGATGAGTACGGGACGTTGCTCGAAGAACTTATCAACGAGTCTGACGTGATCGCGATGCGATTTTTCAGGTCGGAGGAGATTCACATCGACAAGAAGGATGACGGTTCGGCAGTAACTCAGGCGGACCGCGGCGTGGAAGAGATGGCGCGGGCTAAAGTCGCTGCGAGCGGGCTGGCGATGGACGTCTTGGGCGAAGAGATGGGCGGTGAGAATCTGAAAGGTCCTGACCCAACTGGGAGAGCTCGATTAATCATCGATCCCATCGACGGGACGGAAGAGTTCTCGCGCGGGATCGCCACATTTGGGACGCTTTTGGGAATCGAGCGCGATGGCGAAATCGTGGCGGCGATGGTAGGCGCGCCGGCTCTAGGCATGCGTTGGTGGGCGTATCGCGGCGAAGGCGCCTGGGGCAACGGAAAAAAACTGCATGTTTCGAATGTGGAGCGATTGAACGGCGGGATGGCCTTTACGGGAGGCACCGGCCCGAACAGCAACCGATCAAACACGGAAAAGGCACGCCGGCTCCTGGATGCGGCGCGCTACGGGCGTTCGTTTGGCGGATTTTGGAAGCACATGATGGTGGCCGAAGGATCGATCGAGGCGGCTGTGGACCTGCATTCAAAACCATGGGACCTGGCGCCGGCGGCGCTGATCGTGGAAGAAGCCGGCGGTCGCTCGACGGATGTCACCGGAAGACGAACGATCTATAGTGGAAGCCTCGTCAGCACGAATGGGAAAATTCATGACGAGGTGCTCGCGCTTTTCTAGTGACACACAATATGTGAGACGGGGTTGGCGAGGCGAAAATGGATGCAAGGTATTTCGCGTTCGCGGGAATAGCCGCAGTGCTGACCATCACGCCGGGCGCTGACATGGCGCTGGTGGCGAAGAATGTGTTTACGCGAGGCAGGAAAGGATCGTTCGCCACGATTGCGGGAATCTGCTCGGGGCTCTTTGTGCATGCGACGGCGTCGGCACTGGGGCTTTCCGCGATATTGGCGGAATCGGCGCGCGCGTTTGAAATCGTGAAGTGGGCTGGCGCGGCGTATTTGTTCTATCTCGGAGCGCGCGCTTTAATGCGTGCCTGGAAAGAATCTTCTCCCGCTAACTTGGATCGCGCGCAGAGTCCTGCAAAAACAGCCGCCGGATGGAAGGGGAGCTACCTCGAGGGATTGTTCACAAATCTGCTGAATCCGAAAGTGGCGTTGTTCTACCTGACTTTCTTGCCGCAGTTTATTGCGCCGGGCGATCCCGTTCTGCGCGTCTCTCTCCTCCTGGCGAGCTTGCACGTCGCGATGGGGCTTGTCTGGCTGACGATTTACGGCGCGGCCTTGGATAAGCTGAATGCCACCATGACGCGCGGAGGAGTGCGGCGCGGCATCGAAGCCGCAACGGGCGGGCTGCTCATGGCGCTGGGCGCGCGTCTGGCGTTTGTAAAGCGCTAGCGCTGTGGACCACGGCAGGCGCGGAGGCCAGTAACGATCAAGATCAAGCGCGTGTATGAAAAACCGGCGCAAGAAGATGGATGGCGCGTGCTCGTGGTGCTGGCTGGTTCGCTGAAGTCGTGATAAAACACAGGCACTGAGAAGTCCGCAAGGCGGGGGATTTCCTCCCGGTGGCAATTGGCTTTCCAAATTGGATGTTTCGTCCTAAGGGCAGAATCCCTAACCTCTAGCTGAAGAAAGAGCGCTTATTGTTCCTTGGAGGAATTGCGATGGACATCAAGATGCAGGCGGAAAAGGCCGAAAAGCTGAGGAAGCTGCATCACGGCCCGCGAATTTTGGCTCTGCCGAATGCGTGGGACGCAGTCACCGCGCGAATTCTGGAGGAGGTCGGCCATCCGGCAATCGCTACAAGTAGCGCGGCGGTCGCATTTTCGCTCGGATATCCTGACGGCCAGCGTATTTCTCGCGGCGGGATGTTGGATGCCGTGGCAAGGATTACCCGAGCGGTGCGTCTCCCCGTCACCGCAGACTTGGAGTCCGGTTACGGTAAAACGCCAGAAGAGATTGCCGAGTTCACAAAAGCCATGATCGCCGCGGGGGCCGTGGGACTGAACTTTGAGGACGTAACCGGGGACGACGAAAGCTCGCATGTCGAGTTGGGGCTGCAAGTGAAGAACATTCGCGCGATTCGAGAGACGGCGAGGGCGCTGGGCGTGCCCGTCGTGATCAACGCGCGTACAGACATCTATCTGATGCCGATTGGGCCGGAAGCCACGCGATTTGAAAGGACGGTCGAGCGGTTGTGCGCGTATCGCGAGGCCGGGGCGGATTGTTTGTTCGTGCCCGGTATGAGCGATCGCGAAATCATCAGAAAACTGGTGAAGGCTGTGGGCGCGCCCCTGAACATTCTGGCCTCGCAGGGTTGTCCTTCACTCGACGAGCTGGAAAAAATGGGCGTGGCCCGTGTGAGCGCGGGGTCCTCGGCGATGCGAGCGGCAATGGGAGCGTTTCAGCGTGTGGCGAAAGATTGGCTGGCGCATGGAACCTACGATTCGCTGCTACAGGTGACTGTTCCTTACGCCGAATTGAATCGCATGATGGCGCGCGAGCTCTCCTAGCGACTTACATTCGATTATTTACTCTCTACCATGGCCGAAAAAAGCGCGCTGCTCAAAATTCTGGATGAAGAAATTGTAGCGTGCCGGAAGTGCCCACGCCTGGTCGACTACCGCGAGATAGTGGCGCGAGAAAAACGGCGCGCGTTTCGCGAATGGACGTACTGGGGAAAGCCGGTCCCTGGGTTCGGCGATGCGCGCTCACAATTGCTGATTCTGGGGCTCGCACCTGCCGCGCACGGCGCAAACCGAACAGGCCGTGTCTTTACCGGAGATCGCTCAGGAGACTTTCTCTATGCGGCTCTTTACAAAGCGGGCTTTGCCAACCAGCCCACCTCCGCGCGCAGCGACGATGGCTTGCAATTGAAAAATGCCTATATCGCGGCAACAATTCGCTGCGCGCCTCCCGCGAACAAACCACTCCCCTCGGAAATTGCAAATTGCCGAAGCTATTTGGTGCGTGAGCTGGAGGTATTGCAGCCGCGTGCCGTGTTGGCACTCGGAAAAATCGCTTGGGATGCTTACCTGGAAATTCTAAAGCAGCGGGGTTTGATTGCGTCCAGAGCGGCGTTCCACTTTGCGCATGGAGCAGAAACAGAAATGCCAGGCGATAACGTTCGGCTCTTTGGCGTTTACCACCCCAGCCAGCAGAACACTCAAACCGGGCGGGTGACGCCCGCCATGTACGGACTAGTTTTGCGCCGGATTCGTCGGTTTCTCACTAATTAAGGCTTCAAATAGACGCTTCTGGCGTGCGGACGCTTACTCCGGAACTGTCGGCGTTACCCTTGATCGCCCTGACGCAAATTCCTGACATTAATCCGATTCACCTGCACAAGTTGCCGTGCCATGCTTTCAACTGCCTTGTTTTTCAGCCACTTACCGGAGCAGCAGGAAACGGCGATGGCCCACAGCCTGCATACTGGATTGGCTGAGAGCGAGTCTCGGAGGCAATTATGCAGGCGAGAAATCGGAGACGATTTTCAACGGGGATGGCAGTGCTGGCCGCTTTTCTGGGCTTCGGCGTGGCATGCGCGGCGCAAGAATCCTCCCAGGATCAAATGCCACCCTCGTCTCAAGAAAAGCCTATTGTCTCCGAGGACAAAATCGGAGCGCAGGATGAGCAGGTCGCAAAAGCTGCGGACGGCAAGCGGCACGGGTTGCCGCTGGAGACATATGGCGTCGTGCCAGGAACAAGGTTTCTGGTGGCATTGGAAGATGACCTGGGCACCAAAGGCACGCCGGAAAGAGCAAAGTTCAAAGTGAAGACTCTCGAACCGCTGGAAACGGGCAGCGGCATCTACCTGCCGTCCGGAGCGGAAATCGAAGGACACGTTAGCCATGTGGAATCGGCGGGCACAACGGGGCGCGCGCGAATTTGGCTGACGTTTGACGAGATTCACACCAAGTTTGGGCGTTTGCCGATCGTTGCGGAAGTGGTGAGCGTCCCCGGGGAACATAGCGTAAAGAACAAACCCGGCCAGGAGGGTTTGATCGAGGGAAGGAGCAGTTCGCAGGAGGACGCGGCGCAAGCAGCGGCGGCGGGAGCAGCGCTCGGGGCAGTGAAAGGCGTCAAAGACAAGAACAAGAAGGAAGCCGCGGAGGGCGCGGCCTTGGGAGCGATTACGGCGTATCTCGTGGAGTCAGGTCGAGGACACGAGTTGGATCTCGAGAAAGGTTTGAAGCTGGAACTGGAGCTCGAGCGGGCGTTGTATCTGGTGAAAGAGTAGCGCAAGCCAGGAGCCACAATTAACCGCGAAGGTTTCGAACGAAGGGAAAGAGGCTGCGGTTTCGGTCAGCACCAAGTGACAGTTTATTCGATGCCGGGGATGGCCGGCGCAGCTGGGAGGCTGCGCCGGCTTTGTGTTTTTGGTCCTCGCCACCTATTGATTCGTGATGGTGCAAGCCAGGCATGACGGCAGCATCTGCTTGGCAAGCGTGCCGGGAGCTTGTTACAGTCGAAGTGTCCAGCCTGCATGAGAATCTGCGAAAATAGGAAAAACCGCGTGGGAGAGGCGTGACCGCATGGGGGATGAGGCGAGGAGTACAGCGCGCGCGATGGAGCCGCTCGAGCGCAAGGACCGTGTGCTGATTGTCGAGGACGAAGACAATGCCCGCAAAGGCTACGAACAGCTGCTGCAAAGATGGGGCTTCGATGTGCTTGGCGTGGCTACGGCGGAAGAGGCGCTTGCAAAATTCGGAAGCTATCAGCCGGACACATTGATCGCCGACGTCGAGTTGCCCGGAATGAACGGGCTAGACCTGCTCAAGCAGCTTGGACCGGAGCTACTGGACGTTCCGGCCGTAATTATTACCGGAAAAGGAAGCGAAGAACGCGCCGTGGCGGCCATCGAGTCCGGAGCGTTCTGGTACATCGAAAAACCGCTGAAAGGGCCCGTCTTGAGAGCGTTGCTGGACCGCGCTCTGAGCAAGGCGCGCGATGCGCGTCAGCTCGTGGTGTTGCAGCGCCAGTTGCGCGAGGCGGGGCGGCTGGGCAAGTTGGTGGGCGCGTCGAAGCCGATGCAGGAAGTGATGCGCATTGTGGAGATGGCTGCGCCTAGTTCGGCGTCCGTCCTGATCACCGGGGAGACCGGTTCCGGCAAGGAGATCGTCGCGCGCACCATTCACAAGCTTTCTCCGCGCGCAAATGGGCCGTTTGTGCCTATCAACTGCTCCGCGATTCCTGAGACATTGATGGAAAGCGAAATTTTCGGCCACGAACGGGGCGCGTTCACCGGCGCGGCTGAGCGGCGCATCGGTTGTTTTGAACTTGCTGACGCCGGCACGCTGCTGCTGGACGAAATCGGCGAGATGCCAGCGCCGACGCAAGCAAAGCTTCTGCGGGTGCTGGAGGACCGCAAAGTACGGCGTCTGGGTAGCAAAAGCGAAACGCCAGTGGATGTACGCGTGCTCGCGGCGACAAACAAAGATCCAGAGAAAGCCGTGTCCAGCGGCGAGCTGCGCCAGGACTTGTATTTCCGGCTGAACGTCTTCCACATCAACCTGCCGCCGCTGCGCGAGCATAAGGACGATATTCCGCTGCTGGTCGAGCACATTTTGCGCGACGTGAACACCAAGCATGGAAAACACGTGCGGGGCATCGGCACGGAAGTACTGGATATATTCATGAGCCACACTTGGCCGGGAAATATTCGAGAACTGCGAAACATCCTCGAGCGCGCGGCGATCATGTGCGAGAAAGAATTGATCACGCGAGCATGTCTGCCGGGAGAGTTTGGAAAGACCTCGGCGAAGAACCCTAGCGATCTGTCTTCGATCAAGTTTCCCGTTGGCACGACTGTCGACGCGATGGAGCGCGAGCTCATTTTGCAGACGCTGAACGCCACGGGAAACAACAAAACGCGCGCTGCCGAACTGCTGGCCATCAGCCTGAAGACCCTTCACAATAAACTAAAAGAATACGGCGGCGAACGCGCCGAGGCAGAGTAGGAAGCCGCGATGCAGCTACGGCTGCGAACAAAACTCACGCTGGTGATGACGGGACTCGTGCTGCTGGTAGTAGCAGCCGTGTCCGGCGTCTATTTCGCTCAGCTCCTCCAGCAGGTTCTCGATCAAAGCGAACGGAGGGCAGCTGAGATCGCCAGCAATACGTTTGCCCTCGTAAGTGTGGCGTTGCAGGAAGCGAAAGCGCAAGGGTGGCGGCCCGAGTCCAATGCTCCCGAGGATATTCGGGATTATGTGGCCTACGCGCTAGGCGCAAGCCAAGGGTTGCAGGCCCAGCTCCAGGCTGCAATCGCTTCGCCTGGAATTTATGAAATCTCGATCACAGATCACGACGGGAGAGTGCTTGCATCGGCCCCCGACAAATCTTCAGTGAACAAATTCGCGTTACGACGGCCTCCACTCACACAACTCACCCAACGGGGTATTTTGCATCAAGTGAAAGTTCTGGCTGGCCCTTCGAGCGTTTACGAACACCAATTTCAATTTAACTATGGCGACGAGCCTTTCGGCGAAGTTCGTGTGGAAGTGTCCACCGGACTTTTGCTCAACAAGGAAATTTTGCCGATTGTGAGACAACTCGGCGCAATTGTCGTCCTGGCCTTGGTGCTCTCCACCGTTCTTGCGGCGGTGGTCAGCGGAGCGGCGCTAGCGCCGCTCGCTCGCATATCTGCGCAGTTGGACCGCATTTCCGCCGGTCAGTACGACGCGCCAGCTCCCGAGGTCAGAGGCTTCGCGGGAAGCGGCGACGAACTCGGCCAAGTCAGCCGAAAGATTACCCAGGTTGGCCAACAACTCCGCGGCGTGCATGAGATTTTCAGCACCATGCGCGAAAACATGAATTCCGTCATGGCAGGCCTGGAAGACGGGTTGCTCCTTTTTACGCGCGACGCGCGCGCCGTCATGGTCAGCCCTGCCGCCGAAAAATTCCTCGGCGCGCCTGCGGGACAGTTCCTTGGCCGGCGCGTGACCGAAATATTTCCGGCCGGCCATCCGCTGCGGAATGCGCTGCACCTTGAAGGTGATGAATTGCAGGAGGTCGCCGCAGAAATAGATTTGAAGACGACGGAAGGAGAAAAGCGCGTCAGCGTGACTGTGCAAGGAATTCAAGAGGACGGCGAACGGATGGGTGCGCTGCTGACGCTGCGCGATCTCGATTCCATCGAGAGCATTAACACACAGCTTCAAGTGAGCGAGCGCCTCGCCGCACTGGGACGCATCACCGCAGGAGTTGCGCACGAAGTGAAGAATCCTCTCAACTCGATGCGGTTGTGGCTCGAGAATTTGAAAGAGTCCTTGCCGCCGGATTCCGACAGCAGCGCCAAGCAAGCCGTGCAGGTACTGGACAAGGAAATTGACCGCCTCGATGCCGTCGTCAAGCGCTTCCTCGATTTCACGCGCCCCATGGACGTGCGGCTCGAGCCCACTCAGCTCGCGGAATTGCTCGGAGAGGTTCTCGAAATAGCCCAGCCACAAATGCAAAAAGCCAACATTCAGGTGGCACAACTTCTGCCCATCGATGTGCCGGAAGTTTATGTCGATCGCGCTCTGCTCAAGCAGGCCGTACTGAATCTGGTGCTGAACGCCGGCGAGTCCATGCCCAGTGGCGGACAACTGCGTCTAATGCTGAGCCGCCGCGGTGAAATGGCAGAGATCAGCGTCGGCGACACCGGAAAAGGAATTCCGCCCGAGAACCGGCAGAAAATTTTCCAGCTTTTTTTCACGACACGCCCCGGAGGAAGCGGCATCGGATTGGCCAGCACATTCCGCATTGTGCAGCTTCTCAACGGTTCGATAGACTTTACGACAGAAGTCGGTAAAGGAACGACGTTTCGAATTGAGTTGCCGCTCGCGGCCTGATGCGGAGTATTTTGCGATCCCTCTCGAATATGACGGAAACCTCAGCCCAACCCCCGCATGCCGTGAAGCGAGATAGTTTCCGAGCCATCTTTGGCGTACTAGGTTTCTCGGCGATTTTGCTCTGCGGCTGCGCCGCGCGAAAAAAACCTTCCGTCCCCTGGAGCACCGCTGCGCTCGCGCGTCCGATTCTGCCGCAACATCCTTCGCCATCGGCAGAAATCGATGTCTCCCCGCCGGATCTCGGGCGGGAAATCCCCCCGCCTCCCCTCGTGCAGGTGGGCACGCGAACTGCTCCATCGAGGCCGCGCAGCCTTGCGCCGCCTGCGAATCCAAGTGCGCCGGCGGGTAAGCCGAATACTCCGCAAATTGTTCCCGAATTGTCGACAGAGGAATCGGCCTCCTTGCGACGGGAAACGGAACAGAGTTTGACGGGGGCCGAACGCAACCTTGCTGCGGCTGCCGGGAAATCCTTGAACGCCACGCAATCCGATCTGGCTTCCAAAGTGCGCAGCTTCATTTCGGATGCGCGAGAAGCGGGCCGGGCGGGCGACTGGGTGCGAGCTCGCGATCTGGCAAAAAAGGCGCAGGTTTTGTCAGAAGAGCTAGTTGGATCGCTGTAGGTTTGATAAGTCTTGTGTGTTCGGCTCTCGCGCAAGATGCATGCGTCTGCCCGAGGTAGAAGCCGCGTCAAGTCCGCTGAAAATGTGAAAGCGGAATGCCCAGCCTGTCCCAACATGATCCCAGCACGGAGATGCGTTAAGATGGCCGCATGAAGAGGTTTGACGCGGCCATTGCGGGTGGTGGATTGATCGGCGGTTCCATCGCGCTCGAACTCGCGCGCGCCGGACTGCGCGTCGGCCTGTTCGACCGCCAGGAACCCGGACAGGAAGCATCCTGGGCAGGAGCGGGGATTCTCTCGCCCGCGCCGGAAAGTGCGGCCATGATTTCGCTCGTGCCACTCGCCAAAGCCAGCATGGCGATCTATCCAGAGTTCGTGCGCATGGTGGAAGAGTCTTCGGGCCAAAGCGTGGGTTATCGCCCGAAGGGTACGCTGCAAGCGATTTTCACGCCGGATGCGCGCGAAGAGCTCAGCACAGTGATCGCGCTGCATCATGGGCTGGGTCTGAAAGCGGAGCCACTCCGTGCCGAAGACGCTCGCGAGCTGGAGTCCGCGCTCAGCGAGGAGCTCGAAGCAGCCGTGCTGCGCCCGGAGGAAGCCTCCGTCGACAATCGTGCTCTGACACAAGCCGTGCTCGAAGCCGCGCGGCGAAGTGGCGTGCAGTTTTTTCCCGCGAGCGGCGCGCAAGCTATCTGGCGCGAAGGCGACCGGTGCGTGGGACTAAATTTGAAAAACGAAAAGATCGAAGCAAGTTCGACGATTATCGCCGCTGGCTGTTTCTCCGCAAACATCGAAGGTGTAGCGTCGTATGCGCCGGTACGGCCGGCGAAAGGGCAAATGATTGCCTTGCGCACCGGCGATTTGAAAATCGAGCGTGTCCTCTGGTCCGAAAAAATTTATCTTGTTCCGCGAAATGACGGAAGAATTCTTGCCGGCGCAACAGTGGAGTACACCGGCTTCGAGAAGGGATTGACCGCCGGCGGTCTCGAGAAAATTCTTGCTGGGGCGCTTGAGTTGACGCCGGGCCTTGCAAGTGCTCGCGTCGAGGAAACCTGGGCCGGCCTCCGGCCAGATTCGCCCGATCATTTGCCAATTCTCGGACCAACCGATCTCGACGGTTTGCTGATAGCGACTGGACATTTTCGCGGTGGAATACTCCTGACACCTATCACCGCGCAGCTCGTACGCGAATGGGTAACACACCAAAGCGTCAGCGTGGGCTGGGACCGCTTCAGCCCCATGCGCTTTCAATCCGCCTCCGCGCACAGTGCGCCCGTTTAGAATTCCTGAAAATAGACGGAACGCCGCGCTGCAAAAATCTAGCGGGCCTCACAATGATGCAACGTGTTTTCGAGTTTTGGCCGGATGGCGCTTGCTACTAGTGCGAAGCGGGAGGCGGCGTGATGGGCAGGGCCCGTCCGGAGTCACTGTACCGAATCTGATTCCTATCCAAAGTCAGCTCGTGTTCTAGTACCACGTCGAGTGCCGAACCGCGTGGCAGTTGCGCTTCCGGACCGCGCGTCAAGAGAACCGCACCGAGTCCAGCGACAGCTCCTATGCCTGCGCCGATGCCGAGGCCTTTGGGTCCGTCGGCGATGGCGCCAATTCCCGCGCCCGTCGCAGTCGTTTCGGCGACCGTTTTTACGTCTTGCCCCTTGCCCCCGGCGCTCGTGACTTTTCCTTCGGAGTCCATGGTCTCTTTTCCGCCGGTATCCGCGCTGCGCGGCGTCGCATTCAGATCCACCGTGTATCCGTTCGGAAAAATCAGCGTATCCAAACGCATGCGAAATTCGCCGCGCCCCTTAACCTTGCCAGGCCGCTTGGATTCGATCAGCTCACCTCGAAGATAAGAACCGACGGGGATCACGATGTGGTTGTCCTGCGTAATTGGGAAAGAAGTATGGAAATAAACGGAATCGCCCGCTTTCGCACTGCCTGTGGAGATGCCGTTTTCGAGAACTACAGCAACATGCGTGCCTGCCGGGATCCTGATCGGTTGTGGAGACGCCGGTGGTTGCTGGGCAGCCGGTTGCGGGGGAGTTACAGGCGGTGGCGGAGCGGCCTGCGGACCAGGAGGTTCTTGCGCGCGACCAAGCTGCGGAAGCAAAAACAGGGCGACGGCGGCAAGAACGCAGTAAGAAACGCTTCGGCGGGGCGATTTCCTCATGACATCCCTCCGTGATGCTTGGTGCGATGCTCCAAGGCAGGTGCTGGATGTCTGAGTATAACGCCAGAGTCTCCGGACGAAGACCTTAAATTGAATAGCCAAGACTGACGGCCCAACCGGGGTCAGTCCTGGATTACTCCCGCCGCGATCAGCGGATATACCACCAACGCCACGGGAAGAAGCACGATGCATGCGACTACTATGCCGCCGATTTCCAAACCACGAACAGTTTTTGTCCCAACCGCTAGAACTGGCCGCGGTGGCTCCGCTAGTTGACGGTAGTGAACCAAGTGGCTATGGGAAAGGTCAGTCTGGAGCAGAAATGCTTCGGCGCTCGTGAGCTTGATCGTGCCCGTGAACACCTTTCCATCCACCAACCGGACATGTACGAATTGCCTGTGACGACCAGCCAGTTCGTAAACGGATTCCCTGAACGCAACCTCGCGGGGCGTTAGCGGCCGGTTGTATGCACTCCGATAAAAGCCCGGCAACCTATGAAGCGTGCGGGGTGTGCACGAAACCGCGGGCGGCAGCTGCGGAAGGGCCGGAATCTGTTCGCTGGTAAATTGAGTCGGGAGTGAAGACAATTCTCGAGACTGTGATGACGCTGCTTCGCTCTGTTCATGGTCGGCAACGCATTGTTCTTTCGCTGAAGCCGGTGGCGAAGCAGAAAACAAAAAGAGCGAAAGAACCGCACATGAAGGAAGAAAGGATCTGCGTTCTATGTTAGCCTCCGCTGGAAACTCTGAGCCGATCAGCGTGATAGACAGCACGACACCTGCCGAACTCCGAAAGGGCTGAATCCCATCTAGCGAAGAGTCTCACGTTGGAAGCATTGGCCCCTATATGATTGCAAATAATGGTCTTAATGCCCTCCATGATCGTTGCTAATGACGACTGAACGACCACCTATGCGCCCCATCCTAACCGGGTAAGGGGTGCCGGAATGCCGCGAATTGCGGACAGCTGCAATGGCTGAACGACACGCTTCGGGTGCGGAAGCGCGGCCGTACGATCTCCGATTGACGGCGTGGAAGGAAACTGAGTAGCCTCAGGGCATCTTGAGATGCCACCAAGAAAGAGGGCAACGGATATGGCGAAGCTGGCGCTGATTTATGGGATGCGGTTGCTGCCGGAAGAAGAACTCGGCGAAGTGAAAGACGCTACGGTTATTCTGAAAAATGGACGGACGACGCGCATTTCCATGCACTTGATTTCAGGCAGCAAGGAAGAGATCGAAGCGACGTTCCACGAATCAGTCGCCGCATTTTTTGAATTGTATCCGGAGATTTAGATCTCGGAAGATCGAGATGCAATGTCAGGGGTTCGTGAAAAATCAGCGGTTCCCGAAATTCTCGGGGTCGGCGTTAGGATCGCCGAGATTATCGTTGATGAGGACCGTGGATTGCCCCGTCAACTCGAAGCGTTTTCGGCATTTGAAGCAAGCCACCAGGTCATCGAGCCGCACCATGAAGGAAGTAGCCTTCAGAAACTTTCTGCGATCTTCTTCGCCAGCGCCGCGTGGCAGTTCCCTCTTCTTCCGCGAAACCTTCCAGCGCACGGGAAATTCAAATTCGCCGCGGCAACTCGGGCAGACGAGCTTGATCTTCCTGGTTTCTTCCTTTTCCGTGTAAAAGGCGCGTTCGTCCATGGCTATGTCGCGGGCACACTCACCGCCTCATCGATTGTAACAAATTCCAGGCCCAGGTCACGCCAGCGTGGCAGCCAATATTCGAGCGCGGCTAAAGTAGGCAAACGGTCGGCATTCAGTTGGCTCTGGGAACCATCGTGCAGGCAGAGGATATCTCCCGTGGAGACGGTCCCATTTGCGCTGCCTGCCGCCTTCAGATTGCGCTGCGCGCGCTCGGCGATCGGCCCCATTCGCGGGATAAGCCATTCCGAAGAAGTGGCGCGCCAATCGCCAGGAATTAACGTCCACATCACCACACGTTGTTTCAGCTCACGGGCCGTAGAAACCACCCACGGGTTTCGAAATCCAAATGGAGGCCGAAACCAGCGCGAGGGTGCGCCGGTGGCCGCAACGATGGAAAAATTGCAGCAGCGCAGCTCAACCGTGATCTGATCCGGCTTGAGCCAGAAAAGATTGGGATGGGCGTCCGTGTGATTGCCGATGATGTGGCCCCGAGCGGCCGTTTCTTTAAGAAGGTCCGGGCACTCGCGGGCGTGTTTTCCGATGACGAAAAAAGTCGCCCGCGCTTTAAAGCGATCAAGCAGATCGAGCAGTTTCGGCGTGATGGCGGGATTCGGCCCATCGTCAAACGTGAGAGCCAGCTTGCGCGGCGAATTCGTGCGGCAAATGGTCGCGCCGAAGAGTTGCGAGCGAGGGTAGACCGCGGCGTAAGCAACAAGACCAGCAGCCGCGGCTGCCAGAGTGGGTGGCCCAGCAATCAACCAAGGATTCATTGGCAACATTCTCGCACTTTAGGACACACATCACCTATACGAACCTGCCGGAGCAGATGTTTCCTTAAGGAGTAGACGCGGCAGGCATAATAAAGTCTGCAAGCGATTCTTCCCCCGAGGCACGCCCTTGCGATGCAAAGTCTGCGGGATAGACTACGGCGTCTCCCACGAGTGCTCGGGACTGTCGCCATTCATGACGCTGGAAGAGGCCGCGCCGCCTCCCTCGGAGTTTGCCCCCTTCTACTATCTCCGCATGGCTTTCAACATTGTCCGCTGGGATGATATGGCCATCCGCCGGGCGTCGCGAGACCCAAATGCGCTGGTCTACGGCGCCGCTCTTAGCGCCGTGAGTGCATCTATCGTTTTTCTGGTGACCGCGCTACCCGGTATGCTGGCACACGAAGGAAGAACTCCGGGCACGATCTTCTGGGGACTGTTGTTAGGTCTGGTCTTTTTTTGGACTTATATGGGCATCATCGCCGCCATCCAGATTGGCCTTTGCCACGCCATCGCAAAAATCTTTTTAGGCGCAACCGGGACTCTTGCCGGCGTGATGCGCCCGTTGTTTCTCGGATGGTTTGTAAACGTCCTGATTCTGATTCCGGTCGTCGGCGTGTATGCCGTTGGAATCGCCTGGACCGCAGTTCTAATGCTTGTGTTTGAAGAAATCGACGGCATTAGGCGTATGCAAGCGTTCCTCATCTCAGCAGGAATCAACGCGGTCTTCGTCGCGATCGAGATCCTGATCCCACACTAGAAGTCCTCTCAAAGTAAGCCAGCCGTCTCTTAATCTGCTTGCATTCCATTCCTTCGACTTTAGGCCAATGGCTGAGCGCGGGCTATCGGCCGTGCTTAGGTCTGAGAATTTAGCCTGATGGTTTAATAGACGCTTTCTTCAGACGTCACCCGGGCAGGCCGCGGCGCGATTTCAGGTCGTTGAGCAGCCGCTCGACCTCGTTGTCGCGGTCAAGGCGGACGAGTTTTTCGCCCACGTCATCGGAGGTCAACTCGACCTCCGCGGTGGCGACGGCTTCGGTGAGATGCACGCGGTCTTTCAGGCGGTCAAAGGTGGCGCTCTTGGAGTTGTCGCCGAGCGCGTTTCCTGCTCGGGCCGCTTTGCCAAGCGCCACACTGCGGCGATGGCGCGCCAGAAGCAAGTCGCGCTTGGACTTCGCCTCATCGAGCTTTTGCTCGAGCTTTTGCAATGCGCTCTTCAGCGCGTCGACCTGTGCTCTCTGGTCATCGACCTGCTCCTTATAGCTCAACGCCAGCCGCTGAGCCGTGTGGAAACGGTCCAGCGCGGCGCGAGCCAGATCGTCTTGCGCTTTATCAACGGCAATTTCTGCTTTGCGCATCCAGTCCTTTCCGGAGTCTTCGTTTTCGCGAAGCTTCTTTTCGAGCATATGCTGGTCGGCGATGGAAACCGCGACCTGTGTCTTGACCTGGAGATACTGATTCTCCATGTCCATCATCACTTGCTTGATCATTTTCTCCGGGTCTTCCGCACGATCAATCATGTCGTTCAGATTGGCCCGGATTAACGTGCTGACTCTTTCCAAAAGTCCCATGACATTTCTCCTTTCAAACTGCCGAAAACGATTGCTGCCAAAAACAGAATGAAAACTAATCCCGCCGGCGCAAAGCAAACCCGGCTAATGCAAATGCCCGGCGAGCAGATGCAGGAGGCCGGGCAAATAGGCAAGGCTAAACACCGCCATTTGCTTTACGAGATAGACCGCCCCTCCAAGAAAGTGCCGGACGGCAAGCGCAATCACCACAGAGCAGAAGATCCACAACATTAGGAGTTCGTCTTTCCATGTCATGGCGGTCCCCCAACCTCCATATAGCGTCCCGGCAAGCCCGCTGGCCTGCCGGGACGGAAGCGAACGTTACGGCTTACGCCCGGGATGCGGGTGCTGCTGGCTTTTCTGGTTTCGGCGCTTTGTCGCCGATCAAACGCACTTTGCTGAGCAGATCCGACACTTGCATGCCGGAGAGCGCTTCGAAGAGCGCCGGCACTTGCGCGGCAATCTTCGTGATGTCGCCGGTGAGCTTGTAAGCGCCGGCGGCGTCGCCATTTCCCGTCGAAACGATGGTGACCTTATCGACCTTGCTGAGCGGCTCCGCAAGAGCGCGCACAACTTCCGGCAAGCTGCTGATGAGTTTGTCCACCAGGGCGGCCTGGTTGTACTCCTGGAAAGCTTCCGCCTTGACGTTCATGGCTTTGGCTTCCGCTTCACCTTTCTTGAAGATGATCTCGGCTTCGGCTTCACCCTGCGCACGAATGGCAGAGGCGCGGCCTTCGGCTTCGCTCATGAGGCGCTGTCGTTCAGCGTTCGCGAGCGTTTCGATGCGCTGGCGCTCGATTTCCACGGGCTTGAGCACAGTGGCAATGAGTTCGCGCTCGCGGCGCGCGATTTCCGCGTCCTGCACCTTCACTTGAGACTCGCGCTCCGCTTGCTGCACGCGCACGCCTTCGGTGACTACCTGCTGCTGCATGACGTTGGTCTCGATTTCGTACGCTTTGTCGGCTGTAGCCTGGGCTTTCTTGGTCATTTCCAGATAGCTAGCCTTTTTGATGTCGAGGTCGCGTTCCGCTTCGGCTTGTTTGGCCAAAGAGGCTGTTTCGGCGGCGACGCGCTCCTGATCGGCTTGCGCCTTCGCAACGGCCGCGGCGCGTGTCGCTTCCGCGCGCTTGATGGCTATGTCGCGATCGGCTTCAGCGGCGGCCACTTCGGCATCGCGCTTGATGCGCGCGATGTCTGGCCGGCCCATGTTGGTGATGTACTCGTTCTTGTCGCGGACTTCCTTGATGGTGAAGCTCACGACGTCGAGTCCCATCTTGCTCATGTCGGCGGCGCATGTAGAACGCATGCGGTCGCCAACCATTTCCGGTTCCTTCACGATTTGCTCCACCGTGAGCTGGCCGATGATGCCGCGCAGGTGGCCTTCCATCACTAGCCGGATCAAACCTTCGCGCTGTTCGGGCCGCTTGGTCAGGAACTGTTCGGCGGCTGTGCGGATCGACACGGGATCCGACTTGACTTTGAGTTGAGCGACCGCCTCGACGGTGACGGCAACGCCCTGGTTGGTATAAAGGCTCTGCTGCGGAGCGACGTCAAACGACATCAACTCGAGCGAGAGCTCGCGGCACTGTTCGAGCATCGGCAGGATAATCGTGCCGCCGTTGGTAATTGTTCGTGGTCCTCGAATGCCGTAATCACCAGCGCTTCGTGCGGTCCTACCTTCCGCAGCATCCTTGCGAACGTCACGAGGATTACGATGACCACTAGCACCAACAACCCGGCGATGACCCATACACTCGAAAAATCCAACATAGTGGACCTCCCTTTTTATCCGACCGGACTGTTTGTATCGTGCATCAGCCCGAGAAACTCTTTTCTTCGCCAGACCCCTGGGCCTATTTCGTGTATTCGTCCCAACGTTTCACGTAGGCGATGCCGTCGTCGTAGCGTGCGATGACCACTTCCGTTCCCTTGGGCAAACTCGTACCGTCTTCGCTGCGTGCGCCGGTGCTCTTGCGCCCACCGTTTTGTTCGAAGATCACTTCCCCGGTTCCGTTTTCCCGGATGGACATGCTGACCGTCCCAACGGTTCCCTCCACGCGGTAGTCCCAGTCCAGCATTGGCGCACTGGTGGCCTTCACGACTCGCACCATGAACTGAAATACGAACAAGCCCGCAAAAAGCCCTGCCAACAAGGCAAAGCTGAGAGTGGCTACGGCCACAAAATGAGAGTGCTTCGCCAGGATGTAGCCGACGCCGCCGAACCACGCCAGAAAAGCCAGAATCGTCGATGCGTTAAGCCAGGACATGTGGCCGCCAGATTTCATGCTGGCGCTTTTCAGGCCGCCACCGTGCGCGGGACCACCCGCGGAAACACCGCCCGCATGGTGCGCGCCGTGAAACGGCAGGTGCGTGTGGAACGGCAGATGGATATTGACCGCTCCCGCCAGAAACGAAAGAACGCTTAGCGAGAAGCCCACCAGGAAACAAAGCAGATAGAAATCAGACCAGGTCATAAGTCACCCCGAAACGCAGCACCCTGCTGCGCAGACTGGAATTCGAGACGCGGACCCTTGAAGTCAGTTGTTCAGTGAACTCGCAGGCGGTGGATATCCACTGCCTTGATGCTTGCCCGAATGCAAAACTTCTCCCAGCCGATCTGCCAAACCTGGCGTACGAAGTATCTCCGCAAGGAGCAAGAGCGCCCGGCGCGAATCATCGTGTCCCGCGACCGCCAGGAGACCGCGGCGCAGTTCCGGATCGGCGGCAAATTGTTCCGCGCCGGCGTAGAGCCACGAATCGATCTTGGCGTCCACAACCCGAAGCGCGGACTGCAACTCCGGCGTGTAGCCTTCCGGATCGTCCACCAGAAAACCGGGATAGACGCGGAAGAAGCGGGCCAGCAGCGTGCGCGTGCCGTGCGTGAGATGCGGTCGCGTGCCGCTCTCGATTTGCGAGAGGTAGGCCTGGCTAAGGCCGCGGCCTACTTCCTTCTTCATGGCCTTTGCCAGCTCCTGTTGCGTCATCGGACGGCCCAAGCCACGCAGGGAGCCTTCCACGGAGCGGAGAGAACGGAGTTTGTTGCCGAGAGTCATCGAAGAACCCACGTATTGCAATCTGCAAATACATTATTACTTTTCGCTATTTTATGTCAAGAACTATATCTAACCTGTTTTCAATGCTTTACGGAGATTGATGGGGTTTCGATGCGCGCGCCTATAGTGGCGCAGCAAGCTGCGTCACTACAAGGAATGGAGCACAACGGTGCGCACTATTTGCTAAAACTCGAGAGGGACGGCGCTTCGTCGAACGGTTCAGTCGGGTTTGCGTAGCGACTGCAGATCGATTCCGAGCTGCTGGCACTTCTTATAGAGGTGGCTGCGCTCCAAACCCAGCGCTCGCGCCACGTTGGTCATGTGAAAATTGTGCCGCCTAATCTCTCCCAGCAGCACTTCTTTTTCGAATACCTCCGTGCGCTCGGCAAGTGTCCCGCCCGCAACAGCTCCGGCTGCGGCAGAAGCTGCCGAACCGGCACCCGAGTCTTCCGCCGGAAGCACAAGCCGCACATCGCCGGGGGTGATGGAATCTTCCGCGGATAGAAGCACTAGCCGTTCCACTACATTGCGCAGTTCGCGCACATTTCCCGGCCAAGCGTAGCGGCGAAGTTCCGCAATCGCATCCGCCGCAAAAAGCTTCTCTTTCCAGCCGTTTTGGGCGGCCACTTGCCGCGCGAAATGAACGACAAGTTCGGCGAAATCTTCCGGGCGTTCACGGAGCGGCGGAAGCGTTAACGGGAAAACGTAAATACGATGAAAAAGATCGCGGCGGAAGGCGTTCTGCTTCACCAGAGTTTCGAGGTTTCGATGGGTGGCGACGAGGACGCGAACATTTACACGAATCGGCTTGTCGCCGCCGACGCGCTCGACTTCGCCTTCTTCCAGCACGCGCAGCAATTTTGCCTGCATGGAGACGGGCATGTCGCCGATTTCATCGAGGAAGAGCGTGCCGCTTTCTGCTTGTTCGAATTTTCCGAGGTGTTTGGCGGCGGCGCCGGTGAACGAGCCTTTTTCGTGGCCGAAGAGTTCGGATTCGATCAGCTCGGCGGGGACGGCCGCGCAATTGAGCGTGACGAAGGGATTTTCGCGGCGTTGCGATTTTTCATGAATGGCACGCGCGACGAGTTCCTTGCCGGTTCCCGTTTCGCCGAGGATGCAGACTCGCGTTTCGCTCGCGCCGACGCGATCGATCTGTGCGAGCAGCTTCTTCATGGCCGGGCCCGATCCGACCAGTTCGTGCTTTCCCAGCCGGTGGCGCAGCTCGCGGTTTTCGTCTTCGAGCCGCGAGAGTCGCAGCGCATTTTCCACCGTGACAAGCAGCTTGTCCGTCGAGAGCGGCTTCTCCAAAAAATCGAGCGCGCCGAGCTTCGTGGCCTTCACCGCCATTTCGACATTCGCCTGCCCGGAGATAAGGACGATCGGTGTCTTCACGCCGGCATGTTTCAAGTCTTCGAGCAGCTCAATGCCGCTCTTACCAGGCATAACTACGTCGGAGAGAATCAAGTCAAAGGCTTCGGTTCGCAAGAGCTCCAGAGCGCGCGGCGCATTGTCGCAAACCGTGGCTTCATGACCGGCAAGCCGAAACGCCCGCGAAAGCGAAGCCAGGGTATTGGGATCGTCGTCGACGAGCAACAGGTGGGCTTTGCGTGGCAAATGTGTGTCCTCGGCAGCAGCGCTCAGTCGGAGGCGGCCACCGTGAAACTCTGCGGCGGCCTCTTTTCTGTTGGCGCTTCTTCCGGCGGAGCTGGCGGATGCGCGGACTGGCGCTGGGGCAGCTCGATGCGAAACGTCGTCCCATGCCCCTCGTCGCTCGAAACGGAAATGGTTCCGTGGTGATCGCTGATCACCGACTGGATGATGGCAAGCCCCAGGCCTGTTCCCTGCACTTTCGTCGTGTAGTAAGGAGTGAATAACCGCGAGCACTCTTCCGGCGTCAGGCCTTTCCCCGTATCCGACACCTCGATGCGAACTTTGCCTTCATGCTCGGTCGTGCGCATGGTCAGCGTGCCTCCCGCGGGCATGGCGTCCAGTGCGTTGAGCACAAGATTCTGGAAAGCACGATGTAGCAGGTCGGCGTCGGCGTCGATCTCCGGCAGCGGCTCGGTGAGAAAATACTCCGGAATGACCGGCGGCTTACCCACGGCGTTGAATTGCGGCTCGAACAAGCGCACGGCATTGCGCAGAGATTCATTCACGTTGACGCGGGCGAAGTGCGGCGCGGGCATTTTCGAAAAATCATTGAACCGACCGACAATCGTGTTGAGATTCGCGAGTTCCGCTTTCAATGTTGCCGTGGATTCGTTGAACACTTCCAAAAATTGCTTCGCGTCCAACTGCCGAGCTTTCTGCAGGTTCTCTACCGTAATTTGCAGCGGGAAAAGTGGATTCCGCAGTTCGTGTGCCAGGCGCCTCGCCAATTCGCGCCAAGCCGCCACGCGTTCGGTCTGCACAAGCTGATCGCGCTGCGCCGCCAGAGTCTCGGTCATCTCGTTGAACGCGGAAGCAAGCTGCCCAATCTCATCTTTGCCGCGCAAATCGATGACCGTGTCCCACCGGCCGGAGGCGACTTCGCGCGCACCTTCCGCCAGCTCTTCGAGAGGGCGCGTGATTCTTGCCGATACCCACAAACTGATCAGCAACCCAATCAAAAGCGCCGCGCCGGCAACCACCGCCGCAATCTGCAGGATATGCCGCGTCAACAGTACGAGTTCTTTGCGCGAACTTCCGAGCAACAGCACAGCGAGCAGTTCGTTGTTACGCCCCATCAGCGGAATGGCATGAAAGGATTCGGCGTCCTCCGCGTTCGCTGTCCAATCAATAGTCCGCACGGTCGGTTGCGGCTGCTTCTGAATCTGTTCAATGAGCGGCTCGAGGCGGTCTGCCTGTTCAAACGACCCATTCACGTCGGTGAGCGCCGAGGCTAGGAACCCCTGCTCCAGATTGCGATACAGAAGCACGCGCGTTCCTGCGGGGGGAACCAGGGAAGCCAGAAAATTCTGGTCGAGCCGCCGCCCGCCGACGACGTACATGTTCTTGTCGTTTCCTCCGGAGAGCACGCGCACTACGGTCAGCGAAAGCGCTACTCCGTCAGGCAATTCCTCTTTCCGCAAAAAAAATCCCGAGTCGTTCCAGTTTTTGTTTGACGTGACCCATTCATTTTTATAGCCGACTCGCGCGGGATATTGCGCGGATGAGATCAATGTGCCGTCCCAATTTACGAATTCCACAAAGTCCAGCCCATGATCCTGCGCCGCTCCGACCGCGTCCCGCACATACAAAGAAAGGTCCGGATTGGGCCTTGCCAAGTCGATCGCTACCTTTAGCGTGACGTCGGCATCCGTAATATCTTTTACCTGCCGCGTGATCTCATCGCCTCGCTGTGCATACTCTTTGTTGAATTGCGAGACGAGCGCTTCGCTGCGTTGCGCGTCCGATTCTTCGAACGCGGCTTGCGTATAGTGCGTCACGCCATACGCCACCAGCGAAACCGAAGCAAGCACGGTGACCAGAAAAACCAGAAACAATTTTGTGCGAAAGCTCATGGCTTTGCTCCGGGGGCAGCCGCCCGCGGTTGCGGGGAAGATGGGACCGCAGTATTCGCGGTGCTTGAGGAATCCGTCAGAGCAGGGTTCGCGGTCTCCAGCCAAACATCGGCGAGATGCCATTCGCCCCATCGCGCGGGCATCCAATCGCGTACGCTCGCGCCTAGTCCAACGGACTCCGCTTGCATGATGAGCGGCAAGACTCGCCGATCCTCCAGAACCCGGCGCTCGCGCGCAAAGAGCTGTTCGTGATCCGTGCTCGTGGCATTCACCTCTTGCGGCTCCGTCAGATTATATGCCGCAAATAGGGAATCGAGTTCGGCGCGCGGCGAAAGAGATGAGTAGTGCCATGCGAAAAGGTGAACACCGGAAGGCGGGTCAGCTGAGGGAGGTGAGGCCGCGCCTGCGCGCGACGCCGGCCTGGCGATGACTTGCACTTGAATAGACGCCTGACGCGCATTCACAGCCACGCGCTCTCCGAGAAGCTTTGCCAGATCGCCCGCCGGATCGACACGCAGACGCAGCGGCTCCGCGCCGCCAGCTTCATTCGCACGAAGGCCGCGGCGCAATTCCTTTGCGCGCTCGAGATTGGTGTCCACGTTGAACAGGAAAGCATATCCCGAGAGCCACCGCGGCAAAAGGGCTGCCGCCGGTTCTGCTTGCTTCTGCAGCAACACGTTGGCCATGCTGGCACGGTCGAGCGAAAGGGAAAGTGCTTCGCGCAAGCGAACATCCGATGCGGCGGCCTGGGCGTCGTCGAAGCGCAAGCCGTAAAGCATGACCGGCTCCGAAATCCAGACGCGCACATTGGCTAGCTTTGCGCGAGGCACGAGGTCAGGCGTTAGCTCGACTAAATCGGCCTTTCCGAGCTGCAAATCAAACATAGCTCGCAGCGGCGGCACTCCAAGCGTCACATCAATGCCATCCACAAACGGCCGGCCAGACCAGGTTTCTTCGTTCGCACGAAAGTAAAGATGTCCGCCTGCGGCTCGCGAAGGAGTGCCGCTCGGCATGTCGGCCCGCGGCGGAGCAGAAGCTTTCTCTCCACTCTGCCCTGCGAGGCCCGGAGCGTCTCCCAACACAAACGGCCCTGTTCCGGCGAGCGCTCCGCTGGCCAGCACCCGATAAACAAAGTAGCGCCCGGAAGCAAGCTGCTCCAGCAGGTCAGTCGCTGCCACGCTCGACTGAATCACAACCGCATTGCCCGAAGCAGATATTTGTTCTGTTGCCGGAAGCAGCGGCTGGAACGCCGCAACAACGTCTTCCGCATTCAATGTCGTACCGTCGGAAAACCTAACTCCCGCGCGAATTACAAACCGCCAGCGTTTGCTCGAAGCGTCGTGTGACCACTCGGTGGCAAGCACGGGCTGGAACCGCCCGTAATTATCGAGCGCCACGAGGCGTTCGAACACCTGTTCCGCCATCCTTTCATCCGCGGCGGCGTCCAGCGAGCCAACTTGCCACTCGCGCGGATCGAACGAAATCTCGGCAGCATGCACTTCGACCCGCAGCGTGCCGCCATACCTCGGGTGCGTCGCGGCTGCTAGCGGCAAAGCCAGGAGAAGATGCGTGGCGAGCAACAAAAAACTAATTGCTGCAAACGGCCGTGATTCGATAGACCTCATAGTTCCCTGTTGAAAGATTCTTGACCACGGCGGCCGCGGCTTTCGAATTTTCTGCGACGCTGATATCGAGCACCGGCCCGGGCATGTCCAGCGAACCCGCATAGTTGTCGTCGGCAGAGGTTGCGGCTACGGCCCCGGCATTTGTCAGCGTGATTCGATCGGGCTGCGTGAAGTCACCTTTGCCGGTGGCAAGGTATCGAGGGGAGTCTTCGCAGGCGGACGATAGTTCCGCTGGCCTGTCGCTGACTTCAGTTCCCGTGCATGTATACCCAAAATGTACGGTCGGATCGATATCGCAGACTTTTTTTCGCAAGGCCAGTTGCACGCGCTCTTTCGCATGATCGTAAAAGAGGCTCACTTCGCCGGTCCTAGGTCGACGCCCGACCGGAAGAAATTGAGCGGAGTCCATCCACTTCCAAGCGCCGTTTTCAAAATCAAAACGCATGAACAAGTTTTCACTCAACAAGAGAAGAAATCGCTCCTCGGTGGTTGGATCCTGCCACTCCAAAGCGCTCTGAACCGGCCTCTCCTGCTGCCATAAAAGTTCCCGCTTAAGCTGGGGCGCGGGCGCGGTTCCTCTTGCGACAAACAACGAAGCCCGCGGGAGTTCGACCACGTAAATCTGTGGGCTCACCCTCTCCGTGGAACTGGCAATCAGGAGGGCTTTGGACGGGGTGAGCTGCACTGTGACTGTTAAAATTGGAGCGTCCGAGTTTTCTGCTGCTGCCATCCCGCAGGCGGAAATCTGATCAAGGAATATTTTCTTGCGTGCATCGGTCAAGTAGACGGGGGACCCGGGAGATTCTTGCCAGGCAATCTTGACAGGCTGTTTGTGCGCAGCCAGGCATACCTTCATTGCTAACTCGTGCGCCGCATCTTCCATCGATTCGCCGTGCAATGGCAGTGGCAGGAAAAGAAGAGCAAATCCCAATAGTGGACAGAAGATGCTGAGGCCGCGCGGGGGCGGCAAAAACAGATTTTGCTTGGCGGACACTGGCTTGCCGGATGATGATATCACGGCTGCAAGGCAACGCGCGGAACGCCAAAACGCTCTTGTGCCGTATCAAGTTGTAAATCTTCCAGCATGCAAGCCAAAGAGCTGGCCAGGCGGGCCGGGAAATGAGTGCTCCCGGCGAAACGATTTCGGAGGACGCGCGTCCATCTATGTGGCTGGACAACGGGTAAATCTCTGTCTTCAAGGATGCCGAAAATGAATCGAGTTGTTAATCGCCTGAACGTATTGCTGTGGCTGGCCGTCGCGGCCATCGCTAGCTTCGCTGCTCTCCCGGCAAGAGCTCAATCCGCCGCGGACCAAGTGCCCAATGGCCCCACGCACCTTCTGCGATTCGCGGACATCTCGAAAGACAGAGTGGTGTTTGCCTATGCCGGCGACCTCTGGGTCGCCTCGCGCGAAGGTGGCGCCGCCCGTCGCCTCACCTCCCACGTCGGCGACGAGCTCTACCCGAAATTTTCGCCTGATGGCAAGTGGATCGCCTTCACCGGCGAGTACGATGGCAATCCAGACGTCTACGTCATCTCTGCCGAAGGCGGCGAACCTAAGCGCCTCACCTTCCACCCCTCGAACGACATCGTCCTCGGCTGGACGCCCGACGGTAAGAACATCCTCTTCCGCTCGGACCGCTTGAGCACCTCTTTGGGCCGCAACACGCGCCTCTATCTAGTCTCGCCACAAGGCGGGTCGGCCCACCCGCTGCCCGTCCCGCGCGGCGACCTCACTTCTTTCTCCCCCGACGGCACCAAGATCGCCTATCTCGAAACCTCGCAGGAATTTCGCACATGGAAACGCTATCGCGGCGGCTGGAGCCTGCCGATCGCCATATACGACCTGAAAAAGAACACCTATGAAGAGCTGCCGAAGACCGCCGGCATGGACATGTTCCCCATGTGGCATGGCAACTCCATCTATTTCATCAGCGACCGCGACGGCACCATGAACCTTTACAGCTACGATCTCCTGTCCAAGCAAACCAAAAAGCTCACCGACTACCAGGAGTTCGACATCAAGTGGCCCAGCCTCGGCCCTGACGCCATCGTCTATGAAAACGGCGGCTTACTGTACGAATACAATCTCGATAACGGCAAAACGCGCAGCCTCCCTATCGTCGTTCGCGCCGAAGACATCGAAGCCCGCCCCGAATTTAAGAGCGTCGCCCAAGGCATCGGCAGCGCTGCCATCTCTCCTTCCGGCGTGCGCGCGGTCCTCGAAGCTCGCGGCAACGTCTTCACCGTTCCCGCCGAGCACGGCAGCGTCCGCACGCTAACGACGGAACACTCGAGCATCCACGAACTTAACCCCGCATGGTCTCCCGACGGCAAATCGATCGCCTATCTCTCCGACAAAACCGGCGAATACGAGGTCTACACGCGCCCGCAAATGGGCGGCGACGAAACGCGCATCACGACCGATGGCAACATTTATCGCTTCGGCCCAACGTGGTCTCCCGACAGCAAGAAACTGGTGTACTGGGACAAGTCCAATCAACTTTGGTACGTGAGCCTCGACGACAAAAAACCAGTTCTCGTCGACACGTCCGATTACGGCCTCATCAACGATACTTCGTGGTCGCCCGACAGCCTCTGGCTGACTTATTCGAAGCCCCATCGCCGCGGTTCCAGCGATGTTTTTCTCTATTCGCTCGGCACCAAGAAAATCACGCAAGTCTCCTCGGGCTTCTACAACGACAACAGCCCCAGCTTCGACGACAACGGCAAGTACCTCTATTTCATCTCGACTCGGTATTTTTACCCAAGCATCGGCCAGCTCGATCAGCGCTTTAACTATTACTCGACGGACGGCGTTTTCGCCGTCACGCTGAAGGCCGACGAAGCCTCGCCCTTCAAACCCGAAAGCGACGAAGAAAAAACTGCTGACGAAAATAAGGACAAAAAGAAAGACGACAAGAAAGACGACGCCGCCAAATCAGGCGATCAAAAGTCCGACGAACAGAAAGAAGAAAAGAAAACAGAAACCGTTAAACCCATTCAGATCGATCTCGATGGCATCAGCAATCGCGTCACACCCGTTCCCATCGGGGCCGGCATTCTGAGCAACCTTGCGGCCCGCAAAGATAAGTTCTTCTACGTCTCCACACCGCAGGAAGCCCGCCAATTCGGTGCGCCGGATCAGCAAGGTCCGAAAAACGTCCTTCACGTCTATGACGTAACCAAGCGCGAAGACAAAGTTCTGCTCGAAGGCATCGACGGCTACGACATCAACAAAGATGGCTCGAAGGTGCTTTACAAGGCCGGACCGGTCGTTGGCATCACCGATGCGGTTCCCGGCAAAGCCAAAGTCGGCGCCGGCAAACTCGATCTCAGCGGGATGCAAGTGCATATCGATCCCCGCGCAGAGTGGCGCCAGATTTACCACGAAGCCTGGCGCATCGAGCGCGACTTCTACTGGGACCCGAACATGACCGGCCACGACTGGAACAAAATCGGCGCGCGCTACGAAGCGCTTCTTCCCTGGGTAGCCCATCGCAGCGATTTGAATTACCTGATCGGGGAGCTCATCGCTGAACTCAGTACCTCGCACACCTATGTCGGCGGCGGCGACCAGCCAAAAAAGCCTCGCGTCACCGTAGGCATGCTCGGCGCCGACTACGAGCCGGACGGCGGCTTCTATCGCATCCGGAAAATCTATCCCGGCGAGAACTGGAACGACGACACGCGCTCACCGCTCACCGAGCCCGGCTTAAAAGTGAAAGCCGGCGATTATTTGATCGCCGTAAACGGCCAAGAAGCCCGCGCTGCCCAGGACGTTTATTCCTACTTCCAGGATCTCGCCGGAAAACTCGTCGTTCTGAAAATCAACAGCAAGCCCAGCGCGGACGGCGCGTGGGATATCACTGTAAAACCGATCGGCGCGGAAACCACGCTCCGCTATCTCGATTGGGTTGAATCCAACCGCCGCAAGGTCGCCGAAGCCACCGGCGGCCGCGTCGGCTACATGCACGTCCCCGACACCAGCATTCCCGGCATCATCGAGTTCGACAAAGCGCTCGCTGGGCAGCTCGACAAGGACGGCATGATTGTCGACGAGCGCTTCAACGCCGGCGGCCAAATTCCCGACTTCTACACCGAAAAGCTCAAGCGCTCTCTGCTCGCCGTCATCTCCACCCGCGATGGCAAGGACGTTCCCTATCCCCCCGTCGCCATCTATGGACCGAAGGTCATGCTCGTCAATGAACTCTCCGGCTCCGGCGGCGACCTCTTCCCGTGGCTCTTCCGCTTCGAAAAAATCGGTCCGATCGTCGGTACGCGAACCTGGGGCGGCCTCGTCGGCATCAATCGCGGCGCGTCATTGCGTGACGGCGGTTTCGTTACCGCTCCCTCCGCCGGATTCTATTCCTGGGCAGACAAAGAAGGCTGGGTCGTCGAAAACCACGGCGTCGATCCAGACTACGTAGTGCCTGAGCGGCCCGATCTCGTTGTGGAAGGACACGATCCGCAACTCGAAAAAGCCATCGAGCTGGCGAAGGAAGCCCTCAAGGACTACAAAGGTCTTCCACCGCGTCCGAAATTCCCCGGCTCCAAGTAGCGCTGCGCTATTCTTAAAAAGTGAAGCGGCCGAAGATTGTGGGGGCGCAGCATGTTGCGCCACCCCATCCCCGCAGCGGGCCGCCTTGGCCCTTTGACTCAAGCCGCAGAATGGGACAAACATTATGTCGATTCGGGCGCTCCTACTGAATACCGAATCCGACCGCCAGCCATCGACCATCCCGCCTTTCCACGTCAAAGCGATAGGCGCCGTCGCCAAGTTCGACGCGCTCCTTCCCGATTCCAGTACGAATGACCCGAATATCTCCAGCAACGAAGTCCGGGGGGAGCTCGCGCACCACGCGACGCGCGAGCTCGCTCGAAGCGCAGTAACCTCGAACGGCAAGGTAGTCGCGCTGTTCGGCATATTGGAGAACCTTGGCGACAGGCAACAAGTCTGGCCTATTGTAAATGCGAGAACGAAACCGGACGCTGTCACCGGACAAATCGTAGGTATCCACGGCGCACAAGCTCGGATTGTCCCAAGTATCGATCGCTGAGAACCAACAATACGGCAGCGTGATGCGCGAACCTTCCGTTCGGAGCTCACCAATATGCGGGAATCCAGGTACCTTATCATCCAGCCCAAGAGCGCCCTCCTGCTCGATGACCCTGGCAAGGCCTCCCATTCCCTTGGAGTTCCATTCGCGTGCATCGTGCACAACGCCGATGCTTCCGGCACAACCGAAGTACTCGATCCTTGCCAAGAATCTCGCGTTTCCAGAAGCTGCTCGACGAAGCGCGAAAAGTTCGATGAGGGAACTGGCCGAATCGTGCTGAAACGATAGGTCGTCTCTGCCAACCTCCTGCCAAATTGTGGATTTGCCGGAAAGGTCCTCATCCGGTATGGCATAAACGAAATATCGCGCAACAGTCCGAATCGTCATTTTCACGACCAAAGCAGGCGGGATGTCGAGTATCTGAAAATGGAATCGATTCTCTTCGGGCCATGCGCCATTAATCTCGGCGCTCAGCGCTTCCAGCTTCTTCAGCGCCTCTGCGGCCCGTTCCTTTGGCTGTCGTGCATTGGCAGGGACCGCGTTTAGTCCTTCGGCAACCGTGCGCGCGGCTCGCGAAAGCAGGCGGCGTTCATCCTTTGTGGAGTCCCAGCCTTTCTCCCCTCCGAAGTGAGGACCGCACGGGTCGGGCGACAACTCCGCTAGATTCTGTAAGCGCTGCCGGAAATCCGCCATGGAGTCTGGTTGAGGGCCCTGGGCGTTGAGACGTTGCTCTGCTTTGGGAAAAGGCGGGAAAAGACCAAGAACCGCAGTCATAACGGCGCGGAATATCACCGATCGAAAAACCCGCACGGCTCTTCGGCCGCGCGGAATGCGAGCATGGTCCATCGGTGGAATCTGTCTTAAATTCAACCGCTAGCCGAGTGGCCCGAGCCGCATCTCTAGGGGAGGAATAATCTCCTGGCAAATTGGGCGAAGCGCGGCGGTGCTTGCCGGAATGCTCATGATCTTTCCTCCTTTCCAGTGACGCGTCCCGAGCCACCCACAGGGGTATTGGCTAGCGGAACCAGTAGCACAGACTTCCGTCTGTGCAATCTTGCGTGCAGCCTTTCTGCAAATTCCGTCAAATCCGCCTCACGGCCTCTTTGCTGGCCGCTTCTGCGCGCTGACGGCCGGCGCCGAGCCATCCGCATCCGCCGGATCGTCCTGGGCCACACCGGCATTCCCGTTGGTCACACCAGAAAACGCCGAATGCATCACGTCACTCGCAAAAAAATTCTTCCCGTCCATCGGCACCATCATGATTTGCAGCTTGTCTGAGAGCCGTTCGGCGATGATCTTCTGAATGAGCATCGGATTCTGCTTCAGCACGGCCGCCTCGAATTTCATCCGCTCGGCATCGGCAGCCGCCGTCACACGGATCCGGTTAGCCTCCGCGTCCGACAGATTTTTCTGCCGCTCGACTTCCGCCTTGCTGTCGATGATCTTCGCCTGCGCCGCGGCGTCCGCGTTTTGCAGCGTCGCTTCTTTGCGCGCTTCGGCTTCGAGCTTGGTCTGCTCGATCTGCTTCTGCTTCAGCGGCAGGGTGTACTGCATCGCATCCGCTTCGGCCTTGGCCTGCAACACGCGCACCGCCGCTTGCCCTTCGGCTTGCTTCACATCGCGCGCCTTCTGGGCCTCCGCTTCAAGCTCTGCAATTCGCACTTCCTTCAGCTTGATCTCCTGCTCGGTTCCCAGCCGCTCGTTCTCCTGCTCCTTCAATAGCAATCCTTCAAGACCCTTCGCGTATTCCGCTGGAAGCTGCAAATCGCGCAGCAACACTTCGCGCACGAGTATTCCGTCGCTCTCCAGCCGCGTCGTAATCGCCGCCGCAGCCTTCGCGCGCAACTCCTCCCGCTTCGTTGCAAAAATTTCCTGGGTGATGTAATTCGGCGCAAGCTGCCGATAGATTGTCGAAACAACAGGCGCGACTACTTCTTCTCCAACAGGCTGCGGCAGATTCGCATGAATCGTATCCAGGCGCCGGGGGTCCAGCCTGTACCTCACCGAAACGGCTAAGCCGATGTTCAATCCCTCCCGCGCCTGTACGACCAAAACTTCGTTCTCCGATTTTGCCGTCGCGCTCGCCGCCGTTGAGTACACCTGTTCCCGCGTGTCATAGAGCGCCACGCTGTCGACGAGCGGCGTTACGAAGTGCACTCCCGGATACAGCGTGCCGGGCCGCGCGCCCCAAATCTGGCTGACGCGTACGCCGGCTGACCCGTCCGGAATCACCACGATGCTCAGCGCCAGCAAGATGGGCAGCACGCCCGCGATCGCCAGCCGCTCTGCCAGCCTCCAGCGGACCGGACCGAAAGGGCGCGATACCGCACCCGCACTCGCTTCATCCGTCTTATTGCGCGCCAGCAGCCGCCGCAATTGCTCGGAGATAAATATGTCGTAGACAACCAGCGACCCCGCGCTTCCGAACAATCCAACTCCAAGAATCATCAGCAAATACTTCAAAGCCAGCATGGGTGTTGCTCCCTTCCTTTTCACTCCCGGGCGGAGCGGTGACCGCCAACACCGCCGCTCCCGCTCGGCCGGGAATCCTGCCCGCTCAATCTCGGGCTTTGCTCTGGCTAGCGGCTCGGCTCAGCGCTGCGACGCGTACGCCCGCGTCAGTTGCGTCGTCCCGCGCACAAGGTGCGTTGGCGAATTCAAGCGGGTGGCCGTCGCTGGCCGCATCAAAAAGAACATCGCACGCAAGAGCATCCAGTTGAACGCCACGGCGGCAGCGGCGGCAAAAAGAGTCGTAAAGACAAGTGTTGCGAAATGCAGCGTGGCGATCATGGTGTGCCTCCCAGTCCTACAATGTCCTGCGATGAAGGGAATGGCACGCTGAGCACCACGCAGAATGTGCTGAAAATAAACGGCTTATCTTCTCTGAAGAAAAGTTGGCTTGTGTTAAGGTAGCCACGCCGTGGCCACAGAGACGCGCATTCCGCACTCGCGTTTGGCCTTGCGGGCAATCAGAGCTATTGTAGTAGTGTCAGAAAAAGGACCGTAAGGAAGCATAGCAGCAGCAGGGACGCACACCCGCTTCGGCATTTTCCAGGGGAGGCGCCACCTTGCATCCCAAAACCACTCGATATGCCTCAAAGCCCCGGAATGCGCATCGGCAAAATCCTCGGGATACCCATCTATCTTCATTCTACTTGGGTGATCATTTTCGCCGCCATTACGTATTCCCTCGCTATGCAGTTCGAGCAGCAGAATCCCCTCTGGACTTCTGCTCAGCAATGGAGCGTCGGCGTTTTCACCAGCGTTCTCTTCTTTGCCTCGCTGCTCTTTCACGAACTTGCGCACAGCGTGGTCGCGCAACATTATAAAATTCGCGTTCTCTCCATCACCCTGTTCATCTTCGGCGGCGTGGCCAGCATCGAGCGCGACCCTTCCAAAGCCACCCAGGAATTCAACATCGCCGTCGCCGGACCAGCGGCTAGCGGTCTCCTCTGTTTACTCTTCTTAGGTTTGACAAAGATCTTTCCAAGTAACGCCGTCGTTTCCTCCTCGGCCCTTTGGCTCGGAAACATGAATGGCTTGCTGGCCGTTTTTAACCTTTTGCCGGGTTTTCCCCTCGATGGCGGCAGAATCTTCCGCGCCATCGTCTGGGGCGCAACAAAAAACTTTTCGCGCGCAACCCGCATTGCCGGTACCACGGGCCGCCTGATCGCCTATGCGATGATACTTCTGGGTGGCTTTGCGGTCTTCAAGGGCGTGGTCGTTTACGGTTTGTGGAGCGTGTTCGTAGGCTTCTTCCTCTTGAACGCGGCCCAGGAAACCGTCGCCCAGGCCGCCATACGCGAAACTCTTTCCGGCCTCCGCGCCGCCGACGTGATGAGCAACGAAGTCCCGACCGTCGGCCGCGCCATCTCTCTCGAAGACTATGGCGCCGAAGTCCTCCGCACCGGCCGACGCTGCCACCTCGTCATCACCGACGACCGCCTTGTCGGCATGATGAACGTCCACACGCTCAATTCTGTCCCCCGGGACGAATGGGCTCACAACTCCGTCCAAGCCGTAATGATTCCTCGTGAACGTATTCTCTGGGCCACGCCAGACGAGCCGCTCCTTGGCCTTCTTGAGCGCCTCCTAAGCGCCGACATCAACCAAATGCCCATCGTTTCCGGCTCCGACGACGGCGCCGCCCAAATCATCGGCATGGTCTCACGCGATTCCATCCTCCGCGTCATGCAAACGCGCACCGAACTCGGCCCCCTCTCCTTCGGCGCCGCGGGGAAATAATTCATCCCTGTTAATGATCCGGACGCGCAGACTCGCAAGTCTCGTTTTCCCCTCCGTATCTTCTTCGCTGTGGATTGCATCTTATCTATAGGTATACGATGACTGTGGACCCTAGGAGTGCAATCGAGGAGGCCACGAATGGCTAAGAAGAGCAGGCTCAATCAAGTCGCCGCAAGCATCGGTGGCGCGCTAGGCAAAGCGGACCGCAAAGCTCATCAGGTTGTGAAGGCCGGAACGCTGGCCAAGAAGGAGCTTCACGACATCTCCATACAAGTCGACGCTCTGAAGCGCCAGTTAGCAAAAACCACCAAGCGCCTCAAGAACGCCCTCAGCTAGATTCGAAAAGTCCTAGCCCAGTATCCAAACAACCAAAAGTAGGTGCATCTTAAGTGCGTCAGTATTTCCCTGCCCGCACCCGTTCGAATCCGCCGAAACGCCTTCCTACCTCTTCACGTCCTTCCATTGGTGCATATTAAGAATGTCTCCGGCATTTGGTTTATAATGCGCCGCCCGTGGGGTAGATAGCCTGAGCACGAATCAAGCAAACAAAATGGAGGAAGTGCAGCCATGAGATCGGCGACTGCTAGGAAAGATCTGTCGTCAAGATATCCGCGTTGGACCCGCTGGATCGTCCCGGGCCTGCTCGTTTCTTCAGCGATCCTCGTGGTGAGCCTCGGGGCACAAACGCCGGGACGCTCGGAAAATGCCGCGAGCGCCACAGCGTCCTCCGAAGCTGGCACGCCCACGTCGCTCGCACCGATCACCACTCCCAACTACGCGCTCGAAGCCCGTTTCCTACCCGTCGCCGTGAATCAGCTCGTCTTCGATCTCTCCATCACTCCTCACTGGTTCACGCTCTCGGACAAATTCTGGTACAGCTACCGCACCACCGATGGCACGCGCTACTACATCGTCGACCCTCCCAAAAAATCCAAGTCGCTTCTCTGGGACAACGCGAAAGTAGCCGCCACTCTTTCCTCTCTCACCAATTTTCCCTATGACGCGCAACATCTCCCTATCAAACGTCTGAGGCTCGTTGACAAAGACACCCGCATGCGCTTCGAAGTGGAAATCCGCAAAGACGGCGTCGTCCCCAACGAGCCCGAGAAAACAGCCGTAGACGACGGCAGCCAGCAAGGCAACGAAAGCGAAATCAAGCAGAACGACGAAAAACAAAAAGAAGACAAGCAAACCGAGCAGGGCCAGCGCGCCGGCCGTTCAGGACCGTCCCCGGAAGTTCCGGAAGAACCTCGCATCCTCGTTTTCGAATACGATCTCGCCGCCGCCAAAATCACGCGCCTCGACACCGTCGAGCCCCTGCGCAAGAAACCCATGTGGGCCGCGGTTTCCCCTGACGAAAAAATAGTCGTCTTCGCCCGCGGCCAAAATCTCTACATGATGGACGCCGCCAGCTACGCCAAAGCCCTGAAAAAAGCCGGCGACACCACGGTCGTCGAGACCCAGCTCACCACCGACGGCGTCGACCGATTCGGTTACGCCCGCCGCATCCTCCCCGAACAGGAGGACGAGCTGAAAAAGGAAGACAAGGGTGACACCAACAAAGCCGGCATTCGCTCTCCCGCTATCACCATCCACTGGTCCAAAGACTCGAAAAAATTCGCCGTAACGCGCGACGACTTCCGCAAAGTCCCCGACTTCTGGGTGATCCACTCGCTAGCCAATCCCCGCCCCACGCTCGAAGCCTACCCGTACCCACTCCCCGGCGAAGACTTCATGCCCGGCTCGCAACTGGAAATTCTCGACGTCGCCACAAAGCAGCTCGTCGTCGTTCAAGCAAAAAATTTCCAGGAACAGCAACTCCGCATCGCCGATGCGCCGCTTGTCGAGCGCGATCGCGAAGAACTTCGTGAAGAGCAGGAAGGTACGCAGGAGGGCGGCCAAATGCCCGTGACCCGCGTGAGCCCCCGTTGGCTGTCCGACACTTCCGACAAACTCTACTTCACCAGCACCAATCGCGATTTTCGCAAAATAGACGTCTGCGTCGCCGACACCTCCACCGGCGCCTCAAAGACTCTCATCGAAGAGCGCTCCAACGTCTGGCTCAGCACCAAGCCGCTCCGTCTCACCAACAACGGCCAGGAATTAATCTGGTGGTCCGAACGCGACGGCTGGGCCCACTACTACCTCTTCGATTCCGCCGGCAAACTCAAAAACCAAATCACTTCCGGCGAATACGTCACCGACCAAATCGTTTCCCTCGATGAAAAAACACGCACGCTCTATTTCACCGCCAACGGCCGCGAGCACAACGAAGATCCCTACTACACGCATCTCTATCGCGTCAATCTCGACGGCACCGGCCTCCAATCGCTATCTCCCGGCAATTTCTCCCACGCCTTCAGCTCTCCCGACTCCGGAAAATTTTTCGCCGACACTTACTCCCGTGTCGACACCGCTCCCAAGTCCGTTCTCTTCGACGCCCAAGGCGCCCAGCTCCTCGACCTCGAAACCACCGACGTCTCCCAACTCCTCGACGCCGGCTTCAAATTCCCCGAAGTTTTTAGAGTTAAAGCCGAAGACGGCGTCACCGATCTCTACGGCGTGTTGTACAAGCCCTTTGACTTCGATCCCTCCCGCAAATACCCGCTCATCGAATTCGTCTATCCAGGCCCGCAGACCGAAGAAGTGAACAAAACGTTTTCCCCCAAAAGTCCCAACGTCCCCCTCTCCAACCTCGGTTTCATCGTCATCGAAGTCGGGGCCCGCGGCGGCAGCCCTCAGCGCAACAAATGGTATGACAGCTACGGGTACGGCAATCTCCGCGACTACGGCCTTGCCGACAAAAAAGTTGCCGCCGAACGCCTCGCCGCCATCCATCCCTACATCGATCTCTCGCGCGTCGGCATGTGGGGCCACTCCGGCGGCGGCTTCATGACCGCCGCAGCCCTCATGCAATATCCCGATTTCTACAAAGCCGGCTGGTCCGAATCCGGCAATCACGACAACAACGTCTACAACCGCGACTGGAGCGAAAAGTATCACG
>Ga0210393_10000030_pt1 | contig 199931 bp, 159 predicted proteins | sample IncBWC27OmetaG_FD_160068 | JGI IMG/M metagenome (GOLD analysis project Ga0210393, IMG submission 160068) | Forest soil microbial communities from Barre Woods Harvard Forest LTER site, Petersham, Massachusetts, United States - Inc-BW-C-27-O ... | reverse complement strand
GCACGCATCGCGAAATGACGGTCACTCGTTGCAGTTCCTTCTGACTCAACGTGAATGTCTCCTGTCTCATGGGGTGACATTTTCACGTTGCCGTTAAGGGGTGACAGAATTATGGAGCTAAGACAGTACACCTTCACATCTGTAGCCACCGGCAAGCACATCGTATTATTCTCATCTGCTTTGGTCTGATCCCACTCGTTCTCTGTCCAGCCCTCGTCATCGTTGGTGTTGCGTTGCTGGACGTGCGATCGCCGAATCCGGGAGATATGGGACATGCAAATGAAACTTTCAGTGTCTCTTCAGGTTGGAGTGTTCTGATAGACCTGCGCAAGTCCTCGTCGTTGAAGACGAAAAGAAAATGGCGGAACTTCTCAAGAGAGGTCTCGCTTCATGATTACCCGGATTAGCTTGTAAGGGGAAAAGGAGAACCGTAAATGGGATCGGCCAGAGGGAATATTGGAATCTGTGCGGCAGTCGTTTTGACTTTATGCGGGGTCTTCGTTTCGAAGGTAAGAGCCCAGGAACAATCGAATGAGTACGTCAATCGGCAGGCGCCCATGGTGCATATGGCAGGCCTCTTGAGGCTGGTCGAGACCATCCCCATCCCGACCGAAGGCTATATGGATCACCTCACATACGATCTGAAAAACCAGCACCTGTTTCTTTCGGCGGAAAACAACAAAAAGATTGTCGTCGTGGACATGAAAGCAGGCAAGGTGATCCATGAGACTAAGGTTGGAGGAAATCCTCGCAAACCATTCTTTGATCCAGCTTCTAACAAGCTTTGGGTGGATCTCGGGGACAACACCGTTGTGGCTCTGAACGGAGATACGTTTGAGGTGACCACGACCATCGAGCTGACAGGTGGCAAGAACGCCCCAGGTAGGGACCCAGATAACGCTGCCTTTGATGCCGCCAAGGGGTTGTATTACGTTGCGGTGAGGACTAGGTCTGAAGGAAGTAAAGAAGCTTCCATCGAAATAGTCGACACCAAGGCGGCTAAGCTTATCGGCAGTATTAAGATGGAGGGCCAAGAACCTGCGGGCATCGTACTTGACCCAGCGGCGAATCGGTTATACGCGGGAATGGGAGATGTCGTAAATGGTGAAAGCGTCGTCAAGGTCGTCGATACTGCGAAACGCGCGATTGTCGCTGAGTGGTCGACCGCCGGTGGCCCGCAGCCCCATGTCGCAGGCCTTGACGCGGCGCATCATCGCTTGTTTATGGGCAGCCGATTAGGCGGCGGGCACAACGTTGATCCTGGGAAGCTGGTAATCATAAATACGGACACGGGGAAGGTGGTTGAAACGCTGGACGCAACCGGCGGCGGCGATGAGATTTTTTATGACGCACCGTCAAAACGGGTTTACTTTTCAGGGAGCACTGGCACGCTGGCCGTATTTCATGAGGATGATCCGGACCATTTCCAGTTACTTGGAAAAGTGCCAACTGGGGCAATCGCCAAGTCTGGGATCTGGATCCCGGAACTGAAGCGATATTATGCCGCTGTTCCGAAGCATCTCGTTCAGCTGATGCCCGCAACTCAGTACGGCGTCCGCGATTGGATAACCGAAGAAGCCCATCTAATGGTCTTCGAAGAGATACCCTAAATGGGTGAAAAACGGGCTGCCGGCTTTCACCGAAATCTAAAGAAAAGGTAAATCCGAGGCGGGACCGCATAGCGATGCTTTGCACGTGATCGAACGCTTTCACCGCGCCAGTCGCGATATTTTGGAGCTTACCGTGACGATTGACGACCCCAAGATGTATACCAAGCCTTGGGTGGCCGCCGACAAATTGACCCTTCACTTGCTGCCGCCGGATGTGGATATGGGAGAGATGCTCTGCTCGCCATCGGAGATGTCGAAATATAAAGAGGTAGTTGCCAATCCCATCTCCGGCAGCGGCAAATAGTCAAAGTCAGAGGCCGCTCCGCTGTCTGCCTGCTCTTCACCCGCGTTTGCAGAATCCCGGCAAGAAGTAAGTTGCCCAAATGACCTCACGGTGGCGACCAGGGCTTTTCGGATTGGGGCGTTCAATCCGCCGGCCAGCGGCCAGCATTATTGAAACGCGCCCCAGACACGCGTCAGGTCGGTAACCTGCAATCGATCCGTCGCTCCCGTGCGCCGCAGGATCGAATGGATGTGGTTTTTCACGGTTTGTTCGGAGATGTTCAAGTGCGTGGCGATTTCCTTATTGGTAAGCCCCTGCGCGATGAGAGGAACGAGTTGCTGCTGGCGGCGCGTCAGGCCGAATTCGAGTTTCACCTGCGCGCTGGGAAGATGGCGCCGTTCGGCGAGGGCGCAAAACAGGCAGCGGCAAAGTTCCGCCGGGCAGACGGCCTGCCCCTCGGCCACAGCGCGCACCGCCGAAACGACCTCGGCGGCGGACGCATCCTTCAGAACGTACCCGAGCGCCCCCGCGCGCACGCATTCGAGAAACGAGTTCGCGTCGTTGTCCATATCGATCAGGACAACCTTAAGGTTGCGATCGAGCGCGAGTACCTCGGAAATCAAACAGCATTCGGAAAGCCGCCCTGTCACACCGTCGAGAATTAGAACGTTGGCTCCCGAGGCAGCGATGGTTGAGCTGACTCCGGGCAAGCTGGGAGAAACTCCCACGACATCGAAGTCCCCCCTCTTCTTGAGCATTCGCGTAAGCGTCTCGCGTAACAAGCGACTTCCGGCAACCATGAAAACAGAAGTGGATGTAAGGACCATTCGGGATCATCCTCATCTCAACGATTTCACGGGTCAGGGGTATAATACGAACATTACTATCACATGATAGGAACAAGAACTAGATCAAAGATGTTAGAAAATCTTAATACTATGGATAGTAATTTGCTGTGTATCTTGGGTTCCGTTTCCTAACCCATCTGACATAGATCGTTTTTGGTACTTGACTTGCGCGGCTCCACTAGGCCTTTGCAGGTTCTCTGAAACCCTGCGACGCGCTTAGTTCCACACGCTTCATCCCTCTCGTTTGAACCTGTTCGCATCTTTCATTTTCGTTGATAGTCCGCGCAGCTTCTGCCGTGCTCGCGATAAGGAGCGGAGTGACCATGCGGCCCATTCGTGTTGTCGTCGCCAACCGCCCACGCTTGATGCGTGAACTACTGCTTTCAACGATCACCGAGCAGCCGGACATTGTGATCGTGGCCGAAATTCAGGACGAGGAACAGATCGCCACGGTAGTGGACGGGACCCAGCCCGACTTTTTAATCGTCGCCTTGGGTGACTCTGACCAGCTGCCTCAAGACTACGGCGCGCTCCTTCGCCGCCACCCGGAGATGAAGATTTTGGCGGTTGCGCCGGAAAGGAACAGCAGCGTGTTTTATTGGGGATCCTTCGACATTCACGCCAAGCCCGTAGAGGCCTCCGAAGCTGGAATCCTGGAAACGCTGCGGTGCGAGAGCGAATTCGCCGTGGGAGGTCAGGCGTGAAACTCCAAGAATGTGCAGCTTTTCGTACGCGCATTCGCGGCTTGTGGATTTTCGCGGCACTCCTCCTGTGCGTCGTTGCAGCGGCGCCCTCGGCATTCGCCCAGCAGGGAAAGGTCGATTCGTCGGAGCTCTCGCGCCAGAATTTTGACCGCGTAGCGGCGTCCGCCAACGACATTCGAACCCTTCTGTCCAACGACTCCGGGCTGATGGTTGCGCTCAAGCGGTGGATCGCGAAGGATGCGTCCGACCATGGGCAATTCGTCAGCGACACCGATTTGACGGATGACGCGATCTTCGATCGCCTACAGGCGGATGTGCCATTTCGGGCCGTCGCGACTCGCCTCGCTCAACGGTATGGTTACTTCCTGCCAAGACTGAACCCGAGTTCGGATGCAGCCAAGGAAAAAGAGCTGCTCATTCAGGAACGCAGCAAATTGTTGGCTCAGCATCAAGTTGCGGAACTCACGCAAGCAAACGAACGACCAACTCGGAAGAATAGTGACGACACAGATCAGATGTTGGCCGGGTGCACTGTCGACCCAGCTCAGGTCTGCGATCTTCAAAAATCCGGATCGAACTCCAGGCAAAGAGAAGATCTCGGAGACGCTTCGCCATCAAACCAATCCTTGAGCCCGCAGCCAAGCGCACCGCCCCAGAATGCGCCGCCACTCCTGCGAGCGCAGGCGACTGATTCGGACACAGACGGGCCGCTCTACCAATCCCAGTTCACGGATCTGTATGGACCCAGAGTTCCGTTTACAAACATAAGTCTCAACCGCGGAGATTCTGCAAATTCTCAGTCCGATTCAACTCTCGCGTCGCGTTCCGCCGATGGGATTCCGTCCCGCGCGATTCCCGGAATGAAACCGCAGGGTGACGGCCTCTTGGCTGCTTTTGGGCCTTCGCTCGGTGGCACTTTCTCCACCGACGTCGGGGAGGTTCCGGCACGTGACGGGGCCATGGCATCTACAGGGATTGGGAATGCCGCAGACTCAAGTCCATCCAATCGAGCGCGGCCGCGCCCCCAACCCCCTGAAATCATTCGCACGGCGAATCCGTACTACGGGGTCCCTTCTCTGTACGACATGTACGTCCAAGCGGTTCCTCATCCGGAAGAGCCTCGGCGGTTCGGCACAGAGGTATTCGAGAATGGAATTCGGGATGCCAAGAGTTTTCCGATGGACCTGCCGACCGGCCCTGACTATGTTGTGGGACCCGGCGACGGCCTGTCTGTCGATTTGTGGGGAGGCGTTTCGCAGCGCTTTTATCGTGTGATCGACCGGGAGGGCCGCGTCAGTTTGCCGGAAGTCGGACCGGTTCTCGTCAGCGGCAAGACGCTCGCGGCGATTCAGCAGGACTTGCAAAAAATTCTGCGCACGCAGTTCCGGGATGTTTCCGCCGACGTGTCGCTTGCGCGGCTGCGCACGATCCGTGTCTACGAAGTCGGCGATGTGGCCAAGCCGGGCGCGTATGACATCAGTTCCCTTTCCACTCCTTTGAATGCGCTCTTTGTCGCGGGCGGACCGACGGCCGGCGGATCACTGCGCATCCTGAATCACTATCGCGGGAGCCAACTGATTCAAACCGTGGATGTGTACGATCTTCTCCTGCACGGCATGAAAACAACCTTGCTGCGCCTCGAAAACGGAGACTCGGTGCAGGTGCCGCCGATCGGGCCGCGCGTCACGGTCGAGGGCATGGTTCGCCGCCCGGCCGTCTACGAACTGAAAGACGAGAAGTCGCTCGCCGAGGTGCTCGAGTTGGCGGGAGGCATTCTTCCGGCCGCGACCTTGCGCCACGTCGAAGTGCAGCGGCTCGAAGCGCACGTGAAGGAAACAATGCTCGGCGTGGATATCACGGAGACGGACGCCGCCGGGGAAACGGCCAGGAAACTCGGATCGTTCGCGATTCAGGACGGCGACCGCATTCGCATCTTCCCGATCGCGCCGTACAACGAAGACGCGATTTATCTCGAAGGGCACGTCGTCCGGCCGGGGCGCTACTCTTACCGGCCGGGCCTGCGCGTCACGGACGTCATCGCCTCCTATAAAGATCTGCTGCCGGAGCCCGCGGCGCAGTACGCGGAAATCATTCGCCTGCACGCGCCCGATTTTCATCCCGTCGTTGAAAGCTTTGATTTGGCCGCCGCGCTCAACGATCCAGCGGAGGCGCCCGCGCTTCAAGCGATGGACACGGTTCGCATCTTCAGCCGCTTCGATTTTGAAAATCCGCCCACGGTCTCGGTGCTCGGCGAGGTTCGCTCGCCGGGAACTTTCCGGACCTCTGGCGTGGTTCATCTGTCCGACGCCGTGCACTTGGCCGGAGGACTCGCGCCGGAAGCGGAAACCAGCGACGCGCAGATATTCCGCTATTTGTCGGACGGAAAATTCAAGATTTTCGGCGTCAGCCTGAACCGGGCGCTTGCGGGCGATCCCGCCGAAAACATTCTTCTTGAGGCGCGCGATCGCGTGCTCGTTCACCGCAATCCGGACGCGGTCGAGCCCGCGAGCGTTTACGTTCAGGGTGAAATCGGAAAGCCGGGGCGCTATCCGCTCACGACCAACATGCATGTCGCGGACTTGATCCGCGTCGGTGGAGGACTGCAGCCGGGCGCCGACCCCGAAGTCGCCGACCTGACCCGATACACGTGGACAAATTCATCCAAGGTCTCCGGCGAACACGAAGCCGTCGCGCTTCCCGCAGTCCTGGCAGGAGACGAACGCACCAACGTGGCGCTTCGCAATGGCGACGTCTTAACGATTCGCGAGTTGCCCGGATGGGAGGATCTCGGCTCCTCCATCGCGCTCAAGGGCGAAGTGAAGCACGCGGGCACGTATGGAATCCGCCCCGGCGAGCGGCTGAGCTCGGTCCTCGAGCGCGCGGGAGGATTTACGCCGGATGCCTATCCCTTCGGCGCCATCCTGCAGCGAGTGCAGGTCCGCGAAATGGAAATGAAGTCGCGCGACGAAATCATTCTCCGCGTGAAGGATGCGCAAGACAACGTGCAACTTTTGCCCGACACCGATCAGAAACAAAAAATCGCGAAAGAGGTTGCGCTGGAGCAGTGGCAATCGACCATGGCGCTTCTCATGGCCAACCCGCCGCAGGGCCGCGTCACGATTCGAATTTCCTCGCCGGTCAACCGCTGGAAGAACTCGGCGGCGGACATCGAAGTGCGCGCCGGCGACGTCCTCGTGATTCCGAAGCGGCCGAGCGCGGTGATGGTAACTGGACAAGTTTTTAGTCCGACGGCGGTCTCCTACCGTCCCGGCAAAAGCGCGAAGTGGTACCTCAGCCAGGCGGGAGGGCCGACGATGCTGGCCAATAAGAAAGCGATCTTCGTGATTCGAGCGGATGGCTCGGTGCTCGGCGCGAAGACCGGCCTGTGGAGCGGCGAGTCGCTTTCGGCTGCCTTGCAGCCGGGTGACACCGTGGTTGTTCCTGAAAAAGCGATCGGCGGAGGCCCGCAATGGACGAACCTCCTGCTGACCGCCCAAGTGGCGTCGACCATCGCCAGCACGGTCTTCATCGCGCTGCACTATTAGCTGAAGGAGGGAGATGACTCGCAGGATTACAGGCCCAATGTTGTCCTGTTGTCTGTTCGTCTCGGTGGTCTCGCATGGTTCCAGGGCCTATGCGATTCCACAAGGGTTGTCCGGGGGCAACCAGCCTGCGCCGCAAAGCGGCGATGCGCAAGAGGCGTCTCGTTCCACCCAAGAAGCTGAACTCCCGGCGGCCGATTTTTCCGCGCCGCCCGTGGCATCTTCGAATTCGCTTGGAGCGCCATTCTTGAAGAATCTGGTTTCCGACCAGAAAGCGATTTGGACAAGTCCCGCCCGGCTTCGCTGGGCCGATGGATCGTGGCTGTTCCCTGTGTTGGCCGCGACGGGCGGATTTCTCGCGACCGATCACGCCGTTCCGCCGGCGCTGCCCACGAGTCCCGCCAAACTCAACCGCTATTCGAATTTTTCCAACTATGGTTTGTACTCCATGATCGGCGCCGGCGGAGGCCTGTACGTCTGGGGCAGGGTATTCGCGAACGACGACCACGAACGGGAGACCGGCCTGCTCGCCGGAGAGGCCGCGATTGACAGCCTCGGCGTAGCCACGGCGCTCAAGTATTCCTTTGGCAGGGTGCGTCCGAACGCCGGTCCGAGCGCCGGAAATTTCTACCAGGGCGGGGATTCGTTTCCTTCCGATCATTCTGCGATCGCCTGGTCGATCGCCAGCGTGTTCGCGCACGAGTATCCCGGGCCTCTCACCCAGATCGCGGCCTACGGACTGGCCACCGCCATTTCCGCGACGCGAGTCACGGGAAAGGATCACTTCCCTTCCGACGTGTTTGTGGGCGGCGCGATCGGGTGGCTGATTGGCCGCGAAGTGTATCGGGCGCATCACGATTCGACCCTGGGTGGCAGTGGCGTCGAATCGATCGGCGCAAGTGACGACGGAGAAGACCGGCGCGATCGCCATCGCATGGGCTCCGCGTTTGTGCCGCTCGATAGCTGGGTGTACGCGGCGTTCGAGCGGCTCGCGGCGCTCGGCTATATCTCCACTCAGGTCATGGGCCTCAAACCGTGGACGCGACTCGAGTGCGCGCGACTAACAGACGAAGCCGACGAATCGCTTGAAGGGCGCCAGGACGATGGCGCCCCCGGAGAAGAGGCCTTCAAACTGGAAGCTGCCCTCGCGAGCGAGTTTTCCTATGAAACCGGATTGCTCGGCGGCGGAAGAAACCTTACCGCAAGCCTTGATTCCATCTACGCGCGGGCGGTCTCGATCAGCGGGCCGGCGCTCGCCGACAGCTACCACTTCGGCCAGACCGTCGCGTATGACTTTGGCCGCCCGTTCGAGCGCGGAACGAATGCCCAGGCCGGAGGGTCGCTCGAAGCGGCCGCGGGGCCTCTCGCGATTTACGTCCGCGCCGAATATCAACACGCGCCGTCCGCTCCCGGCCCCTCTGCCGCAGTCGTTCAGTTCATTTCGCGGGCCGACGGAGGCACGGCCATCGGCGGCACGGCCATTCCTTTCTCGCAAATTCCTTCCGGGCCGGTCCAGGCGGTGAATCGTCCGGAGCTGCTCGACGCCTACGCCGCCGTCAACCTGAATAATTGGCAGCTCGTGCTCGGCAGGCAGAGCCTCAACTGGGGACCGTCGTATGACTCGATGATGTGGAGCGACAACATCGCGCCAGTCAACATGGTGCGGCTCGTGAATCCGGAATCGTTCGCTCTGCCCGGCTTTCTGCGCCTCCTCGGTCCCATCCGCATCGACGAGTTTTTCGGACGCCTCGGAGGACATCCGTATGTCCCGCGGCCGTTTGTCTACGGCCAGAAGTTTTCGATTAAGCCGTTCCGCGGCCTGGAGCTCGGATTTTCTCGACGGACGATTCTCGGAGGAACGGGAAGCGATTCGCCTCTGACCGGCGGCAATCTTTTTCACAGCCTGTTCGGGATCGCCACCGGCGGAATTCCCGGAGTCCCGTCCAGCGCTTCCGTTCCGGGAGACACCGACACAGACATGGATTGGACGTTTTACGTTCCGAAGACGGCGAATTACTTCGTTCTGTACGGGGACGCGTTCGCCGAAGACGACCGCCTGCCGATTCAAAATCCGGCGCGCAATCCGTGGAATGCGGGGATTTACATTACGCGCTTTCCGGGCCTCTCCAAACTCGATCTTCACGTCGAGGGCGTTTCAACCGAGCAGGCGGGACTGATTCCGCAGGCGGGCGGCGGCAACCACGGAATTTTCAACTACTGGAACGGAAGCTACAAGGATGGGCCGACGAACTACGGAAACCTGATTGGAAACACGGTGGGGCGCGAGGGCCGGTCGATTCAATCGCGGCTGACGTACTGGATTTCCGCGAGCGACACGCTCGAGTTCCGCTACGCGCACAACACGGTCAGCACCGATTTTGTTCCGGGCGGAGGCGCTTGGCAGGAGTACGGCTTGCGAAACGAGGCGCGACTCGCCGGTGGAATGTATATCAAGAGCGAAATCCAGTACGAACACATTTCCCGTTTCCCGATCTTGTTCAACGGCCCGCAACAAAATTTCACGGCCATATTGGAAATCGGCTTTTCGCCGATGAAAAAAGAGAGGAATCACAACGCCGAGTGACGGCGCGATGAGCGCTCGGCGAAACGATGCCGCTTTGATGAGAAATCCGACTGCCAATTCGGAAACGATCGCGCTGGATCCGCCGTCCGGCGCGATGGAGGCGCCGGAGATCCCCGATCCCGAGTCTTCGTGGGGCGCGATTATCTCGAGCCTGCGCGTCGTGTGGGACAGGCGAAGGCTTCTTGCGAGGGTCGCGCTTGTGGCCGCTCTCGTGGCTGCGCTCGGGTCGTTTCTGATTCCCAATCGTTACACGGCCATGGCTCGCCTCATGCCGCCGGACCAGATGTATTCCGGCACGGCGATGCTTGCGGCCGCCGCGACCGCGCAAGCCGGCGCCGGATCGAACTTCGGCTCGATCGCGGGAGACCTCCTGGGGCTCAAGAATTCGGGCGCGCTCTTTGTCGGCATCCTGCAGAGCCGCACGATTGGCGACGACCTTGTCAACAAATTTAATTTGAAAAAGGTTTATTGGGACCGGCGCCTTGAGGACGCGCGCAAGGATCTGATGGGCTACACGTACATCTCGGAGGACCGCAAGAGCGGAATCATCACCATCGAAGTGACCGACCGAAACCCGCGGCGCGCCGCGGCGCTCGCCGGGGAATACATCGACGAGCTCGACCGCCTGGTCGCGCGCCTCAACACTTCGTCGGCGCGTCGCGAGCGCGTATTCCTCGAGCAGCGCCTGCAGGAGGTCAACCGGGACCTCGAAAGCGCGGAAACCGGATTCAGCCAGTTCGCGAGCAAGAACGCCGCCATCGACATCCCGGCGCAGGGAAAGGCGATGATCGAAGCGGCCGCGACGCTCGAAGGCCATCTGATCGTCGCCGAGACCGAACTGCAAAGCCTGAAGCAGATCTACGCCGACGAAAACGTGCGCGTGCGCGCGACGCAGGCCGAAGTGAATGAGTTCCGGCGGCAGCTCGACAAACTGGGCGGTATGCCGAATGCTGCCCCGGCCGGCGATGGAGAAAACGCGGCTTCGCTGTATCCGTCGATTCGCCAGCTTCCCCTGCTCGGCGTCAATTACGCCGATCTGTATCGAAGAATGAAAGTGCAGGAATCCGTTTTCGAGACGCTCACGCGGGAATTCGAACTGGCCAAGGTCGAGGAGGCGAAGGAAACGCCGAGCGTCAAGGTCATCGACCCTCCGGAAATTCCCGAAAAAAAATCCTCGCCGCAGCGGCTGCTTCTGATTCTCGCCGCCGTGCTCGCTTCCGTGGGCTGCGGGTGCGCCTTCCTGATCGGCGAGGAACGCTGGAAACAAGTCGATCGAGAGGACCCCGGCAAGCAACTGGCGCTTGAGGTCTTCCATGCGTTGACGCTGCGCTGGCCGAAAGCGTCGACGAACGGGCACCACCTAGCCGCCGCTGGGGCAACGCCGAACGCCCTGCCTCCCGGGCAAAAAGAATTGGAAACGAGCACGAACGCAGAGCGCAAATAGATTCAAGCCGAAACGCTGAGGCTGCGTGAGGCCATTTTTCGGATGACGGAACGAGTCCAATTCGACGGGCTTCCCATGCAGTTCGCCAGCGCGGCCGGAGTGGGCCGCGCGCCCGCGCGCGAGACGCCGCCCCCCTTCGACGGGCTGACCGGCCCCGAATGGCTCGGACCCAGCGCGCCGCGCGGCCGGAGCGCGCAAAGCTCGGCCAGCTGGCATTTGCGCAGCGGGCTGTGGGTGCAAGTCGCGTACGTCCTCATCGACGTGTTTTGCGTTACGGTAAACGGACTGGCGGCGTTTTACCTGCGATCTTCGCTGCCGGCGGCGCTTCGTTTTCTGGAGCCGGCTCGGGCGCCCTTCGATCCTGCCGCTTCCCTGGGCTCTTACGGCGCCTTCCTGTTCATTTACGTCGCGCTCATTCTTCTCTCTTGCCAGTCGCAAAACTTGTATCGAACCTTGCGGACGCGCTCGGCGCGCCAGGAATCCGAAGCCGTGGTCAAGGCGGTGGCGATTGCGACGCTGCTCCTCGCCGCCTTCATCTATCTTTCGGGCGTCAAAATCGTTTCGCGCTACGTGGTGGCGTTTTCCATGCTCCTGAACGCCTCGAGCATGGTGATTTGGCGCTACGCCAAGCGGCGCATCGTGATCCGCCGGGTCGAGGCCGGCATCGGCGCGCGAAACGTCTTGATCGTGGGCGCGGGAAGAATCGGCCAGGCCCTCGCGCGGCAATTCCTCGAGGACAAGCACCTCGGTTACCGGTTCAAAGGCTTCGTCGACGAAAACCACGTGGGCGATCCGAGCATTCTCGGCAAGGTCGAGGATCTTCCCCGAATCACCCGTGCGGAATTCATCGACGAAGTTTTCATCACCATCCCGTCCGAGCGCGAACTGGTGAAGCGTATCTCGCTCGAAGCGCGCGAGCGCCGATTCGATGTGCGGGTCGTTCCCGATTTGTACGACGGCCTCGGCTGGCGTGCGCCCATTCATCACGTGGGCGAGTTTCCGGTCATGGATCTGCACTGGCAGCCGATTCCGGCGCTCGGCCTCGCCGTCAAGAGAGTCCTCGACGTGATCCTGTCGATCGCCGGCCTGATCGCGACGTCCCCTCTTCTCGTCTTTCTTGCAGCTTGGATCCCGCTCGATTCCAAGGGTCCAGCGCTCTATCGATCCAAGCGCGTTGGCTGGAAAGGCCGCGTGTTCACTTGCTACAAATTCCGCACGATGGTCGCCGAAGCGGACGCGCTCAAGGATTCTCTTCGCGCGCAAAACGAGCGCACCGGGCCATTTTTCAAGATGCGTGACGACCCTCGCGTGACGCGCCTCGGAACATTCCTGCGGAAATACAGCTTGGACGAATTGCCCCAGTTTTGGAACGCGCTGAAAGGCGACATGAGCCTCGTCGGCCCGCGTCCTCACCCGCTCGACGACTTCGAGCAATACGATCTCGACGATCTGCGGCGCCTCGAAGTCAAGCCGGGCATTACCGGCCTCTGGCAGGTGGAGGCGCGCGAGAACCCGTCGTTTGAAATCAACATGCGCCTGGACCTCGAATACATCGAAGGGTGGAACCTGTGGTTCGACCTGAAGATTTTGGCGCTGACAGTGCCGACGCTGCTGAAGGGGACCGGGCGCTGACGATGACCGACGACAGCCTCGCGGACAACCAGGCGGACGAGACGATGATGACTGATCTCGAACAAAATCCGGCAACATTTCGCGACGTCGCGGTCGACGTGCTCCCGGTGCGGCCGCCGGGCTTCGGCGATGTGGAGACCGTGGAGCGGGTGCACCTCGCGGGCGCCTGGCCAGCAGCGCGAGTCTTGAAGTGGTGCGTGCAAGGCGGGGCTTCGATCCTGCAGCAGGGCCTCTTTGCCGGCGCGCACTTTGCCGTCAATGTTCTTCTCGCGCGATGGCTTTCGCCCGCTTCCTACGGCGTCTTTGCGCTCGCCTATTCGCTGTATCTCCTGCTTCTGGCGTTTTACATGGCCACGTTTTATGACCCGGTCCTGATCTTCGGGGCGGGCCGGTATTCCGAAGCGTTTCCACAATATATTCAGACGCTGACGCGGGCTCACTTGATTCTTGTTCCGCCCGTATGCCTCATCGCCGGGCTTGCGGGGCGATTTCTCACAACTTCCATCGACGGGGAAATCCAGTCGACGCTGCTGGCCCTGGCCGTGGCCTCTCCAATTCTTTTGCTGGTCTGGCTTTGCCGCGGCGCGTTTTACGCGCAGTTGCAGGTCTGGCAGGGCACGGCCGCCGGCGCGTTTTACCTGGTGTCGCTGGTTGGATCGATTTGGATCCTGCACAGATGGGGAATTCTTTCTTCCGCAACCGCGCTGTTGGCAATGGCGGCCGGAAGCCTGCTCGTCAGCGCCGGGGGACTCAGCGAAATTTCTCGAACCACGTCGGCCGATGCGCCTCCATCCGACCTAAAGCTCTCCACGGTCGTCGCCGATCACTGGCGCTACGGCAAGTGGGCCGCGTTAACGGCCGTCGTCGCGTGGTTCCCGGTCAACATCTATTACACGCTGCTCCCCTCGAGATTTGGGATGCAAAGCGCTGCCACCCTGCGGGCGCTCATGAATTTGATGTATCCCCTACTCCATGCGCTCCTGTCTCTCGTTTCCATCCTGGTTCCAGCACTCGTCAGGAGGCGGCAGCAATTCGGGTTTGAAAACATGAGGCGACGGGTCTGGACGCTCGCGGCGCTATTTGTTCCGGCGGGACTCACGTACCTGTGCATTCTGGTTGGATTACGAAATCCGATTCTTCATCTTCTTTACGGAGACCGGTACGCGAATCAATCCGTTTGGGTCGTCTTCTGCATCGGCTGCCTGCCGATCACGACGGGAATCGCCTACGTCCTCGCCGCGGGATTGCGCTCGATTGAGAGCCCGCGGCTGGTTTTCTGGGGCTATCTCGCTTCTTGCGCGACAACGTTGATCTTGGGGGTGCCGCTGGCATTGCACTACGGGATTGCGGGCGCGGCGGCGGGAATGGTGGCGAGCGATATACCCACGATCACCGTGCTGTGTGTGTGTCTTGCCCGGACGCAAATGGCGTAGGAATCCAAGTAGATCTACAGGCATCTTGGCGCGGAAAAAAGGCGAATGAAAAACACCGATCGTGACGGAGATGGGAATGTGGATTAGCGCGGCAGCGATCTTGCTCGTCGGATATCTTTGCCTCAGCCGGACGTTCTCCTACCTTGGCGTGCCCCAGTGGAACGCCTTCATCGGCGAGGCGGGTCTCCTGATGTTGTTTCTCGCCGGACCCCGTGTCGGCCGCCAAAGCTGGATTTGGACGCTTCCGAAATTGCCGGCCCTGAAAAGGCTTCGGACGGCCTATGCGCTGTTCCTGATTTGGGGAATTGTGGAGGTAGCTCACGGCATTCTCTCGGGGAATCCACTGCTAACCTCTTTGCGCGACTTGGGTTTCAACTACTACCCGATTTATTTCGCCCTGGGACTCTGGACCGGCCTGAATGCTCCCGATTTGCTGCCGAAGCTGATTCGGGGATTCGCCTGGTTCAATGCCATTTATGGCGTCTTATATCTTTTCTTTCTGAGCCGGGCCGAGTGGTCCCTCCCGGGCGTAAGCGACGAGGTCGCGCAGGTTCCCATCTTCCCTCAGCCGATTTACTCGCTCATCGCAATTCTTGGGCTACTGGCTTACGGCGGACGATCGCGAAGCAACTGGTGCCTGCTGCTTGTGAACGCCTTCGTCATGCTCGGCATGCAGTTTCGGACGGAGTGGCTCGCCTTCCTCGTTGGTGCGGGAACGTTTTGCCTGCTCATGGGTTACGGAAAACGTGTTTTGGCCGGGGCGGCGATGTTCGCGGTGCTGGTCGCAGCGATGTACTACACGAACTTCACGTTTCCCGGCCCGGAATTGCGTGGCGGGGACGTTTCCATACAACAGCTTGCCGGCCGGGTAGTCGCTCCGTTCCAGGCCGACTTGACGGACGAGACTGCGGCCAGCGGGCTTGGCAATTCCGAATCCGAGGAGTCGACCTTTGTCTGGAGAACAGTCTGGTGGCTGACGATTTGGGACTCGGTGCAGGAAAGCGCGCCCGCGCGCGTTTGGGGTTTCGGATACGGGTACCCGTTGGGAGACCTGGTTCCCTATCTGAGGGGCGCCTTCATCCGTACGCCTCACAACCTGTTTTTCTACGCGCTGGGGTACGGCGGGTGGGTCGGAGTCGCCCTGGCGTTTCTGTTTCAATACGAAATTCTTCGCCTGCTGCGGTTATCGAATCGCATTCGGAGGGACCCGTTCAGCTTGCCGTTTTGGACGGCGATGACCACGTTCGCGATGTTTTTCCCGCTGGGCGAGACTCCCTACGGAGCAATTCCCTTCTATCTCATCCTGGGCTGGGTGTGCGCGCCAGCGATTGCGGCTGAGTTTTGCAAGACCGTCCAGGGTAGATGGCGCCTGCACGAACGAACTGTGACGGAGACCCGCGTACTGCGGCCCCAGATCCAGACTTAGACGAATTGGCGAATGCGCCGCGGCGCGCAAACGCCGGGAGCGCGCTTTGGGCGACCCTTTCGTGCAATGAGGTGAGGCGATGCCGGTGGAAGTGAGCGATTGCATTTTGTGCGCCGAGCAAGCGAGCGAATTTCGGCCGTTCGAACGCGTGCGAGGATGGAATTACGTCCGCTGCTCGGATTGCGGCCTCGTATTTCTGAACCCGCGGCCGACGGACGCCGAACTCGAACATTTTTATAATCACGGTTACCGGTACGATTTGAGCCGCTACGCCCGGTCGCTACCCAGCCAGGAAATTTGGCTGGACTTGCTGGAAGAACGCTGCGGCAGACCGGGAACGCTGCTCGAAGTGGGCTGCTCGTACGGACATTTTCTGGCTGAAGCGAGGGACCGAGGCTGGTCGGTTCAAGGCGTCGAACTCAGCGAATCCGCCGTTGGATTTGGCCGAGCAGTGCTCGGACTCTCCATCGAGCAAGGACGTATTTCGGATTTGAAGGAACGCGATTCCTCCACTTTTGATGCAATTGCCGCCTGGCACGTGCTCGAACACGATCCGCTTCCCCGCCATTTCTTGGAAACCGCCTTCGACCTTCTGCGTCCCGGGGGAATCCTCGCTCTCCGCGTGCCGAACCTCGGCAGCCTGGTGGCAAAGCTTTCGGGCCCGGACTGGCAGTGGCTCTCCCCCCCAGAACACGTCTGCATGTACACGCGGGAGACTCTATCGCTCCTTCTAGAACAAACAGGATTCGAAATTGTCGCGACTCGGACCGCAAGAGGCAACGCGCGAAACATGTGGTTTGAAATTCTGCGCGCCCGAGCCAAACGGCAGCTGACGCATTCGAACAACGGGGGCGGCGATCACGGCAATTCGTATTCATTTGCCTCTCCCAAGGTTTACCAGGATCGAGCGTGGTATCGAGTCGCCGAAAACCTGATCGCGGCCGGAACGCTGCCGTTTGACTGGGCGGTTAAGCGATGGCTCGCCGTGCGGGGCGAGGAAGCGGAGTTGGCGGTGCTGGCGCAGAAGCCCGCGTCCCAAGAACCGCTGCGGACCACTCCGGGAAAAGGGCTGGAGCGCGCAACGATATGAGTTCAATTCCCCTACAGCAGATTGACGGTCGAGCAAGCAGCGATGCCGCCGCCCGCGTGAGTTTTGTCAAAATGACGCCACGAAAATGGCGGCTCGTACGTTTGTTCGAGCGCGTCTTGCGGCTCACGCTTCCATTCTTGCCGGCGCCGCAATCGGCTGCCGGCACGAACGCCGCGACAAAGCGGATTCTGGTCGTCGAATACTGGAACCTCGGAGACCTGGCGATTCTGGTCCCGTTTCTGCGCGCCCTCCGCCAGGCGTTTCCGCAGGCTCGCATCTCCCTGCTTGTCAAAAAAGGGCTGGATTCTTTCCTCGACGGCCAGGGAATCGTGGACGAGTTCATTCCCATGCGCGTGCCGTGGGCGCAGCATTTCAATCGCTGGAAAAAATACAATCCCGTTTCCCGGGACTGGTTCTTTTTGCTCCGCGCGATTTCCGAGTTGCGCGGCCGGCGCTTCGACCTGGCCTTTTCCGGGCGCATGGACATCCGCGACAACCTGCTGCTTTGGCTGAGCGGCGCGCGCCGCCGCGTCGGTTATGGTTTCGCCGGCGGCGAATTTCTTCTCACCGATGTCGCGGCGCCGGATTTTTCCCGCGTCCACCGCACCGACGTCTGGATGCATCTCCTCGACATTTTCGAGTGCCCCGCGCGCCCGGACGCGGGTGGCTACGAATTGACTCACTCCGAGATGGCTTCGGCCGAGTCGTTCCTGAAAGCGTCGGGGATTCCGCGAGACCGCCTGCTGATCGGAATTCACCCGGCGGCGCGGATTCGGACCCGTCTCTGGGGCGACGAACGGTTCGCCGAAGTCGCCCGGGAAATCAGCCGGAAAACGGGCGCTCACGTCCTGTGGTTCGCTGAACCGGGAGAGCGGCGCGACACTCCCCACCTGGAGCGCTGCCACGAAGTGAAGGTGCCCTTCCGCTCTTTCGTCGCCATTCTATCGTTCTGCGATCTATTGATCTGCAACGACAGCGGGCCAATGCACCTCGCAAATCTTGTCGGCGTGCCCGTCATTGCCGTGTTTGGGCCGCAGCGGCCTGAGTGGTTCGGACCGCGCGGACCGCGGGACCGCATCGTGATCCGCCCCGAGATCTGGTGCCGCCCCTGCTTTGATTACTGCATGTTCGGCGAGCCGCATTGCCTGCGAACGATCGCCCCGGAGGAGGTGATTCGCGCGGTGATGGAGTTTTTAGAGGAAAACCCGGAGCGCGAACGGGAGATAGCCGCCCCCTCCCTGCGTTCCGCTCCGGGGTACGGAGGAAATCGATGATCCACGAACGCGTCCTCGAGTTGATCGCTCCCCTGCACCGGAAATACCGCATGCAGAAATGCGATCTGTTTTTCGAGACCTTTCATCCGCGGCCCAGCGATTCGATGCTGGACGTCGGCGGCGGCGCCGGCATCACCGGCGAGTTTGGCGCGCTGTACCGTTTCTTCGCCGAAGTGCACGTTGTGAATCTGTGTCCCCAGAAGTTTGACCGGGAGCAGCGCCGGAACGTGCGGTTCCTGATCGCCGACGGGTGCTCCCTGCCGTTTCCCGACCGGTCCTTTGACTGGGTGTTTTCCAACGCCGTGATCGAGCACGTCGGCAGGCGAGAGCGCCAGAAGCAATTCGCGGGCGAAATCCAGCGCGTCGCGCGGCAGGGTTTCTTCGTCGCGACACCCAATCGGAATTTTCCGGTCGATCCGCACACGCTGCTCCCGTTCTATCAGTTTCTGAGCCCTCGATTGCAGAAGAGAGTCTGCCGTTTGTCGCCCGGATATTTGCGCGAATACGAGCCGCTCGATCTGCTCTCCGGAAGGGATCTGCAGAACCTTTTTCCGGGGAGCGATGTGCGAAAGATGGGGATGGCAGCGCTGCCGAACAATTTGGTCGCCTTCCGGCGCCTGCCTCCCGACCAGGATCCCACCATGACGCCGGATCGAGAAGATTGCGTTCACACGGCGGGACCGGTGTCATGAACGCAGATCGAAGAAATGTCCTCGGAATCATGGTGTCGCCGGTGGATTACCAGGGAGCCGTGAACCTGATTCTTCAGGCCGCCCGCGAGAAAAGAGGGATCGCGGTCTCCGCGTTGGCGGTGCACGGACTGATGACCGGCGTGCTGAGCCGCGAGCAAAAGTACCGCCTGAACCACTTCGATTTGCTGCTGCCGGACGGGCAGCCCGTTCGCTGGGCGCTGAACTGGCTCTATCACTCCGGGCTATCTGACCGTGTCTACGGCCCGAATTTGACGATTTGGGTTTGCGCCCGGGCCGAAGCCGACGGGTTGCCGGTGTTCTTCTATGGAAGCACAGCCGAAATCCTCGCGGCGCTCGAGCGGTCTCTCATCCGCAAATTTCCACAGCTCAAAATCGCCGGGATGGAAGCGTCAAAATTTCGGCGGCTGGCGTCCGAGGAAGAAACCGAATTGGCGGAACGACTGAAAACCTCAGGGGCCCGCATTCTTTTCGTGGGCCTTGGGTGCCCGCGCCAGGAGATTTTCGCGTACGAACTTCGCGACGCAATCGGCATCCCCATTGTGGCCGTCGGAGCGGCATTCCCGTTCATCGGCGGGACCATGCCACAAGCGCCGCAGTGGTTGCAGCAAAACGGGCTGGAGTGGCTCTACCGGCTCTTGTCCGAACCTGGACGTCTGTGGCGGCGGTACGTTTTCTTAAACCCGGCATATCTCGTGCTTCTCGCGCTTCAAATATTCGGGCTTGCGAGCTTTGCAACCGAAGGGCGCTCGCCGACTTCCGCCGAGCGGTATGGTTAGTGCGATTTCCCGTGGGCAGGACCGCTCGTGAGTCTCGGCCAGTCCTGAATCCTGGGACTTACTTCCGGCCTCGAAGCATCGCCGTAAATTTCCCGAAAAATCCCTGTGGCGCCGGCGGTTTCGGCGGAGCGGCCGGTTCGCCGGTGTCGTTCACCTTTTTCATTGCGCCCGGCGGCAGGGGAATGCGGATCAATTGCCCTTCTTCCAGATGATCGAGGTCTTTCAGATCGGGGTTGAGGCTCTTGATCTTGTCGGCGAGTTCGCTGTCAAAGCGGCCGTTGTACCGGATGCTCAGGTCTTTGACGGTCTCTTGAGGGCCGGCGGCGACGGTCAGGACCTGGCCGTCGCCAGTGTCCTGCGGCGCGGCGTCGTAATCCGATGGCGGCGTCTCGGGCGCGCCGGTGCTGGCGTTCGCGCCAAGCGTGCTCGGGGTTGAAGAGGAATTGAGATTGTCCGGCGTGGCGGCTCGCTTGGACTGCGAGCGAACCAGCATCGCGAGCGCCATCGTCACGGACAACAAAGTGATCCCAAGAATCGCCGACCGGCGGGGCCACTTGGATGCGCCCACCTTGCTGGACGGGTCGTACGTGAGCAGGGAGCTTGGCTGCGCGGTCTTGTCCGCAGCCGGCGCGGGCAGCAACGCGGAGGCGGGCGGAGGCGTAGACGCCGGCCGGGCCGCGGGAATCCTCGCGGCAGCGGCTGTGGCATTCGCGGCAGCGGCCGCCATGGCGGCGGCTACGGTGGCGTGAGAATGCGCCAGCGCCTCCACATCCAGGCGCGCCGCGGCTTCCTGCACGATCTCCGAGGTCACGGCGCGCAGCCCGCGGGCGTGCGCCAAACGCAAACAGTTGTAGCAGAGATTGTTGATGTTCCTCGGAATCCCCTTGCTGTACCGCGTGATCAGTCCGACCGGCTCTTCGCCAAAAATCGGCTCGCCGGAATAGCCCGCGACTTTCAGGCGATGCGCGATGTAATCGCCCGTTTCCTCGGCCGTGAACGGATCGAGACGACCGAGAACGGCGACGCGCTGCCTGAGTTGCGACAGGCCCGGCCGCGAAAGCTTCGCGGCCAATTGCGGCTGGCCTGCCAGGATGATCTGCAGCAGCTTCGCGTTGTGCGTCTCGAAATTGGACAGCATGCGCACGGTTTCGAGGACGGACTCGTCCAGATTCTGGGCTTCATCCACGATCAGCAGGAACCGTTTTCCGGCCAGCAACTCCTCGAAGAGGATTTCGTTGAGCTTGCCGTGCATGGCGACGAAGCCGATGTTGCTCACATCCACGCCCAGCTCCTGCAGGATGTATTGGATGAATTCGCGCGAATCGCATTGCGTTTGGGATACGTGGACGATGCGGCTGGTGTCGCGCAATTCCTGCGCGAGCTGATAGAGCAGCGTGGTTTTTCCCATTCCGGGCTCGGCGATCAGGGCCAGGAATCCGCGCGTGTCCCGGATGCCGTCGGTGAGCGAGGTGAGCGCCTCGGTGTGCGTCCGGCTGGCATAGAGGTACGCCGGATCGGGGGTCATTCCAAACGGCTCTTCGCGCAAACCAAAATGTTCAAGAATCATGGTTCAGATCCCGAGACAGCGAGACGAACCGGAGAAGGCCGCTAGGGGGATGTGGCGCGACCGGACGACTGAATTCCCGACCGAAATGAACCCGCGAGCGAGTCCGCCGACGCCCGCGAAAGCCATACTCTCCAGCTCGCATCCACTATACACGCCTTTTCGGGACGCAGGTCAACCTTCGTGTCGTCATGGGTATCCCGAATTCCCAGACCGATTCCCCGGAAGCGCCCGCACCCGCCCCCGAGTTTGCGAGGGAAAACGAGGTATCTTCTCGATTATTTTATTCCTGCAAGGAATAAATAGTATTGACATGATCTGATGCAAGGTGTACTTCCTACCTCAAGTTCACGTTGGAGTCCGCGAATCCTGATCGGGGTGGTCTGGTTCGGTGGGCAAAATCTAGAAATTGGCCGGCAAGAGAACCTTAAAATCCTCGCGAGGTATATTTGCGCATGAATGCCCTGCTCAATAAGCCTTTTGCATCAGCACGTTTGCACCTAAGGTCAGCGGTTCCCGCAACGTTTCTATCGCTCGGCTTGCTTCTTTTCGCTCCCGCATCTTTTTCGCAGGGGAACGAAGGCCGAATTACAGGAGCGATCACGGACCAATCCGGCGGAGCCATCGCCGGCGCTACGGTCACCGTGGTGGATGTCCAGCGGGGACTCAACCGCACGCTTACGACGGATGACGCAGGGCTTTACAACGCGCCCAACCTTCTTCCCGGCAACTACACGGTCCGCGCCGAGGCCAAAGGGTTCAAAAAAATCGAGCAGCAGAATGTCACGTTGCAAGTGGGCAAGGAAATTCGCGTGGACCTGACCCTCCAGCCGGGCGAGGTCTCCCAGACGATCACCATTACCGAGGCGCCGCCGCTCATCGAGACGACGAACGCCACGCTGGGGGGAACTCTCAGCAATCAAACCATCAACGATCTGCCGCTGAATGGACGGAATTACATCAACTTGCTGACGCTGCGACCCGGGATGACCGTCTATCCGGGCGGTGGCAGCGCTGCGCGCTCCGCCAACGGCACGCGGCCGGAGGACATTGGCTATCTGCTGGACGGTGTCAGGGAAGACGATCCTTATACGGGTTCGAGCGTCCTCAATGCGGTGATCCCCGCGGGGGATGCTTCCACTTCCCTGCCGATCGATGCCATTCAGGAATTCAATACCGAGCAAAATCCGAAGGCGGAATTCGGATGGAAGCCCGGCGCCATCGTCAACGCCGGGATCAAGTCAGGGACCAACTCGATTCACGGAACCGCGTTCGCATTTGGCCGCGATACCGTCTTGGACGCGCGTAACTTTTTCAATGATGCCACCTCAACCCAATGCAATACGACTCCAGCCATTTGCAACAAGGCGCCAGTGGGCTTGGAGCAGTATGGCGCGAGCCTTGGTGGGGCGATAAAAAAGGACAAGTTGTTCTACTTCATCAACTACGAAGGCCAAGAATACAGTGTGGGAAGCACCCTCTTGTTGACGCCTCCTCTCACCGTCACCACCCCGGGGGGAGCGAGCACCGCGAAGAGTCTCGTCGATGCGTGCAATGCCTTGAATCCAGGTCATTTGGCGTATGGATCGCCCGGCAACTCCGTATCCCCACTGAGCGCGCTGCTCGCAGGCCTCAATCCGGACTGCTCTGTCAGGCCCACGAACTTCACCCCCGGTCCAAGCGAGTCTTTGTTCCCAACGAACACGAGTACTGCGCCTCTTCCTCTAGGTATGGTCAGCAACAATACACAAGAGAACGGGGTAGCAAAGATCGACTACCACATCAACGATCAGCACTCGCTGTCCGGGATGTATTTCAACGGACGGGGAGGCGGAATCTGGAATGACGGCGCCTATCAAGTCGGGCTTCCGGGATCCAGTAACTCGCCCTGGATGTCCAATCTGTATGGAAAAGTCCAGGTGGGTTCAGCGGCATGGACTTGGACGCCGACTTCGACCCTGGTAAATCAATTCCGGGGTGGCTACGCCTACTTCCACCAGACCTACGATTCTGTCGACGCCAATGTGAATCCGCTCTCCTATGGCATCGACACGGGCGTGGCGGATTCACGGTTTTTCGGCTTTCCATTCATCCGCATCAACCCATTTTCATCGACGAATTTCCGTCTCGGCGGCAACTGGCCCAAACATCCCGGCCCGACCGGCGCTCTGGATATTTTGGATCACGTCTCGATCTTGCGCGGAAAGCACGCCTTCGTGTTCGGCGGGGAAATCATTAGCAATACCGCCGACGTATTCGTAACTGCGAACGGAAAGGGCAGCATCCGATTCTCGACTCTCACCAATTTTCTGACGGGCACGGTAAGAAGCAATGGAACCCTGTCACAAATTCTCACTGGTAACCCCGAGCGACATCTGAGCAATCAAGGGTACGCGGCATTCGTCCAGGACGACTGGCATGTTAAGCCGAGACTTACCGTGAACCTCGGAGTGCGCTATGAACTTCAGACGGTGCTGAAGGACCGCAACAAGCAGCTAGGCAACTTCGACCCGAACTCGCCGACCGGGCTTGTTCAGATCGGCTTCGGTGAGACTGCGGCCTATCACGGCGATCACAACAATTTCTCGCCAAGGATAGGATTCGCGTGGGATGTGCAAGGCAACGGGAAGACGGTTGTGAGGGGTGGCGGCAGCATTATGTATGAGCAACTGCCCTATAGTGTGTTCATCGCCGTCGGCAATCAGCTTGGGCTAAACCAAGTCCCTACTGGCGCGACCCAGATCTTTTGTTCCGCGAACCCCTGCGTGAATGGCAGCACTCAGGTTACGCGGGCAGGCCAGGGCAACATGAATGTGCTCACTGAAAACGTATTGGGCACCAACGGGCTCTCGACGAACTGGAAGGCTCAATCGTTGCCCTGTGTAACTGGTACCACTCCGGCTGCCGTCTCGGCCTGCGGCAGTATATTCCCCGCCAGCGTTTTCGCAGATCAGTGCGGGGACGGCCTGCAGGTACCGGGCGCAGCCACTCCGGATCCGTTTCCCTGCAACACGGAGGCGCTGGATCCCAATATGCGCACGCCCTACATCAGCACATGGTCACTGGGCATCCAGCGGGCTATCACCAATGACGTTTCTGTGGACATTTCCTATGTTGGCAACCATGGCACCAAATTCCTGGGATTCGCCGACATCAACCAGCCGCCGTTGGGCTCTGCCAGCGTGAACGCCCCGAATTGCGCCCCCGCGTTTACCGCCAGCTGCAACGAGCAATGGGCACGGCCGTACGCTAGTAAGTTTCCTTATCTCGCGCAGATCGACCGCCTATCCAACATAGACAAATCCAACTACAACGCGCTGCAAATGACCGTTACGATGCGTCCCACCCACGGGCTGTCGATGCTGGCCGGTTACACTTTCAGCCACGCCCTCGACAACGCCTCCGCCAATTTCGGCTCCAATTTCTTGCCGGTAGACAGCACTCACCCGGCGGGGATGTACGGGAACAGTGACTTTGACATCCGGCATCGACTAACACTTACCGCTACCTACGTCCTCCCTGGGAAGAAGTCACCGGGACAACTCCTCCAAGGCTGGCAACTCAATTCGATCGTGACCATACAAGGCGGGTCGCCGTGGACGGCGCAAGATCTGACGAACGACTTCAGCGGAACAGGGCAGGTCAGCGAGCTCGATACCTACGGCCAATTCTGGAATATCTCAGGTCCCCCCAGCGCCTTCAAGCCTGGCCCGTCCGAGGTTCCATTCTTTCTCCCGGGAACTACGGTTGCACCTGGTACCACTGCTGCACAATACGCCTTCAATAACGCTGCGTGCGTCTCCGCGGTGGGTGGAACGGGGACGCCCGCATACGCCTCGCTGACAGCTAACGGCTGTTATGCAGAGGGTGGAACGGTGTTAACTCCGCCCGCCAACGGGACCATCGGGAACGCCGGACGCGGAATCTTCCGCGGCTCAGGCTTTAGGAACTGGGACGTTTCGGTGGTCAAGGATACCGTCTTCAAGGAGCGGCTGACGGCGCAGTTTCGCGCCGAGTTTTTCAACGTGCTCAACCATCCGGAATTCTACAATCCCACGGGGCCGGCGGGCGCCGGCTTCAACGATCCCTCCGCGCCGGCGACGTTTGGCTGCGGCTGCAACACGCCCGACCAGGCTTCGCCGAATCCTGTTCTTGGAACGGGAGCGAATCGCTCGATTCAGTTGGGCTTGAAACTCATCTGGTAGGCGCTGCGTCTGACAACCGGGGGCCGGTCCCGTTCGACCGGCCCCTCTCTTACCGGCGAGCCGGTTGCTAGCGATCGCCCTACACGCTTTTCGTTGCGAATCGACTCGATGTTGTGCCAACCTTCACCGCGAATCACGGAGGTCCCTATGCACCTATTGAAACGGCGGTTCCATTTGTCTCGCACCGCAGCATCACTCGCGGTTGTGTTTCTCTGCGCGATTTCAGCCGCAGCGCAAATGGCGCCGACGCGCACCTGGGAGGAACTGAAGCAGGAGACACAGCGGCGCGTGGACAAGAATCTGGGCCCCGTCGGAGGCGTCAAGTCCGAGGATGCGCGCGAGGCGCTCTCGAACATTCACAGCCTGGATCGCGACGAATGGGCGGCGGCGTGGAGCGCCATCGGCGAACGCTACGACAAGCGCGCGCAGACTGAAGAAGCCGCGAAGAACAACGACGCGGCGCGCGACGATTATTTCTGGGCCTTCCGGTATTACACCGTGGCGCGCTGGCCCGTGCCGAATTCCGCGGGCAAGCAGAAGGCTTATCTCGCCGCGCTCGCCGCCTTCCGCAATTACGGAAAATTTCTCGATCCACCCGTGGAGATTATCGACGTGCCGTTCGAGGGTAAGTCCATTCACGGGTATCTCCGCCTGCCGAAGGATGTGCGCCCGGCGCCGATGGTCCTGATGATCAACGGAACGGACTCGCGCAAGGAAGACGAAGTGCAAGGCCATGACGGTTTGTATCGCAGCGGAATCGGAGTGGTCGCCGTCGATATGCCCGGAACGGGCGAGTCTCCCGTGAAGGCGGACGTGGGTTCGGAGCGAATCTTTTCGCGCGTGCTCGACTATCTGGCCACGCGGCCGGAGGTGGACAGCAAGCGCATCGTGGCCTGGGGCGTGAGCTATGGCGGGCACTGGTCCGCGAATCTTGCGTATGTGGAGCGCGCGCGGCTGCGCGGCGCGGTGGTGCAGGGCGGACCGATCCACGACTACTACACGGCCGAGTGGCAGAAGAAATCTCTCGGCACGCCGGAATATTTATTTGATCTGTTCGCCGCGCGAGCGGCGATCTACGGCGTCGAATCGCTGGATGAGTTTTACGCCTACGGACCACGGCTGTCGCTGAAGACGCAGGGCTTCGTCGGGCAGCCCTCGGCGCCGATGCTCGTTCTGAACGGCGAAAAGGACACGCAGGTGCCGATTTCCGATCTGTACCTGCTGCTGCAATCGGGCGGAACGGCCAAGTGGTCCTGGGTGAATCCGGATGGAGGGCACACGGGCCGCTCGCAGGAATGGCCGAATTCCCGAATCGCCGAGGAAATCGTCACGCCCTGGATCAAGGCGCGGCTCGAGCCGGATTTGGGCAAGAAAATGATCGCCGGAAACTGATCGGCGGTTTCGCGGAACGCGTGACGGCCAACCCTAGCGCGTGAAAAATGTAACCGTGCGTCAGGCGCTCGCGTCTGAACCGTTGAAGAATCTTGCACCTCGGCCAAGCAACAATCCTAAATCGAAAAGCGGCGGGTGAACTCATGCGAAAAACGAGTTGGGCTGTTCTGTTTTTCTTCTGCGCGGCTGCAATGGCAACGCTGGCGGCATCGCCCGCGCCCCAAACTTCCGGATACCACCTGCTCAAAAAACTGACGCTGGGCGGCGAAGGCGGCTGGGACTATCTCTCCGCCGATCCGGCCTCGCACCGGCTCTTCATCTCGCGCGGAACGCACATCATGGTGGTTGATGCCGACGGCAACGTGGTCGGCGACGTTCCCAACGTACAGGGCACGCACGGCGCGGCCATCGTGAACGAATTCAATCGCGGCTTTTCGAGCAACGGGCGCGCCAACTCCGTGACGATCTTCGACCTGAAAACGCTCGCCCCGATCAGCGAAGTGAAGCTGCCGATGGCGGACGGCCCCGACGGCTACCTGTACGACCCCGCATCGAAGAGCGTCTTCGTGTTCAATGCCCGCAGCCATGATGCGACCGCCGTTAACGCGCAAACCGGCGAAGTGGGAGGCACGGTCCCGCTCGGCGGCAAGCCCGAAGCGGCGCAGGCCGATGGCGCGGGGCACATCTGGGTAAATATTGAAGACACGGCAAAGCTCGTGGAATTCGATTCAAAAGAGTACAAGGTGCTGAACACGTGGCCGCTGCCCACGTGCGAGGAGCCGACCGGCATGGCCATCGATCCGGCGCACAAGCGCCTCTTCATCGGCTGCCACAGCAAAGTGATGCTCGTGACGGACTACGCCGGAAAAGTCGTGGCCAGCGTGCCGATCGGGCAGGGCGTGGATGCAGCGTCGTTCGATCCCGCGACCCAGTTTGCGTTTGCTTCCTGCGGCGATGGGACCATCACCGTCGCGCACGAGGACTCTCCCGACAAATACTCGGTGGTGGAGACAATTTCGACGCAGCGCGGCGCGCGAACCATGGCGCTCGACACCGCGAATCATCGCGTCTTCACGGTCACATCCGATTTTGGGCCGCCGCCCGCAGCGACTCCGGAAAATCCGAATCCCCGGCCAACGCAGATTCCGGGCACATTTACGCTGCTGATCTACAGTCGGTAGATTTTCAAAAAGAATTCGCGGCCGTTTCGGGATGTGACGCGCTCAATTCGCGGGCGCGCCCGTAGCGCCATTTGCTCCGCCGGCTCGAGGGGCGGGATATTCGGCTTCGTGGAATGAGCCGATGAACCAGCGGCCATTTTGCCGGGTCATGAGGACGATCATCAATCCTTTGCGTGCCGGTATTTCGGAACCGTCGGCGGCTTTCGTTCCGGTGATGACGGTTTCGGCCTCCGCCTCCGCGATATCCGGTGAGAAGAAGCGAATGCTCCGGACCGTGTCCGTGCGCACCGAGTCTTTCAAGTTGCCGCGGAAGAGCGACGCAAACCAGTTCTCGATGTCCTTGCGGCCGTGGCTGTGAGCGCCGCGCATATTCGCAAAGTCCGCGTCCTCGGCGAACGTCATCGCGACGCCATGAGCATCATGGCGCGTGAAGCTTTCCGAGAATTCGCCGCACACTTTCTTGATGGCTGCGGAGTCGGCTTCCGAGCCGCTTGTCTGGCCTGGGGTGGCCATCGCAAGGAGCGCGATCAGCAGAGCGAGGCAAATTGCGCGAGCTGACGTGATGGAGACAATGCGCATCGGATCCTCCGCGCCGAGAAGTTTTTGATGGCGCGAACGCCGCGCCATGATACGCCAGTTTCGCGCGCGACCGGAGACCGAAATATCGTTGACAAAACCTTGGGCGCGCAAGAAGCTTTGCGCAGCATAGCTCAACCCCACCTGAAGTCGATCGTCGCGGGAGGCACGGAATGAGCGGAATCACACGGCGCGGATTCGTGAAAGGCGCGGCGCTTGCTCCTTTGGCGCTTGCGCCCTTGCCCGGCATGGCGCAGCAGGGGGCGCGGCCCGAGCGATTCGACATCGTCGTGGCCGGCGCGGGGCACAACAGCCTGGTCACCGCCGCGTACCTGGCGAAGGCCGGCTTTCGCTGCCTGATTCTCGAGGGACGGCCCACGGTGGGCGGTGGCGTCAAATCGGCGCAATTCACGTTGCGCGGATTCATTCATGACACCTGCTCCTCGGCGCACAACGGCATTCAAGACAATCCGCTCATTCGCGACAATGAAATTCCACTAGCGGACTACGGCCTCGAATACATTTCCCCCGACCCGATTTTTCACATGCCGTTTCTTGACGGCGCGTACGTCACGCAGTGGCGTGATCCCGAGCGCACCGTCGCGGAATTCGCAAAGATCAACAAGAAAGACGGCGACGCCTACTGGCGCATGTGGAAGGAATCCGAACACATCGATCCGGCCGCGAAATTCTGGCAGCGGCGTCTCGCGATGTCTCACTGGGAAGTGATCCGCATGAATTTCGAGAACGATCACTGCCGCGCGTTCATGCTCGCGTGCCCGTGGTCGCAGCAGCCGCCGCAATTTCCGATGACGGGGCGCGTCGCCTACGGGCCGTTCAATCAGCAGCGCCACAGCCGGCCGCTGCCGAAAGGCGGCTCGGGAAAATTGACGGACGCGCTTGCACGTTTTATCGAGGCGCATGGCGGAGTGATCCTCACGAACAAGCCGGTCGCGCGGCTGATCGTCGAGAGCGGCAAATGCGCGGGTGTCGAGTGCCTGGACGGAAGCCAGTATCGCGCGGAAAAGGCCGTGCTCTCGACGATCCACATCAAACACCTGGTGGATATGGCGCCGAAGGATCTGTGGGGCACGGATTTTGTCGACGGCGTGGAAACGTGGCAGCCGGAATTCCAAATGATGAGCACCAACTATGCCACGACGGAGCCCATCAAGTATCCGACCGCGGGCGGCATGCTTTCGCCCGTGCACTCGGAACTCCTGGGTAAGCCGGAGCGCGCGCTGCGCTTCGCCTACGACTACTGTGCGGGCGCGGTGAATCTCGACGACCCGCCGGTGCACATCATCCAGACGAGCGTGGCCGATCCGACGCGCGCGCCCGCGGGCATGCACACCATCAAAGTGGTCGGCTATCATCCCTACGACTTGAAGGAAGGGCCGCATCATTGGGATAACATCAAGGAAGAGGTCGCCGACGCGACGCTGAAATACATCCAGCGCTACTCGCCTAATCTGACGAACGACAAGATTCTCGAGCGTGTCGTGCACAGTCCGCTCGATCTCGAACGCATGAACCCGCACAACTGGCACGGCAGTTGCCACGCGGGCGCGTCGGGGCCTTCGCAAACGGGCGCGATGCGGCCCATGCCGGGCTGGGCAAACTACCGCATGCCGATTGCTGGGCTGTATCAAACCGGAGGTACAACGGCGCCGGGCGGGTCCGTCACCGGCCAGCCCGGGCGCAATGCGGCGATGGTGATCCTGAAGGATCTGGGCACGAGCCTGGAGGAAGTGGTGGGCAAGAAAGCAGGAAAGTCGTCGTAGAGATTTCGCGTTTGGTTGGTTGTCATTCTGAGCGAAGCGAAGAATCTCTTTGTTCCGACGATCAAAGCGAAGAAGGATTCTTCGCTCTGCTCAGAATGACAACGTTTTGGAGGGGGCGACAACCGCTGTTGCACGCGACATCGATCGAGAAATGAGGCAGGCCGATAAGGAGGCTCGCTCTTGAAACGTTCCTCAGGAGAAATGATCGTGATGCTGGCAGCGGCATTCTCGGTGGCGTCCTGTGTGGCTCTGAAAGTTCGCGCACAGGAGCCCGGGGGCTCCGCCGAAGTGAAGCAGGAAGTTCCTGACAATCCCGCCGAGCACACGCCGCCCGACCAGCCGATCCCCTACAGCCATAAAGTTCACCTCGCGCTCGGCCTGCCGTGCGCAACCTGCCACACGAATCCGGAGCCCGGCAACCTGATGACGTTTCCCGCGACGGCGAAGTGCATGTCCTGCCATCATGCGGTTGCGACGAAGAAGCCGTCGATTCAGAAACTCGCGGCGTTCTCAAAATCCGGCCAGGATATTCCCTGGGTGCGCGTGTACAAAGTTCTGCCCGGCGTCACCTGGTCTCACAAAAAACACCTGGACGCGGGAATGAAATGCCAGATGTGCCACGGCCCCGTGGCGGAGATGGACCGGATGTCCGAAGCCACGAGCGTGACCACGATGGGCGTCTGCCTGAACTGCCACAAGGAACACGGTGCGCCCACGGTTTGCTCGACGTGCCACTCGTGGCCGCCGGCAAGTTAGGACATTCACACAACGGCCTCGCAGGAATTTTTTCCATGGAGGAACCGATGAGCCGACTTCTCACCGCAATAGTGCTGGTCATGCTGGCAAGTCTCGCCGCAAGCCTCGCAAAAAGTGGAAGCTCGGAACAGGCGTCCTCCGGCATGGCTGCAACGTCGCAGCAAGCCTCGACCGCGGCACTTCCGAAAGACGTCTACGCCAACACGGGCAGTCGCCTCCCTGCCATCAAGCGCGAAGACCTGGACGACGCCGGAAAAAAACTCTTCGATTCGAGAGGGCCAACGGCCGACGCCTTCGGGCCGGGCGCCATTCGCCTCTATAGCCTCCCGGTGGCGGATCACATGGCCGCCGTGAACAGCTATCTGCGGTATAAGTCCGGCCTCGATCCCCGGCTCGTGCAGCTGGCGATTCTGGTGACCGCGCGGGAAGCGGACAGCGAGTACGTGTGGACGGCGCATGAACCGCAGGGACTGCAGGCGGGGCTATCGCCGGAGATTGTCGACGTGGTCAAATTCCGCAAACCGACGGCGGGACTCGCGGAAAAAGACGCCGCGATTATTGATCTCGGGCGCGAGGTGATTGAAAAACACCATGTAAGCTCGCAAACGTTCGCGCGCGCGCATAGCGTATTTCGGGATCAAGAACTGGTGAATTACGCCGCGCTCATGGGAGACTACGCCGCGACTACGATTTTGCTCAACACGTTCGACCAGCACATTCGCCCGGCGGACAAGCCGCTGCTGCCGATTCCGGAAAAGTAGGACAGGCTTCAGCCTGTCGGGTTCCGCAAATGTGCCCGGACTGCCTGATCGTTTTCAGCTCTGTGGTGAAAGCTTGCGCTGACTGGGCGCCAATATCACCATCAGTGCATCCCAGCCAAGATTAAGTGGAAACCGACAGGCTGGAAGCCTGTCCTACAGGTGCTACTGAAGCTCCGCATAGAACCGCTTGACCGCGTCGCCGATCCAGCCGGGGTTGTCCCAGTCGGGGTACTTCGCGCGAAACTCAACCAGCAGCAGTTTTTCCGCTTCCTCCGCCGACTTCCCCTGCGCCTTCAGCTCCGCCGTGCGCGATTGCACGGCTTTCAAATACGTGCGCTCGACGCCGATCAGCGAAGCCTCGCCCACTTCGCCGTGGCCCGGAACAATCGTGCGCGGCTGCAGCTCGTCCAGATGATCGAGGATCATCAGCCAGTTTTTCCCGCTCGCATCCGGATCGGGAAAGATGGGGAAAAATCGGTTGATCACCCCGTCGCCCGTGAAGAGGACGCGGTCCTCTTCGACGAAAACAAAATTGTCGCCGCGCGTGTGCGCCGGCCCGTACGAGAGCAGCCTCACGGTGACGCCGCCCAAATCGATTTTTGCTTCCCGGTCAAAAAGAATATCGGGCGGGCGCGGCTTCACGTCCTGCAGGAGCGCCTTCATCTCCGGCGTCCTTCGGCTGAAATTGCGGATAAACTCCGGCTGCTTTTGATCCACTTCCTCCTGCTGCGCCTCGGGACGGATGATGATCGTGTTGGGCGGGAACGCCTGCACGCCGGTCATGTGCTCGGGATGGAAATGCGTGGTCGTAAAGTAAAGCGCGGTATTTTTGTTGACCTTGGCGAGCTCGCGCAGTACGGTTTCCCCATTGCGGGGTCCCATGCCGGCGTCCACAACCAGCGTCGCCCGATTCCCCACGATGATGCCGATGTTGGGCACCAGGTTCACGCGCCCGTCCGGGATCACGTACACATGGTCGGAAACCTTGATCGTCTTGTTCTCCTGCACCATCGGCGGCGGCTGGGTTTGGTTGTGCCCCAGCGGGGCGGTCTCCTGCGCCGCGCCCGTAGCTGCAACGGCCAGCGCCGCCAGGATTCCGAAAAGCGCACCGCTGAAACGCGTGGACAAGCGACCTTGGTCCAGGCATGACTGCATGGTTTCCTCCGCCACACAAGTGAATTGCGACCGGAAAATAGCGAGCGCGTACGCCGATGCTATGGTGGAGCGCGAGTGATGTCAATTCATATGAGTGCGCTGTACGAGTGGGACAGCCAAGAGTGGCTGTCCTAAGGGGCGCGTCATTTCGTTTCGGATTTGCTAATATTTAGCGCGAAGATGAGATGACGAATATCTAATCTTCCACGGAATTTTGGTTAAGTATAGAGGTTGTGCAGCATGTCCATCTCGGAGGTGGTCATGAAACGATTTCTTGTAGTGTCCCTTACCCTAGGCGCCATTTGGATCGCCGCTTGGACCGCGGACAGAACGATCACATTCGCAGCCGATAGTGGCAACGAGTCCGCGGTGCTGCAGGCCGACAATTCCATTCAGATCGCCCTGAAACACAAGGACTCGAAAGCCGCTGCGGCCCTTCTCGACCAGGATTTCACCTGGACCAACGAGGCGGGAATGACGCGCAAGAAGGCTCAATTTCTCCAGGACGCCGCAGCGGGCTCCGTGATCGGCGACACCGAGTACAACAATATGAAGGCGCACGACTACGGGCAAATGGTGGTCGTCACGGGCGTCGGCAAACGAACCGGCCACGCGGGCACGTTCTTCGCGCGCATTTGGGTGAAGCGGACGGCCGGCTGGCTGCTGCTCACGCACCAGGACACCCCCATCCTGGCCAACGGCGCGCCGAGCCAGCAGGCGGCACCGACGAAAGGCACGCCGGACGCTTCCGACTGCGAAAATCCCTGCCACACGCTTCCGATCACGACCAAGACACCGGAACAAAAAGAAGTCGTGAAGGCCTACCAGTCGGTTGAGACTGCCGTCGTGACACACGATGAGAGGACGTGGGCCAATCACGTCGCCGACGAATTTGTCGGAATCGGCCGGCGGTATCTAGGCACGCCCGACACCAAAGCGGGGCGCGTCGGACAAATCGGAATCAGCAAGAGCAAGGTGGTCCTGCCGAAGATGCTGTCCGGCGAGGTATACGTCTTCGGCGACGCGGCCATCATCATCGCCGACCACCAGCCGGTCGGCGAGCCGCCGTATCACGTGATTCGCGTCTGGGTGAATCGCGACGGCCGCTGGCAGCTGTTTCACCGGCAGGAGACTTCGATTCAGAAAGCGGCGGCTGAATAGCGCTCGTCTTACGCCGGCGGGTTCGCGGCGAATTGCTGCGGCTTGAGGATCTCGTCTACCAGGAAAAGATCCGTGAGCAGCGCGCGAAGGTGGATGGACGCGTTCAGGTTGTCGATGAGCTGCGAGCTGATCGTCGCTTGCGCCAGAACGAGTTGAATCGAGGCGAGCGAATCGCTCGCGTCGCGTTCCAGCACGGATTGAAAAGCCAGGTAGCGCTCCGCGGGCTGAAGATTTTCCTGCCGCACGGTGTTCGCAAAGGAGTCGGCCAAGCCAGTGAGCGCCTGAGCGGCGCGATTTAGAAATTCAATGACTTGCTTGGTGGATCCGCTGTTTTCTTTGCCGGACAGTCCCTGGCCGGCATAGGCGAGAAAAAACTCGTAACACTCTTCGATTGAGTTGCAGCGGGCGCTGACGTCTTCACGCCCCATCTAGGCGGTGGCCTTCTTGGAATCAGCCGCCGGGGTGCGGCCCTCTTCCTGGATGGGCCAGCGGCGCGGGTCGTGGTGTTCGAGGTAGTGCCGCTTGTCCATCCACCCAAAGATCATCGACTTGGTAATGAAAAGCTTCTCGGGACGGATTGCCATGTAGATGTGCGTCGTGACGAGCGCAACGAAGCCCACACCCGCGAGCCCGTGCAGCACGTACATCCAGCCCCAGGTCATGTCGCCAAAGAGGTACGGATTGCGCTCGAAAAAGGGCGTGCGCACCCGCTTCATCATGAAGAGTCCCGTGACGATCGCGGACAGGCCCGCGCACATCACTGCCAGGTGATAGAGCTTGTTCTCGAGCGGGTATTTCGCGAACTTCCTCGGAGCGGGAGCGTCTTGCCCCATCGCTCGCTTCGCTCGGTTTCCCGCGTCCTCGATGTCGACTTCGTCCGGCCAGATCGACCAGAAATCCTGAAACCAGAACGAGTCAAAGATGTGATAGAGCACAGAAATGGAGAGAACGATTCCAGCGATCCAGTGGTAAGTCACCCAAGCGAACTGGACTCCGACCTTGGGCAGAAACGCCGTGAACAGCAACGTGAGCATGGACAGCGCCATAACGGCGTGGAACAAACGTGCGCTGAGATTATGCCGGGGAACACGCTCCGGAATTTGCGCCACAGCCGCGGGCGAAAGTCCTGAGGGCGCTTCCGCGTGGGCGGTTTTCTTCGCCCAGATGCTGACGTACAGCGCGTGCACAACCAGAAACGCGAGTCCCGTGATGGCGAAAACCCAGAGGAGGGTCCAGGAAATGTGCGTGGGCACTTGCTGTCCCCACGGACTCGTTGCCCATTGAATGAGATTCAAGTTCCCCTCCTCGCAATATCACTCAATTTTGTCATTCTGAGCGAAGCTAAGAATCTCTCTGCGCTTCGATCTAAACCGAAGAGAGATTCTTCGCTTCGCTCAGAATGACAAAAAACTCGGTGCTGCGCGCAAGGCTCAAAGATCGCTACGCAGGGAGCAGACGTTAAGGCTACGCCTGCATCGCTCCGCCGCGAATCGCGCGCTTCACCAGGTTTCTCAACAGCGGCACCTTGTAGCCGTTGTATTGGAGCGGCTGCGCGCCGCGAATCGCGATCTGCCCGGCCATCTCAGCCGTCTCTTCGTTGCGCGGCTTTCCGGTCACTGCATCCTCGACCGCGGTCAGCCGCACGGGATGTGCGGCCACTCCATTCACCGCGATGCGAATCTGCTGGATGGTGCTGCCGGAAGTCTTCATCGCGGCCGCGACGTTCACGAGCGCGAAATCCCAGGACGCGCGGTCGCGAACCTTTTCGAAATAGAATTGCGCGCCGGACCAGGTGGACGGGATTCGAATGCTGGTCAGGAGATCGCCCGGCTTCAGGATCGTCATCTTGGTGATGTCTATTCCCGGCCCGATGAAATAATTTTCCGCGTCGACGACCTTTTCGCCTTTCGGCGTTCGAATCACAAATTTCGCATCGAGCGCGATAAGCGCCGGCGCCGTATCCGACGGATTCACGGCGACGCAACGGTTCGCGTCCATGATCGCGTGCTCGCGATTGAGGCCAGTCGGCGTATCGGCATAGCAGATGTTGCCGCCGGCGCGATAGCACGGCCAGCCGCCTCTGTAATACCAGCAACGGGCATCCTGGGAGACGTTGCCGCCGATGGTGCCCTGGTTGCGAATCTGTGGCGACGCGGCGGCTTCAGCGGCGTTCGGCAGGATGGAAAACTTTTCGCGGACGAGCGGATGGCGGACGACTTCGGTCAGTGTGGTCATCGCGCCGATCTCGAGTCCGTCACCGGAGGGACGCACGCCGCGCAGTTCCTTGACCTGGCTCAGGTCGATCACCACTTCGGGCCGCTTGATGCGGTCCTTGAACCAGTCAAAGCTGTCCATGCCCCCGGCCAGCACCCAGGCTTTGCCGCCGTGGCGCGCCTGTAGGGCGAGCGCGTCGTCCACCGAAGTCGGCTGGAAGAGTTCGAACGCCGGAATCACATCATGAATGACAGCCATGTTCCATTCACCTCGCTTCTAGAGGCTCAATACCACACGCAGGAAGCTAGATATTTGAGCGCAGCGGGTCTTGCATCGGCTTGCCCGCTTCGAGCGACGCCACGATGATGTCGGCCGTGACCGGAGCGCGGCGGAAGATTTCATCGCCGAGCGCATCCGACAGCGCATTCAAAATCGCGGCGCACCCTCCGCCGACCGGGGGTTCGCCGATGCCGCGCGAGCCCACGGGAGTTTCAGGATCGGGAATATCCACGGCGGCCCAATCCATCTTGTCGGGAATGTCGAGAATCGTGGGCGGCTTGGTGTGATGGAAACGTTTCGACACCGGCAAGCCATATTGCTGGTCGTAGACCCACTTCTGCCCGATCGCGTGGCCGATGCCGAGGATGGAGCGGCCCAGGATCTGCCCGCCGAGCGCCCTCGGATGCAGCACCGTACCGACGTCCGAGTAAGCAAGGAAATCGGTGATGCGGTACTGGCCGGTTTCCACGTCGGCTTCAACTTCCGCGAATGTGGCGACGAAAGAGAAAGTATTTCCGTCGTGCGGGTATTTATCTTTTGCTACCGCCATGAGGCCCTGGCCCGTGAGCGCGTTCGCGGAAACCGCCGTGAATTTGTTGATGTCTGGGGGCAGTTCGTGGCCGTCGTACTGGCCGCCGAGCTGGATGGCGCGCTGCGCGGCGTGCGCGAGCGTCATGCCGTTGCCGCCGCCTTTGCGGGAGACGCGCTCGTTCGCGACGACGTAATCTTCGGGCTTGCCGCCGAGATCTTTCGCGGCGATCTCTTGTAGCTTCCGAATGCCGTCGGACGCAACAGCGTGCGCCGCGCGCGTCATGGCGTGCGTCGTCTGGCTGCCGCCGGAGGGGCACGTCCAGGGCAAGTTCTTCGACGTGTTGCCCCAGGTGATGTCGCACTTCTCCCACGGCACGCCGAGAAGTTCGGCGACGACGCGATGCACATCGGTCCACGATTCCGTGCCGAGATTGCCGACGCCGGATTGGATATAGATTCGGCCATCGGGCTTGATCACGAACAGGCCGTCAAAGCCGGTCGTGCCGCCGGAGTAGCAACTGATCGATACGCCGACGCCTCGCTTCTTCGAGCCGCTGAGCTTGCCGGTGCCGACTTTTCTTTCGTTCCACTTGAATTGTTCCGAGCCGCGGTCCAAAGCTTCCTTGATGAAGGCGCTGGTGGCGTACTGCTGTTTGCCGTTCACGAGCGGGCCGAACGGGGCTTTACCTTCCGGGGAGTTCATCCGCCGGATGGCAACTTGATCGATGCCCAGCTTTCTCGCCGCCTTCGCGAGGACAGGTTCCATGAGCGCGATGCCCTGCATCCCTCCCGGCGAACTCTGCGACGTGCGAGGGGGAGTGTTCGTTAGAACGGAGAGACCGCGCCAGCGCATCGTTTGCGGCTGGTAAAGAACGGAAACGATGCGCCCGGACGAAAACGCATCGCCAACCATGTCATACGGGCCGTTGTCGCAGATCACGAACATATCGAGCGCGGTAATTCGGCCATCCTTGGAGAAACCGACTTTCATGCGGCCGTGAAGACTGGGGCGCGCGCGGCCAATGTAATTTTCCTCTTCGCGAGTGATGCGCATCATCACCGGAGCGCCGGTCTTCTTGGCGAGGAGCGCGGGAATCACCAGGGTAATGTCGCCGGTGATCTTGCTGCCGAATCCGCCGCCGGTATATTCGCTGATGAACACGACGTCGGCGACATCGATGCCCAGCCAGCGCGCGATCGCCGGCACGGTTTGCGCGGTGCTTTGCGTGCCGGTGTGAACGTAGACTTTTCCGTTTTGCCAGTAAGCCATCGTGGATCGAGTTTCGAGGCACTGGTGGCTCGTGTTGGGCGTGACGAACGTTTCGTCCAGAACGAGCGCCGAGTTTTTCATGGCGGCGTCCACGTCCCCGACTTTCCATTCCTCGGTCGCCTTCCCCTGGGGCAAACGCCCGTCCTTGGCATCCTCGAAATCTTCCTTCGTCCATTTCACGGTGTGCAGCTCGGGAGGCGCTTGCGCGGGCCGCTCACCCGGCTTTGGCGGAGGCGGCGTCACCCGCACCCAGCAGTTGCCGTCGGTGCGTGCGTTTGGGCCGCCGGGACGCAGACTGACGAGCGGATCGACAACGAACGGCAGCGGTTCCAGATCGATTTTAATTTTCTCGATGGCTTCGGCGGCAGTCAGTTCGTCCACCGCGGCTACGGCGAGGATCGGCTGGCCCTGAAACAGCGGCTCGTTGGTCAGCGCCTGGAAGCCCTTGGGATTGGCCAGAATGACGGTGCCGTTGTCGTTGATGCTGTTGGCCGCCGGCGGCAAGTCGTTGGCGGTGAGGATCGCTTTCACGCCGGGCATGGCGAGCGCGGCGCGGGCATCGATGCCGCGGACGCGCGCATGCGGCATGGGGCTCAGCGCGAGCTTGCAGAAGAGCATGCCGTCGGCGCGATAGTCCTCGGCGTATTTGGCTTTGCCGGTGACCTTCGCGTGGAGGTCGCCCGTGGTGTAGTTCTTGCCGATCAGTTTGTACTTGCTGCTTGGGGGCGTTACGTTTGGCATGGTTACGCCTTCCTCAGATTCTCGGCGCCGCGCATCATCGCGGTGAGAATCTTGTCGTAGTCCTGGCACCGGCAGAGATTGCCTGAAATTCCGTGGGCGAGCTCGGGGCGCGTGGGATTCGGATTGGTTTTGAGATATCCGACCGTCGCCATGATGAAGCCCGACATGCAGAATGCGCACTGGAAGCCCTGCTCATCGATGATGCCCTGCTGCACCGGGTGCAACGTGCCATCCAGCTTGGCGAGGCCTTCGATTGTGACGATTTTCTTGTCTCGCACGGTATGCGTGAAGACCGAGCACGAGTAGTACGGCACGTCGTCGATCAGCACGGTGCACGCGCCGCATTCCGCCTGGTCGCAGCCGATCTTCGTGCCTGTGAGGCCGAGCTTGTAGCGCAGCGTCATCACCAGCGTCTCTTGCTTCATGACGTCGACGCGCCGCTGCTGCCCGTTGACATTCAGCGTGATCAGCCGGTCCACCGCGCCCGGCGCCGATGCCTGCGCCCAAACCTTGGAGACGCGGAACAGGTAGCTGGTCGAAGACACGACGCCCGTAGCGATGACGCTCTTGATGATGTCTCGCCTGGAAATTGTGGTCTTGTTGGACGCGGAACAGCCGGAGTCCGTCAATTCGTGGTCAGACATCGGAGACTCCCTCTGATTCAGGATTTGCATTGATATACCTCCCCAAGTGCGTGTCTGTCAACGAGATAAATAATGTACGCTCACCGTATTCGGAGCGGGACAGCACCAAGAAAGTACAGGATGCGGGGAGTTTCGGAATCCGCGGTATAGGCCAACAACTGGCGGCAATTATTATGGAACTAGGGGCGGGCCGAGATTCCCCGCCCCCAGCCATGGGACTGAGATCATTTAGTCGGCTGCTACGGACTTACCTTCGGCGGCGATAATCGCCTTGATGTCCAGGCCGAGGCCCTTCGCTACGCCGCCGCCGTAGGCCGGATCGGCTTTGTAGAAGTGTGTGATTTGCAATTCCTGGATGCGCCTTGGAGCACCCCCAAGGCTGCCCACTATGTTGCTGATCAGCCGCTGTTGCGCGTCGGCGGGCATCAGGCGGAAGAGGTTTCCGGGCTGGGAGTAGTAGTCGCCGTCGCTGCGGTGATCGTGGCGTGCAACCGTGCCGCTCACGAGCTTCGGGCGCTCGACGTATTTGGGATCCTGCGTCGGACCGCCGAAGCTGTTCGGCTCGTAGTTGACCTGTCCTCCGTCGTTTCCGTCAAAGCGCATCGCGCCGTCTTTGTTGTACGTGTGGTACGGGCACTGGGGCTTGTTCACCGGGAGAGAATCATAGTTTACGCCGAGCCGGTAGCGGTGCGCGTCGGGATAGGAAATCAGGCGCGCTTGCAGCATCTTGTCCGGCGAGAAGCCCATGCCGGGAACGACGTTCCGGGGCTCGAAGGCAGCCTGCTCGACATCGGCGAAATAGTTTTCGGGATTGCGATTGAGTTCCAGTTCGCCGACTTCGTGGAGCGGATAGTCCTTGTGCGGCCAAACCTTGGTGAGGTCAAACGGATTGAGGTGGTATGTCTCCGCTTCCTTCTCCGGCATGATCTGCACGCACACGCGCCATTTGGGAAAATTGCCGGCCTTGATGGCATTGAACAAATCGCGCTGCGAGTAATCGGGGTCTTTCCCCCGCATCTCTTCCGCCGAGTTCGCATAGAAGTTCTTGATGCTCTGCTTGGTCTTGAAATGCCATTTCACGTAGAAGAGTTCGTTCTTTTCGTTGATCAGGCTGAACGTATGGCTGCTGTAGCCGTTCATGTGGCGGTAGCCGTCCGGAGTGCCGCGATCGGAAAAAAGGATCGTCACCTGATGCAGCGACTCGGGGGACAGAGACCAGAAGTCCCACATCATGGTCGGCGATTTCAGGTTGGTCTCGGGATCGCGCTTCTGCGTGTGAATGAAATCTCCGAATTTCAGCGGGTCACGGATAAAGAACACTGGCGTGTTGTTGCCGGTCATGTCCCAATTGCCTTCGTCCGTGTAGAACTTCAGCGCGAAGCCGCGTGGATCGCGTTCCGTGTCCGCCGATCCCTTCTCACCGCCAACCGTCGAGAAGCGCAAGAAGGTTGGCGTCTTCTTCCCCACCGCGCTGAACAATTTCGCGGTCGTGTACTTCGTGATGTCCTTGCTGGTGCAGACAAAATGTCCGTATGCGCCGGATCCTTTGGCGTGGACTACGCGCTCGGGAATCCGCTCGCGATTGAAATGAGCCATCTTTTCAAACAGCAGGAAATCTTCAAATACGACCGGGCCGCGCGGCCCCACGGTGAGCGAGTTCTGGTTGTCGCCCACGGGCCGGCCGGCATCCGTCGTCATGATCTTTTTCTCTTCTGGCATGCTTCCTCCTCAGTTGGCCTGCAGTCTGCACGGGCATTCGTGGCGTCGCGCTGCAGGCCCCATCAAAGCCTAGTCGCGCCGGCCCTATACTTCCAATATATAGTTCGCCTATGATGGATAGGTTGCGCCTATGGCTCGCTCAGGGCGATTAGGCTACCGGCCAGCGATGGGAAGCGGCCTGCACGGCGGAATGCCGGCGGAGCCAGGACGAAGGAGCGCTTCGATTATGGAACTGCATCAACTCCGCTATTTCTGCGCGGTAGCTGAGACCGGATCCTTTAGCCGCGCCGCCGAGCAATCCCACGTAGCACAGCCCTCTCTCTCCCAACAGATTCTCAAGCTGGAAGCCGAGCTTGGCGCGCGCCTTTTCGACCGCCTCGGCCGCACCGTCCGTCTCACTGATCTGGGCACCGCGTTTCTGCCCCGCGCTCGCGCCGTGCTCCGCGAACTTGAGGCAGCCAAGGGCGACGTGACCGAGCGCAAGGACGCCGTCGGCGGGCCACTCATCATCGGTGTGATTCCAACCGTCGCGCCCTATTTTCTGCCGTCTCGTCTCACGTCATTCACGCGGGAATTTCCGCAGGCCCAGATTACTGTCGTTGAAGACATCACTCCAGTTCTGCTGGAGCGTCTGCGCGCCAGCCGGGTGGATATCGCCCTGCTCGCGCTGCCCATTCGCGGACATGAGTTCGACGCCTTTCCGCTTCTCACCGAACGCCTTTTTGCAGCGCTCCCGGACAAGCACCCACTCGCCAACCGGCGCAGCGTCTCGCTGAAGGAACTTCGCAAGGAACCCTTCCTACTCCTGCGCGACGGCCATTGTTTTCGGGACACCGCGGTTGCCGCTTGCGACCGGGCCCGAGTTCATCCACAGGTGATCTTCGAGAGCGGCCAATTCAGCAGCATCTTGAGCATGGTGGGGACGGGGATGGGCGTCTCGATCGTTCCTGAAATGGCGATCGAGAAAAGGGCACACTGCCGGTATGTTCGGATCGCGGACGATGAAGCGATTCGGACGATCGGCGCGGCGGTGCTTCGCGGCCGCTCGCTCGCACGCGTACACAACGCTTTCCTGGCGCACCTGCGAGGGTCGTCACCTTCTTAGGCCGGCGATTTCGTTTTGTGCGGTTCTTGAGGCGGCTTAATCCGCTTTCACGTGGATGTAGCCGCGAAGCGCGAGCGTGGTGATCGTCGTCATGGCCCATTGATCGATCTGGACTTCCGGCAGGATCGTGGCCATATCGATTTTTCTGCTGAGGACGCCCTGGCCGCAAACGCGGAAATCGACTCCGGCCTGCTTCATGCTACGAAGGAGCGGAATGTTCGGATTGTCGTGGCCGTCGTTGAGCGTCTTGAAAGCCGCGTTGTTCAGGGCGATGGGCGTTCCCTCCTGGTGAAAGACCACGACGAATTTCCGGTGGTCCGCGGGCACGCCGCCCTTGGCCAGCGTGTTGAAGTAGCGGGATATGAAGGTGAGCGCGGGATTCACATCATCGACCTTCGGCGCCGCCTTGCCGATGTCGAAGACGATCTTATAGACCAGGCCCGGATCGGGCATCTCGTGCGCGTTGGGGAAATCGGTGGCTGCGTCCACGCTGGGGATCGGCAGGGCTGGGGAAGACTGCGCGCGCGACGGCCGTGGAAGCGCAATCAAAATTGCGAATGCAGCAAGTGCTCCGATCCAAACTGTCTTCATGTGGCTCTCCATCAAGTGGAATTTTTCGCCGGACGCACTCGGTTGGCCGTATTCTACACCGCCGCCGCTCTGCGGATCGCGGAAAAATCTAATCGAAGACTTCAGTGGCTAAAGCCAGTTTTGTTCAGCGACGTTACGGCCGGGCTGAAGCCCGGCCCTCCGAAACCGCCCGAACCGCGCTACAGCTTTGCGGCGGCTCCGCCGTCCACGTTGATGATTTCCGCGGTGATGAAACGCGATTCGTCCGACGCGAGGAAGAGCATGGCGTTCGCCACGTCTTCCGCGTAGCCGGGGCCTTGGATCAGCTGCCAAATCTCGAAATGGCGGGCGAAGACGTGCTCGCCGGCGGCGGTTGTGAGCCGTTTTGTGAGGGCTTGGCCGGGGCGTACGCAGTTGACGCGGATATTGTGGGGCGCGCCGACGCTGGCGACATAACGCGTGAAGCCTTCCAGGCCGGCCTTCGCCGCATAGTACGACGATGAAGGAAGAGTCGGAGACCTCTCCAGGACCGCGGGACTCGCTCCCGAAACGGCGGCGAGGGACGATACGTTGACGATTGCCCCGCGGCCGGACTTGATCAGGTGCGGCCAGGCGGCGCGGCTCGTCAGGAAGGCGGCCGTCAGGTTGACGCGCAGGACGCGATCCCAAGTTTCGTCGGACTCGTCGGGAAACATTTCGCGTGCGCCGCCGCCGGCGTTGTTGATGAGAATGTCCAGCGCGCCGTAAAGGCTGACGGTTTGGGAGACTGCGGCTCCCACTGCGGCGCGACTCGTGACATCGCACGAGATGAAAGTTGCTTCGCGTCCTTCGTCGCGAAGGGCCTTCTCGACCGCGCGGCCTTCCGCTTCGCGCCGCGCCACGATCGTTGCCTTCGCTCCTTCTTGGGTGAAGAGGCGGGCGGTGGCTTCGCCGATTCCGCTGTTGCCGCCGGTAATCATGGCGACCTTGCCGTTGAGACGGCTGGGCATTTTGTGTTCCTCCGAATGAGTGAGACGGGCAGTGTAGCGCCAACCTTCAGGTTGGCATCCGCGGCGCAAATCGGATCGCAAACCGTGCCCCGCCGAGTCAGCCGCCTTTGCCAGCAAAGTGCCCGCCTGAAAGGCGGGCGCTACGACGCTTCGCCGGTGCTGATGCGTAAATCAATTCGCGGGCCGCGACAGCGAGTCCGGTCGCGCCGCCAATTTCCAAATTTCACACGGCGACGATGACAGTTCCATTTCCTTGACGCCCTGGATGATCTGGGCGCAGCGCGTTTTTGGAAAGACGCGTGACGCCAGCGATTCGAACTTGGCGGACAGTTCCTGCCACGTCAACGGATTTTCCGGATCGCCCTTGGGATAGCGGATAAACTTTTCAAATTTCTCGCCGTTTGCCAGTTCGATTTGCACGCGCGCCGGCCATTCTTGCGGAAAGTTTTCTTCCAGGCGGGCGTCTTTCGTAAGGACCACTTTGCTCATGAGGCCCCTGAGCTTCGGTGAATCGAACTTCGTTACGCTGAATTGGTCGAGCCCGGCCGCGCGCTCCATCAACGCAACGGCGGCGCCGTAGGGCATCGAAAATTGCGCGTCCACAATATTGGCCGGGGAATATTTGCGCTCTTGCGGTTCGCAAACGAGCGGCCACCCTGCTTCCAGAACGGCGACTTGTACCCGCTTAATTTGGTCGGGATGAATGTTGTGCTCCTTCGCAAGCTCGATGAGGCCATCGATCGGGGCCTGCATGTAGCGGCAGCAGGCATAGGGTTTGACGCTCGTGCGCAAGAGCTCGTAGTTTTTCCCCAGATCGCGTATCGCAAGTTCAGGAACTGGATTGCGCGAATAGGCAGAAAGAAAGCCGTCGCGCCCCTCCAGAATAGTGGTGGGCCCGCGAAAACCCTCGGCGGCGAGCTTGGCGGCCAGGATTCCGTTTTGCGCCGCGAGGCCGGGATGCAGCCGCTTGGTCCAGGCGCCTTCCGCCAGAAATTCCAGGGAGCCTGCGGCCATGCTGCCGGCGATTCCGACGGCCGATAACATCTGTTTTTCGCTCAGGCCCAGGAGTTTGGCCGCACTGACGGCGGCGCCGAAAACGCCGCAGGTCGAAGTCGGATGAAAACCCAATTCGTAATGGAGCTTTGGCTGGAGCGCCATGGCCAGGCGGGTAGCGACTTCGTAACCGGCGATTACGGCGGCCATGAATTGGCCGGTGCTAACTTCGGGATTCGCTTCACTGAGTGCGATGGCGGTTGAAAAGATGACGACGCCGGGATGGATGGAACCGGCCTGGTGGGTATCGTCGAGCTCCAGGCTGTGAGCTGCCGTGCCGTTGGCGAGGGCCGCGAATTCCGGCGACGTTTTCGTCGCGGTGCCGAGGATCGCACACGACCCAAGGCATGCCGAACGATACAGCATCCGATGAACCGGGAGGGAGGAATCCGAGAGCGAGCCGGCAATGGCCACGCCCAGATAGTCAAGGAGCAAATACTTCGTGCGATCAACGACTTCGTTCCCCAATTGGTCCGGATTGAGCGTGTGACAAACGAAAGAAACCAACGCTCGAGTGATGTGGTGCAATGGTTTCCCCCCGAGACGGCCTCAGTTTATATCTTGCAATACGATACCCTATAAATTCATTTCTGCTATGCTGCCGTCTTGCCGTCTGCAAATTTCGCCGTTTTCATTCTTATTCGGGCAGGATTTCTGCCTGCACCGGGAGGCGTCTTCCGTTGAATGAATCGAACCCTGCCGGAGACAATTCCCACGAAGAACTCAAGTCCGCGGTGCGCGAATTGTGCCTGGAATTCCCCGACAAATATTGGCGCGAGCTGGATGAGAAGCGCGCGTATCCCGAGGAATTCGTCCAGGCGCTGACCAACGCCGGATATATGGCCACGCTGATTCCGGAGGAGTACGGCGGCGCGGGCTTGGGCGTCACGGAAGCTTCGATCATTCTCGAGGAGATTCACCGCTCCGGCGGAAACGCCGCGGCGTGCCACGCGCAGATGTACATCATGGGCACGCTGCTGCGGCACGGCTCGGAAGCGCACAAGCGGCAGTACCTGCCGAAAATTGCGGACGGTTCGCTGCGGCTTCAGGCATTCGGCGTGAGCGAACCCAACACCGGCACCGACACGACGCAGATGAAGACCCGGGCGGTCCGCAGCGGCGACCGCTACGTGATCGACGGCCAGAAAATCTGGATTTCGCGCGCCGAGCATTCCGACTTGATGCTGCTGCTCGCGCGCACGACGCCTGCGGATGAGGTGAAGAAGCGCACGGAAGGCTTGTCCGCGATTTTGGTGGATCTGCGGCAGGCCGTGGGCCACGGGCTGAGGATTCGGCCGATCCGCACGATGATGAACCACGCGACCACGGAGCTCTTTTTCGACAATCTGGAAGTGCCTGCCGAAAATTTGGTGGGAGAAGAAGGCCAGGGATTTCGCTACCTCCTAGACAGCCTCAATGCGGAACGCATCCTGATTGCGTCGGAATGCATTGGCGACGCGCGGTGGTTTCTGGAACGCGCGTGCAAGTACGCGAATGAGCGAGTCGTTTTTGGCCGGCCGATCGGAAAGAATCAAGGCATTCAGTTCCCCATCGCGAAGGCGTACGCGAATCTGGAAGCTGCACGGCTGATGGTTTCGCGCGCAGCGGCGCTGTTCGACGCCGGCAAAGCGTGCGGCCCCGAGGCGAACATGGCAAAGCTTCTGGCGGCGGACGTTTCCTGGGAATTCGCCAACGTCGCTATCCAGACTTATGGTGGATTCGGATTCGCGGAAGAATATGACATCGAGCGCAAGTTCCGCGAGACTCGCCTCTATCAGGTCGCGCCCATTTCGACGAACCTCATTCTGAGTTATCTGGCCGAGCACGTCTTGGGCCTGCCCCGGTCCTACTGATGCGACCGCTCGAGGGAATCACCGTCGTTTCGCTCGAGCAGGCGGTCGCCGCGCCATTCGCCACTCGGCAATTGGCGGATTTGGGCGCGCGGGTGATCAAAATCGAGCGGCCCGAGGTCGGGGATTTTGCTCGCGGCTACGATGCGACGGTGCGCGGACTCTCGAGCCACTTTGTGTGGCTCAATCGGTCCAAGGAATCGCTGACGCTAGATTTGAAGAGGCCGGAAGCCAAGGAAGTCTTGCGTCGCCTGATCGAGAAGGCGGATGTGTTCGTGCAAAATCTGGCGCCCGGCGCGACCGAGCGGCTTGGCTTCGCCACTCGGGAATTGCGTGAGAAATATCCGCCGCTGATTGTGTGCGACCTTTCGGGTTACGGATCGGCGGGGCCGTACCGCGACAAAAAAGCGTACGACATGTTGATTCAGGCCGAGACCGGCTTGATATCGATCACCGGGACGCCGGAAACGCCCTGCAAGGTGGGGATTTCCGCTGCGGACATTGCCTGCGGGATGTATGCCTATGCGGGGATATTGACGGCGCTGCTGGTGCGGTCGAAAACGGGACAGGGAGTGGCGCTCGAGACTTCCCTGCTCGATTCGCTGGGCGAATGGATGAGCTACGCCGCGTATTATTCGATGAGCGGTACGGCGCCGCAGCGCTCGGGCGCGAATCACGCCACGATTGCGCCGTATGGGCCGGTGCGAAGCGGCGACGATAAATTGGTGTATCTCGGTTTGCAAAACGAGCGCGAGTGGAAGAGATTTTGCGAAGTCGTGCTGCAAAATCCCGCGCTTGCGACCGATCCGCGATTCGATTCCAATGCCAAGCGCGTGGAGAACCGTCCCCAGCTCGATCTCGCGATGGGAAAAGTTTTCGGGACGCTGACTGCGGCGGAGATTATCGTGCGACTGGACGCCGCCCAGATTGCCAACGCGAGAATGAATACCGTGCAGGAGTTCGTGGAGCATCCGCAATTGAAGGCGCGAAAGAGATGGGCGAGCGTCGATTCGCCCGCGGGTCCGCTGCCGGCGCTGCTTCCGCCTGTCACGATGGAAAATGTGGACACGGTAATGAACAAGGTCCCGGATCTGGGGGAGCATACGGACGCGATCTTAACGGAGTTTGGATTTGACCGGGCGGCGATCGCGAGTTGGCGGAAGGGAAAAATCATCTGAGCCGGGCGCGACATGCCCTACGTTGTCATTCTGAGCGAAGCGAAGAATCTCTCTGTGGTTCGTGTGGCAAACTGAAGAGCGATTCTTCGCTTCGCTCAGAATGATAATCGCTACTGGCGGTAGTAGGCGGAGGAAGCGGAAATGGCGATTAAAGAAGGCTGGACCGGGCGGGTCTTTGAGGACTTCGAGGTAGGCGACATTTACCGGCACGCGCTCGGGCGCACGGTCCTGGCGACGGACAACGTCTGGTTCACGTTGCTCACCCAGAATACGAATCCCATCCACTTCGACCGCGCCTATGCGGCGAAAACGGAATTCGGCAAGCCGCTCGTCGATTCGACTTTCACGCTCGCACTCGTGACAGGCCAATCGGTCGCGGACATTTCGCAAAACGCGATGGCGAATCTGGGATGGGACGAAGTGCGTCTCCCTAATCCTGTGTTTGAAGGCGACACGGTTTATTCGCAGAGCGAGGTCCTCGAAAAACGCGAGTCCAAATCGAGACCGAACGTTGGCATCGTGCGCTTCAAAACGACGGGATTCACACAAGACGGTACCGTGGTGATCGAGTTCAAGCGCACCATCATGATCTACAAGCGCGGGCACGTGCCCGAAACCGTGAAAGGCCCGAGCATCGCACCGAAGCAAAAATGATTTGACGAACGAGAATGACAGCGCATTCCACTCCGAGCGGCATTTCCGAGCGATCCGCCGCGATTGCCGCCGCGAGTTTCGGCGTTGAAGGCGGCACAATCGGCCGGTGGTGGCGTCTCGCCGGCGGAGTGCTGATGACTTTGGCGCTTGGCACGCTCTATGCGTGGAGCGTCTTCGTCGCGCCCCTTGAAAATGAGTTTGGTTGGAAGCGGTCGCAGACGTCCGCAGTGTTTACGTTCGCGGCGGTTGTGTTTGCCGCGGCGCTGCTTCTGGGCGGAAGGTTGCAGGACCGCTTCGGACCGTTTTGGATCGCGGTGGCCGGGAGCTTGCTCTTCACTTTCAGCTTCCTTCTTTTTTCGCGCATCTCCAGCCTTCACGGCCTTTATTTCATCTATAGCGTGCTCGGAGGCATGGGGACCGGATTCGGCTACGGCGTCGTCGTGCCGGTGATGGCCAAGTGGTTTCCCGACCGGACGGGCCTGGCCATCGGCTTGGCGCTCGCCGGCTTTGGCAGTGGCTCAGCAGTATTTGGAACATTTGCAAATCTGGTGTTGTTTCCACGTTTCGGCTGGCGGAATTCGTGCGTGATCCTGGCCGCAATCTTTTTTGTGATGACGATGACGGGCGCGTCGCTGTTGAAGAACCCTGCGACCGGTCGCCTTGTGACCGGCGGCACCCCGGCGTTCAATACAGCAACCGGCATTCGCCAATTCAAGCCCGGCGAAGTCTTGCGCATGCCAACGTTTTATCTGCTATGGCTCGGCTTCGGTTTTGGATCAACCGCGGGGCTGATGGTCATCAGCCAGCTCATCCCGTTCGCAAACGGCCAGGGGGTTTCGAGCGCTGCGCTCGCGACGCTGGGTCTCGTGGTCGGCGCGGGCGGCAACGTTTCGGGGCGCGTTCTGTCGGGCTGGCTTTCCGATCTACTTGGCAGGCTCAATACGTTGCGCGTTGTTCTGGCGCTGTCCGCGGCGGCAATGCCGGCACTCTATTGGGCGGGCGCTCATTTGGCAGCTCTCTATGTGCTGATCTTCGCGGTTTATTTTGGATACGGGGCGCAAGCGTCTGTGATTCCCGCGACCGTGGCGGATTTCTGGGGTACGCGTTATTCCGGATCGAATTACGGTTCTATTTTTACAGCGTGGGGATTTTCGGGGATACTCGGGCCTACGATCGGCGGAGTGCTGTTCGACCGGTACAAAAACTATGCAGCCGCGTTTTATACCGCCGCGGCGCTGGCGGCGGTGGCTCTCATTTGCGTGATTGCAGCAAAGAGGCCGAGCGCAACGTAAGTTCCAGCCCGGATTGCATTCATTTGTAGTTAGTCGTATGTTGCGGTTTGCGTAGCACAGCCATTTGTGGAGAACGAACATGACGAAATCCAACAAAACAGCGTCGGGCCGCCGCGATTTCTTGAAGGGCGTTGTGGCCGGCGCGGCCACTCTGGCAGCCGTGCCAGCAGAAGCTCTGCCCACCGCGCAACCTGCACAGCCGATCGAAGCGCGAGCGTCAATGCCTGTTCTCCCTCCGATGATCGAATCCGACCCTCCCGCGGATGCCGAAGTCCTGAACATCGATCGCTCCGGCTCGGACTTCATGGTGGACTGCCTGAAGTCGCTCGGGATCGAGTACGTATGCGCGGTGGCGGGGTCGAGTTTCCGCGCGCTGCACGAATCGGTGATCAACTACGGAGGGAACAGCAAGCCCGAGTTCATCACCTGCTGCCACGAAGAATCTTCGGTGGGCATGTCCCACGGCTACGCGAAGATCGAAGGCAAGCCGCTGTGCATCTTCGCGCACGGCACGGTGGGACTGCAGCATGCCTCGATGGCGATCTACAACGCGTATTGCGACCGCGTGCCGGTCTACGTCGTGATCGGAAACAATCTGGACGCGACGAAGCGCGACTCCGGTTACGGAGAATGGCCGCACAGCGTGCAGGATGCGGCCGCGATGGTCCGCGACTACGTGAAATGGGACGACACGCCGATTTCGCTGCAGCACTTCGCGGAATCCGCCGTCCGTGCCTACAAAGTGGCGATGACGCCTCCGATGTCGCCGGTACTGCTCGTGGCCGACAGCGAACTGCAGGAAAATCCCATCGCCGAGGATGCCGCGCTGCACATTCCGAAACTCACCCTGGCCGCGCCTCCACAAGGTGACTCGGGCTCGGTTGGGGAAGCGGCTCGGCTTTTGGTGCAGGCCCAGAATCCGCTGATCGTTGTGGACCGATACGCGCGCACCCAACGCGCCATCGAACTGCTCGTCGAACTCGCCGAAACGCTGCAAGCCCCGGTGATCGATCAGGCCGGGCGAATGAATTTTCCGACGCGGCATCCTCTGAACCAAACGTCGCGCCGCGGAGCGGCGGTCGCGAACGCCGACGTGATCATGGGCCTCGAAGCCACGGATTTCTGGAGCGCGCTGAACACAATGCACGATCAGGTGCATCGCACGTCGCGCCCGATCATGAAGAGCGACGCGAAGCTGATCAGCATCACGACGGGCGATCTCTACTCGAAATCCAACTATCAGGACTTCTACCGCTACACCGGCGTGGACCTGGCAATGGCGGCCGACGCGGAAGCGACATTGCCCGCGCTGATCGAGGAGGCGAAACGCCAGATCACGGCGGATCGCAAGCGCGCGTTCGACGATCGCGGCGCGAAGCTTGCGACGGCGCACCAGAAAGCCCTGGACCAGGCGCGCACGGACGCGACCTATGCCTGGGACGCGAGCCCCGTCAGCACGGCTCGCGTGTGCGCCGAGCTTTGGGAACAGATCAAGGGTGAAGATTGGTCGCTCGTCTCGATTCTCCGGCACTTCAGCTGGTGGCCGCTGCGGCTGTGGCCGTTTGAGAAGCAGTACCAATACATTGGCACGCAGGGCGGCGGAGGCGTCGGCTACAACGCCCCCGCTTCAGTGGGCGCGGCGCTCGCGAACAAGAAGTATGGGCGGCTGTCCGTCAGCATTCAGGATGACGGCGATTTACTCTTCGCCCCGTCCGTGCTGTGGACCGCGGCGCATCATCGCATTCCTCTCCTCGCCGTGATGCACAACAATCGCGCGTATCACGAAGAGATGATGCACGTGCAGCGCATGGCCAACCGGCACAATCGCGGCATCGACCGCGCGGGCATCGGAACGACCTTCGAGGATCCCAATTTTGATTTTTCGAAGATCGCCCAAGGCATGGGCGTCTACGCCGAGGGACCGATCACCGATCCAAACGAGTTGGGTCCGGCGCTGAAGCGCGCGATCGCCGTGGTGAAGCGCGGCGAGCCGGCGCTGCTGGACGTGGTCACGCAGCCGCGGTAAAAGTTGCCCGATTTGCGCAAGCCCGCGGTTGCGAGCTTGGGTCTGATTCGCTGAGGAGGAAGCGTGGAACATTTTCACGGAAGTGGCCGGGTGGCGATTGCAACGCTTGCAGCAATTCTCTTTCTCGCCGCGCCGCGCGTGGGAATCGTGCACGCGGCCCAAGACGCCAAATCCTCCGAAATCCCTTCTGGCAACGCAGACAATGGGAAGCAGCTCTTCGTAAAGAACGGCTGTTACGAATGCCACGGGCGCGAAGGACAAGGCTCGAGCATGAGCGGCCCGCGAATCGCGCCGGATCCCATCCCATTCGATGTGCTCCTCAACTACGTGCGTAAGCCCAAGGGCGAAATGCCGCCGTACACCGCGAAAGTGATTTCCGACAAAGACCTCGCCGACATCTATGCGTATCTGCAATCGCGCAAAGAGCCGCCGACCGCGAAGGCCTTGCCTCTTCTGAAGTAAATTGCTCCGGGAAATTTATTTGTGAGCGTGGACAGCCAGGAGTGGCTGTCCTACTCACGTGGCGCAGGCTTTGAGCCTGCGGGGTTTGGTTGCGGCAGGAACGATCACGCTCCAACCAAACCCTACAGGCTGCAAGCCTGGGCCGCTCCACCCTTGTCACATCTACCTAATTCCGAAATAAAAATAAATTCAATTCCACGCAAGAACGGGAATACAATCCGGGCACTGCTGGTGTTTGGGGACGGACTTTCCTGGGAGGATCGGCGATGAAAGAGAATATTGCGGGAATCGGTAAGGCGTTCGAGGCCGGAAAAATCGGCCGCCGGGAACTCGTACGCGCGCTGGGAGTAGCGGCAGGCGCGGCGCTCGCTGCCGGCGCGCTTCCGGAGAAGGCGCTCTTCGCCGAGGGCACCGCACAGATGGGCATGTCCGGCGGTATGGCCCTGAAAGCCGTCGCCTACAATCACATCAACTATCAAGTCTCGGATTACGCGAAGGTCCGCGATTTTTACATCAGTCTGCTCGGCATGAAGGACGCGTGGGACGACGGCAAGCAATGTTCGGTGGAATGCGGCGATCCTCCGAGCGCGATTTACATCCGCCCGCTGACGAAGCCGCTTGATCGCCCCGCGGGCAACTGGTCAGCGCAGATGGGCCAGGGCAACGTCGATCACTTCGCTATCTCGATTGAGAATTTTGAGTTGGAAGCGGTGCGAGCCGAGCTGGCGCGTCGGGGCCTCGAGCCGAAGCCGGACGGCGCGTATGCGTGGTCGATCAAGGATCCGAACGGTACCACGATTCAAATCTGCGCGACGCGCGGCGTGTTTCCGGGCGCCGCGGCGCCAACCGCGAAGGAATCGGAAGGCACGAAGAATCTCAGCATGATGCCGAAGCCGGATGAGAAGAGCTTCAAGGCGTATAGCGTGAGCCATCTCGTGTATCACGTTCCGGACGTCGATCAGTCCCGCGATTTTTACATGGGCCTGCTCGGAATGAAGCTCGTCTACTACAAACCGGGCGGAGTGTTCGGCGTGGATGCGCCCGGTGGGGCGATTTGCTTCCTGAAGTTCGGCGAGAATTATTTGTACCTCCGCAAGAGCCAGCATCCCGAGGACAAGGCGTACGTCGCGCACTTTGCTATGGCGGTCGAGAACTACGACCAGGCTGCGGTGAAAGCCGAACTTGAGCGGCGTGGCTACAAGCCCGAGCCTGATGGAAAATACGGCTGGTCGATCAAGGACCCCGCGGGGATGCGGACCGAGGTCGCGGGCAGGGGCTTGCCGGAACACGTCGCCGGCGATTGCAACGGTGGGAACGTGACTTGCCCCGGAGGACCGGACAAATAAAATACTTCAGCGGCTGAAGCCGGTTGGCACGAGGCGCTGCGGCCGGGCTGAAGCCCGGCCCTCCGATGGAGAGCCGCAAGGGCGTGATCATGAAGCGAATCATTTCGATTTTGATATTGTCGACTTTCTTCGGCATTTCTTTACCGAGAGCGACGTGGGCAGGGCCGTCGGCGGGCGCGGCGGATCGGCTGTACGTTCTCGATTGCGGCCAGGGGCACGCGCCTGACGAATCGCGCTGGACCGTTGGCGTGAACGTCGGCAAGCCGATCGACATCTCGGTGAGCTGCTACCTGATCCACCACGCGAACGGCTATTTCCTGTGGGACACCGGGATCTCGGATGCCGTGGCCGCGATGCCAGACGGCTGGTACCCGAACAACAATCCCGCAACGGACATTCACTGGACGCGCACGAAAACACTCGAGTCGCAGCTGGCGGAAATCGGCGTGAAGCCGTCCGACATCAAATTCATCGGAATCTCGCACACGCATCCCGACCATATCGGCAACGCTGAGCTGTTCCCCACCGTGCCGTTCCTGATTCAGAAGACCGAGTTCGACTACTACTTCGCACCGGGAAAAACGGGGATTGCGAAGCCGCCGTCCGACGCGCGGCCCACCTTCTCTAAGGAACACCCGGTGAATCTGGTGCAGGAAGACCTGGACGTATTCGGTGACGGCTCGGTGATGATCGTTTACACGCCGGGCCACACGCCAGGCCATCAATCGTGCCTGGTTCATCTGGCAAAAACAGGATGGATTCTGCTGAGCGGCGACGCTGTGCACCTGCAGGACAATTGGGACAATCGGCGGATCCCGTATTTCGGCACGATGCCGGCCGAGCAGAAGCTTCAGACACAGCTCTCCATGCAGCGCATGGCTGACTTGATTTCCTTCTACCACGCGCAGTTGTGGATCAATCACGAGAAGACGCAGAGCGACAAGCTGAAGCACGCGCCGGCGTACTACGAATAGCCCTTCCCTCATCATGCCCAGCCTGCCACCGACGCGAACGATCGGCGATACCCGCACGTAGAACCACGTATTCCAACAGGCGATAATTGCCGGTGATCTAACCACTCAGTGTGTCCATACCTGCACGGGCGGGCAGGTTTCGATCTGAGCATCACTCACTGATTTCGCCGTAGCCCAGTCGCACCTATCCAACTAAAGTAACCACTAGAGTCATTTTCGTTGTCCAACTCGAACCCCCGCAGGGAAAGTGGAGGAACCAAACCATGTGGAACAAGGAAACCCAGCCTGAAGTGCCGGGCATGTCTCAGTCCAAGGCAGCGCCGGCCCCGATGACCCCGCTCAACGCTCCGCCGGTCAATCGTCCCACCAGTCCCAGCAATGTCGCGGCGCGCTCACTCGCGTGCCTGGGACCGACGATCGTAGTGAAGGGCGAAATCTCGAGCGAAGAAGACCTGCAGATCGACGGCAAGGTGGAAGGGCCGATTTCGCTGAAGGGCCATCGCCTGACGGTCGGACGCACCGCCCAGCTCAATTCCGAGATCAACGCGCGGGAAGTGATCGTCTACGGCAACGCCTCCGGCAACCTGAAGGCGCGCGATCGCGTCGAGATCAAGAAAGACGGCCAGGTGATCGGCGACATCACGACGACGCGGATCAGCATTGAGGAAGGCGCCTATTTCAAGGGGCACATTGAAATCGAGCGCATCCAAACCGGGTTTGCTTCCACCAAGGAAGAGCAAGTTCCTGCCGGCGTCGGGGCTTTTTAGGCCGCGCTCGCTCGCGGCTCCCTATTTGCCGAAAGCGGCAATAAGCTACGCCAAGTTGCGATGGGTGTATTTCGAGGATAAGTTCGCGCGAACCTGTTGATGGAATACTTCCTGCCTTAGTCTGATCTGCCATCGGCTTTAAGTCCTCCCCGATGTTCCTGTACAAAAATTGGTTCTGGCGCGCTCACGCAAAAGCGCGGAGCGCCGCTCTTAGGTGGCGCAGGCTTTTTACCCTGAGAACCTCGAAGGGCAGCCTGTGGGGGTTAGTTGCAGCAAGGTCAATCCTGCGGTAACCAAACCCCACAGGCTGAAAGCCTGCGCCACTTGTCCTGTGATACGCTTCCGCCAAAATGTCGCGGAGCCGCGAATGAAAACGATGCGCGTCGCGCGATTGCACGAGATTGGCGGGCCGCTGCGGCTCGAAGAGATCCCTGTCCCGGAACCGCGCCCGACCGATGTTTTGGTCGCGGTGAAGGCCTGTGGAGTGGTCCCGAACCTCAAGAACGTGCTGACGAAATGGCCGGAGTGGTTTCCCTACCTGCCGCTGCCGAAGCTGCCTGCCATTTTTGGCTTGGACGTGGCGGGCGTCGTCGCCGAGGTGGGCAGCCAGGTGCATTCGATCCGCCCGGGCGATCGCGTCTACGTCAATCCCGCGCGCGGATGCGGATCGTGCCGCGCGTGCCGCGGCAGCGACATCGTGAATTGCCGCGCGTTTACGTTTCAGGGCTACTTTGGCCGCGGGCCGCTGTCGCAAGCCGTGTTCGATGATTATCCGTACGGAGGTATGGCGGAATACATCACAGCGCCGCAGAGCGGGCTCGTGCGCTTGCCGGAAAATGTGGGCTTTGAAGAGGCCGCGCGATTCGGGTATCTCGGCACGGCGTATGCCGCGATCCGCAAATCGGGCGCCGGCCCAGGCCGGTCGTTGCTGGTGAATGGAATCGGCGGCGCACTCGGGTTGTGCGTCGCGCTCGTCGGCTTGGCCACCGGAGTCACGAAAATTCTCGGGACGGGCCGGAATCAGGCGCTCCTCGATCGGGTGAAAGCCCTTGCGCCCGGACAGATCGAAGTCCTGGCGGTCGGAAAGCGTCCCATTCAGGAATGGGCCGCTGAACTTACGGAAAGCGAAGGCGTCGACGCCGTGATCGACACGTTGCCGCCGGGCTCGCCTTCGAGCGCCATGCAGGATGCTTTGAATGCGCTGCGGCGGGGCGGGCGCGGCGTCAATATCGGCGGCGTGGGCGAACCATTGCCCCTGAACGTCCATCGGCTGATGGGCATGAATATCCAGCTGATCGGTTCGTGCTGGTTCGCCACGGGCGAAGGGCAGGAGGTGGCGGAGGTGGCTCGCGCAGGCACGCTGAGTCTCTCCGTGTTCGAGCACCGCCGTATTCCTTTGGAAAATGTGAATGAGGGTTTGAATTGCCTTCAGGACGCCAATCGCGGATTCAATAATTTTGTAGTGATTCCGTAGCCGCTGGCGGGCGACGCCTGCTGTAGCCCGCCTCTTTAGAGGCAGGGTTACGGGCCCCTTCGACCATTGCCAACGTCTTCACGTCGGCCAATTCCACGTCCCCCGCGTCTAAAGACGCGGGCTACAACGGCCGGAAACTCGCTTACGTTCCGGTCCATTTCGGCGGACGCTTGTTCAGGAACGCGTCCATCCCCTCCTGAAAATCCCGGCTCATGTAGCAGGACAGGATCATGTCGTTGTCTTCCTCGGGCGTCATTTTTTCCTTGATGCGGCGCATGGCTTCTTTGGTGGCGCGCAGGGTTAGAGGCGCTCGCGTGGCGATCGTGCGCGCGAGCTCGTTCGCGCGGGCTTGCAGCGAGGCGTAGTCCTGCAGCACTTCGCTCAGCAAGCCGAGGGCGCGCGCTTCGGCGGATTCGACGAGGCGGCCGGTGAAAAGAATCTCTTTCGCGCGCGCGATGCCGATGAGGGCGACGAGCCGCGTGTAGTTCGCCATCGACAGGCAATTCCCGAGCGTACGGCTGATGGGCACGCCGAAGCGGGCGTTCGCCGCTCCGATGCGAAGATCGCAGCACGCCGCGATCGTGCTCCCGCCGCCGGTGCAGGCGCCCGCGATGGCGGCAATCGTCGGGATCGGGATTCGCTCCAGGCCGTCCAGCAGATCGTTGATTCGCACTTCGTAGTCGAGGGCATCCTTTGGCGTTGAGAATTTTCTGAATTCGGAAATATCGGTTCCGGCGGCGAATGCGGTTTCGTCGGCGCCCGTCAGGACAAGAACCTTGAGCGACGGATCGGCCGATGCGCCCTGGCAAATTTCCGCGAGCCGCTCGTACATGCGAAACGTGAACGCGTTGCGGGCTTCCGGGCGGTTGAACGTGATGCGGCCCACGCCCTCGCTTGCTTCGTAGAGGATTTCCTGGCTCATCGTGTCGCGCCTTTCTCGCTTGCGGCCGGCAATTGAATCGCGCCTTGCTCCGCCAGACGATCGATCTCGGCGTCGGAGAACCCGCTTTCGCGAAGCACTTCGCGGGTGTGCTGGCCGAACGTGGGAGCGGGCCGGCGCACGCCGCCCGGCGTTTCCGAAAATTTTATGGGCAGGCCGATCGCTTTCACGGGCCCGGCCGTGGGGTGCGTTGTCTCGACGATCATTTCGCGCGCGAGCACTTGCGGATCGGCGTGCATCTGCGCGATGTCCAGCACAGGGCCTGCCGGAACGCCGTATGCTTCGAGGCGCGCGAGCCATTCCCCTTTTGTGCGGCGTTGGAAAAGCGGGCTCAGCGTCTCGGTTAGCGCCGACAGATTGCGCATGCGCGCGGCGTTGTTCACGAAGCGCGGATCGTCGCGCAGCTCCGGCGCTTCGAGCGCGTCGACGAGGCGCAGCCAGTTTTCCTGATTCGCCGCGCCCACCGTGATCCATCCATCGCTCGCCGGAAACGCCTGATACGGCGCATTGAGCGGGTGCGCCGAACCCATGGGGCCGGGCGCGCGCCCCGTCGCAAAGCAAATCGCCGAATGCCAGTACGTGTGCGTGATCCCCGCTTCAAAGAGAGACGTGTCCACCAGTTGCCCCTGCCCCGTAGACTCGCGGGAGTGCAGCGCGGCCAGAATGCCCACGCACGCGAGAATTCCCGCCGTAATGTCGGTCAGAGGTGCGCCTGCTTTCATCGGCGGGCCTCCCGCTTGCTCGCCCGTGATGCTCATCAAGCCGCTCATGCCTTGCACCACCAGATCGAATCCTCCGCGATCGGCATACGGTCCCGTCCGACCGAAGCCGGAAATCGAGCAGTAGATCAGTTTCGGATTGCGCGCATGGAGCGCGTCGTACCCAAAGGCCATTTTTTCCATCGTGCCGCGCCGGTAGTTTTCGATCAGGACATCCGCGTTTTGCAGCAGACGAGACAAAACGGCGCGCCCTTCCTCCGACTTCAAGTTCAAAGCAATGCCGCGCTTGTTGCGGTTCATGATCAGAAACGCGGCGGATTCATCGGCGACGGTAGGAGGAACCATGCGCCGCACGTCGTCGCCACCGGGAATTTTTTCCACCTTGATGACGTCAGCGCCCATATCGGCCAATAGCATCGAGCAGGCCGGGCCTGCCATGATGTGCGAAAGATCGATCACCTTCAGACCCGCCAGTGGCCCAGGCGTTTTCTCGTTGGTTCCATTCACCATTCGCGGTCCCCGCTTGACTGTCCCGCTCTCTGGGCCAGGTTCCGAAAAGCCGGAACAGAACTGGAGTAATCAGAAGAACATCTTCGTCTTGAGCTAGTTCTGATTTTCTAGGGTGTGCCAAATCAAATGCGCAAAGTAGACCAATTTAGAGTAATGGAATCAACAAACCCTCTTTTATTAACCTCGTGAACTGCTGCGCATCCACGGGCGGACTAAAGTAATACCCTTGCCCCTCGTCGCAGCCAAGGTCCTGAATAAATCGCAACTGTTCCAGTGTTTCCACTCCTTCAGCGAGTACCTTTTTCTTGAGTCTCCTGCCTAGGCTGACAACCGCGTCAACTATGATGTCGCGATCTGAATCGACAATGATATCGTTCAGGAATGACTGATCGAGCTTGAGGGTGTCGATGGGAAATCGGGTCAGATAGCTTAAACTGGCATAGCCGGTACCGAAATCATCGATGGCCAGCCGTACGCCGATCGCCTTGAGTTGACCAAGCCTGTGGGCAATGGGCTCAGCATGTTGCATGATGCCGGATTCCGTTAATTCGAGCTCGAGGTATTTGGGATCGAGATTGGCATTCTTCAGAGCATCTTGAACTCCTTGGACAAACTGCCTGCTCCGAAATTCCTGGGCGGAGATGTTGATCGCAATGGGAACAACAGGAAGGCCCTCATCAAGCCATTCCCGCATTTGCGAGCATGCCTCACGAAGTACCCATTGGCCGATTGCTATGATCATTCCCGTATCTTCGGCAACCGCCATGAATTGCCTGGGCAAAAGTAACCCTCGTTCAGGATGTTGCCAGCGTAGGAGCGCCTCGACACCCGTGATGACTCCCGTCTTGAGATTTACCTTTGGCTGGTAATGCACCAACAACTCCTCGCATTCGAGAGCGTATCGCAGCTGTTGTTCTGTGGATTGACGCTCTACAGCCTGAAGGCTCATTTGAGACTTATAGAACCGGTATTTGTTGCGCCCGGATTGCTTGGCGTCATACATCGCCGTATCGGCATTCTTGATCAGCGTTTCCGCGCTTTCACCGTCATTGGGGTAGGTGCTTAACCCGATGCTCGCCGAAATGCGAAGACGATGGTTGCTGATCCTCTGCCCCTTTTTAAGCTCGGCGTTGATCTTTGCGGCAATAATGGCTGCATCTGCGGCGTGTGCGACTTCAGAGAGAAGTATCACAAATTCGTCGCCACCCTGGCGGCTTACCGTGTCAGATTTGCGGACACAGGCCGATAAGCGTTCTGCTACGGATTGGAGCAGTTGGTCGCCAACGGAGTGTCCAAGGGAGTCGTTGATGTGTTTGAATCCGTCCAAATCCAAGAACAGCACGGCAAGTTGGCTGTGATTGCGACGGGCTAGAGAAATCGCCTGGGTAAGTCGGTCGTTTAGCAACAATCGGTTGGGCAAACCGGTAAGAACGTCATGTCGGGCCAAGTGGGACATTTCGCCCTCAAGAAGCGCCCGCTTGTTTCGCATCTCCTCTTCCAAGTGCTTCCGCTGGGTGATGTCACGGATGACGCCCAGCACGAGCCGGCCTTCTGTTGTCTCCACGGGGCTAAGCATGATGTCGACCGGAAACTCGCTCCCATCTTTGCGCCTCCCGCACAGTTCCTGGTCGGTACCCATCGGGCGCGTACGTAGCTGATTGCTGTAGTCATGGCGATGTTTTTCATAAACCGACCGAAATCGCTCTGGAATCAGAATCTCGATAAGGTTACCTAGCAGCTCACTGCAATCGTATCCGAAAATCGATTCGACTTGCGGATTTGCCTCTACAATGCGCCCCTCTTGATCGACCACGACGATGGCATCGGGCGAAGAGGCGAACAATTTCTCGAAAAGCGCCTGGGTATCAAGGTGTTGAGGCTTACCAGGTACTTTCATGCGCCGCCGACCGATGTTCCCGGTCCTCGCTTGTCCAGAATCATTCGTAGTGATCCTTTCAATACAGTGGATCGCTGACCGCTCTATTGGTTTACCACACTTACGGTAGCTCGTTTGGTCTGAAATCCCAGCAGGTTTCATCGAGGAGTCGCACGGCTAGGGAGATCCGAACCGTCAAGATCCAGACATATAGCGACTGGGGATCAGTCCGAAGAAACGGGGTTTATCGGAAACTGGCGAAAGGTATACAGTACGACACGTTGCAGCGCGAAATCCCGCGTTTAACCGGCCCGCTCGCAAGCGATGCAACCGAAATTATCGCTGCGCGGTTTTCGCCGGCTCCGGCGGAATGAAATAACCCACTTTGTTGTTGAACGGAGTGCCGAACCAGATGCGGCCTTGCGCGTCCGGGATGAGTTCGCGCATGCCGTTGCCTGAAAAGGGCATGGGAAACTCGGTGACCGTGCCGGTCTTCGGGTCGAGGCGTCCGAGGATGTCATCGTCGTAGGAGCTGTACCAGACATTGTCGTTACGATCGACGGCGATGGCGTAGGGCGTGGGATCGGGATCGGGCAGCGCGAATTCCTGGAATTTTTCCGTCTTGGGGTCGAAGCGGCCGATCTGATTGCCCCACCATTCGCCGAACCAGACGATTCCCTTGGAATCGACCGTGATTCTCCGCGGGCCCGCGGTCTTGGGGTGCGTGCTGCTGTTGCCGTAGTTTTCGTCCGGCTTGCTGCCGTTGAGCGCGGCGAGCTTTTCGGTCGTGGGCGGCGTCCACTTCGTGATCTTCAGCGTCTTCGTGTCCATCTTGCCGATCATGCCTTCGCGCGGAAATTCGGCGAACCAGATGTTTCCATCCTGATCGAGTTCGATGCCGTACGGCGTGCGCGCTTCGGGGAACTCCGTGAATTTTTCTTCCTTGGGATCGAAGCGCAAGAGGATCGATCCACCGGCCCAGATGTTGCCAAAACGATCGAGGCGAATCGAGTTCATGCTGCCGAGGCCGATGGAATTCATGCCGCGGCCCGTTTTCGCGTCATCGTCTTTCGGCGCACAAAACTGCGGCTGATATTCCTTAAATTTGTGCGTCTCGGGATCGAATTTCCCGAGCTTGCAGGCCGCGTCTTCGGAGAACCAGACCATTCCATCGGGGGCTTCGGTGACGGAGTGAAGGTGCAACGCCTTCCTCGTACCCACCGGCGCATCGAATTCCTGCACTTCGCCTGTCTTCTGGTCCAGCTTCGCGATTTGATCGGCCGTCCAGGAATGCGGCATCCAGACGCTGCCGTCCTTCTGCGGATAGGCGACCCAGGGGATGCGGCCCGCCTTGGGCAAATCGTAGAGGACGTAGACAATTTTCATCGCTTCGTCGCCGAACTCCGCGTGCTTGGCTTTCGGATACTCCGGAAGGTCAGCGGGCGAACGAGGAAGGTCTGAATCGGGGCTAAAAGTTCGGCCGAGATACGCAGCGACGGCGGCGCCGTCTTCCTCCGTGATACGGAGGTCGCCGACGCCGTTGGCGCGATCGCGCATCAGGGCGACGCAGGATTGCCAGCCGTCTTCATCGCGTCGAGCGGCGGCAATTTTTGTCTGCAGCCCGTGGCAGCTCATGCAGCGGAAAAACAGCAATTGCTTGCCGGCGCCCTCAGGCATGAGCACCTGGCCCTCGTGAATCGAAAGATCGGACCAGCGAACAATTCCCTTCTGAAGGGCAAAATCCAGCGAAACGGACTGATCGGCGTCGACCTTGACGCCACCGCGCGGATCGCTCTTGAATCCGACCGCAGTGGTCATCACCTGGTATTCGCCCGAGTCAAGATTTTCAATCCGGTACGCGCCGTTGCGGTCGGAGAGTACGTCCACGGTGATCTTCGTTTTCGTGTTCTGCGCGCGGACGAACGCGCCCTTGAAGGCTGCGCCATCCGGTCCCTTGACGCTACCGGAAATCACGCCTCCGGGCGCGGCATGCGTGAGGGATGCAAACAAGATCGCAAGTCCGAACGCCTTGAGCGGTGTATTCATATGTGGCTCCAATGGTTCTTGATGACCCTTCGTCAGCGCGCCGCTGTTTTCGCTTGGTTCTGAGTGGGCTTCCAATTCCCGTTCTTCGCGGTCGCTTCCGGCTTCGCCGGATAGAAGCCGTCACGATTCGGCATTTGCACTTTGAGAAGAGACTTGGCGTCGAGAACGTCGGTCTCTTTCACGATGCCGTTCTTGTAAAGCACGAAGGCGGTCACGGCGTAAATCTGATCGGGAGTGAGCGACCCCTCGGCTCCTTGCGGCATCGAGCGGTTAATGTAGTCCCAGACCGTCGTCGCGTAGGGCCAGAAGCTGCCGACCGTCAGCAGCGGGGCGCGAGTGCTGAGCGAATCGATTCCTCCCACGAGTCGCGGAGCGGGACCTTCGGTCAAAGTCGTCCCGTGGCAGAAAACGCATTTCGTCGCGTAGACCTTGGCGCCGTCCACTGCGCTCCCCGATCCAGCCGGCAGCTCTTTTCCATCCGTGCCGACTACGTTGTCCCACGCGCGGAGTTCCGCTTCGGTCGGAGGCCGGCCCACTTTGTAAGTCGGCGATTGCGCAAAGGCCCCGCCCGCTGAGGCGAGAGCGATCAATGCCGCGAGGACGCTAGCTCTTGTACAGCGCATCTTGAACGCTCCCATCGCGCGTCACTCGCCACGGCTGAATCGGATTCGAGAAAAATTCGTAGATCGGCGCGGATTGCCAGAAGTCCTGCACATCCTTGCCCGCCACGGGTGGTTGCGTTCGATTGCCCCAGAGTTCGCCGAGCTCGCGCATCGTGGGTTGAACGTCGCCGAATTCATTCGTGCAGCGCGATTGAATCAGCGTCTCTTCGCCGTCCCAATTCCAGGCCAGGCGGAAACGCGTGAACGCCTTGCTCAAAACCGGCTGCTGAAGTTGCGCGTCGGTCCAGGTTTGCCCGCCGTTGGTGCTGACTTCGACTCTGCTGATCTTGCCCCGACCGGACCAGGCCAGGCCGGAAATTTCGTAGAGCCCGCGGACGGGAAGCTGATGCGCGTCGGACGGAAATGTGATCAAGGATTTCGGCCCGACCTGGAATTCGTACCAGCTCGCCTTGCCGTCCGGCGTCAGGTTCGTGTAGTTGGCCGTTTCGACTTTCAAGAAGTAGGGCTTGTCGACGAGCTTGATGCTGCGGAGGTACTTCACGTTGCTGACGCCCTCCCAGCCGGGAACCACGAGCCTCAGCGGATAGCCCTGCTCGGGGCGCACTGCTTCTCCGTTCTGGCTGTAAGCCACGATCACGTCGTCCACGCCCTTCTCGAGCGGAATGCTCTTGGCGTGGCGGTTCGCGTCCGCACCTTCCGCTACCAGCCAGCTGGCATTTTTCTGGACGCCCACTTCCTTCAGCAGCGTGGAGAGCAGCACTCCGGTCCATTCGCTCGTGCTCACGCGGCCGTGCACTTGCTGGATGACGAACGTGCTCTTGGTCAACGCCGGCGACTTCGCAACCTCGAGCGTTTTGACCATAGCTTTGTAATGCGACATGCCGCTGTTGCCCGCGCACTCGATGAAATGAATGCGCGAAACGGAGGGCAGGCGCCTCAGCTCATCCATCGTGAAGACCAGCGGGCGGTCCACCATGCCGTGAATCATGAGGCGATGCTCGCGCGGGTCAATGTCCGGCAGGCGCGCGCCGCGGCCCGTCATAAAGTGAAGAGGCGGTGGCGTGATGATTCCCGTGGAGTCCTGCAGCGGCGTCAGTCGCTGGCCCATCTCGCCCGGAGGCAGGCCGGGAGTCACGTCGCGCGGGCCGCCGAGAGTCACCGTGCGCACCGACGTCTCGAAGCGCGAGCGCACGCCGTAGGAAAGATCCTTCGGCGGACGCGCTTCAGCGGTGTCGGTTGCGAGCGCCTGCGCGCGAGCAAGCGGTGCCGCTCCCACGGCTAAACCAGCAAGCGCGGCGCTGCGTTTCAGAAATCGTCTGCGATCGGCACTCTTGGAATTCATGGCGGGTTCCTCCTGACCTGAAATCCGTTGCGATTGCTATAGCGTCAAAAACGGGGCAAGTCAAGAAAGTCGTCGCGTGGACGTGCAATTTCGTGCGCGTTGTTCGCCGACCACAAATCGATTGTCGCGCTGGAACGGGAAGCGTACGATGCGGCAAGCGCGAGGCCGGATCAAAAATTTGTCGCTAGTTCTTCTGGCCTCGTCACTTCGCTATTCACATTTTTCTTTCCGAGCGATCATGGGGGCGTCATGAATAACTGTGCGGCGAAACGGCGAGCGATTTCCATTGCGATGCTCTCCCTTGCTTTCGGATTTCTGCCAATTGTTAAAGCGCAGGACGCTGCGCCGGCTCCTATCACCGAGCGAGATTTGCTCGGAGGACTAAAGAATCCGTCGCGCTGGCTGACGTTTTCAGGCGATTACACCGGACAGAGACACAGCCCGCTCACCCAGCTCACACCGCAGAATGTCGCCGGACTCATTCCGCAATGGATTTTCCAGACCGATATTCCCGGCTTGCCCGGGCGCGGCATCGAGAACACTCCCATCGCTGTGGACGGCACACTCTACGTGACGGGAAACAACAACGAGGCCTGGGCGCTCGACGCTCGTACCGGCCGGCCGATCTGGAGCTATCGCCGCAGGCTGCCGCCTAACTTTATCGCGTCAATTTGTTGCGGGCCGGTCAACCGTGGATTCGCGATCCTCGGCGACCGCTTGTTCATGGGCACGCTGGACGCGCATCTCCTGGCGCTCGACCGGAAAACCGGCGCGGTGATTTGGGACGTGGCCGTTGGCGATCTGAAGAAAGCGAACGCGATCACGGCGGCGCCGCTCGTCGTCAAGGGCAAAGTGATCATCGGCGTGGCCGGAGGAGATTTCTCGAGCCGCGGCTACATCGATGCCTACGACGCGCAAACGGGTGAGCTCGCGTGGCACTTCAACACGATTCCCATGCCGGGCGAGCCGGGTACCGATTCCTGGCCGAGTGCGGACGTCGCGGCGCGCGGCGGCGGAGCGGTGTGGGTCACGGGCAGTTACGATCCCGCGCTCAATCTCATCTACTACGGCACGGGCAATCCAAATCCCGATTATTACGGCGACGATCGCGAGGGCGACAACCTTTACACCTGCTCACTCGTCGCGCTCGATGTGGATACGGGAAAACTGAAGTGGTACTACCAATTTACGCCGCACGACGTGCATGACTGGGACTCGGCGCACGTGCCCGTGCTGGCTGATCTGAAAGTTCAAGGCCAGCCGCACAAAGTCATCATGATGGCCAATCGCAATGGCTTTTTCTACACGCTCGATCGCGAAACGGGAAAATTGCTGGTCGCCAAGCCATTCATCGATGGATCGAATTGGGCGAAGGAAATCGGCAAGGACGGGCGTCCCATTGTCCTCGACAATGTCGGCACAGCGGAGAAATGCCTTCCGGATAACCACGGCGGCACGGACTTCCAGCCGCCGACGTTCGATCCGAGCCTGGGATTATTTTTCGTCACGGCGCACGAAACTTGCGCGATCTGGGAGGGCGTCAAGCCGACGGAGCCGATCGGCATGGGCGTGCGCGTCCCAAGCGGCGGCCGCAGCCTCGTCGAGGGGCGCGATCAATTCTCCGCCCTGCGAGCCATCGACCCAGCCACGGGCGAGCGGCGCTGGGAACACCGCTACCGCGCGTATCCGTCCACCGTCGCACTGGACCTAACCGGCGGCGTGATGTCCACCGCGTCCGGTCTCGTTTTCACCGGCGACAACGAAGGATATTTCCACGCGTTCGAGGGCGCGACCGGCAAGGAGCTTTGGAAATTTGAAGTAGGCGCCCAGGTGTGGGGTTCCGCCGCCGTCACCTACATGCTTGACGGGCGGCAATGGGTGGTCACAACGGCGGGACTGACGTTCACGGCGTTTGCTCTGCCCAGTGCTCCGCGCTGATGGATTGCATTTTTGGAATCGTCAAGCGCCGCACCCCGCTGCCTGGTCGCTGAACGAGACAAATACCTGCCGCGTTCGCTACTTCTATGGTAAATAATGATCCGTCGTTTGACGGATGCGCGGCTGTCGTTTCGCTGAGATTCCCTTGTGACCATGCGACTTTCATGCGTAGTTTTTCTTCTGGCTCTCTGCGCCGCCCGGACCTGCGTTGCGGAGCAAGTAACGCTCCACGGATTCATCGTAGACACTTCCTCGCCCGCTGCGTTGGAGTTCGATGATTTCAGCGTGACGCGCGACAACCGCCTCTCCCTGGAAATCAATTCCAACCCGGCTAAGTCTAAAAACACCCTCCGGCCGGGAGCGGTTCGAGTCGGCGACGAGGTTGAAATCAGCGGCAACTTTGACGCTGCCACCCATAAGCTCACCATCAAAACGGTGAAGGTTCTTTCGGTCGACGATCGGCGATTCAAGGGCGCCGCATTTCCTGACCGGCCTCCGGAACTCAAACGGACCGCAGCCGGATGGAATGGTTATGTCTTCCTCGACGGCGTACGAATTTGCATTGCCGACTCAACGCATGTCGCATTTCGCAGAAACAAACGCGAGCTGGAAGAACTCCAGAAGCAGCAAAACGGCGTGGCACCCGCTGAGACGGTTTCGCTTACCGCGCCCGACGAAATCGGCCTTAACACGATGGCGAGCTACGCGGCTGTTGGCCAGAAAGACGGCTCTGTATTGGCCTCCCGGGTCGAATTTGAACATTTCGAATTGTCTCTCGATGAGTCCAAGCGCCTGCAGAAACTCGATCCCCGGATCCAAAAAGGGGATCCTCTCATCGCTCAGCCGGACGAGCTCCACATTGGGCGGAACAAGTACAAACTCCTGCCGTCGTCGGAAGCGCAACAGTACGTTCAGAAGCTGGGGGAGAGCCTCATCCCGCAACGTCAGCGGGAATTACCCGCAGGCGGTCCGCTGAAGATCGATTACCGATTTTATCTGGTCGAGGACAAGGAATTTAACGTTCTTGGTTTTCCAGACGGCGCGATCGTTGTGAATTCCGGCTTGCTCGAGGGGTTAGAAGACGAAGCGCAACTCGCGTTTCACGTATCGCGCGCCATAACCCAGGTGGAGGAAATGGACGCCTGGCGCCTCTCTCGATACGACTCAAATCCGGGCCACAAAGCGCTCAAGGCCGTCGCCATGGGAGCCGAACTCGCGCCCTTCTTCCTCTTGGATGTACCCACGCTTATCGTGGCGTCAAAGAGCGACGACTTCGTGGACTCGTTGAGGGACCAGGCGGACCGCTTGGCCCTGGAATGGATGTTGGCCGCGGGCTACGACATTCGAGAGGCGCCGCGGGCCTACAAGGTCTACGCGCTAAGGCACCCGGATCACAAGCCGCTTTACCCGAAGCCCGACGCCAATCAGGTCGAGAAAAACGAATGGGCTGCGGCGCGACGCGCTTTCCTGATGACCGAACTCAGGACCAATTATTCCGGGATCAACTACGGAAGGTTGAAAAAGGACTCGGAGCAGTTCCACGCCGCGGCCAAACAGGCGCACGCATCTGACCGCTGAAGAAGTTGCGTTCCGAGTCTTGTTTTTGGCTTACTTGTTCTTGGAACGCTTGTTTCTCAGGTTCTGCGACCAGCGCTCGTATTCGATGTCGTCGAACTGCGATTTTGAGGTGGATTGCCGAACGGATGCTTCCTTTAGCTGAATTTCTTCTCTCTCTTCAACCTGGGTATCCTGCATGATAGGGCTCATCCTCCCTTGGGGACACTTGGCCTAAACCAAATTGCCTGTTGTTCATTCCGATGATCGCAAGGGGCGCCGTGTGCCTCAATGGGAGGCGAGCATCAATCTGAGAGGTACTAAAGTCCCGGTACCATAGGCCATTGAAGACAGGGCAGTTAGGTAGAACCGACTCCAAAGTACTGACCGCCCGAAGGCCGAGAGACCTTGGAAGAAGGCGCAAAAAATCGACAGCCTAACCCTGTTCTACTTCGGCAACTAAAAGCGTCCTGTTGCGACCAACGCGAGCTTGGCCACATCCTCCGGCAGTTTATTGCCCCGCCAGGCGACGTGTAAATCAGGTCTTACGAGTAGAAGGTCGTACCCATAGATTTCGCGCGCCTTTTGATCCGTGATTTCAAGTATATCGAGGGGAGCGCGCAGATTTTGAAAGCATTCTTGCAGGCTCGCTGTGGAGGAGCGCGTAGCGCCAAGCCGAAGAAGCGTGTAGCCCGGGCCGAGACGATCGTGCAGCGCCGTGCCATCATTCAGCCACACGTGGGGAAGGCGCGCGCACGGCCACGTCGTCGGAACGTAAGATGGATTGTCCGGATCGGGGCCGTTGCCAGGCTCGTCCCAGGTAATCGGCGAGTTCACGTAGCGGTATCCCGCCTCGATTCCCAAAATTTCAGTAACTTTGCGCTGCTCGGTGTCGAAGAGCGTAGCCATTTGGGCGCGGGTGGCGGCACCCTCAGGAGTGTCGTCGCCAGTATTGGGCCGGTAGGCGGCGCGCCAACCGAGCCGTCCCGCCATCGCTGCGCGCGAAGCCTTCACATTGCGCACGCCGATTGGGCGCCGCTCGGCGTCATACGACGCAAGAAGTTCCGGCCCTCCCCAACCGGCGAGCGTCGCCGCCAGCTTCCAGGAAAGATCGACGGCGTCTCCCACGCCGGTGTTCATTCCAAGCCCGCCCGTGGGAATGACGAGGTGCGCGGCGTCTCCGGCGATGAACGCGCGCTCGTCGCTGTAACGCTCCGCACACAAGAGATGCTGCGTCCACTCGTTCACCGAGAGCATCTCGAACGGGATCGACGTGCCCAGCGACCTTTTGAAAATTTCAGCCATTTCAGCGTCGCTCGACGCAGCGGCGTGCAGGGTCCAGTGGCGCGTGCTGTCCTGAAGAATAAGGAATGGGAAGAGCGGTCCCTCGGCGATGTGGTAGTGGCGCCCCTTGCCGATCGGGATACGCCTGTAGAGATCGTCGCAGCGGAAAAGCGCCTGGCGCAGTTTGCGAATGTTGCCTTCACCCTCAAGGCGAATCCCGAGTTGCTTGCGGACGGCGCTCGAGCCGCCGTCGCATCCAACAAGATACGAAGCGCGCACAGTATACGGCGCGGCGCCGAGGGGCTGAACGAGACCGCTCACCGCATCTCTGCCTTGCTCGAAGGAAATCAGCTCGCAGCCAAAACGAACCGTGACGTTGGGAAGCTTTTCGACAATCGAACGCAGCAGCGGCTCGAGCGTGTACTGCGAGATGATCTGATACGGTTCGAGCAGGCCGCCGTCATTGCGCGCCGCGATCTCAGCTTTCGCTTGCGCGACCGACGGATACGGCAAGTGAGCCAGGACCGGGCCGGCCATCGAAAGCGCGAGAAAAACATCCATCGGGGCGTCGCGAGGCAGGCCCGCGTCCCGTACCTGCTCCGCGATTCCGAGCCGGCGATAAATCTCCATCGTGCGCGCGTTGCAACGCTCCATTTTGGGGAGCCGGATCGACGTCGCATTTCGCTCGATCAGCAGGCAGCGCACGCCGCGGCGGCCGAGATCAAGAGCAAGGGTGAGGCCAACGGGTCCGGCGCCGACGATGAGGACTTGGGTTTCCGCAACGCGATTGGCGGCTTCGGGAGAGGCCATGAGGCTTTTTCAGCGATTGGCGGATGAAAGCGCGGTGGCCACGCCGTCGTTGTCCGCAGCGCGGCGGGCCGTCTTTTTCCAAGCGCCCTTCATTTCCCTTTCGAGCAGTTTGATCTGGACGAGGTGCTTGGGATTGAACGGCAGCGATGGGTAGTAGCAGTTCGATTCGTGCGTGCAGAAGCAGCCGTCCGCAGCTTCCTCGCGGCGTGCCTGCATGGGCGGAGAAAACCACAGTTTTTGGAAATTCCAGTCGTAGTCGCGCAAATTGCCCACGGGCGCGAGGATTTCGCAAGACGAGACGGTTCCTTCGTCGTAGATCACTCCTCCGGCGGTGCCCGCGTAGCAGGTGAGCTGCGCTTGGTGCGTTTCCTGCGTCCTGGCGATCAGGCCGTGCATGTAGACGTCGAGCGCCGCCTTGAAGAAACCATTCTCGCCGGCGTAGTGATTCTTGATGGCGCCGCTCCGGGAATCCGCGTCAATCATCGCGGCGAGCCGGGCATAGCGCGCGAGGTCGATTTCCAGTTCCCTCGCATCCGCTGCGGGAGGGCGAATGTAATTGAAATTGATCTTGTCCGGCTTCAACTCAAATTTCAAGAAGTCGTACCACTCGAAAATCGCGTCCTGGTTGGAATTCATGAAGCACGTGCAGGTCTGCACGTCGAGTCGCGGATATTCCCTTTTCGTCGCCTGCAAGCGGCGCGCGGTGTCGATGGCGATGTCCCACGATCCCGGCTTCTGGCGAATCTTGTCGTGCTCCGCCTTCAGCCCGTCGATACCGAGAGCCACGGTAACGTTCAGGCGTGGGCATTCCTCAAGGATTCGGGTGATGTCCGGGAAAATTCGCTGCCGAATCTGGCCGTTTGAGGTGATGTAAAGCGACTCGAGCTTGTTGTTCCTGTAAAACGCTCGCGCGATTTCCGGCAGGTCCTTCCGCGTGAACGGCTCGCCTCCCGCAAGTACAAGAACGCCGAGATTCCCGCCGAGCGTCTCCGAAATTTTCTCGATCTCGCGCGTGGTCATTTGCAGTTTTTTGCGAGGCGCGTCATCGAGCTCTTCGGTGAAAAAGCAGTGCGTGCAGCGCATGTCGCACACCGAAGTGACGAGGATATTCAGCATCCCGGGCGTGAACGGCTGCCCGACGGCAAGCCTGGCGTAGCGCTTTAGAAAATCTCTCATGATCTGCTTTGACCATACGCTGTACGAATTCGCCGGTCAATGCAGCGTGGCGGCAAACTCACCTAGACGTACATGTGTCGTCACGCCCAATGAAGGCGCAGAAACAAAGCTGGGCAGGCTCGATTCTAGCGCTGCTGGTGGTGGTCGGAGTTGAGCAGCCGGTGGCCGTCGTCTTCCCGGCACGGGGGTGATTCTTCCAGCGGGTCCTCGGAGGGACTCACGACGCGAGGAGGCATTGTCCAGGGCTGCGCGAGCACATTGGGATCCTGCACCGAAGCTTGCCAGACCAGATTTTCACCATCGCGCCACAACCGCTCCGTGACGTGCATGGCGTCGGTGTGGAAATATCCACCTTCCCCGAACCAGCCGTTCTCCACGAAATTCGTCACGTCCACCACCAGCGTGTCGCCGTCCCAGTGCGCCACGGAATCTCCATAGTAGGAAGGGTTCGCGTCCTTGCGGTGTGCGCGACCGTCGGTGGGAATGATTCGGTAAGGATCGCCCGAGATATCTTCGTAGAGAAACACCATCTCGCCGGGAAGCTGAATGATTCGCCGCGGGGGGCCGATCCGCGGGACGCCCGGCTTCCCGCAATAAAATACTTCATCGGTCTTGCTCTCGTTGTCTAAAAGATCTTTCACCTTGTCTCTGAGCTCCGGTTTGTAAGAGGGCGCGGGTGTGGACGGCAGCGCCCCGGTAACAGGTCCTCGGGCCGGTTTCGCCGCTCTCTGATCGATGTCGACCGTTGAAACTTTTCCGTTGATTTCTTTCTTCAGGGTTACCGGAGGCAGATCGATCGCGTAGGCCCAGATGCCGGCCAGTTCGGGATGCCCGTCGGCAGCTCGCGTCACTTTGCTCGTAGCCGCGTCATTCTTGTCGCCGGCGGTCGCAAGTCCGCCAACGAGCAGGGCTGCCAAGCAAAACAGAACCGATCGAAGTCTCATGGCGCGCAGACTCCTTCTCACTGACCATTCCCTGTAGGCTTAAACTCAAGTTCCACTGAATTCCCATCGGGAAACGTGATTTTCAGGAGATAGCCGTAAAGCCCTCCATTTTTGGCACGAACTCCCTCGATGGTGACCGTCTGCCCAAGTCCCTTCGCAATGTCGTCTCTCGCCAGTCCGACTCGGCGGAACCAGGAAGGCGGGTTGCTCTCAAACTTCCAGTTCTCCACGCTGCCGTCGCTCTTCTTGGCATCGAGATAGACCTCAATGTGGGGATTGATCCAATCCACTTTGGTCAACGTTCCAGTCACGGAAAATTTGTTGGCCATGTCGAAGACAGCGGAAGGCGAATGGTGCGCCGGCAACGGTCGCACGCCAAGAAGCGGGAGAATGAGAAGCAGGAGCACGGGAGTCTTATATCTCAAGGAGGGCCTCCCTCTAACCACTTTGGCCGGAGTATAGCACGGGGAAAGTCAACGTCTAAGGCGCGATTTCCTCGAGGCGGCGGTCGCTCGTTTCCACCATGCCGGTTGCAACAAGAGCGCCCACAACGCTGATCCCGGCAAACATCCAGAACACCGAGCGGACGCCGCGCGAGTCCACCAGCAAACCAACAAGCCAGGGCCCAGCCGCCGAAGCGATCCGCAACCACGATGTCGCGAGGCCCGTCCCGATCGCGCGCATGCGCGTGGGATAAATTTCCGGCGTGTAGAGATAAAGCACCGCGGCGATCGACCCGATGACGCCGTAACCCAGCGTTCCCAAAATCATCACGCTCGAAACATTCTCCGCTCCCCTCAGCCCGAGAAACCCCAGCATGCCCGCGCCCAGGATGAAGGCGGTAACCGTCCAGTTCCTCCTTCCGAGCCGGTCGATGCTGAATGCGCAGACGAGCAGCACGGCGACCTGCGCCACATTGGTCATCGAAGCGGCGCGCAGCGATTGCCGCAGGCTGAGGTGATACACGGTGTTGTAAAGCGCCGGCATCCAGTTGTTCAATCCGTTGGCTACGAAGAAGGCGGTCGCCCAGAGCAGCCACACAATCAGCGTTCTCCCTCGATAGAATTTTGAGAAGAGCTCGCTCCATCCTCGCTCTTCCGCGGGAAGAGGCGCGAGCGACGCCGGAGAATTTGCCGCTGCCGGAATCCTGCGCGCGGTGCTGGCTTCGATTTGCTCGATGATCGCTTGCGCTTCGCGCAGTCGTCCCCTGGCGATCAGCCACCTCGGAGATTCCGGAAGCCGCGCCACGAGAACGGTGATCAGAACGCCGGGAATTCCTCCCAGAATAAAAATAGCTCTCCAGCCGTAAGCGGGCACGAGCCACGCACCGATTTGTCCCGTGGCCATGAGGCCTAGAGGGAAAATCAGTTCGTAGAGTAGAAAAAATCTCCCGCGCCCGTGCGCTCGCGACAGCTCGTTGATGTACGTCGCCGCGACCGGCATTTCGCCGCCCACGCCGATGCCCTGAACGAGCCGGCACGCGAGCAACGCTGGAAAATTTCCTGCCAGGGCGCAGCCGAATCCCAGCACGGACATGATGGCAATCGCGGCCGTCGTGCCGCGAATGCGGCCCACCTTTTCCGCGAGCGCGCTGAAGGCGAGCGCGCCGGCCAATTGCCCGACGTAGCTCGCCGAAATCAGGATGCCGCTCTGCCGGGGAGAGATGTGCCAGAGGCGAATCAGCGTGGGTAAGGCAAACGCGAGCGACAAGGCGTTGAAAGCGTCGAAGAACGTCGCGCTGCCCATGACGAGGCGCGCCTTCATGTGCCATCGAGAAAACGGCACTTGCTCCATTCGCAGGAGCAGGCTCGCCGCGTCGGCGGCGGAGTCCTCGCTTCGTTCGCCCAGTTGCCCGGTCGCGCCGATGCTGCCCCCTCAAGCGTTGTAGCCCGCGTCTTTAGACGCGGGGAACGTCTTTACACGTCGATCAAACCCCCGCCGAACCCCGCCTCTAAAGACGCGGGCTACAGTATTTCCGCCCTCATTGCGTCGTCTTCACGTAGGGTTCGGTTGGAGTCAGCGGCACATTCCAGGCGTCATAACCGTACAGCCAGTTGGTGTCCTCATCCCCGCCCTTCATCCAGGTGTTGGCGCTGGAGATGGCCTGAATGCGCGACGTGCGCGGCTTGCGGTGAGCCTCATACAAACGGAACGCGCCTTCAACATCCTCTCCGCCCGACTCCGCGAGGCATCGCGCCAGCACCGCCGCATCCTCAATCGCGGTCGCGCCTCCCTGCGCCATGTACGGCGTCATCGCGTGGCAGGCATCGCCCAGCAGCACGACGCGTCCGTCGCTCCAGCGCGGCAAAGGCTCGCGCTCGAGGATGGCCCACTTGTGGCAATCGGGGCATGCGTCCAGCACGACGCGGACATCGGAATGAAAATCCTCGTACGCCTTGCGCACTTCCTTCACGTCGCCCTTGGCCGACCATGACTCACGCGTCAGCCATTCCGAGGGCTCGGGCACGCTGGTGACGAAATACAGCTCGGTGCAGGATGCGTTCGTGTAGTAGATGACGATGTGGCGATCGGGTCCCCACCACTTGGTGCGCGAGGGTCCGATGTCCACGCCGTTCAGCAAGGCGGAAGGAAAAATGGCTCGATAGGCGATCCGCCCCTTGTGTATCGGCTCATCCGGGCCAAGGATAATTTCGCGGACGATCGAGTGAACGCCGTCGGCGCCGATCACCGCGTCGGCCTGCGCGCGTGTTCCATCCGCAAATACAAGGGTGACCCCGTCCGCGCGCTGCTCCAATCCCACCAGTTTCTTATCGAGGTGGATGATTTCCTCAGGCACCGCCTCCGTGAGAGCGTTATGCAAATCCGCCCGGTGCATGCACAGGTACGGCGCGCCGAAGAGGCTCTCGGGCATGGGCAGCTCTCTCATGACCTCTCCCGTGTCCCATTTTCGGTTCAGGTGAGAATACGGTTTGAAGGAAGCCGCGAGAACCCTCTCTTCCACACCGATCTTCCGCAAAACTTTCATCGAGTTGGGCATCATCTGAATGCCTGCGCCGATTCGGAGGAAACGCGGGGCCTGCTCGTAAACTTGAACGTCGAGGCCGATCTGGCGCAGCGTGGCTGCGGCGGCGAGTCCGCCGATTCCGGCGCCGACGATTGCGAATGAAATGTTGTTCATGCCCATTTGCATATTCTCACTGGCGAGAATGGCGGACACACTCAATCACACCGCGCCGTATGGCTGCAACTCAAAACGTTGGATGAAATGGAAAAATGACTCGCGGGACGGTGGCGCAGCCACCTCCGGTGGCACAGCGACTCTTTACCCTGAGCACTTGCGAAGGGTTCGCTGTGTGGGTTTGCAGGCCGCGAAGCGCCGCCAATTCCACTACGACCGCAGAAGGCGCACAGCGAAGAGTCGCTGTGCCACTTTGAGGCTATGCGCGGGGGCGGGTTTCGCCCTTGATCTGCGTGCGGTGCATGACGCGGCGCGAGCTGGCGTCGAACGGATCGCGGCGATGCATGGTGCAGCGGTTGTCCCATAGCACGAGATCGCCAACGCGCCATTCGTTGTGCCATTCCAGTTCGTCGCGCGTCGCCTGATCCCACAATTCATCGAGCAACGATTCGGATTCGAGCAACGACAGCCCCTGAATATAGGCATTCCGGCGGCGTCCAAGATAAAGAACGCGCCGCTTAGTCTCGGGGTGCATGCAAACCAGCGGATGATAGGTGCCAGGGGACGTGAGCGGATCGTCCACGGCCGTCACTCCCTGCCGCACGTAGCCGCCGCTGTTGTACGTCCCATCGTGCTTGAGCAGTTTGCCGTCGATGCGTTTCCTCAGCGACTCATGCAAATTTTCATACGCGCCGTACATGCTGCTGAAATAGGTGTCGCCACCCGACGGTGGGACCTCGAGCGCGTAAAGAATGCTGGCCTTTGGCGGATCCGGCAGGTAGGACATGTCCGTATGCCACGTGGCTTCGCCCGCTCCCAAGCTGCCGATGGGCACGCCGTTTTCCATCACGTTCGATACGACGTAAATTTCGGGATGCCCCTCGACGAAGCGCCGCCCCGATTCCTGCACCGGCGCCCAATCCAGATCGCCAAATCTCTGGCTGAACTCGACCAGATCTTCGTCTGTCAGGCTTTGCCCGCGGAAAAGAAGCGCCGAATGGTCCAGCCAGGCTCGATAGATGCACGCGAACTCGTCGGCGTCGATCGTTCGCAGATCGACTCCCTGAATTTCCGCGCCGAGCGCTTTTCCCGATGGAATAGCTGTGACGCGAGATTTCTTACTCGTTCTTACGGATTTGCCGCCCATGGAAAGCCTGACCTCCCAAGGTGCTCCGGGACCGGTGGAACGATAATTCACCCACGCCCTATACTAATGCAACGGCGTGACGGTGGAGAAGAAATGAAGTGTGGTGGGCTGCGGCGGGCCAGACTACTCCGTGCCGTCGCCGTTGGGGTCGATTGTGTGAATCGGCAAATCGTAGTGGGCTACGGTGAGTTCCCAGCGGCGATTTTCTTCGCGCTTCATCGTGGCTTGATCCGGGAAGAGCTGCTTTTCCACTTCGCTGCCGTGCGTCGAGGAAGAGATGTTTTTATAGGTGATGACGATGCGAAATTCCCAGCGCGAATCCTCGCCCATGTGGTGTCCCGGGCGATAGACGGCGTACGACGTTACGTAGCCGAGTTCCTTTTCTCGATTCAGCGTGGCGATCTGATATTTCTTGAAAATTTGCCAGAATTCGTCGGCGCCGCCCCATTTCACTTTGTAGACCCACTCGACCATGTAGGGCTTGTCGCCGGACGAGGCCGCGGAGCCTACAGCTCCTTGCTGGGAGCGCGCTTGAGAAGCGCAAACAAACGCGGTGACCATCGAAAACAACGTAAGCAACAGCGAAAGAGCGAACCGAGGGGTTCGAGAGTTCATACTTTGCTCCTGTGGGACAGCCAACCCCTCAGACAAGCTCGGGGTAAAGAGTGGCTGTCCTACTTATTCTTCGGCGCGGGCGGATTCAGCGGGTACGATTTCAAATTGAGCGGGCCGTAGCCCAGGTGTCCGCCATCGCGGTCCACATTGTTTTCATCGCACGCGAATTCGTAGAGCTCCTCGCCCGGCGGCATCAGCGTGAAGACGCGCGAAAACGTCCAGGGCTTGGTGTAGAACTTGGGGTCTTCCACCGTCACCTCATGCGCCAGATGGTCCGCGTCCGGGCGCGACCAACGCTCGATCACATGCATGGCGTCACTGTGGGGATGCGCATCGTCATCGATCCAGCTCAGCTTGTCCTTGAATCCCACGGAATCAATGACCAGCGTGTCGCCGTCCCATTTGCCAACGCCGTTTCCGAAAAAGGAGGGCTCGGCGTCTTTATCGTGAGCGCGGCCATCGAGCGGGATGCTCCGAAATGTCCACATCAGCTCGTACAAAAACACGATGCGGTTCGAGTTCTGCACAATCTCAAACGGGACGCCGCTGATGCTCGCTCGGGGTATCCCCGCAAAAAGGCACAGCGCCTCGGGATTGATCGATTTCGCCAGGTTGTATTTGTACGCTTCTTCGCCCGCAGGCGTGAACGGCGGCGCACCCACACCTTTAAACATCCCGCCGAAAATCAGCGGACCTTTCCAAAAGCCGGAAAGGTCGGGTTTGCCGTCAGCAGTGCGTGGAGCCGGTTTCGCAGGGCCTTCCGCCGGTTTGACCGGGCCGGACGCGCCGGCCAATTCGCTGTAGGGATTTTCTTGCGAAGGCGGCGCCGCCGTGGATTGCGCGAATGCGGAACCACAAATCGCAAAGCACGCGAGCACCATCACGTACGCGAAAATAGCCGGAGAGGATCTGACGCGGCTCATGGCCAATTCGGCAGCTTCGCTAATGCCTTCCAGCATCCTGAAACCCCGATGCGGCGTACGCTAGCGGACTCGCATAGCAGTGTCAAGAAAAGTGGCACAGCCACTAGGCCCAAGAACCGGACTCGCTTGACCCTCTCGCTCGCGTGTTATAGATTCCGCTTCGTGCGAGCTAGATTTGCATCACGAGTCGCAATGGCAGTGATCGCGCTGGCTCTTCCCGCGCTTGCCCACCACTCATTTTCCGCCGAATTTGACGGGAGCAAGTTCATCGAGCTTCGGGGCGCGGTTACCAAAATTGACTGGGCGAATCCTCACGTCTACTTCTACATCGACGTGAAGGACGACAAGGGCAACACGGCAAACTGGGGCTGTGAGGCTGCCAGTCCGGGCTCGCTGCACCGGCAGGGCTGGAATCGGGATTCGCTGAAGGTAGGAGATCAGGTCATCGTAGGAGGCTATCCGGCGAGAGACGGCTCCAAGCTCGCGGACGCGCGTCGAGTGACCCTGCCCGACGGCCGCAGAATTTTTGGCGGAACACCCGGTGACGGCGGACCGGATAGCCCGAAGCCGTAATCAGACTGCGAAGCCTGCCTGCGTGGCCATCCTGGGAAGCCACCCCCTCTTGTCATTCTGAGCGAAGCGAAGAATCTCTCTCGGGTTTGAGCGCAAAGGAACAGAGAGATTCTTCGCTTCGCTCAGAATGACAAAAGGGATGCTGCGACCGAAGCATTGAACCACTTTCTCTCGCTACTTGCCGACGTCGAGCAGCTCCACATCAAAAATCAGCGTTGCGTTCGGCGGAATCGTGCCGCCGGCCCCGCTCGATCCGTAGCCAAGACCCGGCGGAATCCGCAACTGCCTTTGTCCGCCGACCTTCATTCCGGCTACGCCTTCGTCCCAACCTTTGATGACTTCTCCCGCGCCCAGTTGGAAGACGAAAGGCTCGCCGCGGTCTCGCGAGCTGTCAAACTTCTCGCCGGTAGTGAGAAAGCCGGAATAGTGAACCTTGACTCCCTTTCCGACAACGGCCGGAGCGCCGGTGCCGACCACGATGTCCCAGTATTGAAGGCCGGAAGCAGTTGTGGTCGGCGCGCCATTCACCTTCATTGGGCCGGCCGCACTGGATGAGCCTTGTGAAGCGGGAGCGCTGGGCGTTCCTGAAGTATTCGACTTGTCGCCGCCGCATCCTGCCGCGACGAAAAAAGCCGCGGAGAGAACCGGAACTACAGCCAGCCGTCGTTTCATTGAGCCTCGTTTGTAGACGTTTGAAAATCTCATCTAGGCAGGGTGATGCGGAGGGCGGCGAACCGAGCCCGTCGCGCGCCAGCGTTGCTCGAGCGAAGGAATGATCGCGCCGCCGATATTCGCCATGTTCAAATCGGGCAGTGGCGGGCGTTCCGCCCAGGGATTGATCGCGCGAATGAGGGAACCGGCGAATCGAAGCTGCGCCCAAAGCGTCTCGCGCAACGAAAACCGCGGCCGATGCCCGTTAGCCCGCACGAGCAGCACGGTTACATCGTCTTCGGTGAGATTCTCCGGATAGCGATCCCGGATTTCGCGCAGCAGCGTCTTGGTTAAGAGACGCGGATCGACGTCGCCAAGAAGGCGCAGAATCCGCAGCAGCCCGGCTTCGCCCAGCATCTCGCCATCGGCATCGCGCGATTCGATCAAGGCGTCCGTGTAGCTGAGGACGCAATCGCCCGTTTCGAGCTCCACGTCCAATTGTTCGTACTCCGTGATGTCGACGATTCCGAGCGGCATGTTGTTTGAAGAATTGTCCTCACTCGTCGGTTCCGCGCCCAGCAAGGACCACTCCTGGGTCGCCGCCCTGTACAGCAAGGGACGAGGATGGCCGGCGTTGCACACGATCAGGCGCTGCGTGGGCGCAAAAAACGTGGACACCACGGCGGTCGCGAAGGTTCCCGCCTCGGAAAGCGCGGTGAATTGCTGGTTCAGAAGCCGCACAAATTCGGTTTGATCGAGACGGTTGACGAAGCGTCGCATCAGCGTTCGGAGATTCGCGGCGGTGGACGCCACGGACAAACCGTGGCCCGCGACATCGGCCAAGAGCAAGCGCGTGATACGGCCGGTAGCGCAGCTCGACGCGTAGTACACGTCGCCTCCGTGCTCGGCGTGGCCGAACGGCTTGCTATACACCCATGCGTCGAGGCCGCCCATTTCCACGCCACGCGTGGTCAGCTGGCTTCCGCCCCAGACCTCCATGCACGTCATCTGCTGCTGCGCGGCCGGCTTCGCCGCGTTGCTGGTTACCGCTGAATCGTTGTTCGGTTCCGGCATAATGCGCGACCTGCTTCCCTGCGGAGCAATCCATCAGTTCGATCGATGCGACGAGAAATACTGTTCAAGGCTTGATTTTACCTCACCAACGCCGCGCTGCGCATTGTGATCGAGTGCCGCGACGACGGCGGAAACGTCCTTCCCGCTCACCGGCTCGTCATGAGAGTAATAGTGCGTCCAAACCGTCGAGCCGGACTTCGTGTCGCGCATCTGCCACTCCATCGTGACGCGCGCCATCAGCGGCGATGCGGAAACTTCCTTGAAATCGTACAACCGGCCATACAAGAGATAGTCCCCATGACTATTGCTTCGGAGGAGGTCCACAGTCCGGTATCTCTCGGAAGTGCGCAGCTCCCGCATCAGCACCTCCACCAGCATTTCCGTCGGCGGCTCGGACCATCGCTCGTACTCGTAAGTGCCCATGCTCTGACCGGCAGAGCTGAAGACGATGTGATCCTCCCGATACAGGTGCGACGCCCGCAGCGGCCCAATCAGCAACGTTACCGGATAAGGCTCGGGATCGGCAGCGGCCGTCGATTCGCCTGGCACCGTAAGCTGAAAATACTTGTTAGGCCGAGCGGCGCCACAGCCGGCGAGAAGGCCGGCGAGCGCGATGGCGATTGGGATTGTGTTGAGCCTCATCGAACTCCCCATGGTTGTGACCAGTGACTGGTGGTTACCAGTCACGCCTCACTCTCCCGTCCTGTGCTCCGGCGGATTCGTCGCGCGAATCAGCGAATACGGGCGCGTCTTGATCGTTTCCGTAAATTCCTTCAGGTTCTCGGTAACGTGCAGCATGTTATCGAGAAGCTGATCGATGTTTTCCGAGTTGACGTCAAGCGTCTGGTTGAGCTGCCCGGTCAACTCGTTCAAAGACGCAAGCGTACCGCGAAGCTGGGCGATCGTTTTCCGAATCTCCGGCTGGTCCTCGCCGATGGTCGCATCGAGGTGCGCGAGGAGTTCGTTGGCCTGGCCGGAGGTCTTTCGGAAATCGTCCACCAGCGGGCTGACTTTCTTGGTCAGGTCATTCACGTTTTGAAGCGCCGTCTTCACCTGCGGCCGGGAATCGGCGATCAGGCCGCGCGTCTCGGCCAGCGTGGCAGAGAGATTCGCTCGGTTTTGGGCATTCAAAAGGTCGTTGACGCGATCGAGCGTTACCTTGAGCTCCGTCACGCGCGCGTTCAACGTGTCGACGAGCTGTTGCGCGTGTGGCGCGAGGTTGTTGATCTGCTCGGTGAGCGCGTTGAAGTCGACGTAGGGGTCGGAAGGCAGCAACGCGCCCGGCTGCGCGACGGCGGCCTGCGCGGAACCGGCATAGAGTTCGACGTGATTGTCGCCGAGCGGGCTGAGACTCAGGATTTTCACTTTGCTGTCCGTCTTGACGACCACGTCGGGCTGCACGCTGAAGGTGATGTCGATGCGCGAGTTATCTTGCGGGTCGATGCGCAGGCTCTCTACGCGCCCGACTTTAGGGCCGCCCGTATATCGCACCGTCGCGCCGGGTTCGATGCCGCCCGCGAAGCGGAAGTACGCGTGATAGGTTTTTGAGGCGCCGCCGAACGCGCCGTTGATCGCGAAGACTAAGAAGAGCAGGATCCCTCCCGCGATCAGTACGAACAGTCCCACGAGCGTTTGTTCGGTTCTAGATGTCATGATTCTTGCTCGATCACTCCCGTCCAATCGCTTCAGCGGCTAAAGCCGGTTCTGTTCCAGCGCTGTTACGGCCGGGCTGAAGCCCGGTCCTCCAATGCCAGCGTCGCTCAGGCGTGGCGGTGGTAGCGCTCCGTGAGCGTCTGCAAATAGTCCAACTCGCCCTCGACGTCCGGCTCGGCAACGCGGTCGAGAAACTGGCGCACTCTCGGCTGCGTGCTCGTTCGCATTGCGTCGACGGTCCCGATTGCCACGACGTTGCCCTTGTCGATCAGCACCATGCGGTCCGCGATCAGAAAAGCGCTCGCCAGCTCGTGGGTCACCACGATGATCGTCATCCGGAACGCTTTCTTCAGTTCCAGAATCAGCTGATCGATTCCCGCCGCAATGATCGGGTCGAGTCCGGCCGACGGCTCATCAAAAAAGAGAATCTCCGGGTCCATCGCCAGGGCCCGCGCCACGGCGGCTCGCTTCTTCATCCCGCCGCTCAGCTGCGAGGGCATATGGTACTCGAAACCGGCCAGCCCGACCTGCTCGAGTTTCAGCCGCAGCATAATCTCGATGGTCGAGTCCTCAAGCTTCGTGTGCTCCCGCAGCGGCAGCGCCACGTTTTCGCCCACGGTCATCGAGCCGAACAGCGCGCTCCCTTGAAACGACATCCCCGTCCGTTTCCGGATCTCGTACAGCTCATCGATCGAGACCGCGGCGATGTCCTCCCCATTGATCCAAATCTGGCCCGAGCTGGGCCTCTCCAGGCCCACGAGCGTACGCAACAAAGTGCTCTTACCCGAGCCGGAACCGCCAAGGATCACGAGCGTTTCGCCGGCCATCACGTCAAAATTGATACCGTGCAGAATCTCCCTGTCACCGTAGCTGACGCGCAGGTCCCGTAACGAGATGACCGGCGCAGCCACGCCCTCTTTTCCCTTTGGATGTGTCTCCGCCATAAAAGGACTCTTCCGTATTACCGCGCTCCCAGGAAGAAAAATATCCCCGTAAACACCAGATCGACCGCCACGACCAGCAGGATCGAAATCACGACGGCTCGCGTCGTCGAGCGGCCCACCTGCTCCGCGCCGCCGCCGGTCGCCAGTCCTTCCTGGCACCCTACCGCGGTGATCGTGATGCCGAACATAAAGGCTTTGATAAGTCCCGAAACGATGTCGCGCACGTACAGAGAGTCGATCGACGCCTGGACGTAACGCCGCACCGTGAAATCCGCCTGCGTTACACCGAAAAGCGCCCCGCCCAGAATTCCCATCGCGTTCGCCCAAATCGTCAGGCAAGGCACCATGATGATCATGGCCAGAAATTTCGGCGCAACCAGAAAATCAACGGGACTGATGGCCATGACTTCCAGCGCATCGATTTCCTCGCTGACCTTCATCGTGCCGATCTCGGCGGCGAACGCCGAGCCCGAGCGGCCAATCACCACGATCGCGGTAATCAGCGGCCCAAGCTCCCGCGACATCGAGATCGCCACGGCCTTGGGCACCACATTCAGGGCGCCGAGCTTGCTCAGTTCGTACGCGCTCTGCAAAGCCAGGATCAGGCCGATGAAAAATGTGATGAGCGAGAGAATCGGGAGCGCCCGCACTCCCACCTCCATCGCCTGGGACGCAGCGCTCTGCCAGCGCACCGCTTTCCCCCGAAAGGGACCGACGAACGTGAAGTACGCGGCGCGCCCTGCGAGCATGGCCAGGGAGCCCAGGTAGGCCAGGCTGTCTGTGACGCCGACGCCCACTTGATAGAACACTTCCACAACATTTTCCCCGACCATGGCGGCTTACTTTTCTCCCGTGAAAAGGAAAGCGTTCAAGAAGCGATGGCTTGCGCTTCGTCGTCGTAAATTTCAAATAATTTCAGTAGGCGCGAAATTTTCAGGACCTCGCGCGCGGACTCGTTCAGCCCGAATAGAACAAACCGGGCGCCCGACTCCCGCGACGCCTTCAGCCCCTCGATCAGGGAGGCCACGCCTGAGCTATCGATGTATTGGACGCTCGTCAGATTGAGAACGACCCGCGGGGCCCGCTTGGCCCGAATCTCCTGCAGGAGGGCCTTCCGGACTTCCGGCGAATTCGACATGTCGATGTTGCCGGTCACATCCAGAATCGTGGCCTGATCGATCCGGCGGGCGGAAATCTTCACTGCGGCTTCTCCTCTCGGCGGGCGCTTCCGCCCTCCGACGCTCCGGCGTATTTCACGAGCCGCAGCCGGTTCATCCGGCCGGCACGCTTATACTCGACCTCATCCATACTGCCGCGGATAATATGCAACCCTAAACCACCGGGCCTGACTTCGTCCAGTGGCCGGGGCTGTATCTTCGTGGTGTCCACGGCGGGCCCGCAGTCATAGAGCAGGACTTCGATGCCCTGCTCGCTCCGGCCGTTCGCGCGCCGCTCAAGGCGATTGCAATATACGTCGATGGGCTTGTCCGGGCAGCCGTGATAGGAATGCCGCATGATGTTAGATACGGCTTCGTCCACGCCCCGGATGATGGCTCGATTCTCTTCTCCGGAAAAACCCAACGACTCCATCAACGGCTCGAGCGCTCCGCGAACTACGCACAGAAACGTGGGGTGGCTGCGCAGCTCGAGCTTGAGCAGAAATGTGCGGCTTACTTTCGTGGGCTTCCGTTTCCCGGCTGGTCGTTTCACCGTCATCGAGTCCGCGCTTCGTTTGTGCACTGTTCGACCTCCCCACTCAGGCAGGGGGTTATGGCAAGGAATCATAATTTTGGCTTGCGTGCAATCTAATTTCTGCCCGTGTCTTCAGTGTCCTCTGTGGCGGATGTCTCGATCAGCGCCACGACGCAATTGTCCGCTATTGGGTGACCAGCCGTGCAGCCTCTGGCCCACGCCTCCAATGCATCTCTTCAGCCAAATGCCTTCTAGCTTTAGCTTGCTGAAAGGAGGAGCGTTATCTTCCGGCCTTTGTTTCGAAGTCAAGAATCCCTGTCAAGTCATTCACAATTGCTAACGTTTTGACGGACCTGCAGAAAGTCGGGGCAGCAAGACCTTCACCACGGAGGTCCCAGAGAAAAGCCGCACAGAGTACTGCTCCGGCGTTGACTTAGCGCGCGGGCCGGAGTACGGTCGCGAGCAGATGCTGGCCGACGTTGCGACGCGGCCTCAAAGAGGAATCCATGAAGCCAACCTGGAAATTGCTCTTGCTTGGGACGGTCCTGGCGGCCGCAGGCGCTTGCGCGGCACGGATTTGGGCTGACACCCTGGCCGTCGTCTGCAAGTCAGATTTCAATTTGGCCCTGGTTGACCCGACGACGCAGAAGGTGGTGGCGAGGCTGCCCACCGGCCTCGGGCCACATGAAGCAGCGGTCTCTCCCGACGGCCGCACGGCCTACGTCTCGAATTTCGGCCGGTACAGCGTCTATCCCGCGGGGGACACGCTTCACGACAAGGCGGGCAACACGATCACGGTAGTCGATCTCGTCGATCGCAAAGTGAAAGCCACTTTCGACTTGGGCACGCATACAGGGCCGCACGGCATGGTCGTGAGCCATGACGGCAAGCTCCTCTGGTCGACTTCCGAGACTCCCCAGGCTGTGCTGGAGATCGACGCCGCCGCGGGAAAAATCCTGCACGTATGGAATACGAATCAGGTGCGCAGCCACATGATCGTCACGACGCCGACCGAATCCAAGTTTTATGTGACGAATACCGTCTCGGGCAGCGTGAGCGTGGTCGACCGATCCACCGGCGAAGTTAAAGTGCTGGCGACCGGGCCGGGCACGGAGGGCATTGCGATTTCACCGGACGGAAAAGAGGTATGGGCCGCCAGCCGCATCGACGGCAAAATTTCCGTCATCTCGACGGCCACGGATTCGATTGCGACGGCGTTTCAAAGCGGCGGGAAAGAACCGAAGCGGCTGGCGTTCACGCCCGATGGCACGCAAGTTTGGGTGACGAATTCCAGAAGCGATCAGGTCACGGTATTCGACGCCCACGCACGCGAGCTGATCGCAACGCTGACGCTGGATAAAGCCCCGAGCGGCGTTTATTTTTCGGCCGACGGCGGCCGCGCCTACATCACCAACGCAAACGCCAACGAGCTGACCTTCGTCGACGTGCCGTCGCGAAAAACTCTCGCAGTGATGCCCGTCGGAACCGATCCCGACGGCGTGATCTGGTCGTCACGATAAGCGGCAACGCCCTTCGCTATCGGCCCGCCGCCACCATGGCCATCGCCGGCTGAAGTCCGATCATCATCGACGCGAATCCCGGCAGATCGAGCGACTGCGGCCCGTCGGAGAGCGCGCGCTCCGGGCACGGATGAACCTCGACGATAATTCCGTCCGCCCCGATGGCCACCGCCGCGCGCGCGGCCGCCGGCACCAGGCTGCGCCGCCCCGTCGCGTGCGACGGGTCGACCACCACCGGCAAGTGGCAAAGCTCCTTGGCCAGCGCCACGCCCGCCAGGTCCAGCGTGTTTCGCAGCTCGGCGTCAAACGTCTTGATTCCCCGCTCGCACAGCACCACGTTCGGATTTCCGCCGGACAGCAAATACTCCGCTGCCAGCAGCCATTCCTTGATCGTCGCCGAGGGACCGCGCTTCAGCAGCACGGGCCGCGGCACGGTGGCAAGCTTGCGCAGCAGCGGATAATTCTGCATGTTGCGCGCGCCCACCTGCATCATGTCCGCATACTCGACCACCGCGTCCAGGTCCTCGATGCCCATCACTTCGGTGACCACGGGCAGCCCGGTTTCCTTCCGAGCCTCCGCCAAAATTTTCAGGCCCTCCACACCGAGGCCTTGAAAATCGTAGGGCGAGGTGCGCGGCTTGTACGCTCCGCCGCGAAGCAGGTTCGCACCCGCAGCTTTCACCGCACGCGCCGTCTCCAGCAACTGCTCGCGCGACTCGACCGAGCACGGCCCGGCGATCACCGCCAGCTCCGGCCCGCCGATCTTCACGCCGCTGACGTCGACGACGGTGCCTTCGGGCCGCAGCTCGCGCGACACGAGCGTGTACGGCTGCGAAATCACCAGGATGTCGTCAACTCCTGGCGCGACGCGCAGCGCTTCCACTTCGGCGCGGCGCCCGCGATTCTTTCCGACCACGCCGATCACCGTGCGCTCGGCGCCCTGGATCAGGTGAGGGAGAAACCCGCATTCCTTGATTCGGTCCATGACGTGTTGTATCTGCTCCTCCGTGGCGTTGGCTGACATGTTCACGATCATCGGGAATCTCCTCGGCTGATTTTTGCTCCCATACAGCAAAAAAGCCGCGGACCCTTTGGGTTCCCGCGGCCAGTTCTGGATTCTATTCGCGCTATCTAAACTTTTTGCCCTACCTCGATTCGCGCGCGATCCGCCTCTGGCCGCTTCCCCACCAGGAGAAGCGGTACGTAAAGGCGAACCAAGAATAATAGCGCGTGTTCATGCGGAAGGCAGAATACGTGAAAACCGGGCCAAATGTCAAGGATTTACTGGCTTTCAACGGCACGTCGCCCCGCTCGCATGCGGTTGCCTAAGCCTTTCACTCCTGCGAAGTGAAACTTTTTGCAGATGACGTGCGGCAGAGCCACAAAAGTCGCCGCAACGAATACCGCCTTTCGGAGGGCCGAACTTCAGCCCGGCCGTTAGTCTGGTGATGAACTGAGCTTTAGCCCCTGAAACTGCGGTCGATACGCTGCCGGTCGCCGCTACTCCCCCAACCCGCGCCGCACATCCTCGCTCAGCACAATCGCCTCGGAAACCTCCTTCATGGACTTGCGCCGCTGCCGGCTCTGCCGCTGGATCGTGAGATACGCCTCCTCCTCGGTGAGCTTCAGCTCGCGCTGGAGAATCCCCTTGGCGCGCTCAACGAGTTTGCGCGTCTCAAGCTTTTCCGAGAGATGGACATTTTCGCTCTCCAGGCGCGCCATCTCGATTTCCGCGCCCACCAGAAATCCGATCGTGGAGAGCAGCATGATTTCGCGCTCGCTGTATTCATGCGGCTCGCGGTTCTGCAAATTGATCACGCCGACCACGCGCCCGCGGCATAGCACCGGCACGGACAGGAACGCCTCAAATCGATCCTCCGGCAAATCCTTGAACAGCTGAAAGCGCGGATCCTGCGACGCGTTCACCGACACCGCGACCGGCTTGCCGTGCTCGGCCACCCATCCGGTAATGCCCTGCCCGAGCCGCAGCTTCAGTCGATCGACGACATCCGGGTGCGCGTTCTTCGACGCGCGCAGAATCAGGTCGCCGTCTTCGAGAGCATACAGAAAGCAGGAATCGCAACTCACGATGGACGCGGCGAATTCCACGATTTGAGCCAGTACTTCGTGCAGGGGATCGGCCGCCGCCATGCGGCTGGCCATTTTGTGGATGAACGCAACCTCGGGATTGTCCGACATGATTGTTTTGGAAATTTCGGTAGTCACACCAAAAGGCTATGCGCCCACGCCGGGAGTGTCCAATTCGTACTATGAATGTGAACGATCAGACTTGCTGAAGTGGAAAAAATCGAGTGTACCGAGGAGAGATTTGTAGGGCACGGCTTCACAGGCTGCGGAAAAACTCAAATTTTGTCATTCCGAGGCGCGCTTTTCACCGAGGAATCTCTCTTTTCCTGCGTTTACACCCAAGAGAGATTCCTCACTTCGTTCGGAATGACAAAATAAATACTTTTTCCGCGACCTCTTCAGCTGTGCCGCAAGGCGATCGCTCAAGACGGCTTTAGCCGCCGGCCGTCTCCGAGTGCGCGTCACCCGCACAAGAAACGCGCGCTACGCGTGCGCTCTCTTCTTCTGCAGTATTCCCGCACAGCGTTCCGCCGCTTCGCTGACAAGAAATCCCATCTTGGGATGCGACGGTTCCATGTCCGGCTCGATGCCATGCTCGCGCAGCCGTTCGCTTGTGGTAGGGCCGATCGACGCAACGACGATGCGCGAAAGCGCGAGCCGCACCGAGTCTTCCCGCTTCATCTCCGCCGCGATCTGGAAAAGATGATCCGCCTGCGTAGCCGTAGTGAAAAGCACTACGTCGATCTCATTCCGTGCCAGCGCCGCGATTGCCGAGCGCAGCGGCCCCGTATCCTCGGGCAGCGCCCATTCGTATACGGGAACGGAAGTGACCTGCGCGCCGCGTTTCCGCAGTCCATCGAGCAAGTCGACATTCGACACGCCGTATTCCTGCACCGCGACGCGCCTGCCCTTCAGAGGCACAGCCGCGGCATTCTCATCGAGCGCGCGCAGAACTTCGCGCCACGTATTCGGTTCTGGCGCAGCGACGGCCACGGGCACATTCCATTCCCGAAGCACCGCGAGCGGCTTGGGACCACGCGCGATCACCGCGATGTCGCGAAGACGCGCCAAATACTCACTGGCCGGATAAATCGTTTCAACGACTCGTGCAAGGGCGCGAGTTCCAACACCGGTCAAGAAAATGACCATGTCGAATTCGCCGCAGAGAAGTTTCGTCGCGAACGCGAGCGCTTCCGTATTGCTTTCCAGCGGAACCTCGCGCATGGACGGCGCCACGATCGCCTGACCGCCATAGCTCGCGATCAGCTTGCCCATCTCCGGCCCGCGCCGGCTCTCGAGCGAAAGTACGCGCAGCCCTGCCAAACCCGCTCTGGCTTCTCGTTCACCCATGCTGCTCGCGGCGACGGTTCCGTCGGATTCACTTACGACAGCCGTCAAGAAGCAGCGGCGGCGTTGGCCATTTGCTTGGACATCTGTTCCTTCATCTTCTGGTTCATTTCCTTCGGGGTCGGTTCCGCCTTGTGGGTGGCAACCATCCATGTGTAGCCGTCGAGATCGACGACGGTGCCGCAGCGGTCGCCCCAAAACTGGTCCGTGACCGGACCTTTGGGCGTGGCTCCGAGCTTCACCGCCTTCGCGACGACCTTGTCGACGTTCTCGGTCAGCAAGTACAGGCTCGTCGGCGATCCGCCCACCGCTTTCGCGCTGCGCGAACCCATCTGCGGCATTTCCGGCCCCAGCATTAGCGTGGTGCCACGAAGTGTAAGCTCCGCGTGGACAGCCTTGCCGTCCGGGGCGTTCATGATTCCTCGTTTGGTAAAGCCGAACGCCTTTTGATAGAAGGCGGCGGCCGCCTTCACGTCGGCAACCGTCAGCATCGCGGTCACCGATCCATACAACTTCTTGTTGAGGGGATCAATCTTTTTGGGCATAACGCTCCTTTAGTCACGCGGACATTCGATCCGAATGTCCGAGAAAATTATTCCTGCAGCGCCGCTCCAGAAACGTCCAATGCGGCGGGCGTTAACGATACTGCAACGCAAAACACCGGTCAACTCGCTTCAGGATCGTCATACGGGCGCCGCAACCTGCTCTCGATGGAAGCTGCGCCCCTTGCGTTCCTTGCCCAGCGCGATGATCACGATGAGCACGGCGATGGTGACAATTTCAAATCCCGCGATCGCCCATTGATAGCCCACCTTACCTCGCAACCAAAACTCCACGGAATTTGTCGGCGCGGCGATGAGGATTCCGAGCTGATAGGCAAGCCCTGGAACGAGGCCGCGCGTTTCATCCGGCGAAAGCTCGCTTAAATGGACGGGGATGATTCCCCACGCGCCCTGCACGCCGGCCTGCATCAGGAAGGAGCCAATAGCCAGTACGGCCAGCGATGCGCCGAACGCCCAAAGAGGAATCACCAGCAGCGCCAGCGACATCGAACAGATCATGGTGAGGCGCCTTCCCAATTGTTCCGAGAGTTGGCCGAAAATGATCGCGCCGACGATGGCGCCGACGTTGTAAAGGATCGCCATGTAGGACTGCATCGCGGGACCGAGCTTGTGCACCGTGCCGAGGAAGTCCGGATAGAGATCCTGCGTGCCGTGCGAGAGGAACATCATGAAGGTCATCAAGAGCACGAGGTACAGGAAGCTCTTCCACTGCGTCGCTACAATTTTGAGTACCGCGCCGGTGGAGGGCGCACGATGTTGCTTCCAGGCTTCCGACTCCGGCACCTTGGCGCTGATGTAAAAGGCCAGGAGCGCCGGCAAGCCGCCCACCCAGAACATCGGCCGCCATCCCCAAGCGGGCAGAACAAAACGCGCCACGATCGCGGCCAGGATGTAGCCGGTCGAATACCCGCTCTGCAAAATTCCGGAGAGCACGCCGCGCCATCGCGGCGGGACCGATTCCATCGCGAGCGAAGCCCCGATGCCCCACTCGCCGCCCATGCCAATGCCGTAGAGCGCACGCATCACCAGAAAAAATGTGAGATTGGGCGAGAAGCCGCACGCCAGTTCAACCACGGAAAAGAAAACCACATTCGCCATGAGCGGAATGCGCCGGCCGTAGCGATCCGTCATCAAACCGAAAATGAGCGCGCCGACGGGCCGCATCACCAGTGTCACGAAGAGCGAAGCCACGATCGCGCTCTTCGCGACATGGAAATCCTTCGCGAGCCGGTCGATCAGGAAGACGACCACGAAAAAGTCGAATGCGTCGAGCGTCCATCCGAGAAAGGAAGCCGCTACCGCGTGCGCCTGCCCCGAGCTGGAAAGTCCGGGCACGCCGCTGTCACGCCCCTTGTTAAACAACGATTCCTCCCGTGGGTTCGGCGATCACGCGCAATGAAATATCGCGATACAGAGCCGCGGCGCAAACTGCGGACATCGCGAGCAGGCCAAGTCCCGCGGCCGTGCGGCCCAAGCAAATCCCGCCGATACCGAACAGCGCAGCGTACACCATGGCGCAGCCAAGCGCCCATGCCAGCAGGTTCCGGCCGAGGTCGCGCGTCTCGGCCAGATCGGGCGCAAGAGCGGCGATGCGCCTCCACCCCGCGGCGTGCGGCCGCACTTTACGGTAGAAACGGAGCAAGACTTCCTGCGGCTCGGCAGGCGTCAGAAGCGTGACCGCTACCCACACCGCCGTCGTAACAGCCGTCGTCGCTAGCGTGGTCTTCGCGAAAACGACGGGCGCGCTGCCGTTGAAGATTTCCCATCGGTGCAACACGAGCGTCATCGCTAGCGCCGTCGCCATCGCGGAAATCTCACTCCACGCATTGATGCGCCACCAGTACCAGCGCAGCAGATACACGCCGCCCGTCCCGGCGCCGACTTCCAGCACCACTTCCCAGCCCTGCCCGATCGAGACGAGCTGCGCGGAAACATAAGCCGACGCCGCCACCAGTAACAGAGTCGCAATCCGCGAAACGTTCACGTAATGCTTCTCGCTCGCGTCACGCCGGATGAATCGCCGGTAAAAATCCTCGACGAGATACGAACTCCCCCAATTGAGCTGCGTCGCGATCGTCGACATAAACGCGGCCATGAACCCCGCGATCAAAATTCCGCGCAGCGCATGCGGCATGAACGTGGTGGCAACGAGCATGTACCCCGACTCCGGATGCTGCAAGCCGGGATACAGCGCCGCGGCGGCAAGCGCCGTCAGAATCCACGGCCACGGACGCAGCGCGTAGTGCGCGACGTTGAACCACAGCACGGAAAGCAGCCCGTGCCGTTCGTCACGCGCGCTGAAGATGCGCTGCGCAATGTACCCGCCGCCGCCCGGCTCCGCCCCCGGATACCAGAATGCCCACCACTGCACTCCGAGATGCACGAGAAACGTGAGCACCGGCAGCGTCCACAGCGCTTCACCCGTGAGGCCGCGCGAAAAATCAGGAAACACCGCGGTGATGTTCGAGGCTCTGCTCCCCGCCGCCGCCCGCATCTCCGAAAGTTTTCCCAGCATCGCTTGCATGCCGCTCGCGCCGCGCACGCCATAATACGCGACCGCGATCACAATCCCCATTTTCAAAATAAATTGAAAAAGGTCGGTCCACAGCACGCCCCACAGGCCGCCAAGCGAAACGTAAAATCCCGTGAACGGAATCAGGAAGAAAATGCAGATCGCCAGGCTCGCGCTCTCGCTTTTGCCGAGCGCCGATCCCACGATGCTGGTCATGGCCTTCGTCACCCAGCCGAGGATCAGGCAATTCATCAGCAACCCGAGATAAATCGCGCGAAACCCGCGCAAAAACGCAGCGGGTTTTCCCGCATACCGCATTTCCGCAAACTGCACGTCCGTAACGAGCCCCGAGCGCCTCCACAGCCGCGCGAACAAGAACACCGTCATCATTCCCGACGGCAGAAAGCTCCACCACAGCCAATTGCCCGCGATCCCCCGCGAGTAAACGAGGCCCGTAACCACCAGCGGCGTGTCCGCGGCAAACGTCGTCGCCACCATCGACGTCCCCGCGAGCCACCACGACACCCGCCGCCCCGAGACGAAATACTCTTCCGTGTTCTCACCCGAGCGCCGCCGGAAATAAATCCCCAGAAGCAGCATCAGCAGCAGGTATCCGGCAATCACGGCCCAGTCAAGTAGCGTCAGCGTCATGAATGTTCCGACTGCGAATGGCCCCTTGGTTTTGCAGGAATCGGCGGTTAAGTGTCGTTGCAAGCCGCCGAAGTGTCAAACAAAAATCAGACGACTTATCAGGACCCGGCGACGGGTGTATGCTTTGGCAGCAAATACCGACAGAGCGAAATCCGCCTGATGTTGGCCCGGTAGTAAAAAAATCGAAAGAGACCGAAAGGAAACAAAATGCGAGTTCGATTTCTGTTTGTCGGCATCCTGGCGCTCGCCGCCGGTGCCACCGCGCAGGCCCCAGTCCCTGCTGAACTTCATCTGCGCGGTGACCGCTTCAAACCGCTAACGGCTAGCGAACTTACACCGGAACAAAAGACCTTGGTGGATCACTTGTTGTCAGGCGAGCGAGGGACTTTAAACGGCCCCTTTAACGTCCTGCTACGTAGCCCGGAGATGGGCGACGCCGCGCAAAAGTTGGGAGCCTACATTCGATTTCACACAACGGTGCCGACCAAATTGAATGAGTTCGCGATTCTGATCACGGCGCGCGCCTTGAATGTGCAATACGAATGGGCAGCTCACCACAAAAATGCCCTTCAGGCGGGTCTAAGTCCTGCCATTATCGACGCCGTGGCCGTAGGAAAGCGTCCGCCTTCCATGCAGCCGGATGAGGAAATCATCTATAACTTCACCTCGGAATTGGTGAATACCAAACAGGTGAGCGATTCAGCATTTCGCGCCGCAGTGGACAAGTTCGGGGAGCGCACCGTAGTCGACCTGATCGGCACGATCGGCTACTACCATTTCGTCTCGATGCTGCTGAATGTGGATCGCTACCCGATGCCCGAAGGCACCCAACCTGAGCTAAAGCCTCTCCATTAGACCGATCGGCGAGAGCGACGATTCGCTAAACAAAGAGTGCGGATGGTAAGGATGGCGCCAGAGGCGGATGAAATTCCTGGAAGACCACTCGACGACCAAAGGCAACTACAAACCGACTTGACACTAACCGACCTTCTTATGGAAGGACTTGGCCGTGAGGTCAGACTAGCTGTGGGTAGCCACGTTTCGGGGAAGTGCTCTATTCGGGTATCCAGCGTCTGAGGATAGCCTTAAAACCTTGCCTTTCCAGGTCATGCTTGACTCTAATAGCGGAATCGGCATCGCCGTAGACTCCGATGGCCACCCGGTAGAAAGGATCGTCACCGCGTTTGAATACAAACGTGGTGAAATTACGCTGACGCAAGCTCTCCGCTAGAGCATCCGCGTTGTCTTCGTGCTTCATGGCGGCCACTTGAAGCACGAAACCAGTACTGTCCAAGGAAAGCGCGGCAGCGAGAGCCGAGGTTGACTGCTCAACGAATGACCCTGAAGGGAGAATCCCGGGCGCTTTTCCCGCAGATGTGATCTCCATTGCCTGCCGATCATTCGCCACGCCGCGCGCGTTGTGGCGTAGGAAAATGACGGCCGCCGAAATGAGCAATACACCTGGAAAAAGCCAGATCAGATAGTGCGACGTGCCACGGGATCGGCTGGCAAGTTCAGGCTGCGTCAGGGTATAAAAGGCTTTGCTCACGTTCGCTGCCGTCCGGCGGCGGTTTATCGCGAGTAAACTCAGCGGCGACCAACCCGCGCAACCAAGCGTGTCCCTACGAATGTTTCGAGCCAGTCGCCGCCAAGAATATCGTTTGGATGCTAGAGTCGGTCGAGTTCGGTGTCTGTTCACTTTTGCACAGTATCGCGGCATTCGATATCGGCCGCTGTTGGATTCGCAGCGCGGCGGCGTGGGCTGGAGCGCAGTAACGGCATCGCTTTTTAGGTTCGCGCAAGATGACAGGTTGTGATTTTGGAGCAAGGAAGCACGATAGGCTGGCGGCCCAACGTGAAAGCGGACAGGTACCCTAGGCCCCCAAAAGCGGCAGCGTCTGGCCGCGCTTATTTCAGGACAATCTGAGCCACCGCAGCCAATATCAAGAGCCCAAGCGCAGCCAGCAACAATTTCTCCGACCAAGCGTGGTCATGCATCATGGAAGCCTCGTTACCAAACGCGGTTTCGAGGTTTATGCGCTGTTGCTATTCCAGCTGTCTGTTCAATATTGCACAGGTTGAGATATTCACAGAAATGCGCAGTATTTCACAGACGCCCATACAATAACTCAGTTATAACGCTCACCTACAACTTGCGAAGCAGCACGGAAATTCCCCCCCTTGGTACCCGGCCGTGCCGTCGCGCGGATTCGTCTACACTGCCCTCGATCATGCCCAGTCCAAACGCGTTAAGCATGGCCGCATTTTGCCGCGCAGCGAACCTCAGTTTTCGGAAAGGGGTTCGGTAAGGATCCGCGAATCGACGATGCCGATCTCCACTCGCCGATTCGCTGACCGTGCCTTAGGGGTGTCGCCTTTAACGCGCGGATCGGATTTGCCAAAACCCTTGGCCGTGATCGCGTCCGGTTTGATTCCCGCATTAATCAGCGAACTGCGGACGGCTTGGGCGCGGCGGGCGGAGAGTTTTAGGTTGTAGTCTTGACTGCCGACATCATCCGTATATCCGTGCACGTAGATGGAGTATTGCTTGAGCGTCATCAGGGTGCCCGCGATGCGGTTCAAGATGTCGCGGTATTGAGGTTTGATCGCTGCCTTGTCAAAGTCGAACCGGATCGATTTCTCGCCCAGTGTCATCACCAGGCCCAGCGCAGTTCGGTGCGTTTCCGCAATTTGTCCGAGTGCCTGTTGTAGCTGCTGAAGCTCCTCCTCGTGCTGCTTGCGATATTCTTCGGCTTTCTGCGTAGCCTGATTGGCCTCCTGTTGCGCGGTAGCTGCCGCTTGGAGGGCCGACTGCGCTTGCGCTGCCGAATTTTCCTCGGACTGTTTCGCTTCATCGCGCTGCTGCGCAGCCGCTTTGGCGCTGGCAGCAGCCTGCGAAGCCTGCTGAGCGAACTGCTGTGATTGCTGTTCTACGCCCCCAACTCTGTGGTTAAGCTGCTCCATCTGCTGGCTGAGGCGCGCCATCCGCCGGTCGAGCCGCCTCACCGACCGCACAAGCCACAACCCAAGAGCGAGGGTAACACCTAGTGCGACTACACCAAGAACGATTGCCGCACTTCTACCAGTCTTAGGGGGCGTGTCATGATGTTCTATTGCGCTCGGGATCGGCGGTGCCTTGAGTGGCTCTTCCCGAGTCGCTTGCTCCTCGAGGTCCGAAGGTATGATCCCCATGGGCTCAGTCCTCCTCTTTAATTTTTTGGGGACTCTGGGCGTTGGATCTATTCTATGCGGGGCTACCGAAAAGATCGCACGGCGTGCGAAGAATTGCGCAAGAATTATCTGTCCGTCGGTACAGGCTGCCTTGGGCTTCGGGTGGTCTGAAAATTCCTCGAATCGCCCGCACAATCCGAGAAGCGGCGCCAGCTCAAGCGCCGTGCCGTCGCCCTGATTCGTCGTGTACAATGCCCCCGATCATGCCCAGTCCAAATGCGTTTAAGCATAGCTGCATTTCGCCGTGCGGCGAATTCGGTGGCGCATGAATAAACCGCCGCGTTCCCTCGCGCCCCCGCGCGTTGTGAACATCGAAGACTTGCGGACGCTGGCGCATCGCCGATTGCCGCGCGCCATCTTCGACTATCTCGACGGTGGCGCGGAGAGCGAAACGTCGCTGCGCGAAAATCGCGGTGCCTTTGAAAGCGTGACCTTTCGCCCGCGCAACGCCATCGCAGTGGCGCAATGCGACCTGCGCGTGAAAGTGTTGGGCGCGGAACTTTCCTTTCCCGCGATCCTCGCACCCATCGGCTACAGCCGCCTGATGCATCCGGAAGGCGAATGCGCGGCGTCGAGCGGCGCGGGCGAGGCAGGCACGGCCTTCATCCTCTCCACGATCTCCGGCCACAGTCTCGAGGACGTGCGCGCCAAATCGAAAGGTCCGCTCTGGTATCAACTTTATTTGCTCGGTGGACGCGCCGCGGCCGAAGCGGCGCTGCAGCGCGCCTGGGCCGCGGGATTTTCAGCCTTGTTCGTCACGATTGATACCGGCACGGCCGGCATGCGCGAGCGCGACATCCGCAACGGCACGGGCCAGCTCATGGGCGGAAACTGGCTCGGGATGATTCCGCACCTCTCCCAATTTTTCTCCCGCCCGTCGTGGGTGGCGGCGTATCTCCTGGACGGTGGCCTGCACAAATTGCCGAACGTCATCATCCCGGGCACCGGACCGATGGCCCTGATCGACGTCGCCGCCGCGCTCGCGGAGTCCGTCGTGACCTGGGAGGATTTTCGCTGGCTGCGCGAAGCGTGGCCCGGCCCAATCGTGGCGAAGGGAGTCCTTACCGGCGAAGACGCCCGGCGCGCGATTGACGTGGGCGCCGCCGGCGTAGTCGTCTCCAATCACGGCGGCCGCCAGCTCGACGGAGTTTCCGCAACGTTGCGAGTGCTCCCCGAAATCGTGAAAGCGGTGAACGGCCAGGCCGAAGTCCTGATGGACGGCGGCATCCGCCGCGGCGGCGACATCGTCAAAGCAATTTGCCTCGGCGCGCGAGCCGTGCTGGTCGGCCGAGCCTACGCGTACGGCCTAGCCGCCGCAGGAACAGCCGGCGTCAACCGAGCCGTCTCCATTCTCCGAGCCGACCTCGAACGCACGATGAAACTCCTGGGATGCTCTTCAATCGGCGAGCTAAACGAATCCTACATAGGCCTACCCCGCGACTGGCCCGCATAGTCGTGGGACTGCGCCGACAGACCGAAAGCCCGAACGAAAATTCCAAATGTCGGATTTGAAATTTGAGCCTAAACCGCAAAATTCTAAATTGGAAATTTCAGATTTGAAATTCCGAACGCAAATTCCGAGATCGAAAAATACTAAGTTGGAGATTGGAGATTACGGATTGCAAATTCGTGGGCCACGGGACACGGGTCACAGGCCACGGGTCACGACTCACAAATCACGCGAGTCACGATTCACAGCCAGGAGGGATTCACCAGTCACTAGTCACCAATCACCAAAGAAGAGGAAGGCCCCGGGTTCGTCAGGGGGATGCAAACCCGGGGCCGGGGGGTTGAGACAGAAGCAGGGCCGGAGTAAAGTCAATCTCGTTTCAAGCTACGAAGCCGCTCAGCCCATCCGACTTCGCGCGCCAACCGTTACGACGTTGGTCCCACAATCAAGCGGCACAACTGGTGCAATTCCTCGTATGTGAACACCAGCCGCAGGTCCGAACCTTCATCTTCCACCGCCTCGATTTCTTCCAAATGTCCGAGGCCGGACAGCTCACAAATCTCTCTCAACTGCTCTTGCGGCAGGCCGAGTAGAAACGCCGCCCTGCCCTCATCCACCATTTCTCGCCGAACCGTTTGGTTGTTCATTGGATTAGGCCGCCTCCCGGGCACTGTTTCCTTCGTGATGCCGTGACGCTAGTCCTAATTCATCACCAAGCTGGCCCAATTGTCTTGCTCCACCGCAAGGATCATCGATTTATATATGTCGATGTCCCACGTATCTCCGACCCGAAACCGCACCGCGCTATCCGACTCGCCTACGATGATCCCGCGCAACGGAACCCTCAAATCTCCGGCAGCAACTTGAAGAACGACCGCCTGACCCACCCAGGAAGCGTACGCGCTTTGCATTTCGTTTCCCCCCGCAGAGCGATTCAGTTCTTTCCGACAATTGCGATTTTCCATTTCATATGCGCCGGTACCAATGGTACGGAGGCCACAATTCGATAGGAGAGAAGTACTGTTAGCGGTTGCGTCACAAAATGGAGGGCCGTTCGAACGGCCGTCCGGCACCCTCGGGTACCAAGTACGCGGGTACTTTTGCGCTGGCACTCACGCTTCATTGCTGACCCCGTACCCTCGCCGCAAACTCGCCTCATGCGATTCCTACGCACTTCGGAACCTGAGGCCAAACGCCCAGTCGATGCGCTGAAAGCTGGCGCATTCCCGGCTGGAGACGACGCCGGAGTTACCCTGGCCCTTGGCGGCGGCTTCTCCAGGGGTTTTGCCCACCTGGGAGTCCTCGACGTCCTTGAACAGGAGCAGGTGCCCGTATCCGCCATCGTAGGCACCAGCATCGGCGGCCTGCTGGGCGCCGCCTACGCGGACGGTATCTCCGTTCGCGATCTCTGCGATCTGGGCAGGCGGGTCACGATTCGCGACTTTCTACGCTTTCAACACACCGGCAGCAGCGCTCACGGACAGAGGAAGGATTGCATCGGCAAGTTTGTACAAGAATGGTTTAGCGCCCGGCAACTGGAAGAGCTGCGCATTCCCACCGCGATCGTGACCACCGATCTTGATACGGGTGCGCCCTTCGTATTTACGCGCGGGCCGGTCGAAACGGCCGTCCGCGCGACGTGCGCTTTCCCCGGGCTCGTCAAGCCGGTGGAATATGAGGGCCACCTTCTGGCCGATGGCTGCATCGTGGCGCCGGTACCGACTCAGATTGCCGCCCGCATCAGCGGCGGATTTGTCCTGGGTGTGAACGTCGCCCCCAATGAAGCCGGCGACGCTGCGCCCGAGAATGTCGTACGGGTCCTGGATTCGCGCTGGCGGGCCGCTCACCGCATGGCACTCGAGCCATCCTGGACGCGCGATGCGGCCATTCTGCTCGAACCCCAAGTACACCACATTGACTGGAATGACTTCTCCCGTGTGGACGAAGCCTTCGCCGCCGGCGCCGAAGCCATGCGCCGCGCCCTTCCCTCCCTTCGGGAAATGCTGGCCCGGCAATCCGAAATGGCGTTGTCGACCGGTATGCCCCTTCAAGCCGAAAGCAGGGTGGCGCTATGAGAACCTCCCTCGTCCTGCGAACCCTCCTTGTCATGTTGGCGATGGAGTGGGAACTCTGCAGCGAAGATCCGGTCATTTTCTGTTACCGTGTAGGAGTGGAGCCTGCGCGAGTCTTCCTCGGAAGATTCGGCAAGCGCCGGTAACAGTATCTCGAGCACGGGCCGCGCAACAAGCCCGCGGGACAAAATGGTCGGATCCGTCGAGCATCTTCTTCATTTCCTTTTCAACGTGAAGGGCCTGATCGAGTGGGGCGGGACGCTGCTCGTCTGCGTGATCGTTTTCATCGAGACAGGCTTCTTTGTGGGATTTTTTCTTCCCGGCGATTCCCTGCTGGTCACTGCCGGCGTCTTCGCCGCTTCGGGGCAGCTGCATCTTTCCGAGCTGATGCTGCTCGTTCCGCTGTGCGCGATCGTGGGCGACCAGATCGGCTATTGGATCGGCCGGAAAGCGGGCCAGGCGCTCTATCGCCGCGAGGATTCGCTGGTCTTCCGGAAGCGCCACCTGCAGCGCGCCCACGACTTCTACGAAAAATACGGCGGCAAGACCATAATCCTGGCGCGCTTTATTCCCATCGTGCGCACGTTTTGCCCGCCCGTCGCCGGCGCCGCCGAAATGGCCTACGGCCGCTACCTGGCATATGACATTGCCGGCGGGCTGCTGTGGGTCGGAAGCATGATCCTCGGCGGATACTTCCTCGGCCGGCAAATTCCCAACATCAGCGACAACATCCATTACGTGATCGCGGCGGTGATTTTCCTGTCCTTGCTCCCGCCGATCATCGGTTTCCTCCGCAGCCGCAACTCGGCGCCGCATTCGTCCGGGTCGCAGGGACAGCCTTCCGTCCCGCAATCAGCCCCCAGCAATCGAGACTAGCCGTGCCGTTCCTCGGGCCCACTCCAGACAGGCCTCCCCGCGCCGTAATCTTTGACGTTGGCCGAGTCATCATCCGGGTCGATTTATCACGCTCGATGGGCTCGCTCGGCAAGCGCGACGGCTTGACTCACCTGGAAGTCTTGCGCGAACTGGAAGCCGACTCGCGCTGGCCGGACTGGCAGGAGGGGCGCATGACGCCCCTCGATTGGCACGCCCACCTCGCCAAAAAGCTCCAATTTACCTACGACTTCGACGAATTCTGCGCCATCTGGAACGGCGTCCTCGCCCCGGGGCAGATCTTGCCGGACAATCTTTTCGAGCGCCTCGGACGCACGTGCCGCCTGGGCCTGCTCTCGAACACCGACCCGATCCACGTGGCCCACTTCGAGGCGAACTACTCCTTCGTGCGCTACTTCCCATCGCGGGTGTACTCCTGCCGCGTAGGATCAAGCAAGCCCTCCCCCGCCATCTACCACCGCGCCCTCCGCGAAGTCGAAGCCACGCCCGAAGAGACCCTGTTCATCGATGACATGCTGGAGAACGTCCACGCCGCCGCCGGTCTCGGCATCAATGCCTTCCACTTCGCTTCTGCCGAAGAACTTCTCGCTGAATTCTTGCGTCTCGGCCTCTGAACAGGCTAGCCTATCGACCATGGGATTCAGCTCCGAACGGTCCGAATTTGCGATGCTACGGTAAAACATTGAAGAATACTCTTTGCGAGAAGCGCGCAGGCCCGTTTCGAGTGATCGAAAAGCGCTATGCCGCGGAGGAGTGGCTCGCCCGGCACGAACACGAATCCGCTTATGTCTCTTTCCTTTTGGCGGGCGCCTATCTGGAGGTTTCTCATCCGGATGAGCGAGACTGCTCGCCGGGCACGGTGATCTGGCACCCGAGAACAGAGGTGCACGCCGACCGGTTCCATTCTTGCGGCGGCCATCTGCTCGATCTTGAAATTGATGCCGAATGGTTAAGCGATGCTGCGCAGGAATTCCGGTTGGTTCCGCGGGCGCGCATGTTTCGCGGCGGGCTTCCCTACTTGCTGGGATTGCGTATTTATCGTGCATTAGGCGCTGATTCGTGTGAGGTCGAGGACTCAGCGATCGACTTGCTTGGCTTTTTCTTCACCGGCCCGTTCGATCGTCAGCGCTCCATCTGGCTCGATCGCGCGCTGCAGATATGCAGCGGAGCTTGCGATCAACAATTGTCGCTGGCCCAGCTCGCAATGTGCGTCGGAGTCCACCCAGTGCACGTCGCCCGCAGCTTTCGGCGGTTCATGGGATGTACGTTCGGCGACCATCTGGCCTCGGTCCGTATTCGGAAAGCTTTCGAGCTGCTGCGCAATTCGAAAAGCCCCATCGTCGAAGTGGCTTACGCCTGCGGCTTCGCCGACCATGCCCACCTGTGCCGAGCCCTCAAAAAGTCCACTGGTTTCACTCCTTCCGCCTTTCGAAAGCGCATCCAGGCTGTTTCCTAAGCGCCAGACAAAAATCCATACAGGTTAATTCGGTTCAAGAAACGAAAGGTCCGCCGAGCTATAAGCTATAAGAAAGTAGCGAGCGGACCGCGCAGAAGACTTTCCAGGCGCACGACTCGCGGACGACGGTCACTCCGCGTTCTGGGGGCAGATATGAAACGAGCTTTCTTCCTTGCCGGGTTGTTCCTGGCGGCTTCCGCGGTTGGGGCGCAGCGGCTACCTCAAACTGCGGTTCCGGAAAGCTACCAGCTCACGCTCGCCCCGGACTTCACCAACAATACCTTCGCGGGCCAGGAAACGATTCAGGTGCAAGTGTTGAAACCGACCAAGGAGATCACTCTCCACGCGGCGGACATTCAGTTTCAAAGCGTAAGCGTCACCAGCGCAGGCACCTCCCAGGAGTTGAAAGTCTCGCCCGACCCGGCCAACCAGATGGTGAGACTGACGGTCGATGCAGTCATCCAACCCGGGCCCGCGGCCCTGCGGATGCGCTACACCGGCACCCTGAACGACCAGATGCGCGGTTTTTACGTTGGCAAAGACGACCAGGGCCGGAAATACGCCGCGACTCAACTCGAGGACACCGATGCGCGCCGCGCGTTTCCGTCGTTCGATGAACCTTCGTTCAAGGCCACGTACGATATCAGCGTCGTGGCCGACAAGGACATGACCGTCATTTCAAATGGAAAGATCGTTTCGGACACTCCGGGTCCGGGCGACGCGAAACACATCGTTCATTTCTCCACGACCCCCAAGATGTCGTCCTATCTCGTGGCCGTACTCGTCGGCCACTTTGAATCGATTCAAGGAGAAGCCGACGGCGTTCCGATTCGAGTCTGGACCACGCCCGGCAAGAAGCAACTCGCGGCATTCGCGCTGGAAGCGGCCGAGTTCAATCTGAGCTATTACGACCGCTATTTTGGGATCAAATATCCGTACGGCAAGCTCGATCTAGTTGGAGTCGAGGATTTTTCCGCCGGCGCAATGGAGAATACCGGCTGCATCGTCTTCCGTGACTATTTGCTCCTGCTCGACGAAACCCACGCCGCGACGGACATGAAGAAAATCGTGGCTTCGGTCATCGCGCACGAGATGGCCCATCAATGGTTTGGCGATCTGGTGACGATGAAGTGGTGGGATGACAAATGGCTCAACGAAGGTTTTGCCACATGGATGTCGAACAAGCCCATTGCAGCGTGGAAACCGGAATGGAATATGTCCCTCTACGCCCTGCACCGAACTTTGAGCGCGTTTGACGAGGACTCGCTTGTCAACACGCACCCGATTCACCAGCCCGCGGATACTCCCGCGCAGATCCTCGAACTCGACGATGCCATCACCTACGACAAGACCGCGGCGGTGCTGGGAATGATGGAAACCTATTTGGGCCCCGAGCACTTTCAGGCGGGCGTGAATTCATATTTGAAGCAGCACTCCTATGCCAACGCTTCCGCGTCCGACTTCTGGAACGCGGAGACACAAGCTTCCGGCGAACCGGTCGACAAGATCATGCCTACATGGATCGAACAAGCCGGGCTGCCATCGCTCGTCGTGAAGGCCAAGTGCGTTGACAAATTCGAGCAGGTCACGGTGGAGCAAGAGCGCTATTTTTACGATCGGGCCAAACTCGACGCTGGCAGCCCGGAGCTGTGGCAGATTCCCCTCTACATGAAACGTCCGGGTGCGACCGCGAAAAACGGCGAGGCGCGGGAGCTTCTGGCAAAGAAGCAGGCCAGCTTCACTCTAGAGGGATGTTCGCCATGGACCTATATCAACGCGGACGCGCACGGCTTCTATCGCTCCCGCTACGATGCCGACGCCATCCAGGGCATGGCCGATGCGGCGGAGAACGCGCTGTCTCCAGCGGAACGAATCCTGTTTATCAGCGACGTCTGGGCGTCGGTCGCCGTTGACCGCGAACCCGTGGGAGACTACCTGACGCTGGCGGAGGGCCTGCGGGCGGAAGGCGATAGCGCAGTTCTGGCGGAGCTGGTCAAAAATCTCGCCTACCTTCACAACTACGTGGTCAGCGATGCCGATCGCGAGTCCTACGAGCTTTGGATGCGCCGGCTTCTCGCAACGACGGCCGAAGCGGTGGGATGGGAAACGAAGCCCGGTGAATCGGAAGAGCAGCGCAACTTGCGGGCGCAGTTGGTGACCGCGCTGGGAGAGGTCGCCCGCGATCCCCAGGTTCAGGCTGTCGCGCGGGGGGTGGCAAGCCGGTTTCTGGACGATCCCAAGTCCGTGGATGCCGGGCTCGCGTCCATTGCGTTGCGAGTCGCCGCGGGGCACGGCGACGAAGCGTTTTACGACAAGATTGTGCACCACCTTCAGGACGCCAATCCGCCGGAAATTTACATGGACGAGCTCATTGCCCTGAGCAGATTCACCGAGCCCAACTTGGTCGAGAGAACCTTGGAATTCGCCATTTCGCCCCAGGTGAGGTCGCAAGACGCGGTAGTCCTGATCTATCTCGTAATGCAAAACCCCGAAGCCGCGAAACCAGCATGGAGCTTCGTTCAGGCGCATTGGACGGCCATCGAGAAGCTGGGTGGCGCATTCGCCGGCGGGTTGATCGTGCAGGCGACCAGCAGTTTCTGTCAGCCCCAGATGCCCGATGAGGTCCAAGCCTTCTTCGCAAGCCACCCCGCTCCGGCAGGCGAACGCTCTCTGAAGCAATCGCTCGAGCAGATCAGTTACTGCGTCGACCGGAAGACGCGGCAAAGCGACCGGTTGGCTTCCTGGCTACAGCATCATGGCGCATCCGGGAATAATTGAGGTCCCAGTCTGCTCCCGGCCATCCAGAAAACTCCTGCTCCGCGTAAAGTTTGCATGGACGTCCAGATCGCTCGCCGAACTGACTCTCAATATCCGTTTAATTTTCTTGTAGATACACAGCGGCGCTCCGTTCGTCCACTTGGCGGCCCGCGTGCATATTCTATAGCACTGTTGGCAATTCAAAAGGGGGGTATATGACAGAAGAGATGGATCAAGCCACTAACAATCGAAGCGTCCCCGGTTGGGTGATCGCTGCGGTGGCTGTCCTTGGGGTTGTTGCTTTGGTAGCGCTTGTGATGGCGCATAACGCCTCGACGCAGACGCAGGAAGTGCAGCAAGCCTTCGACAGCAGGGTCAAGACGATTCAAACGGACTTCACTGGCCAGATCGCCCAGCTGCAGCAGCACCAGGCGCAGGTGGATACGGCCAACGCCGGCTTGCAGAGCGACCTGACGGTCGTGACCAAGCGGTTGCGGCTTACGCAGTCCGACCTGAAGAAGGCGCGCGACGAAGCCGAAGCGATTCGCACCGAAGATCAGCAGAAGATCGCCGAAGTCGATGCCGCGGCCAAGACCGAGCTTGCCACCAAGGCCAGCACGGATGACGTCAAGGGCGTGGACGGCAAGGTGGATGGCGTACGCACCGACCTGGCCGGCACCCAGAACGACCTGAAAATGGCGCGCAGCGAGTTGGGCACACTGATCGCGCGCAACCACGAAGACGTCGAACAGCTCCGCCGCCTGGGCGAGCGCGACTACATCGAATTCACCATCGACACCAAGAACAAGCCGCAAAAGGTCGGCGCCTTCGTCGTCGAGCTCCGCGGCACCAATCCCGCCAAGAAGCGCTACAACGTCTCCTTGGTCGTGGACGACGCCAAGATCGAAAAGAAGAATTTGCCCGTCAACGAGCCGATCTTCTTCCACCAGGGCAGCGATCGCCGCCCGCTGGAGCTGGTCGTCAATTCCGTAGCCAAGGATAAAGTCACCGGCTACATCAGTGTCCCCAAGGCCGCCGGCGCTCAGTCCGCCTCAAGCGATTAGAGGCTGACTGGCAAGGCGGAGGAGTCGGATCGGGTTAGCGATTCGGCTTAGGTCCGGAGTCTTACGACAATACGGACAGGCAAATCGGCGGGCAGGGCGCGGGGGTGCCCTGCCCGCCGATTGCATTTGGAGGACATGATTCGTGAGTTGTGATTCGTGAGTTGTGATTCGTGATTTGTGAAACGCGAATCTGAAATTTCAAATTTGAGATTTGAAATTCTAAGATTCCTAATGCCGCTTCCCACCTCCCGCTCCCCACGCTAAACTGCTTCTCGCCTTGCTCGCCCCTCGCCATCTGATCTTCACCGCGCTCGAAGGCACTCTGATCGATCCGCACACCGATTCCTTCGCGGGAGCGGAGGAAGCTCTGTTCGAGCTCGACAGGCGCAAGATCGCCTACATCCTGCTCACGTCGCGCACGCGCGAGGAAATCGAGCCGGTCCGGCGCAAACTGGGCCACACCCATCCCTTCGTCACCGAGAACGGCGGCGGGATCTTCTTCCCGGACGGCTATTTCGGCGTGCGGATTCCCGGGGTCGCGCGCGTGGCCCGCTACCTGAGCATCGCCCAGGGCAGGCCATACGCGGAGGTCTGCGAGGCCCTCGACGACATTGCGGAGGAAACCGCCGTCGGGGTCGCCGGCTTTCATCACATGAGCGTTCGCGAGATTGCCGAGAATACTGGCATGAAACCACGCAGCGCGGAACTCGCCCGCGCCCGCGAATTTGACGAGCCGTTCTACTTCACTTCCGCGGACGACAAGGCCATCGCGCGCTTCGTCGAAGCCGCGCGCGCCAGCGGCTATGACGTGAGGCGCGGCGCGACCTTCTGGCATTTCTCCGCGAAGTGCGATCCGGCGCGCGCCGTCCGCACGATTGCCGGCCTCTTTCGAGAATCCACGCGCACGAAGTTGCGCCTCGTCGGAATCGGAGCGAGCGAGAGCGATCTCGCCTGGCTCTCCGCAGTCAACCAGGCGATCCTGCTGCCCGGCTCGAGGGACGTTCCCGACGCACCCGATCCCCCGCGAAAGACCGCTGGTCGAGCCGGAACGGCCGCCACGATGGGCGAGGCACCCGGACCGGCCGGGTGGAACGCAGCAATACTCAATATTATCGGCGAGTCTTAGTACTGCCAGTACAGAAGCCACAGGAATCCGCTTCACATGAAAGGAAAATCAGTGGAGCGGTTGTGCGCCGTTCGTGAGGCGCGTCGCGCGTTCGCGCAGCGCTACTCCACGCGTTTCTCTACACTTACGGAGTTTTACCGCCGCTCCTCAGCTTGGCACTCGCCTTGCGATAAGATTCCTGTCGCTGGCGGTTCTTCACAAGCAGGGCACACAGCTGCCGGACGACTTGGCCAGGACTCGCACGAATGAACGCATCTCGATGATTTGTACCTCCTTCCCTACCGGGGGAATGAGCATGGGCGGCGCGAAGACCTTCGCGCCGCCCTTTTTCTTGCGGCAGGCTCGCCAGAATTAAATCCTAGCCTCGGTGCATCGAAATCATGTATCATCCCGCCTGTCACGATTCGTGACGGAGATGGCCATGAACAAAGCCTCCCGCATTGCGTTGTTGACAACCCTGGCGTTCATCTTAGATCCGGCCTCGAACGTGCTCGTGCCAAGCACATTTGCGGGCCCGCTTCCCGCGTCGACCTCCAAAATCAAGAAGCATAAGAAGCACAAGAAGAATAAGGAAATCGTGCTGAAAGGCCGTCGCGGACACAGCAAAAAACCTGCCTGACACCAAGGCTTTCCCGCGAGAACCTCAGGGAGAGCCCCGTAGAGGCGGCACAACGTAGCCCAGCACGTCAGTGCTGGGAATCCTTAGAACGATTTCCGGAAGCCGTGGAGGGGCGGCACGCTGCCTATGCGCGTCACGGATCGCGACACCGGTTGGAGGTGTCGTCCCTCCGGGACTCAACGGCGCCACGGCAGAATTCCCAGGCCTGCGGCCTGGGCTACGGTCTGTCGCGCCTCCGGCGCCGGCTACCGAGAAGGATGCGGGACGCTCGCTACTTCGCGGGACGCTACTTCGAAGATCAAGGCCGACGACCGCGTGACGAGTGGCCTTAAACACCGAAACGGGGAACCTGGCGGCTCCCCGTTTCAGCGCTTTTTTTTCGCCGTCGCGGCGCTTTTAGCGCCTCCGGCGGTACGCACCGCGTGCGCGGTGTGATGGTAGCTGTTCGTGTTCTAAGCCCGGTGGAGTCATCCTCGCCTCCGTGGCTCTTCGCACTACGATTCCCTTCTACGCCTTTGCGGCTGAATTGGCAATAGAACCCGGAGGGTTTTCCACCGCAGGAAATTTGAAACACGTTCGATTTATTGGAGTCGGACAGCCCGGAATGGCTGTCCCACGGTGGCGCCGGCGTCTCGCCGGCATTCTCTTCAGCGTCGTTCTGAGCAAAGCGAAGAATCTCTCTTCGGTTTTAAAGTCGAACAGAGAGATTCTTCGCTTCGCTCAGAATGACAAAATTGATTTTTCCGGCGGGAGCTACTTAACGAACAGCCCTTCGCGAAGCTGGTCGCGGCCAACGAACATCTTCGACGTGCGGAACCGTCCGAACAAATTGGAAATCTCCCGGTTCTGAAACACGCGCTGCGGCTGGAACGGGCAGCTCGCGGGAATCAGCTCCAGGTTATGGCCGTCCATCACGCGATAGCGATGGAACACCGTCGGCTTGCGCGCGTGGAACATGGCGAAGACGACGCCGCCATCGCGCACCAGAGACGTGATGCGCGCCGCGAGCTTGTTCATCAGTTCCGCGTCGAGGTAATCGAGGACATCCCACAGAAGGACGGCGTCAAACGTATCATTCTTGTACGCCATGGACGATTCGAGAAATCGCTCCGCGCGCCGCTTCGGCGACATCTCGGACCGGTCCGAATCCGACGCCAGCTTTTTCGCCTGCTGCTCGTCCTCCTCCAGAAAGCGTTGCCAGGTCGGCAGGAGATCCTCGGTATAAACCTTAAAACCGCGCTCGATGAAGAACGTGATCGTGGTTTGCCGCGCCGAGCCGAGATCGAGCAGATGGCCGTGGCCGATGCCTTCGAGCTGCCACAGAAATTCCTTGAGGCCGTTGGACTGGCGCCCGCTCTTCGGGTCAGCAATGGGCGCGCCGGAGGACCCGCCGGCTTTCGCCACGGCTACCGAATGAGCCGGGCGCACTGCGCTGACCCCGTGGGTCCCCGAACCGGGGAGTCCTGCCGGCCTGGTGGGAACTTGGGCCGGCCTTGGCTTGTTATTGAAAAAGCTCATCCTAGTTTCCGTTGTTCGCGGAGGCCTGCATCCCGGCTGATTGCGTGGCCGCCATCGTGTTCCCGGCCGGTTTTGCCGAAGCTTTGTTGTTCTGCTGCGAAGTGTCCGCCCGGGTGATCTCAACCTTGCTGTGAATTTGCGCGCCTTCCGCGATCGCGATCTTGGACGTGACGATGTCGCCGTGCACTTCCCCGCTGGAGCCGATCTCCACTCGGTCGCGTCCTCGCAACGCGCCCGTCACTTTTCCGCGGACGAGAATCTCGCGGGCATCGACGTTCGCCGAAATCTTGCCGTGCGGCCCGACGGTAACGCGTCCGTTGGTAAGGTGAATTGTACCCTGGACTTCGCCGTCGATGTACAAATCGTCGTTCCCCCTCACTTCGCCCTTGATCAAGAGCGTAGATGTAACGATTCCCCCGGAGGGTTGCACGACTTCCGCCGTGAGTCCGGCGACGGTTCGCACCGTAGGTTCGACACGCGGAGGCGCTGCAGGCGCGCTCGTCGGAGTCGATGCCTGTGCGGTTGGAACTTCAGCAGCAGGAGCCGCTGGTTTTGCATCTTCTTTACGCCACATGGATTTTTCCCCCAACCGAAAACTCCGTGGCCACAAAGGCTGGGGAAAAATACAGCGCAGCCCGGAGAGGACGGTAACTCGTGCAATATAGTACGCGCCGCGCGCCAGGCGAACCCCGCAAACCCGAATTGTTTCCAATCAGATACGGGCGGACGGCTGAGGCTGTGGAAAAGTGAGGCCTCGCGAAGTGGTCCCGCGACGAATCGGCTCCTTCAACGTGCTAGCCACGCCCCACCTCTGCATCCATCATGTCAAAGAACTCGAATTTCTGTACGAGCCAGCTACGAAACCCGGGATTCATGGACCACGATTCTTAGATCGACGTTGCCTACTTTTCAGGAGCTGACCTTAGCGCAGTTCCCACCGCGCCACAGCATAGCCCGCAAGTTCAGTAAAGAAAAGCTTTTCGCCCCTGCGCGTTTGCCACCAGCGCGTGGGATCGAATTCGGAATCGCGGGCGCCGCTGACGCGGAAGGTGACGCTCGACGGAAGCACCCTTCCGTAGATGAAGCGGGCGCGGCGCGCGTGATAATTCGACGTGACGACGAGGATGCGCTTCCAGTGGCGAGCCTCGACGAGCTTCGCCACTTCGATCGCTTCGTCCTTCGTGTTATCCGCGTGATGCGAGAGTTTCACGATTGACGCGGCGGGCACGCCGAACGATTCGAGATCGTGCTCGATCAGGTCCGCGGCGCTGGCGTTCTGGCGCAGCATGCGCCCGCTGGCCACGACCACGGGCGCGACACCTCCGCGATACAGCCCCGCCGTGTGAAAGGCGCGATCACCGGCATAATTGTCATCGCCGAGGACGATGAGCGCGTCGGAGGGCGCCGCCGGTTCGTCCACAACCCAAAACTCGCCGGCGAAGCGCATCAGCGGATGCCGCGCGACGTAGACGACGGCGCAAAGTACTAGGAAACAGAGGAAGAAAAGCAGGCGAAAGAAAATCCCCCCGCGCTCTCCAGCACAGCGACGGGTGTGGAATGTCGCCACTGCTCGCGAATTTGCAGAGGGTGTTGGAGTGCCAGGTGTTTGAGGGCCGGGTTTCGGAGGGCCGGGCTTCAGCCCGGCCGTAACCGGCTCTGCTTGAACCGGCTTTAGCCGCTGAAGGGACCTGCCCTGACGTTGGCCGTTCCCGCGCGCCACACCTTCGACGCCCTTACACCGCACAGACTGAAGCCTATGCCACTGAAGGCCATGCCACCGCAACCCAAGCCACATCACGCGAGCGGGTCCAGCTTGCGCAGCCGCTCGGCGGCCTCTTCAGGCAGGATGGCGTTGTAATAGACTTCCTTGATGCTGTACGACTTGCTGCGCGCTTCCACAATCGGCAGGATTTCGATGTGCCAGTGATAGTCGTCCGCGATCGTCTTCCAATACTCGGTGTTGGTCTCTCCCTTGGGGTGAATGATATTCGGCGAGGTGTGCACCACGAGATGATACGCAGGCGCGATCAAGCGTACGCGCCGCAGGATGCGACTCAAGAGCGCCGCGAGCTGCCGCCGGTTTGTGCCCGGCAGCGGCTGCTCGAACAAATGATTGTGCCGTCGATCGATCAACCAGACTTCGTAAGGAACGCGCGAGGAGTAGGGGCATAGCGCCACGTAGTCGCCCTGCGTATCGACGACCCGCTTTTTCTGGCGCTGCTCCTGCTTCACGATGTCGCAAAAAACGCAGCGCTCTTTTTCGTGGAACCAGTCGCGCCCGGCGCGCAGCTCGTGCAGTAGCCGCCGGGGCATGAAGGTGGTCGCGGTCACCTGCGAATGCGCGTGCGAGCTTTCTTGCCCGGCCAGCGCGCCGAAATTCTTATAAACGGAAACGTACTTGAAGCGGCGATCGCGCTTCAAATCCTCGATGCGGTGCCGCCACGCCTCGGTCACGAGGGCAACCTCGTCGTCGGTCAAATCCTCGAGCTTGCGATTGTGCTCGGGCGTCTCGATGACGATCTCGTCCGCGCCAATCGGCTGCATCTGGTCGTAGATGCCGTCCGCGCGGCGCTGCGGATCGCCCTCGACGCGAAACAGCGGGTCGGGATGAGGAAACACGACCACCTGCGAGGCTCCCTGCGCCGGCAGGCGAAGCAATGCATTCCGGGAATTGGTTTTTTCCGGACAGAACGGGCAGCCGCCCGTCGTCTCGCAGGCGATTTCGCGGTGCCCCGCGACAACCCAGCTGCGCGTAATGGGATCCTTACGCAGTTCCATGTAGGGATTTTAAGGCAAGGAAACAGAATGCAGAAGGATTCATTCCGGCGTTATAGCACCACCCTTTAGGTTGGCATGGGTTTGTGCGGAGGAACGCTCGCTATCGCGTATACCGCGCGGGAGTCGGGCCTTCTTCGAGACGGTGCCGGTCCCAGATCGCTCCCTCGCGCGAATACGAAGCCATCTCAAAATCCTGGGTCAGCTCGAGGCAGTCCGTCGGGCAAGCGTCCTCGCAAAGCCCGCAGAACATGCAGCGTGAAGTGTCGTAGGTAAAGTTGGTCAGCACTTTTCGGCGCGTGGCGTCATCGCGATGCCAGCCGACCACAATCAGATTTTCAGGACAAGCCAGCGCGCAAAGATTGCAGGCGATGCAAAGAGTTTCGCCCGTCTCGGGGTTCATGTTCAGGCGCGGCGCCCCGCGATACCGCTCGGCCACCATCGGCCGCTCGAGTGGATACTGCTCCGTGTAGACGTACTTGGGATTCTGCGTCCGAAACGTCAGCGCCAGACCTTTCCAGAAGTCCGCCAAAAAGAGCCGCCGGAAAAAAGAATTCATGCGGTTAGTCTGTCGGGCGAACTCGTGAATGTCAATTGGTTTTCTCGGCGCGGGGCGGTTCCCGCGTGATTCCACGCAGTCACAAAATGCATGCAAAGGGTGCGAAAGAAATCGCTCTTCCACCGATCATTTCGTGCGCGAGAGTGTATAATCCGCGGCAAAGCTGCCTTCATTCGGGAGATCCCGGGGGACTGGAGCATTTCGCATGGGAAGTCGTTCACTACGATTGCTGCTGGCTGTTTTGTTGGCGGTGAGTTGCACGCTAGCGCTAGCCGCTCAAGAAAAGAGAACGGAAATGCCGGTCAAGGCCTCGAATGCGGGCCAGACGCCGGACCTATCCGGCGTCTGGATGCGCGACGCGCCTCCGGCGACCGCTATGCAGTATTGGATCTACAAGCTGAATCTGGAGGAGCCCCCGATGTCGCCGTGGGGCCTGGCGAAATTCAAAGAGGCCAAGTCATCCTTCGGAGCGCACGAATATCCCATTGAGGAAACGAACGACCCGGTGCTCCGGAAATGCGATCCGCCCGGCGTCCCGCGCGTCTACATGCACCCTTTTCCGTTCCAGTTCATTCAGACGCCAGGCGAAATCGTGATGCTGTTTGAGGTCGATTCGCTGCGACGCGAGATTTACACCGACGGCAAGCCGCGCGATCCGGGCCTCGTACCCCTGTGGATGGGCAGCTCGATCGGCACGTGGGAGGGAGACACGCTGGTCGTCGATACGATCAATTTCAACGATAAAACGTGGATCGACCGCGTAGGCCATCCACACAGCGACCAGCTGCACGTCATCGAACGATTCCGCAGGCCCGATCACGATCATTTGGTCGACGACATCACCGTCGACGATCCCAAGGCCTACACGAAGCCCTGGACTGCGCACCTGGAATTCAAGCTGCGCCCGTGGAAATTGACCGAGCAGTTCTGCGAGGACGGCGAAAGCTTCCTCGGACTCGAAGGCAAGGAAGCGAAGCCGGACAAGTAGGTTGCACGCAGCGAAGAGTGGCCCGCGTCCAGTTCGGCGTTGACAGGACCACCGATCGCGGCGATATTTTTGGTAATTCCCTTCTTTCACGGGGTGAAATCGTTGGAACTCGCGCCTCTGTTTCCAACAAGGGTTTCCGGAGGATCCGAATGAAGAAGTCGGCCCTGTTTCTCGCCACGCTGTTCTGCGTCGTCTCCGCTTCCGCGCCACTTCTGGCGCACCACGGAGAAGCCAACTACGACACTGACAAGATGGTCTCAGTCAAAGGCATCGTGACGCAATTTGAATTCATCAATCCCCACGTGCAGATCACGCTGGACGTAAAAAGTGATAAGGGCGAAGTCGAAAAGTGGGTTGGCGAGGCGCGCAGCCCGGCGATGCTGTCACGCTACGGCGGGTGGGACAAGGACACGATCAAGGTCGGCGAAGTGATCACGTTCTACGGGCACCGGACCAAGAACGGCACGCCGTTCATGCGGCTGGACAAAATCGTGAAGGCAGACGGGACGGAACTGCCGAACCTGTAGCACAGCTAGTGGCACAGCGACTCTTTACCCCGAGCTGCGCGAGCGGTTCGCCGTGCGGGTTATGCAATCGTGGCTGGGGCGTCGGCACACCTGCAGGGTACAAAGCACACAGCCAAGAGTGGCTGTGCTATTAATTCGATCCCAGCAGCGTATCCGTAAGCGGCTGGATGTACCGCCCCATGGCGATCACCGCAAACCACAAGAACAGCCCGCTGGCCGCGACCAGCTTCGCTGAAATCGCCGCGTCCTCGCCCGGCCCCAATTTCTCGACGTCCCCGAAAATATCCGTCAGGTAAAACGCCGCCGCATTCACACCCAGCATCAGCAGAGCCAGAATCTTTACCCATAGCCCCGCGCTATACACGTAGTTCTCCGGACGCGACGCAAACGCCGCCAGCCCCGTGGCAATGTTGATCGCCAGCCCCGCGAGTCCCCACGGAAGCAGCCGGTGCAAAGGCGCGATCGGAAGCTGCTTGAAGAAACCCATGATACGGATGTCGAGCAATCCCACAGTGCCGACGATCAAAATCAGCCCGATGAAGTGCGCCGCCATCATGAACGTCCACCACCACTTGCTGAACGTCATCGCATCGGCGAACTTATCGGGGTCCAGCTCAAAGTGGCTGATGAACGCGCCGATCGGCCCTTCCACAATCGTCGCGTTGTTCGCAGTCGCCTGGGCCGCCTCACGCACCTCGGGGTGGCGGATCTCGCCGGCCGTGTAGCCCGTGCGCGAAATGAGCCCCACAGTGAGCAGCGAAAAAACCAGCATCGCGGCCACGTTCCCGCGCGGCGGGCGCCCGGTCCCTTGCGATTGCCATAATCCGACGAGCGCCAGCGCCCCGGTGATTTCCATAAACCAGATGGAAAGCAGTGCGGAGCTTTCATGACGCCGCACCAGCGCGTCCGATACTGCTGGCACGTCCTTCAACATCTGCTGCGCGGCAAAGCCGCTGAGGAACGCGGGAATCGTAATCAGCGCTATGCCCACAAACACGACGTAGCTGCTTCGCCGCAGGTCCTCGTTCTTGCCAAAGAAGGACGCCAGCAACAAACCCGCCCCGATGAACGATCCGATGATCGGGAAATGATTCAGCAACAGATGCAAGTGTTCATAATTCACAGAAAGCTCCCTAAATACGTGTCCGCGGCGTGGAAGGAACCGGTCGCGGGTTCCGGCGCAACTCTCGCACCCGGCGCGCCATTCTTATCTCATCCTCCCGCGGGATGGCCGTAAAAAAAGTAGCGGGCCGTTTCCGACAGCAGGCGCCCGGCGCAAACGGCGCCGGTCCAAAACGCGAGCGAAAATTTCGCCATGACCTTGCCCTTGGCGACCATGGCGGCTTCGGTCAAGCTCGAATCGGCGAACACCTCGGAGCTGAGCCTCGCCATCGTATACACGGCCAGGCCGATGAACGTCAGCTTGACGTAAAAATCTGGATTCGTAAGCGCCTTGGTCGGGTAAGCGGTCAACAACAGCAGCCCGGTGGTTACGTTGAGCCCAAGACCCGTCCACATGATCCGGAAGAGCCGCTTCATTGGATGGAGGGGAAGACCGGGGGCGACGCCCAAAAGGCGCAAATCCACCACCGCATTGGCGCCGACGACCAGCGACATGCCGATGGTGTGAAAAAGCAGGATGAAATAGAAGCCAAAAAGGGATTGCGATTCGCGAAGCCACCTGCTGAGGCCTGACTGCTCGATCGTATTAAAGATATAAGGTACAGCCAAGATTTGCCCCCTGATCTCCGTTGGAAACCCGCATTTTTCGCCGCATTGAGAGTAACACTTTAGATAGACGCGCTTCGACCCATAGTCGGTTACGTCACGGCGGATGGCGAAAAGCAGACCCAAGTATCACGCCGCCGCCACGGCGTCAAGCGCGCGCGGGCCGTCGCGCTTTTGTTTCATGCATTTGCGTGTCTCGACTCGCGCCATTTGAGTATAAAATACGCGCGATGAGCAGCCCCAGCGCGCGGCCACAACTCCAGATTCGCGAAGTTCGGGAAGAAGACGCCGTCGCGTTATGCGAGATTTTCAACGAGGTCGTCCAGGATCGCCTCGAAACCTTTGATTCCGACCCGCGCACTCTCGACGATCAGCAGATGCGGATCGCCACCGCCCAGCACGATCCCAAACATCCAATCGTCGTGGCTGAATTGCGAAACTGGATCGCGGGCTGGGCCATGCTAGCGCCGTATGACACACGCCTCGCGCTGGACGACATTGGCGAAGTGTACGTTTACGTGCGGCGCACGTTTCGCGGCTTCGGTGTGGGCCGGCAGTTGATGCGCGCCATGCAGGAAGCCGCCAGGAGGCTGGGCTACCGCAAGCTGGTCGGCCGCATCCTGGCGCAGAACCAGGATGGGTTGACGCTGTGCCGCGCGACCGGCTGGCGCGAAGTCGGGCGCCACTCCGCACACGTGCGATTGGAGGACGCGCTGCACGACGTCGTGATTGTCGAGTGCCAAATTTCCTCCTCTGCCCCACCGCAACCGTGAACGACCTCGAATACATGCATCTGGCGATTGTGCAGGCTGAAGCTGCCGCGCTGCGCGGAGAAGTGCCGGTGGGAGCCCTGGTCGTCCTGGACGACCGGATTCTCGCCGCCGCAGGCAATCGCACTATCACCGATTGCGATCCCACGGCGCATGCGGAAATGGTGGCCCTGCGCGACGCCGCGCATACGACCGGCAACCATCGCCTCGTTGGTGCTTCGCTCTACGTGACCGTCGAGCCGTGCGCCATGTGCGCCGGCGCGCTCGTGCAGGCGCGCATCGCCAAGCTGATCTACGGCGCCGACGAACCCAAAGGCGGCGCCGTGCGAACGTGCATGCAGGTCCTGGACGCCCCGGCGCTCAACCATCGTGTCGAAGTCGTCTCCGGCGTTCTTGCCGCCGAGTCGGTCAAATTGCTGCACTCATTTTTTTCAGCGAGACGAGGATAGCAGCGAGGGCGCGGAGTATGGAGCCTGCAGATTGTGAGCCCTATCGCGGCTCGATAGAATTTGAAATTTCAAATTTGAGATTCCAAATCGGGCTTCTCCCCCTGGTTCATCTTCCACAGCATCTGTCGCAGCATTCCCATCCAGATCACGGCGTCTCGCTCGGGCAAACGCAGGCGGCGCACCATGCGGCGGATTCTCTCATCCGAATCGGAGACGCGCCGGCGATCCAGGAATCCGCTGGCCTGCAACGCGTCGAGCAGCAGCATCGTGATTCGCTCCAACTCCCCAGCTGTGGCCAGCTTCAACTGCTTGGCTTTTCTCCCCTGCTTCGGATCGCGGATCAGTTCATACAGGCAAACGGCGACCGCCTGCCCGAGATTCATGGAAATATTTTTGTCGCATGTCGGGATGCGAATGAGCCAGTGGCAATGGCTGAGGGATTCGTTGGAAAGCCCGGATTTTTCCGAGCCGAAAAGCAACGCTACGTTGCTCGTGGACAGCCGGCGCAGAATCGCGCGCGCACCGTACTCCGGGCGCCGCACCGCATGCTGCAGATCTCGCTTGCCCACCGCCGTGGTTCCCACCACCAGAGAGCAATCCTCAGCTGCCTCGGCCAAAGACTTGAATCGCTGAGCCTTCTCGAGAATTTCGGAAGCGCCGACGGCGGAGCGCGCCTCCCGAAACGACGGCCCATAAGGATTGACCAGCCGAAGCGACTCAAATCCGAAATTGCTCATCGCCCTCGCCGCCGCCCCGATATTGAGCGGATTGCGGGGCGCGACGAGCACGACGCGCAGGCGATGGAGTTCGATTCGAGGCGCCACGGGTCCCCCATTGTAAGCCATACACGAACTTGAGGGAGGCCTGCCTGCTCGGAGCCGGGCGGTAAATCAATCTTCATCATCGAAGAGTTGAATTGGACATCCGGACCGCAAAGGATTAGGATTTCATCGTTGGCCTTCGTATTTTCCATGGGCTCGTAAGCGAGGTTTCCAAATGTCCCCAAAATACGATTTATTCGAACGATTCCCCGACGGCTCTTCTCTGTGGCGGGCTTGCGTGATCGGACTGGATGGCGCTCGCCTGCACATGAAGGACTTGGCGGTGAGATCCTCAAATCAGTTTTACGCCATGCACGTGGCCACCGGAAAGATCGAGGTCCTCAGGTCCCGGCCAGGCGATATGACTGCCCCGTTGAAGATGGGGAGTCATTCCAAGGCGGCGGTAGCCTAGCGCCGGGACTGCTCGAACAAGCAGTGGGACGAACTGAGAAAACATCAGTGTGCCCCGCCGGAGATTCGCTGTTTATTCGCCCGTCCTCAATCCAAAAAATTGGAACGATTTTGTGCGCGGGGAGCAATACAGGACACCGATGAGCCTTCCTCCGACAGGCTCATTGAGGGAGGGGTGGCCGCTTTTAGCGACGCCCCTCTTTTTGTTTCTACGATGGTCCGCCCGTCCGATTGACCGCCTAGTCCTCCTCGAACAAGGTTCCCGGATTCTTCGCGCGCACACCCGAAAGGGGGCTATTGGCTTTGAAAGCACACCGTTGACATGGTTCTGGACTCTCGGGGATAGCTCACATACTTTGTAAGCGGAAGAAATTAGAAAATCCTTAGACTGACCGCCTGGTCTGGGAAGACAGGAGCGACCACACGATGCTAGCCGCAGTAAAGGAATGTCGCTTGACCCCTCGAGAGACATTGTCCGAACCCGTGCTCATTCGCCCCTGCGATTCCGTCTACTCCGAGGAAATCTGCACGACCGCGAACGTCTCGCGCACCGGCCTCTACTTCGTAACCTCCACCAAGCACTACTTCGTGGGGATGAACGTCATCGTCACGTTGAATTTCGGCCCGGATGACCCGCGTCACCGCGAGCAAATCGGCGATGTCATCCGCATCGAAGAGCTCGACGGCGACAAGTGGGGAGTCGCCATCCGCATCCTCCTCCACAGCAATCCCGGCATCTATTCCGGCACGTAATCCTCCCCGCGAATCGTCGCAAGCGCGATCTCATTGCGGGCGGAAGCCTTCGCGCCATTCCCAATAATCTGCGGATTTGCCGTTCCCGATCCATCGCGTTGATAAATGGCGCTTGCGCGTCTGTGTGCGAAAATCCCTTGGACACACGGCGCAATTTTTGGTGACCTGTACTTATTCTAGACTAATGGGTAAGTGGCCTAGCCCAAGTTCTAGTCCAATATAGCCCCCACGTCCGAGAGGGGGGCTTCCACGCACCGGCAGAACCTGTAAGCCGCTCTAAGTTTCATGGGAGTAAGCCCCGAAGCGTGCAGGCGCAAATCATGGTCAGCATCACGGATTTCGAGAAACCATCCTTCGCCGTGCCAACGCGCTCGGACAAGCCGATCCGCGTCGAATTGCGCGCGGCGATCGAGCACCACGCGTCCTGGCTCGACTCCGCCGGTGAAGCGGGCGCTCGCGCCGATCTTTCCGGAAAGCATCTGGAAGGCGCGGACCTGGTGGACGCCCGTTTGCCGCGAGCGGTCCTTCTCAAAACGAACTTGAAGGGCGCCGACCTGACGCTCGCCGATCTTCGCGAGGCGACTCTGGTGCAGGCGAACCTGGCGGACGCGAATTTGCTCGGCGCGAAATTCGACCAGGCGGATTTGCAGGCCGTCGATCTGCGAGGAGCCGTGGGCCTCCTCAGCGCTCAACTCGCGGGTACGAATCTGTTCGGCGCCATGCTTCCGGAATCCGTTTCTCCGGCGGCCGGATTGAAGCTCGTCCGCGAAGCCGCCCGCAAGGCCGAATGGCTGATGGCCGTAACGCTGCCGCTGTACGCACTCGTCTGGTTCCGAATCCTTACGACCCTCGATTCCCAGTTGGTGAAAAACGCGTCGGCCCTGCCTTCGCCCGCGCCGCAAACCGCTTTACCTTTCATCCCCTTCTATCTTTTCGGCCCGGTCGCGATTCTTTGCGTGTATCTGGCGTTTCATCTCTACATGCAGCGCGTGTGGGACGGTATCGCGCAGCTCCCCGCCATTTTCCCGGACGGCCGCCGGCTAGACAGCAGCCTTCCCTGGTTTGCCCGCTGGTCCGCGCGCCGGCATTTTCAGTGGCTCAGAAAAACGCAATCCCCCCTCGGGTTTCTCGAGGCTGCGTTTGCGATCCTGATGCTCTATTGGGTCGTGCCCGCGACGCTCATTTTGTTTTGGGGCCGATACATGACGCTCGAGGATTTGCGCGGCACCACTTTGCACATCGTGTTGATCGTGGGCGCGATCACCGCCGCCCTGAATTTTCCCCGGCTGGCGGGCAAGGCGTTCGGATCGGGCGCGCGAGCCGCTGGCGGCGTTCCCGACGCCGAGCAATCCGGTAGCAACAACATTCTCCGGGCTATTCCCCTGGCGGTGGGGATTCTTCTCTTCGTGCTTTCGGTGGGCACAATTCTCGGTGCGCCGCACGACTTTCGCGCCGCCGCGCAATCGCGCACGTCGGGGATCAAGGAGTGGGCTACCGGCATACTGTGGACGGTGGGCTACAACCCGTTCGCGCAGCTCACCGAAGCAGACGTTTCCACAAGGCCTCTGGGCTGGTCGGGGCGCGACGACGACATTTCCCAGGTCAAAGGCGCGAATCTCAACCGGCTCCGGTTGCGCTACATTCAGGGATACGGCGCGTTTCTGGTGAAAGCCCGCCTGTGGCAAGCCGATCTGCGAAGCGCATTCCTCTCCGAGGCGGACTTGCGGGAAGCCAATCTGCGGCAGGCCGATCTGCGCAACGCCATACTCGATCGCGCCCGGCTCACGCGCGCGGCGCTTCCCGAAGCGAATCTCGCGAACGTCAATCTGGATCGCGCCGATCTGCGCGAGGCAAACTTATCCTTCGCCGTGCTCGCGGACGCGACCCTTCTCGACGCCCAGCTTGACGGCGCCAATCTTTACAAAGTAGACGCGCACTCAGCTTCCCTGCAACGAGCCAGCCTGAAGAAAACCGATCTGCGTGAAGCGAATCTGGAAAACGCCAATCTCATGTCCGCGACGCTCGCGGAATCGTATCTCGTCGCCACCGACCTTAAGAATGCCCGGTTGAACAATGCCGATTTCTCAAGGAGCATCCTCACGGACGCCAACCTGCAGAATGCCGACTTGCGCGGCGCGATTCTTCAGGGCGCAGTCCTGCGCGGCACGGACCTGGGCGGAGTGAACTTTCAGGACGCCGACCTGCGCGGCGCCGAAGGCCTGGTCGCCGTTCAGCTCTGCTCCGCCGCAAATCTCAGGGGCGCGCAACTCGACCTCAACCTCGAGCAACAAGTCGCGCCGCTTTGCTGGAACAAGCGCTAGAAGTTTGAATCACACCGACTGAACCAAACGGTACCGACGCAGATGCCTTCAAGCCCGGCTTGTCTGGAATTGGTAGGGGCGGAGGGGATTGAACCCTCGACCTTCGGCTTAAAAGGCCGCTGCTCTACCACTGAGCTACGCCCCTAAATCGTTTTGACATCTTACATGAAGAAGACTTACGACGCCTACCGCTTCGAGCCCAATCTCGCGGTGTCATTTCCGGCGGCGCTGCGGCAACGCAACCTCCCGACGGCGATCAAGAGTTGGTTCCCGCAGCGCTCCAAAAAACCTCAGTTCGGACGGCTCGTTCCGTGAGGGTCACTCCTCCGCATTTTATAACTTCCGCCCGTTCCACTCCCGAAACCCTGCAAAAGATTGCCCTTTTCGTCAGGAAATTACCCATCTTGTGCCTAAAGATCGATGTACTAGAACTTTACAAAAAGCCAATCGGCCTAAAATTTTGGCTGTTTGCCCAACAGCAAAGACAGTTTTTACGTTTACGTCAACAATTGCCCCGCGCTGAGAATCTAGGCTTGCGCAAAGCAGGGTAACGCTTTCAGGGGTTTTCCAACGGGGACCCGATGTTGACATTAGGAGGACGCATGGCGCGCAGAAATCTGGGGATTATCTGGCGTTTCGTAGCTCTGCTCTTCGTCGCGGCGCTTCCCGCCGCGGCACAGTCGTTCCGAGTTCAGTGCCCGACCAGCACGCTCACACACCCGCCCGCACCGATCACGGCGGTATCTGTGAGTGGCAGCGCGGTTACGGTCACGAGCCCGCTCGTCGTTTCTATGGGCGACGCCATTACTGTCGCAGGCCTCGCGCCCTCGGGACTTGACGGGGTATTCACCGTGACGGGCATCCCTGGTTCGGGGACCTTCACCTACACAGACCTAGCCACGGGGATCACTCCGGCTACTATCGGCAGCACGGCAACCGTTGTCGACAACAACTCCGAACCCACCTACAACGGCCCGACCCAGTTCAACACGCCGGCGCTTGGCGTCCCGGCTGGAACTTCCGGCGATTTCGCGACACCGGTGGCGGGAACCGTGAATGGCGCCATCAAGTGTCAGCAAATCTCGGGCGGTGATGGCCTCTCGACGATGGCCGACGGCAACCAGATTTTCATGTTCTCCTTTGGACCGCTTTCTGGCTTGGCGGACGTAGCTGCCGGCCGTCCGGCACCCCAGTTCCCGAACACCTTCAACACCCCGTACAGCACCGTCAGCGCGGCCCCGCTGACACGCGGCGACCCGGCCGCAACCGATGGAGCGACCAGCGGCGCTTCGCCGTGGGTGACTAACCCGACGGTTAACCCGGCGTTTGCCTGGAACGGCGCGGTCGGCCTGACGCCCGACATCGCGAACGTCGTGACTATCATTAATCTCTCTGAGGGACCTTTGCCCATCACTACCCCGGCGTCCACTGTCCCGGGCTGCCCCGGCGACCCTCTCTTCGGTTCGGCCGCTTCCGCTAACACAGTAACGGCCTGGACGGACGCTCCCTCGGGCTTCACTCTGGGCTCGCAAGTTGTGATCACCAGCGCTGTTGCCGAGGGGGGCATCGCCACCCCGCCTGGATATGCCGGCACTTGGACAGTTAGCTGCGTGGCTACTGGAATCGCCATGGGTCCGGACGGAATGCAGGAATATGCGTTCCAGTACGTCGCCACAGCGGCAGGACTGGCGGCCGATACCGGGAATTCCAACGCTGCCACAGCCGCTACGCCCCCGACAATCGATGGACATGTGGATCCCCGGCAGATCATGGACGTCGGCGTGATGAACGGCAATATCCCGGCGCCCCTGTCCGTGTTTGATGAGGACGACGAATTCTTCCTCACGCTGACCAACGTCGGCATGATTATGCGCCCGGACCTATTCGAGCAGCACACGGTCCACTTCCACGGCTACCCCAACGCTTCATCCTTCTACGATGGCGTGCCCGACGCTTCGATTGCCATCAACATCGGCGCCAGCTTCACTTATTACTACCTCGCGCCCGATGCCGGAACGTACTTCTGGCACTGCCACATCACGCCGCCCGAGCACTTGCAGATGGGCATGGTGGGGCAGCTCTATGTGCGGCCGCGACAGGACCGCGTCCCGACCAACGGGGATCTCTATACGTTCCTCGGATACCAGAATGGCATTTCCGAGCCCTCAACAAATCCCGTAGTGGATCTGCGGACCGTTTGCAATCCCTCTACCGACATCCTGTGCAGCGCTACGATGCCGAGAGTCAACACAGGCGCTACCAGGCCAGCGGCGGGCAACCTCTGCAAGGGAGGTACCTCGTATACCACGCCTGAATATGTGTACAACGATGGTGATGGCTCGACGTGTTACGACGTCGTCTACCCCATCCAGATGCACGGCTTTGACCCGAACTTCCACTTCGTGGGCATGACCTTCAATCCGGAATTGTTTGTGGACATGAAGGACAAGTATTTCCTGCTGAACGGGCGAGGCTACCCCGACACGGTCGCCCCCGGCCCGCAAGCCACCGTTACGACGGACGGTCAGATGCACTACTCGCAGCCGCTGCCCACCATCATCAACATTCCGGCTGGCGGAAAGGCTTCCTTGCGGCTGGTGAACCTCTCGGTCGCGGAATACTTTACGTTACAAAGTTCGGGCGTCCCGATGCACGTGGTCGGATGGATGGCGAAGCTGCTCCGCGACCAGGATGGCAACAACACCGAATACTGGGCGAACTCGATCACGCTCGGCGGTGGAGAGTCCAACGACGTGATTCTGGATGCCAGTGACGATGGCTGCAGCGCATACCTGGGAACGGGCTGCGCCGCAAAACTCTATCCGGCGGGCAGCACGTTCTATGTCTACAGCCCAAATCTCGACTATCTGTCCAACGACGCGGAGAACTTCGGCGGGATGATGACCGAGGTCCACGTGTGCAACAGCGTGTCGGGCCCCGATTCGACTCACCCGACGGTTGGCGCTGACACCTTTGGGAATGTCTGCAACTAGGAGAGCAGCAATGAGGCCGATGAACATGAAAAACGCGACATGCAAGACGCAACTGCTCCTGACGCTAATCGTGGCCGTAACGCTATGGCTTGCGCCGGCCGCTTTCGCTGCGGCTCCTGGAATCACCGGCACGAGTGCCGCCGGGACCACTACGGCCGCGACCTTTAGTTTGACGGCTCAGGATAGTTACCTGAATCAGCCTGACGGGTCGGCGGTTTATTCATGGGGATACGGATGTGTCGCCAACTCCACGCCGGATTTCGTCCCTAAGGCTCCGTTCGCCTTCGCGGCGACTTGCCCCACCATGCAGGTCCCCGGCCCCACCATGGTCGTTACGGAAGGGGCGACGGTCACGATTAACCTAACCAATAATCTGCCCACAGCGGCGGGCAACACCTCGATCCTCTTTCCGGGTTTCATTGTAACGACGAGCTGCTCAGCCGCAACGCCCGCCGGGGCGCAGGGCTTGTTGACATGCGAGGCGGCGCCTGGCGCGACGATCACTTACACGTTCACCGCCTCAGAGGCGGGGACGCACCCTTACTACAGCGGAACGCAGGGCGACCTGCAAATTGAGATGGGACTCTACGGCGCTATCATTGTCTTGCCGTCTAACCCTCCCGCTGCCTGCGACACTACCTTAACCAACCTATATGGAAAGGCGGATTTCGGGACAACCAACGGCATCCCTGGATTTCCTGAGCATGACTTCCGCCTGGCTCACGCAGCCTACGATCACCCAAAGAGCTGCTACGACCGGGAATACTTGTTCCAGTGGGCCGAGATGGATGCAAGGATTCACAAGGAGGCGCTGGCGCAAGTTCAGGCCAAGGTTGGCTGCGTGGCGGGCGCACCGGGATGCAGTCTCGATGTGCAGACCGAGCCCTACCATCCTGCGTACTTCCTGATCAACGGACGCTCGATGCCTGATCTGATGGACCCCAACTACGCCTCGGAGTATCCGCACCAGCCCTACAACGGCAACCCGCACATGCATCCAGGAGAGATGACGCTGATTCGCACCATCGGCCAGGGACGATGGCAACACCCGTTCCACGAGCACGCCAACCACGTGCGCATCCTGTCCCGTGACGGGAACCTGGTTCTCAGCCCGACGAACCCGACTTCGAGTCTCTCCGGCCTTCTGATGTTTAACACCGACACCACCCCGGGCGAGTCGTTCGACGGCATCTTCTACTTTAGCGGCAGGGGATTGAACTGGGACGCGTTTGGCCACCATCCGGCGGGCACCACCAACACCAACACTGCGGTCCAGCCCGATCCGCTGGCCTCGGTGTCCTGTACTCCGGACGCAAACGGCTACAACACAGGAAATCCCTCTGCCCTGAATTACTACGAGTGGTGCCAGGACCACAATAAGCCGGTGCAGGTGTCCCCATTCGGCGACGTCGGAACCGGCGGCCCGATCACTTTCCCTGATCCGGATGTCTTCACCAACGGTGCCTGGTACGGCGGCAGTCCGTACTTCGGTCCGGATGCAACCCTGCGTGCGTCCCATGCCGCTTGCGACACCACCACCAACGCCAACTGCACGGACCTGCTGCCTTCGAACGTGCAGGCCAACCCCTCCAGCGAGCGTGGCTGGGCGTTCATGTGGCACTCGCACAACGAGCGCGAGATCACCACGAACAACGTCTTCCCCGGCGGCATGCTCATGATGATGCTGGTGGATTCCCGCGAATTTGCAATCGATGAGAGCAACTAGGGCAGGCATGCGCCTGCCTTGGAAGGCCGGTCAGGGTGAGATGCCCCGACCGGCAGACGGCGAACAAGAATGCAGCTTTATGTCCAGTACGGAACACCACGAGAGGCGACGACAATGATTCGGATCAACCAATCCAGAGTGAAGACTACACTGAAGGCCGCCGTTCTAGCGAGCGTGCTCGCTCTCTTTGCGGCCGTGCCGGGCTTCAGCCAGCAAGTGGTCAACTTGACGGCTGGGCCGACGACCGCAATGCTGCCCGATGGCACGGTCGTACCGATGTGGGGTTACACCTGCGGCACCGCGGTTACGGGCTCGACAGCGACCTGCGCACCGTTGACCGGATCGCTCCCGAGCGGAGCAGCAGCCATGGGTGCACTTGGCGGAGTCTACGTGCTCAATGGCGGATCCGGCTATACGTCGGCGCCAACGGTTGTCATCAGCGCCCCGACTGGCGCTATTACCGGCGTGACGAATGCTACGGCGACGGCGACCGCCGTGGTTAGCGGCGGTGCGGTGGTTGGTTTCACTGTGAGCAGCCACGGAGCGGGCTATATAGCGGCTCCCACTGTCACGATCTCAGGCGGCGGAGGCTCTGGAGCCATTGCGGCGGCAGCACCGGCCTGGTCCCCAGTAGAGATAACGGTTCCAGCGGGAACCCCTTCAGCACCTGCAGGCCTTACGATCAACCTGACCAACAACCTCTCGTTCACCCCAGCTGCAGGCGGGCAGGTGAACACCATTCCCACCTCTATCGTGATTATGGGTCAGGTGGGCGGCGGTCTCGGCGGGACGCCAACCAGAACGGCGAGTCCCGACCACGCTCTCACGCAGGGATGCGGCACTTGGTTTATCGCATCCGGCGCCACACCGCCAGGTGTCCCATGCACCGCCCCGCAAGCGGGCGCTTCCGGCACGCCGCCTATCCAACAGCCGCGCGTGCAGTCCATGGGCACGGAAGTGGCAGCGGGTGCGCCGGGAACAGCAACGTCACTCACCTGGTCCAGCCTCAAGCCGGGTACATACCTGCTCGAATCCGCCACGCATCCTTCGATCCAGGTGCCGATGGGCCTAATTGGCATGCTGGTGGTGACCGCCGCCCCGGGCACAACGGCAGGCACAGCTTACCCCGCGGTGGGTACCACTCCGGCGGTCACGTACAACGCGGAAGTACCACTCGAGTTCAGTGAAATAGATCCCGTGCAGAACAAACAGGTTGACCTGGCTGTTCGGACCACAGGGTTTAGCGAAACGGCAGTCTGGTCGGCCCAGAACAGTGCGTTTGGCGGTGGCGTGATTACTTCTCTAGGCATAACCAACGGGGGCAGCGGGTACTCGGCGCCTGTGGTCAACATCAGCGGGGGCAGTGGTTCCGGTGCTACGGCGACCGCCACACTCTCGTACAGCGTCGCCGGTTTTACTGGCATTGTCGGCGGGAGCGGGTATGCCAGTCCAACGGTCACTCTCTCCGCTGGCGGCGGTTCGGGTGCAACTGCGACCGCCACCGTATCGGGAGGGGTTATCACGGCGATCACGGTTGTAACCCCCGGCAGTGGATATACCTCCGCGCCTACCGTGGCCATTACCGACACGACGGGCACAGGCGCTGGCGCAACTGCAACATTGGCCAGCACCGGTTCGATTGCCACTGTAACCCTAACCAATCCAGGAAGCGGATATACCTCCACTCCCGCAGTGACAGTCACGGGTGGTGCAGGCTCCCTTGCGGTGATTATGGCGTCAATTACGTCCGGAGGCTGCGGACAATCCGGCATACACACTTGCTATCCACCGGCGGTGAATTATACGCCGTTCTATTTCCTCATCAACGGACATGCGTTCGATAAGACCAATCCGAATGGCTCGCTATTCGGGGCTACGGCGGGAACCAATTCCGCCATCTCTGGAGTTACAGGCACCCTCCTGGTCCGCATGGTGAATGCCGGCTTGCGCATGCACGTGCCTTCGATCGTCGGCTCGCAAACCACGGGCTTTACCAGCGCAGGTGCGCCAGCAACCGTGGGCGGATTCACCTTGATCGCGGAAGATGGCAACCCGGCCCCGGACTTGGCAGCGCCCCGTGTTCAGACCGACGTATTCATGGCTGCGGGCAAGGCATACGACGTGATGGTCAATGTGCCGGCCGCTCCCACAACCGGCGCGGCCCCGTCGCTGCCGGTGTATGACCGCGAGTTGAGCCTGTCGGCCAATTCTTCGGTGCGCGATGCGGGAATGCTGGCCTACATCAGCGTCAACGGGTCTTCAACCCCGATTGCTGCAGGGACAGGCATATTCGCAAACGCGCAAGCTGTTGCGGATATCTACAAGTCCGTCGCTGCATGCGCGTCCACGGCGACGTCTTGCATTCCGTTCGTTGTGTCAGACCCATCCAAGGGCGTGATCGCCAACGACGTCAACGTGTATGGCGTGACGCTGTCAACTCCTCCGGTCAACGGCACGCTGACTTGCAATGCGTTGCCGAGCAACCCGACCGCGGGAATTTGCGCGAACGGCACATTTACCTACACACCCAATCCGAACTGGAGCGCAGATTCCTTCGGATATTGCGCCAACGGCGCGGCTGCGGGCACCGCAGGCATGTGCACAACGGTGACCCTGGGCGCGTCCACGATTAGCAGCACCGTGACCGCAAACAATATCGCCTACACCTCCACGATGGCCACGTTCATTAAGATTGCGCCGCCGGGTGTCCTCTCGGTGGACTCGGACTCGAACGGCCTTCCGCTGCAGGTGGCCCTTTCCAGCGTTTCGCTTCCGGCGTGCACCGGCAGTAACGCGCCCTGCGTCACCATGGACGCGACTGGCGGGTTCATTGCAAGCGTACAGAGCGCGGGTAGCGTCACGTTTACTTACATGGCGCAAAACTCCCAAGGGACGCAGAGTACCGCCGCGACGGTGACCCTCAACTTCCCGCAGCCCAGCAACTTGCAGGTCCATGTGGTGGATGGCCAGGCGTACAGCAATTGCAGCCGCGATAGCAACTGCATTGGCGCACTGCCGCAGATCACCGACTATCGCTGGATCATTGAAGAAGACGAAACGTTCTGGGTGGACCCGAACTGCACCAGCAACAGCAGCATCAGTACGCCGGGCTGCCCCACTATCGTGGGCCCCTCGGGACAAAGCACCATCCCCACGTTTGGCGTGCAATTCCATACCAGTTTCATGAATTTCGTCGCCCAGGGCTGCACCGGAGCGCTCTCCTGCGAAGGCGGCCAGACGATGTACGATAACAACCCATCGTCACCGACCTACGGACAGCACATCCCGGCGGTCTGCGACGTTGGCGCGGGCGCCTGCCGGCCCGATCCAACGGGAGGGAGCGGCTCTACACCCGTCTTCCCCAGCCAAGTGCATCTCGATCCCGGCAAGCGCTATTACATCTCAGTGTTGCCTGGCGATGCCGCCAACCCGTTCAACCCTCCGTACCTCGGCGCGCCCAACTGCATAGCGAATGCAAACAATCAGAATTACCAGAACAATGGACAATGCGGCCACGGCATGGGCGGCGCTCCGATTCCTCCGGCCTGCAACGTACTGGGTGGGACGAGCGCATGCACCACGGCATCCGTCTATACCCAACCTGTCACGGTGCTTTCGAACCCCTCACCCTATACCACGGGTAAGCTTTCCGGGATCGTGTTCGAAGACGACTTCCCACTCAATGGCGAGCAGGATAGCGGAGGCGGAGGCGGCGCCACGGTTGCACCCGTTGAGGGCGGACTAGGCGGGTTCAACGTCGTCCTGTGGGACACCTATGGCGGACTCGGTGACTTCACCGGGCAGGATACCTACGACGCGTTCAACCAGCCTCTTTCGAACAGCCTGGTGGGCATGACTGATCCGGTCACGGGCCTCAACGCCTGCCCGGTTTCGGAAAATGCATCGGTCCCGGTCAATGGCGGCGCCGGCCCCGGCGCGCCCCAGACGGGGGGCGTCACGGGCGTGATCGTGACGTGCCCGAAGTATGAATCAGACGGCACCACTTTGTCTCCCCTGGCCGGCCAATTTGTAATTGACCATCTGATGCCGGACAAATTTAGCGTCCAGGCCTACCCCGGAGCGGACCGGATCGCGCGGGGCGAACAGTGGATCCAGACCAACACGCTGGACGGGCAGCATCCCCACGATGCCTTCATCCGAATCAGCGAGCCAAGCTACTTCCAAGAGTACGGCCCGGCTGGATATCACGTGCAGATCGGTTTTGCCAACCCAGCGATCATCAACGCGCGGCACAATGATATTTGCGCCGGCCTGGGCAGCCCCGGTGCAGTCGGCCCGTGCACCAACACCATCGACGGCCAAGTGAACGTCGAGCGCCTGAGCCGGATACCGGATGAGCGACTCTATCCCAGCGGCAGCCGCGATGCCCTCGCCTGGACGCAGTGCTGGGTCAGCTTGGGTGACCCCGATGGCGAAGACTTCGAGTTCACCTTCTGCGACGCCAATGGCAACTTCAAGTTCACGAATGTTCCTGGCGGAGAGTGGAGAGTGACCATCGGCGACCAATGGAATGATCAGATCATCGATGGTCTGTCGACGCCGGCGAACGTGGGATGCAGCACGCCCAACGTCCCCCTCAGCACCTGCAGCGGCGGCAATACCGTCCACCTGGGCAATGTCGGCGTGCAGCAGTGGCAGTCGAATATTTACACCCGCACCTACATTGACGACAACAAAGACGGAATCTGGGAATCCAACGAGATCGGAATTCCGTTGATCTATACCATGATTCACTACCGGGATGGGCACAACGCCAACGCTCTTGCGACGGACTTCAACGGCATTGCCAACTTCAACGAAACGTTCCCGTTGTTCAACTGGTACGTCGTGGAAGCGGATTCGACCCGCTACAAAACCACGGGCATCCACACCGTTTACGACGCGGGCGGCCCGGCCGACGGCACAACCTACTGCGGGCCCGGGAATGGCGCACGGCCCTGCGGAACTTCGACTGCCTATAAAAACCTGGCGAACACGAATGAGTCGGTTCCTTTGCCAACCGATCTCTCCGTGCCCGGCGCGGCCTATTGCGCAGCAGCGGATTGCACGACGGAAGCCGCTTCCTTCGCGGCAGGTACAGCAATCCCGAGCCTCTCAAACCCTACAGCCGGCGCTTCTACGGGCCGTATCGATTCGCCCTGGTTTTGGGCGGAGGGCTGGGCTGGCTTAACCGGAACCAGTAACTGGATTGACATCGGCAAGGCGCCGTTTGCATCCTGCCCGCCGTCCTGCGTGTCGGTCCCGAACGCCATCTCGAATCCCACCACCGGCGGCACCACCGCGTCGACCACGCAGGTGGGTGAGAACGGCGGTATCTACGGAGTAGTTGACTATGCCTCGACGCGTCCCTTTGATGATGCGTCGCAAATGATCCAACAGCCCTGGGAGCCGTTTATTCCACGCGTCACGGTCAACCTCTACCAGGAAGGCTTTGCAGCAGATGGCGTGACGCCAACCCTGATCCTAGTGGACACGACCCAAACGAGCAGTTGGGATGACTGGGCGCAAGGGTTCTATCCGAACAGCACTGCAACTCCAGGCGCTGGGCAGACTTCAGCCCTGAAGCCCTACATGAGCTGCCCCGGCCAAGCCACGGCTAGCCAGGACCTGTTTTACTTCACGCTGTTTGACCAGCCGAATTACCTCGACTATTACAACTCTGTACACAGCGGTGGCGCGAGTCCGGTTCACTCGCTCCCGTATAACTCCCAGTTCAAGTGCTATGACTCGATGAAGATCAACAACCAGTTCCAGCCGGCGCCTTACGACGGCAAGTACTTCTTCCCGAGCGTCCTTGGCCTCAGCCCGACGACCGGAAAGCCGGACACAACGTTGACCGGCGGCGTCGGGGGCAATGGCCCGAGTACCACTGGATATACCGCGGCATCCATGCCGGGGACCAACTGCACGATCTGCGTGGCGAATCCAGACTCGACAGACAAATGGCGTGTTGGTACCCCGATGCTGCCGCCCGGCAAGTACGTGGTACAGGTGGTCATGCCTCCGGGATATGAGGTTTATAAGGAAGAAGACAAAAACCTCCTGATCGGCGACAACTTCATTGCGCCGGTCACGCAGCAATTCGCCGGGGTGGGCGGGAACATCTTCATCGTGCCCGACCAGGCCTCCGTGGCTTCCATGTACGACCAAAGCGGCGCGGGCTACAACCCCAACAACTTCCAAAACTCGACGACGGGATTGGGGTTGTCGGATGAACTCTCAGGCGTTCCAGGTTTCCCCGGCTATACCGATCCTGTGTGGCCGTGCGTGGGCGAGATGCGCGTCGTGCCCGATTACCTGAGTCTCTTCCCGCACGCGCAAGAAGTTGCACCGTTCGCCGGAGCGACTCGTCCTATCTGCGATCGCAAGGAAGTGACCCTGGCCAGCCAGATGTCGGTGAATGCGAGGTTCTTTATCTTCACCTCGACGCACATCGCCTCGAAGTTCACGGGCGTGATCACCGACGACCTCACCTCGGAATTCGATCCGTTCGCGCCGCAGTTCGGCGAGAAGTTCTCGCCGCCCAACGAGCCGATTGCCACGCGGGATTTTCTCGGAAACGAAATCTCTCGCGTGTATTCCGACCACTGGGGACTCTATGACGGATTGACCTACTCGAGCTGGGAAGTGAACCCGCCCAACATCACCGGCTACTCGCCGTCGATGATGGTGCAGTGCATGAACGACCCAGGCCCGATCGTGGACAACAACCCGAGCTCGCCGACGTACGGGCAGCTGATCACCGATCCTCTGTACAACCCGGCGTACAGCGATTTCTGCTATGAAAATCCCTTCATGCCGGGCTTGACGACCTACAACGACACTCCTGTGGTCCCCACGGAAGCGTGGGTAGGCGCAGGGTATAACAATGTGAATTGCAGCTACCCGGACACCACACCGGCGATCAAGGAAGCGGACGGCGACGGAGTCGGTCCGTGGGTCTCTACCGCCGGCAACACCCTGACCATCACTGCCCTGGGCGACACGCAGGCGAATAACAGCGCGTACTCAGGCCCATCGGCCAATGTGGCTCCCTTCAATTTGAAAACGATCACCCGCCACTATGGCTTCGGCACTCAGTGCACAAGCCCAACGGCGGGCAACGCGACCTGCAACACGATGTCCGCAGTGACCATCGGCGGACAGGCGGCAACCATCGGCGGCTGGACAGACACGCAGATCACCGTGACGGTTCCGACCGGCGTTCCGAACTGCTTGCTACAGCAACAGACGCAGTACGGGGGCTCGACCGCGCAGTGCGGGCAACTGGTCATCACTGCCGGCAATGGCCTGCAATCGATCGATGCCGTGACCGTCACGATCGGCGGCAAAACACCAAGCCACGTTAACGCCTTGAACACGATCCAGAGCGCAATTGACGGGGCGGCTCCGGGCGACCTGATCATCGTCGACCCGACTTGCACGACCACAGGGACGACTCCGCAGTCGGCTCCGTGCAGTGCCAGTGCGCTTCATACTGCTACGCCCACGCAAACCGCTACGCAGGTTGTTCATAGCGAGATGGTACTGATGTGGAAGCCCGTACGGCTGCAGGGTGTGGGCGCCGCGTCGTCCATTATCGAGGCCAACGCCATTCCGGCCGGTAAGTTGCTCGATCCCTGGCGCCGGCACGTCAACTGCCTGTTCGGCCTGTCGCTCCAAGGTGTGCCCCTCGGGACTACCCCTGGCAACGGCGGTTCGCCGGTGGTGTACGATTCAAACAATACGTACAGTTGCCCCGACACTAGCATCCCCGGCGACACTTGGAAGTACTTCGTCGGCCAAATTAATGTTCCGCAGGTTGACCGCATACCGCTGGAGGCAGTTACTGGCTGGGACGCCACGATCAATGGCAACCTGGCTGAACAACTGCAAGAGCCCTCGCTCATGGGCGCCTATGAGGGAGCGGGAATTACGGTTCTGTCCAAGGGTGTGTGGGTCCCAACAGGAGTGAACCCCTGGACGGACGGCTCAGAGTCGGGCGGGTACCCGCTAAGCGCACTGCTCCTCCAAGATGTTCCGGCGGAGCTACCCGCAGTCCCGGCCCAAAGCTCCCATTGTAATGACGTTGGCGGCAATCCGTACCCCAGCAACTTCATGTGCAACCCGTCCTCGATTGACGGACTCACGGTCCGGGACGCCTCCCAGGGCGGCGGCGGTATCTTCGTCCACGGCTGGGGGCATAACGTGCAAATCGCCAACAACCGGATTTACAACAACGCGGGTACACTCTCGGGCGGAATCACGGTCGGCCAAGGCGAGTTCCCGCCCGCGCTCACGATTTCGAGCGTTACCAACGGCGTGGGGCAACAGGCCATCCTCGATGCGCCTCCGTCATGCCTGAACACCATCGGCATGACCGTCGACCAGGCGGGCACGCATCTGCCGTACTGCTTGGACCTCAACGTGAACGTCCATAACAACTACGTCACAAGCAACTCCGGTCTCGGTGATGAGTTGTTCTCCGGCACTCTGGCGGGCGGCGGCGGCGTGAGCTTCTGCACGGGCGCCGACTACTATGAGTTCAATTACAACTGGGTGTGCGGCAACATCAGCTCTGCCGAAGGCGGAGGGGTCGCTCACTTGGGCTTCATCTACAACGGAGACATGGAGCACAACTCAATCGTTCTCAACCAGAGCACCAACCCCACCATCGCCACGAACGGCGGCGGAATCATGGTGATGGGCACGCCTGACACCGATCCGGTTTGCGGGACTCAGGCCGATCAGGATTGCCCGCCGGGACTGAGCGACGGGACGGGTCCTGGCTTGGTGATCAACGCCAACCTGCTCCAGGGCAACGCGGCCGAGAGCGGCAGCGGCGGCGGCATCCGTCTGCAGCAGGTCAACGGGACGGATGTTTCGACCTTCCCCTCGCGGCCTGACCACTGGAACAGCGTCGCCATCACCAACAACATTATCGTGAATAACCTAGCCGGTTGGGATGGCGCGGGAATATCGCTGCAAGACTCGTTGAACGTGACCATCCGCAACAACACCGTCGCGAACAACGATTCGCTTGCCTCTTCCGGCGTCCTTACGCAAAGCCTCGGGACGCCTGACTCCAGCGCGCCAGCGGGGGCCTGCGTGCAACCCAATCACACGACGGCGTCGTGCCCGCAATCGTCCGGCGTGACCAGCGTGCAGAACTCGACGTTGCTGACCACGACTTTCACTAACCTGACGATTAAGTGCCCATTTGGAAATACATACCCGTGCTTGGGATTCTCCGACCCGATGCTGGAAAACAACATCATCTCGCAGAACCGCGCGTTCTACCTCGGCGTGGGTAGGACGGGTCCAGGAAACCTGAACCAGCAGAACCTGGTCACGCTGTTCAGCGCTAACGGAGCAGCCGCCCCGGTGCAGACCGTCTGGGGCCAGTGCAGCGCGGGTGTCAGCTATTGGGACATCGGCGTCCGCGGCGACACGGGGCCGGGCAACCACAGCTCTGGATTCAGACTCCGCCCGACCTACTCATTGCTGGACGACCCGAACGACTACTCCTTCAACGGATCGCATAACCGGGGAATGAATCCTGGGTTCATGGGTCCTTACTGCAACGGTTCACGCGTGCCCCCAACCTGCACCGTCACGGATGGGTGTGGAGGGCCGGGTGGATTTGGCGTACCGCCGGGTATCGCCGACGCGGTGGCCCCGAATCCGGTCTTTAGCCTCTCTCCATCTGCGACGGTGGACGAGGGCAACAACTGGATCAACGTAAGCATGGGCCCGCTCGCGCTGAGTGACGATTCGTTAGCGGGTGGCACGACCGGGCACTACGGCGGTGGGCTGCCGTTCGGCAACTACGCCCTGTCGGCGCCGATCGACGATATTCCGGTTACTCAGCCGCACCCGAGCACGGATTTCTTTGGCAATCCGCGCCCGGATCCGAGCAACAGGAACGAGTTCGACCCAGGAGCGGTCGAGTTCCAGGGAAACAGAGGATTGGCCCCGACGTTCACAAGCATTACTCCGGCTAGCGGCTATCGCGGAACGACCGTGTCCGTAGTCATCACCGGCACCAACTTCACCGGTTCGCTGACGGTGACCATGACTGGCGGCATCACGGTGAGCGGAGTTTCCGTAACCGGCGTAAACACAGCTGATGCGACGTTCACCATCCCCCATAACGCCAATCTGGGAGGCCAGAGCCTCACGCTCAGAACAGCGGGCGGAACAGTCACTAAGACCGATGCGTTCACAGTGCTAGGTCCATCGCTCGCGTCGATCAGTCCGACGTCGGGAGTCGATGGCACAACTGTTGCACTGACTCTTAGCGGAGAGGGCCTGCAAGATGCGACAGGCGTGACGATGAGCGGAGGAGGAGGTGGCGGAGGAAACGCCATCGCCTGCACGATCACCGGAACGCCGACCGTAACTACGGTCACCGCTTCCTGCGTGATTCCCTCAGGTGCATCGCAGACGACCAGGAACGTGACCGTTGACACTCCAGACGGCAACGTAACGTTGAACGGAGCGTTCAGCGTGGGTGGCGCGACTCTGACCGGCATCTCGCCGGCTAGTGGCGAGCGCGGGACCACGGTGCCGGTGACGCTAACCGGAACGAACCTGGCGGGTGCGACCGGCGTGACCATGAGCACAGGAGGTGGTGGAGGAAACGCCATCGCCTGCACGCTCGGGACGCATACCGCAACCACGGTCACCGCCTCCTGCGTGATTCCGAGGGGCGCGTCGCTGACAGCCAGGGACGTCACAGTGGCCACGAGCAGCGGAAGCCCAACCCTCCCCGGAGCCTTCCAGGTTACGGGAGCAACGCTAACCTTCTCGGCGCCTTCACCGTTGATGACGACCACACCGGCGAACACGGCAACGAAGACCGGTAGTACGGTCACCGTCACAAACACTGCAACCGGAGTGACAGCGGCGCCGTTTACGTTTACCGCTGCTCCGACGGTCGCCAAGACCAATGCGGCTGGTGGGACGTTCTCGATCACCGGCGGCACCTGCGGATCGAGCACTGTCCTGAACGCCGGCGGCCCGAGCGCCGTCGGGAGCACCTGCACCATCGTGCTGCAGTATGTTCCTGGAGGGACCCCGGCAACGGGAACCGCAACCGGCCACGTTACCGCGACCGGAACTGGGCTGGCGACGGCGACACAGAGCAGCACGCCGGTCTTCGACGGCAACTAACCTCCTAGCCTAGGGCGACCGCAAATCGGCGGTCGCCCTGGGCGAAGGAGTTCTGATATGATAAGGCCTTAAGTCCGGAGTGCAGTAGACGGAGGGCGCTGTACATGAAACGTCGGAACCTGTTTTGCGTAGTCGTGCTGTCGGCTTTGGTCCTCGCCGGCAGCTTTTGTGTTTTATCGGCGGAACCAGCACGTTCGTCCGGCTTGGAGCAAGCTGCAGCCGGAGCGGTATCTCAATCCCCTGCCGCGGCACAGCCTGCTAATCCGACTCAAGGCACCGCCGCCGCGAAGCCGAATGCAGCGTCGGGGCGGCCAGCACCGGCTTGGCAAGGATCTCAGTTGACTCGCCTTTCACGCCGAGCGGAAATGTATTACGAGGAGGTTTGGGGCGTTGGCGAACTCCGCGTAAGGGCGGCAGAGTCGGGCGAGCTCATTCGATTTAACTACCGGGTGTTGGATCCGGAGAGAGCCGCGGCCCTCAACGATAAGAAAGTCGAGCCACAATTATTCGACGCGCAGGCCGGAGTCAAGCTTGCGGTCCCCGAACTGGAAAAGGTAGGAAAACTGCGCCAGAGCAGCACGCCAAAGGCGGGCATGACTTACTGGATGGCTTTCTCAAACCCGACCCTGGCGGTGAAACGAGGCGACCGCGTGGATCTCGTAATCGGGCCATTCCGGGCGAACGGCCTCGTGGTGGAATGAGGGATACGGCCGACCTAGGCATTAGGTCGCTGGTGCAATCAAGCTTTTTGGACGCGCCGGCCTCCTCGTGGGCTTTCAGTTACTGAGTGCCTTTCGCTCGTTCCCGAAGTTTGAGGAAGCGCAAGAACATCGTCCGCTACCCCCGTGCCGCGCCGCTGCGGTGCAAACCAAGAATTGCATCGTTTGCTTTCACGAGCCGCAACCCGGAACCCGCAGGCGCAATACCCGCAAATTTTCCTGCATTCAAATTGTCTTCGACTCCGACAAGCTCATCCGACTTTAGTCCGGCGATAATAGGAAACAAACATCGCGACTTCGCGATTGGCGTTGAAACTGCCCCGGGGCTGTGGAAGTCTAGTGGAAGCAACTATTTGTCACAATATCTGTCAGCAGCGATTGCTTGCGCGAGGAATGGGGTCCGGGTGGCCGAAGAGAAAGCGGGGCGATGCGCGTGGGTGGGCTGTTCGCAGGCTCCCATCGCATCACTGGAAAAACGTTCGCTGTGCGCGGAGCACTTCCTGGAAATGGCGGTTAGCCGCATCGATTCGATTGAGGCGTCGGTCAACGACCAATCCGGCGCCCGCGACGTGCGTTCCGACGTCCAGGCGGTTCTCGCGGAGATGATGTCTCAGATTCCCACCGTGGTGACCGGCACGAGGCGCCTGAAGCCTGAACTGCGCGACAAATTCATGGCCCTCTCCGAGACCGCGTTGAAGCTTTACAAGGCGGCCCGCCGGCCCCCTCGGTTCGATCGCAGCGTCGCCTGCCAGGTCAGGCTCAGCGTTCTTTCCTCGGAAGTGCCGCTAAGATGTTCGACGCTGAACGTCAGCCAGCGCGGCGCCAGCGTGGAGACCACGCATCCGTTTCAAAAGGACCAGGTCATCGCACTGCAGAGAGAGGACACAGGAAAGCGCGCCAACGCCAAGGTGGTATGGGTCAAGAAAAGGCAGCCGAAGGGTTTCATGGTCGGCCTGGAAATCCTGGATCAAGAAGATTTCTGGGGACTCGGGCAGTTCGCCGTAAGGTCCGCGGTTCATCTCCCGGCCGCCGCGGCGGCCGAACCAGAGGCAATCAAAAAAACGAAGTGACCTGAAATCCGCGCATCATTTTGCCGGCGCCGATGCGCCGCCGTTCTTCCCCGCCAGATAGAAATAGCCGACTTTGTTGTTCGGGGCCGTGCCGTACCACATGCGCCCCTGCGCGTCGCGGAAAAATTCGCGGATCGCGGGCTCGTCGTGAGGAAAGGGATACTCGATCACCTGGCCCGTGCGCGGATCGAATCGCCCAACGAGATCCATGTTGTGCGAGTCGTACCAGAGATACCCATCCGCATCGAAGCCAAGTCCGTACGGGCTCGGATCGGGCCCGGGGAGCGGAAACTCCTTGAAGGTTTGCGTCTTCGGATCGAAGCGCGCGATCTTACCTCCGCGAAATTCTCCGGAATAAACCATGCCGTCCGGGCCGATTTCCATGCGCCGAGGATAAGAATCCGGCGTGGGCGGCGACCACTGAGTGACTTTCATCGTCTTCGCGTCGACTCTCCCGATTTTGTTGGCGATGATGCTGGTAAACCAGGCGTCGCCGTTCTGATCGAGCTTCACGTCGTAGGTGTATTCGCCTTCGACGACGCGTGCGAATTTCCCGGTCTCGGGATCGAAACGGACGAGCGGCACCCCAGTGGCCCACACTTTGCCGCTCGGATCGATGCGGATCGTGTGCTTCGATCCGCCGTCCTCGATTCCCTCTTTGCCCGGCAAGTAGGCGTCCTGATACTCCGTGATTTTTTCGGTCGCGGGATCCCATCGGCCGATCCGGTTGGGGCCTTGTTCCGCGATCCAAACGGAACCGTCCGCCGCGGGCACGGCCGAATGGACGCCTCCTGTGCCGGCGAACGGAATCGAAAAATCCTTCATCTCGCCGGTCTTGGGATCGAGCCGCGTGATCTTGTTGGCCAGGCCGAAATCGGGAATCCACAGAAGACCGTTCTTGTCCGGAGCTGCGCTGAACGGCATGCGGCTCGGCGCCGGCATGTCATATTCGACGTAAACGATATTCATCGCTTCGCTGCTGAAGGGGCGCAGCGTCTTCGCGTACGCGGGCATCTCGGCAGGCGATTTCGGCAGCGTCGAGTCCGGGCCGAACAGGCTGTTCAAATACGTCGCCACCTCTTCCGCGTCTTGATCGCTGAAATTCGGCCCGAGGAAAATGCTGAAGTGCATCGCGTCACGCATGAAGGCGATGCGGTCGCGCGAGCCGTCCAGATCGCGATGCACCGAAGCGATGCGGCTCTGGAATTGGTGGCAAATGTTGCAGTGCTCGAAAAGGAGATCCCTCCCTTTCGCCGCGGGCCAGAGCTGCGAGGCCTGGTATTTTGAAATTTCATTCCAGCGCACCGCCGCTTTTTGCAAGGAGAAATCGAACGTGGCATTTTGATCCGCCGCGAGAGTTACGGGCGAACGCGGGTCGGCGCGATAGCCCACCGCTCGAATGAACAGGCGATAGTCCCCCGCGGGCAAATCGGGAATCCGGTAGCGCCCCTGGCTGTCCGACAGCACAATGACCGTAATTTTCGTCTTCGAGTTTTGCGCCTCGACAAACGCACCCTGAAACGGCGCGCCGTCCGCTCCGTTCACGATGCCGGCGACCGTTGCTGCGTGACACGCGCTCCCGAGGAGGGCCAGCACGCAAATCGTCGTCAAGAATTTCCCGAGTGCCAGGTTGCGAAGCGGTTCTGTCATAAGCGCTGCTCGAAACGCCGGAAGCGCCCATGCTAGCTTTTTTTGCACTTCGCTTCATCAGAATTCGGAGCCGCCGGAATGCCGGTCCCGGTTGACACGAGCCAAGGCCCGGCATATCGTCTTGCGCAAGGAATACGAAAAAATCTTCCACCAGGATCGCACCTATGAAACGCGACAAACGGGATCAGAAAAATGTCTCCCGCCGGCAGTTCCTCAAGTCCACTGCCACGGGCGCCGGCGCCGCTGCACTAACCGGATCGGCGCTGACCGGATTCGGCGTCGAGCAAACGCGGGCCGAGGGACGCCCGTCACACTGGGATAAAGAAGCGGACGTCGTGGTGATCGGCGCGGGCGCGACGGGTCTGCCGGCCGCGATTCAAGCGGCCGAAGGCGGCGCGTCCGTGATTCTGATCGAGGCGAATACCGACGTCGGCGGGCACGCCATCCTGAGCGGTGGAAACCTGGCGCTCGGCGGAGGCACCAGCCGCCAGAAAAAATACGGCGTCGTCGATTCGCCGGATATTCTGTATTCGGACCTGACGGACTGGTCCGTCGTCGAACCCAACGGCTTCCCCGATTATCGCTACAACGATAAGGAAGTAATCCGCGCCTTTGCCGACGAAAGCGCGCCGACGTACGAGTGGCTGTTGGAACACGGCGTGACGTTCGTGGAGAAAGCTCCGGACACGCTGGGCGGGCACGCTTGCGGCAACTCCGCTCCCCGGGAGAACCATTCCGCGCCACTGGGCTACACGCTGGTGCAAAATGGCGGCCCGCTGCCCGGCGACAAAGGTGCGACTTCGTCGTCCGGCGTCGGCCTGATCCGGCCGCTTGAAGCGAGCGCGCGCAAGCTGGGCGTGCAAATCCTCGTGCAAACCAAAATGACGGGCCTCGTCCGCGAGAATCCCACGTCAGGCCGCGTCCTGGGAATTTCGGCGACGAGCCAGGGAAAGGCGCTGAACATTCGCGCGCGCAAAGGCGTCATCCTCGGCACGGGCGGGCACAGCAGCAACGTAAACTTCCGCAGAATTTTCGATCCGCGGCTCACCGAAGAGTATCAAGTCGCCGGCGAGCCGTACTCGTTCCAGGACGCGAGCGGCGAGATCGCGGCGATGTCCGTCGGCGCGTCACTGTGGGGCGCATTCAATCAATCCGGCGAGTTCGGGCAGAACGTGACCAAGGCCGGGTGGATCGGCTGCCAATACGGCTACGTGAACCTGAGCTGGCAGCCCGACAGCCCGCTTTTTTCCAAAGCCCGCGCATCAGGCCTTTCTGTGAAGGATTATCAGGACGCGATCCTCGTAAACATGCTGGGCGCGCGTTTCTACGATGAGACGCAGGGCCAGTTTCCCGCGAACAACTACAATTCGATCAAGCCCTACGTGCCGCGCAGCTATTTGAATGCGGCCAATGTAAAGTACGAGCCGTCCAATTTCATCAACGCGGCCCTGGCCGGAATCGGTGACACGTACGCGGGAGGCGGGCCGATCTGGGCGATTTTCGATTCAGAAGCCGTCAAGCGCGAAGGATGGAAAGTTACGCCTCCCTATGTCGATACGGCGCAGGGCTTTTTCTTCTCGGCCGATTCGGCGAAGGAACTCGCCGCCAAGATCGTGAACAAGTATCAGCGCAAGCCGATGCCCCCCGAAGCGCTCGACGCTACGGTCACGCGTTACAACTCGTTTGTCGATGGCGGCGCGGATGCGGATTTCGGCAAGCCTTCGCCGAAGTACAAGATTCAGGCGCCGCCGTTCTACGCCGCTTGGGCCACCCCGGTGATTCACGACACGCGCTCCGGCCTGCGCATCAACGCCAAGTCCCAGGTGATCGATCTCAACGGCGAAGTGATTCCGGGCCTCTACTGCGGCGGCGAATCCGCGGGCGGCTTCAGCCTGCACGGACTCGCGCGCTGCGTGGTGCAAGGAAGAATCGCGGGACGCAACGCCGCCGCGGAAACGGCGAAGGCGTGACACGCGTTGGGTCGACGAGCCAGGTTGCGGGCTACGAGCTCATCGAGATTCGAGCCGGCCTGAACGCGAGGCGGGCAAAGGCCGGGCTTTGCCCGTCCCCCTAACGAGCTAGCTCGCAGTTTTCGCCTCGACGCGCAGAGTCGTTGCAGGCTGCGCCTTGGGAAGCTCAATCGTCAAGATACCGTCCTTCAGAGTCGCGTTGACCTTCGAGCCGTCCACGTCACTCGGCAACTCCACGCTGCGAAACACTTCCTGCGAGCATCGCTCGGAGTAGATCGTCTTGCCCTTGGTGCTCTGTTCCGTGGATTCGTGCTTGCCGGAGATCGTGAGGCGGTTCCCTTCCACCTGAATGTCGATCTCCTTGGCCGCAAATCCAGGCATTTCGGCCTTCACGTTCAGGGCGTCCTCCGATTCCGTGATTTCAAGGTGCAGCGGATGAAGCAGCTCGGATTCCGCCTGGAGCCAGTTAGATACATCGTGACCATTCCCGCCGCCGTTGGAGTCGAAAATTTCAAATGCCCGCCGAGCGATGGCGTCGTACACCTTCTCCATTCGGTCGACGAGCCTCTGAGACTCGTTCGGCGTTGTCACCGCCGACGTCTTGACGGGTTGCACTGCTGTTGCTGTTCCTGTTTGCGGAGTCATGTCCATTTCTCCTTCCACGAATTTCGCGCGCCGGGCCGGCGCCGGTTGAACTGAACGCCCAGGAGGAAACGCAGCCGCATGTTGGGCGGTTCAATCTCAGCTTCGGCCCTCGCCGCAACCATGATATTGGCACGAAAAGGCATCCGAAGTGATCCGGATCACGGTGGAAAACATTTTATGGGGATTGGAAGAATCCGCGAGGCGGGCGGCGCCACGGCTTGGCGGCAGCAGTCTGTGCTTTGGTCGTCAGGAGCCGGCCTCAGATCGGATGCTCGGCCATGGCGCCACAAATTCTTTCGACCTTGAGGGCGGTGATGCAGCCGAGGGCCTGCTGGAATTCGTTCGACAATAATAGAGTTGAACGAAGGAGCCCACGCTGCAACGGCGAATGAAGAGGCAGCTACCATTTCGGGCGAGTTTTCAGCAAAGCCTCCGCATCCTCGGCGGACACCGGTTTCGAAAAATAGTAGCCTTGCGCGTATTCGCATTGTAGTTGCCTCAGGACCGCCAGCTGTTCGGCCGTCTCCACTCCTTCCGCGACGACGTTGAGGCGCAGGCTGTTCGCCATCGGCAGGATGGTTCGCACAATCTCGGCGCTTTCTCCTTCTTGATGTATCGTTTTCGTGAAGGAGCCGTCGATTTTCAGCGTGTCCAGGGGGAATCGGTGCAGGTAGCTGAGGGAAGAATAGCCCGTTCCGAAGTCGTCGATGGACAACTGAATCCCCAACGACTTAATTTGCGAGAGCATCTCCACCGCGGCCGCGGGGTCCGCCATGACCGTGCTTTCCGTAATTTCCAGCTTCAGAATTTCCGGAGAAATCGCCGTCTCGAAGAGCAGCTTGCTGATGGCGGCCACGAGGTTGGGTTGCAGGAATTGCTTCACGGAGAGGTTCACGCTCATCGTGAGGGGCGGCTGGCCGCTACGACTCGCGTTCCAGACGGCGATCTGGCGGCAGGCCTGTCGCAAGTTCCACCAACCGAGTTCGCGAATCATGCCGGTTTCCTCGGCGACCGGGATGAATTCGATCGGCTGGAGGAGACCCCGCGTGGGATGCTGCCAGCGTAACAGAGCCTCGAATCCGGTAATCGTGCCGGATTTCAGACAGACAATCGGTTGATAGAAATTCCGAAGCTCTCCTCGCTCGAGCGCATCCCGCAAGTCCGTCTCAAGCTGCAAACGCGCGACGACGCTGGCCCGCATCTCCAGATCGAAGACTTCGTAGCGCGCCTTGCCCAGGGCTTTGGCTCGGTACATGGCCGTGTCGGCGTCCCGCAGCATGTCCTCGGCTTTGTCGTATCCAATGCTGCTCAACGCGATTCCTATGCTCACGGACGTGAACACCTTTTTCCCGCTCAGGGCGAAAGGCGCTTCCATCGCCTTCATCAGCCGCTCCGCCACCAGCGCGGCGTCATTCGAATCGTTAACCTGATCGAGCAGGATGGTGAACTCATCCCCGCCCAGACGGGCCAGCGTGAAGAGTTTTTCGATCCGGGTGACCGTATCGCTGACCCTCAGCGACTTTTCCAGCCGCTTGGCCACTTCGACCAGGAGTTGGTCTCCGATTACGTGCCCGAGACTATCGTTGACCATCTTGAAGCCGTCGAGATCCAGGAACAAAACCGCAAACAGATAGTCTTTGTGACGTTTCGCGTGTTCGATCAGCCGGACCAGCCGATCCAGAAACAGCAGGCGGTTCGGCAAGCCGGTCAAAGCGTCGGCGACTTTGCTTTCCGTGATGTCCGTCTGCGACCCTGCCATCCGCGACGCCTCCCCCGAAGCATCGCGCACCGCCAAACCTCTGCTCAACATCCACCGAAAGCTGCCGTCCTTGTGTTGCACGCGGTTTTCGCTTTCGAAGTGAGGGGTTCGCCCTTGGAGGTGTGCGTCGATCTCATTTTTGACCCGTTCACGATCCGCGAAATGGATTCGGTCCAGCCACTCTTCCAGGCGATTGCCGATCTCTTCCTCCTGACAGCCCAGCATGGATTTCCACCGGGGCGAGTAGTAAATGAGATTGTCCACTAGATTCCAATCCCACAGACCGTCGTTGGCGCCCCGCGCCGCCAGGGCGTAGCGTTCCTCGCTCTCGCGCAACGCCTCCTCGGCATGCTTGTGCGACAACTGCGTTTGGATGCGCGCCAGTGCGACGGGGAAGTCGATCGGCTTGGTCAGGTAGTCGTTGGCGCCAAGGGCCAGCGCGGCCACGATGTCCTCGCTGCGATCCTTCGCCGTTACCATGATGACCGGCAACTCGATCGGAGCGAAACGCTCGCGCAACGTCTTCAGCGCATCCAACCCGCTGATTCCCGGCATCTCCACGTCCAAGAGAACCAGGTCCACCGGTTCTTCCTGGATGGTCTCCAACAAGCAATGCGCGCTCTCCGCCTCGCGGATTGCATATCCTTTCCGTTCCAACCGCCGGGAAAGCATGTCCCGGTTCATTTCGTTGTCGTCCACAATCAGGACCCGGCGCGGCCGAGGGTTCATAGCGGCTTTTTCTCCACGAGCAACGCCTCGATCTTTTCCGTCAGGCGGCTAAAGTCCACCGGCTTGGTGTCGTAATCGTCGCAACCCACTTCAAACGCCTTGGCCTGATCGCTTACGAGCGCGCGGGCCGTAAGCGCGATGATCGGGATATGCCGCGTGTTCTCGTCCGCCTTCAATCGGCAGGCGGCTTCCCACCCGTCCATCTCGGGGAGGGATACATCCATCAGGATGAGGTCGGGCAGCTCCAGGCTCGCGAGGGAGAGGCCTTGCTCGCCGCTCTCGGCGGTGAGGATGTGATAGCCCTTGCGCTGAAGGCGCCTCGAGAGCATGTCGCGGTTCATTTCGTTGTCTTCGACCAACAAGATTTTAGGCATGTGTTCGTCCCAGGGAAAAAGCCTCGGAATCTGATTTACGCCGCCTCGATCTGCTGTTATGGGAGATGCTTCAACTGTGAACCAATAGCTCGGGAAGGGCTTTGTTCCCCTTCGATGGCGGCCGCGACGTACATCGCTCAACCAGAACGGCCAGACGATCACGGTCCACGGGTTTGACGAGGTAGCCCGAAGCGCCTAGACCGATGCCCATCGGCTCGTTATCGACAATGGTAATCATGATCACGGGTGTCTCGGCTGTTGCGGGATCGGCTTTCAGCTGCTTCAGGACGCTCCAACCATCGACCTCAGGCATCATGACGTCCAGAGTAATCAATAACGGGTGGACCTTCTTCGCGAGCTCCAGCGCCTCCGCGCCGGTCTTCCCGGTCACCACCCGAAATCCCAGCTTCGCGAGGGACCGAGACATCAGATCGCGAACCACGGGGTCATCGTCTATAACAAGAACCGTTCCGCGATCCTGCTGGGTGGCTTGAGACGCGACTGGAAAATCGGCTGGCGGCTGGATGCGGTGTGGATCGTCGCTCTCAACCGCAAGCTCCGCGGGGAGATGAATTGTAAACGTGGAACCCTGTCCGGGCTTGCTTTCCACGGAGACCGTTCCGCGCATGAGTTGAATAAAGCGGTGAGTGATGGCCAAGCCGAGGCCGGTCCCGCCGTATTTGCGGGAGATGGAAGTATCGGCCTGGGAGAACTCCCGGAAGAGATTCTCCCTGTGCTCTGGCGTGATGCCGATTCCCGTGTCGATGACCTGAAATTGCATCCAATCCTGTGTGGCGACCGTTCTCCGATCCACTTTCAGCGAGATGACCCCGTGGTCGGTAAACTTGCAGGCGTTGCTCAAAAGGTTCAGAAGAATTTGCCGAACCTTGGTGAGATCGGCGCACATCTTTCCCGCGTTCTTTGCGACTTCCACCTGAATCGTATTCCCGTTCTTTGCGACCGCAGGCTGCACCGTGGTGACGATTTCTTCGATCATTTGCGGGACGTCGAACGTCTCCACGTGCAACCCCATCTTTCCGGCCTCAATCTTCGAGAGGTCGAGAATGTCGTTGATCAGCGAAAGCAGGTGCTTGCCGGCCGATTGAATCTTTTGGAGATCGCGAACAGCGCTCAATTCCCCTGACTCCTTCGTTTCCTCTTCCAGCATTTCGCTGTATCCGATGATCGCGTTGAGGGGGGTCCGCAACTCATGGCTCATGTTCGCGAGAAAGGCGCTCTTAGCCCGGTTCGCGTCCTCGGCGGCCTGCTTGGCGTTGAGCAGCTCTTCCTGGGCCCGTTTGTGCTCCGTGATGTCGCGGATGAAACTGCTGAAGATCCATTGCCCGCCGAACTTGATCGGCGATGTCGCCACCTCGACTGGAAATTCATGTCCGTCACGGTGCAGCGCCGTAATTTCCGTCCGTTGGCGCAGTTTCCGGCCGTCTCCCGTTTTCAGGAAATGCTCCAGGCCGCGGTCATATTCTTCGCGATGCTGCCGCGGCACGATGGTCTCGGAGAGCCGACGCCCCAAGGCCTCCTGAGAACTCCAACCGAAGGTCCGCGCGGCTTCGGAATTCCAGTTTGTGATCAGGCCTTCCGCGTTCATGGTCACGACGGCGTCCAGGGCCGTATTGAAGATTAGGCGGAGCCGCTCCTCGCTGGATTCCAGGATGGAAAACCGGCGGTCAACCACCGAGGTCATCACCGCCAGCCCGAGCACCATAAACGTCACGATCGTAATTCCGGTAACTCCGAGCGACGATACGCTTACAGCGTGAGCCAGGTTCGGCGCCTCATTCGTAGGTGCGAACCCGGCCGCGGCCATGCCCGTGTAGTGCATGACAGGAATCGCGGCCCCCATCAGCGTGGCGCTCGCTATTTTCGGCAGCCACTTTCCCTTCACATCATTGCGGAGGCGAAACGCGAGCCAAAGAGCCACCAGGGAGATTACGATCGCCAGAACCACGGAGAGCGCAACCAGACCGGGCGAGTACTGGCACATCGCTGGCAGCCTCATCGCGGCCATTCCGGTGTAATGCATAGTGGCTATGCCCGCACCCATAATGACGCTGCCCACCATCGCTGCCAGCATTCCCATTCGTTGCCGGCTCACAACGAATAGCGCAATGGCGGAAGCGAAAATGGCCGCCAGCAGCGATAGCAGGACGGTCGGCCAATCGTAGAAAACGGAAACCGGCAAACTGAAGGCCAGCATGCCAATGTAGTGCATCGACCAGATCCCAGTCCCCATGGCGGCGGCGCCACCCGATAGCCAGGCGAACCTAACCCTGCCCTGCGCAGCGGTCACCCGAGCAGCCAGATCGAGCGCTGCATAAGACGCCATCACCGCGATCAAGACCGATAGACCGACCAGGCGATAGTCGTATGAGCCGTGCATTGCCATTCCAGCGCCAGACATTTACCCCTCCGCGGCGGTGTCCAAAACCGCCCAAAATCAGTCATCGATAAACGCTTTGAATCGGAGAATTTGCCCGTACGGCGATGGAAACCTCGCCTCCTTCGCGTTCGCGCAAATCCGGTTGCCAGGAAGCCGAAATCTCTGACAACTCAATGATTGTTTCAAAAGCGAACAGAGGCAATGGTACGAGTCCCCAATGAGTAACCCAAGATTTTGCGTCGGGGAGTGGGCTGTTTAGAGAACCTGGAAGGGGCCAGTCCGGCGGGGACTCGATGAGGTGATAACTGGTGAAGAATGAGTGGTGAACCGGGTAGGACTCGAACCTACAACCCGCTGATTAAGAGCCAGTTGCTTTGCCCTTCCATGCCCTATGCTGTCAATAACTTGCGCTTCGCCTTGGGCGCTTTTTGCACTAATTTTGCACTTGGAGGGGCGGCTGCTTTTTCAACTGCTTCCACGGCCCGCATCGCGGCGCTTACGTCGTCTGTGCGCACGATTTGGTAGCGGCGGAAAACTTCGCGGGTTTTGTGGCCGCTGATTTTCATGGCCACACTTTCCGGCACGCCTGCCCGGCGCAGGTTGCTGATTGCGGAGCGGCGCAGGTCGTGAACGATCAGCCCTTTGTACTTCGTGTACTTCCAACCGGCTTCCCTTTTCTTGTGCGGAGCTACTCCACGACAGTACTGAGAGATGGTGGTACTTATCCCGGCATGCCGGGCTTCAGATGAGGCATTGATCGTGCGAGATAGGGCTTTCCATCACTTGGCTGTTACTTGGTCAATGTCTGCTAGGAGGGCAAGCATACTTCTGAGCAAAACGACGCGCTCTTCCGGGTCGTGGCATTGTCGGAGGTCGGCCACGACCAGTTCAAATTGTGCCGCCAAAGTTTCAAACCCCGACTGGATATCAGCCATGTGGATGTGCGGAGTATCGGATAAATCCGTATAGGCGACATATACAGTATTCACCCTAGGGTGTCCGATATTTTTCTCTAGTGCCTAGTTCACAACTTGCACGCGCGAGTTACTAGCCATGTGCCCGCCCCGAGCCGGAAAATGGATGTGGAGGCGGGACATGACATCCAACGCTATTGAAAAGCTCAAGAAGGAAGTTGATGCGCACTATGAACAGCAGAAAACGTGGCATGAAGGACTAGCGGCGGGGATTGAAGAAATGCTGAACAGAATTTCGGCAAAGCTACCGTCTGCGCGGAATGTGGCGATGGAAGCGGCTATGGAGATTTGGGATGAAGTAAAGGCAGCCACCCAAGAGCATATTGCTGTGCTGGAAAAGGGCCGCGCGGCTTTGGAACTGGCTGGTGCTGGCAAGGGCAAGAACCGTGGCTAAGAAACGTGACCCCCACCGTCTTGTAGCGAAGGTGAACAACACAAAGACCGGGACGCACAAGGGTGACGATTACCTGCATGAAGCTGGAAAACTGACCGATGAAGAATCGCACAGAAAAGCCGCGAAGGAAGAGTGGTATAGGGTTTGGGAAGCCCGGCTGGCTTGCGAACGCCGGTTGGACAAATATCTGGAAGCCCAGCGCCACCAATTCGCCCCATCGCCTGAACTTGACAAGTCAATCGAAGCCGCTACCAAAGAAGCCTTCGTGCTTTCAGTCCAAGCGAACGAACTGGAACAGCTCATTTGGCAGGGTAGACAGGAACACGTGGCTGCGATGTTCGAAGGCGAGGATGATTGAAGTGGTGGGGCTGGCCGGATTCGAACCGGATTTGACAGTAGGTACCTTAACCGCTGTGGTAGAATCCGCCGCAAACGCACATGCAAACGCAACCGCAGAACCCTGAACTGGTCTATTTGATATTCGGCGCAGTGGCTCTGGTCATCACGTGGTACTTCTATCAGATCGCTTCCCGAAAGAAAGAATTGATTCGCTTCAGACTCAAACGTCTAATGGTTTTTGAAGCATGCTATGTTGGTTCAGCCTACGTGCTCGCGCAACAAAAACTCCCAGTTGGTGAAGTTTTGCTCTTCAGTGTTCTGATTGGCTTTGGATGTGTCTTCGCACTTGTGAAGGAGCCTCGGACAAGCAGGCGCATCCCGAAAGCATTGAGGGAGCAAGTTATCGCAAGGGACTTAACGAGCAAAGGATTGAAGTGGAACCCCACGAAGTACCACATTGACCACGTGGTGCCGTTTTCGCGTGGCGGTGATAACTCGCTCAGAAATCTTCGGGTGATTGAAAACCAGCGAAACTTGCAGAAGGGCGACAAGATGCCCGGATTTCTGGATTTTCTGCGGAAGTAAGTAGAATCCGCCGCACGGATTGCGAGGAAAAAGCCCATGCCCTATCCCCCTGCTCCATCAAACATAGGAAAACGACGATCCGCACAAAAACCGAACGGTAGGCATTTCCATTTCACAATAACCGACGAAATCCATATCAAGCAATCCGGCATGCCGCGCAAGCTAATATACTTGCAACAGTTGAAGTTTGAGTCAGACGGACGTACGGAACTTCGGTTGGGGTACTACATCATTGGCAAGAAACCGGCAATGCGCGGGCGCTGGGTGTGGGGGCAGTTTGCTACGATGATGCCGGTGGCTGATTTTCGGCAAATCGTGAAGATTGCGAAACGAAAGGGCTGGCTATCCTGAAGTGAATCCGGGTGCGCCGGGCCGTGATATCATCCGCGAATGGACGAGAAATTCGAACAACCCGAACAACCCACAGAGCTTGAACCGTGCTGCCATAGAATCCCGTTGCCGGAGGGAGACAAATGAAGGAACCGGGACTCGATAATCGTTATCGTGATAAGGACCGTCCCAAATCAGGGGAAATTCGACAGAAACGTGCGGATACTCTCAATAAGAATCTATCCCCGCCGATTCCGCATTTCGCCCCGAACGCGACCCTCAAGACGATGCGGAAAAAAACCGGCCAGAAGAGCGTGAAGAACGTAAGAAAGGCCGCCGCCAAACGTTAGTCCAAGTAAGCGGAGCGTGCCTATGCCCGAACTGGAAACTTGCGTTTACTGCCAAAAGCCGATCTATCCTGACGACTATTTCGTGGCGGTCAAGCCGGGGGCTCAAACCTCGCACACATTTGGAGCGCCAATGCTTCACGAACCGCACGCCCACGCGAAGTGTCACGAACAGATGGTGGAAATTGAAATGGGTTTGAAGCCCGGCCCCAATGCATGACCAATGCTAGGACAGAAGCCGCCTAGAACGCGACGACTGGTTTCACGCGCACGTGGTTGTTATCGTCGCGGTTGTGGAAGAATTCATCCAGACTAGGGAATTCCCAAAAGTGTGCTTCGCGCCCCAGTGCGTAACTCCATGTGGTCAACCTGACGGACCCACTCCGCGCGAGCCGGATGAGCGCATCCCGCATGAGGCATTCGGGCACGTTCATAAGCCTACATTCGACAAATACATTGGCGTGCCACGGTGTCCCGGTGTCTTGTTTCAAGAAGAACCGAAGGCTTTGAATCACGCGGGTCCAGACTTTAAGTGTTTCGATCATAATGACGCGACTATACTCCCAAGCTGGGAGCGTTTCAAGAAATCAGAAGGCGCATCGGGGCCGTGGTAGAATTCCTGCCGAGGTTTCCTTTATGAAATTGAAGGTGGGAAAACCAATCGCTTCCCCGTGCCAGCGCCGAGATACGGGCAAGTGGCTTGCAAATGGTTCGATTGCTGTTCACAACGACAGCGAGTGCGTTTCGGTTGACGTGCTGGTGCACGCCGGAGAATTTGATAGTAAGGAAGAAGCGGTGCGAAATCTCAACGAGAAAGCTAACCTAGATTTTGTCTTGCGCTGGCTACAGCACGGCGGGGCATCTCAGATTCACCGCATGGCTAACGAAATATAAACGCGCGCCGATTGAAGTGGTGGGGGCTGGCCGGGGCGGCGGGGGCTTCCTACTTCACGAAAACACAAACCGTGGTCCTTTGATCAGCGCGCGTACGATACTCCGGGCGGGGCATCCCACAAGCTGGCCGGAGATAGCGGCCTTTCTTCACTTTCTGTGCAGCCTTCAATGGAACATTCCCAGATGCCCCTATTGCCGCTCACACGCGCAAGAAACTTGTGTCCATGACCAATTTTCGAGCAGGGTATTCGGGTTTGCATAAATAGGATTGGTTGGGCTGGAACATTCTTCAAAAATCTGAAGTATTCAGATACCGCGCGCCAGCACATCTCACAGTCTGAATCGTCGCAACGATAGAATTCCATCACGGTATCGAAGGGGCCGGACATTTCCGTTTGGTGAATCAGGCATAACGGCTTAATGCCTGCGCGGCGTTTCGGCTTCGATGCGTCAGCCATTTTGATTTCCTTTCAGCGAATTGCGGGCGAGGAAGTGGTGGGCTTGGACGGAATCGAACCGTCAACCTGTCGATTAAGAGTCGAATGCTCTACCAATTGAGCTACAAGCCCCCGAAAAACTAAGTGCAAATTTGCACTGATTTTGCACTGATGCTACCAAATCGCGCCCCGGTTCGCCTAATCTGAACAAACATAACGCCCTGAAAAATCAACCGATCACAGGGCTTGCAAGCGGTTAAGAGTCAGCTGCTCTACCATTGAGCTACCGGTCCACGAACTTTTTATTTTAGCACGAGTGAACAATTTTTCAGGCTGCGCCCCAAAGTACCGGCGGGGCTCGAGACCGCTTCTCTTCCCGAGCGCCAATCTAATCCCGCAGCTTCTCCGCGATTTCCCCGGCCACTTGTTTCGCGCGCTCGACGTCGTTCGGGTCGAGCGAGATCGCAGCGACTCGCGGATGGCCTCCGCCACCGTATTTTTCGGCGAGGCTGGCGAGGTTGTCCTCGGCGGCGTCGGGATTCCAGGGATTGGAGCCGATCGAGATTTTCGCGCGCGTCGGCGAGGACATCACGCTCACCGTGTACCTCGCAGCCGGATACAGCATGTACGGAATAAATTTGTTGTAGCCTTCGATTTTCAGGTCGCTGAGGTCGAAGTAGATCACTCCGCCTTTTACTTCAATGCGCTGGCGCAGCAAATCAATCGACTGGCGGTGCCGCTCGAGGAGCGGACCCAGATGCTTGGCGACGATCGGCAGGCGAATCATTTCGGCGAGCGGCCGCTCAGCGAGGTCCGGAATGATTTTCGCGACGAGTCCCTCTTCCGGCGCCGATTCAATGACGAGAGCTAGTTGCGTCGCGGGCTCGGCAAGGGCCACGGCGGATTCGGGCGTGGGATACTGCGCCCCGTCGATGATGTCGCCCCAGTGAATCAGCTCCGCGAGCGGCTTCGTGTCAAAGCCGAATTGGGAGCCGGTCACATCGGCCAGCAGCTTCGTGCAGGACTTGTAATCGGGGTTGTAGAACTTGTGGCCGCTGCGGTCCTGGCGAAAATGCTCGGCGTCCGCCGGAGTGAGGAAGGCACTCTGGTGATGGTCAAACCACCAAGTGACGCGCGGCGAACTCGAGTATTTGAAGTCGACGATGGCGTTCTCGTCGCCGTCGAAAAGCGCGTCCGAGAAGGGATGGCGCGCCTGGTGCGTCATTCCGCTGAAATGAAACTCAGCTCCGGGGCTGATGCGATCGCGGAAAAAGCGGTAGAAGACGGCCGAAGACGCCGCGCCGTCAAAGCATCGGTCGTGAAAGCACAGTCGAACTTGAACCGGATCCGCCACTCCCCGTCCTTACCCCTCTCAAGCAAATCAAAGACACACCGAAAACCATAGAAGATGGACGGGACCGGCGAGAATGTCAAGATGAAAGGTGAGGCAGCCAAAGAGCGAGAAAAGCCGGATTCTTAGTTCCCGGCCAAACTTTTTGCGATTCCAGCTGCGATCGGCACTTCGTACTTCTCGTGCTGATAGGCCTTGATCATGAGCAGGATCCACAGGATAAACGTCACGAGGCTAACCAAGCTGTAGAGAGCGCTCCCCAGACCGAAAGCGCCGAATCCCCCCATCATCCACATCCCCGCGCCGAAAATCATCGCAATGGCGAAGTGGAGGATGTGCAATCCTCCAAAAACCACGATCGACTGGGCGGCGTGGAACCGCACGAATGGCCGCTTGTCGATGAGCAGGAAAATGATGCCGGTAACCCACCCGAACACGTAGGCCAGCAGCGCAGCCACATTCTCGGACACCCCCGACTGGACGCTTACCGCCGCCGGAGCCCCAGCGACCCCGGCCAGCGCTTCTCCGCATTTCGGGCAGAATCCCGCGCCCGCCGGCACCTCGTTGCCGCACTTGCTGCAGAAAGCCATCGCGCGTCTCCCCGTTCCAGGCCGCTGAAAACCGCGCCCGTTCGCCGCGCGCAGGCTATCACCGCCCTCCCGGGCGCACAAGGACCGCTGTGTAAATTCTCGAATACCCGGGCAGTCTGAGTGATTGCCCGCGAAAGTGGCGAGGTGTAAACTACGACCGGAGCGACACCCTTTCCTTCGGCGCGTCCGCCATGGACGCCGCCGAGGCCTTGGTCGCGCACCCGAGATGATACTGGAAACCACCCTGAATCTGATCTGGCTGGCGGTCACGCTGGTCGCCCTCTGGCTTTGGCGATTCCGCTGGACCGGCGGGCGCCGGGCGCCGGGTCATAACGTCCGCCTCGAAGCGGTCGCCATGGTTTGCATCCTGGCGCTGCTGTTTCCCGTCATTTCGCTGACCGACGACTTGCACCCGGAAGTGATCCCTGTCGACGCGACGTCGAGCAAGCGCGCGCTTTGCCTGCTTGCAGCGCAAAACGCCCACGGCGGCCACGCCCGTATTTCTTCCAGTCATCCATTTGTGTTTGCCGTTTTCCGTGACCCGCTCGCGCAAGCTGAATTGGGCTTCGCGGGTTACGTTTCGCACTCGCCTCTGTTTGATCCGCTTCCCAGTCGTTCCGTTACCTCCGAACGCGCGCCGCCTGCCCTCGCCTAAGGTCTGGCCGACCATACGCACGGTTAAGCCGGTCCGGCCAGCGGATCCACTCTTCTTCCGAATAACCTGATTTTGAATGCGCCAACTGTCCGGCGCGCGTCGACAAGTTTCAGCGCGCTCGCCCTTTGACATTGGCGCTGCCCTGGTCCGAGCCGACACACGGAAATATGGGCAAGCGAGAGGTTTTCACCATGAGATACACCCGATGGAGACTCATTGCCGTGCCCGCGCTGACGACGCTGGTTTGCGCCGGATGCGGCGGCGCCAAGCCCGATCCGCAAGCCGAAGCGCCGCCTCCCGCGCAAGTGGAACGCGAGCAGGACGGCGGGGTGGTCCAAGTCGATCATCCCGAGCAGTTCCCGCTGGCCGTGGCCGCCGCGCGCACATCCACGTCTCAGCTTTCCGTCACCGGAGTCGTGGCTGCGGACGTTTCCCGCAACGTGCCCGTCGTTTCGCTCGCCTCCGGGCGAGTGGTCGCGATCCACGCGCGCCTCGGCGACACGGTCCAAAAAGGCCAGCCGCTCCTGTCCATTCGCAGTAGCGACGTCGCCGGCGCGTTCTCCGACTACCGCAAGGCGGTCGCCGACGAGACGCTGGCGCAGACGCAGCTGACGCGGTCTCAGGACCTCTTCGCTCACGGCGCCATTTCGCAGAGCGATCTTCAAATCGCCGAGGATACGGAAGCGAAAGCCAAGGTCGATGTGGAAACCGCGCTGGAGCATCTGCACCTCCTCGGAAACGATCCCGACAAACCCAACGGCACCGTTGAAATCGCTGCCCCAATCTCCGGAGTCATTACGGATCAGGAAGTGACCGACGCCGCCTCGGTGCAGGCCTTCGGGCCGAATCCGTTCACGATTTCCGATCTGACGAACGTCTGGGTCTTATGCGACGTGTACGAGAACGATCTGCCGGCCATCCGCCAGGGAGACGGCGCCGAGATTCGGATCAATGCCTATCCCGGCGAGGTTCTGAAAGGACGGATCGGCAACATCGGCGCGATCCTCGATCCCAACCTTCGCTCCGCAAAAGTTCGCATCGAAGTCCACAACCCGGGAATTCTGCGCCTCGGAATGTTCGCGACGGCGACGTTCCACGGCCAGAAAGTGGAAACACGCACCGTGGTCCCGGCCGCCGCGATCCTGCATTTGCGCGATCGCGACTGGGTTTACTCGCCCGCCGGCGCCGACAAATTTCAACGCGTCGAGGTCGTGAGCGGCAACACCCTCCCCGGCAACATGCAGGAAATCGTTTCCGGCCTGAAGCCTGGGGCGCAGGTCATCGCCAACGCGCTGGTCCTCGAAAATACGGTGGAGCAGTAGGATGGTTCAGAAGGTCGTCGACTTCGCGCTGGAAAATCGTCTGCTGGTGATCGGGCTGGCGCTGATGCTGTTCGTTTGGGGCGCGATTTCTTTTCACTACCTGCCAGTGGAAGCCTATCCGGACGTGGCCGACAACTACGTCGAAATCATCACCCAGTGGCCCGGAATCTCCGCGGAACAAATCGAGCAGCAGGTCACGATTCCTCTCGAAATCGTAATGAACGGCATCCCGCACGTCGTTCACCTGCGCTCGTTCTCGCTCTTCGGCCTCTCCGACCTGAAACTGGTCTTTGACGACGTCGAGGAAAATTCCTGGAACCGCGAACGCGTGCTCGAACGGCTGGCGCAAGTGACGCTGCCGGCGGGCGTCGTGCCGCAGATGGGGACCGACTGGAGCCCGGTCGGGCAGATTTATTTTTTCACGCTGCGCAGCACGAATCCTCGCTACGACGTGATGGAACTGAAGGCCCTAGAAGATTGGGTGGTCGAGAAGAATTTCAAGGCTGTGCCGGACATCGTCGACGTGGCGAGTTTCGGCGGGCCGACGCGCGAGTATCAGGTGCGCGTCGATCCGAATAAGCTCGTCTCCTACGGCCTGAGCATCGCGCAAGTCGAGCAGCAGCTCTCGAGCAACAACACGAATGCCGGAGGCAGCTTCATCGAATCCGGCCTGCAACAGATCAACATTCAGGAAGTCGGCCTGGTGCGGACGGTCCACGACGTCGAAAACACGGTCATCACCGGCAAGAACGGCACCCCGCTGCGCGTGAAAGATATCGCCGTCGTCCAGCAAGGGCCGAAAATTCGACTGGGCCAGTTCGCGCGCGGCATTCATCGCGAAGATGGAAAAATCATCGACAACGACGACGTGGTCTCCGGAATCGTGCTCCTGCGGAAAGGCGCGAACGCGGACGACGCCCTCCGGGGAGTGGAAGCGAAAGTCCGCGAGCTGAATGATCGCATCTTGCCGCCCGGCGTCAAGGTCGTTCCATTCATCGATCGGAGCGACCTCGTCCATTTCACTACCCACACCGTGCTCCACAATCTCACCGAAGGCATCGTGCTGGTCGTGGTCGTCCTATTCCTGTTTTTGGGAAATGTTCGCGGCGCCCTGATCGTGGCGTTGACGATTCCGTTTTCCCTGCTCTTCGCCGCCACCTGCCTCAACCTCAAAGACATTCCGGCCAATCTGCTGTCGCTCGGCGCGCTGGATTTCGGCATGGTCGTGGACGGGGCCGTGGTGATGGTGGAAAACATCGTGCGCCACCTGAATCGCTCTCGGAACGGAACCGCGCCGAGGAACATGGCTGAAGCGATTCGCGTCGCGGCGCACGAAGTGCAACGGCCCGTGTTCTACGCCATCGCCATCATCATTACGGCATATCTGCCGATCTTCACGCTGCAGCGCGTCGAGGGACGGCTCTTTCGTCCCATGGCCTGGACCGTCGCCTTCGCGCTCCTGGGCGCGCTCATCTTTTCGGCGGTCATCGCGCCGGTCTTGGCCACCATCGTGTTCCGCAAGCACGCCCGCGAATGGCACAACCCGGTCATGGCATTTTTGACCGAACGTTACCGCCACGCCCTGCGCGCGGCGATCGAGCATCGCTATGTCACCGTGGGAATCGGAGTGCTCGGAGTCGCTCTCGCCGTTTTTCTCGCAGTGAGTGGCGCGATCGGTTCGGAGTTCCTGCCCCATCTCGACGAAGGCGCGCTCTGGGTGCGCGGCACCCTCGCGCCGAGCACGGGACCGACCGAAGGCACCCGCGTGGCCAATCAGGCCAGGGTCGTCCTGTGCTCGTTTCCTGAAGTTCCCCAATGCACGAGCCAGGTGGGACGCCCCGACGACGGAACCGACACGACGGGATTCTTCAACACCGAATATTTCGTCGACCTGAAGCCGAAAGAAGAGTGGCGGCCCGTGTTCCGTCAGGATAAGGACGCGCTCATCGCCGCAATGAATCGCGAACTCGACAAAATTCCCGGCGTGGTTTGGGGCTTCTCCCAACCGATTGAAGACAACATGGAGGAAGCAGTCAGCGGCGTGAAGGGCGAACTCGCCACGAAAGTTTACGGCGACGACCTGAAAACGCTGGAAGAAAAGGCCGATCAAATCGTCGACATCATGCGCCGCATCAAGGGCATCGAGGATTTGGGAGTGATTCGCTCGCTCGGCCAGCCGAATATCAATTTCGAAGTGGACCGCGAACAGGCCGCGCGCTATCAGATCAACGTCGCGGACGTGCAGGACGCCATTCAAACCGCGGTGGGCGGAAACGCGCTCACGCAGGTGCTGCAAGGCGAAGCGCGATACGACCTGGTGCTGCGCTACCTCCCGCAGTTTCGCTCCACCAAGGAAGCCCTGGAAAATATTCGCCTGCTGTCGCCCACCGGCGCGCGCGTTTCTCTCGCGCAGCTTTGCAAGATCCAGGAGCGCGACGGCGGCTCCGAAATTTATCGCGAGGGAAACCGCCGCTACGTCGCCATCAAGTACAGCGTGCGCGGCCGCGACCTGGGCAGCGCCGTCGAGGAAGCCATCAGCAAAGTGACAGCCCAGATCCAACTGCCGCGCGGCTACAGCATTGACTGGGAAGGCGAATACGAGAGCCAAAAGCGCGCCCAGGCGCGGCTGTTCTTCATCGTGCCGCTGACGATCCTGCTGATCCTCGTCACGCTCTACAGCATGTTTCGTTCCTACAAGTGGGCCTTGCTCATTCTCGCCAACGTAGCCATGGCGCCGCTCGGAGGGATGCTCGCCCTCCTCGTGACCGGCACGAATTTCAGCGTCTCCTCCGGCGTCGGTTTCCTCGCGCTGTCCGGAGTGTCCGTGCAAACCGGCGTGATCATGCTCGAGTACATCAATCAACTTCGCGCGCTGGGGCGCTCGGCGGAAGACGCCGCGGTCGAAGGCGCAGTGTTGCGCCTTCGTCCCATCATGATGACCATGCTGGTCGCCACGCTCGGCCTCTTGCCCGCAGCCACGTCCCACGCCATCGGCTCCGATTCGCAGCGCCCCTTTGCAATCGTGATCGTGGGCGGATTGCTCGCCGCCTTGGCCATGAGCGTCTTCTTGCTGCCGACGCTCTACGTCTGGGTCGCGAGGCCGGACGACGAACTCCCGCCGCCGGACGATTCGTTCGAGACGTAAGGCGCGGAGGCCCGAGGAGCCGAAGCTTGAGGAGCGATTGCTCCGCGCCATCCTCGGTTATACTGTCACCAACGCGGAAGTGGCGGAATTGGCAGACGCGCCAGCCTTAGGAGCTGGTGGCCGAAAGGCCGTAGGGGTTCGAGTCCCTTCTTCCGCATATCCTATTCTCGGAAACCCTGCAAAAACAGCAAAAACACGTGATTTTACAGGGTTTCTGCATGATTCGAGCGAAGCAAGACGAAGCAGATCGAGGAAGATCGAGGAAGAGAAAATGTGCCATTCTGTGCCAGTAATGTGAGCCGGGAGGCGATAGTCTAATCCGCGCAATGGTAGCTAAGCCATGAAATGGTAGAATGCCTGAAAGCGCCCAATGCACTGGCCCTCAACAAATCTCCAATGGCTTATCGGAATTGCGGTAGCCGCAATCGCCACTATCATCGCCTTGTTTCAGCTTAAAGGGTCAGGTCAGAACGATACGAATGCCACCATCAAGAATTTGACGCTCGACTCTTCGCCTATCGCTACCGGGTCAGGTATAACTCAAACCGTCTCCGTAACCGAGAATCACTATCATGGAGAGGCACATGCGCAACCGTCGGAAGACCCATCGCGCTGGCCGGACGTTATTCTGGAATGCATGTGGCCATCTCTCATTCATGAACCGAGGATTCCCGGCTCGCACGTTGTCAGAAAACGACCTTGGATGCTTCGGCACCAAACGGGCGGTGCGGTCTATAACGTCCAAATCCGTGACATAAACTTCGGTGCCTACAAAGCCTGCTTCCCTTTTCCGGTCCCAACTCTGACCGACGCAGTCCCTGTCTATCCAATAGTTGTTCAGAAAGCGGATGGGCTTGTCGTTACTATACATGATCTTGAGTCTCTCATTCATCATCCACCGCAAGGATGCGATGTCGAGCAATATGCTACCGAAACGTCTGGAAACGGCGATGATGAGGAGGGCCAGCTTGAGCCTTTCCTACTCGAAGTAGAAATTCCGGTTACGGTTAGCTATGACGATAAGAACGGAAACAGATTCAAGATCAAATATCTTCTCCATTACGACATCTACAGCGAAAAAGGTCAGATGATGCGAGTGAGTGGAATTGAAAAGGTCGCACTCAAATAGCACCTTGCATGAACGAGGACAATAAAATCGGCCTCGCCGACAGAACGCACATCTCCGCAAGCGCCTTCATCGGTTTACTCGTCCTCCTGAGTCATCAGCAAATGAATCTGGTCCGATACCTTATCGTACGTCGAAGTATTGTTATCCGCCCCGAAGTCCATTCCAGATCGCTTATCGCCTTCTTCGTCCGCATGTAACAGAATGTCTGCGGTCTGCGCGTCGAACAACGTGTCAGTCCGATAGTTCATCGGTGTCTGCGGGTATACGAAGCTGAAATTCTTCGTCACTACAACTTCTGCGTAACAGTGGTTTGTGATCGGATTGTAGTGAGACTTTACGTCCGCTACGAGGGCGTTTCCAACCACACCGATCTTAAAATCTGCTTGATCCTTATCGACAATCTCTTGGCACTTGGTACGCAGATCGAAAATCTGCACTGGCGACAACCGCTGACGCGCTGGTTTAGCTTCTGGTTTGGGCTGCGTTCCACAACCGACCAATACAAGAGTGAGCGCGATGCACCCGATTGCGTCACGCACGGCCTTCGTCGGTTTGCGACTTTCACTTGAACAATCGGCCCATTCATGGGTGCTTCGGTTGAGGCTTAACACGCGGCCAATCCTTCTCGGCTAAGACTTTGCCGTCTGGATAGTCAGAGTCATAATAAATAAAGGGATGCAAAGATTGGTTTGTTGTTGGCCCGATCACGCTGAGAGATTGATGCCACTTCCCGTTGATCTTGCGTAGATGCAAACGTTCATTCCAATATCCATTCAGGCTAGAGAACGCAATCGTCAAATCATTCGACTCTTTCGCCCCGAATGGATACGGCCCCAACATTTCTACGTCACCAGACGGTCCTTCTGGTGATTGTGGTCGCAAATAGGGAACTTGAAAGTAAGTATCCCCCGTTTGAATGGCCGCAATCCAGTTTCCTTGTGGATGCTTGTTGTACTCCTGCATGGCCTGTAATCGGCGCTCTTCGTCCATCATCGTAACGCGAACTTCATGGAGTGGATATTTTCCGTGGCTCGTAATCGCAATCATGAATTGCTGATTTGGTTCTGGTGTGAATGTGACGTAGGCGAAGCTGTCACCGCCTGTTTGAGTCTTGATGCTGTCTCCAACGCGATCAACAGTCGTGTTCAGTCCTGACATCGTTGCTTGAAATTGTTCTTGGTTCTGCTGGATTGAATCACTCAATTCTCTGACAATCGTCAAGAATTGTGAATTTTCGGCTACTCGCTTTTGAGCGTCGGCGAGAGCAGCATCTACACGATCCTTTGTAATCGCTCGGAACTCAATGGCTAAGAATGCGCCGATCAGGAGTATCCACGTTACCCGTTGCCAGCCCCGCATGTCGGTATGCACGCTCATAACAGCTGCAATTACTGCGAGGACGCCAATTGCGAAGCCGGGAGACGGCGAGTTGTACCACCACCAAATAATCAAGGGAATAGCGGCGCATTGGACCGAATCGAAGAACCAGTGGTGACGCAAATGGGTGCGGATCGTAGGCCAGTGATGCGCAAAGGCGTTGGCGGTGCCACGCCCTTTCCAGAGCGGTATTCGCGTATCAGGCATCTAGGACACTCCCTGATCAGTTCGCGGTTAATTGTACATTGGAGTTACTTACACGTGATAGAATTCGCCCGAGATTTTAGGTGTTGAATAAAATGCAGAAAGAAGCCCTCTTGATCGCAGCGGCGGTTTTGATTACAGCTGGATGCGGCTCGATTCGCCCCAAACCAAAGCCCATCAGTATAGGGATTGACGAAGAATTCAGTCTACTTTCCCTGAACACGTCGTGCACCTTCAAAGACGCGCAAGCGGCGAAAACCCCTCAGTATGCAACCCCTTGCGCAGAATTACCGGGGCTTATGTTTCAGGAAGTACGGAATGTATTTCAAAGTGCTTTTCAAGAAAATCCCGCATGTGAGGGAATCAGTCTAAAAACTTATGAGAACGCCGGGGCAATGACAGGGGGTGTGGATTGGCGCATGAAATTTTTTGTCCGAGTAGGTGATGATGGAGTTGTCAGCGTCGCAGATTCGTCATGGGAGATTGATTCTCATGTCGGTTCCGGTGGCTCCGTGGACGGCACGATGGGTGAACCGTATCAGACTGCCACTCGCATCTGTACGGCAGTGAAAGGCGGTGGAGGGAAAGTTCAGTGACAATGTCTATTTCGGATCACCGGGGAATAAATGTCGGGCCACGATCACGACCAATCCCAAAAAGTTTGCAATCGAAGTAGAAACAAGCGCGATCAAAACGCTATCGCTCAAATGAAAGGTAGAACCTGACGTGCCGGACTTGGTACGGCGCGAAACCTTCAAGCGCTCATCAGTTCGTTTTCGGCGCGGGCGGGACCTGCCTTATCCATCGCCTCGTTGCGCGGCAGGGCAATCGTCCTGCCAAGAGCATACGCAGCGGGAATGAGCGTGGCCCAGAAGATCGGATAGCGGTAGCGAGCTTCAAACTGCACGACGTAGTGGATCACGGGATAAACCGCGATGGTCGCCCCAAACAGCAACGCCGCATTGCGGTGCTCGCGATACATCCAGAAAAGCCCTAAGACAGAAAGCACTGTGAGCAGCCCCATCGGTATCGCATAGCGAAAACTCCCTAGATAAGGAAACCAGAAGCGCGCGAACCGCCGCGCCGTCAGCGCGGCGAACGCGCGGGGATTCGACGCGATCCACGCGAGCGCGCGATGCTGCATTTCCCGGTTGAACGGAACTTCCCCTTTTTGAACCACTTCGACGTCGAGATCGGCGTTGGCATTGGGATGCGTCGCGGCGTGGCAGCCGGACTCGACGTTTTCCAAGGTGGTCGTCCGCGCGCACGGATTGTTCGACGCGTAGAGTTCGATTCCAAGATTGTCGCGCACAAAAAATACGGAGTGAAACTGCTGATAGTTCCGGATGAACCACGGCAGGCAGGCAATCGCTGCGCCCGCGACAACCCACACCATGGCGGTGCGAGCCCGCGACAGCATTTCCCGCGAATTCTCCATCGCCGCGATGTGCGGCCAGGCAAACAGCAGCAAGACGGATTCGGGATTGGCCAGAATGGCGACGCCCCACAGAAGCCCGAACCCGAGAGAACGCCGCCAGTCGCCGGGCAGTTTGAAATAGCGCAGCGTCATCACGCACAGGGCGATCAGCAAAGCCCCGGTGAAGAGAGACTCCCATTCCGGCAGCACGCGATAGGGCTGCACGATCGCGCCCAGGGCTGCCGCGATGATCCCCGGCGCCACGCCGAGTCCCAACCGCTCGGACAAGACCGGCATCAGCGCCAGCTGCAAAGCGAGAAACCCGACGTTCAAGGCCCAAAGCACCCGCGAACCCATCCACCCGATGCCGAACATCTTGGCGACAAGCGCGTACAGGAGAACGTAGACCGGCGCCGCGTGCGCGGTATAACCCGTGGGCAGCGGAAAAAAAGGATTCGCGAAGCTTCCATCGCGCGCCACGCTCAGCGCGACGCGCGAGATCTCCGCGCCTTTGGCCAGATCGGAAAATCTCGGCCTGCCCTGCGGAGACACCGCATAGATCACGAAGCTCGCCGCAAAAACCAGCAGCGCCAGCCGCCCGACCGTCAATCGCCTGCCGATCTTTTCGGCCACCAACATGGGCTGATTCACGCCTGACCCCGCACAGGGACAGCAATGCGATATCGAGTCACCCGGACGCGCAATTTTTCACCTGTTTTCAGTCTAGAAGACGCCCAAGAGGGTGGCAACCGATCCCGCCGCGAGACAAACGTATCGGTACAGGCGGCTCCGACGAGCAGGCGTAACGCCACCCGCCCTCGCTTCGCCGCTCGATTTCACTTTTCTTTGCGCGCGTGAGTTGACGCAGCGGATTCGTTCCCCTATACTTTGCTTTCGTTCCACCCCGCTCAGAATTCTTTCCCGTTTCCATATACTCGGACCGAGAAGCGGCAAAGAGTAGACGTACGAATGTTGGGGTGGATTGCGAACGCAGTTGGATCCGCGATGCATCCTTGGAGCAAGCCTGAAGGCAAGACATGACCGAAGCGACCTGCCGGCGCGAATTGGAACTCGAGATTCCCGCGGAAATCGTTCAGAAAACCGTCGAGAAAGTCGCCCGTGAGTTTGCCCGCGTAGCCCGCGTCCCGGGATTTCGCCCGGGCAAAGCCCCCGTCACGCTGATTCGCCGGCGCTTCGCCGAGGACATCAAGAGCGAGGTGCTGCAGTCGCTCGTGCCCGAGCAAATCGAGCGCGCCGTGACGGAAAGCAAGCTCGTCCCCGTGACGCAGCCCCACGTCGATAAGGTCGATTTCACGGAATCCGGACCGGTGAAGTTCCGCGCCTCCTTCGAAGTGCTCCCTGAATTTGACCTAGGTCAATATAAGGATCTGGAAGTCGAGGTAGATGATCTAAAGATAGACGACTCGGACGTCGACAAAGCCATCGAGGAACTGCGGGACCGGGCGGCAAGTTTCGTGCCCGTGGAGGGCCGGGCGATCGCCGACGGCGATTACGCTCAGCTCAAGTTGAAAGGCACCCCGGCGGGCGGCGGCGAGTCGCTCGACGCCGAGAGCGTCCTGTGCCACGTGGGCAGCGAAGAGACCATGGAGCCGTTCAACCAGAACCTCCGCGGAGCGAGCGTCGGCGACCACAAGAATTTTGACGTCGCCTATCCGGCGGATTACCCGGATCCCAAGCTGCACGGGAAGACGTACACGTATTCGGTCGAGGTTCTGGGTATCAAGGAGAAAAAGCGGCCGGAATTGACCGACGAATTCGCCAAGGATGTGAGCGATGCGCAAACGCTCGACGAGTTGCGCAAGAAGGTGCGCGAAAGCCTCGAAGGCGCGCGGGCGCAGCGCCAAAAAGACCAGATGCGTGACAAGCTCCTGGCGCAGATCGTGAAGACGCACGAGTTCCCGGTTCCCGATACGCTCGTCGAGCATCAGATGGATTCGCGCCTCGAGCGCACGGTTCGCTCGCTGGCCCAGCAAGGCGTCGATCCGCGCGCCGTGAATGTGGACTGGGTGGCGCTCCGGGCGCGGCAAAAGGACCACTCCATCGAGGACGTGAAGGCGGAATTGCTTCTCGACCGGATTGCGACAGCCGAACACATCGAAGTGAGTGAAGAGGAAGTCGAAAAGGACATCGCGGCGATCGCGCAGCGCAGTGGCGAATCCGCCACAGCAGTGCGCGCTAACTTGACAAGGCAAGGTGCGCTGGATAGGATGAAATCCAGGATCCGAAGTGAGAAAACTTTGGATTGGCTCTGCAGCAATTCCCGGACTCGGATGATAACCAAGGAGAAGTGAAGTGGTTCCGGTCTGGGGTCCTCCGCGCAACCTAAAATCAAAATGAATCATACCGACGATATGACTCCGTACGCTACCACCCTTGTTCCCATGGTCGTGGAACAGACCAACCGGGGCGAGCGAGCCTACGACATCTACTCCCGGCTGCTCAAGGACAACATCATCTTCATCGGCACGCCGATTGACGATCACGTCGCCAATCTGGTAACCGCGCAGCTCCTGTTTTTGGAAGCGGAAGACCCGGAGAAGGACATTTCGCTGTACATCAATTCGCCCGGCGGCTCCATTACCGCGGGAATGGCGATTTACGATACGATTCAGTTCGTGCGGCCGAACGTGGTCACGATTTGCGTCGGCCAGGCCGCTTCGATCGCCGCGCTGCTGCTCACCGCGGGCGCGCCGAAGAAGCGCTTTTCCTTGCCCAACTCGCGCATCCTGATTCACCAGCCCTGGATGTCGGGTTTGTCCGGCCAGGCCACGGACATCGATATTCACGCGAAGGAAATTTTGCGTATGCGCACCGTGATCAATGGCCTGCTGGCGCAACACAGCGGCCAGTCCGTCGAAAAGATTGAGAAAGACGTCGAACGGGATTTCATCATGTCCTCGACGCAAGCCAAGGACTATGGACTCATCGACGAAATTATTACCAAGCACCGCTAGCGCGTTCCAAAAGGTTAGTAACAAAATTCAACGCGGCGGTGTACGGATCGCACAAAGGGGCCTAGAATATTCCGCAGGACGGGGGAGACTGGACTCGTCGCGCGGAGGGCGGACACACCGTTGAGAAAACTCAGCACTGACGAGCCGTTGCGCTGTTCCTTCTGCCACAAGACTCAGGAACAGGTCGAGAAGCTGATCAGTTCTCCGTCTGACTACCCGCGCGCCTACATCTGCAACGAGTGCGTCACCGTCTGCGAGCAGATTCTCGAGGAAGAAAAGCGCGAGCAAGCCAATCCTGTCAATAAGCGCCTGCCGCGGCCGCCCGAGATCAAGGCCTTCCTCGACGGCTACGTGATCGGCCAGGACAAAACCAAGAAGAAGCTCGCCGTCGCGGTCTACAACCACTACAAGCGCATTTTCCTGAACCGCCAGCCGGGCGACGTCGAGCTGACGAAATCGAATATCCTCCTGATCGGCCCCACGGGAACGGGCAAGACTTTGCTCGCGCAAACCCTCTCCCGCATGCTGGACGTTCCCTTCGCCATCGTGGACGCCACGACGCTCACGGAAGCCGGGTACGTCGGCGAGGACGTCGAGAACATCATCCTCAAGCTGCTGCAGGCGGCCGACGGCGATGTCACGAAAGCGCAGCAAGGCATTATTTATATCGACGAGATCGACAAGATTTCCAAGAAGGACGAAAACCCGTCCATCACGCGCGATGTTTCAGGCGAAGGCGTGCAGCAGGCGCTCTTGAAAATCCTCGAGGGCACGATCGCCAATGTTCCCCCGCAAGGCGGGCGAAAACACCCGCACCAGGAATTCACGCCCGTCGACACGACGAATATCCTTTTCATCTGCGGCGGAGCGTTTGTGGGTCTCGAGAAAACGATCGAGCGGCGCATCGGCCAGAAATCGCTCGGCTTCCATACCGACGCGCAACCGACCACGGCGCAGCGGCGCAACATCGAGCTGCTGAGCCAGGCGCAGCCGACGGACCTGATCCGCTACGGCCTGATTCCCGAATTCGTGGGCCGCTTGCCGGTCGTCGGCGTTCTCGGCGACCTCGACAAGGCCGCGCTGATGCAGATTCTGACCGAGCCGAAGAACGCGCTGATCCGGCAGTACCAGCGCCTCTTCGAATTCGAAAACGTGCGCCTGCGGTTTTCCGATGACGCTCTCGAAACGGTCGCCGAGCTCGCCCTGCAGCGCAAGGTCGGCGCGCGCGGTTTGCGCATGATCCTCGAAGACCTCATGCTCGAACTCATGTACCACCTCCCGGCCCAGCGCAAGCTCCGCGAATTCATGGTGACCGGCGAAATGGTTCGCAGCCGGGAGATTAACTGGTCGCTGCTCGAAAAAGCGGGATGACGCCGGTGGGGGCTTTGCACTTCGGCAGCAGGAATCGCCGCCTCGAAGAAAAAATCGCTCAAGGAGCTATACAATAGCTACGGAACCCATGTTCAGCCGAGAAAAATCCGAGTTGAAGCGCGTGCCTATGATGCCGGTGCGCGATCTGGTCATCTTCCCGCAGATGATGAATCCGTTCATCGTCGGGCGCGAGAGTTCGCTGCGCGCCCTGGAAGAGGCCCTGGCCACCGACAAGAAAATTTTCCTTGCCACGCAGCACGACGCCTCCGTCGATGATCCCAAACCCGACGAGATTTATTCCGTCGGCACGCTGGCCAACATCGTGCAAAGCGTGCGCCTGCCCGACGGGAACCTGCGCGTCCTCGTCGAGGGCGTGGAGCGCGCGAAAGCCGTGCAGATTTCCACCGACGAAGGATTCTTCCGGGCCACGCTGAAAGTCGTCCCGAACAAGGCCGAGCCTTCGCCCCAAGTCGAGCAGGCCGTCACCAAGGTCACCGGCCTCTTCGAGCAGTACGTGAAGCTTTCGCAAAGCCTGAACTATGACACCATGATCGCCGCGACGCGCGTCGACGATCCCGCCAAGCTTTCCGATACGATCGCATCCAACCTGCAGATTCCCGTCGAGGAAAAGCAGGAGCTGCTCGAGAACTTCGATCCGCTCGACCGCCTCACCCTCGTCGGCGAGATTCTCGAAAGCGAAATCGAAAAGCTCAACGTCGACCGCAACATCAACACCCGCGTGAAGCGGCAGATGGAGCGCGCCCAGAAAGAGTACTACCTCAACGAAAAATTGAAGGCCATCCACAAGGAACTGGGCCGCGGTGAAAAGAACGAGCTCGAGGAGCTGAAAAAGAAGATCGAGACCTCGGGCATGCCCAAGGACGCCCTCGAAAAGGCCACCCAGGAACTGAAGCGCCTCGAGATGATGCCGCCGATGTCGGCGGAATCGACCGTCAGCCGCAACTATCTCGACTGGCTGCTCGCGGTGCCGTGGAAGAAGCGATCCAAGGAAATTCGCGACATCGCCCTCGCCGAAAAGATCCTCGAGGAAGAGCATTATGGGCTGGACAAGGTCAAGGAGCGCATCCTCGAATTCCTCGCGGTCCGCCAGCTTGTGAAAAATCCGCGCGGCTCGATTCTCTGCTTTGTCGGGCCTCCGGGCGTTGGCAAAACCTCTCTCGCGATGTCCATCGGCCGCGCCACCGGGCGCAAGTTCATTCGCGTTTCCCTCGGCGGCGTGCGCGATGAAGCCGAGATTCGCGGCCATCGCCGCACCTACATCGGCGCGCTTCCCGGACAGATCATCCAGATGATGAAGAAGGCCGGCACGGTCAATCCGATCTTCGTTCTCGACGAAGTGGACAAGATGTCCACCGACTTCCGCGGCGACCCTTCGGCGGCGCTCATGGAAGTTCTGGATCCCGAGCTCAATAGCGCCTTCACCGATCACTACCTCGACGTCGAGTATGACCTCTCCAAAGTGATGTTCGTCTGCACCGCCAACGTGCTGCACACGATTCCGCAGCCTTTGCAGGACCGCATGGAAATCCTGCGCATTCCGGGCTACACCGAGGCCGAAAAGGCGCAGATTGCCAAGCGCTTCCTTGTGCGCAAGGCGCGCGAATCGGCCGGGCTCACGGAAGCGAACGTCACCTTCACGGACGAAGCCATCTCGCACATCATCCGGCATTACACGCACGAAGCCGGAGTGCGCAGCCTGGAGCGCGAAATCTCCAGCATCTGCCGCAAAGTCGCTCGTCGCGTCGTAAAAGAAGGCAAGCAATACTCTATCAATGTCGCGCCGGAAGGCGTCGGCAAATTCCTGGGCGTGATCAAGTACCGCGAAGTCTGGGCCGAAAAGAAAAACGAAGTCGGCCTCACCACCGGCCTGGCCTGGACCGAAGTGGGCGGTTCGGTGCTCTCCACCGAAGCCACCATCATGCAGGGCAAGGGTCGCCTCACGCTCACCGGCAAGCTCGGCGACGTCATGCAGGAATCAGCGCAAGCGGCCATGAGTTACGTGCGCTCCCGCACCTCCACGTTCGGCCTGCCGCGCGATTTCTACCGCCACCTGGACATTCACATGCACGTCCCCGAAGGCGCCATTCCCAAGGACGGCCCCTCGGCGGGAATCACCATCGCCACATCGATCGTCAGCGCCCTTACCCGCATTCCGGTGCGCTGTGACGTGGCCATGACCGGCGAAATCACCCTGCGCGGCAAGGTGCTCCCGATCGGCGGCATGAAGGAAAAAATGCTGGCGGCGCACCGCGTCGGAATCCGCACGGTGATCCTGCCCAAGGACAATGAGAAGGATCTGGCGGACATTCCCCCGGAGATTCAGGCAGACCTGACCATTCGGTTTGTCGAGAACATGGATGAAGTTTTGGAAATCGCCTTGGAACGGCCTCTGACACCCGCAACACACGACGCAGTCCCGGAAGTGGCGGCTAAGTTTGAAACGGAAACCGAGAGCGATCAAGAATTGACCAATTGAGGGAAACCTCAGCTCCTCCGTCCCGATGAAGCGCTGCGAATCCAGGCAGCGGGGTGTATCGGGATCGGGGACGCGGCAGTCGTTCGAATCACCCGTGCTTTGAATTTCCAGTTTTTTTGGCTAATCCGGTCGGAAATTGAATAGCCCTTGCCCGGAGTCCGCCGACAACGACCGTACCCGGCCTGAGCTTCAGGCTTATCTCTAAGAGAATTAAGGAAATGAAAACGATGAGTATTAGTCTTGCGGAATTAAAGGAAAAAAATATCACCGATCTGGCCAAGATCGCCAAGGATTTGGCGATTCCCGGATCGAGCGGCATGCGCAAGCAGGAGTTGATCTTCCAGATCCTCCGCGCCCAGACCGAGAAAAACGGCCTGATCTTCTCCGAAGGCGTCCTCGAATGCCTCCCCGACGGATTCGGCTTCCTGCGCGCCCCGGAGTACAACTATCTCCCCGGCCCGGACGACATCTACGTTTCGCCGTCGCAAATCCGCAAATTCGATTTGCGCACCGGCGATACCGTCTCCGGGCAGGTTCGCCCGCCCAAGGACGGCGAGCGCTACTTCGCGCTGATCAAAGTCGAGGCCGTCAATTTCGAGGATCCCGAAGTCGCCCGCAACAAAATTTTCTTCGATAACCTGACGCCGCTCTATCCCCAGGGCCGCCTGAAAATGGAAACCACGCGCGAAAACCTGACCGGGCGCGTGCTCGACCTGCTCTGCCCGGTCGGCAAAGGCCAGCGCGGATTGATCGTCGCGCCGCCGCGCACCGGCAAAACCATGATGCTGCAGGCGTTCGCCAATTCCGTCACCGCGAATCACCCGGAAGTCGCGCTGATCGTTCTCCTCATCGACGAGCGCCCGGAAGAAGTCACGGACATGCAGCGCACGGTGAAGGGCGAAGTGATCAGCTCGACGTTCGACGAGCCGCCGCAGCGCCACATCCAGGTCGCGGAAATGGTGCTCGAGAAGGCCAAGCGCCTCGTCGAGCACAAGCGCGACGTGGTGATCCTTTTGGACTCGGTCACGCGTCTCGCCCGCGCCTACAACGCCGTCACACCGCCCTCCGGCAAGGTTCTCTCAGGCGGTATTGACGCCAACGCTTTGCAGCGCCCGCGGCGTTTCTTCGCCGCCGCGCGAAACGTCGAGGAAGGCGGCTCGCTCACCATCATCGCCACGGCCCTGATCGACACCGGCAGCCGCATGGACGACGTGATCTTCGAAGAGTTCAAGGGCACCGGCAACATGGAAATCAACCTCGACCGGCGCCTCGTCGACAAGCGCATCTTCCCCGCCATCGACATCAACCGCTCGGGCACTCGCAAGGAAGAACTGCTCATGCCGCCCGACGAACTGAATCGTGTGTGGGTGCTGCGCAAGGTGCTGAACCCCCTCTCGCCGGTGGAGGCGATGGAATTGCTCTTGGGCCGCCTCTCCAAATCGAAGTCCAACGCTGAATTTCTGGCCTCTATGTCGAGTCCGACCTAGACCCGGGACAGGCCCGAGCTACAGAAGAAAAAGTTCGCGCGTTTTCATCCCCCTTCCAGATTGCTCCGCGCCGCTCGCGCTGCGTCATCCGCCGCGCCCGCGGGATCGTTTTGCCAAGGGGGACGCCCTCGATGAAATTTCTTGCCCGCCAGCCAATCCTGAATCGCGCGCGTGAATTGTTCGGCTACGAATTGCTCTTTCGCGACGGCCTCCAGAACTGCTGCGAGGAGCTGAACCTCGAATTCGCCTCGACTTCCCTGCTCGATACTTCTTTCCTGATCGGATTTGAAAAAATCACCGCCGGGCGGCCCATGTTCATCAACTGCCCGCGCGATTTCCTGATGCGCGACTACATCTCCCTTTTTCCGCCGCGCTCCGTGGTGGTGGAAATTCTGGAGTCCGTGAAGCCGGACCAGGAAATCATCGACGCGTGCCTCCGCCTGAAGCAGTGGGGATTCTTGATCGCGCTCGACGATTTTGTCGACGCCCCCGGCTGGGCGCCTCTCGTCGTGCTGGCGGACATCATCAAGGTCGACTTTCGAGCGACGGACCGGAAAGAGCAGGGCGCGCTCGTCGCCCGTCACTCCGGCAAAAAAATGCGAATGCTGGCGGAAAAAGTGGAGACCCAGGACGAGTACCGCGCGGCCATGAAAATGGGATATTCCCTTTTTCAGGGCTACTTTTTTTGCCGCCCCGAAATGTTGCGGCACGGAGAATTGCCGGCTTCCAAACTCGCGTATCTCGAGCTGCTGCGGGCGGCGACCGCGACCGAATTTGACATCGAGGAGCTGGCTCTCAAGATCAAGCACGAAGCTTCGCTGACCTTCCGGCTTCTTCGCTACCTCAATTCCGCCGCCTTCGGACTGCGCGCCGAGGTCCACTCCGTGACGCACGCGCTCTCGCTCCTCGGCGAGCGCGAATTGCGCAAGTGGATTGCCGTGATCTCGGTGGGCGTCCTGGCCGACGGCAAGCCCGACGAGTTGATGACCGTGCCGCTCGTCCGCGGCAGATTCTGCGAACTTCTGGCGCCGCTCGCGGGGCTGGCGGGCCACGCCAACGATCTCTTTCTGATGGGCCTGGTCTCCGTAATGGACGCGATCCTCGATCAGCCGCTCGAAACCGTGCTCGCCGAACTGCCGGTACGCCGCGAGATCAAGGACGCTTTGCTCTCTCAGAAAGGCATGTACTGGAAGCTGCTCGAAATCGCCGTCGCCCACGAGCGCGCCGATTGGGAGAAAGTCAGCTCCCTCGCGCAAGAAACGCGAATCAGCGAAGAGCGAATTTCCGCGACGTACGTGGAAGCGGTCGACTGGTCCACCGCGCTGGGCCGCACGGTACAGGCGCCGGTGGCGAAGTGAGGAGAAGTGGCTAGTGGCGAGTGGCTAGCAGATCGTGACCCGTGATCGCGCATCGCACGGGTTTGCTAGCCACTCGCCACTCGCCACTAGCCACTAGCCACTTTCCCGCGATTCTCCCGCGCCAACAAAACAATCACCCGCGCCGTCTCCTCCGCATCCATCGCCGTGTTGTCCACCACCACGGCATCGGCGGCGCGCACGAGCGGCGACATCTCGCGCTCGCGGTCGCGCCGGTCGCGCGCGAGAACTTCGGCGAGCACTTTCTCGAATTCCATCGGCTCGCCTTTCTCCTCATACTCGCGCTGGCGGCGCGCCGCGCGCACCTCGGGCAACGCGTCGAGAAAAATCTTCAGGTCCGCGTCCGGGAAAACGACCGAGCCGATGTCGCGCCCCTCCATCACCACGCCGCCTCGCGCGCCCGCGCGGCGTTGCTCGTCCACCATTGGATGCCGCACGCCCGGAACGGCCGCCGCCACAGATGCCGCGTGCGCCACCTCATGCGTGCGAATGGCCTCCGTCACGTCCTCGCCGTCGAGCAGCACGCGCAGCTTGCCGTCCTGCGGCACCAGATCGATCCGCGCCACCTCCGCGATTTCCGCGAGGCGCTCGGCCGAATCGAGCGGCACCCCCGCGCGCAGCGCCTTCAGCCCCACGGCGCGGTACATCGCCCCGCTATCGAGGTGCGTGTAACCCAGCATCGCCGCCACGCGTCGCGCGACCGTGCTCTTCCCCGATCCCACGGGGCCATCAATCGCTATGATGAGTTTGTCCTTCACGGGTGAGTTCAACGCGTCTCGCTGTCAGCGCACAAAAGTGATTTGTGGGTCGCGGCTTTAGCCGCTGCGGAAAAACTTTTTGTCATTCCGAGGCCCGCCGGAGGCGGGCCGAGGAATCTCTCTTGAATTTACATCGAAGAGAGATTCCTCGCCTCGCTCGGAATGACAAAATGCTTCTTTTTCCGTGGCCTCTTCAGCCGCGACATCAACGCGGCAAAAGGGATGCCTTTAGGCCCCGATTCCGGCCGCGGCCTTAGTCGCAGCGCACGACATTATTTTCGTCAAATCCGCTTGAACGCGCGTTCGATCTCACGCACCGAATACCGCAGAACAATCGGCCGGCCGTGAGGGCAGCTCATTGGCGTCTCCGTCTTCGCCAGTTCGCCGAGGAGCCACTCCATTTTTTTCTGGTCGAGCGGCATGTTCACCTTGATCGCCGCGTGGCACGACGTCGAAGCCGCGATCTTCGCCTGCAGCGAATCCATCGAAATGGCCGAGTTCTCGCGCTCCGTGCCGTCCAGAATTTCCATTAGCAGGCGCTCCGCGTCCGCGGCGGCGATTCCGGCGGGCGTCGCGTGAATCGCCACGCTGCGCGGACCCATCTGCGCCACTTCGAAGCCGTTGGCAGCCAGCTCTTCGGCGATGCGCTCGAAAATCACGAGTTGCCGAGGTGCCAGCTCCACCATCATCGGCGTGAGCATGCGCTGCCCGCTCAGCAGACCCTCGCGCCGCGCGCGCAGGTGCTGCTCGAACAGCACGCGCTCGTGCGCCACGTGCTGGTCGATGATCCACAACCCCTCGCCGTTCACGGCCCCGATGAAACTCGAGCTGATTTGCCCGAGCGGTTTCAATTCGACGAGGCTCCCCGCGCTCGCCAGCGGCTCCGCGCCGATGAAGCTCCCCGCGCTTCCGGAAAAAGATTCGTCGGAAATCGAGCCGAATCCGCCCTCGAAGCGAAAGCGCTGCGGCTCGGGACGCAGAGGCGCGGCGCTCAGTTCAAAATCGCCCGCAATCGCCGCGCCGGCCGAGCCGCCGCCATTCATGGGAGACGCATTCGCGGCAGGCCCGTCCCACGGCGGAATCACGGCGCGCGGCAACCCGGTGCTCGATGCTGTCGCGCCCGCGGCGGCGCTTGCCGCGGCCGCGTCGTTTCCCTGCTCGCGCGCTTCCGCTGATGCGGACGCCGCAGCAGCGCCGGCAAAACTCGGGATCGGCCGCGCTCTCGACAGCGCCTGGCGGATCGAATCGCGCGTGAAGTCGTGCACGAACTGCGGATGCCGGAAGCGCACCTCGATTTTCGCGGGATGAACGTTCACGTCCACTTCCTCGGCGGGCAAGTCGAGAAACAGCAGCACCGCGGGAAAAACGGAGGGCGGGAGCACGTTGCGGTACGACTCATGAATCGCGTGCAGGATCAACCGGTCACGCACGAGGCGCCGATTCACGAAGACGTAAATCCCGTTGCGATTCGAGCGCTGCACCTCGGGCCGCGAAGCGAATCCGCGAACGACAAGCTCGGCGGCGCGCTCTTCGCTCGTAAGCTCCGCCTCGGTGATCGCGGCGCGCATGGGCGAGGAAGCCGGCGGCAGCTCGAAAAGTTCCTCGAGCGCCTGCCGCCCAAAAAGCTGATACACGCGATCGGCCATCGACTCGACGGGCGTCGCATGAATAATTTCCTGAGTCGGCGTCTTCAGCACGAATTGCTTGTCCGGATGCGCGAGCGCGTAATGCGTGACAAGCGAAGCGATGTGCCCCAACTCGGTCGTTTCCGATTTCAGGAAATTGCGCCGCGCCGGCACGCAGTAGAAAAGATCGGCGACACTGATCGTCGTTCCCGCGGGCAATCCCTCGGGCTTCACGCCGACAAGCTTGCCGCCCGCGAACTCGACGCGCGTCCCCTCTTCTTCCTCCGCCGCGCGCGTCTGGAGCAGCAGCCGCGAAACCGCCGCGATCGAAGGCAGCGCCTCGCCGCGAAATCCGAGCGTCGCAATCGAGAGCAGATCGTCCGCCGTGCGCAGCTTGGAAGTCGCATGCCGCTCGAACGCCAGCAGCGCATCGTCATGCGCCATCCCGCAGCCGTCGTCGATCACGCGAATCATGCGCTTCCCGCCCGACTCCACCTCCACGCGAATCGAGCGCGCCCCCGCATCCAGCGCGTTTTCGAGCAGCTCCTTCACGACGGAAGCGGGTCTCTCGACCACTTCGCCCGCGGCAATCTTGTTCGCCACGTGTTCCGGAAGTATGCGTATTCGAGTCATTCGGTTAATTGTAGCGCCAACCTTTAGGTTGGCAGTCTGGAATCGTCGCGGGCGAGTTGCCGTCGCCGCGGGTGCCCGCCTAGAAGGCGAGCGCTACACGATTTCGGCCACACCACAAGCTTCGCCGCACCGTAATCCGCCCACTATTTTTCCTTAGCGGGCTTCAGTTCGATGCCGAGCAGATCGAGTTGGTCCTTGTCCACGCCGGACGGCGCTTCCGCCATCAAATCCTGAGCCTTCGCCGTTTTTGGGAAGGCGATCACTTCGCGAATCGATTTTTCGCCTGCGAGCAGCGCGACCACGCGATCGAGGCCGAGCGCGATGCCGCCATGCGGAGGCGTGCCGTACGTCAGCGCGTCAAGGAAAAAGCCGAAGCGGCCCCGCCGCTGCTCCTCGCTGAGGCCGAGCATCTTGAAGACGCGATCCTGCAATTCCTGTTGGTGAATCCGGATGCTGCCCGACCCTAGCTCAACGCCGTTCAGCACCAGGTCGTAACCCTTCGAGCGCATCGACAGGCGCACTTCGTCGGACGGATCTTCAAGCTTGGGAATATCTTCTTCCACGATTCCCGTGAAGGGATGCTGCGCGCTCACGACCGCTTTTTCCGTTGGGCTCCATTCAAAGAGCGCGAAGCCTGTGATCCACAGAAATTCCCAGCGATCCTTCGGAATTAGTTTCAATTGATCCGCAAGCTGCAAGCGCAATTGCCCCGCGATCAGCGCGGCGGCATCGGTCCCGGGAATCTGCTCCTTTGCAGTCACGGCGACGATGAGGTCGCCCGGCTTGGCGTCCACCGCGGCAGCAATCGCCTTCAGCGCCTCCGCGCCCAGATTTTTTTCGAGCGCCGAAGTGACGCCCTCGGCGGTCACCTTGATCGTGTACACGCCGCGCGCACCCTGTCCCTTCGCCTTCTCGGCGATTTCGTCGAGCTGCTTGCGCGAGAACGCGGCGGCACCCGGAGCCGCGAGCGCCTGCACGTGTCCTTCGATGTGCAACGTCTCGCGCGCCGCAGCGGAAAAATGCGCCGTCACGTCGTGTAGTTCCATGCCGAAGCGCACGTCGGGCTTGTCCGAGCCGTAGCGGCCGATGGCTTCCTTGTAATCCATGCGGCGGAACGGGCCCTTCACCGTGATGCCCGCAACGGCGCAGGCGCGCACCATCACGTTCTCGATCACGCCGAAAACGGTGTCCTGCGTAGGAAACGAAATTTCGAGGTCGAGCTGCGTGAACTCGGGCTGGCGGTCGGCGCGCAGGTCTTCGTCGCGAAAGCATTTGACGATTTGAAAGTAGCGGTCCATCCCGCCGATCATCAGAATCTGTTTGAAAATTTGCGGCGATTGCGGCAACGCGTAAAACTGCCCGGGATGCACGCGGCTCGGCACAAGGTAGTCTCGCGCGCCCTCGGGCGTCGAGCGGGTAAGCATGGGCGTTTCGATTTCGTAAAAGCCCATCTCGTCCATCGCTTTGCGGATTTCCAGAATCACGCGGTGCCGCAGCGCAAGATGGTGCCGAGGCTGCGTGCGCCGCAAATCGAGGTAGCGGTAGCGCAGGCGCGTCTCTTCGTTCGCGGTGAGGTCGTCTTCGACAACAAACGGCGGCGTCTTCGCCGTGTTCAGAATGCGCAACTCGCTGGCGATGATCTCGACTTCGCCCGAGGTGAGATCGGGATTCACCTTCTGCCGCCTCACCACGCGCCCAATCACGGCAACAACAAATTCCGAGCGCAACTCTTCGGCGCGCGCCTGCGCCGCCGGGTGGAACTCCTTATTGAAAACAATCTGCGCAATGCCCGAGCGGTCGCGCAAATCAATAAAGATCAGATTGCCCAGATCGCGCCGCCGGTGGACCCAGCCCATCAGAACGACGTCTTTGCCGTCATCCGCAGCCCGCAAATTCCCGCAGTAGTGTGTGCGTTGCAGCGTTCCCAGTGAATCAAGCACGAAGTGTTCTTCCCTTCCGATTTATCCTAAATCAATCACAACAACGGCAAGACATTTTGTCATTCCGAGCGCACCCCGCTGACGCGGGTTGAGTAGCACAGCCACTCCTGGCTGTGTGCTTTTGTAGACTCATCGGCCGCCTAGCGTCATCGATTGGCAAAAACCACACAGGCAAGAGTGCCTGTGCCACCAAAACCCACACCTAAGCTCTCGGGCGCAAATAGTCAAAGAGTTGATGTTCGTTCAGTTTTTGCTGCGTGCCATCGGCGAGGCGCTTCACCGTGACGACGCCCGCGGTGAGTTCATCGTCGCCAATAATCACCGCATGGCGCGCCTTCAGCCGATCCGCAAGCCCCAGCGATTTGCCAAATTTCATTTCTACCGCGGGAAGCTCGACGACGAAGCCAGCGCTGCGCAGACGTTTTGCCAGACCGATCGCCGCCGTCTGCGCCGCCGCGCCAAACCACGCCAGATACACGTCAAGCCCGGTCTGCGTCGCCCCCTCGCCCGCTTCCTGCAGCGAAAGAATCAGCCGATCCGTGCCGATGGCGAAGCCGATGCCCTTCGTCGCCGCCGGACCGCCGAGCAGTTCCACGAGGCCGTCGTAGCGCCCGCCGCCGCACACCGCGTTCTGCGAGCCGAGGCCGGGCGCGGTAATTTCAAACGTGGTGCGCATGTAGTAGTCGAGCCCGCGCACGAGCCGCCAGTTTTCCTGGTACTGGATTCCGCGCAGATCGAGCTGCCGCTTCACTTCGGCGTAGTGCGCGCGGCACTCGTCGCACAGGTTTTCGCCGATGCGCGGCAGCTTCGCGATGATGGCCTGCTCGTGCTCCAGCTTTGAGTCGAGGACGCGCAGCGGATTCGTCTCGATGCGTCGCTGGCTGTCCGCGCCAAGCTGCTCGCGCACCTTCTGCAATTCCGCGCGCAATTTCTCAACGTACGCCGGCCGGCAATTCTTGTCGCCGATCGAATTGATATTCAGGATCGCGCCCTTGAGCTTCAGCCGCTCGAAGAGCGTCATCAGCATCTCGATCACTTCCGCGTCGATCCCCGGCGCATCCGAAGTCCCCAGCACCTCCGCGCCGATCTGATAAAACTGCCGGTAACGCCCCTTCTGCGGCCGCTCGCGCCGGAACATCGGGCCCATGTAGTACAGCTTTACGTTGCCGGCCTGCGTCTGCATTCCGTGTTCGATGTAAGCGCGCACAACGGATGCTGTTGCCTCCGGGCGAAGCGTTAGGTAGTCACCGAGTTCAGCAACTCTAATGGCCAAGTAGATCGCCCTCACAGTTTGGCGACCAAGTGCCACACTTTGTGGATTGCTCAAAGAAACGCCGGACAAGGCGTCAGACCCGTTCCTAACGCTTTTGAGAGCGCCGATGTTCGCCGGTGATTTGGGGAGTTCACCATCGGCGATAGACTTCGACAGATCTTCGACAAACTGCCCAACGTACTGCTTGTAGCTACTGAAGAGCTCATCGTCCTTCAGCGGGTCCGGCCACTCGGTAATCATGTTAGCCAAGCCACCCAGCCTCGGCACGGCGTTGTCCACAAACGAGTACATTTCCTTCGAGACGATGTCTGTATCGAGTCCAACCGACCGCATGAACAAGTCCGTCTGCTCGAAAATCGGCAGGCGAATATCGGCGAAGCCGAACATGCCGAACACGCCGCGCGCGGTCTGCTCGACGCGATTCCATAGCTCCGACTCCGGCGGCAGAATATCGCGTACGCCCTTGATGGCCTGAAATTTCATCTCGCTTCAGGGGCTAAAGCCCTTCTTCTCCTCAGCGTAACGTCGGGGCTGAAGCCCCGACCTCCGAAACCTATCCTCGAAACAGCATCTCTGGGAAACTGACACACAACCCAGGAAAGCACGGCTTGGACGTGGCCCGCCCGCCTTCAGGCGGCTCCTTCTTCAGGAGGGCCGGGCTTCAGCCCGGCCGTAAATGGGCGCAGTGGACGGGGCTTTAGCCCCTGAAGCTCAATCCCGCCGCTACGATTTCCCCGCCTCCGCCTTGTACGTCTCCGAATACTCCACGTAGCGATCCGCGTAAGCCTGGATGCTCGCCTGATCTTCCGGCGTAAGCGCGCGGCGGAATTTTCCGGGATGGCCCATGAACAAGCTGCCAGGCGGCACCACCGCGCCCTCGGGCACGAGCGTCCCCGCCGCCACGATCGAGCCTTCGCCGATGCGCGCGCCGTTCAGCAAGATGGCGCCCATGCCGATCAGGACGCGCGACTCAATCGTGCAACCGTGCAGGATCGCGCCGTGCCCCACCGTCACCGCGTCGCCCAGTTGCAGCGGGTGCGTGTCTTTGTACACGTGCAGCACGCAGCCGTCCTGAATATTCGTGCGCGAGCCGATGCGGATCCAGTTCACATCGCCGCGAATCACGACGCACGGCCACACGCTCGACAATTCACCGATGGAAACGTCGCCGATGACCACCGCTTGCGGATCGATGTACGCCGAAGCCGCAATCTGCGGCGTCCGGCCATGATGGCTCCGAATCATGCGCGCACCTCAATGAATTTGAAACAAATGACGCTAACACACGCATTCATGGCTGACAAGAAAGGTCATGTGCTGAATTCTGGCTCCTCGCGATTTTCCAACTTAATCTTGGCCTTCATACTTACGTAACCTGCAATACACGCATTGCTTCGCGAGGACATTTCCCCAACGACCCCGGAAAAAACACGTTCCGCATCGCGGGCAAGGCCACGTTTGAAGACTCCGGGCAGCGCGGAGAAGCATTCCGATCCAGAAAATTATGGCAATCGGAAATACTACTGAACTGTGAAACAACTTCGTCAGGAGAATACCGATGGCGGCGCATCCGGGTGGATAGCCCAGAAACCAGAGCCAATATGAGTTCCTGCGTCTCTTGTACTCCTGCCACGCTTCCCGGTAGGTATCCACTTTTCAATCAATCTCAACAACCGGGCCGCCGGCCGCGGCCGCTTTCGTTTCGAGCCGGCCGGCCACCGCGCGCGCCATCGCGTAGATGCTTTTCGCTCCGGGCGCATCCGGCCCGAGCAGCGCGACCGGCTCACCGGTATCGCCGCCGATGCGGATTTTCGGATCGATCTCAATCTCGCCCAGGAGCGGCACGCCGTACGTCTCCGCGATGCGCCGCCCTTCTCCGTGGCCGAACACATCGATTTTCCCCTGGCAATGCGGGCAGCTGAAGAAGCTCATGTTCTCGACGACGCCGATAATTTCCACGTTGACCTGGCGAAACATTTCCATCGCCTTGCGCACGTCGGCAAGCGCCACCGTCGAGGGCGTCGTCACCAGCACCGCGCCCGTCACCGGCACCAGCTGAATCAGCGAAAGCTGCACGTCCCCCGTGCCCGGCGGCAGATCGATGAGCAGGTAATCCAGTTCGCCCCACACCACGCTGCGCAGGAACTGCGTCATCACGCTGTGGAGCATCGGCCCGCGCCAGATCATGGGCTTGTCGCCAGGATTGAGCAGGCCCATCGAAATCACCTTGATCCCCTGCGCCTGCACCGGGAGAATTTCCCGCTCGCTGAGCGCCTGCGGCTGCTCGTCGGTGCCCAGCATGATGGGCACGTTGGGGCCGTACACATCGGCATCCAGCAGACCGACCTTCGCGCCCATCTGCTTGAGCGCCAGGGCCAAATTGACCGACACGGTGGTCTTGCCGACCCCGCCTTTCCCGCTGGCCACGGCGACGAGATTTTTCACGCCAGGAATGGGCAATTTGGGAGGCTGAGGCATCGGAGGCGACGGCATGATCGGTTTCTCCTCGAAGAGCTACGGATAGGTGTGACTGCAAATATTTACGGCCCTTCATTTTGTACGAGAAAGGCCCGCACGTCCACTGGCAGCAGGATTCATGGACGTTCAGGATTTTCCTCGATCTTCTGCGGCCGAATTCGACAGGGATTTCGGAGGTCCGACCTTCAGGTCGGACGAAACAACGCCTGACCGAGATGGCCTTCAGGTCCTGAAGCTTCAGGGGCTAAAGCCGAGAAAAACGGCCTTATGCGTCGGGGCTGAAGCCCCGACCTCCGACATCTTCGAGCTTCGCATCCGATTCTCACTCCAGTAGTCTCCGAGTCTCGACGGGCGAGCCGTTTCCCTTTAGCCACAAAATTCCGAGGGCCGTTGTGGCGCGGCGCAGCCCGCGCTACGGTTAGAGAGGAGGGGTACGGGCCCAAGTGTCCGTTCCGCATGGATACACCGAGCGCCAAATTTACCTCCGCCCGCGCCTTCATCCGCAGCCTCAATATTCTGCTCAAGTATGCCCGGCTGTATGGCTTTGACCATACCCGCACGAAGGAACAATTCGATACCGCCTGGAATGAATTACACGACGCGATTCCCCCAACGAACGAATCCGGCCTGTTGCTGGGCGCCACGGGAGCGCAGCTATTGCTGGACGGCATGCCTCTCGACGGCACGCCCACGGAGCGCAGCTTCGCCCAGCTGCTTTCGGCCGCAGGCCTCGCCAGCATCCAATTCACTTCGCGCGTCACGAAAGAGGATTTTGAGCGGCTGGTGCGCGCCTTCCCCACGAGTAATACGAAGCCTTCCGTCCTCGCCGAGCAGTTGAAGACGGCGCTGGCGAATGTCCCCAACATTCGGATGAACGAAATTCGCTTTGTCGCGGAGGATGCCTCAAGGAGCGACGCGCTGGCCGCCGGACTCCTCACGGCGCAATCGCTCGGCGCCGATGCCAACTCGGTGAAGCAGTGGCTCAATGACCCGCAAAAACTGGTGCAGTTGATCGCGGCGGCGGAAGGATCGCGGGGCGAAACAGGCAGCGGACCAGGTACTGGGGCCGGAGGCACTGGCGGCGACGGCTCAGGCAGCGGAAGCGGCTCCGGAACGGAAGGGTCCGGGAGCGCAACAGGAGCCGGAACGGGGACCGGAGGAACTGGCGGAGTTGGCGGTGGCTCGGGATCGGGCTCGGGATCAGGCTCAGGAACAGGCTCAGGACCGAGCACGCCATCCGCACAAAGCCCTTACTCGGGCGCGAAACCCAGCGGTGTTTTTCGGGGCCCTGGAGCGCCAAGCGCCGGCGGCAGCGGCAGCGGAGGCCCACGCCGGGGAGGTCCCGGCGGCTTGGGTCCCGGCGGCGGAGGTTTCGGTTCTGGCGGCGTTCGCGGGCCAAGCGCTGGCGGCAGTGGCCTCTCGTCGTGGAGCGCGAAAGACGAAGACATCCTGGGAATCCTGAAACTGCTGACAAGTCTCGGCCAGAATGTCGCAGGACAGGGTGGCGGCCTGCAGGCCGGCCCGTTCCAGGAAGAGCTGACGAAGCTGCCGGTCGAGTCGCAGGAAATGCTACGCAATGCACTCTCCGCCGTCGCCGCGCAAGCGCCACCCGTAAATTCCAAGGACCCGATGCTGCTGCGCCTCGCCGAGCATCTGGCGATCAAGTTCGCGCTCGATCGCTACCAGCGCGGCGAAGTGAAGGTCAACGCCGTGCGCCAGATGTTCGAGAAAATGTCCCAGGAAATCGAGGGCCTGCGAAAAATCCTGGGCACTCACGAGCAGAAACTGGCCGACGCGGGAGTGATTGTCGAATCCACCGCCGAATTGCTCGACCAGCAATTCTGGGCGGCCGTGCCCGAGCGCGGAAAATACACCGTGCTCACTTCGTCGGAAGCCTGGTGCATCCCGGGGCGCAACCTGAAGCACTACGTCGAGGAGCTGATCCAGCGCGGCGACGAGAAATCCGCGCTCAAGATTCTGGAAAATTACGTCTCGTGTTTGCAGAGCGACGAGTTCGAGGCGCGCCGCCGTACCGCCATCGGGCTCGCCGATCTTGCCGACGTGTATGCCGCGCTCGATGGCCGCCCGCTCGCGCCCGCGATCCGCATTGCCGGAGCGCAACTCGGACTCGAGCGCGACGACAACTTGCAGGGGCTGATCAGCGCCGCCTTCGTGCGCCTGGCGCAGGAAGCGGGGCTGCGCAGGTACTTCCCCGCCCTGCTTCAGGCGCTCGATTCGCTGGACGCGGTGGAAAACCAACGGCCCGTCTTCGGCCAGAATATGCGCCCGCGCATCGGGCTCGACAAGCGCGTGCCCGAATATCTCGAGGACGTGCTTCGCGGCGACCGCAAGATGGACGGCCTGGGAAAATTGCTGCAACGCGTCCCCCGCACCGCATCCGAGAATTTGATCCAGCGCTTTAACCGCACGTCGAGTCGCGCCGACATGCAGAAGCTGGTGGACCTCGCCGGCGAGGTGGGCGAGGAGTTGATGGCATCCCTGCGCGACGCGCTGCGCTCCGGCACAGCGCACGAAGGCGCGGAAACGGCGGCACTGCTCAGCCGTCTCGATTCCGGCGCGATCGCGCGCTGGCTGCCCGAGCGCGTCGCCGAGTGGCCGCGGCAGGCGCAGGACCGCGTGGTGCGGCTGCTCGCGATGGGCGGCGCGGCGGAGCGCGGCAACCTGATCCTCGGCTTGCTCCATATGCTCGATCCCGTGTTGCTGGCGCTGGCGATCGACGAAATCGGTCTTAGCGAAGACAAGACCTGCGTCGCCGCGATGCTGCACATCGCCGAGGGCGATATCGGCCGCGGGTCGGGGCCGTTCGTGCAATTGAAGGCGATCGAGGCGCTGGGGCGGCTGAAGGCGCCCGAAGCTGCGGATCTGTTGCGCGGAATCGCGGAGACGCGCCGCGTGTTTCACTGGTCGCATCCCGCCGAATTGAGATTGGCGGCCGTGCAAGCCATGGCCAAGATCGATCCCGCGTGGGCCGACGAATTCGCGCCCCACAGCGGATTTGCTGCCAACGAACTCGGCCTCGCGCCGCTCGATCCGGTGCCGAACGCCAAGTATTTTCGCCGCCGTCGCTATCCGCGCGTGCGCCTGTCGCATGCGATCCCCGCGATTTCCTGGGTCGGCCACGATTCGTACCGGCTGGAAATTCGCGGGTTGAGCTTGAGCGGCGGGATCGCAGTGGGAGAAAAGCATCTCCCCCCGGGGACGCTCGTCTCGATGAAGATTGGCACGGGGCTGCGTGCGATTCGCGCGCAAGTGCTGATGCGCGATGCTCGCGCGCAAGGCCTCGGCTTTGAAATCGCCGATATGGATTTGGATGAGCGCGCCAGGCTGCGCAAGCTGCTGCTCGGCAACGATCCCTCCGCGTTCTACCAGGAAGAGCCCGCGCTGGCGCAGACGGCCGAGTAAGTAGGACGGGCTTTCAGCCTGTCGGTTTCCACAAATTTCGCTCAGAACTGAAGTCGAAGGCAAGGTCGCACTCGCGCGGACGGCCGTTCCCATTTTCAGCCTCAAAGTTGGTTATGGAAACCGACAGGCTGAAAGCCTGTCCTACTTGCTCGCCGCCCTCATGATCCTCGGAAACCCGCCCGGCCCGACCAGCAGGCTCGCCGTGGCCACTCCACCCATCAGCGCGCCCATCACGCCGAGGACCGACGCGTCCGTGCCCGTGAGATAGAGATTCTTGATCAGCGTCCGCGGTGCAAGCCACGGCTTGCGAAATTTGTCCGGCGTGGCGGGATAGCCGTAGATCGCCCCGAGCGGCGCCGCCGTGAAATGCTCGAACGTGAGCGGCGTCCCGAGTTCGCTGTACGCGACAAGCGAACGGAAGCCGGGGTGATGCTGCTCGACCAGATCAAGCAGCGCTTGTGTGATGCGATCCTTGGCCGAGTCATAGTCGGGCCCGCGCCGCCGCCACGGCTCCTTGCGAAACGCTTCCACCGCGCCATACGAAAACGGCGCAATGATCTCGGCGGTGTGGGTCGTCGCGCGTGGGTCCTTCAGCGAAGGAAAGGACAGGTACGCCATCGCGGCGCGGCCTTCGAGCAATTCGTTGCGAGCCGCGCAGATCGCGTTCTGGTCGAAGCCGGAAAAAATCCAGTAGTTTTCACCGCGGAAACCCAACTCTCGCGGATCGCGCTTGAGACCCAGAAACAGCTGAACGGCTTCCATCCCCTCCGGCGGGGCGTTCAGCTCGGCGCGGAACGGAACCGCCTCGGCCGGCAGCAGCCGCGCAAACGTGTTCCACGCGCCCGCATCGGAAACAACGACCGGCGCGCGAAATTCCAGCCGAGGTTGCTCGTGCCCTTTCTTGTGCTGCACCTCGACGCCAGCCGCCCGGCCGCCTTCCAAGATAATTTTCGTGACTTCGTGGCCCGTCAGCAGTTCGCCGCCGGCCGCGCGAATCACGGCGCCCGCCGCCTTGGCAATTTCTCCCGCGCCGCCCGCGGGATACCACGCGCCATTCAGGTAGTGGCTGACGATGATCGCGTGCGTGACGAACGCGCTGCGCCCGGGCGGCAATCCGTAGTCCGCCCACTGCGACGCCAGCACGGCGCGCAGGCGCGGGTCGCGAATTTTGCCTTGCAGATATTGCTCCGTCGTCTGCAGCGCCAGCGGCTCCGACGGCCGGTTCATTTTTCGCACGATCCAACTGACCGGCTGCGGCGTGAGCATGGCCATCATGCGGCGCGCGAACCACGCCGTCGCGCGCTCGACGTCGCCAAAATATTCGCCGATTGCCTGCTTCTCCGTGGGAAATGCATCGGCCAACGCGCGCTCGTAATTCTTCCGACCTTTTGGGACTTTCAACTTGAAGCCGGGATAGAGGAAGACGTCATACTCGTCCGGCAGGGGCGACCAATCCACGCCGCGATCCGTGATGAAATCGAACAGGCGCCGCGAGGTCATACCCGGCCCCATGTCGCCGACGTAGTGGACGCCGACGTCCCACGTCCATCCGCCTGGGCGGCTAAATGTGTGAGTGAATCCGCCGATTTTGAAATGCTGTTCGAGGACGAGTACCCGCCACTTCCGCAGCCGGGCCATGATCGACGCAAAAGCGAGCGCGCCGATGCCGGAGCCGATGACGATGGCGTCAAAGCCGCCGCGCGCGGCCCCGGGTGATTCCGAACGTGGCGCATCCGCCATGGGCGAAGCCTCCGCTCACCAGGATGGACCGATTGTAAGTGCGAGAGGCGCGGAACGCCCACCGGATTCTTACTTGCTGTTCGAGAACGCCAAGAACATCGTCAAATATCGTTTCAGCTTTTGCGTGATCAGGAAATTCTCCTTCACGTGCTGGTGCCCGGCCTCGCCCAGTTTCGCGGCAATGTCCGGGTGTGAGAGGAGAAAACGAATCTGATACGCCGCGCCCTCGACGGAATGCGCAAGCAGGCCGGTCTGCTTGTGGATCACCTGCGAAGGGATTCCGCCGACCGCCGACGCCACCACGGGCTTTTTCTTCCACAGCGCTTCCGAAACGGTCAGTCCAAAGCCTTCGCGCAGGCTTTTTTGAATCACGATCGTCGAGGCGCGCTGCAGCGCATTCACCTCGAGCGGCGCGAACGGGGGAAGGTCCAGCACCTTGATGTCTGAATCGCTCTCCGCCTCCCGGAGGACCTCCTTCAGCACGATCGCGCCCTCGGGATCGTCGGGCGCGCCGCCTCCGGCCAGCACGAGCTGGCAGTCAAAATACCGCTTCACGATGCGATAGGCGCGGATCACCCCGACTGGATCCTTCAGACGGTCGAAGCGCGAAATCTGCGTCAGGATCGGACGTTGCGGATCGATTTTGTATCGCTCCAGGACGCCGTCGATGAAATCCGCGCTCAGTTCGCGGTTCTTGTCCGAAAGCGGATCGATCGCCGGGTAGAAGAGGTACTGCGGAATCGGAAGCTGCCTCGCGAACTCGGGTGAAGAAAACATCGATCCGTCGTATTTCGCAACAAACGGCGCGAGGAAGTCCCAAACCGCCTGGTTCGGATGCGACAAGTCGATATGGCAGCGCCACGCCCAGTAGTTGTGATTCCTCTGTCTGGCCTCGATCAGGGCCGCGGGCTGCGGGTCGTGAATCACTACGAATTCGGAATCCAGCGGAAGGCGCGAAATGTTTCGCTCGTTGTACGCCAGGTAGATCTCGAAGTCCCGAGCCGTCGCGTGATACGGCGCACCGTGTAGCGCGTTGTGAAACGATTTCGTGACCTCGAAGAAATCCTCGCCGCCCGTCATCACATCCCACCGAATATCAAGCTCGAGTTCGTCGGCGAGCGGCAAGAGCCGCGTCAAGATTTCCGCTACTCCTCCGCCCACCGCGGTTGAGTTGATCATCTCCACGCGGCGCCCGCGCAGCGGCTTCGCCAGCGCCCGCAACACCTCAATTTCGCCCTCGCCCAGGAGAGCCGCGTATTCGTCGAGGGGAATGCGAGTAGAAACGGCATGATTGGTCATGGCTTCCTCCGCTCGCGATCGATCAGGCGAAGGATTCTGGCGCGCGTGCCCTCGAGCGTGTTGGTGTAGATGTCGATGCGGTTCACACTGTCGGCCAGCGTCTTGAGGTCAAGAGCGCCGGCCAGCCAGTACGAGAAATCATTCGTCTGCAGCTGCGATCGCAGCCGGGACGAGATGAAATGAAAATAGAATCCGGCATGGCTCAGTACCTCGATTCCATCGCGAAACTCGTCGAGTGTCGTAGCCTGCTGACCCAGCGGGACCGTCACCTCAACGCCTTCGCAAAAATAGAAGCGTTCGAGCGCCGTCTGGCCGGCGAGTTCGGGAGAGGCGGCGCAAAAATCGCCGACGATGCGGCACAGATCCTGGCGGAGCGCGGCGATCGACACATAGTCGCGGATATCCAGGGAAGCGAGCAGCTCCGCGAGGTCGTTCCGGTTCGCGTCCGCCATGGCCCACTGCGCGACATCGCTTGACAAATTCTCGGTCAAAAAGTGGTGAGCGCCGAGCGTCTGAAACGTGTGGTGAAAAATAGATGCGTCGCTGCACTGCTCGAGGCCCTGCAGCAGTTCCGCAATCGTTTCCGCCGATTGATTGCCGATGCGCGTCAGATAGGAGACAGCGTAGAATTCAAACGGCGTCGTCGCTTGGTCCATCGAACAATTCCTCCATTCGCGATAGCGTTTCCGTGACCTCCGCCGGTCCCCGAAGGCAAAATTTCGCCTGGGTAGGGCGGCGTTTCCCTACGAGAACCGAGATTCCCGCCCGCGCCGCCGCGAAGCCCGGCTCGTCCGACAAGTCGTCCCCAAAATAAATCGGCAGCGCGCCGCGCCGCGCCGGTTCGTGGAGAATCTTCCGCACCCCCGCGCCCTTGTCTCCGATCAACACCGGGGCCACCTCGATGTCGCGCAGGTTCGCGATCAATTTCAGGGTCCCGCGCCTCGCGCGGACCAGCTCTTCCGCCAGGTCTCGCACTTGCCGCCGGGTCTCGGCACTCGCTCCCATCAGGTGAACCGAAAACGTGCCGCCCTTGGGTTCGACCCACACGCCTGATCTCCCCGGAAACCTGGCCACTAAATCCAAAATCGTGGAAGCCAGCGCCTCCCGGACGGAAAACGGCAAGCGGATGCGCCCGTTGCTTTCCCACCCGTACAGGCCGAGATACGTAAGATTCGGCAGCGCGATGAAGCGCTGAAGCTCCGCCCGCCTCCGGCCGCTGATGATCACGAGGGTGACGCCACGGAGCCCCGCCAGCTTCTTGAGTGCGGAGCGCGTTCGCTGCTGGACGTGCACCTGATTCGGATTCGGCGCCACGCGAACGAGGGTGCCGTCGAAATCGAGAAACATCACCACCCGCTTGCAGCTCTGGATGCGGCGGCGGACGCGTTCCCACTCGGCAAACAGGTGCGGTGTCGGGCGAGGCGTTGGGGTCATTGCGGCTGGCGCACCTCTCCGCGCTCGGTTGTCTCGATACGAATTTCGGTCAGGTCGCTCAGCAAGTTAGCGGCCCAGCGAAAAATGTTGTGCTCCCTCACCGCGTTGCGCATCCACTGCATCCGCTTGATCTGCTCCGCTTCGGGCATTTCGAGCGCCTGGTGGATGGCCTCACTCATTTGCGAAATGTCGTACGGGTTCACCAGCAGCGCGTCGGTCAGCTCGTGCGCCGCGCCCGCAAACGTGCTGAGAATCAACACGCCGAGTTCGTCTTCGCGCGCCGCGACGAATTCCTTGGCCACCAGATTCATCCCGTCGTGCAGGGATGTTACGAGGCAGACGGACGCCGCGCGGTAGTAGCGCTCGATCTCCTCGTGCGAGTGGTGCCACTTCAGCAACACGATCGGCTTCCACCGCCCTGAATGAAACTTCCCGTTGATCCGCTCCGCTTCCGCGGATACTTCTTCGAGAAACAACTTGTACCGCACGATGTCCGTCCGGCTCGGCGCCGCGATTTGGGCCAGCGAAAATCGCCGCTGGTAGGCTGGATAAAGGTCGAGGAACCGCTCGATGGCGCGAAATCTCTCCAGGATCCCTTTTGTATAGTCCACTCGATCCACGCCGACGGCGAGAAGTGAAGCCTCGATGCCCAGCTCGTCGCAGATCGCCGCGCGTTCTGCGCCCGCGCACTGCGCTTCACCGACTGCAGAAGTCGCATCCGGGAACGCCACGCTGATCGGGTAGGGCCGCACACGTGTGAAGTGCCCGTTCCGGTTCACCGCGAAGCGGTCCCATTCCGTTAGCGCCTCGACGGAGTGATCTACCGTCTCGAGAAAATTGTTGCAGTGCGTTTGAATGTGAAAGCCGATCAAGTCCGCGCCGAGCAGGCCGTCCACAAGCTCTTTCTGCCAGGGGCAGATTCCGATCATTTCCTGGTTCGGCCAGGGAATGTGCCAGAAGATCGCCACGCGGGCGTCCGGCCGCGCGTCCTTCACCATGCGCGGCAGCAGAGCAAAGTGATAATCCTGCGCCAGAAGGATCGGCGATTCCGTGCCCTCCATTTCCTGCAAGACCACGTCCGCAAAGCGCCGGTTGATCCGCTGGTACTGAATCCAGTCTTCCGGACGGAACACCGGCCGCGTGTGCGCGACGTGGCAAAGAGCCCAGAGACCCTCGTTCGAGAATCCTTCGTAAAATCCTTGGTCCTCTTCCTCGGTGAGCCACACGCGGCGCAGCGTGTAGCTCGGCAGGTCGGGCGGCACGCGCAGCCGGTCATTCGCGTCGACCACTTCGCGATCGGCGTTGCCAGTCCCATTCGCCACCCACGTCCCGTTGCACGCGAGCAGCACCGGCTCGAGCGCCGTCACCAGCCCGCTCGCCGGAACGGTCACCTGAATCGAGCCGTCCCGCTCGCTGCGCGTGTGCACGTACGGTTCGCGATTGGAGACCACGAAGAGCGGCGTGCCGTTGAGCTTGTTCTGCAAGCTGACGCGCAACCGCTCGCCCGTCCAGATCGATGCGCCCGTTTCGCGCAGCCTGGCTTCCTCCTCGGCCGTGGCGCGCGCCGTATTCAAATCGCGAGCGAGGTGTGTCACTTCGTCGTGCAACTGATCGAAAATTTCCCCCTCGGGCAGGGCGGGGGGAGCTTTTGAGCCGTTCATGGCGCCGGTCCGAAGCGTGCGCAGCCAGTGCGCGGTGCGCCTCAGCGGCCGCATGAACGTCCACCGCACCAGGATGATGGCGAGCCCGGTGATGAGCAGGGTCTGCACGAACGCGTTCACGAGCGAATCGCGCAGCGTGTGTTCGAGTTGCACGTCGATGTAGCTTGTGTCATCGAACAGAGCGAGCGCACCGGCGACTTCGCCGTCACGATGCAGCGGCACGGCCTGGATGTGCAGCGGCAGGATTTCCTCATTCCCTGATTTGTCCAGAAACGTCTCGCGCACGAACTGCCCCTGCTGCTGGTCCTTGACCGCCGCGTTCTTCACGACGTCCGGCCAGGCCTGAAAGATTGCCGGCATCCCTGGCGTAATGGCCAGCGTCGCTCCGTTCGCGCCGTACACCACGACGCCCCGCAAGCGTTCGCGCCCCTCGAACCGGTCGATCAGGCGCTGCAAGGCTTTGTCCGAGACTTTGTCGACATCTCTGTCAGACGCCTTTTCCAGCAAGGGTTCCACGCCTTCCTGCAGTCCCTGGCCCAGGATTTCGGCTCTGCGCGATAAATCAGTTCTCAGGACCCGTCGCTCCGTTCGCACCTGGTAGGCGGAGAAAAGTACCGACACCACGGCGACGCTGACGATCAGAGGCAGGACCAGTTTCAAGGCCATGCGCATCGGAACCCCCTGGTTCTTTCTTGAGGGAAACGGCCGCGCCAGACTGGGTGAGGAACGGCGGAAATCAAGTTTTCGCTTCCGGCGAGAAGGATCTCTCGCGTGGACCGGACTGTTGCAAGCAGCCCTCCCAATCGAGAGTTCGCCGGAACGGACGTGATAACAACGAATCTGCTGGAACGATCTGGGCACCGCCAAAACCAAACTCACAAGATTTCTGATTTATCTTCTAACCCACTATGGAATCAGAAGATTACGAGGCGATGCCACGCGTCGACTGTGAATTGTCTGGTTCTCCTCCCTATGCAAATTTTTCCTTCCACCCATCCCTTTCCGACATCATAGATTGCACGACCAGTGAAAATTGTCCGTAAGGCGATTCACTGATTTCCGGCTGCGTCCTCGCTGTAAGAATAAGCTGCGCCAATTCTCGCTGCAGAATTCGCCCGAGAACCGGCACCGCTGTAGCCTGCCTCTTTAGAGGCGGGCTGCAGCGGTGCGCCGGCGGGGCGTTCGCGCGATTAGAATTCCGAATTCGGGTTCCTGTAATAACCACAACATCAACACATTCCTGAGTTGAATACACTTCCCGGCGCAACCCCGGAGTCGGCTTGACCATCTAAGTTTGAGCGCGAGGGAGAATCTGGGTTATCCTGCAAAGCGGGGCGGTTGTCTTCATCGAGAACCGCTTGCGCTGATTGCCGCGCGGGATCGTTTTCGATCCCCAAGTTCCTGTTGAAAGGCTCGGGAGCCATCGAGCCAAGTCACAGCGCGTATTCGAAGCCCGCTGAAACGTGCGCCGCGCCGAACGGCGGAGTCGGTGCAAAAAAACCTCTCGAAAAAGGAGACGATCCTTGTCAAAGTTTGCGATTCGCATGTTGCCCCTTTTGGGTGTGCTCCTGCTCGTCGGCCTCAGCCCAGCCCATGCGCAAAGCGTGAGCGCGTATTTCGGCCTCGGCAGCGCGTTTGACAGCGCAGCGACGAACCCCGGCTGCGCTTCCGGCCGGATCTTCGATCCACTGAGCAGTTCAACGCCTCCGCCATGCATACCCACATCCGATATGGGGGGTGTCTTCGGCGTGTTTGGAGCTGATTTTATGATCACTCCACACCTCGGATTCAACGGCGAATACAGCTTCCGTTTTGCTCAGTCGCAGTACGTGATCAGCATCGACAACGGGACAGGGGGACCCATACCCATAAACATCCGTCCCGCGTTCTACGACTTCAACGCGGTTTATCAGCCTGGCTCCGGAGACAAGCGCGTCGTCCCCGTGATCGAAGGGGGAATCGGCGGCGCCAAGTTGTCCTTCTACGCGTCCCAATCGCTGGGCACCATTTCGAATCAGAGTCAGTTATTTGCCACTTCGAATCACTTTCAGGTTCATGGCGCCGTGGGAGTGAAGCTGTACGTCAAATCGGACATCTTCATCAAGCCTCAAGTTGACGTCCACTATGTGCCGAACCTGACCAATCAATACGGGCGCAATGTTGTGCCCGAGTTCACCATCTCGATCGGGTATTCGTTCGGCCGCACATAGGCGAGCGATCGTTTCGGGGAGCCGGACTCGCTAACTCAGGGATTCGGCTTTTTGGCGGAGGGTGCGGCTTTCTGTGAAGGGGTCGCGGCCGAGGGCTGCGCGGAAACCGTGACGTAAGGCCGCATCGCGTCCAGTTTTTTCTGGCTGATGCCGCGGACCGCGAGCAGGTCTTCGACGCGTTTGAAACGGCCGCTCTTTTCGCGCAGATCGATGATCCGCTGCGCCGTTACGGGGCCAACGCCCGGCAATTGCTGAAGCTCCTTTACATTCGCGGCGTTTAGATCGATTGGTTTTGCGGGAGGATGCTTCTCGGCGTGAACAATCCCGGCTAGCGAGAGCAGCAGGAGAACCCAGACAGCCGGAGCCATCGGCGACAGCGCCCGAAACGATCGCACGCTGCGGCAAAACGATTCAGATGCGTTTTCCCTGCGCGTCATATACCTCGGGATTTCCAAACAGCGCGGCTTGCGATTCGATCTGGGCGCGGTCGCCCACCACCACAATTTGCGCGTGCGCCGTATCGAAATATTTTTGCGCCGCATCGAGCACGTCCGCCGACGTGAGTTTCAGGACACGCTCGCGGTAGGTTTCGAGGTAATCCTCCGCCAGTCTCTCCAGCGTGGCCGTGGCGAGCTGTCCCGCCAGGCCGTCCTGGGTCGCCAGGCCCAGCGAAAACACGCCGGTCAAATAGGTGCGGGCGTCGTCGAGTTCCTCTTCGCCGACGGGAGTCGAACGCATGCGGTCCAGCTCATAGAAAATTTCGGTGAGCGATGCGGCGACCACGTCATTGCGCACCGCGGCACCGACGCTGAAATATCCGTGCTGCCGGAGCGGATGCGCCCCGCTCCGCGGGCTGTAGGTGTAGCCCTTCTGCTCCCGAATATTCATCACCAGCCGCGAATTGAATGCCCCGCCGTAAATCGAATTCGCCAGCGTGAGCCGCAGCCAGTCCGGGTGCTTGCGCGTGATAGCGCGATTACCGAGGATGATTTGCGTTTGCACCGATCCGGGCAAATGCACGAGATACACCTTGCGCGAAGCGAGCTCCGGCAGCGGCGGGTCCGGCACGGGGTCGGCCGTACCGGACGGCCAGGACACAAACACTTTTTCAATCTGCGCCAGCATCTCCCGCGGCGCAAAATCTCCCACCATCACGAGCAGCGCATTCCCCGGCCGGTAATATCGCTGGTAGTAGTCCTTCAAATCCTCCACGCCATAACTCATGGCCTGCTCTTCGGTCGGCGAAATCGTCCCGTAGGGATGCGAGCCGAAAAGCACCCGCCGGAAGCGCTCGCTCGCGAGAAAGCTGGGCGTGGTGCGCTCGATGCGCAGGCCCTCGACAAGCTGGCGGCGCTCGCGTTCGAATTCTTCCGGCGGAAACGAAGCCTCGCGCGCCAGTTCCGAGACAAGCGCCAGCAAATCGTTCGAATGATCCACCAGGCCGTCGAAGGAAATCACGCTGGTGTCCGCTCCAGCGCCCGTTGAGAGGTCCGCGCCCATCCGCCTCAAGTCTTCCTCGATCTCGCGGCTGGTGCGCTTCTGTGTGCCCGTGCGGGCCACTGTAGCGGTCATGTCAGCCAGGCCGGGCGCTTTCGCGGCCACGGCGGCATTTCCACTTCGAAAGAACAGCTCGCCGGTGAACTTGGGAATCGTGTGTGATTCGACCAGGACGATCTCCAGGCCATTCGAAAGCGTCTTGTGCGCGCGCGGAGGCCAGATCACGGGCCGGGTGGGCGCGAGCGCTGGAATCACCGATTGCGTTTCGGACCGAGGCGCGGTAGCCATCACGCCGCCCCTTTCTTCACCGGTCGGCGAATGACGATCGAGCGGTTCTGGCGAGTCAGCATTTTTTGCGCGACGGACTGCACAGCTTCGGGTGAGACGTTCATGAACGGGTCAAGGATCGTGTTCACCAGATTCGGCTCGCTATCGAAGAGAGAAAAGCACGCCAGCAGGTGCATCAGCCCATAGCGCGGGATGGAGGCGCCGTGCCCGCCCTCGAGCATCGAGAAATAATTCGACCGGAACTTCACCTTGACGGGTTCGAGCTCGGCGGCGGTGATGCCCTTCTCTTTCATCTCGTCGATGATCTGGTCGTAGGCCGCGAGTGTCTGGTCCACGGAATATTCGGGCTTGTGCAGGATGCGCGTCACCATCAGCGTCGGCCCGTTGTAGTCAAACAAATCGCCGACGGGATAGTGAATGCCGCCCTCGGTGTCCACCGCGATTTGCTGCTCGAGCACCAGGCGACGATAGACGCGGCCGGCGCGCCCTCCGTGCAGCGCCTGATCGAGCATAGCGGCGGCGTGCCATTCGGGCGTGAGGCGTCGAGGCGCCTGGTAGCCGATGGCCACCCCGGGCAGCGTGCCGAATTTTTCCTCGACCACGCCGCGCCGTTCCTCGATCTGCGGAGGTTCGCTGGTATCGGCGGGCGCAGGCGCAGGTCCCGAGGGGACCGAGCCAAAATGCCTCTCGGCTAGGCGCATTGCTTCATCGACATCGATGTCGCCGAGCATGAGCAGAACCGCGTTGGCCGGCGCGTAATACGTCTTGAAGAATTTCTGTACGTCGTCGAGAGTCGCGGCGTCCAGGTCGTCAAAATCGCCATAGAAATTGTGGGCGTTCGACCAGTTGCGGTAAGCGATCGGCGGAAGATCGAGCCACGGAAATCCGCCGTACGGCTGGTTGAGCACGTTGACGCGCACTTCTTCCTTCACCACGTCGCGCTGATTGCGCAAATTTTCGTCGTCCACCTTGAGCGCGCGCATGCGGTCAGCTTCGAGCCACAGGACCCGCTCGAGCGCGTTCGACGGCACCGATTCGTAGTAATTCGTCACGTCGTAATGCGTCGAGCCGTTCAGCACGCCGCCGGAGGAGTTGACCAGCTTGATGTGCACCATTTTCCCGGCATTGGCCGAGCCTTGAAACATCATGTGCTCGAAAAGATGGGCGAAGCCGCTGCGCCCGCGCGGTTCGATGCGGAAACCAATGTTGTAGTACACGCCCACCGTGGCGACCGGCGCCGCGCGATCGGGCGAAGCCACCACCCGCAATCCATTCGGCAAAACCGTGCTCTCAACCGGAATATTCAATGGTGGCAAGATTCCCCCGTGGCGCAGGCCTTCAGCCTGCGGGGTTTTGGCACGGCACGATCGCCGATGCCGCAACGAACCCCGAAAGCCGCAAATCCGCGCTGCTACTTCTTCACATTCGCAGCCGCGCCAAACGCCTGCTCAAGCTGCCTTAACACCGCCGCAGGCTTGGCAGCCAGTTCCTTGGCCGCGAGCCGCGACAGCGTAGTGTACGCCAACAAATACTCGGGTTCAAAACCGGCAAGCGCCTGCACGTGGCGTTCGATCGTCGAGAAATCCCCTCGTGAGAGCGGGCCGGTCCATGCGCCCCGAGACCCCAGGCGCTCAAAGTTGTCAAGCGTCTGGCGCGTGAGCGGCAGAAGCGCACGCATCGCCTGGCGCCGCTTGAACCCCTGCGACATCAGCAGGCGCGTCGCCGCCTCCATGAGAGCGAGAACGTAAACGCAGGCAAACGATCCCGCCGCATGATAGGCCGCCTTGTTCGCTCCCGACAAGCGCACGGCCACGCCGCCCATCTGGTGAATCATGGTTCGCGCGGCTCGGAGCGCCGCGGGGCTGCCGTCGATGCCAAAAATACTCTTCGACAGGTCCGGAAGATTCTGGAGGGAGAACGTCTGCATCGGGTGCATCGATCCAACCGCCGCTCCCAGGTCAGCCAGGGGCCGCAGCACGGAAGCATCGAGCGCCCCGCTCGTATGCAGGGCAATTTTGCCGACCCAATCTTTGCCGCCGACCTGAGCGAGCCGTCGCGCTGCTTCTTCAATGGCGCCATCGGGCGTAGTAATCAGAACGACTCCGGAGTGCAGGATGTGGCAGGTCAACTCGCCCGCGGGTTGTCCCGCGCCGATGGCGCGCACGGCGGCGCGGGCCGAGGAAACCGATCGGGCCGTAACGCTGCCGACGCGCCAGCCCAGCTTGTGCAGGCGGCGCCCCAGGGCGCGGCCGACGCGCCCCGCTCCGACGATCGAAACAGTCTCCGGCATTCGTTGTGTTAGCATGGCATCGGGAGCCATCGCACGGGCCGCGGGCATTCTACATTTGCACACATTTTGGATTGTACTATTTAGTTTAATAACGTTGGTTTGGATTATTCAGGGAATCCGGGCGGGCGTCGGCATGTCCCGTCTGCCTTGGCTTTCCGATGTGGCCCCAATCGCGGCGCCCGCCCCCGGCCAAGCGGCGCCGCTCGTTTCCATCATATTTTCCGCGCGCGACGAAGCGGAAAAGCTGCCCGCTGCCATCGTAACACTGCTGGCACAGGATTACCCGCGATTCGAAGTCATTGCCGTCAACGATCGCTCCTCCGACAAAACTCGCGACATCCTACACGAAATCGCACGCTCACGTCCAAGTCTTTTGGTCACGGATATTGACACTTTACCTCAGGGCTGGCTAGGGAAGCCTCATGGACTGACCGTGGGCTATGAAAAATCCCGCGGCGAGTGGCTGGTGTTCACCGATGCGGACGTGCATTTCTCGCCGGACGTCGTCTCGCGCGCGGTCGCGCTGGCCACGGAGCGGCGATGGGATCATCTGACGCTGATCGCCTCGATCGACATGCGCGGATTCTGGGAGACGACCGCGATTTCCTTTTTCGCATTGGGATTTGTGATCGGCAACGAACCCTGGCTCGCCTCCGACCCGCGCTCCGCGCGATACGTGGGCGTCGGCGCATTTCAGCTCGTGCGTCGCGCCGCCTACGAGAAATCCGGCGGGCACGCCCGGCTGCGCATGGACGTGATCGAGGACATGAAGCTGGGCAAGCTGATCAAGATGGCGGGGCTGC